>Ga0207721_100007_pt1 | contig 596372 bp, 420 predicted proteins | sample TtaePargueraPR_3_FD_187756 | JGI IMG/M metagenome (GOLD analysis project Ga0207721, IMG submission 187756) | Aerobic enrichment media microbial communities from Bioluminiscent Bay, La Parguera, Puerto Rico - Tt and P2 (1) (SPAdes) | ecosystem: Environmental > Aquatic > Marine > Unclassified ... | reverse complement strand
GATAGAAACTGTTAATGATGAATTGAAAAACCAGTGTCAAATTGAACATACCCGACACAGATGTTTTGAAAACTTTATTGGTAATATGGTTGCAGGGTTAATTGCATATTCATTTTTCGACAAAAAACCGTCACTTAATTTGGATGAAATTATTGAAAATAACCAAATTTGCAAGGCTGCTTAGGTCGAACTCACGTTAATTACCAGCCGATTAGAAAAGAAGTAGGCAAAACTTCAAAATACTCATAATTAAACACATCGAAAAGAGCAAGGAACTCTTAATAAAGTTTGGGGCTTTAAATTTTGAAAAGTTGTCCCCAATATTCTTGTGCCATCAGTTTTTTTCTGCCGGGGAGACTTCATCTTTGCTCCCCACTCAATTCCGGGCTTGACAAAAAAAGGCCATTCGAAAAAACGAATGGCCTCCATTATAAATATCCTTAGTATACTAGTTCTGTCCGTCTTCGTTATCCTGCGATGTTTTCTCCGGCGCAGTAGTAGGGAAACTGGGAACTTGTGTAGGGTCAACTGCTGTTTCAATTTGCTGCTGCACCCTTGATTCTTTCTGAGCTTCCGAATCGCGCGGAATAAATCCGGCTCCAACAATTGACAGGAACATTAGCAACCCAGCCAAAAACCAGGTACCTTTTTCCAGAAAATCAGTTGTTTTTCTGACCCCCATAATTTGTCCTGAAGACTGAAAATTACTAGCTAATCCACCACCTTTTGAATTCTGTACTAAAACAATCAATATCAAAAGGACACAAATGATAAACAGTACTACTGTAATTAAAATATACATCTTGTCAGTTATTTTGCGATTAAAATTTCAATTTCACTAATCCGGCTTGCAAAGTAAATATTTTTTTCCGGATATTTCAAACTTAAAATTTTATATGCTTCCAGGGCTTTTTCATAATTTTTCTGTTCAAAATAAAGATTTGCCAGCGTTTCGGTAATCATATCGTTATTCTCAGCTGTTGAATCTTCCAGTATTTTCTGATTTCCTGCACTTTTGGTTGTTTCATCAGAAGAGGTAATTTTATTGCTTTTCCCTTTTGTTGTGTTCAAAAATCGATCGATTAAAGCATTTCCTTTTTCCTGTACGGCCTCATCGTCTCCTAACGAATAAGTATTCCCGGGCTGTAGCATTCTGACTGGCGAAAACTGAATTTCGTTATTCAGGTATTTATAAAGTTGTTTACGGTCGGGCACCAGTATTGCAACTTTTTTCAATACAAAATCGAAATCAGGAGAGTCAACAACTTGCAAGTTCTTCAGATAAAGCATCCATCCGGCCTGAAACCAAGGAAATTCATCGGTTAGAGATTTTGTAATTTCCAGAGTTTCGGCATTCAAACTTCCGGGATGTTGCAAGTATTTTACTATTTGTGTTTTTTCCATGTTACACTTCTTTTCAGTTTAACACCGGAGGGGGGGGGTTACCAATTGGCTATGGTAGCATTAAAAATATCTTCAATAAGTTGTTCTATAATCTCTTCTGTTAATTCATCTTCTACCGAACTGAAAGACTGGCTGCTTTCGAAATCGTCATAAGCCGAAAAACTTTTCTCAAAGCTATCGTCGGGGGTCTTATGGTTGGTATATTTTACTTTAACGGTAATGGTCAGTCGTGTTTGCGACGACTGGTCGTCTTTCTCAACAGCCATCGGACGGGTTTCGTAACCGGTAATTTTACCTTCAAATTCGATGTCGCCGTTATTTGAAATTTCGTTCAGTGTAGTTTGTCGATCCAGTTTATCCCGCAGAGCTTCGGAAAAGTTCTGGCTAAGCGTTGGATTTATAAGCTTCGCACGATTAGGAAAAGTATAAACGGTAAAGGTTTTTACTTCGGGCGATATATTTGTTCCGGTAAAGGTATAGCTAACTTTACAGGAAATTGCCACGCTTCCCAGTAATATTATAATCAGTAATGGTACTATAAATTTTCTCATCATACGGTTATCCTTTAATGTTGTATTCTTTAATTTTTCGATATAGTGTTCTTTCTGAAATCCCAAGGTCTTCGGCAGCATATTTTCGCTTCCCGTTATGTTTTTCCAGGGCTTTTTTTATCAGTTCTATTTCCTTGTCGACCAAAGAAAGTGATTCTTCCACAAATTCTTCGGTATCCTGAATATTGTCTTTTTCTACATTAGCGATATGTATTGGTTTGTTTACCGGGTCTTTCGGCGTATAATTATTATCTCCCGAGTTATAAAGATTATGTATTATCTGCGCCTGATCGCCCGAGATAGGTGCATCGTGATCTTTCATCAGGTCAAGTACAAGTTTTTTCAGGTCATTCATGTCGTTTTTCATGTCGAAAAGAACTTTGTACAAAATTTCACGCTCGTTGGCAAACGACTGACTTTCCTGCGTTTTATTTAAAAGAGCCGGCAGATGATGCGATCCGTCACCCGGTAAATAGTTATGTAATACTTCCCCTGTTATTTCACGCTCCTTCTCAATAATTGAAATTTGCTCGGTTACATTCTTCAACTGACGGACATTTCCCGGCCAACGGAAATTAATTAATACCGACCGTGCATCTTCTGTCAACCTGACAGGAGGCATACGATATTTTTCAGCAAAATCGCGGGCAAATTTTCGGAACAGCAAAAGAATATCATTGGAACGTTCACGCAGGGGCAGAATTGAAATTGGCACGGTATTCAAACGATAGTACAGGTCTTCCCTGAATTTTCCCTCCTCAATAGCTTCGGGGATATTTACATTGGTAGCAGCAATTACCCGCACATTGGTTTTTATCACTTTCGACGAACCTACCTTTATAAACTCTCCGGTTTCGAGCACCCGCAACAAGCGCACCTGTGTAGAAAGCGGCAACTCTCCTATTTCGTCTAAAAAAATAGTTCCGCCGTCGGCTTCTTGGAAATACCCTTTCCGGTCGGCCAACGCTCCGGTAAATGCGCCTTTTTCGTGTCCAAAGAGTTCAGAATCAATAGTACCTTCGGGGATTGCTCCACAGTTTACGGCAATGTATTTCCCATGTTTTCGGCTTGAAAACTGATGAATAATCTGCGGAAAAATCTCCTTTCCCACCCCGCTCTCTCCGGTAATAAGCACCGAGAGATCTGTAGGAGCAACCTGAACGGCCACTTCTATAGCACGGTTCAAACCTGCGGTATTACCAATTATTTCAAATCGTTGTTTTATTGCTTGTAAATCCATCCTTTCCTTTCCTTAAAGTTACAACAAAATTTATTGTTGCAATTTCCTATTCCAGTTTTCTTTATCACAAAAATTCAAGATTGCAAATTTACAATTTTTCGTCAGCATTAAAGATCAGGTGCTTACAATTAATATTTTTTAGTCTTTTTTTGACGAAACGGAATGTTACCTTTGCCTGATAATCTGTTAAATTTTGAGTGCAATGAATTTTATAGGAATAATTCCCGCCCGCTATCAATCAACCCGTTTTCCGGGAAAACCACTGGCCATTTTAAACGGGAAACCAATGATACAAAGGGTATACGAAAATGCAGCAAAAGCACTTGACAGGGTTTGCGTAGCAACTGACGACGACCGGATTTTCGAGAAAGTAAAAGAATTTGGAGGCAATGTAGTAAAAACTCTTGCTACTCACCAAAGCGGAACCGACCGCTGTGCTGAGGCTGCGAACCTTTTATCAGAAGCATCTAGTTTTGATGTGGTTATTAACATACAGGGAGACGAACCTTTTATCAGGCCGGAACAAATTAATCGCTTAAAGCATTGCTTCGGCGAAGATGATGTAGAAATTGCAACCCTTGTAAAAAAAATAGAAGAAACAGAAGAACTACTGAACCCCAATCGCCCCAAAGTGGTGCTGGACAAGCAGAAAAATGCCCTTTATTTTAGCCGGCAGCCTATTCCGTACGTCAGGGGGCATGAAGAAAAAAACTGGCTGATTCAAAATACATTTTGGGCACATATTGGCATGTATGCATTCAAAACCAAAGTGTTGCAACAGCTCACAAAACTTCCACAAGGGATACTGGAAAAGGCAGAATCGCTGGAACAGCTCCGATGGCTCGAAAACGGCTATAAAATAAAAACGGCAGAAACCGATTTTCAGTCAATTGGAATTGATACGCCGGAAGATTTGAATGCTGCTATGAATTTTTTTTAGTACCTTTACCAATACTTATACTTTTAAAGTATGCGATTTTCATTTCTTTTCTATACCGTTACTGGGTTAACCATGAAATGCATTATTGTTTTCATATTAGTATTGTTTTTACAGTTTTCGCTCAATGCGAATCCTGTTTGGGATGATTTTCCCCAAACAACCGAAAAAGCAGATACGGAACTAAGAATTTTCCCCAATCCAGTAAGAAACGAAAAGGTTACGCTTACTTTACACCCTTCGGAAATAACCGAAATAAAAGTAGTAAACATTGCAGGAAAAGAAGTTATAAAAAAGAAATTCACGATTCCTCTTAAAAAAACAACACTTCAATTATCAGACGTCCCTAACGGCATTTATATTATTCAGGTAAAAACTTCGGACAATGGAGTTATTGCACAAAAACTTATCGTTTCCAGAAATTAAAGGGATCACATGAAAAATTTGTGGAGTAATTCATAATTCGCTCAATTGCTATCAGCAAATTGCAACATATAGCTTAGTCTCTTTTATTTACTTTTGACCTCATGCCGGTCGGGCATTTACTTTTTTCAATCGATAAAAAAAACAAAAAATCTCGTCAAAAATAACCTTTGCGTTTTTTCAGATGATTAAAATTGTTTGCTTTAATTGTATCATCTGTAATTCGCTTCACAAACTTTATTCTTCATTGTGATATATCCATAGAAGCTCATTTCAAAGCATCGAACTAGCCCGACTGACGGATTTTTGACACGCCCGAACAAGGGATAAAAGAAGAAATTAGTTTGTTGTTATGCAGCCCCTCTTTCCGCCTTCGATAAAAAGCGTTAAGAAACGAGCATATAAAATATTGCTCATAATAAAATAATCAAAAATAGCGAGTTCCATACGATACCTTAAAAAATAAACAATTTTAATCGTATGAAAATAAATGGAAATAACGTAAAAAAATCAAGTCTGTTTGACGAACGTTAGACTTGAGGTACGAAAGGCTAAAAGGAGGAGTTTCTTGATTTTAGTGCTTGGAATTTATTTTTAGCTTTTTGTCGTAAGCGGTGGCTTTTTGGAATACTTTTTCAGCTATTGGAAAAAGTATTTCCCGTCCGGAAGGACATCTTTAAATTTTCTTACTCCACAGAAAATTAAACTGATCCATAAATAGTGATTAACCCTGATGTATAAGAACTATTTTTTTGTGATATTTGTATCATATATTTCTGAAAAGAGATAACTTTATGTAAAAAAGGCCATAACACACAGATAACATCAATTTAACAAACAAAAAGATTGATAGCTGTTTTTTACTGATTGGTATATCTTTGTCTCGCTATTTTACTTTAAATAGCAACCAAAGATGAAACAACCAAAAGAAAACTTTCCTGCTGAATACACAGAAAAATTCATCAGGAATATAAAATAGAAACAAATGAAAACACAAAGGACCCGGAGTCAGATTGTTATTAAAACAAAAGCTGATGACGAGAAACAAATGTTGCCAATGCATATGATGCTTACACTGGCAGCAGGTGCAATTGCCGGAGTGGCAATGATTTTTGCCTTTTTTTGGGGCATAGAAAAGTTGTTGGGAATGTAAAATAATGTAGTTATAAAGAAAAAGCTTGTCAGTTACGGCAAGCTTTTTTTTATGCGTTTAAATTCTTTTTGTCAAAAAAAATAAAAAGAAAAGCTTAAGCTATCCCCCACAAGCAATGTCTTTATTAAACGACATTAGCGCTAAATTTGCTTCACATTTAACACAGTCATTAATCTATCTGCCTTGTTTACTCCCGCAAAATGCGGGAATATCAAAAGCTAATTTCATTGCCAAAGAGGTTAATATTTTGTCTCCCAAGATAAACAGACAGCACAAAATTTCAGACAGATAAAAAAATAATTACTTTTGAGCAAAGAATAAATCATGATGGAACAATATAGCACACGACAGAATAAAATATCCCGATTGGTTCAACGCGAAATGGCCGATATATTATTGCAGCTTAATAAATCCAGATTCTACGGGAAATTAATAAGTGTTACCACAGTAAGAGTAACAAAAGACATGGGAATTGCCCGTGTTTACCTTAGCATTTTTCCTTCGGAATTTGCCCAAGAGATACTGGAAGACATCCGGCTAAATGGGAGTCAGCTACGGGGAGAACTCGGACATAGAACAGGCAAAAGCCTGCGTGTAATACCAGAACTCGAATTTTATATTGACGACAGCCTGGATTATATTGACAATATCGACAAATTATTGAAATCGTAATTAAATTAAGTATTGGTGAATTTACCTTTTTTTATTGCCAAACGATATTTAGTTTCAAAAAAGAAACAGCACATTATCAACATAATATCCGGCATTTCTATGGCCGGAATTATTGTAGGAACCATGGCCATTATCATCATCGTTTCGGTAATGAATGGTTTTACAGGGTTGATAGGAGTGTTCTACAGCAATTTTGATCCCGATATAAAAATCACCCCCGTTGAAGGGAAGATGTTTTCTCCCTCTGAAATAGAAGTAAAAAAACTAAAAAGCTTACCCGGAGTAGCACAGTATGCAGAGGTTCTGGAAGAAGTAGCCATGCTAAAATACGGGAAACAGCAATACCCGGTAACCATGAAAGGCGTCCCTGCTAACTACCCCGCTTATACCGATATTGACAGCCTGCTAATTGATGGAGAATATTATCTTGAAAAAAATGGCATTAACTATGCAATTATAGGCCGGGGAGTTGCAAACTATCTAAACCTGTCAGTGTCGTTTGTTGACCCGGTTTACGTTTATGTTCCCAAAAAAGGAAGAAAGGTAGCACTTAATCCGTCGCGGGCAATTAACCAGGATTACATTTATCCTTCGGCTATTTTTGCCGTTTTGGAAGATATTGACGCCCGGTACATTATTGTGTCCGACTCTTTTGCCCGAAACCTGCTACAAACCGGGAATAAAATATCAGCCATTGAACTTGCAGTTGACAAAAATGCGGATATTGATAAAGTTCAGCGTAACATACAGGCAATTGTTGGCGATAAATTCCAGGTAAAAAATAAGGAACAGCAACACGATCTGATCTTTAAAACCATGAAATCGGAAAAATGGGCGGTTTATTTTATTATGATCTTCATCTTACTTCTGGCTTCAGGAAACCTGATTGGAAATTTAACCATGCTTTATATCGACAAAAAAGAGGATATTTCAATTTTGGCAAGCATGGGAATGACACCCAAAGAGATAAATCGTATTTTTTTATTCGAAGGATGGCTTATCTCATTTATAGGAGGAGTTACCGGAACAGCATTGGGCATATTGATTTGTTGGCTGCAAATTCATTTCGAATGGATTAAACTACCCGGAGCCAACGGTTCTTTTGTTATCTCGGCCTATCCGGTACAAATTATTCTTTCGGATATTGTAGTGGCCTTTTCTGCCGTACTTTCCATCGGTTTTTTAGCCTCTTTGTACCCGATAAAATTTATGTCAATCCGCAAACTTGCTTCTTCAAACCTCAATTAGTGTCCTATTCCTGATTTTTATTAGAAAATCATATTTATTTTTGTTCTAAACTTGTAATGTTTTTTACTTAGCAAAGTTTAAATATAGTATGTCATTAATAATCACTACTTTTCGATTTATAACGAACAAATTCCCTGCTACGCACGGAATGACATTAAACCATTTGCACAAAGAGGGAAATGACCCTATTCGAATGTATGCTAATTTAATATCTAAAAACCCAATAAACAGTTTTATCTCGTAAATATGAAAGCAATTGTAAAAAGCAAACCAGAAAGAGGGCTTTGGATGGAAACGGTTCCTATGCCTAAGCCTGGGCCAAATGACGTTCTGCTAAAAGTTAAAAAATCAGCTATCTGCGGAACTGATCTGCATATTTATAAATGGGACGAATGGGCACAACAAACCATAAAACCGCCTGTTGTTATCGGTCATGAATATATGGGAACCATCGTGGAAAAAGGATCGGAAGTTGATCGGATAAAAGTGGGCGACCGGGTTACTGTAGAAGGACACATTTCATGCGGTTTTTGCCGAAACTGCCGGCGAGGGAGGCAACACATCTGCGACAACACGATTGGAATTGGAGTAAACAGAGATGGAGGTTTTGCCGAATACATTGCCGTACCTGCCAAAAACGTATTGCGTATCGACGAACGGATTCCCGATGAGATCATGTCGATTATGGATCCGTTTGGCAATGCAGCACATACGGCACTTTCGTTCCCGCTTCTTGGCGAAGATGTACTGATAACAGGAATTGGTGGACCAATTGGAGCAATGGCAGCTGCCATTTGCAAATTCTCGGGAGCACGCAATGTTATTGGCACCGACTTAAGCCCCTACCGAAGAGAGCTTGCCCGCAAGATGGGAGCCAGCTATGTTATTGACCCCACAAAAGAAAGTATTGACGAGGCCATGAAACGCTATAATATGGTTGGAGGATTTGATATCGGACTGGAATGTTCCGGATCGCCTGTTGCTTTTAACGACATGCTAAAACACATGTACAACGGAGGAAAAGTAAGCCTGTTGGGCTTGCTGCCCGAAAGCACAAAAATAAATTGGAGCAAAATGATATTTAAAGGCATAACCCTGAAAGGTATTTACGGACGCGAGATGTACGAAACCTGGTACCATATGGAAATGATGCTAACATCAGGACTCGATATATCCCCGATTATCACCCACCGTTTTAAAGCCGACGATTTCCAACAAGCATTTGACATTATGGAAAGCGGAGAGGCAGGAAAGATTATTTTGGAATGGGAATAGCCCGGGTTAAAATGCCGGCCGGTATTTTTCGTCGCCTTCCAGCAATCCTAAATAGCTAATATATCTGGACGGGGCAATTCCCCCGTCTTCTACTGCTTTTTTTACAGCACAGCCCGGTTCGTGAGTATGCGAGCAATTGTTGTACTGGCAATTTTCCGAGATTCTGAAAATTTCGACAAAATAATGCGATATCTCCCAGGGTTCCATTTCCAATACCCCAAAAGCCTTAATCCCAGGAGTGTCAATTATATATCCCCCGAAGTCAAGTTTAAACAATTCGGAATAAGTAGTGGTATGTTTGCCGGTTTTATGCAGGTTCGATATTTCTTTTGTCTTTAAATTCAGTCCGGGTTGTAAATAATTAATCAACGTTGATTTTCCTACGCCACTATGTCCGTTTACCACATTTGTTTTGTCTTTTAATGCCTCTTTTAATTCGGGCAAGCCACAACCTGTTTTAGCCGATGTAGAAAGACATTTGTAACCAATTTTCTCGTACAATGCCTTTAATTCAGCGAGTTGACCGGATTGTTCCTCGTTGTACGCATCTGTTTTATTAAAAACAATAAGAACCGGCACACGATAAGCCTCGGCCGAAGCAAGATAACGATCAATAAAAGTTGTAGTGGTTACCGGATGGGCAAGCGTTACCACCAACACAGCCTGATCAATATTAGCTGCAATAATATGCGCCTGTTTCGAAAGGTTAATCGAACGACGAATGATGTAGTTTTTGCGCTCAGCAATAGATGTAATAAGCCCGACTGGTGCTTCTGTTTCATTGGCAGACACATTTTGCAGCGAAAAGCTAACTCTGTCTCCAACAGCTACAGGATTGGTGTTCTTTATGCCTTTTATCCTGAATTTTCCTTTGATTTTGCATTCAAAGGTATTGCTGTTTTCGTCTTCTACGGTGTACCAGCTTCCGGTTGATTTTATGACTAATCCTTGTTTCAAAATTTCCGTTTTAAATCCAAATAAGAATAATTGAACCCGTTTTTCTCATCAAAACAATCTTCGCGGGCTGTTTCCTGCCATGCATCATAATCTATTTCCGGGAAAAAAGTATCTGCATCGAAGGGTTGATGCACAAGGGTCAGGTACAAACTACCGGCCATCGGATAGAATTGCCGATAAATCATTCCGCCTCCAATAACAAACGCTTCGTCTTCGTTTTTTACTTTCTCAATAGCCTCTTCGATTGAGAAAACCACTTCGCACCCCGGAAAAACATCGTCTTTTTTATCGGTAATTACAATATGCCGGCGATTGGGCAAGGGCCATTTCGGCAGCGAAAGCAAAGTGTTGCGCCCCATAATAATGGTATGCCCGCTGGTAATTTTTTTGAATCGTTTTAAATCGTTGGGCAAATGAAAAAGTAAATCATTATTCTTTCCAATGGCGAAATTTTCGGCAATGGCAACAATTATTGAAATATTCTTATGAATCATATTATAATGGGTTATTTCGTTATAAATATTGTGCTATTATATGCTTGTTACTTATGTATCGAAACAGGTAAATCATTGCATCTTTTTCCTGATAGATTGAAAAGGAAACATACCTTTGAGTACTTTTGTTTTTTCGAAAAACAGAATAAAACATATTTATGCCAGATCTGAAAAAATAGATAAGGGCATGTTTCTTGGTCTTTAAAGAAAGAGTTTCTTTTATGTCTTGCACCAAATTGGTTACATACGTAGTCGCACCCTTTTTAAATCCCCAAAATTCTTTTTTGTATAGAACTTCAGATACATCAAAAAGATAATCTTCTACTTCAGGTAAAAAGACAACTTTCATTCTTCAATCATTTTTTCAACACGAGGAATACCCCTTTCTAATAATTCCTCAGCGGTTATTGCCCGTGCAAGATCCTCATCGGGTTGTAAATATTCTTCCTTTTGCAAAACAAAAGGTTCGGTTTCTCCCCGTTGGATTAGCACCTGCTCCTCCCTTGCAATATCAAAGTATTTTTGCATGTTGCGGTGTAACTCTGCCGAACTTATAACAATCATAACGTTTATTTTAAGGTGTACTGTACAAATATACGAAAACGAAAAATTAGAGTTTCCTTCCTATTTGTTGAAAACAGCAGGAGCCTTTATACCGCCACCACTCCCTTGATGTGCGGATGTGACTGGTAATTTAAGAGTTCAAAATCGTCGTATTTAAAATCGAAAATATTTTTTACGTCCGGGTTGATTTTCATGGCTGGTAACGGGTAGGGGTCGCGTGTGAGCTGGAGTTTTACCTGTTCAATATGGTTCGAATAAATGTGCACATCTCCCAAAGTATGTACAAAATCGCCAGGCTGAAGGCCGGTAACCTGAGCCATCATTATGGTTAACAGTGCATACGAGGCAATATTAAACGGAACACCCAAGAACACATCGGCACTACGCTGGTAAAGCTGGCACGACAATTTCCCGTCAGCCACATAAAACTGGAAAAGAATATGACAAGGAGGCAGGTTCATTTTATCGAGTTCACCAACATTCCAGGCACTAACAAGGTGTCGGCGCGAGTCAGGATTGTTTTTTATCGCATCAATTACCTGCGAAATCTGATCAATATGTTTCCCGTCGGGAGTTGGCCAGCTCCGCCACTGGTAACCATAGATATGCCCCAGGCTACCGTCGGCATTAGCCCATTCGTTCCAGATACGAACACCATGATCCTGCAGGTATTTCACATTGGTATCGCCTTGCAGAAACCACAAAAGTTCGTAGATTATCGATTTCAGGTGCAACTTTTTGGTGGTAACCATGGGAAATCCCTCGCTTAAATCAAAACGCATCTGATGCCCAAAACGGCTGATTGTCCCGGTTCCCGTGCGATCGCCTTTCTCTGTCCCTTTTTCTAGAATAGTCTCCAATAAATCTAAATACTGCCTCATAATGTGTTCATTTTCTGCAAAATTAGTTTTTTGAAAGATGTAACCCGGTTTTTAAGGCATTAAAATATTCACAAAAGTTTTAAGGATGTTAAAAAGTCTCCTCCGGTCATAAACAAAGCTAATTTCATTGTAAAAATGCTATTATTTAAATTCATTTTCCTATTTTTGCAACATTGTTGCATTTAAGAACAGCATTGAAGATATGACACCAACAGCAGTAACAATAATTACAGGATTTCTCGGAGCAGGCAAAACAAGCCTACTGAACGAGATACTCAGAAGTAAGCCAAACTCAAAATTCCTTATTATTGAAAATGAAGCAGGCGACATTAATATTGACAGTCAAATACTGAAAAGCGATGCAAAAAATAAGGTAGTTGAATTAACCGGAGGCTGTATTTGCTGCTCGCTAAATACAGAACTGGGGACAGTATTAAACAGCATTATCTTATCTGGCGTAAAATATGATTACGTTTTAATAGAAGCAACAGGGATGGCCGATTCGGGACTGATAATAAATATGTTTTCCAGTCCACGTGTTCAACGATATTTTAGCTTAGATAGTGTAATTTGCCTGATAGATGCAGGTTCATTTCTTGAACGTATTAACGATTTTGAAGAAGTGCGCAGCCAGGTTGCCAAATCAGATATGGCAATAATAAACAAGTGCGATTTATTACTGCCCGAACAAATGAATAAACTCGAACAGAAGGTTGCTTCGCTTAACCCGCTTGCAAGAATAGAAAAAACAACGCACGGCAAGATTGAGAATATTCAAATATTAAACAGAGAAAGTTTTAACCCTTCTAAAATTGAAAAAAATATAATTGACTTCACAAACCTGACATTAGCCTCTCCCAAGAATCAACATCGTCACAAAATACAAACATTAAGTTACACCCTGCCCGGAAGTTTTGATATAAAAAAAATAGCGATGTGGTTTGAAGATTTCCTCTGCCTTAATAAAGATAACACACTAAGAATAAAAGCATTGCTTAGCATCCACGATTTATCAAACAAAATAATACTCCAGTCAGTTGGCAGAGACTTCCATACAACACAGGGTTCTCAATGGAGTGCTAATGAAGCCAGGGAAAGTAAAATCGTATTTATTGGCACAGGCTTACAAGAGGAAAAAATAAGAAATAGCCTTTATGCATTATTAATGGAGGTAGAAGCATGATACAACACATCAATCGGATGAAACTTTTTAATTATGGAAATAATCAAGGTAGTAAAAAACGCTAATAACATCAGGGTATTTGGCATCAGAGGAATTAAATTATGCAATGAATTGTGGATGACTACAAACAAACAGGGAAATATTATAAAACTTTCCCCCAAAAAGAAATAACAAAATGATTTTAGTTAAATCCTACGAAGAATGGAAGAGACGCATTATTCCAACAATCGGGCATAAACTAAACAGGGAATATATTCGTGCCCGGATACAAATACTGGAAAACAACAAACATAAAGAAACCCAAAATTTTATACGGGTATATGGTTTAGAATACACCCAACGCATTATCGGCTATTTTAAACAAGCTTTAAACGAAACGAAATGATTCTTTCCGGACTGGAAATAGAAAAAAAACAAGGGAATGATATTATTATCGAACCTTTTAACCGGAAACAGTTAAATCCCAACAGTTATAATCTCCGGCTCCATAACGAACTGATGGTTTATGATTCCCCCGTTCTTGACATGAAAAAAGAGCAGCATTGCTCAAGCATTATTATTTCTGATCGGGGATTGACATTAAAGCCGAGACGTTTGTATTTAGGACGCACTTATGAATATACAGAAACGCATTGCTTTGTCCCGATGCTTGAGGGGCGCTCTTCAATCGGGCGACTGGGATTATTTGTTCATATTACAGCCGGATTTGGCGACATTGGCTTTAAAGGCTACTGGACGCTTGAAATGTTTTGTGTGCAGCCCGTCATTATTTACCCGATGATAGAAATATGCCAAATATATTATCATAAAGTCAGCGGGAAACATGAATCCTACCAAAACGGAAAATACCAAAACAACAAAAGTATTCAGCCCAGTTTGCTATTTAAAGATTTTGAATAAAACAGACAGATCGAAATCAAACTCCCGCCAAAACACAAAACAACAACTCATTACTTTTAAAAAAAGATCGCGAAAGACTCAGAAGAAACAGAACTTTTAAAAATGACAAGCTATACCAATTGCATTCCAATGTAAGCCTTAAAAATTACAAACTCACTAATTCCTCTTCAATCTCTCATTCATTATTTTTTAGTCGGCGCCCCAGGAAAAGCTCATATTTGTTAAACTTACATTTTAATGCCCCGTTTAATAAATCGATTTTTACGGCAGGTTTTAAACCAATATGTTTCATGCTTTCAAGCGCCGAGCTGATTATCCAGGCTTCACTTCCTGCATATTGATGTTTCAGGCGTTCGCCCATCATGGTGTACAATCCGTCTAAATCTGCTTCTTTTAAACGTTCGCCATAGGGAGGATTGGTTATGATTGTGCCGTTTTTAAAGGGTGTAGCCAAGTCTTTAAAATCAGATTTTTGGAATTGTATTTTGTTAAAAACAAGTGCCCTTCGTGCATTGGTTTGAGCATTTAACAGGTTACCCGCCGAAATGTCAGAAGCATAAATATTGTACCTGAACTCTCGTTTAGGAACAGGTGCACTAAGCTGATCCCACAGCAACTGGTCGAAATCGTTCCAGCGTTGAAAGGCAAATTCTTTGCGAAACCGTGCCGGGGGAATGTTCTGAGCAATCATTGCCGCCTCTATTGCCAGGGTTCCCGAGCCGCACATCGGATCCATAAAATCGGAATTTCCGTACCATCCGGCCAAAAAAATCATACCGGCTGCCAGGACTTCGTTTAGCGGGGCATCGCCTTGTTTCATCCGGTAGCCACGTTTATGTAACGACTCGCCCGTGCTGTCGACCGAAAGAGTGCAGGAGTTTTCATAAATATGAACATTGATAATAATATCCGGCTCCTTGGTCTCAACATCTGGGCGTTTCCCGTATTTCTCGCGAAAATAATCGACAATGGCATCTTTTACTTTCAAGGAGGCAAACATGGAATTTCGAAAGTCTTTTGATTGGACAACCACACTGTCTATCCTGAAATTCTGTTCAACATCGAAGTATTTCGACCACTCAATTCTTTTGCATTTCAGGTAAAACTGGTCAACGTGCTTAAACTGAAAATGTTCTATTTCCTTTAAAACCCGAAGCGCTGTTCGCAGCAAATAGTTTGCTTTATAAATCATTTCCAGGTTGCCTTCGAAAAATACTCCCCGCTTAGCTCTTCTTACATTTTTACCGCCTATTTTTTTTATCTCTTTAGCCAGAACTTCTTCCAGTCCCGAAAATGTTTTGGCAATGAGTTGATATTCTTTCATGTTAGATTATTCGATTTTAGACACAAGACTATTAGAGATTGGACATTTCTACATTCGATTATTCAACAACACCACAACCCGAAATGCTTTTCGTATTGATGTGATTTTTCCGGCTTTGGGTTGTCTTTTTCACACACATGTTTCAATCCGAAATTAAAAACCAGATGCATGATAGTTAAAGCACCGAGCCATCGGTAATATCAATATCCTTTGCCCGTTTTTGAATAACGCGCGAATTGGCCGGCAAACCCTGTGTAAGCCATACATTTCCGCCAACTACCGAGCCTTTTCCTATGGTTACCCGTCCCAGGATTGTTGCCCCGGCATAAATTACCACATCGTCTTCAACAATAGGATGTCGCGGTATGCCTTTTATCGGGTTTCCATCATCGTCGAGCGGAAAACTTTTGGCACCAAGGGTTACTCCCTGGTAAATCTTCACGTTGTTGCCAATAATTGAAGTTGCCCCGATGACAATTCCAGTTCCGTGATCGATGGTGAAACGTTCGCCGATTTGTGCGCGGGGATGAATATCAATACCGGTTTCGCTGTGTGCCATTTCTGAAATAATACGCGGAATTAAAGGCACTTTCAGTTTCAATAATTTATGAGCAAGCCGGTGATTGGTTATGGCTCGAATGCCCGGATAACTAAAAATAACTTCGCCAAAATTACGGGCAGCAGGATCGTTTAAAAAAGTAGCTTCAACATCGGCTACCAGTTGCCGGCGAAGTTCTGGAAGATATTCGATGAACTCCACGGCACATCCCCGGGCTTTTGCCTTATGTCGTGCTACTTTGCCGGATGTTCCGTCGCACTCAAAACACATTCCTGCCAGTATCTCGCCGTATAGCAGTTGTTGCAGCTCGTCGATGTAAACCCCCATATAATGTTGCGAAGTTCCTCCACGGAGTGTTGTTTTGGCGAAATAACCGGGAAAAAGAATTTCACGCACCAGCTGGATAATGCGGGTTATACTTTCGTTCGAAGGCATAGGTTCACCCTTCAAATGCTCGTGGCAAACCAGCTTATACGATTCCGGATCGCTAAGTTTGTCGATAGTAGTGTTTATCCGTTTATCGAAATCCAGTGTTTCCATAATTTTTTTGTATTGTGCAAAACTAAATACTATCGTTCAACTATTTAAGCAAAAAGACGATTATTTTTAATCAACAGGTAACTCTGTTTGAAGATAATCGTCCAAATTCAGAAACAGAAGCCTGTTTTATGTTTTTTTTACATATCTGTTACAGGAAAAGCAACAAATATCTCTTTGTAGTGCAAGCAGAAAAGGTATATTTGCACCTCCATATTATAAATCTAATAAGTTAAGATGAGAAAATTGAACCTGATACTGCTCTTAACCGTTTTTTTATTCGGTTCAGCAGTTGCCGACGAAGGAATGTGGCTTCCTTCATTAATTTACAAACTGAATATTAAGACCATGCAGGAGATGGGATGCAAATTAAATGCCGATGACATTTACAGCATTAACCACTCAAGCCTTAAAGATGCAGTTGTCGCTCTTGACCACGGATCATGCACCGCCGAACTGGTTTCGAAAGACGGATTGCTGCTGACCAACCACCACTGTGGCTTTGGCGAAATTCAACAACATTCGAGCGTAGAACACGATTACCTAAAAGATGGTTTTTGGGCAATGTCGCGCGACGAAGAATTACCCAATCCGGGGAAAACAGCTACCTTTCTAATAAGCGTAGAAGATGTTACCAATAAAGTTTTAGCTGATGTAACCGATAACATGAACGAAGCCGACAGAGACAAAAAAATTGAAGACGTTATTTCTGAATTAGAAAAAGATGCAAAAGGCGATTCCAACTACGATGTATCGATCCATTCTTTTTTTAACTCTAATAAATACTACCTGTTTGTAACCGAAACTTTCCGCGATGTTCGACTGGTTGGCGCACCGCCTCAGGGACTCGGGAAATTCGGAGGAGATACTGATAACTGGATGTGGCCGCGTCAAACCTGCGATTTTTCGATGTTCCGCATTTATTGTGGCCCCGATGGAAAACCGGCAGATTACTCGAAAGACAATATTCCTTATCAACCAAAACATTTTTTGCCAATTTCATTGAAAGGCGAAGATACCGGAGATTTTGCAATGGTTATGGGCTATCCGGGGAGTACAAACCGTTACAAAACATCGTATGGCATTAACTATACGATGAAGGTGTCAAATACGGCAAGGATAAACGTACGGAAGAAAAAACTGGAGATTATTGCCGATTATATGGCAAGCAGCCAAAAAGCAAAAATACAATATGCATCGAAACATGCACGTAGCTCTAATTATTATAAAAACTCAATCGGGCAAAACCAGGCACTAACAAAACTAAAGGTTATTGACCAGAAAAAAGCTCTGGAAGATAAATTCACCAACTGGGTGAATGCCAATGCTGCCCGAAAAACAAAATATGGAGAAGCACTGCCCTTAATCGAAAAGGCTTATTCGGATGTAAGTACCAGTCAGGCACTTGAATATATGATTGAAGCCATAGTCCGTGGACCTGAAATTTTCTATTTTGCTTACCATGCCAAACCGTTACAGGAACTGTTAAAAAATCCGGAAGAAAATAAAGATAAAATAGCCCGGGTAGCCGAAGGGTTTCAAAAAAGGTTAGCCAACTATTTTAAAGACTATGATGCAGCTACCGATCAAAAACTGGTTGCGGCATTGCTGAAAATATATGCTGAAAAAAATGCTCCGGAATTTTACCCGGATTTACTGGTTGAAATTCAGAAAAAATACAAAGGCAATTATGAAAAATATGCCGAAAAATTATTTAAAAATACTGTTTTTGGCAACAAAGATGCCCTTGCTGCATTTTTGAAAAACCCGTCGGCTAAAACGCTAAAAAAAGACATGGCCTTTAATGCGGCTCTTGATGTTTTTAGCAAACTCAGGGAAATATCTCAAAAACAGAAAGAAGGGAACGACGAACTAGTAAAAGGCAGAAGGCTGTTTGTTGCCGGGTTAATGGAAATGCAGCCTGGTAAGGTATTTTATCCAGATGCCAACTCAACCATGCGTCTTACTTACGGAAGAGTTGCCGACTACGACCCACGCGACGGCGTTACTTATAAGCACTTTACCACAACAACCGGCTATCTCGAAAAAGAAATTCCGGGCGATTACGAATTTGATGTTCCGACCCGAATGAAAAAATTAGTGCTCAACAAAGATTTTGGACAATATGCTGATACCGACGGGAAACTGCATACCTGCTTTATTACCACTAACGACATTACCGGAGGAAACTCAGGAAGCCCGGTATTAAATGACAAAGGCGAACTGATTGGTATTGCTTTCGACGGCAACTGGGAAGCCATGAGTGGCGACCTGGCTTTCGAGCCAAGATTACAACGGTGTATTAATGTCGATATTCGTTTTGTGCTTTGGGTTATTGACAAATATGCCGGGGCTAAAAACCTTGTTGATGAAATGGAAATAAGAAAATAGTTCCTTTCCTGTAAAAATATTTTCTAAAAAATCCCGTCAAAAATTTTGGCGGGATTTTTTTAGAAAAATTTATGAATCGTTCGGGCTGAAATTAAAAGCATAATCATAAATTTGTCCCAAAGACAATAGTACCGATTGTTAAATGGTATAACAAAAAATTTATGAAACTATCTATCCCAAAAAATTATCAATCAATTTTAGATGTAAACCAAACCGAACAGGCCATTAAGCAAATTAAAGACATTTTCCAGCTTAACCTGGCTTCAGAACTTCGGCTAAGAAGGGTTACCGCTCCCTTGTTTGTAAAACAGGGTACAGGCATAAACGACGATCTCAACGGCATTGAGCGTCCCGTTTCATTCCCTATGAAAGATATGAATGAAAACGTCGCAGAAATTGTTCAATCGCTGGCAAAATGGAAAAGGCTGGCACTTGCCAAGCTGGACTTAAAACCCGGATTTGGCATTTATACCGACATGAATGCCATTCGTCCCGACGAGGAGCTAACAAACATCCACTCATTGTATGTTGACCAATGGGACTGGGAACGTGTCATCACAAAAGAAGAGCGAAACCTGGATTTCCTGAAATTTATTGTTCGGAAAATATATGCCTCGTTTGTGCGTACCGAATTTTTTGTCTCTGAAAACTACCTGGAAATTGAGCCGGAGCTTCCTGACGAAATTACTTTTATCCATACCGAAGATTTAGCACGGGAATATCCCGAACTTACCCCTTTTGAACGCGAAACAAAAGCAGCAAAAGAATACGGGGCTATTTTTGTAATTGGAATAGGCGGAGAACTTCCGAGTGGAACAATACACGATGGGCGTGCCCCTGATTATGATGATTGGAGCACATCTACAACCAAAGGACATAAAGGACTAAACGGCGATATTATTGTTTGGAATAATATTCTGAACCGTGCATTCGAAATCTCGTCAATGGGAATAAGGGTTGACAAAACTTCGCTCATGCAACAACTAAAACTCCGTAATTTGGAAGAAAGAAAAGAATTAATGTGGCATAAAAAATTACTGAATGACGAGCTACCGCTAACCATTGGTGGTGGAATCGGGCAATCTCGGTTATGCATGTATTTCTTACGAAAAGCACATATTGGCGAAATACAATCGAGCATTTGGCCTGAGGAAATGATAAAAAAATGCCACGAAAACGGGATACACCTTTTATAAAACAAATGGCGCGACCACAAATTACCATATACACCGATGGAGCAGCACGCGGAAACCCTGGAAACGGGGGGTACGGAATAGTGCTGTTGTCGGGCGAACACCGCAAAGAGCTTTCGGAAGGATATAAACATACGACCAATAACCGAATGGAGTTACTGGCCGTAATTATGGCTCTCGAATCATTAAAAATACCAGGCTGCGAAGTTACAATCTATACCGACTCGAAGTATGTTGCTGATGCCGTAACAAAAGGCTGGGTATTTAACTGGCTTAAAAAGCGTTTTAAGGGCAAAAAAAACCCCGATCTATGGATGCGCTTCCTGGAAATATACAAGCAACATATCGTGAAATTTGTTTGGGTGAAAGGGCATGCCAATAATCCGCTAAACGAACGTTGCGACCAGCTGGCTGTTGAGGCATCGCTGGGTACAAACTTACAAGAAGACTCAGGCTACCAACCGGAATAGAAGATGCAGAAAATAAAATATATTGATCGGAAAAGTGGAAAAACAATATGTGAAAACATACCCAGTCAAGGCATGTTAAAATGGTTATATTCCAGTTATTCGGGCAAACTAGCACTACATACTCTTATTAAACGTAAAATCGTTTCAGCATTAGGAGGTTGGTACATGAATACCAATCGTTCAAAAAAACGTATAGCTGCATTTGTTCATACACACAACATAAATCTCAAAGAATGCGAAATAAATACACCAACCGACTTTAAATCCTTTAACGATTTTTTTTATCGTAAACTAAAAAAGAATGCTCGAACAATTGGTACGAAAATAGTTTCTCCTGCCGATGGAAAAATTCTTGTTTTTCCAAAAATTGATGAAGTTTCTTCTTTCTTCATTAAAGGTTCGAACTTTACCTTAGAAAATTTTCTTCAAAATCAATCATTAGCACAAAAATATTCCAATGGAGCAATGGCAATTATACGGTTAGCCCCACCCGATTATCACCGATATCATTTTCCAACATCAGGAATTGCCTCTGTTTCAACAAAAATAAAAGGACATTACTTTTCAGTTTCGCCATTAGCACTAAAAGGCAGTTTGCAAATTTTTTGCGAGAATAAACGAGAATACTGTACGCTTTCAACTATCGATTATGGCAACATCCTAATTGTAGACGTTGGCGCAACAATGGTAGGCAGCATTATTCAAACCTACCTTCCTGATTCGAAAGTAGAAAAAGGTGAAGAAAAAGGTTATTTCGCATTTGGAGGATCAACATTGGTTTTATTGTTCGAGAAAGAGAAAATAAACTTTGATGAAGATTTAATTTTAAACACACAAAAAGGACTAGAAACTGCAATAAAAATGGGGGAAAATATTGCAAAAAATTGTTAAAGTCACCTACCTTCATTGCAACCCGACAATGAATTATACGAAAAGCAAAGACTTACTTTAACGTTCTTTTCTTGCTATAATTTCCAACAATTTGGTTAACTCCGGATCATCATATTTTTCGTACTCTTTAGCGATGTATGGAATTGCAATATCCGGATAAACATAGCCGTCATTTGACTTTGTTAATTCATAATCCTTTGTAGTAGAAATGATAATTACCTGGTTTACAGCCCTCACAGATGTTATATCTCCACAAAAAATAGCATTATGCGCAAGCGGTTCTCCTACAAGTTTTCCAATATTATTGTATTGCATAATATTAGCAAACATTGCTGCTGTTGATGATGTTGCTTTATCGATTATTACATAATAATTCATCTTGCCTTTATAGAGTTCCGGAATTAATGCAAATTTCTTAAAAATAAGGCTATCAGGCATTCTTACAACTTTTCCCATTGGCTCATTTTTCACAAAATCATAATCGTTAATAGTTGCCGTAGAAACTTTCAAATACTGTCCGCTACTTAAACTCAACGAATCTTTATTGCTCATAACTGAGAAAAATTCATCTAAACGATCTCCACTACCTCCAGGATTTCCTCTTAAATCGATAATAAAATTCTTATAACCTGCTGCAATTGTCTTGTCAATATTCTTTTTCATTTGTTTCAGGATATTCTTGTTGTAGGTAAATTCCTTAATTTTAAAATATCCGGTACGGCATTGCGAAAGTAATTTTCCATCGCAAAATTTTTCATTAAGAATATCGCCATATTTCTTGCCTTTAACATCCAGCTTCATAAGCTTGCCTTTTCTTACAATTTCGAGTTTATAAATCGGCGAAATTGTTTTTTGAGAAAGCAGTTGCAACATAAATCCATCGTATCGAGGAAATGTAGCAAAAGAATATTTCAGTAATTCCTCTATTTTTATTCCGTTAACAGAAACCACCCTATCGCCTTTTTGCAACTTATCGTTGTATGTTTTGGTAATAATTGCAGTGTCTTTTATCTGATGAATATCGAATGGGAAAAAGCGTATGTTTTTTATTTTAAATTTCGGTTTTTCTGTTACTTCTAACAATGGATAACAGATTAAATGAGGATCGTTATACGCCAATTTATCGACAATACGCCGTAATTGCAAGGCATAATCGGTAACCGTTAATTTTTTGTCCTTATTGTCTTTACAAATTCTAGAGGCAATAGAATCAATCTGGACTTTAGTAAAATCGCCATACGGATCGGGATGATAACACTCAATTGTATCAAGCAACGAATCAATTGTTGCTCTTGTTATTGTATAATCCGGTTTGGCTTTAATAATGGAGTAGTCAACTTTTCGCAAACTTGCACACGATGTCATCAAAATTAGAGCGATAATGCTCAAAAGTAAATTATAATTTCTCATTTTATTTTTCGAATTAAGACATAAGACCTACATTATCAAGACTATAGAATTATTGCTTGTGAACAAAATTTATATTGTTATTTCAATAGACTATTATATTTTAGAAGATATCAGACCACTACAAAACATTGATAAAATCAATACTTTAGTATTCTAAGTTCTAAAAATTTACCGCGACCCGAATTCCCGGATATACATTTTTACAGAAATCGTTGAAATACAGTTCAGGTTTTACAGTAAAAGTGTTGTTTATCTTCTTATTAAAAGAAAGTCGAAATGTGTTTTTCTTAAAAAAGTCGCTGTCTCTTTTTACAAGATATCCGAGCGAAACACCCCACCAATTCTCTTTTTCCGGATTACTCGTAAAATTATGACTCCATCCTAACGATAAAAAATGATCTAGCTCGTAGAATTTATTTTCGGTTGAATTTGAAAAATCGTACATAAGTTCATAGCTCAGCCAATAATAATTTTTCATCAACCCTTTCTTATTAATGCCAAAACCTAAATCAAAATTAACGCTCGAAACAAAAGTGTTTTTTATCCACCCAGCCCCCAGTCCTCCGGTAAGATAAATTATATTTCCACCTTCACTTCTTATTTCCTGAACATATCCCTTCACCTCTTCTTTACGTAAGTCAATAAAAGCCCACATTTTATTTTGCTTACAACCTAAAGATTTCTCTTTAAAATACTTAGAGGCTTGTCGCATTTTCTCTTTAAAAGTTTCCGAACTAATAAATTTTAGAGCAGACAAATCATCAACAAAAATTTTCAAATTCTTTCTGTCAAAAGAAAGCATTACGCAATACCGTCCAAATTCTTTTTCAAAAATATTACCGTCGTCAAACAAAACAAAGTTTTTTGTATTTCTAGCTGAACGCGAGAGACTGATATTTTTATAATTAAAATCGACATATTGTTTCTGAATTTCTTTATACGAAATGGTAACAACCTCATCATTTGCCGGTTTTGCAATTGTCATTTCGTTTAAAACCTTTTGTGTTTGAGCTGCTTCCTTGATTATTTGAGTTATTTCTTCATCTTCAAGAACGCATTGTGTTGAAGCTACAACAACCAACATGTTATCGAACTTATAAAGAACAGTATCTGCCTTGTAAACATCATCATTTGCCGACACATAACTCGAAATAAAAAACACAATTAGTGCCACTAGAATTGTTATAATTGTTTTCATGGTATTAAAATTAGTACAGAGACAATAATTTTATATCTAAAAATCTAACCGTCTATTAATCTATTTATTAAAAAGCGTTTTGTTTAAATTGTTTTTGTTTTCCGAAAAACTTTGAGGAAATATTTTCAACTTCATTTCCGAAGGTTTTATCGTTGGCTTTTTCTGAACCTCCATTTTCACTTGTTCTCCTTTTAAGCGAAATGGTTCTGTTGTTGTTACTTGTTCTTGTTTTTCCTGATTTTGCATTGCTAATAATTCCGATTTTGCTGCTACCAAATCATCATTCATCTTGTCCAGTTCGTCTTGATACATTCTCTTTTGCAAAGCCAGCGAAACAGCTGTTGAATCTTGTAATTTCTGATACTTTTTGTGCCAAAAATCATTCTTTGAATCTGTTTCTTGAGCAACAATACGATCGCGATAAACAATTTTTTCGACCACTTTAGTTTCTGTTTTTATTTTCTGACGAGAAGTCACCAGCAACGAATCAACTGCTTGCTTTAGCCGAGTATTTTGCATTTGCATTTCAGCCATTTGTTGTTGATGCTTTGCCCTTATTTTGAAATTAGCAAAAACGCTACCTGCTAAAATAAAACCCAAGAAAACAGCAGCTACTTTCCACCAAACAGCAACACTTTTTCGTTTGTTCATGCTAGCATCTAAACGCTGCCACATTGCTTCTTTTCCCGAGAAAGTTGTATTTACATCACTCTCTACAAAAGCATTTTTTATGTTATGTTCCAGCTTGTCCATAATTGTAGTTTAATTTCTTTTGCAATAATTTTCGTGCTTTAAAAAACTGCGAACGCGAAGTATTTTCCGAAATCCCCAGAGTTTCTGCAATTTCTTTATGCGCATAACCATCTACCACATACATCATAAAAACCGTTTTATATCCATCGGGAAGTTGGTTTACCAATTCTACCAAAGCCGTATTGTCAGGCTCCTCATCGCTCAACATTTCAATGTGCTCTTCGTCAATCGATTCCAGTTTATATAAAGTATTCAACTCTTTTCGGCGATCCATCAGCGTTTGATTAATAACAATTCGCGACAACCAACCGACTAAAGCAGCTTCGTTTATAAAAACAAACTCCGGAAGTTTTTCAAATATCTTCAAAAAAGCCAGTAACAGCGATTCCTCCGCCAATTCATCGTTTACGGCATATCGTTTTGCAACAGCATATAAACGATTGGCATATAAATCAAAAAATTGCTTTTGTGACCGGCGGTCACCTTTTACACTTTTATGAATAATTTTTTGAAGCTTCACCTATTGTTTTTTATTCTCTTCATCTAAGAAATGCAAAAGAAATTGAAAACGTTGCCTGAGGGTAAAAATTTTTATTTGAATAAAGGATAAATAGTTTTTTAAACCTTGTTCTTTTTAGGGTTTTGTCTCATATCGAAAATTCTTACAATATAAATCTTTGATACACCAACTCTATAAGTTATGTTTTTCATGGGGTTTCCCAATTGTCAATCATTGATTTAATTTCAGACATACTATGAATTTTTCCTGCCTCAATATCAGCTTCGCCTTCAGCAATCATTTTGTCTATTTTTTTTGCGCCAAGTATTCTTTAGCTGTTTCATAAAGCTTTCTTACAAAAGTTTCATCCTCTGAATCAATGAATTTATGTAATTCTTGTTCTAATTCAATTGTTCTCATATAAATCTGATAATCAATTTACTACGAATCCAACATCAACTGCTCATCCAGCAATCGAAACGACATACGATGATAAGGAGTTGTTCCGTGTTCTTTTATAGCTGCCCGATGCTTCTTTGTTGGATAACCTTTGTTTTTATTCCAATCGTAATAAGAATATTCTTCGTGAATTTTCAGTATAAAATCGTCTCGGTATGTTTTTGCAAGCACCGATGCTGCTGCAATAGAATAAAAACGACCGTCGCCCTTTACCATGCAGGTATATGGAATTTTCGCTTTAGTACGAAAACGATTTCCGTCAATCAATAAATGTTCGGGCTGTATTTTCAGCTTTGCAACAGCCCTGTTCATTGCCAAGAAAGAAGCATTAAGAATATTTACCTCATCAATTTCGTGATTATCGACAGCAACTACAGCCCATGCCAATGCCTGTAATCGGACGAAGCTTGTAACGCTGCTTTTCTGTCAGCTTTTTAGAATCGTTAAGCAAATCGTTCTGAAAATCGGGAGGTAAAATAACAGCTCCGGCATATACCGATCCGGCAAGACATCCACGCCCGGCTTCGTCGCATCCGGCTTCAACTGTATTTTCTTTAAAATAAGAAAAGAGTTTTGTATCTGGCATTTGCTAATTATCTTTGACAATACCGATAAAATCGCTCCAATCTCAAAATCATTTTTATCTCGAAGTAAGCATTATTGTAAGGTTCAGCGTAAGACGCTTTAAGATCGGAAATAATCGCATCAAAAGCTATTGCATACATAATAAAATTGATTTATGTGGGTAAAAAATATTTTTCTTCTCCCAAAAAAATCTTCCCAAATTATCTTTTATCGCAATAACAATACCTTTAAATGGATTTTTTTCAATGTCAATAATGTTGCCTTCTATTCATTCTGCCTCTCCGGTAAGCTTTGGAGAAACTTTTGCTTTATCTCCTTTTTTCTTCTTATTAAAATTGTTTATTTATTTGGTATAAGATGTAATTCCCGATGAATTTTAATCATTTTAGTGCGTGTGTTTTAAATTGTTTAAATTCATGATCGTTTCATTTATTTGGGATTCTTCTTCCGAAGAAAAGCATCTACATTTTCGGCAACAACCTGTCCTGCTTTTATGGCATGAACCACAAGGCTGGCGCCCCGTTCAACATCGCCGGCGGCAAATATTTTATTTACCGACGTTTGTTTCTGTTCGTTAACTTCCACATTTCCGCGAGCGTCAAATTTTACGCCAAGATTTTTCAGTAAGCCTTCGTGTACCGGCTGTGTAAAGCCCATTGAAAGAAAAACTAAATCAGCATCAATAATTTCAGAAGTTCCTTCTACTTCTGTCATTTTCCAGCGTCCGTTTTCGTCTTTGTTCCATTCTACCTGTACAATTTCGACCTGTTTTAACACCCCGTTCTCGCCGATAAACCGTTTGGTATTCAGGCTCCACCGACGAGTACAACCTTCGTTATGCGAGCTGGATGTTCTTAACACATTCGGCCAATAGGGCCACGGGTTATTGGGTTCTCTTGCTTCAGAAGGTTTCGGAAGTATTTCAATCTGGGTTACTGATTTTGCTTTTTGACGAATTGATGTTCCCACACAATCCGAACCGGTATCTCCTCCTCCTATTACCAACACATTTTTGTTTTTCGCAAGAATTCTTTCTTCTCCGGAAATTTGCCGGCCGCCAATTACTTTATTTTGTTGAGTCAGGAATTCCAGGGCAAAATACACACCTTTTAAATCGCGTCCTTCAACCTCAAGGTTACGGGGCTGTTCGGCGCCCATTGCCAACACAATGGCGTCAAAGTCTTTCAACAATTGTGTTTTACTAATATCAACACCAACATTTACACCTGTTTTAAAAACAATTCCTTCTTCTTCAAACAAATTTATACGTCGGTCGATAACCCTTTTATTTAGCTTAAAATCGGGGATCCCATAACGCAACAAACCACCAACGGCATCATTCTTTTCAAAAACTGTAACCCAATGCCCTGCACGGTTTAAAAGGTCGGCAGCCGACAGCCCGGCAGGGCCGGAGCCAACAACAGCAACTTTTTTCCCGGTTCTTGTTTTCGGCGGATTGGGTACAATAATTCCTGCCTGATAAGCCAATTCTACCGTAGCGCACTCATTTTCGCGTGTGGTTACAGCCTCGTCATGAATAGCCAGCACACATGATTTTTCGCAAAGCGCCGGACAAATCCGGCCGGTTATCTCTGGAAAACTATTCGTAGAATGCAAAATAGAATAAGCCTCTTCAATATTTCCGCGATAAAGCGCGTCCTGCCATTCCGGAATTTTTCCACCAACTGGGCATGCCCAGTGACAAAAAGGGACTCCGCACTCCATGCACCGCGATGCCTGCAATTTCCGGTCTTTTTCATTTAATGTTTGTTCGACTTCGCCAAAATCGCAAATCCTTTCTTCTTTCGGACGGTAACCTGCTTCAATCCGCCCAACTTTCATGAATCCTCTTGGATCTCCCATATCTTGTTTTTCTTTTTTCGGTTAATAAATATCTGCAGAACACTATTCGTGACGAGAAGGGTCGTCTTCGGTTAATTGAAGTTTCTTTTGCAACTCCTTTAGTTTTTGTTCCTGCAATACTTTTTTATACTCAAACGGAATGACTTTTACAAACATCGGAAGATAGGTTTCCCAGTTTGTCAGGATTTTAGAAGCAACCGAACTTTGTGTGTGCGTAAGGTGTTTACTAATCATTTCCTGCAATTCCACTACATCTGATTTATCTTCTACCGGCGACAATTCCACTAATCCTTTGTTGCAGAAATAGTCAAAATTTCCTTCCTCATCCAGCACATACGCAATTCCGCCACTCATTCCGGCAGCAAAATTTCGTCCGGTTTTTCCGAGCACCACAGTACGTCCTCCGGTCATGTATTCGCAACAGTGGTCTCCGGTTCCTTCAACAACGGCACTGGCTCCTGAATTTCGCACACAAAAACGTTCTCCGGCAACTCCCCTGAAATAAGCCTCTCCGCTTGTTGCTCCGTATAACGAAGTATTTCCGATTAGAATATTTTCTTCGGGTTTAAAAGTTGCCCCAATGGGCGGAACAACAACTATTTTTCCTCCGGAAAGTCCCTTTCCTATATAATCATTTGTATCACCTTCGAGCCTGAAGGTTATTCCTTTTGTAAGAAAAGCTCCAAAGCTTTGGCCGGCTGTACCATGGAAAGTACAATTGATGGTATCGTCCGGCAAACCTGTTTCTCCGTAGCGTTTTGATATCTGCCCCGAGAGCATAGCCCCTACTGTTCTATCCACATTTACAATATTTCTAGACATCCAGACCTTCTCGGCTCCGTTTAGTGCCTTTTTGGCATCACGAATCAAAGAATGATCCATATGCTTGCTTATATCCTGCGTGTTTGCCTGGATGTTATGTCGGTCAACTTCACCGGCATGTTTTGGCAGGTAAAGCAATTTTGAGTAATCAATGGTTTTCATTTTCCAGTTGGTAACCTCGTCGTTTACCTCCAGCAAGTCGGCACGCCCAACAATTTCGCTGAATTTACGGAATCCCATTTCTGCAAGATACTCACGAACTTCCTGTGCTATAAATTTGAAAAAGTTAATGGTATATTCTGCTTTTCCTATAAATCGTTTTCTTAGCTTTTTATCCTGTGTGGCAATTCCTGCCGGACAGGTATTCATATGACATTTGCGCATCATTACGCAGCCCAGCACGATAAGTGCAGAGGTAGAAAACCCAAATTCTTCGCCACCAAGGCAGGCCATCGTAATCACATCGTGCCCATTTTTAAGCTGTCCGTCAACCTGTAGTTTCACCCTGCCACGCAAATTATTTAATACCAGGGTCTGCTGTGTTTCTGCAATTCCAAACTCAACAGGCAATCCTGCATGTTTAATCGAACTTGCAGGGCTTGCTCCTGTTCCTCCATCAGCTCCTGATATAATAATAATATCGGAGAATGCTTTGGCCACACCGGCGGCAATGGTGCCAACACCGTCTTCGGCTACCAGTTTTACCGAAACTTTAGCCGTTGGATTAGTTATCTTCAGGTCGTATATCAACTGGGCCAAATCTTCAATCGAATAAATATCATGGTGCGGAGGCGGAGATATTAGTGTAATTCCCGGTGTGGAATTACGTGTTCTGGCAATAATTTTATTCACCTTAAATCCCGGCAATTGTCCTCCTTCTCCCGGTTTTGCACCCTGTGCAATTTTTATTTGCAGTTCTTCGGCATTGGTCAGGTAATTATTGGTTACTCCGAAACGCCCTGATGCAATTTGTTTTATCTTACTGTTTTTCAGTGTGCCGAAACGGGCAGGATCTTCTCCACCTTCGCCGGTATTGCTACGCCCGCCAATAGTATTCATGGTAATCGCAAGAGCTTCGTGAGCCTCTTTGCTTATCGAACCGTAAGACATTGCCCCTGTTACAAAGCGTTTCATGATTTCTTCAATCGGTTCAACCTCTTCGATCGGAATTGGATTTCTTTTTACCTTTAAGCATCCGCGCACAAAAGCAGGCCTTTGGTTTTGCTTATCAACAATAGCACTGTATTCTTTGTATTTCTTATAATCGTTAGTACGGGTTGCCCACTGTAAGAGTCCTATTGTTTCGGGATTCCAGGCATGATGTTCGCCATATTTACGCCATGCATAGTTGCCTGAGTTCTCAAAACGGAAAGGTTCCGGCGTAGCATCTTCACTATATGCTTTTTCGTGGAACATCATAGTCTCTTTACATATTTCAGCTAAGCCGACACCACTTATTTTTGAAGTTGTTCCTGTAAAATATTGGTCAATAATTTCATCACTAACCCCGATTGCCTCAAAAATTTGCGCACCATGATAACTACGTAAAGTTGAAATTCCCATTTTGGAAAATACTTTCAATAGTCCTTTTCCTACCGCTTTTATGTAATTTTTTCGTGCTTCAACATATTCCATATCAATTTTGCCTTCTTTTACCATCTGGTCGATAGCAGCATAAGCAAAATATGGATTAACAACGCTTGCCCCGTAACCCAAAAGCAGTGCATAATGATTTACTTCACGAGCTTCGGCAGTTTCAACAATTATTCCAACCTGCATTCTTTTCTGGGCTTTAATCAGATGATGATGTACAGCTGCCACAGCAAGGAGCGAAGGAATCGGAGCCATGTCTTTCGAAATGTTCCTGTCGGAAAGAATGATATAATTTTTTTCTTCATCTACCGCTTTTTCAGCTAGGCTGAGCATATTATTCAATGCTGCTTCAAAGCCTTTTTTTCCTTTTTTTACCGGGAAAGTCATCGAAATTATGGCATGCGAAAACATCTCGTCCTTCAGATCTTTGATTTTTCCAAGATCGGTATTGGTCAATAAAGGTTCTTTGAACTTTATCAGTTTACAATGTTCCGGATTTTCGTCCAGTATATTCGAATGCAATGAACCGATGTAATTGGTCAGCGACATTACCAGTCCTTCACGGATCGGGTCGATTGGAGGATTGGTTACCTGGGCAAACATCTGTTTAAAATATTCAAAAAAGCGCTTTGGCTTTTCCGAGAAAACAGCCGGCGGAGCATCGTTTCCCATCGAAGAAGTTGGTTCTGCTCCGTTAAGACACATGGGCTTAATAAGCATATACATATCTTCTTTTGTGTATCCAAACTCTTGGGCGTACGTTTCAAAATTTTCGATGGTGGACGGCACTCGTTTTTTTACCACAATATCGTCCATCATCATCCGGTTTTCCTTGAGCCACATTTGGTAAGGATTCCGGCGGCTTAATTGTGCCTTAACTTCTTCATCAGGAATAATAATGCCCAGCTGGGTATCAACCAGTAATATCTTTCCGGGGCGCAAGCGGCCTTTTTCTTTTATTTCTTCGGCTGGAAAGGTTTGAACGCCAACTTCAGACCCCATTACAATCAAATCGTTTTTGGTGATTACATAACGCGAAGGACGTAAGCCATTCCGGTCGAGCGTACCACCAATGTAGCGTCCGTCGGAAAATACCATTGAAGCCGGGCCGTCCCAGGGCTCCATTATGGTTGAATGGTATTCATAAAAAGCTTTCAAACTTTCGGGAATAGGGTTTTTGGCATTAAACGATTCCGGAATCATCATGCACAACGAATGGGGCAAAGAACGACCTGTCAGGTGCAAGAACTCAAGCACATTATCGAACGATGCCGAATCCGATTTTCCCGGTTCAATTACCGGGAGCAGTTTTTTCAGGTCTTCCCCAAAAACTTCTGATTTCATTAAAGCCTCGCGAGCCTGCATCCACAGGCGATTTCCTTTTACCGTATTGATTTCGCCATTATGAGCGACAATACGGAAAGGCTGTGCCAGATCCCAGGTAGGGAAAGTATTGGTACTAAAACGCGAGTGCACCAATGCTATAGCACTTTTAAAATGTTCGTTTTTGAAGTCAAGATAATACGCTTTTAGTTGATCGGGCGTAAGCATGCCTTTATAAACAATAATTTTTGCCGATAAACTGGGTTGGTAAAAACTTGATTTATATTTCAGGTTAGAATCCCTGATTTCTTTCTCGGTTAGTTTACGTACAATATACAGTTTGCGTTCAAGCGCATCTCTTTCAAGGTCGGCTTTTACAAACACCTGTTTTACTGAAGGTTCGGTTGTTCTTGCTATTTCTCCCGGAGCCGACGGGTCAACCGGGACATCACGGTATCCCAGTAAAGTTAATCCTTCTGCTTCAATATTTTTTGTAAGTACATCAATGCAGGTTTTTGCTTCAATTTCTTCTTTTGGAAGAAAAATTAGTCCGGTTCCGTATTTCCCCGGAGCACCAACATTCATTTTTAAAACTTCGGTAATAAATTCATGTGGAATTTGCATTAACAAACCAGCACCGTCTCCGGTAGAATTGTCGGCACTGGTAGCTCCCCTGTGATCCATATTCCGAAGCACTTCCAATCCACGATTAACAATATCGTGCGAAGCCTTTCCTTTGATGTGGGCCACAAATCCTATTCCACAGTTGTCGTGTTCGTTTGCAGGGCGGTAGAGTCCCTGTGCATCCGGTATCATCTTCTGCATCATTTTCCTCCTTTAAAAAAAATTCTTAAATCTAATGGTATAACTGATCGCTGTCAAAAATCAGCCTCCATAAAATGCAAGTAAAAAACACTCTTTGCTTATGAAGTGAAAGCAAAGATATGCAATAACATACAAAACTGTAACGAAAGGGTTATGTTAGTAGCTTTTAATAACATTCAGTTAAAATTAGTCCGTTTTCCTGACAGGAAGCAAAGGAACTGATATCCTTCTCTTTTGCTTCTGCGGCTTATGCTTCCCTCTCATCTCAAACAAATAGTTCGCAATAACAAATATGCTTCCTTTGAGGATATTCCATAATTAGTTTACCTGCATTGAGTAAAATAAAGAAAGTTTTCCGTACAAATACACAACAGAACTAACAAAAATCTCAAACAATGCCTAATTAAAATACAATTTAAATAACAACAGGCTGTTAGATTTTTAGATTTGGAACATGGAAGATGCGACCTCTATCAATTCACGAACGAACAGGTTATCAAGCAAAAGGCGAACAAAATCACAAATACAGATTAGCGGTATTTATAAAAAAATACACAAATATAATAGCCCAAACGGCCCTATTTTTAACGCAATAAAAGTTGGAGCATTCCTTAAATCATACCTATTCCAAACAAAAGTGCAAAAACAAAAGTATCTATTACAAGATTTTTCAGCTCGGCATTTAATTTCAGGGATGAATGATGCCGAAAAACGTTGTAGCAGTTTCGGAAAAACAATGGAGCCATTAAAAGAAACAGCCAATGTTTCCACGACGGCTGTTGAAGCAATACAAAAATAATTGATGTTGCAAAAGCAATTGCAATAAGAAAAATATGATAAATTCTTGAAAAACGTTCTCCGTACTGAACAACTAATGTATTTTTCCCGGTCTTTCTGTCCGACTCAATGTCGCGCAGATTATTTATGTTCAACACGCCAACACTCATTAAACCAATAGAAACTGCCGGCAAAATAACGACCGGACAAAAATATTGAGTGTGCATATAGAATGTTCCGACAACACCTATCAATCCAAAAAAAAGAAAAACAAAAATATCACCAAGCCCCTGATATCCATAAGGTTTCTTTCCTACTGTATATTTTATTGCGGCAGCAATGGCCGATAATCCCAACAGATAGAAGACTGCAATTTTCGACCACGGCATATTATCTAATCCCACAAAAATAAGGATACTCCCGGCTATAAAAGAGAGGACAGCAAAAGCATAAATCATTTGCTTAATGGATTTTTTTGTAACCATTCCGGTTGCTGTTACTCTTTTGGGGCCGAGTCGTTTGGCCATGTCGTTGCCCGAAACGGCATCGCCATAATCATTGGCCAAATTCGACAAAATCTGAAGTGCTCCGATTGTTATAATGGTTAATACAAAAACCGACAATCGAAACCCGCCGTAAGCCAGTGCCAACAAACTTCCCATAACAGCATTGGCCAGTGCCAGTGGCAATGTGTGTAGCCGAAAGGCTTTTAGCCATATTTTGATTTTATTCATTCCCTATTTCCTTCTTTTCTTTCGTTTTTGGCGAGCCTTGGTTCGGGCAAAGCGGTCGTCGTACGCTCTTTTTGAGCTTCCTTTTCTTTTTTTCTGATGAAAAGCCCCCTGGTAGGTAGGGTCATCTATTTTTCGCTGGCGGTCAATTTCCCTAAGTTGTTCCTGATTTTCTTCAAACTCGGTTTCCACAACTTCAACACCAACAGGCAGCGGGCTTATTTTAACGTTTTTGCGCATCAGTTTCTGGATTTTGCTCCAATGCCATTGATCTGCCGGACTAATAAGAGTTATGGCATCTCCTTTGTGTCCGGCACGGGCTGTACGCCCAATACGGTGCACATAGTCATCGTAATCGCGGGGTAAATCAAAATTAATAACATGACTTACTTCGCTTACATCCATTCCTCTTGCCGATACATCGGTTGTGATAAGTATGCGTACTTCGCCTTTTTTGAATGCCTGTATTGTATTAATCCGCGTATTTTGCGATTTGTTTGAATGTATGATGCGTTTTTCGCCTTCGGCCTTTCGCTCAATTACTTTAAAAACCCCTTCGGCATGCTCTTTTGTTCGCACAAAAATGATAACACGCGTAAATTTCTCTTCATCTTCCAGAAGGTATTTTATCAAATTTAATTTCGTACGATAATTTGGAACCGAATAAGCTTTTTGTGTAATCAATTGAGCCGGAGTAGCAGAAGGAGCAATTTCCAGTTTTTCGTAATAATCTAAAAATTCCTCCGTTAGTTTTTCTATTTCCGGCGAAAAAGTGGCCGAAAAAAGCAGGTTTTGTCGTTTGGCAGGAATAATTTCCTGCAACTGGCGCAACTGGGGCATAAATCCCATGTCGAGCATGCGGTCGGCTTCGTCAATTACCAGGTGCTTTACTTTTTTTAAACGCAAAACACCTTGCTGATAAAGTTCCCATAAGCGTCCGGGGGTTGCAACAAGTATATCAATTCCGGGATCAAGCAGTTGTGCATGTTTAGTCCAGCCTACACCGCCAAAAACAGCAGCATGTCTTAAATCCGAAAAAGCGGTTAGTTCTGCAATGTCTTCTCCCACCTGGATGGAGAGTTCGCGTGTTGGCACAATAACAACTACCCGCGGATCGTTCCCTTCCGGTTTTCGGAGCCGGGTAAGCAGTGGCAACAAATAAGCTGCGGTTTTTCCTGTTCCGGTTTGAGCAATCCCCACTAGATTTACTCCCGAACTAATTACCGGGATAGCACGTTGTTGGATAGGTGTTGGTGTTTTAAACCCGATATCATCCAAAACTTTAAGGATGGACTTTGCAACTTTTAGCGCCTCAAATGTTTTTTCCATTCAGCAAAGATATAAAAACCAGCGAAGTGGTAACTTTGCAATAGTTACAGATTGGCAATCCTTGCAAGTGCCGGAATATCGAGAATTCTGATTTTTCGCCCCTGTAGCTCAATCAGCTTGTCACTTTTAAACTCCGACAATAAGCGAATAACCGACTCGGTAGCCGTTCCTACCATATTGGCCAATTCTTCGCGGGTGAGCGATATTTGCAGCATATTCTGATTGTCTAAGCTAAAATTGTCTTTTAATAGCAGCAGAACTTCGGCCAAACGTTCGCGTACGGTTTTTTGGGCAATATCGGTAATGTAATCGTTGGCCTCACGCAATTCACGACAAACAATCTGTAACATGTGCAACGAAAACTGCCAGTTGTTTTGAATCAGGAACAGCAGGGTCTGGTACGGAACATGGCAAAGCGTAGCTTCATCAATTACTTTGGCGGTAGTACAGGCCAGTTCCTGACTCAGCAACGAACGGTAGGCAATAATTTCGCCTTTTTGGGCAAAACGAATAATCTGTTCTTTGCCGTCGATTCCGGTCTTCAGAATTTTAACAATTCCGCCGGTTATGCAGAAAAAACCAGTCAACCGACTTCCCTCCCGATAAATTATAGCTCCCTTTTTATATACAGAGCATGTTTTTTCGTAGTTCAGACGCGTAAATTCGTCTTCGGTAAGTTTTTTAAATAATTGAAATCCGCTTAAATCAACTTCTTTTTCCGATGGCCGCATGCGTACACTTCTCATTTTAGTTGATGTTAAAAGTTTAAAATCCTGAAATATTATATTCTCTTAACGTACAAAAATATAAATCTGCGCATTATTACAAAAATCAATAACGAAAGATAAGTAAGAATATTACCTGCTCTGTACCAGGCAATTCCTTTCCCTTTATTCAAAACAGGGAAAAAAACAAATCACCCCCGATAAAAATAGAAAAGCAACTAGCTACAAAACAAGCAGTTGCAAAAAAAAGAAAGTAGTCCCGACGGGAATCGAACCCATATCTACGGTTTAGGAAACCGCTATTCTATCCGTTGAACTACGGGACCATAAGGTGGCGCAAAAATATATAAAAAGCAGTTCCCCGGCAAATTGTCAGAAAATATTCCTTACATGCTTTACTATTTTCTTTTATTTGGATTGATTATCTTTGCCGCCTATAAAACAGCAAATGATGTTAGATAAAATCAAAGCATTACGAGAAGAAGTTGAAAAAATAGTAGCTTCGAGTAAAGAAGAAGTAGAAGAACTACGCATAAAATACATCAGTAAAAAAGGACAGATTAGCGAACTTTTTAACGATTTTAAGCATGTGCCACCCGAACAGAAAAAAGAAGTGGGACAGGCAATCAATACGCTCAAACAGTTTGCCATTGATAAAATAAACACATTAAGAGGAAATTTTGAGCACAACAACGACAACGCTGCGGGAGAAGATTTAACCATGCCTGGCGAATCGATGAAGCTGGGAACACGTCATCCGCTGTCGTTGGTAAAAAATGAAATTATTGACATTTTTTCCGGCCTGGGTTTTGTTGTAGCTGAGGGGCCTGAAGTTGAAGATGACTGGCACGTATTTTCGGCACTCAACTTTCCTCCTGAGCATCCGGCACGCGACATGCAGGATACTTTTTTTATTGAAAAAGATCCGGATGTCTTGTTGCGTACCCACACATCAAGTGTTCAAACCCGTGTAATGGAACGCCAACAACCACCGATACGGGCAATTTTTCCCGGACGTGTTTTCCGAAATGAAGCCATTTCGGCACGCTCGCATTGCATATTTCACCAGGTAGAAGGGCTTTATGTTGACGAAAACGTATCGTTTGCTGACCTGAAACAGACTTTATTGCAGTTTGCCAAAGAACTTTTTGGCGCGAATACAAAAATAAGATTACGTCCATCGTATTTCCCCTTTACCGAGCCAAGTGCCGAAATGGACGTAAGTTGTTCCATATGTGGAGGAAAAGGATGCAACGTATGTAAATACACCGGCTGGCTGGAAATTCTGGGCTGTGGAATGGTTGATCCGAATGTACTGGAACAATGTAATATCGACAGCCGGAAATATACCGGTTTTGCTTTCGGCATGGGGATTGAACGTATTGCCATGCTACGTTACGAAATTAAAGACATCCGGCATTTCTTTGAAAACGATATTCGCTTTCTAAAACAGTTTGAATCGGCTTTTTAACCAAAGCAAATTGAAGATATCACCGTTTGACAAGATGCAAAATCCATGCTTTCGAAGCAGCATTACAATGCAGTTTGTCGACAGAATATCACAGCTTTATTTTCCAATAACTTTTTCTTGTTTTCCCGGAATTTTGGCACAGTATTTGTAAGTCATCATTCGTCATGAAAACAATTAAACCGGGAAACAAAAATTCCCGTTTTACAAAGTAACTTCACAGCAGTATGCTGTTTTTTCATAAGTTTGGTTTAGTTAAGTTTAATTTTGATCCCGGGGTGTTGACCTCGGGATTTTCTTTTTCTGTTTTGTTTATATCCCTTACTTCGTAGTAAATGCAGAAGCTTTTTACCTGTTTTTATGCCACTTATAAATTTTTAGTGCCGTAGGAACGGTAGTATGGTAGAAAAAAATAGCACAAGTCTCCATTAGCTCCGTTAGGAGCAACACGGTTTAATGTAATATTCTTTTTTATTGTTGTGACGAGGGTGTCCAAAAAGAAAATTACATTACAATGATACTTTCAATTTGAAACTGTTTCGTTTTACCCCTCCAAACCTCCCCTAAAGTGAGAGGCCTAAAGTCCCCTACAGGGGATTTAGGGGTAATAAACCAAGTGGTTACTTATAAATTGTAAGTTCATATTGTTTGAAAAATACTTTTGAGACACCCTCTTTGGTTTTTCTTATAAATATTGGCTTCGACCATACTATCGTCGCTACGCGACTTTCGGGTTAAGGACACTGGATAAAAACTACTGCCTTAATATTTGGGTAGCGCCCGAAAATGAGCCAATCCGCCTTCGGAGGTTTCGCGATATTTACTCTGCAGGTCGATTCCGGTTTTATACATGGTTTCCACTACTTCGTCGAAACTAATGCGATGGCGGCCATCGGTAAGCAAAGCATAATTATTATGAGAAACGGCACGTTCGGCCGCAAAAGCATTTCGTTCAATACAAGGAATTTGCACCAGTCCGGCAACAGGGTCGCAGGTAAGTCCCAAGTGATGCTCCAGCCCCATCTCTGCCGAATATTCAATCTGAAAAATCGTTCCGCCCATCATTTGAGTGGCAGCAGCCGATGCCATAGCACAAGCAGTGCCCACCTCGCCCTGGCAACCTACTTCCGCTCCCGAAATAGAAGCATTTAATTTTACAATATTCCCAACCAGTCCGGCAGTTGCCAAAGCTCGTAAAATAACATTTTTTTCGCTCTTATGTACTTTCTTAAAATACTTCAATACCGCAGGCAAAACGCCACTGGCGCCACATGTAGGAGCCGCAACAATTTTACCACCCGCAGCATTCTCTTCCGACACTGCCAGCGCATAAGAAAACAACTGCGACCGACGTTTAAAAGGAGTAGAAAAATTGTGTCCCTTTGTATTAAAACTCTGCGCCTTTCGTGGCAACTTTAATTCACCGGGAAGAACTCCTTCTCTTTTTAATCCCCGCTGAATACAATCGGTCATTACCGTCCAAACCTCATCCATGTAGTCCCAAATATCCGAATCTTCAAACTCATCGACATATTCCCAGAGTTGTTTTCCGCTCATGTTACACCAATTCAATATCTCCTGCATATTGCGATGTTCGTATATTTCAACAGTCTCCAATTCGGTATTGTCATCAATAACAGCTCCGCCTCCAATGCTATAGCAGGTCCATTCATTCAACAAACGATTATCCGAAGCAAATGCCCTGAAACGCATAGCATTAGGGTGCTTAGGCAGGAACACCTTGGGCTTCCATACAATTGTAAGCTGCTCTTTTTCAAAGCTTTCTTTTATCGCCCGATCGGTTAAGTGCCCCTTTCCGGTAGCTGCAAGGCTGCCATAAAGCGTTACTTCGAAATGATGCGCCGATTGATTTTCGGACAAAAAAACATCGGCCGCTTTTTTGGGGCCCATAGTATGGCTACTCGAAGGGCCATTTCCTATTTTATATATTTCTTTTATCGACTCCATAGTATGCTTATCCCATCGTTATTTGCAGGAAAACAGTAAATCATTTGCCGGCGCTGTTATCGTATTAAAATTTATGTTAGAATCACATGCAAATGAAATACAAAATTTTTAGTTTTTTATCTTTTTATCCTACTTTTGCATCGAAATCAATTGTAAAATTTTGCAGGTGGCATCACCCTGCGGCAAAAAATAAAAAAATGCAAAACGAACTGCTCTGGTTAGTCATGTTACTAGCTAATTTTCTGTTAATAATTTTAGCTTATCGGTTGTTTGGAAAATGGGGACTGATTATGTGGATTCCCATTTCGGTTATTGTTGCCAATATACAGGTTATTCAAACCGTAAAATTGTTTGGAATGGCGGCTACTCTGGGAAACATTGTTTATGCTTCGTCGTTTCTTGTTACCGATATTCTTTCTGAAAATTATGGAAAAAAAGAAGCAAAAAAAGCGGTTTGGGTTGGTTTTTTCAGCCTGATATCCATGACTTTATTAATGAATCTCGCCTTACTTTTTTCACCGATTAAAGGCGACGATTTTGCGGTTGTTGCCCATAATGCAACTCATACTATTTTTAGTCTTATGCCCCGTATGGCAATTGCCAGTATGGCAGCTTACCTGCTCTCTCAACAGCACGATATTTGGGCGTTTCATTTTTGGCGCAAACGTTTTCCCGACGACAAACACCTTTGGCTGCGAAACAACCTCAGCACCATGGTTTCGCAATTAATAGACAGTTTGGTATTTGTTGCAATCGCATTTACCGGCGTTTACGAGTGGCCGGTTTTATTCGAGATATTAATTACCACATATTTTTTAAAATGGGTGGTAGCCGCCGCCGACACCCCCTTTGTTTATTGGGGGAAAAGAATATACAGAAAGAATAGATTTTTGGTTTAAAGTGCAGGACATTTTTCGATAAATAGCCTACAGTTGGACTGTTTTCTCTTATCGAAGTTTATACATTTGTCCGGGAAACGCTGTTATTACGTTTTTAAATTCAAGTTCCAGCAACAAAGATGACACTCTGCTGACGGGCAGTTTCATTTCTGCAGAAATTTCATCAATAAACAGCTCTTTTCGCTGTTGCAATAAATCCACAACTTTTTGCTCCGTTTCATTTAGGTCAACAAACAAATTTTGCTGAACAGCTGTTGACTTCTCTTGTTTTTCCCAGCCCATAAAATATTCCAAATCATCAATTCCCTGAATAAGTCCTGCCCCGTTATTGCGGATAAGCTGGTTACACCCTTTCGACCAGGCATCGCCAGAACGCCCGGGAAAAGCAAAAACGTCGCGGTTATACGAAGCTGCAATATCGGCAGTAATGAGCGACCCTCCTTTTTCGGCCGATTCGACCACAATTGTAGCATCCGCCAGCCCGGCAATAATACGATTTCGTTTCACAAAATTCCGGGGGTCAATTTTTGTCCCGCCCGGGAAATCGGTCAGCAACCCGCCATTCTGCAACATTTTTTGTGCTGTTTTTTTATGTAAAGCCGGATAAAGCATGTCTAAACCATGTGCCATTATTCCAACGGTAGAAACATTGTACTTTAAAGCTGCCCTATGCGCACAAACATCTATTCCATAAGCCAGGCCACTTATTACAAGTATTTTATAATCCCTTCCTGCCAAAGCTTTTATTAAATCATCAACCACCTGTTTTCCATATTCGGTTGCATTTCGGGTACCCACAATACTTATCACACGGTGCTCATCAAGGTTCATTTTCCCTTTCGAATAAATAATAACCGGGGCATCAATACAATTTTTCAGACGACGCGGAAAATCAGTATCGGTATAAAAACTTGTTTTTATCTCATTTTTCTGTATAAATTCAATTTCCTTTTCTGCCCGGTCGATCACTTTTGCATTTTTTATCCTGCGGGCATTATATTCGCCAATTCCCGGGATTTTAATCAAAGCATTATATGAAGCACTAAATATTTCCTCAACACTGCCCACATAAGCCACTAGGTTACGCGCCAGCACACTTCCAATTCCGGGCAACATTGAAAGAGCTATTTTGTACTTCAAATCAGCATTCATGGCTTCTGTCATTCTTTAAAAACTAAAATTTTGAACGGTTTATTTCGGAACTTTTTGCCGACGAATCTCAGACAAGCTTTCCTGCATTTTCTTACGGTCTTTAAAAGGAACGGCAGCTAAACTTACCGAAGGATATTCTGCAATTCCTCTTTTTGTACGAACAAAAAAAGTTACATCCGAATACTTTCCAAATAACGAATTATCAAAATGCGCATTTTGCAATATCTGCTGAGGAAACTCAATCGCATTATACTTAGGAGTCCCAAATTTTATCGCTTTATAGTAACGCAATACAATTTTCCCGTTCTCGTCCATATATTCAATCCATTGATAATCTGCCACATGAAAAAACAAATACCAAAGCGAAAAAAGGCCAACTCCGGCAATCCCCCAAATTGTATAGTTGAACAAAAAGAGCGCTAAGGCGACAAGGGCAATAACTATGCCTACCCCAAAAAATAATCGCTTATATTTTTTTACCGTACTGCTATTTGAAACTTTCATCTTATTAAAATTGTTTATTTATTCGGTATAAGATGTAACTCCCGATGAATTTTAATCATTTTCGTGAGTGTATTTTAAAATGTTAAAATTGGTTTCACGATTTCCACTTCGTTCCAATTCATGATCGTTTCATCTGTCTAAATTTTTGTGAAGCCCATTTTGTTATGTGAGAAAAAATAACAGTCATGCTCCTGAGTGCCTCAGTTATAATCTCAGCCATGGGCTGTTTCATCGTTACTAAATGTCAAAGATAAATGTCAACTCGTTCTGAAAACCGCTTAAAATACAAATTTATTGTAACTTTATCGCAATTTTGCAGACACTTATGGAAAAATCAAAGATTCACTCTGAAATAATTTACAGCACGGCTCTAACAGTCGAACTTCAACGTTTTATTGACAAATATCCGAAAGGTAAAGTTTTTCTTGCCACCGAAGAAACAGTTGATACACTCTGGGTCTCAAAATTTGAAAATTTTCTTCGGACAAACGGAATTGAAAGAGTTGTAGTCCCGGCAGGGGAAAACAATAAGAAAATTGATTCGGTTTCAAAAATCTGGGCATTCCTTTCGAGCAAGGGAGCCGATCGTAAATCACTGTTAATCAACATTGGCGGAGGTATGCTAACCGACCTGGCAGGTTTTGCAGCAAGTTCGTTTAAACGCGGAATGGATTTTCTGAACATCCCAACCACATTGCTTTCGCAGGTAGATGCATCGGTAGGAGGAAAAACCGGGTTTAATTTTAACGGACTGAAAAACGAAATAGGAGCTTTTAACGAACCCATTGCTGTAATTATAAATACTGATTTTCTAAAAACCATTGACCGCGATAATTTTGTTTCAGGATTTGCAGAAATGATAAAACATGGGTTGATTCAAAGCCCCGGGCATTTTGAAGAACTCAAAACGTTTGATTTCGAAAGCATCAATTACAACAAACTTCAGGAAATAATCAGGCATTCGGTAACTGTAAAAGAATATTTTGTAGCCAACGACTTAACCGAGAATAATATCCGTAAAGCATTAAACTTCGGGCACACAGCCGGGCATGCTTTCGAGAGCCTGGCAATGGAACAGAAACGCCCGATATTGCATGGCTATGCCGTTGCATACGGGATGATTACGGAGCTTTTCCTATCGGTAAAAATGTGTGGTTTTCCGAAAAACACCTGCGACGTTTTAACCCGATGGCTACTTGCTATTTACGGAAAATTTGAGATAGACACAGCCGATTTCAAACAATTGTTTCTGCTTATGACTCATGACAAAAAAAATGAGTCGGGACGAATAAATTTTACCCTTTTGCCCAAAATTGGGAAGATTTCCATCAACCAGGATTGCCCGAAGGAGCTTATTGAGGAGGCATTGGAATATTACAGGCAATTAGATTAGTATTGAGATATGAATCTCGAAAATAAAACGGCAAGCGAAAAAAGAATTCCATTGATTCGAACAGCATGTTGATTATTTTTTTCGCGTCAGTAACTGACAGAAATAATTTGGAAAAGAAAATAGCTTTCAGCATTTAACCTGAAATATGATTTATAAAGTTTCAACCAACATAAAAAACATAAAGGCAAACCTGAAATTGCCGGCATCGAAAAGTATAAGCAACCGTGCTCTCATTATCAATGCACTAAGTTACAGCCCGTTTCCTGTCGGGAATTTATCGGACAGCGACGACACTAGAGTTTTGGAGGCTGCTTTGTATTCTAATTCTAATAAATTTGACATAGGACACGCCGGGACTGCCATGCGGTTTTTAACGGCTTTCCTGTCGAAAATTGTAGGAGAATGGGAAATTACCGGATCGGAACGGATGCAACAACGCCCCATTAAAATATTGGTGGATGCCTTAACCCAACTCGGGGCAAGAATTGAATATATGAAAAATGAAGGGTTTCCGCCTTTAAAAGTCTACGGATCGCATTTAAAAGGAAAAGAAATAGAACTCGACGGCAGTATTTCGAGCCAGTACATTTCGGCACTACTGCTGATAGCTCCCACCATCAAAAACGGGTTAACGTTGAAACTGAAAGGAAACATTACCTCGAAATCGTACATAAAACTCACCTTAGAGCTGATGGCAAAATTTGGTATCAGGTACGAGTGGAACGATGCTAAAATTTTTGTACCGGAACAAGACTACATGGCTCGCGATATTATTTGCGAAGCCGACTGGTCAGGAGCATCGTATTGGTACGAAATAATGGCATTGGCCGATTCGGGAGAAATCCAGATTGAAAATCTGCAACTTAACAGCCTCCAGGGCGATGCCAATATTGCCAAATGGTTTGAATCTTTTGGAATAGTTTCAACACAAAAAGACAACGGGGTACTCCTGACAAAGAAAAAAAATATACAGCCCCAAAAGCTTGTACTTGATTTTATCGAAAACCCGGATATTGCACAAACTATGGCCTGTTTATGCGTTGCCCAAAAAATTCCATTTCATTTTTCAGGCTTAAAAACGTTAAAAATAAAGGAAACCGACCGCATTGCCGCCCTTCAAAACGAGCTGAAAAAGTTTGGAGCACAACTCACTGAGCCACAACTGGGCGAACTGGCGTGGGACGGAATATCAGATAATGAACAGCAACAAAAGTTTCCGACAATAAAAACGTACCACGACCACCGTATGGCACTGGCTTTTGCCCCAATGGCAATTGCCGGATTACATTTTGAAATTGACGACCCGATGGTGGTCTCCAAATCGTACCCCACATTCTGGACGGATTTGAAAGCCGTGGGTTTTGAGATTGAAAAAAAATAATCAATCCCAAATTACCTTTCGGTCTGTATCTACATGAGCTACCCGTTGATTATTACGGATAAAAGTAACAAAAGGAGTTTCAATGCCAATCGTTTGTAAAAAGAAACATGCTTTTTCGGCATCTTTTATTGTTTGAAAACAGCCAAAAGCAAAACAATTTAATTTGTTGTATTTGTACTGAAAAAATGGAAAATCGACACTCCGTTCTTTCAAAAAATCAGGAATCCGATAGCTCTCGTATGCCCCAACCTGAACCGTATAACAAGCTGAGCTTGTGTCTCTTTCCTTCTCAACAAATACCGTATCTATTGTTGAAACCTTAGTGTTTATTTCCCTACATTCAGCAACAGTTGCAGCCATTTTTTTCAATTCAACATTTTTTTTGTGAAGGCTCCAAATAAATCCGAACAACACAATAAGAGAAATAACTAATACTGCTATTAATAATGAAATAATCCGTCTGTCAGACTGTTCCTCCTTCTTTAAACGGGTTGTTTCTGCCAGAAGAGCTTTTATCCTTAATCTTTTCTTATGTTCATAAAACTCTTCATCTGTCATTTGCGTAGTATCATCCATTTTGTACTAATTTACAGACAAATTTATCTTTTTGCTTTAAAAAATTCCTGCATTAATTCGCGACATTCGGTTTCAAATATCCCTCCAACTACCTTGGTTTTTGGATGAAGAGCATTAGGCGCATACTTACAAAATCCCCGTTTATCGTCGGAAGCGCCATATACAACTTTCCCGATTTGCGCCCACCCCAGGGCACCGGCACACATCACGCAAGGCTCAAGCGTTACATACAATGTACAATCATTCAGGTATTTTCCGCCCAGAAGATTAGCAGCAGCGGTTATTGCCTGCATTTCGGCATGAGCCGTAACATCGTTTAGTGTTTCAGTGAGGTTATGGGCACGGACAATAATCTTGCCCCGGGCAACAACAACGGCTCCTACAGGAATTTCGCCTTCCTCAAAAGCCTGTAAGGCTTCCGTGAAAGCTTTTTTCATAAAATATTCGTCGTTAAATGGTTCTATCATAGTCGGTAAGAATTACGGCAAGTCCCAACATTATCTTACGCCAAGCCGCAACCAACGCAAAGAAAACAGTATTGAGCTTTGCGCCTCTGCGTCTTTGCGGGAATCAATTTCTACCAACAAAGGAACAAAACTTCACATTCTCATCAAAATGCAATTGAAAGTTTCGGAATATTCTGCCAAAATATCCTTATTTTCGCACTCAATTACAAAAAGGAAGATTATCATGTACAGAACTCATACATGTGGCGAACTTCGCATCGAAAATGCAAATACCGAAGTAACCCTGGCAGGATGGATACAACGCATCCGCGACCTGGGAGCCATGACTTTTATTGATTTACGCGACCGTTACGGAATTACACAACTTGTAGTAGACGAAAACACTGATGCTTCAGTGGCTGCACAACTCGAAGGATTGGGACGCGAATTTGTAATCCAGGCGCAGGGAACTGTACGCGAACGTTCGAGCAAAAACAAAAACATTGCTACCGGCGACGTAGAAATTGCGTTATCCGAAATTAAAATATTAAGCCCGTCGGAGGTTCCGCCGTTTACCATACAGGACGATACCGACGGTGGCGACGAGCTTCGTATGAAATACCGCTACCTTGATTTACGTCGCAACCCGGTACGCGAAAATCTTATTTTACGTGCCCAAATGGCGCATGCCGTACGTTGCTATCTTAACTCGAAAGATTTTATTGAAACAGAAACGCCTGTACTCATGAAATCGACCCCGGAAGGAGCGCGCGACTTTGTTGTACCATCGCGCATGAACGAAGGACAGTTTTATGCACTGCCACAGTCGCCTCAGCAGTTTAAACAATTGCTTATGGTGGCAGGATTCGACCGCTATTACCAGATTGTAAAATGCTTCCGCGACGAAGACCTTCGCGCCGACCGTCAGCCTGAATTTACGCAGATTGACTGCGAAATGTCGTTTGTAGAACAACAGGACGTGTTAAATATGTTCGAAGGGCTTACTAAATATATGTTCAAAGAAACTCTGGCTATTGAGGTCGAAGATTTCCCGCACATGCCCTATTCCGAGGCAATGGCAAAATATGGCTCAGACAAGCCCGACACCCGTTTTGAAATGCTGATAAACGATATTACCGAAACCGTAAAAGGAAACAACTTTGTGGTTTTCGACTCGGCAGAGTTTATCGGGGCTATTTGCGCCAAAGGTTGCGCTGGCTATACCCGTAAGCAACTCGACGGGCTTACCAATTGGGTAAAACGCCCGCAAATTGGAGCCAAAGGTCTGGTTTATGTAAAATGCAACGAAGATGGCTCGTTTAAATCGTCGGTTGATAAATTTTATTCTCAAGATGATTTAAAGAAATGGGCAGAACAAACAGGTGCCGAAGCCGGCGATTTGATTCTTGTTATGTCGGGAGATAAAGCAAAAATGCAGGTTGCTCTTGGCGAACTTCGCCTCGAAATGGGAAATCAACTGGGATTACGCGATAAAAATACATTTAAACCATTGTGGGTTGTCGATTTTCCATTATTGGAATGGGATGAAGAAAGCGAACGTTTCCACGCGATGCACCATCCGTTTACTTCTCCCAAACCGGAAGATATTCCTTTAATGGATACCAATCCCGGAAAAGTTCGTGCTAATGCATACGATTTGGTAATAAATGGAGTAGAAATAGGTGGTGGTTCGGTTCGTATTTTCGACTCTGCCTTGCAAGCAAAAATGTTTAAACTGCTTGGCTTTACAGAAGAAGACGCCGAAGCTCAATTTGGATTTTTGATGAATGCCTTTAAATATGGTGCTCCGCCACACGCCGGAATTGCATTTGGTTTCGACCGCTTGGTTTCGATGTTTGCAGGACTGGATACCATCCGCGATGTAATTGCCTTCCCGAAAAACAATGCAGGCCGTGATGTTATGATGGATTCGCCTTCGGAAATTTCCAACGAACAATTTAAAGAATTGGGGCTTAAGCTTGACTTAAAAAAATAAAACAAAGCGAAGGTCCTGCTGCTTAAGTTTTCTGGCATTGACTAGGATGAATAAAGATTTGTTCCGGTTAGTGCACATCATTGTATCTCCCGAATTAAACAATTAATTGAGATATTAAACTCATATGATGCGTTTAAAAACAGATGTTTTGAGCAGGATTCGATTTTTTATGAGGCATTGTCTTAGGCAATTTTGAAATCTCGATCTAAGAGTTGAACATTAAAATCTACTTTTGCTTTTAATGCTCTAAAAACTCTTAAGATTGTTTCAACCGTAACATTTGGGGCATTATTTTCAATCCGCGAAGTTTGCGATTTCTGCACTCCAATTAATTCCCCAAGCTTGAGATTGTGTCAAATTTCTCTCCTGACGAGCTTGTTTTATCATTTCTCCTAACAAATCCAGACGTAACTCATATTCGTATTTATCTTTTCTGTCAGTATACCAACTTTCCCTAAATACTTATCCTTAAATTTTTTCATCGATAGTCTCAAGAAAATCCCAAACTTCCCCAAGCAATATGACTTCAAATTTTGATTTCATCCTTTATCTTTCTCCACACAAAGACAACAAGAAGTTCTAATATATGGAAACTTTTTCTTTTAAACTACACCGAAGCTAAATTGCGAACAAAAAAAACAAAGCCACTAAAAAACAAGTAGAAATAATCGAATTCTGTGCTTTCCTATCTCAACCGATAAGCGATTAAATCACCGTCTTTATTGCCAACCAAAAGGTTCAGTTGTCCCGGGCTTAATGTACCTATACTAAACCGGCTACAGCCAGTGAGTGGAAAATCATTATATGGTTTGCCGGAAGGGGTAAAAAGATAAATGTGGTTTTCGGTGTGATTAGTCACCCCAATCATTTTTTCCCCGGCCGGGAACGAATAAATATCCGGACGAGCATTAATTTTATTGTTGAATTTATAATCGTATACGGCTTTCCCGTTTTCATCCACCACCTTAAGCTTATTGTTATCCACAAACACAAAGTCAGGGATTTTATTTCCCTCCAGGTCGCATACATTAAAGAAATGATTTACGCTAAACTTTCCGACTTTCTTTTCCTTGTACTTCCCGTTAAAGAAAAGATAAAATACATTTCCGTTTTTATCGGTAGCTACTATTTTGGGCGTACCATTCAGGTTTAACACAAGCGGGTTATCGGAATTTTCGAAACGGGCACTTACATTTACCCGTTTTTCTCCCCGCCGATTGAGCATATAAACTTTAGAGGCATCTTTAAAAACAATGTAATCTTTGCTATTCACCCTAAAATGTTGCACCGGCGTAGTAACCGCACTTTCTGTACGAGCCGGATTCCATCCGCTGACCAATTTCCCTTTTTGATCGAAAGCATAAATTTTTCGGTTCTCACATGCTACAAAATAGCGATATTTTCGATTATTATCGTAATCAAAAACATTTACACCATTGGTTGCTTTTGATTGAAACACCACTGGAAATCCGGAGACATTATTCCCGTTACGGTCAATTAAATAAAGCTTGTCTTTTGTATTAAACAAGTATTGCAGTTTCCCATTCCGGTAAACATCTACCTGGTGTATTTCACTTAGAATATTACCCTTAACCGGGATACTCCAAAGCTGTTTTCCCGCCGATGTAAGCAGGTGCAACTTATTGTCTTCATCCTGAACAATAATTTCTTTCAACTTATTGTTATGATTTAGCACAATTTGTGGTTTTAAATACACAGGCGCCCCCAGGTTACACGTCCACAAAGCTTCCCCGTCGGCATTTACGTCATCTGTAGCACCATTAAAACCAATATTCAAAGCATTGAAATAAACATTGTCTTCACTAAGCATCTGCCAGCTCAGGGCATTAAATTTCAGCAACGTTTCGCTATTACGCTCAATATTTTTACAAACATCAGCATTAAACAATGTTTCTTTTAAAGCATATAAACGATTAACATCGGCATAAAAGCTAATATTTGTTTTGTTTTCCATTGTTTTTTTCAAGGCAGAATAAGAATGTTTTTCATCTAAAGTATTGCCCTGCTCCATACTGGAAATGTATTGCCGCATTACCTTTTCGGAACTCGCAAAAACAAGGTAATCATTATAAAAAGTGGCATAATTTGCTTTTGCAAAACGAAAAGCATCTCCCAGCCATATTCCCGGAAACGAAGGATAAGGGAAATGATAAACCGTGTAAGAGTTTCCATGGCCGACCAATATGTTTTTACTCAACGAACTAAACTCTATTTTTTTGCGGCGGGCATAATTTTTCAGAAGCCCTGTAAACTGTTGCTGATTTTCCTTCCGCGAATTAAGAGGAAATATAAATAAGGAAGATTTATCGCCGTTTCCCGACACATTGGTAATTGCCCCAATCACCTGTTTTTTCACCATGTTCCTCCAAATCTTACGGCTGTTTTTCCCGAGGCGTTTTTCCATTTTCTTCAACGCTTCTTCTCTTTTGTAAAACGTTTTAGTTCGCGCAAAATAGGTTGACAACTTTTCAAAAAAACGCCCGGCATCAGAAAAGGAAAACGACAGGTAACAGGAAGTATTTCGGGGTAGAATCTTTGCTGCCAGACAGGCTTGCGGCTCCTGTGCCCTGAAAACCGTTATAAAATGATTAAGCGAATCATCGGCAGTAGTAATCCCGTTAAGCGATATCCGATTATCATGAAAAGCCATATCCAACTCGCTCCACCCGGCATAGTTACTGGTTTTGAGTACTTCTTTTCTCGGATTTGTTCTCTGTATTTCTCCAAACTCATTCTTCGCATCCCTGTTTTTTTGACTGGACAACAGAGCCGGCAATTCAGGAAACAGCTCATGATTTATGTACCAGGCCACGTCCGACTGTGCTGTAACGGTTTTATTCACCCGGTTAAAATTCCGAATACTGGTAAGGTTCTCCGAATTAAGCTGCCGAAGACTTTTTTCGATTAAAATTGGCTCGGCACTCAACAAAAACAGCCCGTCAGCAGCACAATAATGCAGTTTATTTCCTTTTTTGTCGGTAATACTAAAGATTTTATACCCGCTGTATTTCTTTATTTTAGGAGCAGGAATATTCGGAATGCCAGTAATATGGTTCAATAAGCTCTCCATACCCTTAAATTCTCCCGAACTTTTTATCTTGCTAATAAGTATAGCCTCCAGCCTCTTTTCTCCTACAAAATCGAAAGCCACAATAAAAGGCCTTTTTCCCCACTGTCTGGGCACGTCCTCTTTTTCTGCAATTGTATGGCTCAACGCGTTAACGTTTTTCATCAGCCACGAGCAGGCAGGAATAGCCGACAATTCCTGTATTCCCTGGTTCTTCAAAGGAATGGCCTTTAATGAACTTAATTCCACAAAAACAGGTGCTGTTACCGGGACAGCTTTGTAAAGGGAGGTTTCTTTTGAAAAAACAATTTCATCTTTTGTAAACCAAATATAAGCTGCAACTGCCCCGAAAATAGCTATTAGCACAACAATTAAAGACTTTTTCATCTGTCTAAACTTTTATGAAGCCCGTTTGTTGGGTGAGAGATAAAACATCAGTCCCCGGTATGTGCCTCAATTAATACCCCAGCCATGGGCTGTTTCATGGATTTTGAATTGTTTATTCTTTATAGCACTCCCGGTGTATCGGGAGAATTATTCTTCATTTTGTTCTGACGAACGTTGTATGGCATATCCGCCTGCTAACGGATAATCATCTCGTATGGGATGTATTGCACTCCCCTAATTTACAAATTTTCGAACAATTTTTTCATACGAACCTGTTCGCCAATTATTTTTCCTAATTCTGAAATTGCAACACGATCCTGCTCCATAGTATCGCGATAACGAATCGTAACAGTATTATCTTCGGTTGTTTGATGGTCGACTGTTACACAGAAAGGTGTTCCAATGGCATCCTGGCGGCGATAACGTTTACCAATAGAATCTTTCTCGTCGTACTGGCAATTAAAGTCGAATTTCAGTTTATTGATAATTTCGCGGGCTTTTTCGGGCAGTCCGTCTTTTTTCACCAGTGGCATAACAGCCAATTTCACCGGAGCCAATACCGGCGGTATTTTCAACACTACACGCGAATCTTTTTCCAGTTTCTCTTCGCAATACGATGCTGAAATTACCTGTAAAAACATACGGTCGACACCGATTGATGTTTCCACCACATAAGGCACATACGACTCGCCCAATTCAGGGTCGTAATAACGAATTTTTTTGCCCGAATACTTTTCGTGTTGCGACAAGTCGAAATCGGTACGCGAATGAATTCCTTCCACTTCTTTAAAACCAAACGGGAATTTGTATTCCACATCAACTGCAGCATTGGCATAGTGAGCCAGTTTCTCGTGCTCGTGAAAACGGTAATTATCATCGCCAAAGCCAAGGGCACGGTGCCAGTTAATACGGGTATTTTTCCATTTATCGAACCAGTCCAGCTCGGTGCCTGGTTTTACAAAAAACTGCATTTCCATTTGCTCGAACTCGCGCATGCGGAAAATAAACTGGCGTGCCACAATTTCGTTACGGAAAGCTTTACCGATTTGCGCAATCCCAAACGGAATTTTCATTCGACCGGTTTTTTGCACATTCAGGTAGTTTACAAAAATCCCCTGTGCCGTTTCCGGGCGGAGGTAAATTTTGGATGCCCCCTCTGCCGTAGAGCCCATTTCGGTCGCAAACATCAGGTTAAACTGGCGCACATCGGTCCAGTTGCGCGACCCCGAAACCGGACAGGCAATTTCCTGGTCGATAATAATTTGTTTAAGCTCTTCGAGGTTGTTATCGTTCAGTGCCTGCGCAAAACGGGCGTGTAACTCGTCGTACTTCTTTTTGTTGGCCAAAACCCGCGTATTGGTATCACGAAACTGCTGTTCGTCAAATGCATCCCCAAAGCGTTTTTTAGCCTTGCTTATTTCCTTATCAATTTTAGCTTCAATTTTAGCCAGCTGATCTTCAATCAACACATCAGCACGGTAACGTTTTTTCGAGTCTTTATTATCGATTAACGGGTCGTTAAAAGCATCAACATGCCCCGATGCCTTCCAGATGGTAGGGTGCATAAAAATTGCAGAGTCAAGTCCTACTACATTTTCGTGCAAAAGCACCATGCTTTCCCACCAGTATTTCTTTATATTATTTTTTAATTCAACGCCATATTGTCCGTAATCGTACACTGCTCCCAGCCCGTCATAAATCTCGCTCGATTGAAATACATAGCCATATTCTTTGCAGTGCGCTACCAGTTTCCTGAAAATATCTTCCTGTGCCATTTTTTGTTATAATTTTCTGAAATAAAGCACAAATGTACACGATTTTTTCGGATGGAGGAAAAGGAATTTTCGTCAATAGAAAATTAGGTATAACTTAGGGATTAAATTGAAATGGCGATTTTAGAAAAAAGTACCCCAGCCGAGTGGGCGGCATATCCAATTATCTAACAGTGAGAATGGGGCTGTTGATTAAGTTTGAAATTACAGTTCATTTTTTCTAACGTACAGGGTTCAACTCTTACAGGGTTGCAGCTTTCATGTATTTGTTCCGACCGTAGGTTTTACCTACGTCTATTATTATCCAATCCTTTCAGGATTATTGGAAGGGTCTGATTTTATGCGTTTAACGAGTAAGCCCGAATAGAAAACCATGGAACAAAATGAGACTACAAATTTTATTCACAGCCAATAGCTCGGAACAGGTTGTTGGCTGCAATGAAAGCGAGATATTGTGTTTTCATTCTATTCCACGGTGAAACGCCAATTTTCTACTTTTTAGTGAAACACACTGGAAATAAGATTTCCATGAGAGCACCTTTATGCGGTCGTATCCCAAATCCATCAGTCGGGATAACGAGACACATAAACAAAAAAAACGCAGCTACAACTTTATCTTCAGAGGGGCGCTGAGTGAACTTTCATTATTCATTCGGTCGAGTACCGACACCCGCAACTCGTAGACTCTCTTTTTACGGTTAATGCGCCTAAACTTTATTTGTTTCCCTTTTAGAAGCGCCAGGATAAAACGACTATCTTCCGGATTAAATTTTTGCCCGGCCTCGTTCATGTACACCACAAACTGCCAGGGTTTATCAAATTCCGATTGAGCATCAACTGTTTTCCACCTGATCCTTTTCCCATATTTTCTTACTTTCTTTACCGGAGCCGGAGGAATACTATCGAGCCACGCCATGGGCGGAACAATTGCCGGATGGCGATATAAATCGTTCTTCAAACTATCCCGGAAGCCCAACAAATCATTATTGAAAGATCTCGAACTAAAGAAAACCGATCCTTCGAGCCCGGGTATGGAACGCAAAATTTCAACCTGTCGAGGAAGCTGGTTGGGTTGCTGCCACTCCGGCTTTTTAGAATTTGCTTCAACACGATAGGCAGCCTGGCCTACATACATATCACGTCCATATGCATGAGTAGCCCACCAGTTTGCCAATGTTGTAAAATCGACAAGCGGATGCCCAATGCGCCAATACAACTGCGGCACACAATAATCAATCCAGCCTTTTTTCTGCCATTTCAGAATATCGGCATACAGGTTGTCATAGTTGGTAATCCCTGCTTTTGTTTCAGAACCTTCGGGATCGTCGGCAATGTTTCGCCAAACGCCAAACGGACTGATGCCAAATTTCACCCATGGTTTCACCGATTTTATGGTATCGTTAAGCATTTTTATGGTCATGTCGACATTCTCCCGCCTCCATTCAGCAATATTTTCAGAAGAAAAACCCCGGTTATGCATCCTAAAAGAGGCCGTATCCGGGAAAGCCTGTTTCAAAGGATAGGGATAAAAATAATCATCCATATGAATGGCATCCACATTATAACGACTCACAATGTCTTTTACCACTTTTGCAATAAATGTGCGCACACCTGGAATTCCGGGATCGAAATATAACTTTTTCCCGTATTGAAGAATCCATTCGGGATGCTTAAATGCGATATGACTGACCGACAGAGGCTCGTTTGCATTTTGTGCAACGCGGTAGGGATTCAGCCAAACATGCAACTCCATTCCACGTTTATGACACTCCCCTACCCAAAACTGAAGAGGATCATAACAAGGTTCCGGCCTTTGCCCCTGTTTCCCCATAAGGTAAAGCGACCAGGGCTCAAGCTCCGATTTATAAAAGGCATCTGCAGCCGGCCTCACCTGCAAAACAATTGCATTCATCCCCAAATCCTTAAACTTCTCCAGAATAGCAACAGCCTCCTTTTTTTGCTTCTCAACAGAAAGCCCTTTCTCGGAAGGCCAGTCGATATTAGCAACGGTGGCCACCCAAACAGCTCTGAATTCATACTTCGGCTGAGCCTGTAATACACTTATGTTCAACAGAAAAAAGAAAGAAAGAGCACCAAATCGCACCATATCATTCATTTAATTTTATTTCAGAAGCTTCCGTTCACAATAATACATCTTATTTGCATAAATAAAAAAAGCCGGAAGTTAAAAACTCCCGGCTCCTAAACCAATAAATTTCCTAATCTACTTCTCTAAACTATACGTAAATTCTTTGTTTGCTGAACTTAATACAACATCGTATTTCCCAGCATTAAGAGCAGACAAATCATAACCGTTCATCATATTAAAATCTTTTCCGAGCTTCGACTCGTAAATCAACACACCATCGTTATAGATGTTCAGGGCAAAACTTTCTGAATCAAAATTCAGGTAAGAAAATTTTAACACGTTGTTTGCATAATTAAAATAAGGGTCGAAACTAAGTTTCGATTTTCCCACTGAAATACCTTTAGATGCCACCTCAATATTCTTTGACAAGTTGGTGTCATTTATTTTCAAGTTAAAAGTATAGCTACCATTGGGCAACTCTTTCAAGTCAAATACTTTCTGATAACTATTTAATGGTTTGGTACTTTCTTTATAATATACCAAATCGCCATTTTCTGCTACAATACTCAACTCAAACATTGCAGGATTTTCATTTGAAATAGAAACAACTGCCTTGTCTGAAGTTAAGGGAACTACATTCATTTTTGGTTTTTCAACCGCAGTGGCAACAGCTACTGTTGCTACCGCCATTACTGTAAATAAAAATTTAATTGCTTTCATAACCATTCAATTTTAAGTTTATCATGAATGACACTGCAAATATATATGTTTTTCAACACATATGCTATAAAACATACTTTAAGATTTGGTAAAATAAATGTAAAATTAACAATGGAATATTACACATGATTAACATGTGGGCTAATAAAAGCCGGCTGAGCGGCACATGCAATGCTTCAACGGGAGCATATCGGGCAAAAACACAAAACCACACCACTTTCCGGCCAAGCTGAAGCCTTGCCCCAAGCCCCAGCTCATTTTTTTCTTAGACAAAAAAAGGCCGGAAGTAAAAGCTTCCGGCCTTCTAAAACCAATAAAATCTAATCTATTTCACTAAACTATACGTGTATTCTCTATTTACCGAACTCAAAACGACACTGTATTCTCCCGCTCCAAGAGCAGACAAATCATAGCCGTTCATCATATTAAAATCTTTTCCGAGTTTCGATTCGTAAACCAATTCACCATTGTTGTAAATATTCAATGCAAAAGTTTCACCATCGAAATTCAGATAAGAAAACTTCAGAACATCTCCGGCATAACTAAAATAAGGATCGAAACGAAGTTTTGATTTTCCAACATAAATACCATTCGACTCAACTTTAACATTTTTCGACAGGTTTGTGTCGTTTACTTTCAGGTTAAAAGTATAGTCACCTTCCGGTAATTGTTTCAAATCAAATACTCTCTGATAACTATTTAATGGTTTGGCACTTTCTTTATAATATACCAAATCGCCATTTTCTGCTACAATACTCAACTCAAACATTGCAGGATTTTCATTCGAAATAGAAACAACTGCCTTGTCAGAAGTTAAGGGAACTACGTTCATTTTTGGTTTTTCAACCGCAGTGGCAACAGCTACTGTTGCTACCGCCATTACTGTAAATAAAAATTTAATTGCTTTCATAACCATTCAATTTTAAGTTTATCAATGAATGACACTGCAAACATACATGTTATTCAGCATATGTGCTAAAAAACATGTTTTAAAATTTGGAAATTAAACACAAAATTAACATTCAATTTTAAAAACTACACAAGAACCGACCCAACACACTGATTAACAAAGAGAAAGCAAAGCAATCTATACAAAAGCTACAAAAAATAAACTCATCAATAAAAGAGAATAAAAAGCCCTCCTTCTAACGAAACAAGAAAAACAGAAAGCTCTTCTCGAAAATCTATCAGGTTATTGGTCAAAAAGAAAAACAGGAGAACATCGGTTGGTTTATAAGACAGGAAATAATATTCTTTACATTGCTCAATTGATACCTGATTCCGACTTTCTTTTTATTATTTTTGACCGTTACAATGAACATTCAAATTCTCCAACTACTAAACGGAGCCCGGAAGGCCAAAGGGCTCACCGTAATAATTGATGTATTCCGGGCATTTTCAACAGCCTGCTATGCTTACGAGTACGGGGCAAGCCAGATAATACCAGTAGGCGACATCAACTCGGCCTATCGTATAAAAGAGCAAAACCCGGGCTACCTGTTACTGGGCGAAAGAAACGAACAAAAGCCTGCCGGTTTCGATTTTGGCAACTCGCCCACACAGTTAATAAAAGAGAAGATCAACAGTAAAACGATTATCCACACCACCAGCGCCAGCACACAGGGAATTTCCAATGCTACAAATGCCGACGAAATTATTACCGGAAGCTTTGTAAACGCAGGGGCTATTGTTAATTACATCAAACAAAAACAGCCCGAACAGGTATCTTTGGTTTGCATGGGCTATGCCTGTGAACATCCCAGCGAAGAAGACACCTTTTGTGCCGAATACATACAAAACGAGCTGAAAGGCACACCTAATCATTTCAGAAAAACAGTTGAACGATTAAGAAATGGCTCAGGATCAAGATTTTTTGCAAAAGAAAAACAAGACTGGGCACCACAAACCGACTTCGATTTATGTCTACAGCTCAATCGTTTTAACTTTGTTCTTAAAATTGATAAAAAAGCCGATTTGAATTACCTTCGCAGGATTGATTAAAAGAAAAAATTATGCACATCTTAATTTTCGATACTTTTAGTCTTGATGCTAAATTTAATAACATGAAAAAGCCCATGGCCGAGATAATAATTGAGACACACTCTGCTTTAAAAGACAAACAATTATAAACGAATGAAATACAATTTTGATGAAATTATTGTACGCAAAGGTACAAACTGCGAGAAATACGATAATCTTGAAAAAATCTTCAATACTTCCGACCTACTGCCACTTTGGGTAGCCGACATGGACTTTAAAACGCCCGATTTTATTGTTGAGGCCATAAAAAAACGGGCCGCACACGAAATTTATGGCTATACAATCCGCCCCGAATCGTACTTCCGGTCAATTATGGGATGGATGCAACGCCGCCACAACTGGAACATTCAGCGGGAATGGATTTCGTTCAGCCCCGGCGTGGTTTCCGGATTCACAATGGCTATCGAAGCTTTCTCGGAACCGGGCGACGAAATAATTGCACAGCCGCCTGTTTACTTCCCGTTCTTCTCCAGCATAAAAGGAACCGGACGAAAACTAATAGAGAACCCGCTAAAAATAGAAAACGGAAAATTCTCTTTTGATATTGACGACCTGGAATCAAAAATCACCAACAAAACAAAACTACTATTGCTTTGCAATCCGCACAACCCGGGAGGAAGAGTATGGAAAAAAGCAGAGCTAAAACTCCTTTCGGAAATTTGCATAAAACACAACATCATGGTTATTTCCGACGAAATCCACTCCGACCTTGTTTATAACGGACACAAGCATACGCCTTTTGCCTCGTTATCAGAAGAAGCGGGCAACAACTGCGCTGTATTCATGGCTCCAAGTAAAACTTTCAACGTAGCAGGCCTGGCCTCATCGGTAGCCATTATCCCGAACAAGTCCAATTTTATCCGCTACGAAAAAAGGCTTAATACCGGCCATTTCGAGGCCGGAAATATTTTTGGCACCGTAGCACTCGAAACTGCTTACACCAACGGAGATGAATGGCTGAAACAAATGCTCACTTATTTATGGGACAACTTTTGCTTCTTAAAAGAATTCATCAGCCAACAACTACCAAGGGTAAAAGTGATGGAGCCCGAAGCTACTTTCCTTGCATGGCTCGATTTCTCGGATTACGGAATGGACGACAACGAACTTTCAGCATTTATTGTAGAAAAAGCCAAAGTAGGACTAAACAACGGCGAGATATTCGGCACAGGCGGCAACCAATGGATGCGACTTAACTTTGGATGTCCGCGCAGCATCCTGCAGGAAGCAATTGAAAAAATAGCAAAAGCTTTTGAAAAAATTAGGTAATGCAAGCCCAAAAGGGGAAAAGTCTGCAAAAAATCATCGACCTTCTCAATTAATAGCCTCAAATATCCGGCTCCCAATACGTGCGAAGCGGTTACAATCAGCTAAGCACATCACGCACCCCAAAAAAGAAGACTAATACGTTACAAATAAAATACAACGACCATAAAAATTTCTTCGGTAAAATTCAACTAATCAGCGATTTCCTTTTTTATATAAAAATAAATTGCAAAAATTTATCTGAAATGACACACCGAATCGGACTATTTTCACCTGATTTCGTTACAATTCTGAGCAAAAACCATTTTCCACCATACAACAGCAAGAGCTGTCCCAAAAATATTTTCAACCGCAGAGTACGCTAAACACGCAAAAATTGTTTATTAACGATTAACACCTTGCGCTCTTTGCGGTTACGATTTTTTTTATACTTTTCAGACACCCTCTTCCCTTAAAAAAGAAAAGAATTTTTTATCTTATTAAAATTGTTTATTTATTCGGTATAAAATGTAACTCCCGATGAATTTTGATCGTTTTTCCCAAAACATCGGGACAAGTTGTGAGTGTATTTAAAATGTTAAAATTGATTTCACGATTTCCTCTTCGTTCCAATTCATGATCGTTTCATCGAATTTTCAACCACAATTACCTCTCCCTTTTTCGTCATGACATCGTATTCATATATCTTCTTTAATTCCGGAGACGACACTACTTTTTCAGCATGATTTAAAGGTGTTTTAATTGCTGGGACATCAAAAAATGAATTCGAATTTGTCCCTTTTGCCGGCTTCAAATCCTTGCCCTGCAACGGCACATACGAACGGATTCGACAATTCCCACCAATTGTTGACTTAATCTCAGCCTTTGCCAACACACCATCCTTCCACGTCAAATTCACCTTAAATCCACCTCTTGCCCGAAGTCCTTTTATCGTTCCTTCTTTCCAGACAGAAGGCAGAGCTGGCAATAAATGGATTGCACCATCTTGGCTTTGCATTAACATTTCGGCAATACCGGCAGTACAGCCAAAATTCCCGTCAATCTGAAACGGCGGGTGCGCATCAAACAGATTAGGATAAGTCCCTCCTTTTTCTTTCTGATTCGGCCGGATGGAAGGCGATAACTGGTCGGTAATTAATTGATAGGCATGTTCGCCATCAAGCAAACGAGCCCACAAGTTAACTTTCCAGCCCATTGACCATCCGGTTGATTTATCGCCACGTGCCAACAGCGATGTTTTTACCGCAGCACACAATTCAGGAGTTCGATAAGGAGAAATCTGGTTCGACGGGTACATTCCGTATAAATGCGACACATGACGATGGTGGTCGTCCGGGCTATCCCAGTCATACATCCACTCCTGCAACTGTCCCCATTTCCCTATTTGCATAGGAGGCAACTTCAACATCGTTGCTTTTAGTTCGGTCACCAAATTGCTGTCAACATTTAATATTTGTGCCGACTTTATGGTTTTATCGAACAGGTCGAAAACCAACTGGTTATCCATTGTTGTTCCGGCCGAAATATTAGAATCATGTCCTTTAGGGGTATTTTCGGGAGAAACAGAAGGTGCAACCACCAACCATTGATGTTCCGGTTCTTCTGTTAAAAAATCGAGCAGAAACAATGCAGCACCTTTCATTACCGGATAAACAGATTTTAAGAATTCTTTATCTCCACTATAAGCATATTTCTCAAACAGATGTTGCGACAACCATGCTTCGGCCATTGGCCACATTCCATTTTCGGGAGCATCAATAGGCCCGTTAAAACGCCATATATCGGTATTATGATGCAACACCCAACCCCTTGCACCATACATGTCGTGTGCTGTTTTTTGCCCGCTAACGGCAAGTTCTTTCAGCATTTGCACCAGCGACTCGTTCATTTCGGTAAGATTGGCAACTTCTGATGGCCAGTAATTCATTTCCGCATTTATATTTACGGTATATTTACTTTCCCATGGCGGGGCAACTTTATCATTCCATATTCCCTGCAAATTAGCAGGTTGTCCTCCCTGGCGCGACGAGGAAATCAGCAAATAACGTCCAAACTGGAAATACAAAGCCACCAACTGCGGATCGTTTTCTTTGGCAAACCGGGCAATACGAACATCGGTTGGCTGCTTAACGGCATCGGTTTTTCCAAGGTCTAAACTTACCCGATTAAAATATTTTTGATAATCGGCAATATGGTCTTTTCGCAGTTGCCCATAATCTTTTTGCAATGCCTTTTGCAGGAAAGCCGTTGCCCTTTTTGCCGCATTGCCCGAAATATCTTTATAGTTATTAAAATTAGTACCTATTGAGATATAAAGTGTGGCAAGCGTTGCATCTTTCACTGTTACTGATGATTTATCGGCAGAAACGTTTCCTCCTTCGGCAACAACCTTTACTTTGGCATTAAAATGCACAGCACCTTTCACCCCGTCGCGGTCGCCGGTTATTCCGGACAAAACAAGTTCATCGTTAGCCGGGGTACTTACCTCTACCTTTAGCGGCCCGTCCATTGTTGCCGAGAAACTCAATGCCCCGGCCCTGTCTGCCGAAATGCGGGCAACAATTACCTGGTCGGGGAAAGAAGAAAATACCTCGGTCTTATAATTTACCCCGTTTGATTCGTAATGCGAAGCAACAAGCGCTTTCTCAATATCCAACTCACGATAATAATTTGAACATTCCTGATAGCCGGGAAAATTTAGCTTTAAATTACCCACCGTTTGGTAAGGCATCCCCTGCGATGTCTGGCTCCGAAAATCGCGCTTAATAATTTCCTCTGCCTCTTTGTATTTTCCTTTAAATATCAGTTGCCTTACCTTTTCCAAAGAAACTTTTGCCCTAGGATTATCATTGCGATTAGGCTGTCCTGCCCAAACGGTATTCTCATTTAACTGAATGGTCTCGTTTTGCGGGTCTCCGAAGACCATTGCGCCAAGACGTCCATTGCCCACAGGAAGCGCTTCAACCCATTTCTTAGCGGGCTCTTTATACCATAATTTCAACAAAGAACTGTCTTTTTCTGTTTTACCGGCACAAGCCGTAAAAAGAATAAATAAAAGCGGCAGTAATTTTTTCATCTGTCTAAATTTTTGTGTCGTCCATTTGTTATGTGAGAAAAAATAACAGTCATGCTCTTGGGGGCCTCAGTTATTATCTCGGCCATGGGTCGTTTCATACTATAAAATTATTTACAAACTAATTTTTTTCAATGTTTCTGTATTTCCGGCCATGAAAGAGTCTCTCTTTTTTTTGAACTACATTCCCCTTCCGGATCTTACCTATCGTTATCCTTCACAAAAAAAATATGTTCCTGACCCAATTTCGTATTTCGAGTAACCCCCTTCTTTACCGGGAACAAAAACCGTTGCTGTAGTGTTTGGCGGAATCGTTACCGTTACTACTATCTGCTTATCGTTTCGTTTCCAGCACGATGCAATTTTGCCATACATTGAATTCACGGAGGCCCTTACAAAATCAAGGTTTTCAGTGATTTCCGGTTTTATTATAATTTTTTGGTATCCGGGAATTTCTTCATCAGCCTGAATTCCTGCGGCCCGGGTATAAAGCCAGTTTCCAATTGCCCCGTAAGCATAATGATTAAACGAATTCATACCTTCGTCCTGAAACGATCCGTCGGGTCTGATTCCATCCCAACGCTCCCAAATAGTTGTAGCCCCCATGGTAACAGCATAGAGCCACGAAGGGTATCTTTTATTAAAAAGGAGCTGGTAAGCCAAATCGGTCCGGCCAATATCCGACAAAGCATCGCAAAGCACCGGAGTACCCAAAAACCCGGTTGTAAGGTGCCGGAAATGTTCCACATTTTTTGCCAGTAAATCAGCCGATTTATCAATATACTCATCCGGAATCACGCCAAAAACAAGCGCAATGGCATAAGCAGCCTGGGTATTGGAGAGCAATCGACCGTTTGGAGTTATAAACTCGTTTTTAAAAGCCGCTTTAATTTTAGGAAGCAAAGTTTTGTATTTTTCGACATCATCCGTATTTCCTGTAATCGAAGCAATTTTTGCCATTAGCTTTGTTGAATAATAAAAATAAGCCGTAGCAATAAGGTCTTTTTCGGTATGTGCACCGGCAAAACCGTAATCAGGAGCATTGTAGATATAGCTCGAATACTCGGCAAACGAAAGCCAGTCGCCAAAATGAAATCCGGTATTAAACAAATAGCTTTCGCCGGCTTCGCGAATCATATATTCTTCCCATGCTTTCATCGAACTGTACTGAGCTTTTAAAATACCTACATCACCATAAGCTTTGTATACCGTCCATGGAATTATAATTGCGGCATCAGCCCATCCTGTTGCCCCAAAACCGTCGGACCAACCTGTTCCGCCGCCATCTTCAACCAGATTAGGCACTACCCACGGCACACTGCCGTCGTCACGTTGCTCAGCCTCCAAGTCTTTCATCCATTTCGAAAAAAACGGGGCAGCATTGACATTAAAACATGCGGTTGGCGCAAAAACCTGTGCATCGCCGGTCCAGCCCATACGTTCGTCTCGCTGTGGGCAATCGGTCGGCACATCAAGGAAATTACCCCGCAGTCCCCATTGTATATTCTGTTGCAGGCGGTTTACCAACGCATCGGAGCATTCGAATGTTCCGGTAAATTCCATATCGGAATGAATAACCTCTCCCGTAAAATCGTCTAAATTGATATTGCCGGAATAGCCTTCTATCTTTATATAGCGAAAACCCATAAACGTAAAATGAGGACGGTATGTTTCCCGCTCACTACTCTTAAAAGTATATTCAATACGCTGCTTTGCCGGGCGCAGGTTAGTGGTGTAAAAATTGCCGGATTTATCCAATACTTCGGCATGGAAAACCGATATTTTTTCGCCGGCGTTTCCTTTTAACGAAAAGCGTATCCGCCCAACCATATTTTGACCAAAATCGAGCACGGTTTCGCCTCTGGGTGTAGTAATTTTCTCAATCGGCTTTAGTTGTTTGTTTACTTTTACTTTCTCCCCAACCGAAGCCACCAGGTTCTGATAACCGTACGCTTTTTCCATTACTCCATTCCAGTCCGAATCATCAAAAGCAGGAAAATTCCAGCCTGTTTTTTCAAGCCTTGCATCATACACTTCTCCGTGGTATATTTCCGATTCAAGGATTGCCCCTGTTGAGGCCTTCCAGCTATTATCGCTACTTATTATTTGTTCTGCACCATCGGCAAAAGTTATTTTTAGCTGAAGAAGAAGGGCTGTTTTATTTCCATAATGGTTTTTCTTTCCCTGCCATCCGAAAAAACCGCGATACCAGCCATCGCCAAGTATTACTCCAAGGGCATTAGATCCGCTGTTTAACCTGTCGGTTACATCGAAAACCTGGTATTGCAGACGCTTGTGATAAACCGTCCATCCGGGAGTGAATTCTTCGTCTCCCACCTTGTTGCCGTTAAGTTGCAACTGGTACAAGCCATGTGCCGTAACATAAATACGGGCTTGTTTCACCCCTTTTTCAAGACAAAACTCTCTACGCAAAAGCGGACAAGGATTCGACTGCTCAAAATTTTCATTCAACTCCGGTTCTATCCATTTCGCGTGCCAATCCGACGGGTCAAGCAAGCCCATTTCCCAGGATGCGGTTTCGCTCCATCCCGACTCTTCGTTTTGATTGTTCCATGCTTTTACTTTCCAGAAAACGCGCTGTCCGGATTCTAATTTTTCGCCTTTGTATTCAACATGAACAGATTGCCCGGACTCTACCCTGCCCGAATTCCAGATCAGTTCTTCCTTTTCCAGTTTTTCAGCAGAAGATGCACACCAAACCTGGCAGGCAAGCTGTAAAACATCCTTTTTGTCGCTTTCTAACTTCCAGCTTAATCGTGGAGCAGGCGTTTCGATCCCGATGGGATTCCGGTGGTATTCTACTGTTAAATTTGAAATTTTAAACACGATACATCGTTTTTATTAGTAAAAAAACAGCCCATTTATTCACAAAACCAACAACTTTCCTTTTTTATTCTCTTCCCTCAAGTTCGGGACAATCGTCATCTCAACTTTATTACTGAAAAGTGATGACACATAAGGTATTAAAACAATGCCGTTTCCCGATATTCTGTCGTAAATTTATAAGCCCCCATATTTCAATCTTTTCACAACGAACTATTATTCTGCCCCTTCTGTTTCTTCCAGCGATTTGCTTTTCATCCAGAAAGGGGCACTTCCGAAATACAAAACCATACCGATGATCATTAAGCGAAAATTTGTTTGCAACTGTATATTTCCGGCAAAAAACAGGATGGCCGGGATAAATGTTAATCCCAGTCCTGCCAATGAAATTGTCTTTAACAGATTTCTCATGCTCTCCCTCCTTTGCGATTAAAATTGTTTTGCTGAATGTAACTAAATCCAATATAAAATAAGACGGCCAATATCCATTCGGGAGCCAACAGGTACATTAAGTCGGTTTTTATATTAGCTATCCATCGGGGCAAATTTCCCTGACACATCGTAACAAAAATATCGATATTGTCTTTGGCATAAAAAAAGAAGCAGATAAGAAACGAAAACACCCATGCCAGCAAAGACGGCCAACTAAGAGGCAATCCTTTTTTTTCGGCGAAATAAGTAGACATTTTCAATTTCGGGAATATCCACAGGTCAACAAAAATGAAAGCTCCAAGAGGGACAAATACAATTCCGTTGTAAGCCACAATCCGATCCAAATTATGAACAACAGCAGGAATACATGCCGCCACAATCATAAAAAATCCAGCAACAAATGTTATTTTCCATCGTTTCCAGTTTGGTGTTAAAACCTGCAATGCGAGTCCCACACGATAAAGAGTAGGATTTGCGGTTGTCCAGCCTGCCACAATTACACATATAGCACCGGCCAATCCTGCTGCAAAATAGGCCACATCGCCAGGTTGTAAATTTGCATTTCCGGTCAGGGAATAATACGCAGCCACCATAATGTACGATGCTATCCATGCCCCAAAATGCCCGATAAACATTCCAAAAGCAGAGGCAAATCCCAGCTTCCAGTTTTTAGCATACCGGAATACGGTAATATCTGACATCCCGATATGCTGCGGGGCATTACAAAGCCATGCCAGTCCGATAACATGCCAGATGGTATATTTCGAAAAGCCCTCCATCGGGACTCCCCTGAATATTTCGACCGGTGCTTTATTCCAAAAATCGGCCCAGGAATGAATCTGAATCCGGGGTAAAACAGCAATGGCACAGGCTAAAAATATAAATGCCATCCAAGGCGCACAAACTTTCGCAAAATGCGCCATTTTTTCAAATCCAAGCACAGCAATTACCGAAATTACCGCTCCCACAAAAATGGCGATTAAAATCCATGGAAGTCCAGGCAATACATCTACCGGATAATGCGGATTTTCAACACCAAAAGGAATAGCAATAGATGTAACAGCGACATAAACCATTGCGCCGGCCAGCAAACACAACACAATGGCATACAAAGCACTATAAATAATTGTAATGTATGACCCGCACACCTTTTTTATCAGCCAATAAATTGTAAGTCTTGTTTTTACGCCCACAGGAGCACAAAAGAATGCCCAGCTCAAAACGGCAAGAATGTTGCCAATAAGAAGTCCCCAAATTAAATCTTGTCCTGATACGCCATGCCTGAATAAAAGAAATCCAAGGACAAATTCGGTTCCGGCCACATGTTCGCCGGAGAACATCCCGATAAAAGTCTTCCACCCGTGCAGTTTCTTCTCCGAAACGGGCTCCCGGTCGTATTCATAAAGGGCATCAAGGCGTTCAATCATTGTAGCCTTTGCCTCAGGTTGTTGGTTCAAATTCATGTTTTATTTGTTCAATTTTAAAATATTACTCCACGCCAGACTGCAAAACAAAAATATATGCCTTAACGCGAAAATCAATCTTTACAAAATTAACGTTATTTATTTCTCCCGCAATAAAACGTTTGCACTTTTATATTTTTCAATAACCTCAAACAATCTGATGAACAAATAAAACAAACATGTAAACGATTACATTTATTGATTGAACACAGCAGTAATACTTCCGCAAAACATTCGGAAAAGTTGAAAAAAGGAGAGATTGAACTTTAGGGCATATCGTTGTTTTCAAACGACAGATTTACCGTCCCGTCATGACGAGCGCGGCTCCTTCTCCAATCTGCCAAAAGGATAAAAAGACGCAAAAATTTTGTACTGACCTATCAAAAGTCCGTCAATCAGACGCATGAGGCACATTGAAAAAACGATTAATACTTTGCTCTATCTCATTTAGTTTACGTTCTTCGGAGGGGCTGTTTATCGCAACCCTTATTTCTTTTTCGCCGCATATTCCTTTTACAATCAGATTATGATTTTCAACTTTAAAAAAAGGTTTAGTTAATGCACTCAAAAAAATCAGGTTACCCAGGCTTCCAAGATGTTTAATTAACTCGGCATCAACAGGTGCATCCAAAATAAAATCGTAGCCAAACCATCCGGCTTCAGCACATTTTTCGTATGATTTTTTTATCTCAAGAACTTTCATATCTGTCTTTTTCTAAAAAAAGATAAAGCTTAACCTGTTAGCAAGTGAATTGAGCCTTAAAATTATTGACTTCGACATTGCTCTTCCGCCAATTCTTTAAGCCTTTTCAATTGCTAATCAAGATTATTCCACCAGAAAATCTTCACGGGCAGGGCTAAACACATCGATTAAGACACCCGGATGAAGGCACAAACAACCATGCTCCAGGTCGGGAGCAACATATAGGCCATCTCCTGCCTCTACAAAGTGTTTTTCTCCGTCGATTGTAAATTGAAACTTACCACTCTCGCAATAAGTTACCTGAGAATGAAAATGCTGATGCAAATCTCCCACAGCATCTTTTTCAAATTTTACACGAACCATCATAATCTGTTTGTCCCATCCCATAATCTTTCGGGCTACACCTCCCCCCAAATCCTGCCACTCGTTGTTGTTCTTCAATAAATTTTTGCTTGTCATTGTATTTACATTTTTACTGTTATAACTTACTATAAATAAAATCATCAAACCGGGCAATTCCTTCTCCAAAGACATAAACTCCCGCCCTCAGACTTAAAAAACCGGCAAAAACATTGTGATTATAACCGGTTGCATCAATCGTACGTTCAACCCGTGTCCATTTTTTCTTATCTGTACTAAAATAAAAGCTCACCTCATTCTCATCGTTTAATATTCTCAAATATCCGGTATTTCCGATCATATTTCGAACTCTGATTTTTGCTTTCTGACGTACAAAAACGGTAAAATTTGCCGTATCAACTTCGACCCGGGCATTGGCAAATTCGTTATAATACACACACAGCCCGGCTTTTACTCCGTCATCAATTGTAAACTTAACCGTTGCCTCGTACTTTTTGTCTCCGGAATTTACCAACAGAGGAGAACTCTCAAAAAAAGAATTTCCATCTGCACTAAAAGCCAGTTCTCCATCTACAATTACTGCCCGTTCAGGTTTGTATTTATCTAGAAACTGCCATTGCAGTCCCAAATCGTTATTGGAGAAATCATCTGACAAACCTGTTCCATTTTCCGAAGCCTCTCCTACCGGAGAAGGAAACTCATCAATACTTTTCCCCCCTTTGGGAATTCTAAACCAATCATCTTTGGTCCATTCAATCGGCATCATTAATGTTTGGCGTCCAAGTGTATGAAATCCCTTTTCGTACCCATGATACATTATCCACCAATTCCCTTCAACGTCATCCACCAAAGTACCATGTCCCTGGCTCCACCAGCGTTCGCTTCTGCTATTGGTATGTACAATAGGATTATAGGGCGAATTTTCAAATGGCCCGTAAGGCGATTTAGATCTTCCTGCAACAACCATATGCGAGGTTGCCGGTCCTGCTGTTCCTCCCTCTGCCACTATTATATAATAATAACCATTATGCACTGTTGATTTTGGTGCTTCCAAACAGAAGCATTCAGTACTCCATTCTTCAGGAAACTGCCATCCTTTATAATTGCGGGCAGGTTCTCCTATTGTTGCTAAACCATCATCCGAAAGTTTTATAATATATCCTTTTGAAAGATAAAGGTACCTATTGCCTGCATTATCGACCACATGCCCGGGGTCAATAAATCCGTGAAGTTTTAAATCAATCGGTTCAGACCACGGTCCTGCCGGATCTTTTGCAGTAATGACCCAGTTTGTTCCTCCTGCCGGGAAATAAATATAATATATATCTCTATATTTTATTAAGTCGGGAGCCCAAACCGACCCTACATTTCTTTTCAGGGCATGTCCTATTCTTTCCCAGTTGACAAGGTCAGTTGAATGCCAAATTAACAATCCAGGATAATATTCAAAAGAAGAATGAGTCAGATAATAATCCCTGCCAACCCGTAAAACTGAAGGATCGGGATAGTCCCCTCCCAAAATTGGATTTACATACGAAGTAGCCATCTGCTCTCCTGCATTTCCAGAACGTCCTCCACAAGAATAAATCATCATAAATAGTCCTAATGCAAGAATTAAATGCCATCTTTTTTTAGTAACATTTTTAAGTATATTCATTTTTTTATAAAATATCATGTATATTAAAATTCTTCAACTATTTTTCGCCCTTCCATCCAGGCAATCATATTTAGAACCAAGTAATTCCAGTTTTGAAATCCTTTATTTAACAAGGGTTCTCCGGTTTCCGGTTCGTAATACTCGTGCAAGGCTCCGTTTTTCTTAAAATCACGGCCAAATAAGCGAATCGTTTTTGTGGCCAACTCTTTAGCTTCGGTTTGATAGCCATAATCTGCCAGCCCTTTAAAAACCATATAGTTTGAAATTCCCCAGATTGGTCCCCGCCAATTCGAAGGATTTGCACTTGCCCGGAGGCTGTACATTTTTTCCATTTTCGACAATGTTCGCACTCCCGATGGAGAATTAAACGTTTTGGGATTGCAGAAATGTTCCTTTACAATCCGTTCGGCTTGTTCAGACGTTGCAATTCCTGCCCACAAGGCCAAGAAGCCCGACCATACTTCGATGCGCTGTATCAAACAATTGTAATCGCGCGGATAACCGCTATGGATAAGAAATGTTTGTCCCAAGGTACTGTCAGGCTGGCTCTCCAAAGAACGCAGATTCAAATCAACACTGTAGTAAAATCCGTCGCGTTCGTCCCAACAATGTTCCTGCACTGCGGCTTTTAATTTTGCAGCATCTCGGGAAAACTCTTTCCCTACATCCGAAATACCTAAGCGGTCTGCAAGAAAAACCATTGCTATTAACTCTTTATACATCAGGCAGTTCAAATAAATCGACCCGGAACTTCCATTGGGTCTAAAAAATGTACAGGGATCATTATCAACACCAATAGCAACATCGCTTTTCCAGTAATACAAGCCGGTGGCTTTATCCCGGTGATGCGCCTTATAATTATTCACGAAAGCCTGCAAGTAGTAAAATTTCTCGCGCAACCATTCGGCATCTCCTCCATTTTGCCTGGTAATAAATGCCGCATGCTGTGCAAGTACTGGTTTATGCATGTTTATATCAAAAATTTTGTCTTCGGGTATATTACGAGGCTTCGAATCGGCCCATATCACAATAGGAATATAGCCATCCCAGTTGCCGTATTCCAAAAAATTCAGGACACATCCCTGTTCATAAGGCAAAGCCTCTTTTCTATCTTTCGCTGTCCCCACATCGGTTAATATCTGTCGCAATGCCACATTACTCAACCACGAATCCCAATCCCACAAAACATTGGAATATTGGTTGCTTCCCGGGGTAAGAAAAGGAAAAACAAGCGAACCGCTTCCCGGACGGTACATCTTTTTATAGTCTTTGTAGATATTCGATTTAATAATCGAAATATATTCCGGAAGATTTGTAGTGTTTTGAGCCCGGAGATCAAACCCACAAATAAAAATCAAGCCTATAACAACACATTTTTTCATCTTATTAAAATTGTTTATTTATTCGGTATAAGATGTAACTCCCTATGAATTTTAATCATTTTTCCCGAAGTTTCAAGACAAGCTGTGAGTGTATTTTAAAATGTTAAAATTGATTTCACGATTTCCTCTTCGTTCCACTTCATGGTCGTTTCATTTTCGTTTCTCTATGTTCGTTTTTTTTATTTTTGGAATTTATATAATTAATTAAAATGTTCATATTTTTTAAATACAATCTTGTTGAAATATATTTCTGCTCAGACTTATCCTCAAAAGGAGATGTATCTGTTTTATCACCAACCATAGTTGTTGCATATTTGTCGAAAAGCGAATTATCTTTCTCTACGCACGAATATGAGTTACTGATAAATGCATGCTTTTGAAACCAACAATTCCGAACATCAAGCGCACAAATTATTTCATTAACAACAGAATCTGATGGAATCAAAAAGCAAGAAGATCGGTACTGACCATAATATCTCTGAGGAGTAACATCCTTAAAATCAAAACATTCCGCACTCAATGGCGATTGTTCAACACGTTCTCGTTCAGAGATATTCTTCACCCTTTCATATTCAGCTTTTAGCTTTTCTAATGGAATTCGGGATTTTCCATAATAATGAGCAAGAAGTTTTTCATCACAATTATCAATATAATATCTGCCATACTTCACATTTCCCCCTTTACGATGAACATAAATTGGTTTTTGTGTTTTAACATCAACAAATGCAGGATGGTCTCGTTCCTCTTCAACCTGTTCTTCCGGCAATTTCGTTTCTTCTAGCCATTTTATTGCCTTCGGGACTGCATTTAAGAATCGGTTATCTCCGGTAAACTGATAAAATTGTAAAAGCAACATGGCATTTACAAATGTTGTAGAAGGCAGAAAAGCTGCAGGCTCATAGGTACGTGCGCCTGCGATCTTTAGTTTCATATCTAGCTGTTGTCCCCATGCTCCACATTTATCCTGAGCAACAAGATAAAACTCCATCCCTCTTTTTATAGGATCAAGAAAACGCTGTTCGCCTAAAGTCAAATAACACTGAATCAAGAAATGAATGTTTTCCCAAGTAACATCATCATTAAAAGTATAAAAAGAAGTATAATCGGGATGCCCATTTTTACAAAAATCATACATCAACGGATAACGCTGAGGCCAGCCTCCAAGAGGGTATTGACTTTTCAGGATAAAATCAATAGCTTTATCAAGAGCTATTTTATAGACAGGGTCGAGTTTTTCGAGATATATTTGCAACAAAAAACGAGATGCATCAGACGTCACATCATCATCGAAAGTAGAGTTACCGTAATAATGCTGAAATTCTTCGAGACGCCACCCATTTTTCCCAATAGTATTATACCATTTCTTTAAAGATCTATCTCCTGCAAAATCAACCATATAATTCCAGCCGCCTTCATTACTTTGTCCCCAAATTATTGCAGCTGCAACCTTCTGTGCTGCATTATAATAATATTCATCTCCCGTAGCATGATAAGCCCCCAAAAAAGTTTGCCCCATGCTTATTGTTCCGGGATGCTGCATCCATATCATTGTTTTATAGGCTTCCATTTCTCCCCACTGACGTGAAAAATCAGGTAAATAATACCAAACATAGCCTCCATTATAGCTTACTGAGTCAGCCATAAACTGTGTTGCTCTCAACATTGTTTCTTTTGCTTTATTTTCTAACGATTCTGTTTTTTTTATACATCCCTGAATAAAAAACAAAAAAAATAACAGGGAAATCAAACACAAAGAGTTATATCTTTTCATCTGTCTAAATTTTTGTATTGCCCATTTGTTATGTAAGAAAAAATAACAGTCATGCTCCTGGGTGCCTCAGTTATAATCTCCTCAGCCATGGGCTGTTTCATCTGTCTAAATTTTTATGTAGCCCATTTTTGGGGAGAGATAAAAAATGTTAAAATTCATGGTCGTTTCATTATTATTGATTCAATATTTTAAATTTTTCTGGTTCTATCGCTTTGGGCGATATTTTTATTGCAGCTATTTTCCCTTTAAACCAAGATACTTTGTTTAAACGCATTCCGATTGATGTTTTACCGGTCATTAACGGAGTTATTTCAACACTACCTGACAATTCTTTATTTCCGTTTACATAGGAAGCAAGCTTGCCTGCATCAACCACAAAAGCCACATGATACCATCTATCAAAAGGATGTGTCTGTAGTGAATCTATAAGCGCAATTTTATTGCCCCCTGCACATATATATGAATCGAAATACCAGCAATCTGCATTAGCTCTTATTTCTAATAAAATCCGATCTCCTCTCACCTCTCCAATGTGCAGAAAACGTTGTTCAAAAGAACCTTCCTTTTGTGGGAAAAATACAGCCTCAACAGTAAAAGAAGACAATCCTTTTAGTGGCATTGTATCAATAAAAATCCCATCATCAATCCCATCAAAACTTACCGATGCAACAACATCATCATTCACATTCTGGGGACACCCGACTTTTGTAACCTCCCTGTTTTTTGAGTTTATAAGCTTTGGAAGCTGCCAATAAATATACGAAACATTTTTTTGCAAGGAACAGGATAACAATATAAAGACACAACTCATTCCTACAATAAGTTTCATTTTTATATTAATTTAGATTATACCAACTCGTAATTGTATTGAGTATTGAGTCTTAAAATTACCAACACTTTAAGTCGGAATTGTTAATAGAAAACAGCCCATACTCCATACGGATAGGGGCTGTTTTGAATACTTCTACCTAAAATTACTCTTGTTTGAAACCATAGCCATTTGTAAACCCTCCTGTAGAAATGACATTTGGAGTATAAGGCCACAAATAAATGGGTGCACTTGTATAATCGTAATCATAAAAAAGGTAAGTATAATACTCATCAAAATATTCGACCAATTCTTCTCCCCAATCAACTTTTTCATAACCATCAGCAATCAATGTTGCAGCCTCTGTATCATCGACATAATTAAACAATCCTTTAATCGCCAAGTTTGTTTTTGTATCACTGTATTCAAAAGACAATCCGGAATTTGAAGCCACTGTTTCCCAATCATCATTTTGTCCTCTCCAACCAGGATATAAAACAGGATCATCCTCACTTTCCTCCGGACACTGAGTTGTTAAACGATAGCCATAAGTAGCTTGGGCATCTACTAATTTTGTATAAATATAACTAGAAATGGTATTTCCATTACTAAAAGTATAATAGCCATTTGTTTTCAATCCGTTTATCATATTATAGGTCATTTCTTTTATATTCTTAATAGCTTCTGGCAATAATCCCGAACGAACTAATGTCCAACGGCGGTCACCTTCAGCGGCAAATTCAAATCCACGTTCCTGAATAATGGCCTTAAACATGCTTCCACAAGATGTAATAAATGCATCGGTATTAGCTTCTCCTGAGGGGAATGCGCGTTCCCGGACTAAAGACAGGTAAATTTTTGCAGTACCTTCGTCTCCAGTAATAGCACAAGCCTCTGCGTAATTTAAATAAACATCAGACATGCGCATATAGGGTCCATGAATACCCGATCTACGACTTTTTATAACATATGGAGTAGCCATACGGTTTTGATCCCACTTATTAAATGTTATTCCACCTCCGTTTGCTTTTGAATTAGGAACAAAAGGAATTAATTTTTCAACGCCCTTACCTGTACTTCCGGTTACACAGGCACTAACATCACGGCGTTTATCTTTCGGATCGAACATTCCATAATAAAACGCAGGATTTACACGTCCCTGTCCGTAGGCCTTACAAGGAAAAGCTTTTTTACTGCTACCACTGGAAACTCGTCCAAAAGAATACGGACGAGCATCACTACCACTTCCCTGCGTCATATTATACTCATAAATAGATTCATCTGCATATTCCAGATCGTTCATTTGTTGGAAGAAATATTGATACGGATTATCAAACACCTGTCCTTCATCTCCTGTTGAACGCGGGTCTGTCGTATAAAAAGCTACATCTCCCGGATCATCAATACATGCTTTCAGATAAACCTTAGCGGTATCGTAAAGTGCTTCATAATCAGAACGACGTTCATATACAGCATTATTATTGGCAGATCCAAGTGTTTCAAATGTCAAGACATCTCCTTTTCCGCTTTTATAAAAATCACTTCCCAAATCGGTGCGCCGGGTTTGATAACCGGCAGCATCCAAACACATACGACCAATTAAGCCCTGCACAAAAGTACGTGAGAAAATATTTTTTACCATTGTAGAATTTTCGCCTACTCTATACATCAAGGGTTCTACGGTTTTTAAATCTTCAATACATATATCGTATATAGAATCCCGTGGCACTAATCCGTTAGCAGCGACCCCACTCTTATATGCATAAGGCACATCCCCATAATAACGAATTAACTCACGATAAGCAGTTGCACGCAAGGTAATAGCTTCACCATAAAGTTGACTTAAATCTGACGCTTCTCCGGCACTCATAAACTCAGTATATTCATCAGTACTCTGCATTGCTGTAATGATGGAATTTGCTTTGGAGATACAACTAAACAAATTAGAATATGCACTACTTTCTTTCTGATAAGACAACAAACCATAAGAACTGGCATAAGTTCCATTTTGGTATAAACATTCAGGATAATGACGTCCCGGTTGATTTGAGAATGATTCGGGATGCCTTTCAATATCAGACCCGGTAACTTCAGATCCATAAAATAATCCATCACCAAATACATACGACTGGCAGGTAGTTCGCCACTGTTCATAGGCTCCGTCCATTGCAGCACGTGCTGTTTCTATATTAGAGAATACAAAATCAGCATCGACAACCGATGGAGAACTAGTTTCTAAAAAGTCTTCACATGATACTAATATTGAAATTGTAGACATCAATAATAGTGTTTTATATAATATCTTTCTCATCTTTAATATCTCCTATTCTTTAAAAAGTTACGTTTAATCCGAAAGTATACGATCTTGCTTTAGGATATGAATTATAATCATAATTTGGAACAGGGAATCCATCAACACCGTCGGTATCTGTATTCACGTCAGGATCCAATCCTGAGTAGCCAGAGATACAAAACAAATTAGTTCCGGAGAAATACAATCTAAAATTCTGTATCCCTATTTTATTTATCCATTTTCGGGGCAGAGTATAACCAACAGTAATATTTTGCAAACGAAGAAAAGAAGCATCTTCAATAAACTGAGAGGAACAGATGCCATATTCAGAATAATTCAATGCATATTTTGCATTTTTATTCAGTTCACTCAATGCAGTAGGGTCAGTAACAAGTTCTAATTCTCCACTTGAATTTACATCGTATACGTTATAACAATCAGCAACAAAAGCAAGACGGTTTTGCCCTAAACTGTTATCTTTATTCCCCATCATACTATGCATTGCATTGGCATTATAAACCTTTCCTCCTATCTGATAGGTAAAACTTGTACTAAGATCAAATTGTTTATATCTTGCATTAAAGGCAAATCCACCTGTATGCTTAGGCATCGTTTCGCCAATATATGTAGCATCGTCGGCATTAACAATTTCACCATCTCCCGAAACATCTTCAAATTTAACACAACCAGGGAAAGCAGTTTGACCATCTGCTAAATTAAAACCACTTGTTACATTAGTCGGATAATTAATAATCGCCTCAATATCAGGCACACCATCTTTTAAAGTATAAACACCATTAGAATAATCGAAATCATCAACAGTATAAAATCCGGCAGATTTAAATCCTTGTATTAAACCTACAGGTTTTCCTTTTCTAATAACATAATCATAATAAGGCAAGCGCATTGTTGACCCCCAACCGGTATGTGTATCAGCCAAGGCGTCATCATTTAAATCTTCAATATTGTTTTTATTATAATTATAAGTAGCAGATATATTAAAATCAAAATCTCTGGTGCGAACAACGTCAACATTTACAGCTATTTCAAATCCTTTATTGGAGGTTTCTCCTACATTCTGGAACTGATAGCTATAACCGGAAGTCGCATCAACCGGAACTTTCATCAAGATATCTTTTGTTGAATTCCAATAAGCATCGATATTACCATTTATTCTATTATCCAAGAAACCAAAATCTAATCCCATATTCCTAGAGGTTGTTGTTTCCCATTTCAAATCAGGATTTGCCAACATTTCTCCTGGGACATAAGTCGTTACTGTTTCACCATCTACTGTAATCTGCTCTGTTTCCCATGTTTCTTTCCATAAAGAAGAACTGATATTATCGGCGCCTGATAAACCGTAAGATAAACGCAGTTTTAAATTATCCAAAAATCCTCTTGTACCTTCCATAAACGGTTCTTCTGAAATACGCCAAGCCACAGCACCTGCAGGGAAATACCCCCATTGGTTATTCGTCGCAAACTTTGAAGAACCATCAGCACGAAATGTAGCAGTAAACAGATAACGATCGAATAATGAATAATTTGCACGCCCGAAAAAAGAAACAGAATGAGAAGGAGTTCCTACTGTGTTCGTAAATTCATCAATATTTGTATCAGTAGTGTAATTGGTCATATTTATCTGCCCAAATGCATCACTCATTGTAAAAGCACTTGGATACCCACTACCTTTTATATAAGTTTTATCCGAGTTTGATTTCAACAATTCATTACCAATCAGGAATGACAATTTATGATCAGAGGATAGTCCCTGTACTTCATAATTTAATGTTGAAGCCCAACGCAATCCATAACCATCTTTTTTAGTTAACTTCGCAATAGTATAACCAGTCTCTAAGCCGCCATCCCAATCTTTTGTCTGACTATAATTCCTACTTAACGCCAATTCTGTCCTAGCTGTCAAGCCTTTTATCGGAGTCCAGATTAAAGAAGTATTACTACGCACTTTTTGTGTTTTTGCAATCTTCTGATAATTATTGACAACATCCACTACATTATATTCTTCATCAACATTTAACTCACCTTGTCCTAATCCGGTTGTGTAAGTGGCGTCTCCCAATGGATCATCTATTGGCCTGTATCGGTAAGCAGAGGTTGCATAATCAAACTTATTTCCATCTGTTTCTGTTTCTACATAACGAATATCTTCTTTAAAAATAAGTTTATTACAGATTTTCTGTTCAATCTTAAAATTTGCATTCCAACGACTATAGCCTGAATTAATACGAATACCTTCATCATCAAGATAATTCACGGCTGCATAAATTTTAGTTTTCTCAGTGCTACTACTTAATGATAAATCATGGCTAAAGGGGTGAGCTGTGCGCATTATGTCATTTATATAATTATGAGCACTTACATTTTTATATTCATCTAAATGATTACCATAAGAAGACCCCAGACCAAAATATTTGGCAACACCCTCACTGTACGACTCACCATAAGCTGTTGCATATTTCCAATTCCATAATACGTAATCATAAGCATTCAAAACATCAAGTGTTTCCGGATTCTTCTTTATTTGATAGTATGTACTATACTTCACTGTTATTTTTCCGTCTTTTGCTCCTTTTGTTGTCAGCAAAATAACCCCATTAGCACCACGCGCACCATAAATTGCAGTAGAAGCTGCATCTTTCAAAACATCAACACTTTCGATATTATCGGCAGGAATATCATTAATGTTACTCACCTGAATTCCATCAACAACATATAAAGGTTCGCTAGATTGAGTAATAGAATTTCCTCCTCGAATACGCACCGACATAGTGGCGCCAGGGCGACCATCCTGAGAAATAATATTAACTCCCGATAAACGTCCTTGCATTGCAGTTACTACATTAGGTACAGGATTGGCTGCTAATTTTTCACCTGTAACCGATGCTACAGAACCTGTAATGTCTTTCCTTTTTGCAGTACCATAGCCTATCGCAACAACTTCTTCCAAACCAATAGCATCGGTCTCCATTTTCACATTAATTAATGTTTTCCGGTTTACCGGTACTTCCTGTGTTTTCAAACCTACAAACGAAAACTGCAATACTCCATCTGCAGGAACTCCGCTCAACAAATAATTACCATCAATATCAGTAATTGTTCCATTAGCCATTGTTTTTACAACAATAGTAACACCGGGAATAGCCTCCCCTGTCTCTGCATCTGTCACTTGACCTTTTACGGTCAATTCCTGGGCAAAGGCCCAGATCGAAGAAAAAATAAACATCATTAAAATAAATACCTTAATGTGCAGATTTTTCTTTCTCTTTTTAAGATTTGTCATACGTTTAAATTTGGTTATTAATAAAAAAAACTACGTTAAACTGAATAAAATAATGGAAGGGGAATCTTGAACAAAAGATAAATTTTGCTTCATAGATATTAGCTTTTTGGTTTCAATAAACGAAATTAGACAATCAAGCAAACATCCGTTCTTCTTTTTTTCCCAAAAAGGATAGTCAGAATTCCCAGTCCCCCTTATTGATATATTCTTCAACATTCCCAATTGAACAATTTTTCCGATATTTGCAACTTTCTAATTACGACGAACCAATAAAAACAAACAACTATGGCCTATTCTTCTAAAAGGGGATTTTATATTACCTTTTTATTTACATTATTGCTGATGAGCAAAAATATAGTTGCTCAATCCGAACTCAGTTTTGATAAATTTACGCAGGAAGAAGGGCTCTCAAACAATATCATACAGTGTATATACCAAGACACAAAAGGATGGATATGGATTGGCACTAACCAGGGATTAAGCCGGTTCGACGGATATGGGTTTACCAATTTTCTCCCATCAAACGAAGATTCAACAAGCCTGAAAGGATCAATTATTCGTGTTATTACAGAGACACACGAAGGAACACTCCTTGTTGGTACGGAAACGGGAGGATTAAATGTTTTCGACCGACAAAAAGAAACGTTCTCTCACCCGCTGCAAAACAGCCCGTGTTTTTCCAAACAAGAAATTTCGGTAAATGATATTATTGAAGACAATACAGGAACACTGTGGCTGGCAACTGATTTTAATGTATTAAAAATTGATAGCACAGGAAAGACACAAGCCATAAATCCTGAATTTAAAAAAGGAAACAAAAAATTGCAGGGTACATTCATCCGGAAAATAAAATTTGACACGCAGGGAATTTTATGGATAGGAAGCAATGATGGAATTTTTCTTTACAATAAAAAAAATAATTCGCTCAATACATTTCCTCTTCCATACAAAAACCAGAACAAAGAAATCTGGCAATTATTTTTGGATGACGACGGAATGATGTGGGCAGGCACCTATTCTTCCGGACTGTTTATTGTTAACCCGCAGAACTACACAATAACAAAAGTAGGGTTAATACCCTCTCTGCCCCGCACAGAAACTGTCCGCGCCATATCAAAAGGCATATATGGCTATTACTGGATAGGTACCCGCGGAGGATTATTTCAATACTCAAAAGATTTTGGTGTAAACGGATTTTACCGTAATAATCTACAGGACAGCAGGAGTCTTGCCAGCAATTCAATCCTCAGTATTTTGCACGACAGCAATGGAGAAACCTGGGTTGGAACCCGTAACGGCTTAAATCTTTTGGCAAAGAAAAAACAGGTTTTTCACAACTATACTGCCCACAAAAAAAATAATAAATACCTAAACAGTGCAACGGTATATGCCATATGGATGGATAAAGAAAACAAAATATGGTTAGGTACCGAAGATGGCGGCATTAACATTTATAATCCGGCAACAGGAACCTATAAATACATAACAACCGAAAATCCTGCGGGGTATGCATTATCCAAAAACTGCATTAAATCGTTAGTGCCCGACCAGCACAACAATCTTTGGGTTGCTACCTTTATGGGAGGTGTTGACCTTATTGATTTAGCTACCAAAAAGATAAAAAATTTCAGGCATAGCCCCGGGAAATCAGGAAGTTTGTCCGACAACCGGATATGGGACATTTGCATTAATACCAACGGACAAGTCTGGATAGCCACTTATAGAGGGCTGGATTGTTTCAATCCGGAAACGTCCACATTTATTCATTATCCACAAATTAACGGATCAAAAGAAATCTTTTGGATAGAACCCGACTCCAAAGGAAACTTATGGATGGGAAGTTCGGATGAAGTTATCTTTTTTAATCCGAAGAAGAACAAAATAAACCGTTGGTTTGAGCATTCCCGCTCAATGTTTGAAGATTCCCAGAACCAAATATGGATAGCGACTAAAGATAAAGGAATTGCTACCTATTCCGAAAAAAACGGCCCGATAAAATACTATACCGAGAAACAGGGACTGGCCAACAACCAGGCTCTATGTATTTTAGAAGATAACGCCAATAATCTTTGGATAAGCACCACAAACGGGCTATCGAAATTTAGCCCCAAAACCGGAAGCTTTCATAATTTTACAAGCAAAGACGGACTGGGCAACAACCACTTCTGTTACAATGCTGCACTGAAAACCCCCAAAGGAAAACTAATATTTGGTTCGGTTGCCGGGTTCAATATTTTCAAACCCGACGATATAATAGAAGAAAACACAAACATTCCGCTGGTTTTTACCGGGCTAAAGGTATTCAATAAAAATGTTCCGATAAAAAATGATAAAAAATCAGTATTAAAACAAAGCATTACCGAAACCCGGCATCTTACTTTTAATTACAAACAAAATGTATTTACGCTTGAGTTTGCAGCATTAAATTATGTAAACAGCGACAATAATCTGTACTCCTACAAACTCGACGGATTTGATGCCAACTGGAGCGAACCGGCCAAAAACCGAACAGCAACTTATACCAACCTAAACCAGGGCGACTACACCCTGCGCATAAAAAGAATCATCCCCGACAGAAAACTGGAAAGCCAAGAGCTGAACATGCAGATTACAATATTGCCCCCATTTTGGGAAACACACTGGTTTTTAAGCATTATATTACTACTCATCATCCTGTTAGGAATCACAATTATCCGTTTTTTTGTGAATCGAGAGAAAATTAAAAGCCAGTTAATCATTGAGCGTTCAAATGCCCAAAAACTTCATGAAGTAGACCGGATGAAATTAAAATTCTTTACCAATATTTCGCATGAAATCCGGACTCCGCTTACCCTTATCCTTGGCCCGTTAAAAAAGATAATCGAATCTGAAAACATTACAGATGAAATAAAAGACAACCTACAATTAATGCAACGCAATGCCCGAAATCTGGATCGACTCATCAGCCAGCTACTTGACTTCCGAAAACTACAATCGGGGAACCTGAAACTAAACCTTACCGAAGCCGATCTGGTAAGCTTTATTCGTAATATTGTCGGATCGTTTAACAATTATGCGGCCGATAAAAACATAAAACTTACATTCAACACACTGAAAAAAAGAATCTTTACCACATTCGACCCCGACAAAATCGAGAAAATTATAAACAACCTGTTATCCAATGCCATAAAATATACCGACGACAATGGTTCGATTACGGTAAATCTTTCCCTGATATTCGACACAAACGACGATGACTTTGAAGCCACAAGTGCTGAAAAGCAATATATCGAAATCATTATAAAAGACACCGGCAAAGGGATCTCTCATACAAACATTGATCGTATCTTTATGCGTTTCTTCCAGTCGAACGAAAAAGATGCCAATTCAGGAGCAGGAATAGGACTGGCACTGGTAAAAGACCTTGTTAAACTACATAAAGGAAACATTTTTGTTACCAGCAAAGAAGGAAAAGGAACAAGATTTACCATCAGGCTTCCTTATAACATGACCCTTCCATCCAATAAAACAGAGACAGATTCAACGGATTCGCAAACAGTTGAAAGCAAAAACACTCTTCCGGAAATTACGGACGACAACAAGAACAATAAAATTATATTAATTGTTGAGGACAATGCAGACGTTCGACATTTTATCTGTTCGCATTTCAATACACAGTATAAAGTACATCAGGCAATAAACGGAGAAGACGGATGGAAAAAAGCACTCGAACTGGTTCCCGATATTATTATCAGCGACATTATAATGCCAACATTAAACGGATACGAGCTTTGCAAACGCCTGAAAAATGACGAACGTACATCGCACATCCCAATTATACTGCTAACCGCCATGCACTCGAAGGAGCACGAAATAAAAGGCCTGACTCAAGGAGCCGATGACTATATCACTAAACCCTTCGACCTGTTGGTACTCCAGGCCAAAGTAGAAAATATACTTTCCATACGCGAATCTTTAAAAGAAAAATATGTATCGACCATGGTACTGGAGCCAACAAACATTGTGCTGTCATCGCCCGACGAAAAATTTCTGAAACGCGTAATTGACGTTGTGGAAGAAAACATTGCCGACAGTGAACTTGATATTGAAAACTTCGCTTTAAAAGTTGGAGTAAGCCGCATGCAATTGTACCGCAAATTACATGCGCTCACCAATATGACGGTTAAAGAATTCATCCGTGACATCCGGTTGAAACGAGCAGTACAACTCCTGGAACAAGGCAATTTTAATATCTCCGAAATTGCATACAAAGTAGGATTCAAAGACCTTTCTCATTTCAGAAAATGCTTTAAGCGCGAATACGGCATGAGTGCAACAGAATACCTTGCGCAAAAGAAACATTGAAATTTTTAATGTCTCGTCCTGAAATAGCGTTACAAAAAAAGTAACCAAAAGTAAAAACACAGTATTCCGGTTGCAGTCAACAACCCGTTGCGGGATGAATTATAATAGCCCCGAATGAAATCCGGGGGATAGAATAAATACGCAAACTTCTTCGGCGCATACGTAAAAGGAAATTAAAATGCATCAGGACTATACGCCGAAAAGCCCCCCAAAAAAAATGAAAAAAGCGCAAAACACATCACTAACATTCTGAAAATCACATTCTTAGCAAGGCAAAAAATACCACAATTTCCACGAAGCATCCACAAGGTTGTGTCTCCGTGCCTTTGTTTTAAATTCTTTAATTTATCTCAACCCTTAAGACCTGAAACAAAAGCGGATTTTTGAGATTTTCGTTAAATTTCAAAAGAAAGCACAGGTTAAAATGCATCATTTCCTGATTATTTCCTGATTTTATTTATCTTCACCGTTCATTTTTGAAAACAAAAAATATCAAAACAAGATGGCAGTAAGTTACAAAGATTTAGGATTGGTAAACACAAAAGAAATGTTTGCCAAAGCTGTTGAAGGCGGTTACGCTATTCCGGCTTATAATTTCAACAACATGGAACAAATGCAGGCTATACTACAAGCTTGTGTTGAAACAAAATCTCCTGTAATCCTACAGGTTTCATCAGGTGCACGTAAATATGCCAATGCTACTTTACTACGCAACATGGCTCGTGGTGCAGTAGAATACGTAAAAGAACTGGGTTACGAAATTCCGGTGGTACTTCACTTAGACCATGGCGATACTTTCGAACTATGTAAAGACTGTATCGACAACGGATTCTCTTCAATTATGATTGACGGATCTCACCATTCGTACGAAGACAACATTGCACTAACAAAAAAAGTAGTAGACTATGCACACCAGTTCGATGTTACTGTTGAAGGAGAACTTGGTGTTTTAGCGGGAGTTGAAGATGATGTAGTTGCGGAAGAGTCTCACTACACACAACCCGACGAAGTTGAAGATTTTGTTAAACGTACAGGAGTTGATTCATTGGCAATCTCAATTGGTACTTCACACGGGGCACATAAATTTACTCCGGAACAATGTACTAAAAACGAAGATGGCGTATTGGTTCCACCTCCATTAGCATTCGATATCTTAGCCGAAATTGAAAAACGTATTCCGGGATTCCCAATTGTTCTTCACGGTTCTTCTTCTGTTCCTATGGAACATGTAAAAACCATTAACGAAAACGGTGGTGCATTGAAAGCAGCTATCGGTATTCCTGAAGATCAATTGCGCAAAGCAGCAAAATCAGCAGTTTGTAAAATCAACATCGACTCTGACGGAAGATTGGCGATGACTGCAGCAATTCGTAAAGTAATGAAAGAAAAGCCTGCAGAATTCGACCCACGTAAATATTTAGGACCTGCCCGTGAATCATTAAAAGAAATGTACATGTACAAAAATATTAATGTTTTGGGTTCGGCAAACAAAGCTTAGTTATAAAGCTTAATACTATAAAGAAAGGACGGCCATTGGTTGTCCTTTTTTTTTGCAAATGCAAATGGATGTCTTTAACTGCAACTTTTCTTTACAGCTTCCTTTCCGTGCGAGGAGGGAAGACAGGGTGGTGAGATATGTGCGTTGCCCCCGCTCGGTGAACCGTCCTTCTTTTCTGTCTTTTTTTTATAAAAACAGAATACATGGGCTGAAAAAAACTGCACTACAGGTTAAAGCCAAAGAAATAGCCGGCAAAAACGCCAAGGGGAAAAAAGTCGCAGATTTCATTTATCTTTACCCCAACAATACCAATTTCCAAATGGTATAATGCTAATAAAACTATGAGATATTGCCTGTTTGTATTATTGTTTATCTCTTACATTGCCGGAGCCCAGAATAAATCGTCATTCGAGCATTTGACAATTGAGGACGGCCTGGCTAACAACTCGGTCAGAATTATATTTCAGGACAAACAGGGCTATATGTGGCTGGGCACCCTGAACGGTTTAAGCCGCTACGACGGGCAACGATTTGAAACATTCAACTACAATATTTCGGACACTTATTCGAACAGCAACAATAAAATAAGATACATCTCACAGGATCGTCTCGGATACATATGGTTATTAACTTATGGAGAAACAGCCCACCGATTTAACCCCGAAACAGAGACTTTTCTGAATTTCCCGGAAGCTCTTGACGATAGCCTAAACATAAAAGAAATCCACTCCATCTACGAATCTTCGCCCGGAGTAATATGGATGACTATACCGGGGAAAGGCTGCATGCGTGTTATATACAACAAAAATAGTACAAACATCAAAACAGACTGGTTTAACACCCGGAACTTATTGCCGTCCAACTCAATAAACTTTATTCAAAAAAGTAGAAAAAAAGGAGTGTGGATAGGAACAGATGCCGGATTGTGTTATTTCCCTGACGACAAAATATCAACTACAAATCCCGGGAAAAGCCAGGAACTCCTCAGGCTTCCGTTTTACGAAGTATTAAAGTTATACGAATCGGACAGTGCCGTTTGGGCCGGCACCAAAGACGGAGAGCTTTTCAGAATAAAAAACAACAAGGATACTTTAATATGGCGCACTCCAAACTGGCAAAAAGGGCGAAGCTATATTACTGCTATCAACAAGTCGGCAACCGGATTGTTGTGCGTATGTTCGTTAAAAGGATTGCTTTTGCTTAATGAAAAAACGAATAAAAAAGCTTATTATTCAACCCGAAACAGCAAGCTAAACACAAGTTATATTGCCTCCTGTTTTCACGACAAACACGACGATTTTTGGCTAATTACCAGCAAACGCGGCATTACCCGATTCGAGGTTAAGAAACGAAAATTTACCAACTATCCATTAAACCCTGAAATACGCCAATCGATACTGGAGGGCGAGAAACAACAATTTTGCGAGGATAAAAACGGGGACTTATGGATAAGCATCTACGGCGGAGGAATTTCGAAATTTAACCGCGAAACAGAAACTTTCGAACAATACCTGCACGACGAGAATAACCCGGGAAGCCTTTCTTCGAACCTCATTTTAAGCCTTTATTGCGATAAATCCGGAAATATATGGGCCGGCAGTTATAAACGGGGAATCAATAAAATCAATTTACATCGCTCACACTTCCATTCTTTACAATTAAATAAGTCTGAAACCAAAGATTTTTCGAACGAAGTAAGAGCTATTTTTGAAGACAGCCGAAAATGGATATGGACCGGCAACAAACAGGGTGATATTGTGGTTTTCGATCAGAATATGCACAAACTGTTTGCATTAAACGACCTGAATGTTCCTGAAAAAATTACAAGCGGAATCTATACTTTCGAAGAAGACAAACAGCACAGAATATGGATAGGGACCAAAGGTCAGGGAATTTATATTATTGAAAACCTTCCGTCCAAAATTTCTCTTATTCCCGGCTTTCGCCTGAAATATTCGCACCTGACAAGGTCAAAAAAGAACAACACACTGACCCACAATGCGGTTTTCGATTTACACGAAGACCAATCCGGGCAAATGTGGGTGGCCTTATACCACGGAGGTATTAATGTCATCCAAAATCCGTTACAAGCCAGCCAGCGAATACTGGAATATGTACAAAATAACAAAGATACGTTCTCCATTTCCGACGACAGAGTACGCTGTATATCCGAAGATAAAGCCGGGAATATGTGGCTGGGAACAGTAAAAGGTCTAAACTTTCTGGAGGCCAAGTATAAAAACTCGGACAACAAAAAATTTAAAGTCATAACCCCTTCTAATCTAAAAAGTTTTGCCAACTACGACATCGTTAAAATTTACCAAAGCTCGCAGGGCAAAATATGGATTGGCACTTACGGCGAAGGCGCTTTTTGTTTGTCGCCTCCACACGGCAGACTCAAACCCGGCAGGCAGGGAGAAATCGGAAAAATAACACCCGTTAACGACCTGTCCAGCAACCTCGTTTTTAGTTTTATTGAAGACAACAACAAAAACCTGTGGATAGGTACAGACTTCGGACTAAATAAGCTAACCAGCGGAAAAACAGAAAAATTTTATGACGTAAGCGGACTTACCGAAAACTCTTTCTCAGAAGGAAAAGGCATAAAGACAAGTAAAGGAAATATAATCTTCGGCCATATCTCTGGAATGGTTTGGTTTTCGCCTAACTCCATTCATAAATCAATTCAAAAAGTCCCGGTTGTGCTAACCCGGCTAACGATTAACGGGGAAAACAACAAAGAGAAATTAATACAAGCCCGCCATATTATAAGAAAAGAACAAAATGTACTTCATTTAAAACACAATGAAAATTTTCTGACCTTTGAGTTTGCAGCTTTAGACTACAAAGCCCCGAAAGAAATACAATACACCTATAAACTCGAAGGGCACGAACAAAAATGGAACACGGAAGGCAACCGTAACATTGCTATTTACCGCGATTTACGCCCCGGCGAATACCTGCTTCGCATGAAAGCTTCCAACAGTGCAGGCATGTGGGTAAATCCGGAGATGAAACTAAAAATAGCCATAGCTCCTCCCCCATGGAAAACCTTTTGGGCTTACCTGTTATATAGTTTACTTGCCTTTATCGCCTTCTTCTTTGCCCGCCGTTTTTTCCTTGAAAGAATAAGGTTAAAACACGAAGTTGCTTTTGAAAAACAACTGGTCGACGAAAAAATAAAATTTTATACCAGCACCTCGCACGAGTTAAAAACTCCTTTAGCGCTTATATACGGGATGGTTGAGGATCTTCTAGGATCGAAAAAAATGGCTAAAAATATCCGCGAATCACTATATACGGTAAGAAAGAACACCAATAGGCTAATGGAACTAATAGACCAGCTGATGGACTTCAGGAAGATACAAAAAGGCGTTTTTAGCATAAACAAACAACAAGGAAACCCGACAGCATTCCTGAACGAAATTTACCAGGCCTTCCTTCCGCTGTCAAAACGCCGGCAGATTGCATTCTCTTTTCAGCATAACAACAACAACTGCCAAAATGCTTTTACGGACTACAAAGCACTCGAAAAAATCATCTTCAACCTGCTATCCAACGCATTTAAACATACCGGGATACAAAAAACAATTGAGCTGGAGCTGTCGTCAAAAAACAATCCCGAAAAATTAATCATTTCGGTAAAAGACCAGGGAGAAGGAATTAATGCAGAAGATTTGCCTCATATCTTCGACCGTTTCTCCTTTGGCAAATCGCAGTTAAAAGAAGAATCAAGCTCGGGAATAGGACTGTCGCTGTGTAAAGAATTAACCGATTTACTGGGAGGAACCATAACGGTTACCAGCCAACCCGGTAAAGGAAGTTGTTTTACCGTGTTTCTTCCGGTTGAAAAAGACACCTCCCCGGGCAAAGCAACACAGGAAAATTATGTTTTGGATTATACCAACCAGTTTATAAAAGGAATAGACAAAGAACAAATATCTCAGGAGGATAAACAAACTGATACTTCAACAAAATCAGAAACAATACTCGTGGTTGAAGATAATCTCGATTTGCAGGCTTTTCTAAAGAACCATTTAACAAAACACTACAATGTATTGCAGGCATTTAACGGAAAAGACGGCCTGAAACTGGCTCGGGAAAAAAGTCCTGACATTATCATCTGCGACATTATGATGCCGGAGATGGACGGGCTGGAAATGACATCGATTCTGAAAGATGAGTTCAGAACAAGCCATATTCCGGTTATCCTGCTAACGGCAAAATCAATGGATATCCACAAAATAGAAGGGATAGAAGTTGGAGCCGACGACTATATTACCAAGCCTTTTAATATGGAATACCTGCAAAAAAGGGTAAAAAATATATTAATACAGCGCAAACAGTTAAAAGAACGCTTTAGTCATGAAACAGAAAGCCAGCCGGCAGAACTGACAAACACGGAAAAAGACGAAGAATTTATATCGAAAGTAATCGAATTGATTGAAGAAAATATGAGAAACTCCGACTTTTCGGTAGATACGCTTATTAAACATTTCAACTTTGGACGAACCGTATTTTATCAGAAGATGAAAGGCATATCGGGATATGCGCCCAATGATTTTATCCGGATTATACGCATGAAAAAGGCAGCCCGGCTATTACTGGAACATCCGGAACTAAATGTCGCCGAAATTTCTTTTATAATGGGCTACAACGAAACCCCGTACTTCAGTAAAATATTCAGGAAACACTTTGGACAAAACCCGTCAGAATATAGAAAAAGTAGACGCCCGTAGTTATCTCCCGTAAACAGCAACTTTCTTTCAAATCTTTTGAGACACTGCCTGCGTGAACCTAAAAACGAAAACAGTTTCTTTTTAGATGGTTGCACAACAACTTTCTGCCCTTTGCGTCTTAGCAATCCCCTCCGCGACTTTCGTCCGCTTACGGTCTGCTTCCTGTTTTTTCGAGAAAAAAATCAACCAGGTCTTTTCCCGATTCATCAAAAATTCCAATAGCCGGGGCATAAACCACTGCTTCAACACCAAGCATTTCGGCACGTTCTTTTAAGGCTTTTGCATGCAACGGATGATGCTGTAACTCATCTTCATTTTCAGGCACACCGCCTTCTGCCTTATTACACACAAAAAAAGGAACCGAATCAGGCTTCATTTTCCCTAAAAAATCGAGGTTTTCTCTTATTTCTGTTTGTGCCCGTAAATCAACACCTCCGGCAGATTTAAAGCCAAAAGCATGCGCAATCATATCCTGCTCCTGCTGACTTCCGGTAAACGGCATATTTAAAATATCAGCCCATTGTATTAAATCGTAGGTCGACTGGGAAGCAAAAGCCCCGGCACAGCTTATGCACGTTGATTCCCGCAAAACAGGATCTGCATTTTCTGGGTCGGCCATATCTTCTGAAAAAGCCAGCCACAAAGAAGTACCGGCTCCGGCAGAGCCTCCAGAACAGGCAATCCGTTTTTTATCAATGTTGTATTTTTCGGCATTATAACGAATATACTGCAAACAACGTTTCGAATCATTCATGCTTCCGAGTATCCCATAAGGCGGCTCGTTCATAAAACGGTAGTTTATAGAAGCCACTGAAACCCCGGCCTCTAAAAAACGCGGCCAGTCTTTTGATTCGTAATAACGCGATTTATCTCCCCCCACAAATCCCCCGCCGTGGATATAAATTACCAGAGGGGTTGGCTGGTCTGATTCTGCAAGCCAGATATCAAAAGTATTCCTTTGGTGAGTACCGTATATTTCGTTGCTGAATGTTGCCTTTACTCCTGCCGCATTAATTGCTACAGAATTCTCTCCATTATTTTTTGTAGTATGCATAAAGCAAAAGTAGCAATAATAACGAAACGCTTATGCAGTAAAAGTATTGAGATTTTAAAGGTATCAGGGAACCGTTAAAAAAACGATGGAGCCAATAAAGAAAATAAAACAAATCACAAAGGCATTGCATCTTTGCAAGGTTGAGGCTTTTTCCAAATCCCGACATACGTCGTCCCCTCACAAAAAGCTTTGCGTTTTTTAACGCCATTCCACAATTGTTCCTCTATCCGGATCCTGTAATTCTGTCGGAATTACCTCGCGAATTTCGCGCCACAACAGGTTAATTAATTTATGTTTGGAAAAAAGACGTGAATATACCAGACTTACCTCGCGAAGCGGCTTTATGTTCGTAAAACTTTTCACATTCTTCTTCCGTTTTTCCGACATGGTATCTTTGGCCAGTTCCGGCACCAAGGTCAAGCCGCCCTCATGGTCAACAATATTCATCAGCGTTTCCAGCGAACCGGCCTCAAACTGGAATGGCAAATGACTTTTTGTTGCTCCCAGATAAGAACAAAGGTTAATTACCTGGTTGCGAAAACAATGGCCGTCGCTAAGCAACCACAATTCAGGAGTAGCGATATCCTGCAATGTAACTTCCTTTTTTTTGTGCAAAGGATGCAGGCTATTGGCATAAATCAGCATTTCTTCGTAAAAAACCGGTTTCTCGATAATCTTTTCCTCCTGCAACGGGGTTACCAATATTCCAACATCAATTAAATCTTTATTCAGCAGCTTAATAATATTTTCGGTGGTAGCTTCTGTAACTCGAATCTGAATGTCCGGATATTCTTCTTTGTAACGGCCAATAAAAACAGGAAGCAGGTATGGCGCCAGGGTTGGAATTATCCCGATACGTAATGTTCCCGACACCTCGTTTTTGTAATCTTTTACAATATTATTTATTTCTTCGGTTTGCTTTAAAACAACACGAGCCTGCTCAATAATGTGCGTACCAACATCAGTAGGAATCAGGGGCTGTTTACTCCGGTCGAAGATAATGACTTCCATATCCTCTTCCAGTTTTTTTATCTGCATAGAAAGCGTTGGCTGTGTAATAAAACAAGCTTCGGCTGCTTTCCCGAAATGCCGGTAAGTATCAACGGCAACAATGTATTCCAATTGTGTTAAAGTAATCATGCCTGCTGCTATTTTTATTGAAAATAATCGTAACTCAAAGATAAAAAGTTTGAGTGTTCGAATTTGTTTGAAAGTTAGAAAAAATTATACAATTCATCCACCACACAACATTTTATTTTTCAACAACATAACTAAAGAACAGCTTTAAGAACCGGGAGAGCATACAATACGCCATCACTTTTCGGATAAGTTGTTTTTTACCCTGCCCCTCTTCATTTCTTTTTCCCGGGAAAAAAACAAATAACACTTAGCATCTGTTTATTCCTGTAGCTTTAATTCCTTATCAGAAACAATTTCCAGTTCATCCAGCTCAATATCTTCTTCTTCATCATAAATATTAAGCAAAGGTTCTTTAAAGGCTTCGGTGGTAGTAAGCCGCTCAAGCCCGGATAATAACGATGGTAAAAGAATCAGGTTAGAAGTTACGGCCACCAGTAATGTTATCGAAACCAAAATGCCCATGGCCTGCGTTCCTCCGAAATTGGATATACTAAAAATTCCGAAACCAAAAAACAACACAACAGAGGTGTACAGCATACTTACCCCGGTTTCTTTTAAAGCCAATACAACAGACTTACGAATGTCCCAATTCGTAAATTTCAATTCCTGCCTATATTTTGTAAGAAAATGAATGGTATTATCGACCGAAATTCCAAAGGCAATACTAAAGACCAAAATAGTAGATGCTTTTATCGGGATCCCTGTATATCCCATTAATGCAGCAGTTATTATCAACGGAATAATATTGGGAACTAATGACAAAACAACCATTCTCCACGAAGAGAACATTATGGCCATAAAAGAGGAAATTAACAAAATAGCAAGTCCTAGGCTGGCAAACAGGTTTTTTAGCAGGTATTTCGTTCCTTTAAAAGCAGTAATACTCGATCCGGTAACAGTTACATTGTATTGTCCGGGTGTAAAAACAGAATCGACTTCAGCATGAAAATCGCTATAGAGTTGCTGCATTCGTTTAGTACCTACGTCTTTCACCCTAAGACTAATGCGTGTTATCTGACGAGTACTGTCGAGAAAAGAATGCAACATATTGGCATTTTTCTCTCCGACCGAAGCATACTGCAAAATAAAATTCTTTTCGCGGTTATTCGGAAGGCTATAATATCGTTCGTTTCCGTTATAAAATGCCTGTTTCGAAAACTTCAACAAATCGAGTAATGAAGTTGCTTTCGATAATTCGGGATATTTTTTCAATCGTTTTTCCAGTTTCTCAATTTTCCGAAAAGTAGCCAGTTTCACAACACCATGTGTTTTTTTGGTATCAACCATTATTTCGAGAGGCATCAAGCCGTTAAAATTCTTTTCAAAAAATTTCAGGTCGATATAAACCGGATCGCTTTTGGGGATATCATCAACCATGTATCCCGAGCTTTTTATAAATGTTATCCCCAAAAAACCAACAGCAATAACCACAACCGTAAGTCCATAAACTACCTTCCGGTAGTGCCGGGTAATATAAATCAGTTTCTGAATAATCCGGTTAACAAATTTATTATCGAGATGCCCGACATGGCGCGAAGAAGGAGGTCCAATCAGGCTAAATATAGCAGGAATAAGTAATAGCGACAGCACAAATAAGGTTAGTATGCTTAAAGATGCAATAATTCCGAACTGTCTTAAAATTTCGCTTTTTACAATTACAAAAGTTGCAAATCCCGAGGCTGTCGTCAGGTTTGTAAGAAATGTGGCATTCCCTATTTTTATGATGACACGTTGTAAGGCTTTTATTTTATTTCCGTGTTTTATGTATTCGTGATGAAACTTATTCAGCATATAAATGCTGTTTGGGATACCGATTACAATCAGCAACGGCGGAATCATCCCCGAAAGCAGGGTTATTTTATAACCGAACAACGACAATAGCCCCAAAGCCCATATTACTCCGGCAACTACAATCAAAACCGGAACAAAAACAGCTTTAAACGAACGGAAAAACAAAAACAGGACGATAATGCAAATGACCAGGGCGAGCACACTAAACATGTACAATTCGCGCCTGATTTTTATGGAATTCACCACCCGAATATAGGGTAAGCCCGAATAATGCAATTTCACCTGTTCGTCCTGCTCAAACTTTTTGCAAATCGTTTGAATTCCTTTTACCAAAGCCTCCCGTTCTTTGCTCTTCATCTTTTCCTTATTCACCGTAATTGCCAGCAAATAGGTTTTTGTGCTATCGTTGTATAGCAAATCGCGGTAAAATGGAAGTTCGTGAAAACGATCTAAGTATTTATTTAATTCCTGTTGGGTTGAGATTGAATCGGGAAATGTAGGAATAACTTTAAACTCTTTTTTTTCTTTGTCTTTCACCAGGTCGTAGGTATTGGTTACCGACAACAGGTTCTCCACCCCCTCAACTGACGAAAGATCGTTACAAAGCCTTCCCCACCGTTTAAAATGATTGATATTAAAGAAATTGCTATCCTGTACCCCTACAATAATAAGGTTACCTTCTTCTCCAAAAATCTCTACAAATTTCCGGTAATCTTTGTATGCCTGGTCTTTTTTAGGCAACAACGAAGCATACTCATACGACATTTCCACCTTCCGGGCCTGATATCCTAAAAAAATGGTAACAACTGCCAGCACCGAAAGCAGGAAAATTCTATTTTTGAGTATAATCCGGGATACTTTTACCCACATATTTCCATTACTGATTTACGGGCGAAAGTAGCATATTTTCTTCGATTTAGAAAGGCTAACTCATTTCATCGCCCCAAAAAGGAGGACTATTTTTAATTCTTTCAAATTAAGTTCGATCCTCATTTTCTTTTTTAAATTCTTCTACTACTTTTTTCAGACGAACACTTTTCAATGACTTAGGATAAATATTGAACAAATAATCAAGATTTTCGAAGTCTTGTTCCATGGCTATTTTCAGCCATTCAAAAGCTTTCTTCTGCTTTCGGTCTTCCAACAAGAAAGCCACCAGGCGATATTTCAGCATCGAATCGTCGTTTACTGCTATTGCCTGCTTCAACACCTGTACTGCCGTTTCCTTTTCACCCGATTCCCTGAGAGTCTCGGCCCATACGAGCCAAAGTTCTGTATTTTCAGCTTCTGTTTTCGATCCTTTTTTAAAAGAACGCCAGGCCTCTTGCATTCTTCCTGTATCCTTATAAACTTTTCCCAGTGTTAACCAATATTCCGAGTTCTGATTATCACGTTTTATGGCTTTTCGTATATAACGAATGCTTTCTTCGTACTTCTCATTTACCCAATAAACTAATCCAATACCAAACCAGGCCGTATCATTTTCAGGGTTAATATCAATGGCTTCATGGTAATAATGTTCTGCTTTACGGGTACTGTCAATATTCAAATAGCATTCTGCGAGATAACAAAAAGCATCATCATTTTCAGGCTCAAACTCAAGATATTCCTTATACTTTTCAATCGCTTCATGAAAATTTCCATCGTTTGCCAATGCATTTCCGATATTGAATAATGCGAGATAAAAACTGTCATTAATTGCCAGGGTATATTCATAAGCCTCAATAGCTTCGTTGTACAGTTCGGCTTTACTGCAAACCACCCCGAGATTGAACCAGGCAGTGTAATTGTAAGGATCAATATCGATAAAACGATTGTAGTACATGATGCTCTTTTGGTAATCGCCAACCTGGTCAAGAAAAAAGGCCAAATCGTAAAGCACCAGCTCGTTCCCTGCATTACAGCGCAAAGCCTTTTCCAGGTATGTAATCGCTTTTTTTATCTCTCCTGTCTGCACATAAGACGATGCTATATGGTATAGTATTTCATCGGTTTCGCCACCTGCATATTTTATGGCCTTACCGAACGCCTTGGCAGCACTTTTTTCATCACCAAGTGTTAGCCATACAGACCCTTTCAATAAGTAAACATCCGGATTATTCTTCTCTAACCTTTCTGCAATATCCAAATACCTGCGCGCCTCGTTATATCTACCGATACTAATAAGGACTTGTGCATATTTAAGCTGAAGCTGAACGGCATTAGGATGCATCTGCATTCCCTGACGGGCTGCAATTTCAGATGACTCCAAATCGCCTTCCTCCAGCAGTTGCTCCACAATGCCTTCAAATTCAGAGACATCGAAATATTTCTTATGCCCCGACACCAACGAGTTTTTAAAGCGCAACACAGCTCCGCTTATATCATCGTCCCAGTTTCTGTCTATTTCCCTGTTCATTTATAAAAATAAGTTCGCGAAATTAACAATTACCACGAAAAGAAAAAAGGACTAAAGATGTTGTTCCCGTAATAAATCATTTACTGTTTTTACCGGATTAAATGTTTCGATTGGAACTTCAACAAAAAGGGTGTTCCAATTGCTCATCGCCCCATTCCATAATCCGGGCAATTCTTGTGCTTTCAGTTCTTTTCCGTCTTTCGATTTTTTTGAAATAAAACCGGTTGCCGGATCGGTAAATTGAGTAAGATCGTACTTTTCGCCTTTATAATTTTTTATTCCACATACCAAATCTACCGGGTTAAAATGCGTTGCATTCTTTACTATGCTTTGTTGTTGCAAATTCTCCGAATCAATTTGCGAGCTTTCCACTACCTGCAACGAGACAGTTCTATCTGGATTTTTTGCCCAAAACGGGCCACCTCCGGGTTCTCCTTCGTTACGCACCATTCCACACACCCGCAACGGACGGTTCAATTTTTCTTTCAGATAATTATGCAACTCGGCTTTTTCGGTATAATACTGGCTGTCAGCAGGTTTTATATTCAGTGTATTTTCGACAAAACCGGCCACTTCGGCAAGCAATACACTGCTTAACGCCACTCGGCTACGCTCATTCAACAGGCGTTGGTATTCAAACAATTTCTCCTGTGTCTCAAGCAAAACTCCGGCTAAGGCTTTTTTGTAATCAATGGTTGCCCCTTTCATCGAATCAGGAACTACGTTGTCAATATTTTTGATGAAAACAACATCGGCCTCCAAATCGTTCAGATTCTCAATAAGCGCCCCATGCCCGGCAGGACGAAACAGCAAGCTTCCATCGGGATTACGAAAAGGATTGTTTTCCAAATCAACGGCAATGGTATCGGTTGCCGGCTTTTGCCTGCTGAATGTTGCTTCGAAATTCACGTCCAGTTCTTCTTCATACTTTGCTTTTTTCTGGCTAAACAATTTTTCAAATCCTTCCTGATGTTCCGGCGAAACCGTAAAGTGCAGCTTTACATTGCCAGCATTATCGCGGGCATATCTGGCACCTTCAACAAGATGTTCCTCAAAAGGAGTACGATTGCCTTTTGCATAAGCATGAAATTTAAGCAGTCCTTTAGGTTTATTGCCATAGTTCAAGCCTTTTTCGGTTAAAAGATATGCTATTTTGTTTTGAGCAGAATCTGCAGCTCCGTCAGCTTTCATTTTAGCTTTCAACTCTTCGGCAAAAGCAAATTTATCGAATTCTGCAATGTACTGAGCTGCAGCTTTGTTGTCCTTCAATACGTCATCCCCGGGAGTTGTTTCCAAGGCTTCCAAGGCACTAAACAATGCTTTAAACATACGACTCGCAGCTCCTGATGCCGGAACAAATTTCAACGGTTTTATTCCGTTTTCCACCTTTTTATCGTATAAATCCATCTTTGCCTGAATCATTTCTGGGCTAAGCCTAATAACTCCTTTTTCGACAGATGCAGCCTCTTCAATTTGCAGAAAAGGAAAACCCTTCCTAAAATTTTCGACCTGTGCCAAAACAACCTGCAAATCACTACCTCTTGTTTCTATTTGTTTTTTATCTTTTTCCGAAAACATAATACAGTATTTTGTCGCTAAAATAGGAATTTGACTTCTGAATAGAAACGAATTTATAGAAAGAATAGCTTAAAATTAAGATAGCGATTAACAGAGAAATAGCCAGTTGGTTGTTAAAAGAAAAAACAGGAGGAAATTTAATTCATTACAAATGCTTATAATCGCTTCGATTATCAAAAAAAAAACGACAAGTTCAATTACATAAAATAGTTCTGTATTTCAAGCCACTTTTTCTAAATGAAAATTAAATGCATGAATAAAAAGCCGAACGTATAGAGCAGGATTTTATTATTTTTGCAGCAACAAGCAACGAACAATGACAGAGAGAGTTTACAGCTGGGGACATAAAAAGCCTTATAACGATTTTCCGACATATTTCCGGTCTCTTTTTTCCGAAAGGATACAGAAAGTTTCGATTGATGCCGGCTTTACCTGTCCCAATCGCGACGGGACAAAAGGGTATGGAGGATGCTCCTATTGTAACAACAAAACATTTAAACCCACTTATTGCCATTTGGAAAACAGCGTTACCAGCCAGGTACAAAAAGGAATTGATTTTTTTGCGAAGAAATACAGATCAATGAAATTCCTGGCGTATTTCCAGGCTTACACGAACACTTATGCTCCGCTGGAAGACCTAAAAAAACTATACGAAGAGGCACTGCAACATCCTAAAATAAAAGGATTGGTAATTTCTACACGTCCCGATTCCGTAGACAAAGCTCTTTTGGATTACCTCGCAAAACTTAGCCAGAAAGTTTATGTAATGGTAGAGTACGGCGTGGAATCACATCTCGACCGAACACTTAAAACCATTAATCGGGGGCATACTTTTGCCGAAGCAGTACTGGCACTGAAAGAAACAGCCCGGCGTGGAATAAACACAGGTGCCCATTTAATACTGGGTCTTCCGGGCGAAACCCGCAACGACCTCCTTGCTCAGGCTCGCACAATTTCATCGTTGCCCATAAAAAACCTAAAGCTACATCAATTGCAGATACACAAAGGCACTGCTCTTGAAAAACAATACCTGGAAACCCCTGAAAATTTCAAATTATACTCTGCCGAAGAATATATTGATCTGGTGGTTGATTACCTGGAACAACTACATCCAAATATCATTATAGAACGTTTTGTCAGCCAGGCTCCCGCAGAGATGCTTATCGCTCCCAAATGGGGGCTAAAAAATTTTGAGTTTGTAGCCAAAGTGGAGAAACGCCTGAAAGAAAGAAATACATGGCAGGGGCGGTTGTACCGGGAGTAGGCAACTTAATAGGATACAGAAAAAATAAAATTAATATCCCCGGGAAATTCTTTGATGTCCATCAAAAAAAATAAAGTGTTAGGGCTTTGCCACAATCAATCAAAAGCATGATAAAGTTATCAATTCACGGGGTGGATTTGAACCACCCCGTGAATAAAGAATAGTCTCCCTGTTTTTATGATGGGAGTTGTTATCGGCAGGCTGTAAGCCCGTTTTATTTCTACCGACCACTCCCGTTCGACAATTAAATATGCCGGCCGGGCTACTTTCATCTCATTCCTTATTACTAAAGGGAAACAAAACAAATACCCGAAATCTAAAATTTTAATACTACTAATCCTGCGAACCAAAAACTTTTTTCAGCAAATTGGTTGCCCGGGCAGCAGGGTCTTTCCTTATTAGTTTTTCTTGATCTGCAATTTTCAGGAACAATCCATCAAGTGCTTTTTGGGTAAGGTAATCTTCCAAATTGGTTTCAACAGCATTAAAACCAGCTACCTGTCCAACCATACTGCCAGCTACATTATTCCATTCGCCGGTGAGATTATCCCAAGTACTCTTTGTAGAGACATTGCCCACCAATTTTTTTTCTACCGAAGCTTTTATTTTGGGCTGGTAAAGCTCAAAAAGCTGATCGTAAGTCGTTTTTCGCAGGTATTGAGTTGCGGCATTATCTTTCCCTTTCAGAATATCCAGGGCATCAACGATGGTCATACTTTTAATACTGTTTATAAAAACAGGGGCAGCATCCTTTGCGGCATCCTCCGCAGCACGATTAATTCCCTGCAACGCATTCTCAACCAACTGGCTGCCTCCGGGTATTTTACTGATATTATCCACAATAACATCGGCTTCAGACGGCAAAAGTATTTTCACCAGTTCATCTTTATAATAACCATCGGTTTTCCCCAGTATTACTGCTGCATTTTTTGCCCCGGCAATCAAAGCTTCTTTAAGCCCGGAGTTAATATCAGACTGGGTTAACGAAGCCTCCTGAGTAGCTGCTGAAGAAGAAGAAGATCCGGAAGAGCTTAGTGCATGCTGAGCAACCTGGGTTAACTCAGCACAACCGACCAAAGCTATGGTCAACAAAAAAACAAAACTTTTTTTTATCATTTCAATACTGTTTAAGGGTTAAGTCACTATTTTGCAATAATACCGATTCATAATTGAATAAATATAAACGAACCTTTCTTCGGCATAAATTGGTCGCTTTATTTCGTTACAATTCCTACAAATCAAATAATTGTTTCACTAAATCGCCACGGCCTCTTTTTTCCAGTTCTTTCCTTATTGCATTTCGATACTCTTGTTTATACCAAAAAAAGAATTTCCGTTGATTTTCTTTATCGTATTTGTTTTTGGCCGTGTATACCTTCTCCATTGTATACGGATTATATCCCGAATAATAAATCACCGTAGCCAATGTCATTGGAGTAGGGGTAAAATCCTGTACCTGTTCGAGCCTAAAGTTCAGCTTTTTTGTTTTAATTGCCAAATCGGCCATGTCTTCGGATCTACTTCCGGGATGACTTGAGATAAAATATGGGATTAACTGTTGATTCAACTTCTCTTCCCGATTTATCTTTTTGAATTTTTGGGTTAACTCCTCAAAAAGTTTAAACGAAGGTTTCCGCATTAATTTCAACACATCATCCGAAGAATGCTCGGGAGCCACTTTCAACCTTCCCGAAACATGGTATTTTATCAATTCCCTCAAATATTCAAGATTATTCCGGGCTATGCTTTCGTCATCCTTTCCGCTTAATATCATATCGTAACGAATACCACTGCCGACAAAAACTTTTTTTACGGCAGGATGACGACGTACCGTCTGATATAACGCAAGTAACTGCTGATGATTACGGTTCAGGTTCTTACAAATATTTGGGAAGATACAGGAAGGCCGTTTGCATTTCGCACACAGGTCTTCATTCTTTCCTTTCATGCGGTACATATTGGCAGAAGGTCCTCCCAAATCGGAAATATATCCTTTAAAATCGGGCATCTGGACAATCTCTTCCACTTCTTTCATTACCGATTTTTCCGAACGACTGGCAATAAACTTTCCCTGATGTGCAGAAATGGTACAAAAAGCACAGCCACCAAAGCACCCACGATGTATATTTATCGAATGCCGTATCATCTCGTAAGCCGGTATTGTGCCTTTGTTTGCATAACGCGGATGCGGCATACGGGTGTAAGGATAATCAAAAAAACGGTCTATTTCTTTTTCTTTTAAAACGGGCCAGGGAGGATTTACCACTACCGTTTTATTGCCCACATCCTGCACCAGTTTTCCGGCCACCTTTTTGTTCGATTCCTCTTCGATATGCATAAAATTACGGGCAAATTTCTTCCGGTCTTTCAGGCAGGTTTCGTGCGATTCCAGCTCTAATTCGCCCCAACTCTTTTTAGTTGCATAATGTTCTCCTTTATCTGCAAGAAAGGCGGTTTGAGGAATACTGGTGAGTGCTTCTACGGGGATTCCCCGTTTTATAAGCCGCACAAACTCAATCATTGATTTTTCCGACATGCCGTAAAAGAGCAAATCGGCCTGTGTATCGGCCAAAATTGACGGCATTAGCCTGTCCGACCAATAATCGTAATGAGTAAGCCTGCGCAACGAGGCTTCTATTCCTCCAATAATAAGCGGGACATCCGGATATAACTTCTTTAAAATGTTACAATAGACAATTGTTGCATAATCAGGCCGTTGCCCAGGCCTTCCTCCCGGAGTATAAGCATCGTTCGATCGTTTACGCTTTCCGGCAGTATAATGGTTCACCATCGAATCCATATTTCCGGCACTCACCCCGAAAAACAGGTTGGGGCGCCCCAGCTTTTTGAAATCGCGCAAGTCGTCGCGCCAGTTAGGCTGAGGGACAATGGCTACCCGCAATCCCTCGTGTTCCAAAACCCGGCCGATTACTGCCGGCCCAAACGAAGGATGATCCACATAAGCATCGCCGGAGAACAGGATTACATCAATAGAATCCCATCCCAGTCGCTGCACTTCTTTCTTTGATGTGGGCAACCATAATTTATTTCCTGAATTTTTATACAATCTTCTAATTCTTTTCAATCTTTTATAGCCACAAGTTGCAAGCTACCAGCCCCACGAGCAGTAAGCTACAAGTCTCAAGCGAAAAGCTACAAGAGGGATGACCTATTTTTATCATCTCTCATTTTCGTGCTTTTCCCGGCTAATTGCGACTATGACTTTCTCCTTTTGCCTTGGTCTATCCCTGCTCTCTGCTACTTTCGTCATAATTGTTGAATTTGCGGTGCGCTGAGCTTTGCCGAAGTCTAAAAAAACACTACTACTGTTGTAAAATCCTCACCGGAGGAGGGATACAGGGAGCTTCCTTTCCTCTCACCTGGCTACCGAATAAATATCATCAATCAACTCTTTGTATTTCTGTGCAACGGTATTTCTGCGCAACTTTAATGTTGGCGACAACTCGCCGGAGGCTGGCGTCCATTCTTCGCATACCAAACGGATGCGACTAATCTGCTCATGGCCTCCCAGTGTTTTATTAATTCCGGCCACTTCGCCCTGTACCAATGCAATAATTTCGGGCAAACCAATAAGCTCGTCATTGTCTTCGAAGCGGATTTTGTTGTCGGCCGCCCAATCGTGCAAATGAGGGAAATTAGGAGAGATCAATGCGCTGGCAAATTTTTCATTTTCGCCAATAACCATCACCTGCTCAATATAGTCAGATGTTTTTAGCTTATTTTCAATCATTTGCGGAGCAATGTATTTTCCTCCGGAAAGCTTAAATATTTCTTTTTTTCGATCGGTTATTTTCAAATACTTTCCTTCAACAAAAGTTCCTATATCACCGGTATGAAACCAACCGTCTTTGTCGATTACCTCGTCGGTTAATTCCGGGGCATTGTAATAGCCTTTCATTACCCCCGGCCCTTTGCAAAGGATTTCTCCATCATCGGCAATTTTAAGCTCTGTTCCTTCCAAAGCCGGACCCACTGTTCCAATAACCACCTCATGTTTTATCGGAAGATTCACGGCAATTACCGGCGAAGTTTCGGTTAACCCGTAACCTTCAAAACTGTATATTTTAGCCATCCCCAAAGTGCGGGCAATTTCAGATCGCAAAGCCGCTCCCCCCGAAACAATATGCGAAACATTTCCACCTAGAGCTTCTCTCCATTTCGAATAAATAAGCTTGTCGGCAACCTTAATTTTGAATCGCATCAAGAAACCAAATTTCTTATTGTATTCAAAGTGTTGAGTCAGATTTAAAGCCCAGAAATACAATTTCTTTTTCAATCCCCGAAATGTTTTCCCCTGTCCAACAAAACCATCATATATTTTTTCGAGCAGGCGCGGAACAGTGTTAAACATGTGAGGTTTTACTTCTTTCAATGCCTTCATTATCTGCGAGAGGGCTCCTACATAATACACACACATGCCTTTGTACTGGAAATGATAATTCATGCTTCGTTCGTACACATGGCAAAGTGGAAGAAAACTAAGCGCACGGTGCCCAACTCCAAGGACATGTGCCTTAGAGTGTGCCTTAAAATTAGAAACGAGATTTTTATGTGTCAGCATCACGCCTTTGGGCACCCCGGTTGTTCCCGAAGTATAAATTAATGTCGCAACATCATCGGGCTTTATCGCTTCTTTTATTTTCTGTAGTTTCGCAAGAAAGCCGTCCTTTTCGGATTCCCCCAAATCTAATATTTCCTGGTAATTCTTTACGCCGGCAACTTCATCAAAAGTATAAATCAAAGTTATCTTCAAAGATTCAGCCAAAGGAAGTATTTTCTTATACAATCCGGCATTTCCCACAAAAATCATTTTTGCTCCGGCATGCATTAAAATATATTTGTATTCATCCTCACCAAGAGTAGGGTAAATCGGAACATGCCAGATTCCGGTCAAGCCCATTGCCATATCTGCAATGCTCCACTCTGGCCGGTTAGCGGTTACTGTAACTACCTTATCGCCTTTTTTAAGCCCTAATGCCAACAAGCCAATGGCAAGCTGGTGCGATTTTTCGGCATATTCTTCCGAAGTATAAGTATACCACTCCCCATTCTTTTTCCCGCCCAAAGCGTTATTTCCGGGAAATTTAGTTTGTGCACGTTCAAGGAGATCAAAAGTTCGGGTAACTGTATCTTTCATTTTTCCTATTAATTTCGCTGCAAATGTACAATTAGTGAAACAGAACCGGATAAAAATACACAGAAAATACTACTACTTGTTAATTTTATGTCTTGCTGAAATAAAAAAGAAGAAATTAAGACTTATCATTTTATCTTTGCAACAGATATTTTTTGTATTTTGTTAAAGAAATAATACCGATTATCAAATTAAGATGCTCCCGGAGTTTGAGAATATCTTCATAGATTAGCCCGGTAATGCCTAAAAGCGTCTTCGTTTGTGCCTCGGTATTACAAAAAATGCATAAGTTTAAAAATAAAAAATAGTATAAAATATCTGCTCCCGTGGACACAAGCGACAGCTTACCTGCTTTTGCGACTGCTGCCGGGAAACAATGACTGTCGGTAAAAATCAAACTAGCCATTTGATAGACAGAAAACAATTAAAACAGAAACAATTAACGTATGGTAAAAACATTCTGCGAACCTTTTCGTATTCCCCCAAAAAGAAAAAACATTGCTCTCTTTTTTGTGCTAATTTCTTCGGCCTTATGCACATGTGCACAAGACGACACCCTCTCCCAACCTGCTTTTATTAAATATTTTGATATTGAATATGAGTATGGAAACATCATTGGAAATGGCTCGGAAGGGAGTAATGAAATCCTCAAAGAACCCGGGTATAACGGGCTGGATATCAGAATTGGATTCAGAAAAAATAAAAAAAACGATACTTACTCCAATTTATATCGTAATCCCTACATGGGCATTGGCTGGTTTACGTCCGATTTTTCGAATTTGGATGTAGGCAATCCTAATGCTCTTTACCTTTTTATGACCTCACCTTTCTCGTACAACCAGGAACGAAGATTAACATTTGCGTATTCTGCCGCATTTGGACTGGCCTTTAACTTTTTTCCCTACGATTCAATAAATAACCAAAATAACATTTTCATTGGTTCAAAAGTTAATTGCTACGTAAACATCAAGTTCCTGGCCAAATATCAACTTTCGAACAATCTGGCAGTTAAAGCAAGCGTGGGTTTCAAACATGCATCGAACGGAGCTTTTAAAACGCCGAATGCCGGGCTTAACTTAATTCCGGTAAACCTTGGAATTAGTTACAAAATGAACCCGGAAAAACCAGTAATCAGCAAAGCAATCCTGCCGGGCTATATTCCACATAATTTATGTAATGTCAAATTTTCGGCCGGGTCAAAAAATTACAACAAAGGAGCATCAAATTACTACAAAGCAACGATTGGAGTTAATTTTCTTCGGCAAATCAGCTACAAATATCGCTTGGGGTTTGGCATTGAAACTTTTTATGCCCAGCCACATTATATCATAAGAGGCCACAAAAAAAGATGGTACGATAAACGTTGGTCGCTTGCAGCAACGGGGTCGTGGGAATGGGTTCTTTCCGAAAGGCTATATATACCGATAGATTTAGGCGTCTATCTGTTCAAACATAAACTTAATAAAGAAGAATACTGGTATTACGAACGAATAGGAATACGCTACCGGATACATCCACATATTTTTGCAGGAATAACCATAAAAGCACACAGGACTGCTGCCGATTTCATTGAATGGACAATTGGCTACACGTTTCATAAAGACCCGAATAAATTTACCTATTAAGCTTTTATTTCAATTCCGGGCTTGATAAAAAAAGGCCGGGGCATTGATGTAACGTTTACTATTACGCTATTTTTTTTAACGCAGCTAAAATTCAGGCATAAATAAAAGTACCAACACGAGTTATTAAGTAATCGGGTAAAAAGGACTGGAGCAAATTATAATTTAACACTAAAAAGAAGGTCCGGCAGCAACAACTGTCGGACCTTCAATTAAAGATATAAATCCTTTCATTAAATTACTTCTTCTTATGTTTGGCAACTACTTTTGCTACCCGGTTACGGGTATCGTAAGCAATTGGGGTTGCTATAAAGATAGAAGAATAAGTACCCACAACAACACCTACCAACAAGGCAAAGGTAAAGCCTTGGATTGTAGCTCCTCCAAAGAGGAAGATTGCCAACAACACGACAAAGGTAGAAAGCGAAGTACTAAAAGTACGACGTAATGTACTATTTAATGCTTCATCCGTATTTTCCTCGGTTTTCCGTTTTGGATGCAATCCTATGGTTTCCCTGATACGGTCGAACACCACCACGGTGTCGTTAATGGAATATCCCACCACAGTAAGGATTGCCGCAATAAATGCCTGGTCAATCTCAAGCGAAAACGGCAGGAACCCGTACAATAAAGAGAAAAGTCCGAGAACAATTAACGAGTCATGTGCTAATGCAGCCACTGCTCCCAATCCATATTGCCAGTTCCGGAAACGGATAAGAATATACAGGAAGATTATTATAAGCGAGAAGCCTATGGCAATCGCCGCATCTTTCCGGATATCATCAGAAATGGTTGGCCCTACTTTTTGCGAGCTTTGCTGATAAACATCATTAAATTCTTCCAGTGTAACATCTTTATTGATAAATCCGCCATTTTGCAGACCTTTCATTAAAAGAGCTTCCACTTCATTATCAATATTTTCGCTATGATCTTCAATTTTATAATCGGTTGAAATTTTCACCTGGTCTTTTTCGCCATAAACTTTTACTTCCGGAGCTTTTTCAAATACGCCCGTCAATGCACTCTGCACATCAGCAACCTTTACTTCCTGATCGAAACGAACAATATAAGTACGGCCACCTTTGAAATCAATACCATAATTCAGTCCGCGTACAAAAAACGAAGCAATCGACAATACAATAATTGTTCCTGAAATAATGTAAGCAATTTTCCTTTTTTCCAGGAATTTTATCTTCATATTCCGAAGCCAATTTTCAGTAAACGACGACGTAAACAAGATACGTCCTTCTTTTTTCAGGTGCCATTCAAAAATTAAACGGGTAATAAAAATTGCAGAAAACAAAGAAGTAAGAATACCAATCATTAATGTTGTGGCAAAACCTTTAATCGGCCCCGAACCAAACAGGTAAAGGACAACCCCGGTAAGGAAAGTCGTTACCTGTCCATCGATAATAGCAGAGTATGCATTTTTATACCCATCGGAAATGGCCAGTTTTAAGCCTTTTCCTGAGCGTAACTCTTCCTGGATACGCTCATAAATCAACACATTTGCATCAACCGACATACCAATGGTAAGCACAATCCCCGCAATACCCGGTAATGTAAGTACAGCCCCCAACGATGCCAAAACACCAATAATAAAAAACATATTGGCAATCAAAGCAACATTAGCTGCCAATCCTGCATTTTTACTGTAGAAGAACAACATATAAACCAATACCAAAACGAAAGCCAGTATAAATGAAATAAAACCGCTCCGGATGGCTTCCTGGCCTAATGAAGGACCAACAATTTCTTCCTGAATAATACGTGCAGGAGCCGGCATTTTTCCTGATTTCAATACATTGGCAAGGTCTTTGGCTTCTTCAATACTTTCCAAACCGCTAATGCTTGAATTCCCGTTTGGAATTTCGCCGTTAACACGTGGAAATGAACGCACATAACCATCTAAAACAATAGCAATGGATTTCCCAACATTTTCTTTGGTCATGCGTTGCCATATTTTGGCTCCCTCTGCATTCATTTTCATTGATACCTGCGGAGAAGAACTTACCTGATCGTAGTCCTGACGGGCATCAACAATTACATCTCCATCAAGCGGGGCTTTTCGGTCGCGGGTAGTTACTTTCAATGCAATCAATTGATAAAACATTCCGTTCTCATCAATAGGATTGGCGGTCCATCTAAAAATCATATCCCTCGGGAATAAATTTCTTACCAACGGATTATTCAAATAAGCATTAACTTTTGAAGTATCTTTCCCGTTTGCAATTCCGATTGCAGCTCCTGACGCCAAAGATCCGTCTTTATATGTACTCGGATTCATCAGGGCAAACAAGGGATATTGTTCTTTAAAATTGGCCAGGTTATCGGCATTTGCAGCACTCGTATCTTTTTCGGCCTCGGCTTCCATTTCAGCCAACAGGGCATTCTCTTTTTTATCGCTATCTTTTTTTGCAGCAACGGGTTGTGCTTCGGCCTCTGTTTCTTTACCCTGTTTTTCTTTTTCTAAAACATTTAGCTCTCTTATTTTCTCGTTTGCCTGCAACAAGTACTGGTACACCTCCTGGTTATCGTAGGTTTCCCAAAATTCGAGGTTTGCAGTCCCCTGCAACAACGAGCGTACGCGGTTTTGATCTTTCACTCCCGGGAGTTCAACCAAAATACGCCCGCGGGTTTGCAATTGCTGAATGTTGGGCTGCGCCACACCAAAACGGTCGATACGTGTACGGATAATGTTAAACGCATTATCAATGGCAGCATCGGTTTCTTCACGGATAACCTTAATAACATCTGCATTGGTTGAGTTTGTATTCACCTTATCGCGTAAATCAAGTGTATTAAAAATAGACGCCAGTCGGGCATTTGGGTCTATTTTCGTGAATGCGCGGCCAAACAGCGTAACATAATCATCCTGCGAGTTGGTTTTCATCTTATCGGCCAAAGCCAAAGCTTTGTTGAAAGTAGAATCAGTACTATTGTTCGCCATTGAACGGATGATATCCCTTACTTCCACCTCAAGAGTTACGTTCATACCCCCTTTAAGGTCAAGACCAAGGTTGATTTCTTTTTCGCGAACATCTTTATACGTAAACTTTTTTAATCCCAGAAAGTTATAAACCACCTTCGATTTCATAGAATCGAGGTATTTATCTTCCAACTCACTTTGCAATTGAGCATCTCCACTGGCTCCCTGCTGTGCATATTCTACTGCATCCTTTCTTACCTGCTGTCCTTTCCATGTAAAAGACAAATGGTAAAGGCACACAGCTGCGAACAGCATTGCAAGTGTTAAAATTGCACCTTTGTTTTGCATTTTAAATAATTTTAATTGTTTGTTTTTATTTTAAATAATACTATTTCAAATTGATAATAATAAGCAACATACTGGTATTTTTTTACAACAGACAAGAATCTGTCGAAACCGGGTTAATTACGAAAGTATGTCGTCGTCGGGAGGGAAAAGATGTGTCTGAAATTCTAAACGATGATACAAGGCAATAAGCGGCACCGCAGGTTTACGGGTTTCGGATTTCACGACTTGGTAGTTTCGCATTGAATGATAATTCCGCAAGAATTTGTCGTGTACACTAAATAACATCTTGCGCACCGTATTTTTTTGAAGCACATTTTGAACCGGTGTGGTAAACGACATATCCAGCAAATAAATATCCCCCGGATTATTATCGTGCGCACCGGCATCGGTTTCAACCGTATCAATTTTTACCGGATTTTTGTCCAGATAAGCATCGACAACAAAAGCTGCTCCCGTCAGAACTGCAAAAAAAATGAGCCTGACGAGTAACTTCCTGGTAATATTTATTTTTATCCGGAGCAAATTAGTTTTTTAAGCGGAGCAAATATACCGAAATCCCCTCGTTTTCCAAAGAGCAGAAATTTTATTTTACAGCATGACATTTCTTCTTTGAAATACAAAAAATTTTTATAAAATTTGTTTAATACTAAATTTAACAACCAAAATGTGAAAAAACATCACCCAAAACGCCCACTAATGAATTTTTTTCATTGAAAAGAAAGAGAAACGATACAATTATTTAACCTCTATTTAACACTCAATTGAAAAAGAAAGCATTCTTTTGCCGAAGAAATTAAAAACTAAATGTCAGGAAAAATGATTAACAATCCGATGTTCTTGAAAGTTGGTTTTACCACAAAAAACACAGCACTCGTAAACCACAAAGCACTTATTAAAAATATTAATACTTCACTATTTATTTTTTAAATCCAAATTAATGATTCTATGAAAAAAGCATTTTTTTCGATTGTATTACTGGCTGCATTCAGCCTGTTTTCTGCTACAATTTATGCCCAAACCGTAAAGGGCGTTGTTGTTGATGCAGACACAAATGAGCCTTTAATAGGAGCTAGCGTTGTTGTAGAAGGCACTACTACAGGAATGGTTACTGATGTTAATGGTAATTTTTCTTTTTCAGTAAAAACAGGAGTACAAACACTGAAAATTTCTTACATCGGGTACGACGAACAAAAAATTACAGTAAAAGTAACCCAGGGAAAAATTAATGACTTAGGAACAATAAAACTGGGAGTAGAAGAAGTTGGACTTGAAGAGGTAAAAGTTTTTGCCTCAATTGGAGTTCAACGCAAAACACCCGTTGCCATCTCTACTATTGACGCCGAACTTGTAACAGAAAAAATAGGGACACAGGAATTCCCTGAAATTCTTCAAACAACTCCGGGTGTTTATGCCACAAAAGAAGGAGGTGGACATGGCGACAGCCGTTTTAATCTTCGTGGATTTAATTCGCCCAACGTTGCAGTAATGATTAACGGGATTCCGATAAACGACATGGAATGGGGAGGCGTTTACTGGTCGAACTGGATGGGAATGACTGATGTACTTCGTACGATGCAGATACAACGCGGATTGGGAGCTTCGAAAGTAGCCGTTCCATCTGTTGGTGGTTCTGTAAACATTGTTACCAAAACAACCGATGCAAAAAAAGGAGGTTCTTTTGCGACTACCTACAGCAATGATGGTGGCCGAAAAGTGATGTTTAACATTTCTTCGGGACTAACAAAAAAAGGCTGGGCATTTACAGTATTGGGCTCTAAAGAATGGGGCGACGGATATATCCTTGGGACAGAATATGAAGCCTATACTTATTTCCTGAATATTTCGAAAAAAATCAACGATAAACAGACTTTATCTTTTACAGGATTCGGAGCACCACAATGGCATAACCAACGTAGCTCGTACGACAAATACACGATAAAGGAATGGCAGGATTTCAAAGATGGATATAAATACAATGCAACTTACGGTTTTGGTATTGACGGACAACGTGTAGTATCAGCCAAAAACTTCTACCACAAACCTCAGTTCTCGTTAAACCATTACTGGAACATTAACGATGAATCAAGTTTATCTTCTTCCTTATACTATTCTTTTGGAACCGGAGGAGGCTATACTCAGTTAGGTAACAATAAAAGCTTATTATATGGTTCCAGCGATGAAAATCGTACGGTTAACGGATATCGCGATTATGCTGCAATACAGGAAGCCAATGCCGCAAATTCAGCAGGTTCTCAAACAGCAATAGGAACATCGAACAATAATCACCAATGGTTTGGCGCAATTTCAACATATACTACTAAATTTGGTAGTAACATTGATTTTTATGGTGGGGTTGATTTACGTTATTACATTGGTACACATAACAAAAAAGTTGAAGACTTGCTTGGTGGAAGTTTTTTTATTGACCCTACCCGTGAAGATGTAACATGGCAAGCAGGAAACGACGATTATATCTATGAAAAACTGGATGTTGGTGATAAGGTAACCCGAGACTACGACGGACATGTGCTTTGGGCAGGAACTTTTGCTCAGGCCGAGTACAACAAAAACGACCTTAGCGTTTCCGTATCAGGAGCTGTCTCGAATACTACCTATTGGAGACATGACCGCATGTATTACAAGCCGGGAGAAGAAGAATCGGATAAAATAAACTTTATTGGATGGAGTTTAAAAGGTGGGGCAAACTACAACCTGACTGCTCTTCACAATGTATTCGCCAATGTCGGCTATTTCTCAAGGGCACCATTTTTCTCCAGCGTTTTCCTTGCCGACGATACCAGCAACGAAATGAACGATGACGCAAAAAATGAAAAAGTATTCTCCTGTGAACTGGGTTACGGATTTAAAACACGCATTTTTAATGTAAACCTTAACCTATACAATACCATTTGGAAAGACAAATCAATGGCTGGCGCACTCGACAGCCAGGATCCGGATGCAGGACGTTATAACGCAACAGGTGTAAATGCAATACACCGTGGGGTCGAATTAGAGGCCAAAGCAAAAATATCTAAGCAACTAACCCTTAAAGGAATGCTTTCAATCGGCGACTGGAAATGGGACAAAGATGTAACGGCATACGTATATAACAGCGATGGTCAGTTGGTAGACAATGACGGAAATGTTGTAAGTGCAATTGCCGATGCTGCAAATATAGAACTACAGATTGGAGGATTACATGTTGGTGATGCTGCACAAACAAATGCATATATTGGATTCGACTATTTCCCATTGGAAGGATTAAGAGTCGGATTAGATTACAAATACAATGCTCGCTTATATGCTGATCCAGGAGATGTTGATGACTTGGAAGGAGTGGACACTTGGAAAGTTCCAGGTGCAGGTATTTTTGATTTTAGTGCAAGTTATAAGTTTAAAATCGCAGGCTTAGATGCATCAATAAGAGGTAATGTAAACAATCTCTTTGACAAGACATATATAGCTGATGCCGATGACGGTTCTTCTCATACATGGGAAGACGCAACCGTTTTTTATGGCTTTGGAAGAACCGGTTCTGTTGGTTTAAAAGTTTATTTCTAATCACGTAAAATTAATACAACAATGAAACAAGCCACGAAATAAAGAAGCAAGTTACATTGAAGTAAAAAATAAGATAAAATGAAAAAAATACTATATTTTATTGCAATAGCAACATTGATTGTTAGCTGCGAATCATACAACGAGCAGTTTGATGGTTATGATGATAATGATATAACCTATACTGATGAAATTAAATACACATTAACAGAAGATGACTATGCAACTGTTAACGAGAGTTTAACAACTTACTTAACTTCAGATTATCCGGATACAATTGCTATCCCTATCGTTTTAGATAATGTGTATCCAACATTGGATGATGGATCAATTGTTTATGCTACTTTCAATTATTACACAGGAGATAATATTGCATATATTGATTCTATTAATGCATGGAAAGCCAATGGAGCTTATGTATTAACATCGGATGACTATGATGGCATGGGCACTAGCTATGGTAAACCTGGTTATTATAACAATTTTTCATCATCAGTTGATCCTGACGACTACTTGCCTGACTTTCTTAATGAACTATACGAGGATGAGTCTGATAATTTTTCTACTATTATTTCCTATCAATACTATGCTTCTTCTGTAACTTCCACCGTATTGGCAAAATATACACTAAGCATTTCAGAAGCTACGGCTGATGAAAGCTATACCTTAACATCGGATGATTATGATGGAATGGGAACAGAGTACGGGAAACCAGGTTATTATAATAATTTTTCATCATCAGTGCCTCCCGAAGATTATTTACCTGATTTCTTGGCTAATAAATATTCCGGGATAACTGATGGTTATATCGTTGCGGTAACTTATAAATATTATAACTCGGGAACAACAAACAAAACTGACTATTATAAATATTCAAACTCTTCATGGTCAAAAGTTGAATTAAGATCATGGACATCTTCTTCTTCTGTAACACTTTCTGATGATGTGACAGATTACTCACTAACAGACGAGGACTATAATGCAATGGGAATCAGTAATTTTAATGCAGCTGCTCCTGCCGAAAATTATATTCCAACGTTTTTGTCTTCTAATTATTTATATGCACAAGAAGGTGATAAAATAGCTGTTCTATATAAATACAAGGGAGACGAAATATTAACTCAAGCAATTGAATATGTGTATACTGATGGAGAATGGATAGCCACAGGCTATACAACAACAGATACTCAACAATATGTAAAAACAGATGGAAAATGGACTTATGTAGGGGCAACTTTATACACAATGTCTAAAGGGACAAAATCTGGAGGCACAGGCGAAGACTATCAAATGATTGTGGATTATGTTTCAAAGAAATACGGAAGCAGCTATATTAATGATTATGGAACCGGAGATACTTATTACGGAGCAGATGCTTATTATGGTGAATTCCATTACGAAAGTAAATATTGGAACGGGGATGTATTTGACTCATGTGAAGATGCTATATCAGAAGCTCTTGCTGTAGCCTTCCTCCCTAGCAAATATCCTGATGCTGCAGTAGATGACGAATTTGTTATTACTTTTTCAGTGTATAATGACGGAATGTATGACTATACAGCAAGCTTTATTTGTACTGCCGCCGGAGATACGCCTGCTTTTAAAGTAACAAGTGCACCTGCTGCAGAGTAAAAATTATACTATTTGTTCTAAAAATCAAGTTTCCGGAAAGGAGGCTTGATTTTTGTGGCTTTAAGAAAAGCGACTTACACACATAATCAATAATAAAGATGAAAATAAGACAAATTATTTTTCTTTTGTTCCTGGGACTTTTGCTTGTTACCTGTTCCAAAGATAACAGTTTGAGCAATGATGATGATGATAACGATAACACAGGAACCGATTTTTTTACAATTACCGAGGGCTTTGAATATGGGACAAAGACTGCTTTTTCTGCTGATTCAATAACCTTGTATACCGGTTTATGGTATATGGATGATGCATTAATTGCAGGACAAAGTAAAGATGCGAAAAATGGCAGTTATTCTGCTCGGCTCCGCTCCGGGAGTATTTCAATGGAATTTGATATTGAAAATGTAAGTAAGCTATATATTAGTCATGCTGCTTATGGCTCTGACAGCTACGGGACGTGGAAACTACAAATGTCGACCAACCAGGGAGAATCTTATGAACAAATAGGAAATGATATTACAGAATCGTCAACCACATTAATAACTGATTCTTTTGAGATTACAACCACCAGTTCTGTACGCTTTAAAATAGTTACGGAAAGTGGATCAAACAGCCAACGCATCAATATTGATGATATTACTTTCTATGGAAAGGGGGAATCAGGCATCACCCCCAAAATACCAGAAGATCAGTCAAACGTTTCGGATGATGATGACGATAACAATGGAGGCAATGATGACTCTGATGAACGCAGCATTGAAGCCGGTAGCGATGCTCAGCCCTCTTCGGGAGACGACAGTAATTTACTACTGGGAAATCCTTCAGGAGCAGCAACAATAACCGACTCAACCACCAACTATCTGATTAATGCAGCCTATTATACAGAATCGTACAATTCAGAACGAGGAACCCCTAACTGGGTAAGCTGGCATATCGGCTCGGGAGACATTACCAATAATGTTTCACGTCAGAACAACTTTGCTGCCTGGGCTGATATGCCTGAAGGTTGGTACAAAGTAGGAAATACCAGTTTTAGCGGATCTGGTTTCGATCGAGGGCACAACTGTCCATCCGCAGACCGAACCAATTCAAAAGAGGCAAATTCTGCAACCTTTTTAATGATAAATATGATACCGCAAGCACCGGATAATAATCAGGATACCTGGGTCAACTTCGAGAATTATTTGAGAGACAAAGTTGATGAAGGAAACGAAGTATATGTAATTATGGGAGCATACGGGAAAGGAGGAACAGGAACGTATGGGTACAAAGAAACCATTAATAACGGCAAAGTTACCGTTCCTTCGAATGTTTGGAAGGTCGCAGTTATTATGACTAAAGGAGATAACGACTTAAGTCGTATTAACGCTGGAAATGCAACCGTAATCGCCATCAATACTCCGAATAAGAATGACCTGAATGAAAATTGGAAAAATTACACTGTGTCTGTTGATGCCATAGAAGAGGCGACTGGTTACGATCTTTTATCGAACGTTGACAGTTCTGTACAAACGACTTTAGAAAGTAAGGTCTATTCGGAATAAATGGGCTATTTCCATAAAATTAATAAGGACAGTAACACCTACTGAAAAATAAAGCTTTCAGCAATCATAAAAAAAAGCCGCAATGCGGCTTTTTTTATGCCTTTTTTTGCAGTAATTTGCGCATAAGACGTTTTGTTTGTGAGCGTCTCGGCAATGACGATACAATGTTTAAAGGTTGATTAAAGTAGCTTTATAGCTCAGACCATTTGTCCGGCAGCAATTCTCTCAATTGCATTTTTTTCATCTGTCTAAATTTTTGTGTCGCTCATTTGTCGGGTGAGAAAAAATAACAGTCATGCTCCTGTGTGTCTCAGTTATTATCTCAGCCATGGGCTGTTTCATTTGTTGATTTTCAGCCAGACATTGTATTACATCTTTGAAATAGGAAAAAGTATTTACATTGTTCAGGCGACATGATATGGCGATAGAATATAGCATGGCAGTTCTCGTGGCTCCGTTATTAGAGCAACAGAAAAGCGAATTGCGACGACTAATGCTAATGTAACGCATAGGACGTTCAATCATATTGTTATCTAGATCGTAATTGTTATCTGTTATAATGTTGTAAATCGATTCCAATTCATTTAGACAATATGCGGCAGCTTTACTTACAATATTGTTGCCTAATGTTTCGCGGAATCCCGTTCTATTTTTCTGAGTTCTTTTTCTAAAACGCTGTAAACTTTCAGAGATTCTTTTTTCCATTTTTCTTTCCCGTACAAGAATTCAAGGATGCTTATTACCTCACACTTGCGGGTTTCTATCCGCCCATGCCCTTTTTCTGTCGTTTCATTTGTCGAATCCGATTTTTGTACCCTAAAAATACTTTCGGTTTTTTCTCTTACATTTTGCGGGTTGCCTTTTAGTATCAATATATAATTAGCCCCGCCTTTAACAATATCTCCCGCTATTTTTCTCTGTGTTACCATCGCGTCAATGGTTACGACACAGCCTTCTATAGCTAATATCTCCAATAACAGGGGAATGGAGGTCATCTCATTGGACTTTCCGTCTGATTTACATTGACCAAGTATCAACTCATTATGCCCCGCTCCTCGCTTTAAAAGGAGGGGAAAAAGCCTGTTATACAAGTTACAAAGTAGCCACAATTCCTTATAGAATCTTTTGAGCTGGCTCACTCAAAATCCATCAACCGGGTCATCATTTCTGAAAGATCGATTTCAGATACCGGGTATTGGCACCATAATTTCCTAGCACATCTCGCACACGGTTTGCATCGCGCGAACGTTCAATTACCAGCCATCCCGACCAGCCCATTTCATCGAGCGTTTCTTTTACCTTGTGCATATCCAAACGAGTATTATTTTCGAGCCACACGCCGTCGGTATCCGTACAATGAATCTGGCAAATACGCTCTTTGCCCAGCATTTTCAATTCGTTATACAAATCGCGGCCGGCTCTTAAAGGATTCTGAAAATTATAGTAAACCTTAATGGCAGGCGAACCGATTTCGTTAAGCAAAGCAATATCCCCGGCTGCATCTAACGAAGTTTCAATCCCAATAATAACCCCGGCAGCCTCAGCCTTTTTCCCTGCCATTTTCAGGCGCTCAACAACAGCAGCCCTTCGTTCGGGATGCTTCACCAGGTCTCCTTCAACACCCAATGGAAGAAAAGCTGTTTTTACGCCAATCAGATTCATGGTATTTATACAATCGTCGATTAAACGCTCTACCCCGGCGCGCGTAGGAAACGACTGCGAATAAAATCCCGACATAGCAAGCGACGAAAACTCAAGATGATATTCCTTCAGCTTATCCAAAAAGATTTTGCGTTCTACTGGATTCAGCAGTTTATTGTCCCAGGTAGGACGATTGCCCAAACCGCCCATATCAATTTCAATGCCATCGGCACCAATTTTTGCCGTACGTTCAAATTCGCCCAATTTCTGACGTTTCAGGATCATCCAGTCGCAAACAGCTATTTTATATTTCCCGGAAGGAGCAGGTGCATGAATTGCCTTATTGAAAACATTTACCAGTTCGTCAAAACTTTTCAGGGCATTTTCGGGTAAACTTTTGCCATCTGTTCCAAATGCTTTCAGTGCATTTTCGTCCTCAAACGCTATGGACGATTCATCAAGATTTCCCTTTTTATCAAATACTTTCGATTCGTTGAGTTTTAACTCTTTGGCCATAAAATGATACATGGCAGTACGTTTCGACGGCCCATAATCGTGATGTTCTTTCTCAAAATGGGCATTTTCGACAACAGCTCCGGGGTAAAAGTCATAAATCCTTTTCAGGTACGGGAACTCTAATTGGGGTACATTTCTTGTCCAGTCGCCACCATCTGAAATCACCAATTGCGGTTTTGGCGCAAACACTCCGGCAAGTTCCACGTTATTGGTTCCTCCGGCACAAAAATGAATTGGGTTTCCGCTTTCGCACGGACACCCTCCATAATGAATCGCCGACATCATAACAACCGGAACACTCACATCAATACGGTCATCAATTGCCGACATTAAAATGGTATGGCTGCCACCGCCCGATCCACCGGTAATGCCCACACGATCCGGATCGGCATATTTTAGCGACAATAAATAATCCAGCATCCGGATACTGTTTAATGCCTGGATTGTATTTGCCATACTCGTCTGGTGTGCTTTTGTTCCAACCATTAAAGCCGACTCGCCCCATCCAAACAAATCGTAGCTTACGGCAACAGCTCCCATACGAGCCAATCCGGCACAACGTGTTTGAATGTCCTTGTTATAACGACCGTTTGCAAAATGACCGTTAGGACATAAAACAACCGGAATTTTCCCCTTTATTTTAGCCGGACGATAAATAGAACCCGTCAAATAATATCCGGGCAAAACCTCCAGTCCAATATTTTGTACCGTATACCCCTTCATCTTCCGGATAGCAGTTAAAACAGGCTTTGTTCCGGGTGATTTTGGCAATATCTTTAAGCGGATTGCTTCTCTCAGGCAAGATTTCAGCACAACTTTTCGTTTCTCCCACTCTGCTTTGTTGCTGTATTTTGAGGCCAGCCAATCCAGGGTTTCCCTGGCATCTTCAACCGAACGCTGATGATAGCGATAGCCCTGAATCTTAAATTTATTGGCAATCCCATCGGGAATAGCGACCAGATCAAAAGGAGCCAGGACATTCTTCAGTGTTGTTGTTACATCCGGACGAAAACGCCAGTTGGCATAGTTCAGTATTAATCCGTCAATCGGATCGCCCGATATACGCAGCTTCACATTATATTGCTGTTCAATGTCTTTTAAAACATCGGTTAAAGGACGTCGATATTTATTATCGGAGTTTTGGGCAGCAAGGGGCATTACCCCGCAAATTACCCAACTCAATGCAATGATTATTTTTTTTAATGAATTCATCTTTCAATCCCAATCAATTTCGTCAATCTATTTTTAATCTTGTTCAAATAAAAAAATAAACAAGTTCTTATCTATTTTAACTTTTAACACAGCCCCAGAGTAAGTGGTTATTTTGCTACTTTCGTAGTTTTTATGCTTCCTTTTCCTCGCCTTTGGAAAAATTTGAAGGGGCTTCTCTTTTCCCTCTCATACCTCTTTGACAATGAAATTAACTTTTGGCATAATGCCAATAAATTAATGACAGCTTTAAATGCGAAGCAATTTTAACGCTAATGTCATTTACTAATCGGTATTATTCCGGCCACTTGCCATCAATAATTTCCTTTGTTTTTAATTTCGTTGGGTCAATAACCACATGTTTTATCCGCTCACGACGCCATGTGTAAACAATATGCACCAAACCATCCGACGATTGCATTACTGCCGGATAAGAATACTGGCTGATCTCGGAGTCCTCCAGTACCAAAGCAGCTTCCCAATGTTTGCCATCTTTTGATACTGCTACGTTTAACGGGGTACGATGACCTTTAGCTGCTCCGGCAGGGGTTTTCACATGATTATAAACCACTAACTGACGGCCATCGGAAAGCGTTACGGCATCGGTGCCTGAATTATTGTTAGGCAAGCCGGATTCCTGCACCAACGACCATGTTTTCCCGTTGTCTTTCGACCACGAAGTTGCCAGTACACTGTTACGACTACGGGCAAGCATCTGTAAACTTCCTTCGGCATGTTTCAAAACACTGGGCTGAATAATATTGTAAACCTTCGGATTATTTATTGCCGCTGTTTTTGTCCATGTTTTGCCCCAATCAGGGGTTATCTCAAAATGTACACGCCACCCATTACCTTCTGTACTTGCAGGACAGAGGAGTGTGTCCCCTTCTAATAATACAGGTTTATTCTTCACCGGCCCAACATATCCGTCAGGAAGTTTTTCCGGTTTCGACCATGTTTTTCCACTGTCAGCAGAACGCATCATCATTCCCCACCATTCCGATGGTTTGGGGCCTACTTTATAAAAAAGTAACAAATCGCCGCCAGGCACCTGGAACAAAACAGGATTCCATGTAGGATAACGCAATGTATCGTTTTCCACGCCATTGGCAACTTCTGCAGGAGAAGTCCATTTCCCGTTAACCTGGCGACATACATAAATGCACACATCCGGATTCCGTTCGTGGGTACCTCCAAAAAACGCAGCCACCATGCCATCAGGCGTTTCGGCAATAGTTGAAGCATGACACGACGGGAAAGAAGCCTCTGTATAAATAAATTCATCAACCAATATCCCGCTTTTAAAACCGATATTTTTCTGACATTGTGTAAATATCAACATTACTGCCGATACGATTAGATAAAAAACTATTTTCTTCATCTTATTAAAATTGTCTATTTATAAAACATAAGATAGAACTCGCCCCGATAAACCGGGACTCGTTTCATTAAAATTTTATTTAATATTATTTTCTGCCTCACGATTCTCCTCCTGTTTTAAAGCCCCTCTTAATCACTCCAAAGGACAACTCTGCTGCTGTGGTTATTTTGTACTACTCCTCATCTTATTATTTCATCCCCTCCATTAAAAGCTTCTTTTCCTCTCCCTCGGGGGAATTAGAAAGGCTTCCTTTACTGTACTTTCAGCCAGTCAATATACAATGCACCTTTTACCTTTGGTGTTATTTCAATGGTATAAGTCCCAGCATTTATGGTTGTTTGCGTATCGGTACGGAAACTTCTCCATTTATCGGGAGTTGCCGGAAGCGTCCATGTTCCGCTCCACATTTCGCGGTTGTCGGCAGCCACGATTCTTACCTCAACAGGCATATCCTTGCCCGCAAGATTGATATATCTGAAATGCAGACCGTATTTTGATGCCAGTCCCACCTGAAATTTTACTCCTATTGTTCCCAATTTACCGGGAGTGAAAATACATTTCTTGCTTAGATGATTCTTTTTACGTGCTAATCCACGAGTTTTACCATCTTCGGCTTCCCATTTCGTTGATTTACGCAAATCAATAGGGTCGTCGAGCGAAGTTACAGGCACAACAACCACAGGATACATATTAAAATCACTATCGCTTAAACGATGAAGCACAATTGACTCGCCAACATTATAACGTTTTTGGTAAAGTTGATAAGTTGTTCCGTTTTCAAAAGTCGATGTCATATATTTCTCCAAAGGAATCCAATCTTTTAACCATGCAGGATGCACTGCTAATGTAGTATCAATTCCAATACTAACATCAGACTGTGCAGAAAGTACAAACGACGGCATTTTTTCGCCTGCTTTTATCGTTTGTGGCGACTGAATCCATTCGTTCCCATAAAGCACAGGAGCAAGGTTACTAAACCGGGCATGCGAATCGGCATACTGTTTTCGTCCTGTTTCCAGCCATGTTTTTCGTGTCCATCCCTTATTTTGGGTATTTAATGCTGAAATGATTCGTTTTGAAGAAGGTGCAGGTTTTAACGACTTATCGGCAGAAGAAATGGCAATGGCAGCAATAACTGCCTGCCCTGATTTTACCTGCGGGAATGAAATTGTTAATTCCCCTCCGGCGACTTCTGCCTCAACTATTTTTTTCAGCACACAATCGTGTCCGGCTTCTTTCCAGATATCCAAATCATCAATTACCACCTTGTTATTTAGGGCAACATCAAATACACGCCAATCTTTACAGTCCAATCCGCCACCTGTTCCATACCACGGTTCGTTAAAGAACAACTCAACCCTGTACTTTCCGTCAGCAACCGGAAAATGATAGCTCAATTTATGTCTTCCATAACGGAAAGACTGAATCAACGGCCATTCATCGGTTCCTTTTATCGGGTCGTTTGTTTTGCGCTGACTACCATAAAACGGAGGAAAATTATCGTAATTATCAGTCCACGAAAGTGAACCCCAGGGATTTTCCCCAGAGAGATGCACATCTGCCATCCATAAATTACCTTGTTTATCGGTATAATCATCGCCACCACAATTCACACGGTAAAGATAATTCCGCCCAACTCCGGTTAAAGGCTTTGTTTTTCCTACCAACTTTTTCAGATTCGGAGCCTCAGGCAAATGATGCAACACCAAAACGTCTTTAGCAACTGCCTTTCCGTTTACATACCCGATGGCATAAAGTACATTATTCCGGATATCAACGTTATCAAAAGTAATATGCGTACCAATTGGCCCGCGTTTTTTTCGTCCCAAAGAATTTTCTTTTACTCCGTTAAACAATTCCACCTCGTCGCAATTGGTAAAAATGTTAATCCCATCTTTTTTCCCGGTTTTTGTCCATCGGTCGGGCCATGTATGCGAAACAATATACACCATTGGCTCCGTTTCTTTCGGAGCATAGTTTGAACGAAACATATAAAATAAATCAAGCGGTTCGCCCCAAATTGTTATTGCACCTTTGTAGTTTACCGGCCCCACACGATCAATATCCCGCATTCCCTCTCCACATTGCGTTCGCCCCGGATTATCGTGCGATGCCAGCAGCCAATGAAACTGTCCACAACATTTATCAGCAGCCTCTTCGCCAAGCCTTATCTTCGATTCCATTAGCAGATTCATCCGGTCTTCGCTATAAGCCCCCTTCTGTTTAAAACCACCTTCAGTATGCAAATCAATGCTACGCCAAGCACCATATTCGCCATTAAGCAACTGTTTTGCAAGTTCGTTGGCATAATTATCAGGATTTCCGCCATAAGTTCCCGACCAATTTTGAATAACATTCCAATCGGTTCCTGTTCCTCCATTACATGTTGTAATAAGGCGTTGCGACGATGTTGTCGGGTCGAGTTTCCGAATTAAATCGGAGCATTCTTTTGCAAAATCAGTAGGTAAGGTACTTTCGTTTTCAAGTCCCCAAAGAATAATAGATGGACTATTTCGACGTTCTTTCACCCAATCGGTTAAAAGCTTTTTAAAGTTCTTTCTAAACTGAGGATTATCGAACCAAATATGCGCCGACATTTGCGGCCACCACAACAATCCGGCCTTATCCCATTGGGCATTATACCGCAGGTTATGCGGCTGATGGCCATCGCGAAAAGCATTGTATCCCATAGCTTTAACCTGTGCAACTCGTGCATTTATCTGTTCATTATAAAAAGCATGACTTTGCCCAAACATGTGTTCGTATTCGGCTGTTCCGTTAATAAAAACAGACTTCCCGTTCAGGTAAAAACGATTTGTTGGATTTTTACCCGAAATATCCCATTTTATAGTACGTATTCCGTATGGAGTTTCTATTTTATCAATGCACTGCCCATTTTCCAGTATTTCGGTTTGAAGCATATATAGATATGGTTTTTCGAGCGACCACAATTGTGGATTTTTTATTTCAGGGAATATTTGAGCAACAGTTTTTGTTTCATTGGCATTTAACTCAATGCTTTTTTCGGCACATACAACTTGTTTGCCATTAGCATCTAACAAAATGTTTTTAACAGCAATTGTTTTTGCTGCTGAGTCGTAATTTTTTACTTCCGTTGTAAGATTTACTGTTGCTTTTTCTGCTGAAATATGATTATCATTCCAGATATGTACACCAAATGGCTCTACCCTAACCGGATTTGTTTCGACAAGATGCACCGGACGAAAAATCCCCATAGGCTGACTACCTTCGCAGAAACCCCATTCGGGACTACAACCTCCACAAACCCAGGGTAAATCGCGAATATTGGCAGGATGGTCGGCACGAACAGCAAGCACATTTTTTCCGTTAAGATTTACAGAAGAAGTTACATCGAGCGTAAAAGTTGTTCGACCTCCTGCATGATAACCAACTGAATCGCCATTTAGCCAAACGGTTGCATAAGAACCAACACCTTCGAAATACAGGAAATAACGTTTTTCGGCACTTGCGTTATCAATAGTAAACGTTTTTCGATACCAAGCATATCCATGCCGATTGCCATGAGGTAAGCGACGATAGCCACCATAATCGTCCCAATTATGCGGAACATCATCTTTCATCCAGTTGTCAGGGACAAAATCGCTTTTTTCGAAGCCATTGTATGCCGTTTTATTGGTATCGTTGGCAACCGTGTACCAATCATTATCTAATAAAATCGTTTTCCTGATTTCAGTTTTTTTGCCACAGCTAAAAAGGACTAAGCTTATAAATAACAACAATCCATACGCCCCTAAATCCCCTAAAGGGGACTTTTGGGTATCTCCGATTGGATTTATTTTAATTTCAAAAATGATTCTTCTCATTTCTATCTTTAACTACTTTATTACTTGCTTCTTAAGCCCCTTTAGGGGTTTGGGGTGGTGAATGTAATCATTGTTCGGGTTTCACCCCTAATCTTTTCACCCCTAAATCCCCTGAAGGGGACTTTTCGTATCTCCGATTGTTTATTTTTATTTCAAAATTGTTTTTTTCATTTCTATCTTTAACTACTTATTACTTGCTTCTTAAGCCCCTTTAGGGGTTTGGGGTAAACGCATTGAACATTCCTTTTTTATTTTTTTGATTACTAAATCAATATTATTTCCAACCTCTTCATTTGTAAAACGAATAACCTTAATTCCCCATTCATTTAACTCTGCCTCTCTGCCTATATCATATTCTTTCTGTTCTATCGAATTATGAATTCCTCCATCAATTTCGATAACTAATTTTACAGGATGACAATAAAAGTCTGCGATAAAAATATCTATCGGATGCTGTGGACGAAAACGCAATCCAAGAACTTTTTTACCTTTTAATTCTTTCCATAACATATCCTCATACAGTGTCATATTTTCGCGCAATAGCTTAGCCGTCTCAAAAATATGAGGTTTGGCATTATAAAACATCGAAACATTATCACTGATACTCATGTTAATCGTTTATTTTGTTTTCATCTCTAATTTTTTCACCCCTAAATCCCCTAAAGGGGACTTTGGGGTATCTCCGATTGGATTTATTTTAATTTCAAAATTGATTCTTTTCATTTCTATCTTTAACTACTTTATTACTTGCTACCTTAAGCCCCTTTAGAGGTTTGGGGTGGTGAATGTAATCATTGTTCGGGTTTCACCCCTAAATCCCCTAAAGGGGACTTTTCGTATCTCCGATTAGGCTATTTATTTTAAAATTGTTCTTTCATTTCTATCTTTAACTACCTCACTACTTGCTTCTTAAGCCCCTTTAGGGGTTTGGGGTAGGTGAATGTAATCATTGTTCGGGTTTCACCCCTAATCTTTTCACCCCTAAATCCCCTGAAGGGGACTTTTCGTATCTCCGATTAGGTTATTTATTTCAAAATTGATTCTTTCCATTTCTATCTTTAACTACTTTATTACTTGCTACCTTAAGCCCCTTTAGGGGTTTGGGATAGTAAGGCTTAATAAAACAACCAATCCACAGGAACTCCATCGTATGAGTCAGAGATTCCGGCATCGTGAGTTTTTATCTTTGTTTCGCCATCAATAAAACCAAGAATCAACACTCGTCCTTTGCCTAGTTTTAACTCATTTTTTCCGGCAGGATAACTGTAGGTATAAACATTTACAGGATAAAGCCCGTTAAAACGCATAGCATTGGCAATACGAATGTCAGCCTGACCGCGGTCGTTGGCATTGGCATTTGTCTCTAATGTTGGAGGGCGTAAAACAGAGTAGCTGTTTGTATTAAAATAGCCAACAACCACTTTTACAGGTTTGTCGCTCTCAAATTTAAGAACCGTACCTTCTTCTCGCTGCTTTTTATCGCTAAACTGAATACCTTTCAGCAACTTTAATTCATCTGTAAGCTCTTCTATTTTACATTTATTATCGGAATATGCCTTTTGTCCAACAGCAATTGAATACCTTTTAACACCTTTATTCAACACTTTTACGTTAGCAGGTTTTAGCACAGGGTTTTCATCTCCAGCATTTTTCCCTTTTTTTAGTGTTTCGATATTACGTTTAAAATTATCAAGTTCTTGCTGATAATGAGGCAACATTTCTGCCCATGTTTTATTTTTGCCATCGCGTCCCGAGATCGGGATACGGCGTTGCTGGGTTTGCATACTATTGGCATACAAATAAGTATCTTTGGTTAAATCAACCAGTTTCTGATAATATTTAATGCTTCTTTCGAGATACGGAACAGCTTTTTCCAAATCGGCAACATCATTAGAATATTTGTAACGCAAAATATAAAGTGCAGCATTCATTTTTTCGTAGAAGAAATTAGCAAAGGCATCGTAGCAGTACACATCGTTTTTCAGCCGATTAAATTCATCAACATTTTTTGTAACCAGAGGAGCTGCACGGTCAACCGCCTCAACGGCCAAACGACCATGTTCTCTTACTTCGTTAATAATTTGCGGAGGTAATTCGCCAACATGTTTTTCCTTATTCCATTCTTTACGGGCATAATCAACAAGAATCTCACCTTTGGGCCCATTGGAGTTATAAAAGCTACTGTAAACATGCCATTTGTAAGGATTAACCAACTGGCTCATAAACATTCCAAGCAACAAAGTCTGTCGGTTTCCGTCGGAAATGCCAAAACGCCGAAGCAATTTAGGAGCAATTTCCCCTGTTTGTTCGTAAGCCTCAAGAATAGATTTTCCTTCGTTCTTACAACCGTAGAAATCATCAAGTTCATCTGACCAGAAGCTAATTTCATGATTCCTGTCGCGACGGCAATTCCAGGCATAGCGTCCCCATGCTTTATACCAAATCCAGTCGCGGTTAACCTGCATTAAACGCGGATTCGCTTTGTCGGCGGTATAAGGCCAGTCCCAATATGATGCCTGCGGATATAGATGCAAACCATTAGCCCCCTGTATATCGTGCATGGCCTTTGTACTTTTCTGAATAAAATCGGGCGAACCATAACGAAAAGGCTCAAGATTAGCCATAATATGCACATTTGAAATATGCACAGTGCCCAGTTTGCTTAAGGCCTGGTGAATAGTTGCCCACGAGTTTCGCGGTTCGTAAGTTGTTAACGATTCGCCGTTATACTTAGCCGTAGTGTATAGATTCTTATAAATTGGCAATGCTGCCTGCATTACTTTTTCGCAATCGGTATCGTGAGCCCGAAGAACAATTGGAGGCTCTTCATCTTTTCCCAACGCTTTAAGACCATCTTTTACGCCCGGAATAATTGTTTTTGTGAACCATTCTACATCATCGTTAATAGTATTCATTGCTTCTCCCAAACAAACCATTAAGCCTACGTTCGGGTATTTCTCGATAAAAGCTGCAACCGACTTGCGGGTATAATCAGAGAGCAAAGGTGTAATCGAACGCCCACGGTCTTGGGTTTTGATATGATTATGCTCAGCAAAAGGTTTTGATACGATAATATTATAAAACATCTGGATAACCCAGATTCCACGTTTATTGGCCTCTTGGGTTATAAAACCAAACATTTCCTCATTCTTTTTGAATGTTTCATCATCCACCTCAACGGCATAAGGATAATCTTTTAGTTTAACCAACGAAGCAAACGGATGTCCATTCCATAAATACAGTGAATTATAACGGTTTTCAACCATCATATCCAGATATTTCACCCAATGCTCTTTATTGTAAAACCATGGAAAATTTTCGGGTGTATAAGGATATTCATAAACGCCCCTTCCCGGCAGATATTCTATTTTTTGTAACCCGATACAAGTTCCGCGCAACACCATTTCCGGTTGGTCAAACAATTTTACTGATGCTGGAATTGCTCCTTCTTTTTTAATTTTTTCGACTAATTCCATGCAACCGTAAAGAGTTCCGGATTCATCGGCACCGGCAACTGCAAGAACATTTTTATTTGCCTGAATAGCAAAACCTTCTTTTCTATCATTTTTATTAGTAAACCAATCTAATCCAGCAATTTCCGAATTAGAATTTTCGCCAACAACAATAACTCTTTCGTTATCTTTTACTTCTGACTTATCAGAAAAGACAACAGAATAGCCGACATCTTGCAAAGCTTCTTTCAACTTATTTTTTCCGAATTCAATACGCGGATTGTTGGCATCATTACTAACAATTGTTACTTGTTTTTGGCTACACGACACAAAAAAAGCAGTAAATAGAAGAAGTAATAATTTCCCCACTAAATCTCCTAAAGGGGACTTTTCAATCTCCTTTTTTATTGATGTTCTATTTGTAAAAAAGAAAAGATTAATAGAGTTATTCTTTGATAAGAATTTCATAGTTCATAAAATTTAGAATCACAAATATATAAAATTAATGAAAACGTTTACATGGACACTTTTTTGCTCTACAACAAATGTACCAACAATGTTTTTTACTAAAAAAAAATGCAACCGTTTTACGCGATGATATTATTCACTAACAGAAAAATCGAAATAAAGCGACATTCTTTTACAACGAATATGCCAATCATCATAAGGGCCAAAATCAAAATATTGATTTTTTAATCCTGATGGCCCCAAATTAAAAGAATCGTTTGTTTTACTTCCCATAGCAGGGATGGCCTGCATAAACGAAATATCGCCACCGGGGAAAGGCGGAGCCATACGTTTATCAAAATCTTTAGGCTGATCGGGCGTATAAAGACGCAAAAATACATCTTCGGTACCGGTTGCCACCACAAACGACTGTTCCTTACTTTCTATTTTAGCCCAATACAGACACGAATGATAACCTTTAAACTCAGGATAAATGACAGGAGAAACACCCGTCATTGTTTTGTTATAATCTTTTTGATGAACACCCAATTCTACGCCCTTTAAGCGATTTTTCCAAACCCTGTAAGGGCCATTGCCCAACCATTTTACACCCTTTACCAAATTCTCGGGATACGAAAAATTTACCCCCATATAATCATAACGCACATCGTATTTTGGAGGCATATAGGCAATATCCAGTTTGGCCCATCCCGAAGGAAAAAACGACCATTTCAGCTCTTTCAGTCTTGATTTCTTCTTGTATGTGCAGGTAAGTGTTAAAGTATCTCCGGTCATAGCTACATTCAGTGTATCGAAAAGAGTAATACCGTCGCAAATAACAGGACCATTATTAAATGGAATTTCACCTTTTTCATTCACCACTTTTTTAAGCAAACCATCTTTAAGGCCAATAGCATAGGATATTTTCCCGGCTTTAATTAACAATACAGAATCTTTCTTTTCGGATAAAACAGCGTTGTTTGTTGTATTTCCAGCCATCATTTCATCAACAATATTCTGAGGCAACGAAATTGGCCAGCTCCATGTATACAACTCCTGCCCGTAATAATCGGTTGCTGTTACATACAACACATCGTAAGTTCCCCAATCGGCAGGAAGATTAAGTTGCAAACAAGCTCTGTTGCGCGGTTTAACATCAGGAGCATCTGCTTTTCCTGATGTTTCTTTTATAATACCCTTACCGTCAGGTAACTTTTCTTTCACCAATTTCCACGAAAAGCTACAAGTATTAAGATTTGTGTAGAGATAACGGTTCTCGAGCCACAATTTCCCATCGAACTGAGCAGTTAAATTCCGGTCTTCGAAACGCACCGGAGACCAGATTTCTTTTATAGCAAAATAGCTGCCTTCTTTTTCGTGAAATGGCCCCATAATTCCATCGGGAGCTTTCGATCCATAAGTATCAATAATGCTGTCTTTATCAACACGCACTACTCCTTCGTCGGCGAAATCCCACAAGAAACCTCCGGCAGCAATCGGGGTGTTCCACATCAAATTCCAGTAATCATCTAAAGCCGAACCACTTCCGCCATCGTACATGCCATGCAAAAACTCGGTAGGCAGGCAAATATCGTGTCCGTGCCAGAAAGTTCCATTTCCGTAATCGTAGCCACGGTAATGTTCGGTAGAAAAACCGTTAAATGTTTGCCACGGATGCAAAACTGTTCTCTTTTGAATGTCGTACTTTACAAATAAATGATCAAGGTTGGTATTATGCCCGCCTTCGTTGCCATTGTCCCACAAAATTATGGATGGATGATTTACATCCCGAACCAGCATTTCTTTAACCAGCTTGCTGCCAACTTCAGTATCGTAAGCATCGTGCCAACCGGTAAGCTCATCTAATACAAAAAGGCCAAGCGAATCACAAACCTCCAGGAAATGAGAATCGGGAGGGTAATGCGACATACGCACACCGTTCATATTCATGCTCTTTATCTCTTTCACATCATCAATACTAAGTCGCTTGCACGAAGCACGCCCGGTAGTAGGCCAAAAGGTATGACGATTAACACCTTTTATTTTGATTTTCATACCATTAACATAAATGCCGTCGCGCTTGCGAACATCGATTGTGCGAAAGCCAAATCGCTGTGTATATTGGTGAATTACCTTGTTGTTTTTCGTTAGTTCGAACTTTACATTATATAAATTCGGAGCCTCAGGATTCCATGTTTTTACACCGTTAATTTTATTCTGAATGAGCACTTTTTTTTCTGCTTTTTTCAGCTCAACATAAAAACTTTTCCCGACAGGATTACCGTCTAAAGTAAAGACCTGAGCCTTTAACCGGTTAGCAGACTCTACATTGTCCAAAAGTACTTCAGCGCTGAAAGTTCCATCGGCTTTAGCATCAACAGCAACACGTTTTATATTCTCATAGGGTTTAACTTCGAGCCACACCGGACGAAAAATACCACCAAAAATCCAAAAATCGGAATACCGTTCGGCTTTATTTACCGATGTATTGGAAGAATGCTTATCGACTTTAACTTCTAATAAATTTTGCGTTCCGAAATTAAGCAACGACGAAATATTGTAACGAAAACGATAAAAGGCCCCCTGATGAACAGGCCCAGACAATTTGCCGTTAATTTTCACTTCAGTATCGGTCATCGAACCATCGAAAACAATCTCAATCTGCTTTCCTCTCCACTCCTTTGGTGCCTCAAATTTATATTTATACAAACCGGATTCTTTGCCTCGTTCCGAATCTTTTGCATGCCCGTAGTTATACTTCCCGAAGCCATGCAGTTCCCAACACGAAGGCACAGGTATTGTAGTCCATTTTCCGGAATTATTCCCTCCGGTGCAGTAAAATTGCCAATCGACAGCATCGTCGGTTCCTTTTCCCGACAAATAAACTTTTTGTGTTGACTGGGCCAAAGAACAGAACCAGGCTCCTACGCAAAAAATAAGCAATATTACACGTTTTGTTATTGGATTCATTTCTATTGGTTTGATTTATTTTCTTCACAAATATAAAAAATAATGAAAACGTTTACATGCATATAAAAAACTTTATAACTGTTATTTGTATAGAAACAAATTCGTCATTGTTTTCGAGCTAAAAAGGCAGCAACCAAAAACAAAACCCGACCTGCCAAATCAGGTCGGGTTTTAAATATATCGGAATATAAAATTAATATCCGGGATTCTGATAATCAACGCTTCCTTCCAATACAGAAATATAGGTAGTAGATATTGGACGAAGAGCATAATTCGGGTCGAAATACTGTGCCAAATCGGGATGCGTTTCGACCAAATAAGATTTATCTTTAAACATACCAGTCCGTCGTAAATCCATAAAACGACAACCTTCACCACACAATTCACGACCACGTTCATCAAGAACCGTTCTTATTGTTGCAGTTCCGGTTAAATCGTTTGCCCCGGCCCGTTCGCGAACCGTGTTTATATACGACATGGCATTTGCTCCACCATTCAGGTTAATATCAGCTTCGGCAGCAATTAAATAAACCTCTGCCATACGCATGATAAAAAATGCATTTAAATTCCCGTTCCTCATTTTTGAAGCATTGGCAATATAGTAGTTGCTGCTATTGTGTTTTGTTAATGCCGGATAAAAATAACGAAACAAATTTTCGCTTGACCCATCGGCAGTATAGCCTTCGGATGTATTATGATATGCATAGGTCATATTTACATTTTTATTTTCATCGTTATACACATCGTTGTAATCAACTACCAGATAATTGCTGGTATAGCGATTTGCCTGTTCCGTTTTGTAGCCATCGTCCTGAGGCATTAAAAACTTAATAGCCAAAGCACTTGAATCTATAGTAGTTCCTACAATACTAACATTTTTATCGTACTTATTGGCTGTTCCTTCATCCCAGATATATTTCTGCATACCGTTCCATTCGGTACGAAACGATTTGTGGAAGCGCGGATCAAGTGTCCCGTCGTCCTGCACAAACAAATTCAGCAAATGCTGAGTAGGCATAAAGCTTCCTGATGGCATACCATCGTAGGTGGTTATATATTCTTCGGTTTTGGAAAAAGCCCCAAAATTGTAGACATCACATCCGAAATATTCCCAGTTACGATTCAATTTATAATTTCCGTTACTCGACCCGTGCCCTTCGTCACTTGCATACCAACGATGTTTCCATAGCGCTTCTTTATTTTCAAAATTATTGTTTTCATCAAATACTTCATCGAAAGTTCCGTACATATGAGCATTATAAGTTCCTCCCCCTGCTTCGCAATCGTCGATTAACAACGTTGCGTATTTCAGGGCATCCGACATATATTCGTTGGCATCATCCCAGTATGTAGATTGCAAACAGGCTTTTGCCAACATTCCAAGAGCAGCTTTTTTTGTTGGCTGGGTGGTAGTAGCATCGTCGCCCATAGTTAACCACTTCAAAGCATATTCCAAATCAGGAATAATTATATTTTTATAAATGGTTAAAGGGTCGGTACGTTCAGGACTAAAATCAATTTCGGAAACAGGCTCGGTAATAACAGTAACTCCTCCAAATTGCTCTACTGCATTAAAATAATACACTGCACGCATAAAATAAGCTTCGGCAAGTTTTGCATTTCTTTTTTCTTCCGAATCATAAGGAGGATTTGCCGAATAATATATTGCCGTATTACACGCTCCAATACCATCGTAAATTCCATTCCACAAACTATTGGTATAAGTAGTATTGGGAGATGCCCCTGCATAAAACCAAAACCATTGTTTATATGACGTTGATTTATTTGCCTTATTGGTCCACAAATCTGATTCAGCATCAGTAAAATGCATAAAATTAGCAGTTGCATACATATAACGCTCCATCCCAAAATAGCATTGGTTAATAAGAGTCTCGTACCCATCTACCGTTTTCGACATTGTTTCCATTGTAAATCCTCCGGGATTTTCTTCTTCGAGCGAACAACTCTGCAACAAAATTGTTGTAGCAAAAACTACGGCAGTTATGATATATCTTATATTATTTCTCATCTTATTAAATTTTAAAGGTTACACCTGCGATATTTTAAAATGAAATATTTACCCCAAATACAAATTGTTTGTATAAAGGAAACGAATCGGATCCGTTTGTTTCAGGATCAGTCTCTTTTAATTGTTCACTTTTTACCCAGATAAACGGATTGTAAGCCGTTGCATAAATCCGGCAACGATCAGCAAAAACTTTTCCCGATATATTTTTAGGAAGTGTATAACCGAGCGTAATATTTTTCACTTTAACAAACGAGCCATTCTGATAAGTAAAAGCCTGCAGAACTTTACCATCCTGTTCATTTCCAGAACCAGGAGTCGGGAAATATGCCCCCTGGTTAGATTCGGTCCAATAATCGATTCCCGAAGGTTGGTTTGTTGTTGCACGTTGCACGGCAGTATACCATCCCAACAAATCGCTTTGAATGGTTTGCCCAAAGCGCCCCATAAGAAAAATCGATAAATCAAAACTTTTATAAGAAAAAGTATTATTAAAGCCAACGATATAATCGGGATTTTTATGCCCCAAAACCTGCCTGTCATCCTCACAGTATTTGTGCTCTCCTCCGTCTCCGTCCTTTTCCAGAGTCTGCACCTTCACCCATCCAGGTCTAACACCGTAAGTACTTAATTCATTATCAGACGCATTCGTTCCCCAAATACCTTCGTATTTATATCCGTAGAACGACTGAATAGGCTCCCCTTCAAATAAACATTCCGAAATTAAATCGCCACTGGGGAGTTCTTTTATCTTTTCTTTACTCCATGTTAGCGACAAGGTTGAATTCCATTTGAAATTTTCTTTTTGTATATTTACCGTATTCAGGGTCAATTCAACCCCATTATTACTTGTTGATGCAATATTTTCCCAACTCGACAACGGCGATCCCCATCCGGTAACACCGCTTGTAATTGGCATGGTACGTTTAAAAAGAAGGTCTTTGGTTTGCGTATCGAAATATTCAACAGCACCGTCAATTCGGCCATTAAAAACAGCAAAATCAAGCCCAATATTCAAATTATACGATTTTTCCCACCCTAAACCCGGGTTACCGTAAGTTCCGGTATACTGAGTAAAAGAAGCAATCTTCCCATTAACTGAGACCCCGTATCCGGTATAGGCATAAGCATTGGTTTGAGTACTGTAAGCACCAACACCACCTGCGTTTCCGGTAACACCATAACCAATACGAAGTTTCAGGTTATCTAACCAGGTTTTGGCCGAATACATAAAATTTTCGTCGGAAATACGCCAGGCAAAAGCACCTGCCGGGAAAAAGTCCCATTTATGACCTTCGGACAACCAACTTACCCCATCCCAGCGATTGGAAAAAGTTAATAAATATTTACCCCGGAATGAATAATTTAAACGGGCCGCAAACGACATTTTCTGGGTTTTACTGTAACTCGATTCCACATGTTGCGAAGCTGCCGAAGCCAAACGATAAAACGACCAGGAGTCTAATTCCTGTCCACTACCGCCCGCAATAGAATTTTCATTAATCGATTTCGACCATGAAGTAACAAAAGTTAAACCCAGGTCATGCTCTTCGGCAATTGTTTTCTTGTACGATGCAATGTTTTCCCAAGTATAACTATAATTTGTAGAATTAGTAATTGAAGCATGCGGACTTCCGGCATATGTTGGCCGGCTTGCATTACACTTTTCGCCCCAGTATTGCCCGAGCCGGCTATTGCTTAAAGTACCGTTCAACAACGTTTTAATACTCATCCCTTGAAAAGGCAAAACTTCGAGAAAAGCAATTGCATTCGTATACATTGAACGAGTTGTATTTACATATTGATTTTCAATCAAATCACTTAACGGGGAATATTGCCCGTTAGCGTACTCATGAATAATCTTTCCTTCCTTATCGTAAGCTTCGCCAAGAGGAAAGGCTGATAATGCGGCAGTAAAAGTTTTCCTGTAACCTTTATCCATATCCTGATAACTTACATTTGTAGTAAAACCGACATTTACCCGGTCTGTAATCTTTTGGTCGATATTCAAGCGCAATGCATAACGCTCCAGCTTTTCGTTCTCCAAAAGACCTTCATCCTTAGCGTAGCTTATTCCGGCATACATTTTTGTTTTATCGGAACCACTGGTTACCGAAAGATTATATTTCTGATTTGTTACCGTTTTTCCAATTGCTTCGTCAACCCAGTCAATCCATTGGTCATTTTCATAATATTCAAGCATTGTTGCATCGGTAAGTATGGAAGACATATCAGCAGGATAACTTCCGTTAATGTATTTATATGCTTCTTTTTGATAGGTGGTCCATTCATCCCCTGTCATACCATGTAAAAATTTAGGGGTACCGCTAACTCCGTAATAAGCGTCAAAATTTATCTTCATCTTACCCTTCGAGCCACGTTTGGTTGTTATTATAATAACTCCGTTAGAACCGGTTGAACCGTAAATTGCGGTAGAGGATGCATCTTTTAACACATCTACCGATTCAATATCGTTAGGGTTAATCTGGTCGTAGCTTCCGGGAACGCCGTCGATAATAAACAACGGAGAATTATCGCCATAGATAGACCTTGAGCCACGCAATAAAATTTCCACATCAGATCCGACTTGTCCGCTTGTTTTAACAATGTCCATGCCCGAAATTTTTCCTTGCAGGGCTTCCATTACATTATTGGTAGGCGCAACTGTAATGTCTTCCGATTTTACAGAAGTAACAGCTCCTGTTAGATCCTTTTTCTTCATTGTTCCATACCCAATAGCCACCACTTCTTCCAATCCTATCGCGTCTTCTTCCATTACAACATCAATGCTTGTGTTCTTCTCCACCTTAACTTCCTGAGTTTTCATTCCTACAAAAGAAAAGACAAGGATGTTTTCAGCTGATAAGCCGGAAAGCGTATACTTTCCGTTCATATCGGTTACAATGCCTTTTTGTGTCCCCTTAACAATAATTGTTACTCCCGGCAAAGGATCGCCTCTTTTATCCGTTACTTTTCCGGCAATTGTTTTTTTCTGCTGCCTAGAAGATTGTGTTTCGGCATTCGACAATTCCAACAAATCACTCCCTTTTTTAAACAGAGCTATTTGTTTGCCTCTTACTTCATATTTCACATCGGTTCCGTTAAACAGGAAACTCAGGACATTAGAAATTTTGCTATTTTTTATCGAAATGGAGGTTTTTCTCGACAAATCAACGCCTCCGCTATAAAAGAAACGAAATTCGCTATTCTCCTCAATCTCGCTTAAAATATTTTTTACCGTTGAATTATTAATTTCAAGAGTAAGTTTTGTTGACTGGGAATAGCTGTCAGCAGCCCATGCTCCCAATACTGTTACAAATAAAAAAAATACAGATAGTTTCATTTTTCTCATAAGTTTAGGTACTCCCGTCGACTGACGAAAGCATGACCAATTTTTTTTCATAACTTTACATTTTGGTTTAATACTCGTGTTAAATCATTCATTTAAAGAGGCAGAAGGGCTAGTTCTGCCTCTTATTAAAAAGAATTTATGAAATAAAAACATCCTAAAAAGGATTGCATTTCGATTTTTCGTTACCTCATAGGCATCTTGTTTTAGTTAATAAGTTTTTTTATTGGTTTATACTCAAAACAAATAGTTTTTTACCTTCTTTCTTTTTCCCTTTTTCTTCATCAGAATTTTAAACCGGAGCTACAGCTATTCTTGAACATTTCGATTTGAAGAAAAAATAATTCGTTTAGATTCATGAAAACCTATCTACATTGAGTCTATTTTTGTTTATATTTTATTTTTATGGTTCTTGTTTTAGGATTGTATGTATATTCGATTGGCGAAGTTATGTGCAATAAATCCATAACTTCGGAAAAAGATTCCATTTCCAGCGTTCCGTTAAACCATATCTCGTTTAAACGGCTGTCGTTTTCCATTTCAATTTTTATGTTATACCATCGCTCAAGACGTTTTACCACTGCCGGCAAATATTCTTTCCTAAAAATCAGCTTGCCTTCTTTCCACGATGTATACAATTCCGTTTCAACCGACTTTACGGTTAAATGCCCACCACTATTGAGCAATGCCTGTTGTCCGGGACGCAGCGCAAACTCTTCGTGTTTTCCCTTTTCCCTTACCAAAACAGCACCCTCTTCCAGGGTTGTTTGAAATGCTTCATCAGGAAAAGCATGAACATTAAAAGATGTTCCCTTTACCTCAACTTCACCATAGCGGGTTGCAACAACAAAAGGATTGTTACTTTTGGTTACCTTAAAAAATGCTTCACCGATTAATTGTACGGCTCTTGTTTTTCCAAATTCAGACGGATAAGAAAATGACGAGCCGGAATTTAACCAAACCGACGAACTGTCGGGCAATACAATCTTGGTTTTTGCGCCATATGGTACAGAAATGTTTTGTTGGGTTATTCTATGGTTTAAAGCCGGGGGATAATTTAATATTGCAACTGCCAATATAGCTCCAAGAACAAATGCTGCTGCAATTGAGGCTACCCGGATAAAGAAACGGTGTTTTCTTTCTTTTTTATTTGAAACAAATATTTTTTGACAAGTTTTATTCCAGATTCGTCGCGATTGATTCTTTTGTGCAATACTATTTACAGACTGTTTTTCTTGTTCTTTAAGAAATAGTTTTTGATTACAACCATCCTTTTTTATCCAGAACAGCAACTCTGCTTCCTGTTCTTCGGGCAGATTGCCTTCAAGAAATAATCGGGTATATTCTGCTAATTTTATTCTATCCATCCGGTCTAAAATGTGATGTTTTATATAGAATACAAATTGACAGATGTTTTTACCAACCTTTTTTTTAAAAAAATTTTATAATGATATGCCAAATGACACTTTAGAGCAACAACCTAACCTTTTCGACTTGTTTTTCAGCCCTTTTCTTCCTCTAAAATTTTTATTTCGTGGTTGCCTGAAAACTGTCGATTTTTAGGAAACGAATTATTTAATTAATCGAAATCAAAAGAAGCAACAACATCTCTGGAGTCATATATTTACGTACAATTCTAAATCCTTTTGCCAGATGTTTATCCACCATTGTTGTCGAAATCTTCATCAGTTCGGCTATTTCCCTTATTTTCTTCCCCTCCAACCATTTTAAGCGAAAGGCGGTCTGGCAACGTTCCGGCATTTTTTGTAATACATTTTCAAGTTCCATGCAAAGGCGGTCTTCCATCGGGATAAAGTCGTCGTCCGATTCGAAACTAAGATGGTATAATTCTTCTGTTTTTGAATAAATCTGTTGCCTGATGTATTTCTCTTCAATAACTTTTCTTTTGGTGACATTCAGACAGCGATTCCTTACCAGCGTAAAAATATAAGAAGCGAATTTGCGTTTGCAATCAAGATTTTCCCGGTTGTTCCAAATTTGAATAAATACATCCTGCACTAAATCTTCGGCCTCCTGTGAGTTATGAAGAATATTCTCCGCATACCTCTGCAACCGGGGAAAGTACATGTAAAATATGGTTTCAAAAGCCTCCTCATCCCCCCTGATAATTTTGTAGGTTAAAAAATTTATATCATCATTACAACTACCCATATTTATAAAAGTTTGATGCTACCTGCTTTCGCAGAACAGGGACAACAAATATAAAAAATAATGAAAACGTTTACACTTACCTGTTTTAAAGCATCATTTCACTTTTTTCTCATTCTATTCGAGAATAGCTATTGGTTCTACTTTCAACTACTCCCCGTGTTGCAACACGACATAAAAGATGCAGTTAAAAACAAAACAGACAAACAACTTACACTTTAGTCTGCTTAAATACATTATTGCATAATTATTTGCCATTTTCAGAAACAGATATAACGTAAACAGTATCTTTTATGTTCACAGATGATGCAACAGAAACAGAATCAGAACATTCGCCCTCTATATGTAAACAAACCGGAGTATTAAAATCTAAATTTGACATCTTAACATTTCTCGAATCAATAAAAGTTAAAAGAGTATCATTACTCTCTATTTTTATTTTATTGATCGTTAAGTTATGAATATCGTGGGCAAAAAATGCTTTTTTACATTTCACCTGCGCATTTTCAATCGTTACATTATTTATAGGCGATTCTGGAATGCCTTTAGCTTTTATAAAACATGACGCATTTTCAACAACAATGTCTTTTATATGAATATTTTTGTAATAAGGAGTAAGTTTGGTTACCTGCCGGAAAGGCAACCTGTCTGCCAAATTTCCGACATATTTGCGGGATCCGAGCATATCCCATTTAAAAGCATCGCCATATAAATCCATTCTAACCCGTTCGTAATATAGATTTTCGCCACCTCCTCCGCGAGGTCTTCTTGTTTTGAACCTTACACCAACTCCCGAATCAATAAAGACACAATCGTGAACATACAAATTCCGTATAACTCCGGCAGTTTCACTACCACAAGTAACACCACCATGTCCTTTAAGTGCCAAGCAATTACGAACAACAACATTTTCGGTAGGTTTATTCACACGAATTCCGTCTTCACCTCTGCCTGCCTTCATGGTAAAACAATCGTCGCCACAACTAAGATTACAATATTCTATTAAAACATTTTTAGTTGATTCAATATCAATTCCATCACCTCTTGGAATGCCAACCGAGTTTACCGTTACGCCACGAATAATCACATTATCGCAATAAACAGGTACGATATTCCAAAATGCGGTGTTTTCTAGCGAAATACCTTCAATAAAAACTTTGGTGCAATTAATTGGAGAAATAAACATAGGAGGAAATACTTCTTTTGTATGAACACCATCCACAATTCTTTCGGCAACAGGCTTATCCATATCAATAAATTCAACAGGAGGAATATTTTGCGTTTCAAAACCTTCTTTAGGACCAATTAATTTGCCGTTACCGGTTATTGCTATGTTTTTTGCATTGTTAGCATAAATACAAGCACCAAACGACATTACCTCAACACCCTCGAAGCGAGAGAAAACAGCCGGTTGATAGTCTTCGATATTCCCACTAAAAGTCATTGCAGCTCCATCGTTAAAATGCAGATTAACATTATCTTTTAATATTATTCTACCCGATAACCAATTACCTACAGGAACAACAATTACTCCACCTCCTTTTAAACTCAAATGGTTTATTGCTTTTTGTATAATACTGGTATTTATACTGTCCTTTTTTAATTTTAAGCATACTGTATCGTCCGGAAAAACTGGTTTTGTAAATTCGATAATAGAAAAAGGAGCTTCAACTTTAGCAATTTCAGTAGGCAATAGCTTAACTCCAACCTCATTTTTTTGAGGAATATCTACCGAATAAGTTTTGCTTTTTATCGTCGAGTGCTTACAAGCAACGACCAATATTAATAAAGGAAGAAAAATAAATAGATGTTTCATGCAATCATATCGTTATTAAACATTTGTAAATCAATTACTTTTTAGACTTCGTCATTGAACCCACTTCGGAGTTCTTGTTCTTTTAAATTAATGTACCGAAGGTAAAACCTACGGCTATTTTTGATTAACCACTTCAGTACTTATAACCATAAAAATTTTGTTGAATTAGGCTTTTAATAAATACACTAAATAATTATCACAAGTATCACTCCTAACGGAGTTTCTGTGTTTCGTTGTTGAATTCTATTCTACCATACTGACGTTCCTAACGGAACTCCTAAATCCCGTAGAGGTGCGATACAAAAATTATTTATAAAGTGCCTAATTCAAAAGTTTTTATATTATTTCCACCCCAAAGTACATTTCCCGACAGCATAAAAAGACTTTTCACGTTCTTTCATCAAGGCAGTATAAATAACGGTAAAAGTACCGTCTTCTTCTTCGATTGCACAAAGTGGAGTACGCATAGCATGGTCGCCATCCTTAGCCCACAAATTATTATCGAACTGTACTTTTACACGAATCTCTTTACTCCAATTTATTCCGTCGTCCGACAAGCTATAACCAATTTCCTGATCGCCAAAAGAATCGAATACCGCTAGATATTTCCCATTTTTCAATCTCGAAATAACTGCATTTTCCATAAATTCATCCACAATTTGCAGCGGATTAAAACCTTCGGGCATTCTTGTCCACGGACCTTCCAGTTTTTTGGCAAATGCTAATCCGGTAGGCCAACCACCTTTGGGAATATGATTATGTCCATCGTAAAAAGAGTACCATGTATCGTTTACTTTATAAGGATTAAAACTTGCTACAGCCTGCTGTCCTTCCCATTTTTGCGAATTTTCATCGGGCTGCAAAACAATTCCCATATCGGCATAAGGACCGGCAATACCATCAATTCCCGGAATTACCGATTTTGCCCGCCAAATACGACCGCTATAATCGGCTCCTGCATTTTCTCCTTTAGAAGCATCACCCGACCGATACGCAACATAAAAGATATTCCAAGCATTCTCATTTTCGTTAAAATCGACACCTGTTAGCCATAACTCGGAACGCGGATTATTGGGAGTTCTTTTGTAGATACTATTAAAAACAGTTGCTTGTCGCGTCCAATTTTCAGCATCGTTACTTGTCCAATACGAAATACGCATATCGCGATGTGGACGACCATACATCTCGTTTATAAACATGTGGTAAACTCCGTGTATTTTTACGACCTGACCAGTTTCGAAACCTGAAACATTTTCTGATTTTATTACATCAGAATGATTTGGACCAATAACAGGACTCTTAGAACATGTCAACAATTGTAGCTTTTTCTCACAATTTGTTTTTCCTTGAGCATAACATTCTATCGATAAATTTCCAAGGAAAACAATAGCTGCTATTACACTAAAAACTATATGTGATAATGTATTTTTTCTCTTCATATTATTTTTTTTATGAGTATTCGTTTATTAACCCAGTCCTCAAATTGATTTTCTCTGAATACCCCATCCCTAAAGGGAGCAGAGATAATCAATTCGCTCCCTTTAGGGATGGGGTAAGAGAATTGAGATTCAGAACAAAAAAGTCCATTTTGGGTATTTATACGTATATTATTTTTTTACAACAAAGACACAAATTTATTAAAAACAATCATTCTACTTCTATACGGAAAACAATAGCCAAATCATCGGGGATACGAGCTTTCGGAATCATAAACTCAAGACCATCTTCTTTTTGCGAAAAAGTACATTTATCTATTTTTTTCAACCCGAGTAAAGTAACTGTTTTTACCTCGCCATCAATCCTTTTGGGCAATACCTCTTTTAACTTTATATTTTTGTTTAAGCCCGGCCATTCATAAAAAATTGCATAAATAGTTTTTCCTTTTTGCGTATAAAAAACATCAATCCCATCATCTGTTACTTCATGCGGAACAGCAAAAGGTCTTGTTTCGTAAATAGCCTCGCCATGCGACCACATCCAACGCCCTACCCTAAACATAACGTTTTTCTGATCTTGTGGTATTGTTCCGTCTGCCTTAGGCGAAAGATTTAAAATCATTTGTCCGTTTTTACTAACAACATCAACCAAAGTTCTTACAATATCTTTAGGCGTTCTTATTTCCATGCCTTCGGTATAACACCATGCATACGAAATTCCTGTCCCGATAGAATAATCGCAAAGCCAAGGTTCCATAACATATCCATCAGGATTTTTATTTTCATGATCGAGCATACCAACCTCTTTGGGTAAATCTTCGCCTTTGTAGGTAACCGCCACTTGCTGTCCGTTTTCGGCAGCTTCGTTAAAATAATGAGCTAAATATTTTTTTATATAGTCTTCGGGAATATCATCGAGCCAAGCATCAAAATACATAATATCGGGATGATATTTCTCGGCAACTTCGTTGCACTTATTTAGCCACATATCAAGCCACTCTTCACGCGGCATCATCGAGCCGTAAAGTTTTTCATACTTAGGATTATCGGCAGCCCATCCTTTTTTTATTTTTAATGCAGTATAGTTATACGAGTGATGTAACGAAGCAAAAAATTTCATTCCTTTTTTTTTAATGGCTTTTTCGAGCAAGCCCACAATATCTTTGTGTGGTCCCATATCTTCGGCATTGAAAGGAGTATAATCGCTATCCCACATTGCAAAACCATCGTGATGCTCGGCAACAAGTCCGGCAAAACGGGCTCCACTTTTTATATATAAATCAGCCCACTCGTCGGCATTAAATTTTTCGCCCTTAAACATTGGAATAAAATCGTGATATCCGAATTTATCCAGACTACCATACAGCGCAACATGACGCAGATAAGTACCATGCTTACTGTAACCTTCATCGTGATGCATGGTTCTATAATAATGCTCGTTATTATATGCCGGCACCGAATATACTCCCCAGTGCGTATAAATTCCGAATTTTGCATCGCGCAACCACTCGGGTACTGCCTGGTGTTTTTTTAACGATTGCCAATCGGGAGAGTACTGAGTAGTTTCTTGTGCTAAAACACCACAATACACAAAGCACAAAAAAAATGAAGAACTAAGTTGGAATAGTCTTCTCATAAGTATATGTTTTATTTCGTTAGTATTTCATACTTTTTATATTCAAAACCATTGCACTAGCCGGAGCTATACTTACAAAAATTTTATTCTTTTCGATACAGTTATCGGGGAGAACTGTCCATTGCCCGTTCCATATACCTTGGTTTGTAATATGTTCATCACCAAGCGTAATCCCGGCAAAGTCAGCAGCAATATCATTATTAGTAGCATTTAAAGATAGCATTTTTATTTTTGGAAGAATTGATTGATTTAATTTAATACAGACCTCGCTATTCTTGCTACTTTTAAACTCCTTATTTATCAAAGTAACAAAGAGTTCATCGTTATTTACTTTATTAGCGTATGCTACAATATTTTTGTTCGAAGCTGAAGTAATTTCTATTGGTAAAGATTGCCCAACACCTCCAATGCTAAATAACTTAATTCCGTAAGCCAAAGGTTTCGGTTCGTATTTATCTTTATCTGAAACAAAAACAGCATAACGGCAAGGCAAAACGATGTCGCCTCCGGTAGTATCGCCGGTATGAAAATTTAATCCGGCAGCACCATGCGAAGCCCACCAGTGCATATAATCAAGCCCCCACAATGCTGAAGCATAACTATCGCTTGCACCTTTCAATCCGCTAAACCAATAACTATTTGTTTCAGAAAGACGAAAAGACAATGCAGTACTATCAACAGCATCTAACATGCCTTGCCATATTTCGTTATATAAACAATAAATAGAATCAGTTAGCATCTTTTCTCTTGCCTTATCTGCTTCAATTGGAATTAATTTAGAGACATCATGCTCTTTATAATTTTTATACGAACAACCAAACGGATAGTTGTGCTGACTTATTTGCACAAGTCGTCCCTTTGAATCGCCAAAATCATTAACAAGTTTTTTCAATCTTTCGGCATCCGGATTCTGATCTGGTCCACTAAATACTGCCTCGGGATATACTTTTAAAATAGCATCACGAATAGCAGTCCACTTAGCAACGTATACATCATAATCTTTATAATAACCAGGTTCGTTTCCTATAGAAAAACTCTCTAATACATCAGCATAGTTTTTATAAATTATTTTCGCAATGCGTTGAGCACTTTTAGGTTCGCCATCTTTTAAGCGCACAGAATAAATAACTTTAACTCCGGCAACTTTGGCAAACTTAAAAAATGAATGAATATCTTTTTCGTCAGGAATAGCAATACTTGCTGCATCAACAGAATTACCACCAATACGAATATTCTTCACTCCCAAAGTTTTTATCATATTCAACAGAGCCTTATTGTCTGAACGAAAATAATGCACTCCATTTTTGTCAGGAAGCAATTGCTTTGTTTCGTAACTTAAACCAACAAAATCATCGGAGTAATTTAATATAGGCTTCTGCGTATTTATTTTAACAACTATAGTTTCTTTCTCAGAACGAGTAACCGGACTATGGCAATATTGAAAAAATAATCCAATAAGCAAAAGCCCAAAGATCATGAAAGGTTTTAGGTTCATAGTTTTATTCGTTTTAATAAAAAAATGCAGACAATACAATTAAAAGTGTATGCCTGCATTCTTTTATTCGGTTTTATTATTCAGAAACATTGTCAGGATTCTGCTCCAAGGCAGGATTAGAATCTAAATCGTACTGAGGAATTTTCCATAAAAAGTCTTTACTTGGGACAAAATCCAAAGTATAGCCTTTATACATATAAATTCCCTTATTCTTACATTCTTCAAACATTGCCTTTACTCCATCACCAAGTTTGCCTGTACGTAATCCATCATAATATAATTTTGTTTCACCAATAAATTCCCAGCCGCGTTCACGATAAATAGAATCGGCCAGTTGTTCCTGTGATAAGGACGATGTCAAATCAGCCAAACCGGCACGTTCGCGAACTGCATTTATTCCCGACAACGCATCTTCTGTTACACCGTTCAATTCATTTTCTGCTTCCGAATAGTTCATTAATACTTCGGCATAGCGAATTACATAAATATTGGCTCTTGGTAATTTTAAAGTTGCAGATTCAGGCGAACGATCATAATATTTAAGTATTCCCGGCGATGCTGTTTTCCATCCGGATGCAGCAGGATAATAACCTAATTCTTCAGGATTGTAATTTAAAACATTTGTAGTGTCACCATCTGAATTAGTCACGTATATAGTAGTAACAAAAGAACCTTCTTTACGAGCATCATTATCGCTGTACGACAAATAGAACGGAATTGACGGGCCAAAGCGGCGATACATATAACAGCCTAATGTTTTTTCTGTGATATTCAAACCAAACATCACATGCAAATTGTTCTTCAACCCACTGTAAGAGCCATATTGCAATTCAAAAACCGACTCTTGTCCATTTTTATTACTGGTATTCCACCAATACCACAAATCCTTAAAATCAGGCTCTAACGAATACTCCCCAGAAGTTATAACAGAGTCGCAATACAACTTTGCCAATTTATAATATTCATCTGAATCATTCATACTAGCTCTGGTCAAATAAACTTCGCCTAAAGCTGCTTGCGCCGCACCTTTAGTTGCCCTCCAAACATCAGAAGCATCTGATTTCAGCGGTAAATGAGCCGATGCCCATTTTAAATCGGTAATAATATACTCGTAAGTAGCATCCACGGTCTGCCTTGGAATTTCGAGTCCGTCTAAGGATTGGGTATATGATTCGGGAATTGGTAAGCCTCCATATAAACGAACCATATTAAAATAAGTAAGAGCACGCAGGAACCTGGCTTCTGCATAATATTGACTCTTCAAGGTCTGATCCATATCCACCTTTTCTCCTCTCACCAATATAATATTTGCACGGTTGATCGCAGCATATCCTTTAGTCCAACATTTAACGGTTCTGTCTGTTGCGTTATTTATATCGTTCCACGCATTGTATTTATCCGTATTATTCTTGGCATATGCCGGCGAATTAAATTCAGTAACCACTTCGAGGTACATATTATACTTATAGTTACCGCCACCGAAAGCGGAACTGTAAGCATTATAAACACTTGTCAGTGCCGCCTCCAATTCATCTTCATTCTGATAATAAGTTGACGACGAGATATCTGTATATGGCGTTTCTGTTAAATCGGTACATTGCACGGTAAGTAGAAGAAACAATGCACAAGCAACAAATAGATTTACTTTCAAATATTTCATTTTCAAATAGTTTTAAAGATTAGAATTTTGCATTTACTCCCCAAATAATCGTCTTAGCCCAAGGATATGAATCATCTCCGTTTTCGGGGTTGTAACCGCGATGATTGGCAGAATTGGCAAAATTTTGAAGGTTCATATAAACAGAAATGTTCTTCGCCCATTTTACAAGAGATTGATCAAATTTATAGCTTAATTTAATATTCTTCAGGATAAAGAAATTCCAATCTCCATTTGTTCTGTCTGAGGCATACACTCCACGAGCTCCCGGCCTTGGAAAACTTCCGTTCTCATTAACACCTTCTCTCCACATTCTTTTATAAGCATATTGAGTCGGGGTATAAATACGGTCGTGAATTTGATTTTCACCAAAAATATAAAATCCGGAAAGGCCTCCTGTAGAACTCGAATAACCAATGCCATAATCGCCGTAATTATTGTTTTCCATACCTGTCATAGAAGCATAATGATGAGCCCCCTGCCCATAGATTTCCAATTTAAAATTTTTATATTCTACACTTGTCGACAATCCGTAATAAAATTCAGGAACGGTGGAACCGATGCAGATAAAATCGTCGGAACTAATACTTGTCGGATCATCGTCGTGATTAATGTACAGTTCTTCACCATAATTTGCAGATGAGTTATAAACACGAGCCTGTGTCAATTGTTCTTCGGTAGTAATAATACCTCCCGATTCTCGACCGTAAACCGCGGTAACCGGATCGCCGACTTTAAGGAGTTTGGCAAGCCCGTTATTTGAAGTTCCTATATTTATTTCTGTTACATCACCATAAAGTTCCGAAATTTCATTTTCGTTTTTAGACAGGTTTCCGGTTATATCCCATTTCCAATCTTTGCGATCAATTATACGAGCATGTACATTAAGTTCGAAACCGTGATTTTGTACCTCGCCTATATTTTCCAACATGCTTGAATAGCCCGAAGTTGTGGGGATAGGTACATCGTAAAGTAAATCTGTTGTTCTCCGTTTATAATAATCAAAAGTTACATCTACCCTGTCGAACAGGCTGATATCCACTCCCAAATCAAGTTGAGCCGTACGCTCCCATTGCAAATCGGGATTTCCGATACTCTCACTAAAACCAAGTATCGGAGTATCACTATAAATATAATAGGACGAACTCATCAGTGCCAATGACTTATAATTCCCAATTTCCTGATTCCCGGTAATACCATAGCTTACTCTGAGTTTCAAGTTGGTAACCTTGCCCTTAAGCGAGTGCATAAAATTTTCCTGACTGGCACTCCAACTAAATCCTGCCGACGGAAAGAAACCCCACTTATTATTATCACCAAAACGCGAAGAACCGTCGTAACGCCCTGTTGCCGTAAAGTTATATCGGTCCTTTAAAGTATAAGCAATTCTTCCAGTAAAAGATACCAATTTATTTGAATACTTGTCCGACTCATACTCAATACTCTCGGTATCAGCCAATGACATGTCATTAGCCCCCGTTGCGTCATTTGTAAATCCAGATCCGGAGATAGCCAGTTTTTCATATTGATAATCCTGATAAGAATAAACGCCGGTTGCTGTAAGTCGATGAATGTCGGTCCATATATTGGAATAGGTTAAAATAGTTTCGGTCAATTTTGTAGTCTGTCTGAAATAAGACTGACCACCAGACCCTGTTCCGTTTGAGTAATTCTCTGCCGATAAAGAAGTTGAATATTGATAATTTTTTGCATTTGAAATATCCACTCCCAGATTCGTTTTGATTGTAACATTTTTTATCGGACTAATTTTGGCGTAAACATCACCTGTCAACCTGTCTGTAATGGTCTCGTCCTTTTTTTCACTACCATCAGCAACCGGATTCCAAACATTCTCCATATAAGAACTGACCTGTGAGTCGAAACTGGCATAATACCAGCTTCCGTCAGAATTTTTCACGGGTGTGGTAGGCCATCCCCACCGGGAAATATTACCGGTTGCATTATCCCTGTTATTCCGTTCGGAACGGCTGGCCTGCATGTGTGTACCTACGGTTAACCAATTATTAAAATCATGATTCAGGTTAACACGTGCGTTATACCTGTCAAACCCCGAACTCTCAATCAAACCATCCTGTATAAAAACACCGCCAGAGAGCATATATGAAGTTTTCTCTGTTCCCCCGGTAAACGAAATGGAATAGTCCTGGATAGGAGCAGAGCTTTTAATAATTTCTCTTTCCCAATTTGTGTCAACTCCGGAGGGGGCAGGGCTATCGCTTGTATAAACATCTGTTGCCCCGGAATAGGTGTAAGCTTCGTTTATAAAATCGATAAAATCGTTGCGTTGAATAAAATCCTGATACCTTGCCGGTTTCTGAATCCCAAAATAAGCAGAAAAAGAAAGGTCATTCTTTCCTTTTTTTCCACTTTTTGTGGTAATCAATATTACCCCATTTGCGCCCCGCGATCCGTAAATTGCTGTAGATGAAGCGTCTTTCAAAATTTCGATAGATGCAATATCGGCAGGATTAACACTGTTCAAATTGCCATCCATCAGAGGAAATCCATCCACAACGTACAAGGGGTCATTACTCGCATCAATAGAACCGGTTCCCCGGATCCTCAACGTTGGAGAAGAACCAGGGTCGTTACTGGTCATAACAGCAACACCAGTAGCGCGTCCCTGCAAAGCCTGTATTGGGTTTGACCCACTAACAACAGCAAGGTCTTCGCTTTTTACCTGGGTAATTGATCCGGTAAGGTCGCTTTTTCTCGCCACACCATATCCAATCGCCACAACTTCTTCCAGTCCAATGGCATCTTCCTGCATTACAATATCAATGCGTGTTTTTTGGGCAACCATTATTTCCTGCGATTTCATTCCCACAAAAGAAAATGCAAGAATATCGCTGGCAGCCAGACCGGAAAGTGTATACTGCCCGTTTATGTCGGTTATAACACCATTGGCAGTTCCTTTTACAACAATGGTTACCCCCGGCAAAGGGTTGCCATTTGCCTCTGTAACTTTCCCTGTAATTGTTTTTCCTTTTTGCGTGACAGCTACGCTTGATGTTTTCTGCAATTCCTCAGGAGTGTTCTCCCGAATAATCACCTGACGGTCAATAATAAAATAGCTTAATTTCTGTCCGTGAAGCACTTCCTGCATAATTTCGGAAATAGGGGCATTGTCGACATTTACCGAAACAATCCGGTTTTCGTCCAGTTCTTCCGTTTTGTAAAGAAAAACAAATTCGCTTTGTTCTTCTACCCGGTCAAAGACTTGTTTTACAGTCTTGTTGTTTAAGTTCAAGCTCAGTTTAGTTACCTGTGAATAAGTAGGTTTGGCGGCTACAGACATCACAAATAATAGAGAGACCAATACTGTTAATTTCATGATTCTCCATAGTTGTTTTAGACTTTCCGTTCCCGGAAAGCAGGTTAATAGTTTATTTTTCATAAATTTGAAATGTTTGATAAATAATTAATACTATTGGTTATTTTATCTGATTCATGCGGGGCGATGGTGGCTCATCTCCCCGCATTTTTTTACTTAAATGTATATTTATCCTGTCCGTTTTCTTTAAATTTTCCGTTTGCCAGTTTTTCGATGTATTTAAACACTCTGTCTCGTCCGGCGTTGTAATCAAGTTTTCCTGATACTTTTACTTTCTTTTTGTCTTCGTCCAGGATATCAACGTCAATATTAAAATAGCGTTCAACTTTTTTTATTACTCCCTGGAGCGTTTCATCTTCAACGGTAATCAGTCCCTCTTTCCACAATGTGTAATTTTCAGGAACCACTGTCTCTATTTTTACTTCCTTTGTTGCTTTATCAAAAATGGCCTTTTGGTCAGGCTTCAAAATAGTTTTTTCCACAAACCACCGTCTGTCGGTACTCTCAATCTGCACACTGCCCTCTTTCAGCACGGTTTCTATTTTTTCATTCTCCGGATAGGCAAACACATTAAATTTCGTTCCCAAAACGCTGATATCCATTGAGGTTGTCTGCACATGAAATGGATTCTTTTTATTCTTTTCCACTTCAAAATAACCTTCACCAAACAGGTAAACTTCGCGCCTTTTCTTTTCAAACTTTTGAGGAAAAATCAATCGGCTTCCGGAGTTTACCCACACCTCGCTTTTATCGGGCAAACACACTTTTACCCTTTTCCCGTATGCAACAACCAACAAATCATGCCGTCTGTTCTTTTTTGTTCTGAATCGATTCGTTTGAATGGTATCCTTTCCTGCAATAATCCTATTTTTATGGGAATAATCGACAAAATAATCAGGCCCGTTAAGCGTAATGCTGCTTCCATCCGAAAAATAAAGCCGGGGCTCAACCATTGTACCTATCAGCAACAACTCTTCTGAAAAATCATAAGGGCCTTTCGACCTGAACTCCAGCAAATAAACCATTACACTACTAAGAGCCAGCAATAGGATGACTGCGGCATATTTAAAAGCACGAACAAAACCATGTCGCCACTGGTTGCTTTTCTCCATACGAATAATGTCAACCAGTATCTTCCTGAAGATTTTATCCGGCGTACCAGGAGCATACTTTTTATTTGCAAAAGTCAGCGTTCTCAGCTTGTCTCTTAATTTCAAAAGCTTGTCTTTCTCCTCAGGATGTTCTTCCACGTATTGCTCATAAAACTGTCCGGTTTCAGCATCAGGCTGAAAAACCCATTTTATAAACCTTTTATCTTCAATATATTTCTCAGGATAATCCATTTTCTCCTTTTATTTTCAAGATAATTGATTGAGAAAGGAAAAAGTGGACAAAATTTTGAATGTTTTATAACATGGTGTCTACTCCCCCAAAAATCCGCGGGTATTTTTTTATTATACCTATTTAATATCTCAACGTTTTGTTTATGGTTCACATTGAAATGTAATTGGTATTATACGACAGCAGGAAAACAAAGACTGATGCAATTTTATTCATCGAATGGAATGAATAGAAATACCCTATTATTATTTGCAGTTTTAAAATTGATTACGAAAATCTTCCTTCGCAAATCAGATGATGCCAGGTTATACAAAGGCTTCTAAAAGAAAAAAGCAACAGCAAAATTTCCAGGTTCATTTTCTTTAAACGCGCCACGATACGATAAACCTGTTTTTTTGCAGAGTCTGGCTGGACGCCAAGTATCTGTCCAATTTCTTTATACGACAGGTTCTGATGAAATTTCAAATAAAGCAATTCACGCTGACTCGAACTAAGAGCTTGCATGATATGTTTTAGTTTATCATCATCTTCAGCCTCTTCTTCCGTTTTTTGTTCCTGTACAAAAACAAATCCTGAAGGCTCGGAGCTCCTCTCATTCAACCCGGAAAGTACCAATTTACTTCGCTTACGATTCCTTTGATAAATAATAAACTTTAAAGTTTTCAGAAGATAATATTCCAGATTTTCGGTTTCCGACAAATTATCTCTTTTGGTATATAACTGGAGAAATAATTCATGAATACAATCTTCCAGAAGCGCATTATCGTTGATTAATTTTGAACCATAGGCATAAAGCCGGTCAAAAAACGAAACATAAATACGGTGAAAAGCATTCATATCTCCTTTTCGGAAAGCCTGCCAATAAATTTTCCAATCCGCCGATTTATCCGTTTTAATTTTCATATTTTATACTGCCCTATGCAGTATTAGTAATATTGGTTTGTCTTTGTGAAAGTTAAAACAAAAACTTTTAAACATTCCTGTAAAATGTAAACAAACATACAAAAATGTTAACGTTTACATCGATATTAACCTTTGTTGTATAGCATATTGCAAAAAATAAAAAACATCAATATGCAAACGTTTTATTGCAAAAACAAATAAATAATATAGTTTTGTAAAGCTTTCAATAAAAACCAATGCTATCATGAAGCACCTATTCTCTCAAAAATTTATAGTCGGAATTTTACTGTTTTTACTTACTTTACCGATTCAGGCAGCCAAAATATGGGTATCTCCCAACGGAAACGATAATAATCCGGGAACAGAACAAAACCCACTTGCAACCCTGCAAATGGCACAAAAAAAGGCACGTGAACTACGCAAAAAAAATGAAGCATCAATAAAAAACGGGATTGAAATTATATTAAAAGGAGGCACTTATCAATTAAAAGAGCCGCTTTTACTAAATACAGAAGATTCAGGCACAAAAGAATCGCCAACAACATTTATTGCCGCAAAAGATGAAACACCAATAATTAGCGGAGGCATAAAAGTTTCGGACTGGCAAAGAGTTAGCGAACATATTTATAGTGCACATTTAAACAGCACCAACAAACTTAGAGCCTTATTCGTTAATGGGAAAAGGATGCGTATGGCAGGTACAGAAAAAACTGTAAAAGGACTTGGTGCATGCGGAGAATACATTATAAAAGGAAACGAACCTTGGGCTTTTGGGGCAGACACAACAACCGACGGAATAAAATTCTACGCAAAAGACGTTAGCAATTATAACAATTCGGAAGATATAGAGCTGGTACAATTAAATGTATGGACCGAAAAAATATTTTGTGTTCAGGAAATAAAAAAAGACGCAGATACTGCAATAGTAAAGCTACAACAACCATACGGAGCTATTGCTACAAGTCTAGGATGGGCTGCCGCAACCAATTTTAAAGGAAATTTTATGATTCGTAACGCTTACGAGCTATTAGATTCGCCGGGAGAATTCTACTTTAATCGCAAAACACAAACGCTTTATTTCTACAGCAATGGCGAAGATATGTCGACAGCCGAAGTAATTGCGCCGGTTTCTGACGGACTAATACGTATCGAAGGAAGATCAACTAAGGCAAGGGTAAAAAATATAAAATTCGAAGGCATTACCTTTTCATACGACCATTGGCAATTACTAAACGTTGCCGGTTCGCATGGTTTTGCAGGTATACAAAGTTTAGGCTTAGCAGTAAAATACATTCCCGGCGGGAATTGGCATCCTACAGAATACAACAGTACAGATGTTCCAAGAGGTTCAATTCAGGTTCAAAATGCAGAAAATATTTCTTTTGTCCGAAATCGTTTTACAAAACTTAGTTCTGCCGTTGCCATAAACCTTGAAAACGATGCAAGTCATTGCGAAATTATTGGCAACTTTTTTAACGATTTACTCGGTAATGCTGTAAATATTGGACATCCTCAACACTATAAAATTGGCGATGGAGATATTTACCCCGAAGGAATTGAAGGACTTTGTGAATACAATAAAGTAAACAACAATTACATCCGCAATGTAAGTCTTGATTTTAGGCAGGTAGAAGGTATTACTGCATTTTTTGTAGCCAATACCCGCATTGAGCACAACGATATTGAAGGCACTCCCTACGGGGCAATTACCTGCGGCTGGTGGTGGGGAAACTCTAAACTTCCGGCGTCAACCGTTGCTAAAAACAACAGCATTAGCTTCAACAAAGCCGGAAATAGTCACCAGGTACTGGACGACGGAGGAATAATCTACCTGCTGGGAGAACAACCCGGCACAAAAATTAAAGGAAATTATCTTTTCAACGGGCCAAGATGCATTTATCCCGATGATGGTTCGGCTTACTTAACCATCGAACAAAACGTTATTAACAATCCGAGTTACAAATGGATGTGGCTGCATCTGTGGACCAAAAGATGCCACGATATTACGGCTAAAGATAATTATGTAAAAAACAATTTATTGATGAATAACGGAACCAACAATAAAATAACCCATACTTACTCATTCAGGGAAGACGATTTTGCTGCAAATAAAAATGCTCAAAAAATCATCGACAATGCAGGAATTCAAGACAAATACAAAGACATTATCCCTGCCGAAGAACCGGGAAAAGTTCGGATTCATCCCAAAGAATTTAAACAAAAAGATGTGTTTCATTAAACAATAGACCGTTATATTTTTCGATATTTCCCAGGACTTACACCAATACGGTTCGAAAAAGTTGAAGTAAAATGTTGCAACGACGAAAATCCACAGAAATAAGCAATATCCGACAAGCTGGATTTTGCATCACGAAGCATTTCGATGGCTTTTTCTATTTTTAAATTTATGATGAAACTGGCAGGTGGATAACCGGTAAGTTTTTTCACCTCATCGGTAAATTTTGTTTTTCCCATACCAAATTTACAAGACAAATCATCAATTATCCATTTTCGGCTTAAATCAGCTGTTATCAACGACCTTAACTCGTCTATAAAGTTATCATCGTTTTCAATTCGTTGTTGCCTTTCCGATAAATGTCGGTATAAATCAATAAAAAAATTATCAATCAGGTTGCCCACCACTATTTCATAGCCAACCTGCTGCCGGCAAAGTTCATTTTTCAATTCACAAAAATACTTTCTCAGCTTTTTGGCTTTACGCAGAATAACCGTATTCTCGCGAGTAAGCATCTTTCCTAAATTCCCCTGTAATCCTTTCGACAACTTTGTCCATGCTCCAAAATTAAGATTAGTATTCTCGGAATAAACCAATGGGCGGATTACCAACCATGTATACTCTCCAATATCTGTTTTGCCATACGGACTGCCATAATGCTGCCACGGGTTCGTAATCGATAAATCATCGGGCAATAATTCAATCTCCTGTTCTTCCACCACCCACTTATATTTGCCGCTGTGGATAAAACGTATTCCTATGCCGGGATGCAAATGCGGATACATGGTGTAATCCATTCTTACTTTAAAAAACTTCATACTGCCAAATTGCAAAACATAGGGGAGCAACACTAATGGCCCAGGTTTACCATGATACCACCAAACCCCTTTTCCCTCTACTGTTGGTTTTATCGTATGTTTTATTTGTGCTCCTTTTGCTAACATCTGTCCTGAATTTACAAAATCGACCGCCGTATAAAAATAATATTGTTTTTCATAAAAAAGAATCATTTTTATAATGTTTTTACTGATTTGCGGTCAGTGAAAGCATAAGCTGACGTTTTGAGGCCAAAAAACGGAAAGCCAATAAAACAGCCCATGGCTGAGATAATAACTGAGGAACACAGGAGCATGACTGTTATTTTTTCTCACCCAACAAACGGTGTTTCATAAAAATTTAGACAGATGAAATAGCCCATGGCCGAGATAATAACTAAGGAACACAGGAGCATGACGATTGTTTTTTCTCACATAACAAATGGGCAACACAAAAATTTAGACAGATGAAACAGCTTTTCAAAAAGGTTTCGCTTTTTGTTCTATTCTTTGCAAATATATGTTGCATCTCTTGCAACCAAAAAGTAAAACCAACAAACGAGAGATGTATCGTAGAGCTTATTGGGACTAAAATCGATTATCCGGAATTAGTAGCATTAGCCCAAAAGAACGGAGCAGACGACACTCAACTTTATCGTTGGAAAAACCATGTTGTTTTATATGCTTATTTTAAAAAAATCGAAGCTTTCAAAAAACAATTAATCGACAATTTTCCCGACATAGAGATTAAAATCTACAACAAACCCTATTATAACTTTTTAAAAGCTGAAAGATGCCCGGAATCTTCTGCTGCTCCTAAATGGAAACATATTTTGCTAACAGCCAGATTAGTTGACAACAAAAAAAAGCAGCAGGAATATATGGAATACCACAAAACACAATTCGAGAAATGGCCTGAAATAGCAGAAGGCTTTTGTAATGCCGATTTTCAACAGCTCGTATGCTACAGAAACGGCAGACAATTAATGCTCGTGATTTCGATTCCGGCTGATAAAACTCTCGACGAATTAAATCCCAAAACAGTTGAGAATAATCCACGCATGGACGAGTGGAACAAAATAATGAGCAAATATCAGGAAGGCATAAACGGCACAAACCCCGGTGAAACATGGGTATTTTTAAATAAAATAGAAAATAAATAATCACGACAATAGTTTTTTCACAAGCAGGATAAGAATCTTGTGTCTCTATACTATTGGTCTTTGTACAATTTTAATAGACAATGAAACAAACCAATTATCAACCCATCGACTTCCTTGACCTTGACCCATCGTTTTCAGGCGAAGAAAGAACATGGAAAGTAGGCAAAGCAACAGATATAACAACCGATGGCAATGATGTAATTATTACTCTTCCTTTTCAAAAACAAATTTGCGATTTAGAATATGCCGCCGACACTTCTGTTCAACCGAAAGAATTCAATCTCAGAATAAGGGCATACGGTAGTAAAATACTTCGTATTGCCGTTAACTTTGAAGGCACCAACGACATGCCCGACTCTATAATGTTACAAACAGATTCGGTATTACAAACAGAGCCTCTTTCTATCGAAAAAAACACCGACGAATGGTTGGTTAAAGACACATCGAATACTATCAGAGCTCGTTTTAACAGAAAGGAAATACCTCTTGACCATTGGAGCGACCTTTTGCCCGCCCCACAAGAATCGTTGGAAGCAATCTTCTATCCCGATGGCAAAAAAGAAATAGCGATTAGTGCTTACGACCAATTTTTTCCTGCCCGCATTGAAGCACTGGCAATAGGTTATATTGAAAAAGAAAAGAAAATAGACCGAAGTACTATTTCATTTCATGTTCAACCCGATGAATGCTTTGTTGGCACAGGCGAACGGTTCTCGAAAATGGATTTGTCGGGACACACTTTTCAATTAAAAAACCAAGACGGACAAGGCGTAAATAACCGCCGGACATACAAAAATATACCGTTTTATATTTCGAGCCGGATGTATGGTATTTTTATGCATACTTCATCTTACGGAAAAATTTCACTGGCTGACCACTCAACACGCTCAGCTCAGTTGCTTGTTGAAGAACCGGCTATCGACCTCTTCCTTATCGGCGGCGACAATCCCGAAGAAATACTTTTGGGCTACCGACAACTTACAGGCTTCCCCACCTTGCCTCCTCTTTGGAGTTTCGGAACTTGGATGAGTCGAATGTCATATTTTTCTGCCGATGAAATCAATAACATTTGTAACAGATTAAGAAACGAAGATTTTCCCTGCGATGTTATTCATATTGACACAGGTTGGTTTCGTACCGACTGGCTGTGCGAATGGAAATTTAATCCCGAACGATTCCCAAATCCTGCAAAATTCATAAAACAACTTCGCGACCACGGCTTTAAAGTAAGCCTATGGCAAATGCCTTACGTTGCTGAAGAAGCAGAACAACTCGAAGAAGCAAAAGCAAATAAATACATTGCCTCACGAAAAAAAGCGAAACAACAGGGAGGCTCAAACTTTAGTGCATTGGATTATGCCGGAACCATCGATTTTACATCACCCAAAGCAACAGAATGGTACAAAAATCTGCTAAAAGAATTGCTCGAAATGGGTGTTGTTTGCATAAAAACCGATTTCGGCGAAGAAATTCACATGGATGCCGACTACGAATCAATGTCGCCCGAAAAACTGAATAACTTGTATGCCCTGCTCTATCAAAAAGCAGCCTACGAAGTAACAAAAGAAGTTACCGGCGATGGCGTTATTTGGGCTCGTGCAGGATGGTCGGGATGCCAACGCTACCCGCTTCATTGGGGTGGCGACTCGGCATGTACTTGGGATGGATTAGCCGGTTCGCTAAAAGGCGGGCTTCACCTCGGGCTATCAGGCTTCGGCTTTTGGAGCCACGACGTACCGGGATTCCACAGTTCGCCTAACTTTATGAATTCGGGAGTGCCTGATGATTTATATATACGCTGGACTCAATTTGGAGTATTTTCGAGCCACCTACGCTACCACGGAACATCGAAGCGCGAGCCTTACGAATATCCGAATATTGCCCCAATAGTAAGGAAATGGTTAAAATTACGCTATGCACTAATTCCTTATCTTATTGAACAAAGTAAAAAAGTTACGCATTCGGGATTACCAATACTAAGGGCTTTGTTAATGCATCATCCCAACGATAAAATATGCTGGCACATTGACGACCAATATTATTTTGGCGACCATTTTCTTGTTGCTCCGGTAATGAATAGCGAAAATAAACGCGACATTTATCTACCTGAAGGCAAATGGGTAAACTTCTTTACAGGAGATTGTGAACAAGGCAATAAATGGCTAAAAAATATAGAAACGCCTTTAGAAGAAATGCCTGTCTGGGTTAAATACGGAGCAAAAATTCCGTTTTACCCTTACTCGGTAAAAAGTACCGATGATATTAATTTCGAAGAAACAGCAACAATTTGTTTTAACGATGACTTTGAAGGAATTGAAAAAAGCATTTTGAAAGATTTACTGAAATAGAATTCCGGATTCTTTATAAAACGACAAAACATGAAGCAAAAAACGACAAAACTAATATGTGTAGCAATACTATTTTTATGTATTGGCACATTAAAAGCTCAGTTAACTGATATTAATATCAAGTCGATTCCGTACAAATTGTATTTAAAAAACGAGGCAGTATCGGTAAGTACTCCCGGCGATACAATGTTATTACTTGAATCGCCCGCAAAGACCAATCTGTTTGTAAGCCCCAACGGTAAATACAACAATCAGATGGCACCAATGGTACTTTTCAAACCCGACAGTTCGTTTGTTTTTAAAGCAAAGGTTTCTGCCAAATTAAAAGAAGTTTACGATGTGGCAACATTGCTTATCTATCAGGATTCGGAATATTGGGCAAAATTTTGTTACGAGAATTCTGTAGAAAAGAAACCGACAATAGTATCGGTTGTCACCCGCAAGTATTCCGACGATTGTAATTCTTCTTCTATCGCAAAAGAATACGCTTATATGGCAATTGTAAAAAAAGGCATGGAAGTTTCGTTTCATTATTCGCCCGATGGCAATGAATGGAAATTAATTCGTCATTTCAGATTACAAAAAACAGATAATATTCAATTAGGTTTTGCAGTACACTGCTCTAGAGGCAATGGTTTCAAAGCTGCATTTTCCGACATTGCATACTCATCAAAAATACCTGATAATTTAAGAAATTTATAAATAATAGACTGTTAGACTGTCGGATTTTTAGACATCTAGATATAAGACACTAAAATCAAACTAAAACATATTAAAAAATTGAACTAAAATAAAACGAACAAACCAATGGAGAGTATACACAGTTACTTAAAACCTATTGATTTTATTGTAGTCGCCATCTACCTGATTGTACTGATAGCTATCGGCTACTGGGTGAGTTTTGTAAAAAAGAAAGAGGACAACGAGAACCTGTTTCTTGCCAATCGTTCGCTGAAATGGCCCAGCATCGGGTTAACGATGTGGGGCACCAATGTCGGCCCGTCAATGCTGATTGCTTCAGCAAGTATAGGTTACACCACGGGGGTTGTGGCCGGAAACTTCGCCTGGTATGCTTTCCCTTTCATTTTTTTGCTTGCCGTTGTTTTTGCACCAAGGTATTTACAGGCAAACGTACAAACGCTTCCCGAATTTATGGGAAAACGCTTTGGTCAATCAACCCGAAACATCTTGGCATGGTATTCTCTGGCAACCATATTAATCTCATGGCTGGCACTCACGCTTTTTGCCGGCGGAATACTGGTAAGTCAAATCCTGGATGTTCCGCTGTGGCTGGCTGTAATAATTTTAGTGGCAATTGCGGCATTTTTCACCCTGGCCGGAGGTTTAAAAGCCATCGCCTATACCAATGTTTTCCAGATGATTCTTTTAATTGTCGTATCATTCATTCTCACATGGGTAGGCATACATAAAGCCGGAGGGATTATGTCGGTTTACGAAAATACGCCCAAAGATTATTGGAATTTATTAAAACCAATGAGCGACCCAAACTACCCGTGGCTGGCAATTATTCTGGGTTACCCGGTTATGGGCATATGGTTTTGGTGTACCGACCAAAGCATGGTACAATCAGTCCTGGGAGCCAAAAACCTGCAACACGGACAATTTGGGGCTAACCTTACCGGTTGGCTAAAAATATTCGATGTTGCACTGTTTATTATTCCCGGAATGGTTTGTTTCATTCTTTTCCCTAATCTAAAAAATCCTGACGAGGCTTATATGACAATGGTTACGCATTTATTCCCGTCGGGAATGACCGGACTGGTAATGGCCGTGCTTATTGCTGCGCTTGTCAGCACCATCGATTCGGCACTGAACTCGCTCAGCACCGTTTTTACAATGGATATCTATGTAAAAAAATTTAAACCCGATTCAACACAAAAAGAAATTACCCGTACCGGAAGGATTGTTACAGTTACAGGTGCAGTAATAGCCATACTGTTGGCATTGGCCATCAACTCAATAAAAGGATTGAACCTGTTTGATGTTTTCCAGTCGGTACTTGGATTCCTGGCACCGCCAATGTCGGTGGTTTTCCTTTTTGGTGTGCTTTGGCGAAAAACAACTAAAAAAGCAGCAAACTACGCCATTTCGGTCGGAACAATTATCAGCATAGGAACCGGAATCATGTACCTGTGGGTATTTCCCCCCGAAGCATACGATTTTTGGCCCCATTACCTGCTGTTATCATTTTTCATATTTGTATTTATTGCAATAACAACATGGCTGGTTGCTATTTACGACCGTAAAAAAGGCGGAAGAGATGAAAACATCTTGGAATACGGCAATCTTCCCAAACCATCACGAAAAGTATGGATTGCCTGGATTATCCTCATCATTTTTATGGTAGGAATGTATATTTTATTTAACGGACATTAAGGAATAGACAGTTAGATACAAGACAAGAGATAAGTACCATTAGGTACGAAATTATGGTAGCCCTGGGTTTTATAACCCAGGGAATAAAAAATGCGTATAAAATTCTTCGGCGCATCCACAAAAATAGATTGAAAAGCAATCGTTATATGCGCCGAAAAAACAAATAAAGCCTAAGGGTTGAAACAAAAACAACTTAATAAACTTTACAAAAAAGATTACTTAACATGATTAAAGCGATTAACATTAAACTAAATGTGAAACCGGTTGTAGGCAATCTGGTTCACTCCGAATTTTGGGAAGGCCCCTGCCGTGCCGGCAAAAAAGAAGAAATGATGCCGGAGGTAGAACTTGCCGAAGCAAAAGCCGATTTCGAACGGAAAAAGAAAGAACTTGAAAAACTAATTCCGCAGGTAAATGTACTTGAGCCATTGTTTGTGCCGTATTACGAAAGCTTTGTTGTTGAAAATAAATACTACAAAGAAATTGAAAAAGACCTGCACGAAGTGGATGTTTTTGTAAACATGAACTGGCGTATCCCCAAGCTTGAACGTTTCAAAAAAACAATTGTAGTTTTATCAAACGGTGTTGAAGGATGCGACCTTCCTGCTTATTGCCGATCAATAGGTCTGGAAGCCTACAATGCTGTTAATATCGAAGACCTGAACGATATTTTATTCAAACTTTGGGTGAAAAAAGCGGTTGCCAACACTCGCGCACTGGTGCTTACTGCCGGCGAAATGCCAACTTTCGGATTACTTAGCAACATCCGCGACACCGAGATTATTCGCCGGAAATACGGCATTGAGATAGTGAAACAACCCTTCACAAAAATCTTTGAAATAATGGATACCATTGACGACAAAGAAGCTGAAGTTATAAAACAAAGCCTATTGAAGGACTCTCAAAAAAATACAGTCAACACCGATTATCTTATCAACGACATAAAATACTACCTCGCAGCAAAAAAGATGATGGAGGACTACGGCTGCAATGCTTTTTCTACATCGTGCCACGAATTGTGTACTTCAAAAATTCCGCAACAGCGTAAATTTGTACCATGCATTACCCACTCGTTGCTAAAAGACGAAGGAATACCAAGTGCCTGCGAAGAAGATTTGAATGCATTACTGGCTATGACAATTATGTCCTACCTGGCACAAAGACCTGTATTCATGGGCAATCCGTTCTACGAAACCGACGAAGTGCTTATGCTTCATCACGCTGTACCCAGCTTGTGCATGAACGGTTTTTGCGCACCAAAAGTTTCGTATGAAGTATGGAGCTTTACAGGACAGGGATTTGGAGGAAAAATTCAGGTTGATTTTGCACAAAACGATTCAGACAAAGTAACACTCGGACGTTTTAACCCGCTGGGAAACAAAATGATTGTTACAACCGGAGAAGTTATCCGATCTGAATTTATAACAACGTATTGCAGCCCGCAGTATTACATAAAATTAGACAAGAACGTAAAAGACTTTATGCATGCCCTCGCTGAATTTGGACACCATCAATGCCTTATTTTTGGCGATTTTTCGAAACAACTGAAAGAGATTGCCCAAATGATGGACTTTGCAATTGTTGAAGCTTAGTGTCGAGTCAAGTGTGTGATTTCAGTTAAGTGCAGTTATTTTTTGTGTTTTGTAGAATTAAAGTAAGCATCCCGAGCATTACGGATATGAATCTTTCTATGATGAAACAAAACCGAAAAAAAACGGTCGAAAAAAAAAATCGCAGAGAACGCAAAGTACTAATAATCAACAAATGTTCTCTGCGTACTTTGGATAAACTTAGCCTACTCTGCGGTTAAAAGTATTTTAATGTCCCAATTACTCCCGACTTGACACGGATGTAAATCAAACCAGTACTGACGCAACATTCAGCAGATAATTACCGGCTTCTACAAACAGTCATCGGATGAATAAAAAAACATATCAATATGATTTATTTTAACAATGCCGCAACAACATTCCCTAAACCCCAATCGGTAATTGATGCTGTAAACAAATGTTTGCAGCAGGCACCAACAGATCAGTTTCGGAACAATACCGAAACAGGAGAGATTATCAGTCAATGCAAAAATAACTTAGCCAAGCTGTTCCATATAAAAACACCGGAACGTATATTTTTCACATCAGGAGCCACCGAGGCCTTAAACATGGTCATAAAGGGGCTTAACTTCTCGGGCAAACACATTGTAACAACAACAACAGAGCACAATTCTGTATTACGCCCATTGTCCCGATTTATTGAAGCCTACAACTCAACCGGAAATAAAACAATCACTTATGTTGATTGCAACTCAGACGGTTTTGTTCCTGTTGCCGACATTGAAAAAAACATAAAAGCCAATACGATTGCGGTTATTATAAACCATTGCTCAAACGTTACTGGGGTTCTGCAAGACATCGAAAAAATAGGAAAAATTACCCGCAATCGTGGTGTTTTGTTTATTGTTGACGCATCGCAAAGTGCCGGTTCGGTTAATATTGATGTTGAGCAATCGAATATCGACCTTTTGATTTTTACCGGACACAAGGGATTAATGGGCATACAGGGAATTGGAGGTTTTTATGTGAGGCCGGGCATAAAATTACGAGCAACAAAACTAGGAGGTACCGGAAAAGACAGCCACATTATTAATTTCCCGGAAGATTATCAGCAATACGAAGCAGGAACAATGAACATTCCCGGCATTACAGCATTAAACCAGGGCATAAAATTTATTTTAGACACTAATACTGAAAAAATAATTGCCAAAGAAAAACGACTTACAACGAAACTCTTTTCGGAATTAAACAAGCTGAAAAATGTAATAATCTACGCAAAATCAGCAGAGAACCACGGGCCAGCCCTTAGTTTCAACATAAAAGGAGTTCCTCCCGGAGATGTTGGTTATATCCTGCAACATTCGGGCGAGTATGTCGTACGCACAGGCCTGCATTGTGCCCCGCTAATTCACAACGCCCTGAATGCATCAGAAAAGGGAACCGTCAGGGTAAGTTTTTCGTTTTTCAATACCGAAAAAGAAATTGACGGTTTGGTAAAAATTATACAGCAAATTAATAACAGCAGGTAAACTGAATTATCCCAACTGAACCTGGATTTTATAAGTTCCTTCGGGCATAACCGGAATTACATTACCATTTTCAACAACTTTCCCGTCAATACTGATTTGCTTTACTCCTTTGCTGATACCATTCGGATTTAATAGCTCAATTTCGTAGGTTGCTCCCCTGAATTTTCGTGTTACCTTATACGATTTCCATTCATTGGGGATACATGGATCAATAATCAGCCCGTTATACGATGGCCGAATGCCCAGGATATACTGGGTGATTGCATAAAAATTCCAGGCAGCGGTTCCTGTTAGCCACGAATTTTTAGCTTCTCCCGGCCTAAAAGCATCTTTTCCTGAAATCATTTGTGCATAAACATAAGGTTCGGTTTTATGCAAATCACTGATTTCTTCGAGATAAGCCGGACATATTTTCCTGTAATATTCCCAGGCCTGATTGCCACGCCCCAAAACGGTTTCGCCAATTATCACCCAGGGATTGGTATGGCAAAACACACTGGAATTTTCTTTATATCCTGCCGGATAACTCGATATTTCACCATATTCAATATAATATTTAGTAAATGCGGGGTTGTTTAACACAATTCCATATTGGCAATCCAGTTTCTCTTTTATTGCATCCAAAGCCTTTCTCGTCATTCCTTCATCCCCGCCAATTCCGGCCATGGTGCACCACCCGTTCGATTCTATAAATATTTTTCCTTCCTCATTTTCATGGCTTCCTACTTTATTGCCATAATAATCGTAGGCACGCAAAAACCAATTACCATCCCATCCATGCTTTTTTACGGCTTCAATCATTGCCACAACATGCTTTTGTGCACGTTGTGCTTCTTCTTCTTTTCCCAGATAGCGACACAGTTCCACATAATCCGTTCCATAAACCACGAATAACCCGGCAATCATCAAGGATTCGGCCTTTGAACCTTCCGATTTATTTTCAGTGGTCTGGAAAGATTCATTCGGTTCATTTGAAAAACAATTCAGGTTCAAACAATCATTCCAGTCTGCATGGCCAATAAAAGGTAAACCATGTGGGCCTAAATTGTTGATAATATAATCAAAAGAAATGCGAAGATGGTCGAACATGCTTTGGGCAATATCTGCATCGTTATCAAAAGGCACTTTTTCGTCCAGGATACTAAAATCCCCGGTTTCTTTTATGTAGCTGGTGGTTCCAAGAATCAGCCAAAGAGGGTCGTCATTAAATCCTGAGCCAATATCATTATTCCCCTGTTTGGTAAGAGGTTGGTATTGATGATAGCAGGCTCCGTCAGGAAGCTGGGTCGAAGCAATATCAATAAGCCTCTCGCGTGCACGTTCCGGAATCTGATGCACAAAGCCAATTAAATCCTGGTTTGAATCGCGAAAACCCATTCCACGCCCAATGCCACTTTCAAAAAAGGAGGCAGAGCGTGAAAAGTTAAAAGTAACCATGCATTGATACTGGTTCCAGATATTCACCATCCGATCGAGCTTTTTATCGCCCGATTGAACTGAAATAACACTCAGTAGCTCATCCCAGTATTTTTTTAGCTCATAAAGAGCACTATTTACCTTTTCTGCCGTATCGAATTCAGCAATGGTTGCTTTTGCTTTTGTTTTGTTGATTACACCTTGGGCTTCCCATTTTTCATCTTCCGGATTTTCGACATAGCCCAAAACAAAAACAAAGTCTTTTATTTCGCCGGGCAGTAATTCGATTTCAATATAATGCGAAGCAATGGGCGACCAGCCATGCGCAATACTTTGTTTCGCTTGTCCGTCAAATACAGCACGGGGTTCGTGAAATCCATTGTATAAACCCATAAATGTTTCGCGGTCGGTATCATAGCCGTTTACCGGGCTGTTTACCGAATAATAGGCATAATGATTGCGACGTTCTTTATATTCTGTTTTGTGATAAATGGTTGAACCGTCAATTTCGACTTCTCCAAGAGAAAGATTTCGTTGAAAATTCTCCATATCGGTTACTGCATTCCAAAATGCCCATTCAACAAATGAAAAAAGCTTTATTTTTTTCAAACCCGCAGTATGATTTGAAAGAGTCAACTTTTGAACTTCAGCATGTGTATTTAAAGGAACAAAGCAGAGTAACTCTGCTTCTACCTCGTTTTTTATTCCTTTTATTTTTGTATAGCCCATCCCATGCCGGCATTCATAACTATCGAGTGGTGTTTTTACCGGTTTCCAGCCGGGCGACCAAACAGTATCCCCATCTTTAATATAAAAATAGCGTCCGCCGGCATCCATCGGAATATTGTTGTAACGATAACGTGTTATTCGTCTGTATTTTGCATCCTTAAAAAAAGAATACCCTCCTGCGGTATTCGATATCAGGGAAAAAAAATCGGAGTTTCCCAAATAATTAATCCATGGCCAGGGGGTTCTCGGATTGGTTATTACATATTCTCTGTTTTCATCATCAAAAAAACCGTACTTCATGTTATCTTTTTTGAATAAGCAATTTACTTTTCTGTTTTATAAATTTAACTCCCTCTTGTTCTGCCATTCCTGGCAACAATGCATATCTTTTTCAGAAAAAGTCAGGCATTGTTTTCTAATCGGCAAAGGGATATTGTCGTTTTAACATTATGACAAATGTACAGGAGAACTTTTAAACTGACAACTGTTTTATAAAAAACACTTAATTTCTTTTTGTTTTTCATACAAACAAAAAGTCAATACTTTGATTTTAAAGAAAATACACCTCTTATGTTTTTCAGCATGTGTGCGCATTCAGAAATGATGAACTCCCCTGTTTTTCTTAGCTTCATCAGACAATACCAATAATTATGTGATACAACTTAGGGAAACTTCCACCGGAAAATGAGTAGAAAAACGAATGATTAAATGCTAAAAAATTCCAGACATCTAAAGAGCAGTTCTAAACAGCGTTAGGTGAGACACTCTGAGGAGATATACGATTAATAAATTTCGAAAAAGTCAGAATCAGGTTATTCCGATACAATTCCTTAAGCGTGAAAGAAACGCTGTAGTTATTTATCAACTTTCTTCTTTAAATAAAAACGAAAGCTCCAAAATGACTATTCGACTGTGCACTGGTAAGTGCTACAAAACCTTTTTCAAGCCTATTCCCGGAAAAGGAAGGCGGATGCATCTGCTCCATCTCTTTTTTAAAGTCGATAAATAATTTTTCGGGATGAAACCAGGTACGAAACACTCCCTTACGGTTTGTCGCAAGATGTTTTTCAAGCAAAACAGAAAGCAGTCCCATGTTGTAACGCAGGTTTATTTCGAGGCAGGGATTTATCTTAAAACCCCCATATTTATCTTCATAAATTAAAGCATCAACACCCAAATATCCTTCGTAAAAGGCAGCTATTTTACCTGATTCCAGGATATGAGTTAAGGGTTCAACAATAATTTGGGGTACGAATCGGACAAAATCCAATAATTTTTTATTCCAATCTCCGGGCAAACCGTTCAGGTTGTTGCCCATATATTGTCCCTTATTATCGGTTGTAAAATTACTAATGCCAACAAAACTAACTTTCTGTTTTTCGACCTTAAACTGAAAAGCAATATCTGCTTTCCTGTTCAGCAGGGGTTCTGCCATTGCATACCCCTGTGTTTTAACAATGCCGGCAAGTTTTTCCCATACTTTAGGATGTACCGGTGTTTTGCTGATGGGTTGAAGTCCCCTTCCCGAACTGCTCCACGGAGATTTCACCATTATTTTTTTCCATTTGCTGAGGGCTTGTTCAAAATCCTTTTTTTGAGTGCAAACACTGGCGGTTTGGTCAAAAGAAATAAAATGATTTTCCGGAAATTCGTGAATAAGACGATGTAAAATTTCAAGCGCATATTTCCGGGAACGAATTTCGCGCTGTTCCGGAGACCAATAAAAAACCGGCGATTGCTTAAATGTTTCGGAACAACTGTTTTTGAAAGGAGACAGAAATTTATGGACTGCAGGACTCCATCCCCAGGGCTGCAATGATTTACGGAGCTGGTTAATAAACCCTTCGTCATGAAATGCTCGTTTCTTTTCAATAAAAACAGGAGCTCTTATTCCCATCTTCAGCAATGGTTCAAAAAATTCAGGCAGCGGTATTTTTTCGACCAACACACAATCATCCAAAGCGGCAAAAAACAAAGGAAGTGCATCCATATCAGCCTCCATTTTTTGCAGCATTTTATTGGGTTGCCACGAAGGCCTGCCATTGCCTGTTGCATAATCGCAGGTTGGATTAAAAAGATATAAACTGGCTCCTGACATATGAACAATTATGCTTTGGGCGTTTTTACAACATATTTTCGACTCTTTTTACGAAAAACGCCAGCTTGCGCCAGAGTCATCAATAAAACGCCGGCAACAGTAAGCATTCCTCCCCAAAACTGATGTTGTGCAGGGAAAGTGTGAAAGAAAAAAAATGTTCCGATTAGTACAAAAATTCCTTTCAGGCTCTGCACAATGGCCGAACGGGAAGCCTCAATGTAACGATATGAATAGTATACCGTAACAATCGACAAAAAGGGACCGAGAAGTGCACCTATTGAAATATTTTTTAATGCCGAGAAGGGAATAACCAGCGATTGTCCGTAAACCATTAGCATGACAACACTATAAACCAACAACCATAACGAACGGTTAAGCGACAGCAGTCCCGGACTCAATGTTTTTACATGTACTTTTACAACCAGAGTAGCAATAGTAGCAAAAAAAGCATTGACAAAAACAATCCCGGTTCCACCAATAAACAACGTTTTTAAAGACGTTCCCCCGGTATAACTAATCATAAATGCACCGATAATTGCCAATACTACGCCAATGGCCTCAATGGCACCAAAACGTTCGCGTAAAATAAAAACGCCACCAAGTGTTACCATTACCGGGAACATATTTCCCAAAAATGAGGTAATAGAGGGATCTGGAATCGTGTTTACGGCAATAAAAAAAGAGGTGGTGGTTAATATTTCCAGTATGCCAAGTGTTAGCAGTATTCGTACTTGCTTTCCCGAAAGTACTGCGACCTGTTTCAGGTCTTTATTTGCCAAAGCATAAATAAAACTGAAAAAAACAGCCAAAGCAAACCAGTAAACGCCGAATTGTGTTAGATGTATTTCGTTTAATGCGGCTTTGCTGAAAATATATACATTCGAAAATGCAAGCGTAGCTATCAATGCCAGCAAATAACCTTTTATCGTTCCTGTTTTCATACAACAAAGATAGAAAAGAAAGTTGGGAGTAAACCCAAAGGCCTCAGGCAAAAAAAACAAGAAAAAATGGCCTGATTATCCTGAAACAGTTTCGTAAAAACGTTAAACTCTGAACTAAATCAACTAAAAATACAGTCTGTTTGGCATTTGGTTTTTGAGTTTTAGTTATTTTTATCCCATGTTTTTTAAAGATGTTATTGGTCAGGACGAGATAAAGAAGCGTTTAATCCGCTCGGTACAGGAACAACGCATTAGCCATGCACAACTGTTTGCCGGCCCTTCGGGAACCGGGAAGCTGGCAATGGCATTAGCTTATGCACAGTATATTTCGTGTAGTAATCCTACCGAAGACGGCGATTCATGTGGCGTTTGTCCTTCGTGTCATAAATACCAAAAACTGGCACATCCCGATTTGCATTTTGTGTTTCCGGTATTCAATGCTAAAAATTTAAAAAATCCGGTAAGCGACGATTTTATAAAGCAATGGCGCGAAATGGTGAAAAAATCACCTTATTTTGAACTGAGCGACTGGCTCGACCATATTAATGCCGGCAATGCACAAGGCTTGATTTACGAACGCGAAAGCGACTCTATTCTACGCAAGCTAAACCTGAAATCGTTCGAGTCGGAGTTTAAAGTAATGATTATCTGGCTTCCCGAAAAAATGCATGTTGCCTGTTCCAATAAACTTCTGAAAATGATCGAAGAACCTCCCGGAAAAACACTTTTTATATTGATTACCGAAAATGAAGAAGGGGTAATCAACACTATCCGGTCGAGGGCACAACTGGTAAAGTTTCCGTTTATTGAAAACCAAGCATTAAAAGAAGCTTTAGCTAAAAACAAAGAAATTGACCCACAAATAATTCCCGATGCCGTGCACCTGGCTTCGGGGAGTTACATAAAAGCACTTCGATACATTACCCCGGGCGAAGACCAACAGTTTTATCTGCAAAAATTTCAGGACATGATGCGTTTTGCCTATGCCCGGAAAGTACGGGAAATAATTGCCTGGGCCGATGAAATGGCCGGAATCGGACGCGACAAACAAAAAGCCTTTCTGGCAGAAGCATTGCGTCTGAGCCGCGAATATTTTATGCTGAACCTGAAAAATCGAGAACTGGTTTACCTGAACAGAGAAGAAAAAGAATGGGGCAAAAAATTTGCACCATTTATTAACGAACGAAATATCATTCCGTTGTCCAACGAATTTGAAATGGGCATCAAACATATCAGCATGAACGGAAACCCCCGGATTGTATTTATGGACACTGCACTTCGGATGGTTCGCCTGATAAAAAGGTAAGGTAAACTTCTACAGCAGAAATACAAAGATTTATTTCTCTTTACAAACCGTTATATTATTAACAGGATAAAGCAAGAAGCAGTTCCATATTCGTATTAGGATAATAAAGTAAGGAGCGTTTAATTTTGAAAAGTTGCCCCCCAATATTCCAGTGCCATCAACTTTTTTGCCAGCCGGAGCCCTTCATCTTTGCGCCCAACGAAATCTCGGGATTTATGCTTCGCTCCAACTCGACACAAAAACACAACAGAATGGTCAAGACTGACTTTTATCTTCACCCTTCACATCTTCTTATAATGAACGAACAATTAGTATATTAATAGAAATCTTATATCTAAAAACCGAACGCTCTATTATATTAAAGACTCTCCTCTTTTTATCCGGGCATCAGTAACAAATTTCTTAATTTGTTTTTCATCTTCATTTTTGCAAATCATTAATACATCGTCCGAATCGGACACAATATAACCATCTAGCCCCTGTATTACCGCTATTTTCTTCTTTGTTACATCAACAATACAGTTTTGCGTATCGTACAATAAAGTATTATCGCTCCGAAGCACATTGCCCTGCTCATCTTTTTGCGCTTTATCATACAACGAGCCCCAGCTCCCCAAATCGGTCCATCCGAATTCGGCTGTCAATACAAAAACATTCTCGGCCTTTTCCATTATTCCGTAATCAATAGAAATCGCTTTTCTTTCCGAATAAGCTTTATTGATAAAAGCCGACTCATCGTTAGTATTCAGCAAATGTTCTCCTTTGCTAAAAGCCTGCGACATTTCGGGTAGATACTTATTAAAAGCCTTCAGAAAACAGGAAAGTGTTGAAATAAAAATTCCGGAATTCCAATAAAACTCCCCGGTTTCAATAAACACCTTTGCCATTTCGGCATCGGGTTTTTCCGTAAATGTTTTTACTTTATAAAGATTGTCCAGATCCCGAAATTTACTTTGACTCTTAATCTGAATGTAGCCATACATTGTTTCGGGTTTGTTGGGTTTTATACCAAGCGTAATTAATGCCTCCCGGGTATCCAGAAAAGACAAACCGTTATTCAGTTGCTTCACAAATTCTTCCTGATCCAGGATAAGATGATCAGAAGGAGTTACAATTATTTTCGCTCCTGGGTTTACCTTTTTTATTTTATGAAGAGCATAAGCCAGGCACGGTGCCGTATTACGCCGCAAGGGCTCGGGCAGCACCTGGTTTTCGTTTAAATCAGGCAGTTGTTCAAGAACAAGGTCTTTGTATTTTTGATTGGTTACTACCAAAAAATTTTCCCGGGGGACAATTTTCTGAAAACGACCGTAAGTTTGTTGTAAAAAAGTTTTTCCGGTTCCAAGAATGTCCAGAAACTGTTTGGGCATGGCAATTCTGCTTAGTGGCCAAAACCTGCTTCCCACTCCTCCTGCCATAATCACGCAATATGTATTATCCATCGTTCTTACGTTTTAAAGTTTTGACATGTCATAAAAATATCATTTTTTCGAATAAAACTGATCTTCTCAATCGTTAAAAATCCTTACCTCGAAACAGAATCGTCTGAAGAAATGTTTTGTATCCGTTTTATAAATTGTATTTTTAGCCAGGTGTAAAGAAACAAACAAATGGGATTCTTTTTTCATGTAGGACGATATTTTTTGATGCTAAAACGGGTTTTTGCACGCCCTGAAAGGCTAAGAATGTACATCAAACAATTATTTTATGAAATTGATAATCTTGGTGTAAACTCGGTTTGGATTGTATTGATCATTTCCATTTTCATTGGTGGAATCATGACCATACAATTTGCAAACGCCATGGAAAATCCCCTTTATCCCAGCGGATTAGTAGGACTGGGAACACGCGACACCCTTATACTGGAATTCTCGTCAACCATGCTGGCACTGATAATGGCCGGGAAAATTGGGTCAAACATAACCTCAGAGATAGGCACAATGCGCGTTACCGAACAGATTGACTCCCTTGAGATTATGGGCATCAATTCAGCAGGCTATCTGATTCTGCCTAAAATAGTGGCGGTTGTGTTTATTTTTCCATTTTTGTATATAATAAGCGTATTCTTCGGATTACTGGGCGGAATGGTTACCGGCCCAATCACCGGAGCCATTACTATCCCCGAATATATTGATGGCATCCAATGGCTTTTTAAACCCTACTACGTTACTTTTTCTTTAATCAAAAGTTTGGTTTTTGGTTTTATTGTAGCATCTGTTCCTGCCTATTTCGGGTACTATGTACAGGGCGGCGCACTCGAAGTAGGAAAAGCAAGTACAAAAGCCGTAGTCAACACCAACATTCTTATTTTACTGTTCGACTTAATCTTAACCCGCCTGCTATTAATATGATTTCGGTAAAAAACATAACAAAATCGTTCGATGGAAATACGGTTCTTAAAGACCTCTCCATTATGTTCGACAGGGGAAAAACCAACCTTATTATTGGCCGTAGCGGATCGGGAAAAACCGTTTTGCTGAAATCAATTCTGGGATTATACGAAATAGATAAAGGAGAAATCTGGTTCGACGACCGAAACCTGGTTGAAATGAACGATAAAGAACTAAAAAAATTGCGCCGCGAAATCGGGATGGTTTTCCAGGGAGGCGCATTATTCGATAGCGTATCGGTAGAAGGCAATGTACGTTTCCCCTTGGATATGTTTACCAATATGACCGGAGCTGAAAAACAAAAACGGGTAGCCTTTTGTCTCGACCATGTAAATATCGAAAAGAAGGCTTTTAAACTTTTTCCCAGCGAAATTAGCGGGGGGATGCAAAAAAGGGTTGCCATAGCACGAGCCATAGCTCTAAACCCTAAATATTTATTTTGCGACGAACCCAACTCCGGCCTCGACCCTGAAACAGCGACGGTAATCGACCAGCTTATCCAAAGACTTACCAAAGAATTTCAAATGACTACGGTTATCAATACCCACGACATGAATTCGGTTATCGAAATCGGGGAATCTGTTTTGTTCATCTCAAAAGGAAAAAAAGAATGGACAGGAACAAAAGACAATATCCTGAAATCGGAAAACAAAATTCTCGAAGACTTCATTTTTGCCAACAAACTTTATGCGCAAATGAAAAAACGCTGACCTCAATAATTTATAAATCCAGCAACTCCTTCGGTATAATCTCAATATTTCACTTAAGCCTCGTGCGGAAAAACAATTGGTATTATTCAAAAAAAAGGAATAAAGACAACAGGTAGAATAATCAAAAAAGTTATGAATTTTGTCATATCCGTAAAAAACCTGTGAAATTCTCATCTTCAATCACATAAAAGGCTTAATTTTACTGCCCGATTTTCAAAAAACAACAATGAGCATGGGAATAAAAAAAGAAAAGCTTTTCACCGACTTTAAACCTGTTACGACAGAAGAGTGGGAAGCCAAAATTAACGCCGATTTAAAAGGCAAGGATTACGAACGCAAGTTGGTCTGGAGAACTTTCGAAGGATTCAACGTTCGTCCGTATTACCGGGAAGAAAACCTCAAGGGGAAAGCATACCTGGAATCATTACCCGGAGAATTTCCTTTTGTAAGAGGAAACAACAAAACCAACAACGACTGGTTTATCCGTCAAAACATTTTTGTTACCGATTTTGAAGCAGCCAACAAGAAAGCGCTGAAAATTCTAAACAAAGGAATTACTTCGCTTGGTTTTCTTTTTAGCGAATGCAATTCGGTAACAAAAGAAAACCTTGGCATTTTACTGAAAGACATTTGCTTGGAGGCAGTAGAAATTAACCTGGTTTGTCCGGACGACAACTGCAATTGCGTTGAAGCCTTTGCGGCTTATGCGTCGGAATATCCATGTGATAACGACCAGGTTACAGCATCGGTAGCACTCGACCCTGTTGGCACATTTGTGCTGAAAGGAAAAATGAACACCGATGCCCTGGCTGGTTTGGCAAACGAGGTAAAAAAAGCAAAAGACTTTAAAAACTTCCGCACAATTGCCGTTCATGGTAAATTTTTTGCCAACAGCGGATCATCAATTGTCCAGGAACTGACATTTTCGCTTGCCCAGGGAGCCGAATACATGACAATGCTAACCGAAGCCGGGGTTAATGCCGACGATGCAGCAAAGTCAATAAAATTCAACATGGGCATTAGCAACAATTATTTCATGGAGATTGCCAAATTGCGCACCGGCCGTTTATTATGGTCAAAAATTATTGAGGCTTATGCTCCTGAATGCAAATCTTCGGCCAAAATGATTGCACACAGCGAAACCAACCGCTACAACCTTACGGTTTACGATCCAAATGTAAACATGCTGCGCACACAAACCGAAGCAATGTCGGCAGCATTAGGCGGAGCTCATTCAATAACCGTACTTCCTTTCGATGCTATTTTTGAAGAGCCATCAGACTTTTCGGAAAGAATTGCCCGCAATCAGCAGATTTTGCTGAAAGAAGAATCGCATTTCGATAAAATTGCCGACCCGGCAGCCGGTTCTTATTATCTTGAAACATTAACAGAATCGCTTGCTGAACAGGTATGGAAACTATTCCTTGACATTCAGGAAAAAGGAGGTTTTATTGCTGCTTTCAAAGAAGGCTTTATCCAATCGGAAATAAAAAAAATGGCTGCCAACCGCGACAAACGCTATGCCCAACGCCGCGACAATATACTGGGAACAAACCAGTTCCCGAATTTCACCGAAAAAATGGATGCCGGATTCGACGGTTCATTGTTCGAGGCCATTGACTTAAGTAATGAAGATGCAGAAGTAGAAACCCTGAAACCTTACCGTGGAGCTCAGGTCTTCGAGGCTTTGCGCTACACAACCGATATGTACTCAAAAGACAACAAGCGACCGCTGGCATTTATGCTTACCATCGGGAATCTTGCTTTCCGAAAAGCACGTGCACAGTTTAGCTGCAATTTCTTTGCCGTTGCCGGTTTCGATGTAAAAGACAACAATGGTTTTAAAACTGCAGAAGAAGGTGTTGAAGCCGCGAAAAAAGCAGGCGCCGACATCGTAGTGATTTGCAGTTCTGATGACGAATATGCCGAAATTGCACCTAAAGTAGCAGAACTTCTAGACGATGAAATTTTCGTTGTTGCCGGGGCACCAGCCTGCATGGACGAGCTAAAAGAAAAAGACATCACAAATTTTGTGCATGTAAAAAGCAATATTCTGGAAGAATTAAAAAGGTATCAAACAGAACTGGGAATATAATTAAACACAAAGACACTTAGACACTAAAATGTTATCTAAAACTGAAATAGAAAAAGTCGGAAAACAAATAGTAAATGCTGCGTTTGAGGTTCATTCGGAACTAGGTCCCGGCTTGCTCGAATCGGTTTATAAAATTTGTCTTGTTGATGAATTAAAAAGCAGGGGACTTAAAGTAGAAAGACAAGTTAAACTACCTGTTATTTACAAAGGGAAAGAAATTAATAAAGACTTTTTTATTGATATTTTAGTTGAGGAAGAAGTTGTAATTGAATTAAAAGCTGTAGAACTTTTATTACCGGTTCATGAAGAACAAACATTAACCTACATGAAATTGGCTGATATTAAATTAGGATATTTGATAAACTTCAATGCTCCGTTAATAAAACAAGGCATAAAACGAAAGATAAACGGTTATTTATAAGCTTTGCGACTTTGAGTCTTCGTGTTTAAAAATAAAAAATTATGAAACCGAATTTTAAAGACATAAACATAAAAGCTGCAGCGGCGCAAATAAATGCGACAGAATGGGCAGCGAAAAATAATATTAAAAAGGACTGGATGACACCGGAGCAGATTCCGGTAAAACCGGTCTACACCAGGGAAGACCTGGAAGGCATGGAGCATCTGAACTATGCCGCCGGACTGGCACCTTACCTTCGCGGTCCTTATTCGGCCATGTATGCCATGCGTCCATGGACAATCCGCCAGTATGCCGGGTTCTCAACAGCCGAAGAATCAAATGCATTCTACCGTCGCAACCTTGCTGCCGGACAAAAAGGTCTTTCGGTAGCATTCGACCTTGCTACGCACCGCGGATACGACTCCGACCACCCGCGTGTTGTGGGAGATGTTGGAAAAGCCGGTGTAGCTATCGACTCCATTTTGGATATGAAAATCCTGTTCGATCAAATTCCGTTGGATAAGATGTCTGTATCAATGACCATGAACGGGGCTGTGCTTCCGATTATGGCATTTTATATTGTAACCGGACTGGAGCAAGGGGCTACATTAGAACAAATGGCAGGTACAATTCAGAATGATATCCTGAAAGAATTTATGGTGCGTAACACTTACATTTATCCGCCTGAATTCTCGATGAAAATTATTGCTGATATTTTTGAGTTCACTTCGCAACACATGCCAAAGTTTAACTCGATCTCAATCTCGGGTTACCACATGCAGGAAGCCGGTGCAACCGCCGATATCGAAATGGCCTACACCCTTGCCGATGGATTGGACTATATTCGTACCGGGGTACAGGCAGGCATGAATGTTGATGCTTTTGCTCCTCGTTTGTCGTTTTTCTGGGCAATTGGGATGAACCACTTTATGGAGATTGCCAAAATGCGTGCAGCGCGTATGCTGTGGGCAAAAATTGTAAAACAATTCAACCCCAAAAATCCAAAATCGATGGCATTGCGTACGCACTCGCAAACATCAGGATGGTCGTTAACCGAGCAGGATCCGTTTAACAATGTCGGGCGTACGGCTATCGAAGCAATGGCTGCCGCACTTGGACATACACAAAGTTTGCACACCAATGCACTGGATGAAGCAATTGCACTGCCAACCGATTTCTCGGCACGTATTGCACGTAACACCCAGCTGTACATTCAGCAGGAAACAGAAATATGCCGCTCGGCCGACCCGTGGGCAGGTTCGTATTATGTTGAATCGTTAACTCATGAACTGGCACATAAAGCCTGGGAACATATCCAAGAAGTTGAAAAGCTTGGAGGTATGGCAAAAGCCATCGAAACCGGGGTGCCTAAAATGCGTATCGAAGAAGCTGCGGCTCGTGCCCAGGGACGTATTGACGGAGGAACACAAACCATTCTTGGAGTAAACAAATACCGATTGGAAAAAGAAGACCCTATTGATATCCTGGAAATTGATAATACAGCTGTTCGTCAGTCGCAAATCGAGCGTTTGGAAAAATTACGTGCCGAACGTAATGAAGAAGATGTACAAAAAGCACTGGCAGCAATTACCAAAGCTGTTGAAACAAAAGAAGGCAACCTGCTTGCTTTGTCGATTGAAGCCGCAAAAAAACGTGCTTCGCTGGGCGAAATATCAGATGCCTGTGAAAAAATAGTTGGACGTTATAAAGCAGTAATAAGAACAATTGAAGGCGTGTATAAATCAGAAGCAAAAGGAAAAGACGAGTTTAAAGAAGCTCAGGAACTGGCGAAAAAATTTGCAGAAATGCAAGGACGCCAGCCTCGTATTATGGTTGCTAAAATGGGACAGGACGGGCACGACCGCGGAGCTAAAGTAGTAGCAACTGGTTATGCAGATATAGGCTTCGACGTAGATATGGGACCTCTGTTCCAAACTCCGGAAGAAGCCGCCAAACAGGCCGTTGAAAACGACGTGCATGTTGTTGGGGTTTCATCGTTGGCTGCTGGTCATAAAACACTGGTTCCGGCCGTTATCGAAGAACTGAAAAAATTGGGTCGCGACGACATTATGGTTATCTGTGGCGGCGTTATCCCTCACCAGGACTACCAATTCCTGTACGATGCAGGAGCCGTTGCAATTTTTGGCCCGGGAACAAACGTTGCTGCTGCCGGGAAACAAATCCTCGAAATTCTGATTGAAGCTTATAAAGAGTAGACAGAAGATTTTAAACAAATAGACTTTTGAAAAGCCGATTCCGTATGGGATTGGCTTTTTTCATATCTTTTTTATGTTTTATGTAATACATTCATTGCTACCTTAAAAAAACACAATTTTTTTTGGGGGGGCTTGACTTTTCTTTGCTTCGTTTCTTTTTGTCGAAGAAGAAAAATGAAGCCTAGAAAACAGAACTCATGATGCGTTTTTAACTTTATTTAATTCTGTTTCGTTAATTCATAATTTTTTTGAAGCCTTATCCAAAAAATAGATGTCGCACAACAAATCCTCAGTATTTCCGACAATCAATTATTGGAAAAAATTAAGAACCTACTTAATGCTGAAACAATTATCGGTTACGCAATTGATGACACCCCTGTTACAAAAAGTCAGTTTATTGAAGACATAAAAGAAGTTGACAAGCAAATAGAAACAGGCACACTAAAAACGTATTCAAGCGACGAGGTTCGTCAACAGATTCTACGCCCCAAAAAACAATGAGAATTGAGTAGAAAGATAAAGCAGTTCAGGAACTACAAACTATTTACGATTATATTTTTGAACAGAGTTCTACCAATGCAAAAAAGTAATCAATACTTTAATTGACTTAGGTAATTCATTAGAAGACTTTCCTAAAAAGTTTCGAAAAGAGCCCAATATTGACAATGAAAACATCCGTTGTGTTTCTAAATGAAATTACAAATCATTTATCTCATTAGAAACGAATCAATTATCATTCTTCGAGTGTTTGACACAAAACAAAACCCGAAAAATTTAACAATCGATCTTTCCTACTGACATACTGTTGTCAGTCCCCCTGTTTTTCTTTGTGTCAATTAATTTTTGTTTGATTATGGATTTTAAAAAAAGTCTAATAATCTAACAATCTTTTTTAAAAAATTATTGTCATGGAAAAAAAGAAAATTGAAGCGCAAACCGTATTAGCATTTAGCCTCAAAGCTACGTTGAAAACCATTACCACCGCTCCCGGAAATGCACCAGAAGAAATTATACAGAAAGCAGAAACCTTAGGATTAAAAATTACAGGTCCTCAGATCTGGCAGTACCGCAATTGCGACGGGAAACCCGAAACGATATTCGACCTAGACATCTGCCTCCCGGTAAAAGAAGCGAAAGGAGATGCCGGGAAATTTCATTTCGACACCCTACCCGAAGTGGTTTGTATCTCCGAAATACACAAAGGAGCATGGAGCAATTTAACAAATACTTACAACCGCATTTTGGGAGAAATAAGCCGCAAGGAAATTGTGCCAACAAACATAAGCCGTGAAGTTTACCTGGTTTGCGATTTAGAAAAACCCGACAACTGCTTAACCGAAGTGCAGTGGATTATTGAGAAATAAAAAAGAAGAAAACATTAAGAAGTTAAGGGACATTAAGACTTAATGAAAACCCTTAATTTTCTTAATGGTGAAAAAAATAACAACTTAAATAAATCACTATCTTTCGATTTGTAAAAAACAGACTTTTGACAGCAAAAAAATGAACCGCACCGACCGACTAAATGCCATACTTATCCAATTGCAAAGCAAGCGGGTTGTTAAAGCACAGGAAATTGCCGACCGTTTTGGCATCAGCCTGCGAACGGTTTACCGCGATATTCGAGCACTTGAAGAAGCCGGAGTGCCAATTGGCGCAGAAGCAGGAGTTGGTTATTTTTTGCAAGAAACGTACCATTTGCCACCTGTAATGTTTACGACAGATGAGGCTTCGGCCTTACTGTTTGGCGAAAAACTTGTCGAAAAAATGAGCGATGCCAAGCTAAAAAACGACATCTGCTCGGCATTCTATAAAATAAAGTCGGTATTGAATCCGGCAGAAAAAGATTACCTCGAAAAATTGCACGAAAGGGTTGCTGTTTACAACATGAATACCCTGGGCGACAAGTATCAACAATTATGGATTAACGAAATTCGAGATGCTTTGGTCAGCAAAAAAGTACTAAAAATCTCTTATGAATCGAAATATGCAGAAGAGCCTGTTTTGCGCAACGTTGAACCGATAGGACTTTGCAATTACAGTTCGCGCTGGCATTTGTTTGCCTGGTGCCAATTGCGTGAAGATTACCGAGACTTTAGGTTGGATCGTATTATAAAACTTGAAACTACAACCGAAAACTTTAAAGGTAAACAACACATTTCCATTGGTGAATATATGCAGTCTATTACTCCTTTTAGTAATACTGCAAACATTACCCTGTTCGTTCATAAAAAACGAAAAAAATACTTAGAAGACTCAAAGTACTGGTATGGTTTTATTGGTGAAAACAAATTGAAAAATCATTTTCGGATGTATTTTTCAAACGACGATTTGAACGGCTTTGCCAATTGGATATTAAATACAGGCAGCCATGCAATAATAGAAGAACCTCCGGAATTACACAATATCATTTTAAAATACCTGAAAGATACTTTAGAAGCATATAAAGCCTTTTTATAATTTCAAAACATTACAAAAAATGAAATAACAATATTGCTAACTTGGAGACATTTAATGCAGGCAAATACATTAGCCAGAGATATTATAAAAGTTTTCAACCCGAAAACATTTTTAGGGAATGGTACTTTAACGATATGGTCATGCTTAATTTGTTAAGCAAAGCCGACAGATATAGGTCAGATATGTATTCGGAGGATGTAAACATTGAATTATTTATTCAGATGCATATTGCCAAAGAAGCTACACAATCATCGAAAATAGAAGGGACACAAACCAATATTGAAGACGCTTTTTTGTCGAAAGAAAAAATTTCCACAGAAAAAAGAAATGATTGGGAAGAAGCACGAAACTACATTTAGGCCATAAATCATACTGTGAAAGAACTACATATGGTACCGTTCTCTTCCCGATTAATAAAACAAACACATAAATTTTTATTACTGGGAGCTAGGGGAGATCATAAATTTCCGGGAGAATTTCGCACCAGTCAAAACTGGATAGGTGGCGCTAGCATTAACCATGCAACTTTTATTCCGCCAGTACAAAATAGTATTCTTGATTTCAGATTTGGAGAAATTTGCAAACTCATCAGGAAGCTACTGGTATAATTTGTATTTTTATTGAAAAAAAATAAAATGACCATGATAAAATATCTAAGAACAGATAATAAGTCTTGTGTCTAACCGCCCCTGATACCTGCTACTTTTTGTCTTGAATCTTACTACTTTTTATCCTGGTACTAAATTTAAACAGATGAAGATACCGGTAGAAAGAAAAAAAACAATTATCTATCCCGATAAGAAACGTGTAATTGCCCGTTTCTTCTTTAACGGGGAAGAGAGAGCTGTAAAACTGATAGAAAGAATACTTACCTTAAGCGACAAAGAAGTCGAAGGCCTAATGTACCAGATTTTAAGAGAGTTCTCCAAGCGGCACAGAAGCATTACCACCATTTTTAAAAGAAATTATCTTCAAGTCGAATCTATTGTAAAGGAATGCTGCCAGGAAAACCATCTCTCTGAAAGAAAGAAATTATTAATCGGGTCTTATTTTACAATGGAATACGCCATTGAATCGGCAGCTCTTTTCAATCCGTCTATTGTTGAAGACTTTGATCAAAGCGAGCTACAGGCAGGACAAAAAAGAGTTATTATCAGCCTGAGAGCCACTGGAGAAGGACACCTTTCATCCCTTATTTTTCGCAGGGCTGTTATTGACAAAAATAACGAAATAAACATGATTGAAGCCGGCGACCAGATAGGAGAAGCAGAACGCATAAAAGATCATATTTATCAAAAAAAATATTTCGAGAAAAAGATAAAAGACATGGACATTGAAGAGAACATCTCCTCAATGGTTCTGGAACGCTTACCCGACAAGTTTAAATACGACCAGATAAGCGAAGTCGTTCAAAAAATAAAAAGAATGGAATGCTGTTCTTCCCCGCTATGTAAAAAATCAATTGACGAAATACTCTGGCTGGCTGATTCGCATTCAACAATTCGATTCTCGTTTGATACCGATATATCAGAACGAGTTATTTTTCCTGCTTCAAGAATTGAAAAAAAAGGAATTGAAGACGCCCGTTTTACAAGATTTGTAAAAGACGACGGTACAATAATCTACTACGGAACCTATACTGCATACGACGGCTATACCATATTGCCCAAACTAATAGCAACCAAAGACTTTTGTGATTTCGAGGCTTTTCCCCTTCATGGAAAATATGCAATCAATAAAAACTTAGCTTTGTTTCCCCGAAAAATAAACGGGAAATATGTTATGATTAGCAGGGTCGACGGAATCAATAATTATATCATGTTTTCCAAAAATCTGCAGCGCTGGAACAAGGCTGAAATATTATCGGAACCATTGAATAGCTGGGAATTAATACAGGTAGGAAATGGCGGTTCGCCAATTGAAACCGAGAAAGGATGGCTACTGATTACTCACGGAGTAGGACCGGTACGGAAATATTGCCTGAGCGCCTGCCTGCTCGACCTGGAAGACCCATCAAAAGTAATCGGGAAACTAAACGAGCCACTCCTGTTGCCCGATGAAAAAGAACGGTCGGGGTATGTGCCTAATGTGGTTTATACCTGTGGAACAATCGTCCACAACGGACATCTCATTATTCCTTATGCCATGAGTGACTATGCCTCATCGTTTGCAAGTGTTAACATGGGGATTCTGCTCAATAAGCTTACCGAGACAATAATAAATCCCTGAAGAGACAGATGCCGTATGCCCTGTCTTCAACTGATTAAAAATGTATGGAGAAAAAAAAGGCAGCTTCTACAAGCTGCCTCAAGCCATGAAAACAATTAAACAATGTTCAGAAAACAGAAAACTAGAAACAATTAAATCGTCATAATATCTTTTTCTTTAGCTTCAGCTAAAGCGTCTACGTTCTTTCCAAAATCGTTGGTATACTGTTGTACAGTTCCTTCCAAATCCTTCACCCGATCCTCTGCCAAACCATCTTTCTGAAGTTTCTTCAGACTTTCGTTCGCCTCTTTTCTCGCCCCTCTTATACTAATTTTTGCATCTTCTGCTCCCTGACGAGCTTGTTTTACTAAAGATTTTCGTCTTTCTTCAGTAAGAACGGGTATATTAATACGAATGATTTCACCATTATTATCAGGGTTTAGCCCCAGATTTGCATTTAAAATTGCTTTCTCAATCTCCGGGATCAATGCTTTCTCCCAAGGTTGAACCGCAATTGTTCTGGAATCGGGAGTACTAATATTAGCCACCTGGCTTAACGGAGTCTGGCTTCCATAATATTCTACAAGTACACCATCCAGCATTGCAGGGGATGCTTTCCCCGCACGTATATGCGTTAATTCTTTCTCAAAAAAATCAACAGCTGCCTGCATTTTCTCTTTACAGACATCAAAAACGAAATCCACTTCTTCTTGCTTTAAAAACATCTCTAAGTCTTCAACAGTAGTTGGTTGACAAATATAAACAAAAATTAACTAAAGGGAAATTTTTTTATTCGATTTATTTTATTTTCGGCAATTTTCGAGTAATCAGTATTTCTTCGACTAAAATTAAATACGAAAAAGATTTTTGCTAATTATGAACAACAGTTCCTATCTTTTCGTCATTCATAACCTTTATTAAATTTCCTTTTTTATCCATATTAAATACCAACAGGGGCAAATCATTTTCTTTGCACATAGTTGTTGCGGTAAGATCCATAATACGTAAGTTTCGGTTATAAATCTCATCAAAAGAGATGTCGTCGAATTTTGTAGCCGAAGGGTCTTTTTCCGGATCGGCAGTATAAATCCCGTCTACCCGCGTTCCTTTCAGCATAATATCGGCTTCAATTTCTATTGCTCGTAAAGCACTGGCGGTATCGGTGGTAAAATACGGGTTACTTGTTCCCCCGGCAATAATAACCACTTCTCCTTTTTCCAATAGCTCAACCGCTTTATCTTTTGAGTAATATTCGCCCACCGGCTCCATTCGTATAGAGGTCAGCACTTTCGATTTTACCCCTGCATTAACCAGGGCTGAATTCAAAGCAAGGCTGTTGATTACGGTTGCCAGCATTCCCATTTGGTCTCCTTTCACACGGTCGAACCCTTTGGCGGCACCGCTCAATCCGCGAAAAATATTTCCTCCGCCAATTACAATACCGACCTGTACGCCCGAGTTTACAATGGTTGCAATTTCTTCGGCATAATCAGCGAGGCGTTTCTGATCAATACCATATTGTTGATCCCCCATTAACGATTCGCCACTTAGTTTTAATAAGATTCGTTTGTATTTTGACATTTTTTTTAGCTATTAGATTGTTCGACTATCATACCTTAATATAATTATTTCATTTTTAAACCGTTCGTTATTTACTGTATACAACTGACAACAAAATCTTTAATTAATCAACAAGCAATTAGCACATTAACAAAAGTCTCATGTCTCTATATCTAAAAACCTAACGGTCTGTTGTTTTTAAGAGCAAAAAAAAATACCTGGGCTCAATTTCCTTTTCCTGCCTGCAACCTCGATTTATCGCCCAGATAGCCACCATGATGACGTTTTGCATAATCTTCGCTGGTAAAACCAATCTTGTTCATCATCGAAACCACAAGAGCATCGCCAATTACTGTCATTACCGTTGTTGATGTTGTAGGCGAAAGCCCCAGCGGACAAACTTCTTTCGGGTTCCCGGTATAAATAAAAGCATCGGCAGCTTTTGCCAATTCGCCGTCGGGATTGCTGGAGATAACAATTAACGGGATGCCAGGATAAAGATTCTCGGCAAGATTCACCAGTTCGATAATCTCGCGCGTTTTTCCCGAATTAGAAATAAGCAGCAATACATCGTTTGCCTGCAAAACACCAAGGTCGCCATGTTGCGATTCACTGGGATGCAAAAACACTGCCGGAGTCCCGGTAGAACTAAAGGTAGTAGCAATATTTAATGCAATTTGCCCGGCCTTTCCCATTCCGCTGGTTACCAATTTTCCTTTTTTCTGATGTACCTGTTTGCTTATCAAATCAATGGCATCTATCATTCCGTCGCTAACAGGAATATTTTTAACAGCCTGCGCTTCGTGTTCAATAACTTTTCTGATTGTATCCTTCATAAGAATTCAAATAAAAAACAAAATTATAAGAAAAACAATTGGAACAACAATTCAGAGGAGCCGGAATTAAAATAAAAACCATTAAATTATTCGGCTTATGCAGTTTTTTTTAATTTTGTACCTCATTTTCTTAAAAAAGAAATGTTTTATATAAAATTTGCACAGAAAAGAAATAAAGAAGTACAACATAACAAAGGCATATTTTAAAGATAAGACACACAGTTAATTATCAATAACATTACCTGGATTGATGTTTAAATTAAACAAATGAAAGAAATTGTACCTCCTCTTCCCAAAGAGGAAATAATAGCAGAGCTTACCCCCGAAAAACTTCTTAGAAAGACCAACAAGGGAGGAAATGAAATATATATCGTTACGGCACAGAATTCTCCGTCCATAATGCAAGAATTAGGACGTTTGCGCGAAATTACATTTCGCGATGCAGGAGGAGGAACCGGAAAAGAAACAGACATTGACAAATACGATACTCAGGAAGATCCGTATAAGCAATTATTGGTTTGGGATCCTGATGCCCGGGAAATTCTCGGCGGATATCGTTATATGATATGTGCCGATGCCCCACGCGACGAAAACGGGGAAATGCTGATGGCTACCTCCCGGGTGTTTCATTTTTCTGAAGAATTCGAAAAAAACTATCTCCCCTATACTTTAGAACTGGGGCGTTCGTTTGTACAGCCGGCCTACCAGTCGAGCAAAGCAGGAGCAAAAGCACTTTTTGCTCTCGATAATCTTTGGGACGGACTTGGTGCGTTGACCGTAGACCACCCGGAAATAAAATACTTCTTCGGAAAAATGACGATGTACGAACACTTTCATTCCGAAGCACATAACCTGATACAATATTTCTTAAAAAAATATTTCAGAGATAAAGAAAACCTCGCTTACCCTAAAGCCCCAGTGGAGTTTGACCTTGACTTACCGGCTATGCGAAAAATATTTACCGGAAAAAACTACAACGAAGACTACAAAATTCTAATACAAAGTGTTCGGAAATATGGTGAAAATGTACCGCCATTGGTTAATGCTTACATGAACCTTTCGCCATCAATGAAAACATTTGGAACAATCCGAAATGAAAAATTCGGCAACGTACTTGAAACCGGAATCATTGTTACCATTAAGGATATTTACGAAGTAAAAGTTGACCGCCACATTGAAACGTATCTAAAAACAAAAGAAAAAGGCAGTAAATGGCTGAATATAAAATAACTCAATAACCTTTTTTTCATCCACTGTCAAACAATATTCAAATTAAATCCTGCTCTTTACTAAAAAATCATTTGATGTTTCCGAAAAAATATCAGGTGATTTTTTTTTAATCAAGTGCTTCTTTTCAAAAAATCAAGTGATTTACTCAAAAAAATCAAGTCTTTTTTTTAAAACAAATTAGCACTCACCCCCACAACAAGTTTTAAAAGAAGTATTTCCTATCTTTATCGAAAAAAATTAAATGTTATTTGTTACAGGAGGAACAGGATTAGTAGGAGCACACCTGCTTTTAGAATTAACCCAAAGCGGGGAAAAAATAAGGGCATTAAAAAGAAAAGACAGCAAGCTTCAACAAGTTATTAAAATATTCTCGTACTACACCAACGAATATCAGAAACTGTTCGATACCATTGAATGGATAGAAGGAGACATGCTGGACTATTATTCTTTAGAGAAAGCACTTTCGGGGGTTAGTGCCGTTTATCATTGCGCAGCTATTGTGTCGTTTAACAAACAAGACAGGGAAGCATTAATTTCGGACAATGTTGAAGGCACAAGAAATATGGTGAATGCAGCTATTGAGAATGGGGTAAAAAGGATATGCCACGTGAGTTCTATTGCGGCATTGGGGAGTTTAACAAACGGCAATTCGGTAACGGAACAAACGCCATGGGTCCCTTCAAAAAATAACTCGGCCTATTCCGAAAGTAAATTCTTCTCAGAAACCGAAATATGGCGGGGAATAGAAGAAGGACTGGAAGCTGTTATTGTTAATCCTTCGATTATATTAGGACCGGCAAACTGGCATACCGGGAGCGCGCAATTTTTTAAAACCATAGGTGCCGGAATGAAATTTTATACAAAAGGTGTTACCGGCTACATTAGCGTAAAAGATGTAGTTAATACAATGATTTTGCTAATGAGCGATAAACATTTTCCGACATGCAAAAACCAACGTTTCCTGCTAAATGCCGAAAACCTTAGTTACCAGGAAGTATTTTTTCAGATAGCAGATGCATTGAACAAGCCCCGCCCAAGCGTTTTTGCCTCCGACTTTATGCTGGGCATGGCATGGAGAATTGCAGGGCTGGTAAGTTTATTCACCCGTAAAGCTCCTCTTATAACACGCGAAATAGCCACAGGCCGAAATGCAGAAAACCGTTATGACGGCTCAAAAATAACCAACAAAACTGGCTTTTGTTACACCCCGATTTCTGAAATAATTAAAACAACTGCTGCTTTTTATCGAAATGACCAGGAAAAAAATTAAGGTAAGCCTGGCATAAAAAAATGTTTTGAAATAACCTGGTCGATTTTATTTCGGCACAGTCTCTAAAGCCGGTAAAAATGTTTACATTCGTGCGATAATTAAGCTTTATGAAAACAGATTTATCTTCTATAAAAAATATTATTTTCGATTTGGGCAATGTAATTGTCGACCTTGACTTTGATGCCACCATTAATGCTTTTTTGAAACTGGGACTCAACAAAGCTGTATTGAACAATCAGCAAGTCTATTCTCATCCGATGTTTTATGCTTTTGAAGTAGGGAATATATCACCCGAAGCATTCAGGAATACAGTAAGGGAGATACTGAAAAATACGGAAGCTACCGATCGACAAATAAACGATGCCTGGTGTGCAATGCTTCTGAATACTACTGCCGAACGAATAAAATTATTAAAGAAACTTGGTCGCAAATACCGCATCTTCCTGTTCAGCAATACCAATGTAATTCATATCAACGATTTTTTGCATCGGTTTACAGAAAAATATCATTTTGACTTTACCTCTCTGTTTGAAAAAACTTTTTATTCTCACGAAATTCATGAACGCAAACCTGACCTTAGTGCCTTCAATAAGGTAATTGAAATGGCAGGTGTAATTCCGGAAGAAACGTTATTTGTCGACGACCTTAAAAAAAACATCGAAGGAGCAAGAGCGGCAAAACTAAATGCTTTTTGGCTGAAAGATGGCATGGAACTCTGCAACTGTTTCGATATAAAGGCATTACAATAAACCGTTAGGTTTTTTTGTATAAGACATATGAGTTTCGCTAGCACACTAACAACCAGAATACTCAAACCAATCCCGGATTAATCGTAAAATACGAATAGTCAGCCACATGCCCCAAAGCAGCAGACTCTTAACACCCGATTACAGCCATTAGACTATGGGAGTACGGGTATCATTACGAAATTAGTCTGTCAGATTTGAATTAAACAACTTTTTATTCCCGGACATGTCTCCCAAAGCTGTTGGCCCGTTAATGCATCCTCCTTCGCATGCCATTACTTCAATAAAATTAGCCGGGGCTTTTCCCCGTGCATAGGCTTTGAGCATGCCAACAGCTTTTTTGTCTATCCCGTTAATAACAAGTTCTTTTATATTTGCATCCGGACGTTCTTTTTTTACTGCCGCAGCCACCCCGCCCGACAAAGCAAAACAACGATCGTAAGTTTTTCTATTGTGGCGATTTTTTTCATCTGGTAAAGTTCCCAGGTCTATATCAAGCCCGACAACCAGAGCATTTAATTCTTCGAACGACATTACATAGTCTACATTTTCGTGGTATTTAGCTTCTTTTCTCTTGGCGATGCACGGGCCAATAAATACGGTTTTGGTTCCGGGGAAACGTTTTTGAGCCATTTCTGCAGCATATACCATTGGCGAAGGCGTGTCGGATACGAAAGGCTTTAGCTTTTTCACATGTTTTACTACAGTTTCGGTATAGCTTGGACAGCAACTGGTTGTCATAAAGCAGGCACCATGATTTACCCGTTCTACAAATTCTTCCGATTCGTGCTCAACTGTTTTTCGTGCACCATCTGCTACTTCTATCACCTCGTTAAAGCCAATCTCTTTCAGGAGGCTTTCAATTTGTCCCGAAGTAAGGTTAAACTGGCCATGTATGGCAGGAGCAAATAAAGCGGTTGTGTGTTTTTCCTGCCTGATGCACATCAGTATATCTATAATCTGACTAACTTCGAAGATGCTTCCAAAAGGACAGGCATTCATACATTTTCCGCAATAAATACACTTTTCTTCATCAATTTGTTCTACTCCATATTCGTTTTTAGAGATTGCTCCTACCGGACAGGCTGTTTCACAAGGAACAGGCACATGTATAATGGCATGAAACTGGCATAGTTTTTTACAAATTCCGCAGTTAATACATTTATCCGGATCAATTTTTGCCTGCCCGTTTACCATTGAAATGGCATTTTTCGGACAATTCATAATACAAGGGCGGGCTACGCATCCTCTGCAAAGATTACTTACGACATACTGTGTTTTTATACAGCTGGTACAGGCTTCGTCGACTACCGTAAGTATGTTACCTTTTACTTTTTCCCGTTTTTGGGCACTGGCAGCATAAGCCGACAAAGGCGTTAATTCATCTTCTTCATCATCAACCGTAAAACCAAGCAAAGGAAACAGCTTGTATTTAACAACAGCTCTTTCTTTATGAATGCAGCATCTGTTTTTTGCTTCACGGCTTTTGGGAATCATTTTAATTGGTATGCGGTCTATCCCTTCGGTAAGTTTATTTTCGGCAAATAACCGAATAATATGCCTGAGTAAATTTCTCCTGATTATTAGTGCGTTACTTGTCCTGCTCATTGTGCCGATTTTTTTTGAAGGCGCAAAAATATCACCTTTTTATGTTTTACAGCATATTTCTAAAAATAATTCAGTCATGTTAAAATTAAGTTAATCCATCTGGCACGGCGATTAAACAAATTTCTGCAAATTCGCATTAAAACGGATATCCGATAGCAAAGTTCCAGTTTAAATCGTCGCTGGTGAGTTTCCGGGAGCCAATAATCCACCGTTTTCCTTTGTCTTCAGAAGGTACCCGTAGCTTCAGCCCCATATCTACCCTCAAAATAAAATAGTTAAGATTACAGCGAAGACCTGCTCCGGTGCCTACTGCTATTTGCTTATAAAACCTATCAATTTTGAATTGTCCTCCCTCCCGGTTGTCCTTTTCATTAATCGCCCAAATGTTTCCGGCATCAACAAACATAGCCCCCTCAAACTTTCCAAAAAGATGGAAACGATATTCAAAATTTCCTTCTAATTTTAAGTCGGACGACTGGTTGGGATAAACCCCTTCGTCAGCGGAATAAGTTCCGGGGCCCAGCGAACGAACCTGCCATGCCCTTATACCGTTTGCCCCACCGGTAAAATATTGTTTTTCGTACGGTAAAACCCGTGAATTGCCATAAGGAAAGCCAACTCCAAGAAAAAAACGCCCAACAATAGAATTGTACTTGTCGATATAAATCGACCGGCGCATTTCAATATCAGCCTTTATATATTGTGCATATTGCGTTCTTAGAAAACGATAATATTCAAAATCGCTATCGTCAGAATCCGGATACTTGTCCCGGTCAGAAAGCTTGGAAAGACACCATAAAATATTTCCTGCGCTTTCAATTTTAAAACGGGCATAAGTATAGCTTGCCTTTGTATTTAATCGTTGATTATTGTAAACAACAGTGTAATTGTTGGCAAAAATAAAGTGGTCGGTAAAACTACTTTTTATGTAAAGATTTTCAATTAAATTAATAAAGTCCTCATCGTACTTAAATAAATGCACCAGGTTTAAATCCAAAAAGTTCCATCGCTGGCTTAAACATTCTGATGTTGACCAGGCATAACCGAGCTTCATGGTTGAAATTGTTCGGGTATACTCGGGTCTGCGTTGGTAGTTGTAAGCAATACTAATATTTGTTTTAGGCAAATCCCGTCCAAATCGCCCAAGATATTGCCCAGGGCCAAGTAACTTAGGAATACTCAAGGTAGCTTCTACTCCTATTTCGCGGGTATTAAAATAATCGGCCTTATTATTTACCTCCCGTTGCATGCGTTCTATCGCACCTTTTAAACGAAGCTGAAAAACTTCGGCTCCCCTGAATATATTTCGGTTCTGGAAATAAATATTGCCGGCAACTCCAAGGTTCCCGGAAGTATTTGTACCTTCAACATCAAACGAAACGGACTGTTTTTTTAAAGGAGCAAGCCGTACGTTACAATCAAGCAGTGCCGAATCCTGTTTCGGATATGCTTCTTCAAACTGGATATCAACATACCTGAATTGCCGCAAACGGCTTAAGGCATTAAAAGTATTTTCAACATCATCAACATTATAAAGCTTTCTGCTTTGCATTTTGTTTGAGCGATTGAACAGGTCTGTTGGATACTTAAATTTATGACTGAGATACAAATTCGAATTGTCCCAGTGCAGCGTATCTGAATATTCGGAATTTTTCAGTCTGAATGCATTCCCCTTAAAACCTCCCGGCAAAACAAAAAAACGGAAGCGATTGAGCAGATACGGACTTAAAATTTTAGCAGAATCCTGCATCGACTCGCGGGTTTCCCCGATATATAAATCAAGGATTGCCTGCTTTTTAAAAAGAGTAGTGTCGGCAAGGTAGCGCACCTGGCTGTTCGTAAAATAATAATATCCGTTGCGTTTATAAAGCTTTACTATTTTCTGTTGTTTTTTTTGCAATTCATAAATATCGAACGGTGTTTGAAGCCTGAAATACAAATTTGCTGAATCTTTCCTGAAAATTGTTTCCAGTTCAGAAGAAGCAAAATGATAACGTACATCTTTTATGGTATACCTGTCGCCACATTTAATGTTGTATTTTACACTCACCTTCCGTTTTTTCTCATCGAAAACAATTTTGTCGGTAATTTTTGCATGGTAATAGCCTTTGTTGTTCATAAACTGCTCCAATTGTTCGTTGGTTCGCATAGTAAGCAGTTCGTCGTATATTTGCGGTGCTTCACCAATACGTTTCAACCATCCGTCTTCTTTCTTTTTCGACGAAAGATTATACATGCCGAGGTAAAGTTTTATAAACCCCAGTATTTTACAATTTTCTTTTTGTCGGATGTATGCTTTGGCTTCTTCTTTGTTTATTTCCCTTGAGTCTGTTTCCAGTTCAACCTTACTCAACAGGTATTTTCCTTCGGGAACAAATTTTGTTTGGGCGCAGGAAGTCAGGATAATAATTGAGAGCATTATCACCCATTTCGTAAAATTAATCGTTATTTTGTCGGTGTTCAAATTCAAATATTTAATTGCTAACAATCTGTTTTTATAACTTTATAAAATATATCCATTGTATTATGATCAGTAAAAATACAACAAAACGACTAAAACAACTCGCATTAAAGAAATTCCGATACAAAGAAAATTTATTTTTGGCAGAAGGCAATAAAATGATAAAAGAACTTGCTACTTCTTCAATTGAGGTTACAGACCTTTTTATTACTCATGAATTTGAAAAAGAAATTCGGGATTCATCGATAAAAGCAGAACGCACAACAGTTGTTTCGGCCGAAGAACTAAAAAAAATAAGTTTATTAAAAACACCACAAGACAGCTTGGCGGTTTGTAAAATACCGGCTCCCGACTCGCTACCTGATGTTTTTTCCGAACCTTTTAGTCTTTATCTCGACTCTATTCAGGATCCGGGCAATATGGGAACCATCCTTCGTATTTGCGATTGGTATGGCATACAAAACATTTTTTGCTCGGAAGATACGGTTGATGTATACAATCCGAAAGTAATACAGGCAAGCATGGGGTCGTTTGCAAGGGTAAAAGTATTTCGAAGCTCTTTTAGTGCAATAAAAAGCATTGCCCAAAATTCAGGAACAACTGTTTACGGCGCTTTTATGATCGGCAAAAATGTATACCAACACCACCTGAGCCCCAAAGCATTGCTGGTTGTTGGAAACGAAGGAAATGGCATCAGCGAAAACGTTGAAGAAAAGATTGATGAAAAATTAAATATTCCGAATTTCTCGAAACAAAAGAACAGAGCCGAATCGCTAAATGTAGCTGTTGCTACCGCAATATTGTGTTCCGAGTTTAAACGACAGGGATAACAAACGTCAATAACAAATCACCCAAAAAGTTAAGATTCAGATTAAAAATTAAATCAACAGCCCACTTATTGCTTTCATTTTAAAATATAATTTTATATTTGCGGCGTAAAACAAAAAAACAAAAGATGTTTAACAATTCTTACTTTTATTTTTACTTTTATTTTGGTTCTGAAAACGGGATCAGGAAGTAGGGTATTGTTAAAATAAAAAAATATGTTACGGAAAGGTCTCGAAAATGTTCGGGGCCTTTTTTTATGAGCAAAGCTTTGGTTAGTATACGTAGAAAAACGATAAAATAAAACAGCCCGTGGCTGAGATAATATTTAAGGCACACAGGACCATGACCGTTATTTTTTCTCACATAACAAATGGGCTACACAAAAATTTAGACAGATGAAGATAACAATTATAGGACTTGGGTTAATAGGAGGATCGCTGGCCAAAGACCTGAAGAAAAACGGTTTTGCCACCGAATTACGGGGAGTGGAAATAAACGAATCTCATGCCCGGGAAGCAATCAGGTTAAAACTGGTAGACAGGATTTTACCCCTCGAAGAAGCTGTGAAAAATACCGATCTGGTAATTATTGCTATCCCTGTAGATAAAACACTGGAGGTATTACCCCGTGTGCTGGATTTAATTGACAGTGGGACAACCGTTGCTGATATGGGTTCAACAAAAAAACAATTGACGAATGCAATTGCCGGCCACAAACGGCGTAAAAACTTTGTGCCGGCTCACCCCATGTCCGGAACCGAAAATTCCGGGCCAACAGCTGCATTGGAAGGACTTTTCAAAGGAAAGATTGCCATTGTATGCGACCAGGAAAATTCCGGGCCTCAGCATATTGCTCTGGTCGAAAAAATGTTTCAAAGCCTGGATATGAACATTGCCTATATGACCTCTGATGAGCAGGACCACAGCACTGCCTTTGTGTCTCATTTGCCTCATGCTGCAGCTTATGCCCTGGCAAATGCTGTACAGGATAAAGAAGACCGCAGCATAATTTTCGACCTGGCAAGCGGAGGGTTTCGTTCAACAGTGCGTCTGGCCAAAAGCACCGGAACAATGTGGAGTCCCATCTTTCAGCAGAATCGTGATTATGTTGTCAGCGCACTGAACGCTTATATTAAACATCTTATCGAATTCAGGGATTGCATGAAAAATAAGGATGACGAGAAAATGCAACAGCTGATAAAAAATGCGAATAAAATAAGAGGAATATTAAACGGAGAAACTCCTCATTTGGTGAAAAACGAAGAAAAAATAACAAAACTTTATACAAAATAAGAAAAAAATTATGGCATTAGAAATTGAAATTAACCCGATAAAAGCCTGGTTGCCACACATCGACAACCCATTGCTGATTGCAGGACCATGCAGTCTTGAAACAGAACAGCAGGTATTGGATACGGCAAAATTACTAGCAAAAGACAAACGCGTATTTGTTTTTCGCGGTGGAGTATGGAAACCCCGTACCCGCCCCGGTTCGTTCGAAGGAGTAGGTTCTGTAGGGCTGAAATGGCTACAAAAAGTAAAAGAAGAAACCGGGCTTCCGGTAGGTACCGAAGTTGCCAATGCCCAACACACCGAAGAGGCATTAAAGGCAGGCATTGATGTGCTTTGGATTGGAGCGCGGTCAACCACCAGCCCTTTTGTCGTGCAGGAAATTGCCGATGTATTAAAAGGCAGCAATGCTGTTGTGATGGTAAAAAATCCGGTAAACCCCGACGTACAACTATGGATGGGCGCTATTGAACGGATTTCGCAGGCTGGTATTAAAAATATTGTGGCCATTCATCGCGGTTTTACTCCTTTCCGAGAAACCAAATACCGCAATTACCCCAACTGGAAAAACGTAATCGAATTAAAACGTAAAGTGCCCAATCTGCCTATCATCTGCGACCCGAGCCATATTGCCGGGAAACGCGAATTCCTGCAGGAAATTGCACAAAAAGCTTTCGATATGGGTATGGAAGGGCTAATGCTGGAATCGCACATTGACCCGTCGCAGGCATTAAGCGATGCAGCCCAACAGCTTACACCAGCCGGCCTAGCTAAAATGCTCGACAAACTTGTTATCCGTAATGAAAACGCAGACAATCCTGATTTTGAAAACCGTCTGGATATGCTGAGAAGCCGGATTGATACGATTGATACAGAGATGATGGAGCTATTGGCGTCAAGAGTTGAAATCGTAAAAGAAATTGGACAGTACAAAAGAGAGAATAACGTTACTGCATTGCAAATAAACCGCTGGACACAGTTGATGGAAAACCGGATTGGACTGGGAAAAGACATGAACTTAGATGAAACATTTGTAAAAATATTGTTCCAGCTTATCCATGAAGATTCGGTGCGTATGCAAACCGAAATTATGGATGAATAGTTGCAGACAGAGGGTCAGATGTGGTTATGTTTCCGCTTTTCGTTTATTTCTACGTATAAACTGACAATTAACAAAAGTCTCATGTCTAAAATCCCGAATTATTAAAAAGTTAAGGCAACAATTATCAGGAAAAAAATGCGTTCTGTCTATAAAAAACAGGAAGCCATATATTGTTAAATAAATTCATGAACTTTTGTATGGATTTTGCATTCAGATAAAAATAAACCATAAAAATAACAATTATGAAATCAATTCGGTTATTACTTCTCCTGGTGGCAATAGTCCTGACATCAGCAGCATACGCACAAAACGAGCAAACATCCGCTCAAAATCAGGAACACAAACGAAGCACCCAAATGCAACGTTCTGACAAGAAGAAAAAACAACAACGCTCAAGCAGAAAGGTGCGAAAAGCAAACGAACATCGAACGATTACGGTTATAAATCAGCCTCAAAAAACGCATAAACAGGTAGATCGTTCAATGGTGAATTTTAAAAAGCAGGATCCCCGGGTAGTAACAATGCGCCGGCCGAGTAAAAACAGTGGCATGGAAGTTATGAAACATAACAATCGTAAATATTACTATAAATCCGGACTCTTTTACAGCTTGTTTAATAATGAATTTGTAAAAATTGCAGCACCTGCCGGACTGAGCGTTACTATTTTGCCCGAAGGATATGTTAGTATTTCGCTAAAAGGTAAAAAACACTTCTACTACGAAGGAACTTTTTACTATCGGTCAAACAACTGTTATATTGTAGAAGATGCCCCGGTTGGAGCAATTGTATATGCCTTACCAGTTGATTACGAAAAAGTTGAAATTGATGGCGAAATTTTATACGAATACAATGGCATCCTGTACGAACGCATACGTTACAACGGCGAACGTGCTTACCAGGTAGTTGGAACTTTAGACTAAAAGTATAAAAATTTTACAGTCCAAGAGGGTATCAAAAAAGTATAAAAACTTTAACCGCAAAGGTCGCACAGCAAATCACAAAGGACACAAAGCACGAATAATCAGCAAGTCGTATCTGCGTGTTTTGCTTAAATTTAACGTACTCTGCGGTTAAAAAAACTTTTGGGACCCCCTCTTTTTTTTGCTTTATTTTTTACAGGAATGCTTTAATTTTGTAGCAAATTAAATTTATGGCACAATTCACCCACATTATTTTCGATTTAGACGGAACCCTAACCAACAACACGCGAGGCATTAAAAACTCGTTAAAATATGCATTGAACAAAATGCACATTGATGATTATCGCGAAGATATTCTGGATGGTTTTATTGGCCCGCCACTCCAATGGGGATTCAGTACTTTGTTTGGAATGAACGAGCGAAACACCAACCTTGCCGTAGAATACTTCCGGGAGTATTATGCCGAAAACGGCTGGCACGAAAACGTTCCGTACAACGGTATTGTAGAAGTAATGGCTTCACTCGACGCACAGGGGAAAAAGATGTATATTGCCACATCAAAACTCGAAAAATTTGCACAGCAAATCATCCGGCATTTCGAGATGGACAAATATATTATTCACCTGAAAGGTGCCGACTATAGCGGCAAAAAAGCTACAAAAACACAAGTGCTTGCCGGATTACTGGCAACGCAACAACTTGTTCCGTCGAAAGATATTGTAATGGTTGGAGATACCTCGTTCGATATTGTTGGCGGAAATGAAAACGGTCTATCAACCCTTGCTGTCGGCTATGGTTTTGGGAAAGAGGAAGATTTAAGAAATGCCAATCCTACATTTTACGCAAAAGATGTGGAAGAAATGTTTGAGGTGTTAGGAAATTAAAACACAAAAGAACAAACAGAAAAAGGGCTGGTTATTCCAATTTATTCCTTCGGGTAATTTTCTTAAAAGATTGTATCTTTAGGAACTGTAAAAAGATAAGAATGATTATTCCACCATCCATAAAACCCGGATCAAAAATTCGTATTATTTCGCCGGCCGGGAAAATAAAAAAAGAATACGTAGAGCCTGCCATTGAGTGGCTTCGGACGCAAGGCTACAAAGTTGAAACAGGAACACATGTTTTTGCCCAACATTTCCAGTTTGCCGGAACCGACGAGCAACGCCTCAATGACTTACAAACGGCACTCGACGACCCAGAGTGCAATGCAATAATATGTTCGCGTGGTGGTTATGGAACGGTGCGTTTAGTTGACAAACTGGATTTCACCTGTTTTCGGAAAAATCCGAAATGGCTGGTGGGCTTTAGCGACATTACCGTTCTGCATTCGTGTTTGAACCTGCAGAAGATAGCAACCATTCATGGTGTTATGCCCCGCTACTTTTTCGAGGGAAATAGGAACGAATCAGGGAGTTTGTTGTCAATGATGCATCTTATTACCGGCTCAAAAGTTACCTACAAACTTAAAAACACCGAGTCTAACCGTCCGGGATATGCCAATGCCGAACTTACAGGCGGAAATCTCTCCATTCTTGCAAGTCTTCAGGGAAGCCGTTACGATATCAGCACCGATAGAAAAATCCTTTTCATTGAAGAAATTGACGAATACCTATATCATATAGACCGGATGATACACCAACTAAAACTTGGCGGAAAGCTTAAAAACTTAGCCGGTTTAATTATCGGCGATTTTTCGAATATAAAAGATAACGATTCGCCTTTTGGCCAAACCATTGAAGAAATCATCCGGGAAGCTGTTGAAGATTACGATTACCCGGTTTGCTTTGGATTTCCGGCTGGTCACGAACGTACAAACCGGGCACTGATGTTTGGCCAGAAATGGGAATTACAAGTAGGTCAGCAGCAAACAACTTTAGAAATTAAATATTGAGCTAAAAATGGTCTCAACCCGCGAACTTGGCAAAATTTCCGAAGGATTAGCCCAAAAGCACCTTCTCAAATCAGGATACAAAATACTGGATTTTAACTGGTATTACGGTCATCTTGAGCTTGATATTATTGCCCTCGACGGAGAAGAACTGGTTATAGTTGAAGTAAAATCGCGTAACGGACTTCGCTACGAACACCCGTCGGAAGCAGTTACAAATGCCAAGATAAAACGCATTGTTGAAGCTGCCGAAGCCTATATTATTGAAAAAGATCTGAACTGCGCTACACGTTTTGATGTAATTACCGTTATTTTTACAAACGAAAAAATTGAGTTGGAACATTTTAAAGATGCGTTTTATCCAACGATGTAAGAAAAGAAAGGAAGAAAGTTGGCAGTTGCAGGAAAAACAATAACTAGCATAAGGAGCAGATACACAAAAAACGTAACTCGTGGCTAATTCTATGGTATAACATCTAAATCGTAAAAAAAATGAACATTGAAAAAATAAGAGAATATTGTATCGTAAAAAAAGGAGTTACCGAAGGGTTTCCTTTTGATGAGACCTCTCTTGTGTTTAAGGTAATGAATAAAATGTTTTGTTTATTGTCGCTTGATTCTCATCGCATGAGTCTTAAAAATTTACCAGAAAAAAACATTGATTTAAGAATGCAGTATCCGGAATCTATTTGTGGTGGTTATCATTTTAATAAACAACATTGGAATACAATAGAACTTAATGGAACAGTGCCGAATAAGTTACTTATAGAAATGATTGACGAATCGTATAACTTAGTAGTAAAAGGACTTACCCGAAAACAAAAAGAAGAACTAAAAAATCTAAAAAAATGAAGTTATTGTTGCTTATACTGAGCTTATGGCTTCCATGGGCGGCTTTTTCAGAAAAAAATCCATCCAGAGAAAAATTTACAATCATTAAAGAAGTCGCGCATACGCCTGTTATTGGGCAGGGACAAACAGGAACCTGCTGGAGCTTTGCAACAACAAGTTTCCTGGAATCGGAAATTATGCGCAAAGGCTTCCCTGAGATAAAACTTTCCGAGATGTTTTTTGTAAACTATAATTATAAAAACAAGGCATTTCAATACCTGCTTTACCAGGGACACAATAACTTTGGAGAAGGCAGTCTTTCGCACGATGTTATAAATGTAATGCGCAAATATGGCATAATGACCTACAATGCTTTTCCCGGCAAAAAAAAAGACGGGAAGTATAACCATGCCGGACTCATTAAAGCACTAACCGAAAAAGTAAATCAAATCAATAAAGAAAAAACAGGAAGTATTGATGTATCTGATTTAGATAGCTTTGACACAATTCTGGAAAAAGAGCTGGGGAAGTTGCCTAAAACAATGAAGCTAAAAGGCAGGAAACTAACCCCTGATGAACTTCGCGATGCATATAAACTCAACCCTGATGATTATGTGGAGCTAACATCGTTTAGCCATCACAAGTATTACAAACAATGCGTTATTGAAATTCCGGACAATTGGGCACATGCGTTATACTACAACCTGCCAGTCGACGGACTAATAGAAGTTATGCATTATGCTTTAAATAACGGCTATAGCATTGCATGGGACGGGGATATCAGCGAAAAAAATTTTTCAGTTCAAACAGGAAAAGCCGATTTGCCGGAGCAACAACGCGGGAAAACAAATCAAATAATGCGTCAAAAAACATTTTTTAACCGCACAACTACCGACGACCACCTGATGCACATTATCGGCCTGTCGAAAGATAACCGCGGGAAAAATTGTTTTTACGCCAAAGACTCGTGGCAACCGGATAATAATGTATTGGGCGGATATATACACATGACCGAAGACTATGTTCGTATGAAAACCATAGGTATTATGGTGCATAAAAATGCAATTCCAAAAACAATAAAAGAAAAACTTGGATTATAATGAAAGAATTTAAACTTACTGAAGATTTCATTGAGTTAGTAAAACTACTGAAGCTACTAAAGATTGCGCAAACAGGAGGACATGCCAAAATAATTGTTGAAGACGGAGAAGTATTGCGCAATGGCCAACCGGAATACAGGAAAAGAGCCAAACTTGTAAAAGGAGACACACTTGAAGTAATGGACGAAACAATAAAAATTGTATGAGCACAAAAAAAGGCTCTGGTAAAAGAGCCTTTTTTATAGAATAAATTTGGTTTAATTATGCATATGTACATCCATTTGCGGGAAAGGAATATTGATGCCTTCTTTTGCAAATGCTTTGTACACATTTTCATTCATATCAAAGAAAACGCCCCAATAATCTTCTCCTTTTGCCCAAACACGAACAACAAAATTTACAGAACTGTCGGCCAGTTCACTAACAGCAACAAAAGGTTCTGCAGGGTCGTTAATAATACGATTATCGGCTTTTATAATATTCAACAAAACATTTCGAGCCTTGTCAACATCATCACCATAAGCAATTCCAAAGGTAAAATCGACCCGGCGTCTGGGCTCGGTTGAATAATTTACCATAGAATTGGTCGATAAGCCGCCATTAGGGATAATAACCGTTTTATTATCCAATGTTTTCAGGATTGTATTAAAAATTTGTATTTCGCTGACAACTCCAATGTGTCCTTGCGCTTCAATATAATCACCAATTTTAAATGGTTTGAAAAACAAAATCAATATTCCTCCTGCAAAATTTTGAAGCGTCCCGGAAAATGCCATGCCAATAGCCAAACCGGCAGCACCAAGGATAGCAATAAAAGAGGTCATTTTCACCCCCATCATGGCTATAACGCTTATCCATAACAATATTTTCAATCCTATTCCTATAAGACTGTTTAGAAAACCACGTAACGACGGGTCAACATTACGTTTCTCAAAACTTCGACGACAAATTCCCCGAACAATGGATATAATCCACATTCCGATGAGCAGGGTAACGATTGCTCCTATTAACTTTGGTCCATAAACCAATACAATCTCATAAAGGTGTGCTGAAAGGGTTTCAATTTTTTCCATAATTACTGTTTGTGATTTGAAAATTAATATTTTTGAGGTTATTGTTTAATTTCTTTACAGGCTTTAAATATATATATTTTTGATTTCAAATCAACAAAGGTTTAGTTAATCAATATTTTACATTCTCAATACGAATTAGTTACGAATATAGAGCAACTCTGCTTTCAAATAGTGTAAAGTGTCGTTTACTTCACCAAAGCTGCTTATTTCTTCATCTTTAACCGAAATATTAAAGATTTTTTCAAGATAATACGTAAAAATGGTCCAGTCTATTTTATCAAAGTGTAAATCTTCAATAAACGAAGCACTTAAACAGATGCTTTCTTTTGTAACTCCTGTTTTTCTCAACACCCGGTAAAGGTTGCGTCGAATTGATTTTTCTTCTGTAACTTCTATACTCATATATGATATAATTGTTTTATCTAAGTGGGATTGAATCTGTATTTTTATCTGTAGTAGCAGACTGTATCATTGCCTTTTGGTTTAAAACCGCCGGTTTGCTGATAGGCTTATTAATATTTGTAATACAAATTCGAACAAATGAATTTTTGGGTCAAATATATAAAAAATCAATATCTAACACAGTCTTTTTGTTCTTTTAACATTTCTTTCAACAACAAATGTATTGTTATTTTTAGTCATTCGCCAATAAACTATACACTTTCAGATTCAGAAATTTATTTTTATGAAGCTCTCCTGCCCTTTCAATTCCTTCGAGTTTAAAATTAAGTTTCAGCGGAATAGCTTCACTTTTCTGGTTATGCTCGGCTACTTTTATTTGTATCCTGTTCATTTTCAATTTCTGAAAAGCATATTTGATGAGTTTTTGCACACAGGCAGTCATTATTCCTTTGTGCTGCATCTTTTCTGCAAGCCAATAGCCTATTTCTGTTTTTCGGTTAACCGAATCGGTATCCTTAAAACCAATTAACCCGGCAAATATTTCGTTATACCAAATACCGTAAACAACATTCAATTTGTTTTGATCGTTGATTATAATTCTCAAAAAAGTTTCGGTATCAGCCACTTCGGTTGTAACATCAACAAACGGCAGCCATTCCGACAGATGCTCCCTGTTGGCATCAATTGTTTCGAAAATTATCGGCGCCATCGACATTTTTACCTGTTCAAGCCGGGTTTTATCGTTTATCCTGAGATGTTCCATTTTGTAATTTTTTAAGATCAACCCCATATACCTGCTGGGGAATATCTCCCTGTTTTTCGGAAGAGATTAGAATCACATCGTTATCAAAAAAACAAATACCTTCGGTTTGTGCCTTACCAACATTCGGAAGACTAAAATACTGTTGCTTCCCCTTAAAAAAATGATCGCCGGGAAAATCGGAAAATATCCACATAAATGCCTGGTAATTTTTATATCCGATTAGCGCCATTTTCCTTTTATCGGGGCTGATATCGGCACCTGTCACCAGCATTTTCACATCAAACGAATCGGTCGGTTGTAGTTTGTATTCGCCCTCTTTTGTTGGCAATTCATATATTTTCGTTGTATAGTCTTTCCAGTTTTTTGAGAACAGGTATAACTTTTTGCTAAAATATGCCATTGCTTCACAATCGTAAGGCGTTGTTTTTTTTAAGAAAGAAAACTGTTTTTGCCTGGCATAAGAAATTTCTATTTTATCGGCTTTAACCTTTTGTTTGCTTTTTTTCGAGATGTCTTTTTTGTCAATCTTGTAAATACAAAGATTTTTCCGGTTTCCGTTGTTGTTACCAAAATCGCCAACATAGATAAACGACTTGTCCTGTGCGATGGACTCCCAGTCATGGTTTTCGGCATTTTTTATCTCAACCTGCATTTTTATTTTGCCCGATTTGCCAAAAGCATACAATTCATTTTTACCTCCGCTGTCGTTAAATCCCCAGCATAAATTTTTATAAATCAAAAGCCCTGAATTTTCTACAAGTACGTCCGACAAGTCGGGGATAAAATCATACACCGTAAGAGGAACAGGTTGATTGCCGGCAGTTTTTTTCATTTCTCCCGATTTTTTGGCAGTCTGGCACGAAAAAAACAGGAACATAATGCCACACAATACTATTGTTTTACACATCTTTTTATCTTTACATCAAATTACGAAGGTTCAAAGTACATAAAATATTTAGAGATGAAGAAATTTATTGTTTTAATGTTAATTGTTTTTATCGAAGTATCCTGTAGCCATGCGGGCAAAAAGAAAAAAGACAATATGGTTTTACTTAAAACAGAATTCGGGAATATAAAACTTAAGTTGTACGACGATACTCCGGAGCACAAAAAAAACTTTTTGAAACTGGTAAACGAAGGCTTTTACAACGGCTTATTGTTTCACAGGGTAATCAACAACTTCATGATACAGGGAGGCGATCCGGAATCAAAGAATGCCCAACCCGGGGTACGTTTGGGAGGAGGCAATCCCGGCTATACAATCCCGGCTGAAATCAATCCGAAACATTTTCATAAAAAAGGGGTACTGGCAGCTGCCCGTACCGGGGGAGCCTTAAATCCGGAGAAGCGGTCGAGCGGATCGCAATTTTACATTGTGCAGGGCGAAGTTTTTTCGCAGGGGAAACTGGATACGCTGGAAATGAGACGAAACAAAAGGGAAAAAGATGCTTTTTTCCGAAAAAATTTTGATGCACACAAAAGCGAATTAGACAAATTCATAAAACAGGAAGACAGGGATGGATTTTATGCCCGTGCCGCTGAAATTCGTATTGAAATTGACAGCCTGTGGGAAACGCATCAAAAATTTTCATTCACCCCCGAACAACGTGAAATTTATACAACCATTGGCGGATATCCTTCGCTAGATGGCGAATATACTGTTTTCGGCGAGGTAGTAGAAGGTTTTGATGTACTGGATAGTATTGCTGCTGTTAAAACCGACCGCTTTGACCGTCCGTTAAAAGATATTAAGATGGAGATGAAAGAGGAAGAAAGTGAGCAGTCTCAGTCGCAGTAAGTAGTGCCAGGAAGAGCAAATTAGATTACCATGAAACAAGCTCCGTCAGGATCGCCAGAAAAAAACAGTAAAATTGGATTATATTCCTAAGAAATAAAAAATTGCATTGCTTCTCCGATAAAAAAGACTAAAGATTGATTAACATTATGCTTAGAATATTTCTGATAATTATTTTTATTGGCTCTGGTATTTTTTGTAATGCTCAGTCGCATATCGTAGAAATTTCGACCAACATGGGAAATATGAAATTTCGACTATACGACGACACCCCAAAACACCGCGATGCATTTATTCAACTTGCCCAAAAAGGTTATTATAACCAGACTCTCTTTTACCGGGTAATCCAAAATTTCCTGATACAGGGAGGCTCAAAAAGCAGCAGGAACGCTCCTCCGGGAAAACGAATTGGCTACGGCGATCCGGATAAAACGGTTGATGACGAAATCCGTCCGAATCATTTTCATAAAAAAGGGGCACTCTGTGCTCCCCGTCAGCCCGACGAGAGCAACCCTTTTAAACAGTCCGATATTTCACAATTCTATATTATAAAAGGAAGTATTTTTACGCCCGGGGCACTCGATACAATGGAACTGGCAACAAACAGGCCTATTCGGAATAAAATTGCAAAAAAATATATGACTCCCGAAATCCGGGAAAAGCTCAAACAACTAAAGGCTGCCAAAAAAGTCAAGGAGTTCCGAGAACTTGCAGGAAAGATAAAAGCACAAATAAAAACGGACTATTCGCTTCATCCCGGAGTGCTCAAATTCCAGAAAGAACAGCGTAAAGCCTATACCACAACAGGTGGCTATCCCGAGCTGGATGGGAAATACACCATTTTCGGAGAATGTATTTCAGGCTTTGAGGTTATTGATAAAATAGCCGCATTGAAAACCGACAAAAACAACCGGCCTTTTACCGATGTTGTAATCAAAGTAAAAGTACTGAACTGATGCAAAAATTTTTATTACTATTCATCGTTGTATTGCTTTTTTCCTGTGGAGGAGGGAGTAAAGAAACTTCCGGCAACAAAAGGGAAGTGCCCAAAACTGCAAATCAGGAACAAAATAAAAACAATGACTGGGAAAAAGTGTTGACTTCTGTTGCTAAAATCGATTCGTACGACGGGAAACGCATCCTGGAATCGGGTCAGGGATTTTTTGTAGACACCAACTTGCTGGTAACTAAATTTTCGCTGGTAGCCCGGTCTACTGTAGTGCATGTTAAACCTTTTAATGAGCATAAAACCTATTTTGCCCGAAAATTTGTGGCTTTCGACCGTATTAACGATTTAATTATTCTTGAGGTAGACAGCATCAAACGCAAACCTATTGTATTGGCCGGAAAAATCCCGGAATCGGCAAAGTCAATTTATATGGCACCGAAAACCACAAAAACCATCCAGCTTTTTACCGGGAAAGTACTAAACCTTGCTTCTGAAAAAGGAGTTAAGCTTTACCGTATTACTAATAAAATACGTCCGTCGCAATTTGGAGCCCCTATTTTTGTATCGAACAAAAAAGCCATTGGCGCCGCCTTTGCCGGAACCGTTAATTACCAGCCCCAAAGCTTTGCTATCCCTTCGATGTATATCGCCGGAATGCTAAAAAACAAAAAAAACAAAGCTCAGCCACTGGAAACATTAAAGGTAGGAACAAATCCGAAAATTGCGGCCGAAAACAAAAAAGTTAAAGGACTGGTGCTGGAAACTGATTATGGAAATATTACGATAAAATTGTTCAACCAAACACCGATGTACCGCGATAATTTCATCCGGCTAACCAAAGAACATTATTTCGACAGTTTGCTTATTCACCGGGTAATTCCCGATTTTGGCATACAAAGTGGTGCTGCCGATACACGTTATGCGCAACCAGGCGATAATGTTGGATGGAAAGGCCCAGGCTACACGATTCCGGCACACATTGTTGCAGGATTGTTTCATAAACGGGGAATGATTGGCTCGCCACGAAAGCCCGACACCCAAAACCAACGCCAGCGTTCCGACGGGTCGCAATTCTACATCGTCTCGGGCCGAAAATACAGCGACAAAGATTTGGATGAAATCGAAAAAGAAAATAATTACAAATTCTCGGCAAAACAACGGCAAGTGTACAAAACCACTGGCGGGGCTCCTCATCTTGATGGCTCCTACACCGTTTTCGGACAGGTAATTTCAGGAATGAACATTGTTGACCGGATGGTAAAAGTAAAAACCGACAAGCGTTGGCGACCCTTAAAAGATATACGCATAAAAAAAATCCGAATTTTAAAATAAGAGGTACACGTATAAGAAAACAAATTCAGAACAACTGACCTTATCGAAAAAAAAGCCGTAGTTTCGAAAGTTTTCTCGCCTGTTTCCCCCATATTCTCAGCACTTTCAGTAGCAAAAATGCAACCGACCATGAATTGGAACAAAGAGGAAATCGTGAAATCAATTCTTACATTTTAAAATACACTCACCAAAATAATTGAATTTCATCGGGAGTTACATCTTATACCCAATAAATAAGCAATTATAAACGCATAAAAGGCAGGGTTATCTGAATCTATTTTAAATTAACCGTACATCCAAAATTTTTACAACAAAATTAGTTTGAATTCCAACTATTTTGCTATTCTTGCATAGAAAATAAAAAAACAAGTTATGAAACATGAATCGGCAGGACGATTAATAAGAGAGCTGGCACGTGCTGCACATATTTATTTTCAGCACGAGTTTAAAAAATATAATATCGGGCATGCTCAAATCCGTACACTTTTGTATATCTCAAAAAATGAGGGAAAAACACAAAAAGAGATAACACAATACCTTTGCCTCGATAAATCATCGATTACTTCGCAGTTACAAATTCTTGAAAGAAATGGATATGTAAAACGACAAACTTCGGAAGCAGATGCAAGGAAACAGGTAATTTATATAACCCAAAAGACAAAAGACATCTTACCTCATTTGTACAATGCTCACCAGGAATGGACCGACGCACTACTTGATGGTTTTTCAGAGTCAGAACAAACTGAAGTATATAATTATCTGTACCGAATGGGAAATAACCTGAAAAAGAAAATAGAACCAATTCTCCCACACAACACAATGAATTGTATTTATGAAGAAAAAAAATAGAAACCTTACCGAAGGAAATATAAAAAAACAGCTATTAAACTTAACCTGGCCCATGTTACTTGGCATGATGGGCATGGTGATTTTTAACCTGGCTGATACTTTTTATGTCGGGAAACTGGGCGTACACGAACTGGCCGCTATGAGTTTTACGTTTCCGGTTGTTATGTTTCTAAATAGTTTTTCGCAAGGCATTGGCATTGGCACAGGGTCTTTAATATCAAGAAACATTATAAAAACCGACCGAAAGGAAGTAAAATTAATGGCAAGCCGGGCAATTTTGCTGGGCTTAATTGTTGTAGTAGCTTTTGCGGTTGTTGGTTTGCTTACTATCCGCCCTTTATTTACAGCACTGGGTGCAACAAGCGATGTTATCGGGTATATTCACGACTATATGAACATTTGGTACATTGGTGTTGCTTTTGTCGTTTTTCCAATGATTGGCAACAACATCATCCGTGCAACAGGCGACACGTTTACCCCCGGCATGATAATGCTTTTTAATGCACTAACAAATATTGTTCTCGACCCCTGCCTGATTTTCGGATTAGGGCCTTTTCCTGAAATGGGCATAAAAGGAGCCGCCCTGTCGACGGTTATTTCAAGGGCAATGGGACTGGTTATTGTCTTGTATCTTTTGGTGAAAAGAGAAAAATTATTTACCCTGAAATTTGGTTGGTTAAAGCACATTTTGGCTACCTGGAAAAACATCCTGTACATTGCAGCTCCGGCTACTCTAACCATGCTGATTACACCAATATCAATTGCACTGATTACCAAAATCATATCAACCTTTGGAAAAGAAGCCGTGGCCGCTTTTGGGGTTGCCTCACGGGTTGAAATGTTTGCCTTAATGTTACTTATTTCCTTAGGAACAGTAATGATGATTTTTGTGGGGCAAAACATCAGCAAGCACAAATTCGGACGCATAAAACAGGCTTTTAAATATGTATTCCGTTTTTCAATGTTGTGGGGAGCTCTTGTTTTTGTCCTGCTATTGATTTTCGGGAACTTTGTAGCCTCGATATTTTCGACCGATCTGACTGTTATTGAAATTACAAAAAAATATTTCTATATCATAGGAGCCAGTTACGGATTTATGGGCTGGGTGATAATAAGCACGTCGAGTTTCAACGGGCTTAACAAACCTTATCCCTCTGCTGTTTTGTCAATTGTACGAACCATGGTTTTGTTTGTTCCACTGGCATGGCTGGGGGCTATTTGTATCGGCATTCATGGCGTATTCTGGGCCGGACTGATTGCCAATGTGCTGGTAGGAACCATTGCCTGTGTTTATTTACAAAAAACAATAAAAAAGATGGAAAGAGAGTTAGTGTGTTAGTAAATTCATTCATGAATTAGGAGAGAGTGAGAGTGTGTTTTTCGGAGTTCTTAAAAAATCGTGTGGGTATACAAAACGGTATTTTACTTAAAAAAACGACAGAAATTAGCAGAAATATTACAAGTGATCTGTTGAACAAAAAAATACTGTTGTTACTTTTCACACCGTATCATCCTTTCCTTTCCTTCAATGTCTTTTCTTAATTCAATATTTTTGAAGCCCTTTTTTGCTAAAAGTGCTTTGGTTTCTTTTCCCAAATTTTCATTAATCTCGAAAAACAAAAAGCCATTATCTCTTAAGTACAGCTTTGCAAATCCGGCAATGATACGATAAAAAAGCAAAGGATCGCAATCTTGCACAAACAATGCCCGTTCAGGCTCGTAATTAAGCACATTCGCCCGCATTTGTGTTTTTTCCGATTCGCGAACATAAGGCGGATTACTTACAATAACATCAAATACGCCCCATTGTTGTTTGTTCCAGTTCAGAATGTCGGTCTGCTTAAAACACACACACAGCCTGTTTCTTTCAGCATTGGCACGAGCTGTTTTCAAAGCTTTCTCCGAAACATCAACGCCCAAAACATAAGCATTTGGCATTCTCTTTTTTATGGCAAGAGGAATGCATCCGCTACCGGTTCCAATATCCAAAACTCTAACATCTGCCGGAATTCCCGAATGAATAATCCAATCAACCAGCTCTTCGGTCTCCGGACGGGGAATAAGCACTCCGGGCATAACCGTTAATTTTAAATCAAAAAAATCGGTTTCTCCCAGGATATACTGAATGGGTTCGTGCTTTTCTAACCGGGCAGTAATTTTTCGGATGATCTCTCGTTCTTCTTCTTTCAAAATACGCTCTTTTTGAAGTATCATCTCGGTAAATGACAAGCCCAGAACGTGATCGATAATAATTCGGATAAAACCGTCAATTTCTTCTGCTGGATATAAATCTTTTAATTCGTCTTTTATGTGTTGAATAGATGCTTGCATTGTTTATTTTTGTTATACAAAGTTAATCCGAATAATTTTAAAATTATTTCGGTCTCTAACAACGACTAAAATTCGTTAAAAACTTTTTTCAAAAGTTTAACCTCATTTAAGTCGGGATTAACTTGATTTTTATTCCTATTTTTGATTTTTATGAATAAATCAAATTAATTTTTCCTTGTAAATGACAACAGACGAAAAATATATGGCACGCTGCATTGAGCTGGCAAAGAAAGGAGCAGGCAACGTATCGCCAAACCCAATGGTAGGATGTGTAATTGTTCGTAATGGCGAAATAATTGGCGAAGGCTGGCATAAAAAATGTGGCGAAGCACATGCCGAAGTAAATGCTGTAAATTCAGTTAAAAATCAGGAATTGCTGAAAGAGAGTACCATTTATGTTTCGCTTGAACCCTGTTCGCATTACGGGAAAACGCCTCCTTGTTGCGACCTGATTATTGCCAAACAAATTCCGAATGTGGTTATTGGAACAATCGACCCATTTGCAAAAGTTGCAGGACGCGGTATTGCAAGAATAAAAAACGCAGGAATTAATGTAACCTTAGATGTTCTTAAGGAAGAATGCCAGAAATTAAATAAACGTTTTTTTACTTTCCACGAGCAAAAAAGACCTTATGTATTTCTGAAATGGGCACAAACAAAAGACGGTTTTATTGATAAAATACGAACTGCAGAAGAATACGGACAACCGACATGGATTACAGGTGCGGAAGTTCAAAAAAACGTTCACCGGATGCGGGCTGAAGAAGATGCTATTTTGGTGGGGACAAATACAGCAGCAAACGATAATCCGTCGCTTACCGTACGTCTTTGCGAAGGGAAAAATCCACTGCGAGTTGTACTTGATCGCAATTTGAAACTGGATAAATCATTGCATCTTTTTGATGGTTCTACCGAAACAATAGTAATAAATGCATTGAAAAATCAGGAGGGAGACATGATTTCTTATGCAAAAATTGATTATTCGCAGGAAATTATTCCTCAAATACTGGAAGTGCTTTACAATAAAAACTGCCTCTCGTTAATTGTTGAGGGAGGCAGACAAGTGCTGCAAAGTTTTATTAATACCGGACTTTGGGATGAAGCACATATTTATACCGGAGATAAAGAATTTGGGAACGGAGTAGAAGCTCCCGAAATCCACGGGAAACAATGTCAATCACGTGCTTTGGGTGTTGATTGCTTGGTGGCCGTGAAAAATATCGGATATACGTATCCTATCGCAAACAGTAGTAGCAGGAATCTTTAATAAAAAACAATACTCTTCGGTCCTCCCGACATGATTTTAATTTTAAGCACGCGCTCAACATACATAAAATAATAAAATAGTTTGTGGTTTAAATCAAAACCATAATCCACCGTTGGGTCGTAGCCTATTACCGGTTCAAAAGGCCAATGTCGTGCACTCGAATAAGATTTGGCATTCCAGGCACTTACATATTGGTGGTTCCACGTCTCGTAATACGAAAGAGAACGCGATGCTGCCGGCGACTTTTGGCGTTCGTACCAGCTTTCAAATGCAACGTCGAATGTTTCAACATCGTATTCCACACTGTCGTTTGCCGAAACCTCAACGCCATGGGTGTTTTGGATGGAAATATGCTTTTCGCCAGAACAGGCATACAAAAAAACGGTTGCTATTGCCAAAATAAAAAATAAGGGTTTCATGATTTTATTATATTTTTAGTTTCTTTTTTCAGAAAAACAAAAGGCTATATGCTATTCCTGTTTCCTTCTTTTTCTGGTATACGAAATTTGTACCAGATTTGTTGTAGCCAGAGTTCAATTAAAAATATTTTCAATCTAAATCAGGTTTTATTAGCTTTAGATAAAAATCGGCATTATGTCGGAGCATATAACGTTCATAAAAAAAATAAAAGGTACAATATGTTCGATTGGAATTTTAGCACTTGGTTCTACTTGTTTTTCCTGCTCTATGCCATTCCTGCGGCAATTATGATTATCTGGGAAAAACGTTCGCCGTATAAAACGGCCGCCTGGGTACTTACGCTTATTCTTATCCCTATTCTGGGAGTAATATTTTATCTCTTTTTTGGGCAGGAATACCGAAAACGAAAACTCTTTTCCAGGAGAGGGCTTAAAGGCATGAAAAACCTTCGGAGGCTGGCATTGGAACAAATCAAAAAAATAGAGAGCAAAGAGCAAATCACCGTGGCAAACCTTGAAAATGAAGCCCACATAATTCGTCTGTTGCTAAATAACTCGAATGCCCTGTTTACAACGGGCAATGAGTTGACGATATTATCGGACGGGAAAGAGACATTCGAGGCAATGTTTAAAGTGATAGCACAGGCGCATCATCATATCCATTTAGAATATTACATTTTTGAAGAAGGCGAAATAGGAACACGCTTAAAAAACTTGCTGATAAAAAAATGTAGCGAAGGAGTTGAAGTCAGAATTATTGTTGATGATGTTGGCAGCTGGGGGCTTCGAAAAAAAACAATAAACGAACTCAAAACAAATGGCATACAGTTTTTTTCTTTCATGGAAGTTCGTTTTCCCCGACTGACATCTCGGGTTAACTATCGCAACCATCGAAAAATTCTTATTGTTGATGGCAGGCAGGGATTTATAGGCGGTGTAAATATTGCCGACCGCTATATAAATGGATTAAAAGGCCGGCATTGGCGCGATACTCATCTTCATATAAAAGGCGATGCAGCAAGCGGGCTACAAATTATCTTTACCGTCGACTGGTATTTTTTAAGCCAACAAAACCTGTTCGACATTAAACATTTCCCTCCTTTAACCGAAGGCTCCGGAACGCCTGTTCAAATTGCAGCCAGTGGCCCCGATTACGATTGGGAAAGCATTGCCCAGGCCTACCTGGCAATCATTTCAAATGCCCGGGAAAAACTTTTTATTGTAACGCCCTATCTTATGCCTCCGCCACCATTACTGCTTGCTTTAAAAACTGCAGCACTTAGCGGAGTTGATGTGCGGATTATCATTCCTGAGAAATCGGATGCTGTTTTGTCGAAATGGTGTTCTTTTTCGTATGTAGAAGAACTGCTCGAAGCCGGCATACGCATCTTTTTCTTCCAAAACGGATTTATTCACAGTAAATATCTGTTGGCCGACAATATTATCGCGTCGGTTGGTACCAGTAACTTTGACTTTCGTAGTTTTGAAACTAATTTTGAAGCAAATGCTTTTATTTACCAACGCGAATTCTCCGAAAAGCTGGAAAAACGTTTCATGGAAGACCAGAGGCAAAGCAGAGAAATTGTATTTCGCGAATGGCAAAAAAGACCGTGGTTAAAAAAGCTTGAAGAATCATTGGCACATATCATCAGCCCAATGTTTTAAAACAAATAGTAGCAAATGCGCCTTAAGCAAAACGCTTAAATTAAGATTTATTACTACTTTTACAGATAAAGATTTTAACATAAAACAGCCCATGGCTGAGATAATAACTGAAACACACAGGAGCATAACTGTTATTTTTTCTCACAGAACAAATGGGCAACACAAAAATTTAGACAAATGAAACGAATTCTCATTCTCCTGTTTTTTTTCTCACTTTCAGCAGGCTATGCAAACAGCAATATAAAATATAAAATAGTAGTAGCACCGGATGGCAGTGGCGATTTCACATCAATACAAAAAGCGATTGATGCAAGCAAGGCTTTTCCGCCACAAAGAATTACCATTTTTATTAAGAATGGCATTTATCACGAAAAAATAAAAGTGCCTGAATGGAACAATAAATTATCGTTGATTGGTGAAAATATGGAAAAAACAATTATTGTTTGGGACGATTATTTTGCAAAAATCGACAGGGGAAGAAACAGCACCTTTTTTACCTATACATTAAAAATAGAAGCCGATGACTTTTATGCTGAGAATCTTACGGTAAAGAATGCCGCAGGAAAAGTTGGACAGGCAGTAGCAATTCATGTAGCAGGCAATCGTTGTCGATTCAAAAATTGTTACTTCGACGGCAACCAGGACACGGCTTATCTTACAGGCGAAAACAGCAACCAGCTCTTTTCAAACTGCACCATTAGCGGCACTACCGATTTTATTTTCGGCTCGGCAACCGCAGTATTCGATTCGTGCTCAATTGTAAGTAAAAGCAATTCGTACATAACAGCAGCCAGCACGACTAAAGGCAAAGCTTTTGGTTTTGTTTTTCTGAATTGCAGGCTAACGGCTCAAAAAGGAGTATCGGAAGTTTACCTCGGACGACCATGGCGCCCTTATGCCAAAACTGTTTTTATCAATTGCGAATTAGGCGCGCATATTCTTCCTGTAGGCTGGAAATCATGGAGTAACAAAGAAAACAAGTCTACCACCTTTTATGCTGAATATAAAAACTCGGGGAAAGGCTCAAATTGTAGGGAAAGAGTAAAATGGGCTTATGTACTTTCAGCCCGGAAGGCAACGGAGTATAACAAATGCAACATACTTGGAGAGTGGGTCGTTGCTAAAAAATCCTTTTAAACAATTGACACTCCTTTTATACTCTACAGTTTCTATAAAATTGTGATATTGAATCGGTATCAGAAGAAAATACACCCACTCAAGGATACACCTGTATTTCAAACACATAGCAATTCCGAACGGCATAATTTCTCCTGAGTTTTTTGGGACACTTTCCTAAATTACAGATTCACTCATCTACGAACGACCGGACTATTTCGTGGAGTCTATGCTTTCGTCCCAAATTCTTTTGCCGAAATTGTTTCGATATGCACTTTTATTATTCCCACATTTTTCACCGAAGGTTCTCCGAATTTGAATTCCCTGGTGCTGTATTGACGCATAAAAAGCTGCAAACAACGGTACTTTTCATCGTAGTCTTCAACAAAAGCAGCCTTCCCCTCAACAATTACTGATTTTGACTTCACCCGATAGCTGCAAGCCACGTGTTCGTCCTGCCAAACCAGCTTTTCGCCCGGCACCCAGTTTATGCACACCCGGGGATTAGCCTTCAGTGTTTCCCACATGCGCCCTTCCTGTGCTGCATGTAAAATCACAACATCACCATCCAATGCAAAGTTCATGGGTAAAACATAAGGCTGATTATTGTAGCAAAGTGCCAGGCAACAGGTTTTACAAGCCCGGATAATGGCATCAATTTCTGTTCGGTCTTCAATTCTACAGGTTCTCATTTTTAGTTTATTGTTCGTCTTCCCAGCACCTCTGCCAAATCTTTTTCAACATGTTTCAGGTTCATATAAGTCGACTGGCTTTCTATCACCCGGTTAAAATCATTAACAGCAGCAGCCTCATCAATTGTTTTTTCAATTTCGCTCAACATCAGTTTTACCTTACTGAGCTTATATTCGCTTACAACTCTTGGAATAAGAACATCCAGAATATCTTCTGCTTTTTCAACAAAAGCTCCGGCCTTCGACCAACGCTTACTCTCAATGTATTTGTCCGAAAGCAAATCGGTTGCCAGCTTATTCACTTCCCCATCCGGATGATATACAAAATGTTTCCAGGGATCAAAGTTCTCATTTTCAAGATTTTCGGCAACATCATTAAAAATTTTCTGAAACAAACGATGTTCTGATATCAAGTCATCGCCCACAATTTCAGAAATCATCAAATCTTTTACGGTTACTTCGTATTCTTCTTTTGCCTTTATATCTCTCATTACAATAATTGCATTGCAATATTTTAAAAGATGACGCAAAAATTCTATTTCTTCAATGGAAAGATCGTACTGAACCGTAGGTGTACTAATTTTAGGGGCTTGCTTTTTTTGCGAGTATTGTCGTTGATCCCGTTGTTCTCTTTTTTTGAAATCTTCGTTTTCTTTCCACTTTTGTTTCTGTATTTCGGAATAAAGAACATCCTCTTCAACCCCAAGCAACTGGCTACACTCTTTTATGTATACCGAACGGGTAATTTTATCAGGAATAACAGCTACTGATTGTATTACATTGGTAATCAGTCGTGCTTTTGCAATAGGATCGTTATTTGTTTCTTTCAGCAAAAGCCGGGTTTTGAAACGAATAAAATCGGTTTCGTTTTCTTCAATATATTTTAAAAACTCGCCTGATCCTTTCTTTTTTGCAAACGAGTCGGGGTCTTCCCCGTCAGGAAGAAGCAATACTTTTACATTCATTCCTTCTTCCAGCACCAGGTCAATTCCCCGAAGCGAAGCTTTTATACCGGCCGCATCGCCATCGTAAATAATGGTTATGTTGGGCGTAAAACGATGAACCATTCTTATCTGGTCGACAGTAAGCGACGTTCCTGACGAAGCTACAACATTTTCGATTCCCACCTGGTGCATCGACATCACATCAGTATAACCCTCGACCAAAAAACATTTATCGGTTCGCGAAATCTCGCGTTTTGCCTGATAAATACCATACAAAACACGGCTTTTGTGGTAAATGTCTGATTCGGGCGAATTCAGGTATTTCGCCGTTTTCTTATCAATTTTCAATATCCTCCCGCCAAAAGCAATTACCCGGCCAGCAAGATTATGAATAGGAAACATTACCCGACCGGAAAAACGGTCGCGCATCCAGTTATCGCGTTTTATGGTAAGCCCTGTTTTTTCGAGGAATTCAATTTTATACCCCTGTTTTTGAGCCGCATCGGTAAAAGGTGTTTTTCCTTCGGGAGCAAATCCTACCTCGAATTTTTTTAGAATATCGTCTCTAAAACTGCGTTCATGAAAGTACCCCAATCCAACAGTTCGCCCTTCGTTTTCTTCCCACAAATAACGGGCAAAAAACTTTTGAGCAAATCCGGAAACAATCATCAGGCTTTCGCGTTCGTCTTTTTGTTGTTTCTGCTCTTCGGTCTCCTCTTCCTCTACAATCTCAATGTTATATTTCTTTGCCAGCCATTTAAGCGCTTCCGGATAACTCAAATTTTCGTGCTCCATAATGAAATTTACAGCATTTCCTCCTTTTCCACAGCCAAAGCACTTAAAAATCCCCTTGGCCGGAGAAACGGTGAACGAAGGTGTTTTTTCATTATGAAAAGGGCACAATCCCAGCATATTAACACCCCTCTTCCGGAGTGTCACAAAATCGGAAACCACATCAACAATGTCGGCGGCATCCAAAATACGTTCTATTGTTGCCTGATCTATCACGCTACAAAAATATCAGAAAATGAAAGAAACCGGAATTAATCTTCCCGAATGTTATTCACATCTTTATTGATCGTTTAAAACAATTCTTTTAACTTGCAGTCTTACAAATGTATATAAAAGACGTACCTAAAAATAAAAACCTATTATTTTTATATCAACTTTTTATGGAACGCCCATAAATTTAGCATTTAAAAATACACTCACAACTTGTCCCGAAGTTTCGGGAAAAATGATTAAAATTCATCGGGTGTTACATCTTATACCGAATAAATAAACAATTTTAATAAGATGAATAGCCCATGGCTGAGATAATAATTGAGACACACACAAGCATGTCTGATATTTTATCTCACCCGACAAATGGGCTATACAAAAATTTAGACAGATGAAAAAACTTGTTGTATTATCCGGAGCTGGCATGAGCCAGGAAAGCGGACTAAAAACTTTTCGCGACATGGGAGGCTTATGGGAACAATATAATGTTACCGAAGTAGCTACTCCTGAAGCATGGCAACGCGACCCCGAACTGGTATTACGCTTTTACAACGAACGCCGCAAACAATTATTACTGGCTGAACCAAATGCCGGACACAAGGCAATTGCCCTACTCGAAAAACAGTTCGAAGTAAAAATAGTTACCCAAAATGTTGATAATTTGCACGAGCGCGCAGGAAGTTCGAGCGTTTTACACCTCCACGGCGAATTAATGAAAGCCCGCAGTACTACAAATCCGTCATTGATATACGAACTGGAAAGCAAAGACCTGAATATGGGCGACAAATGCGAAAAAGGAAGCCAGCTACGTCCTCATATTGTTTGGTTTGGAGAGGAGGTTCCTGAAATTTCCAATGCCATAAAAATTGTGAAAGAAGCCGATATTTTAGTTATAGTTGGCACATCAATGGCTGTTTATCCGGCGGCCGGACTGGTAAACTACGTAAAAAGCAAGATTCCGATATTTGTAATAGACCCAAACAAACCGGACGTTCATCAGAATAATGTAACTTTTATAGAGGAAAAAGCCGAAGTTGGTATTGAAATTCTAAAACAAAAGCTAAAGAAAATTAAGTAGCTTTGTATATTATGCAAACAAAACGCAAAATAGTAGTGGCAGTTACCGGCGCAAGTGGTGCAATTTATGCAAAAATCCTTCTTAAAAAATTAAGAACATTAAAAGAACAGATTGAAGAAGTTGGAATTATTTTTTCGGCCAATGCGCAGGAAATATGGCAATATGAGTTAGAAGAAAAATTTACTCCTGCTGCCCGGGAAAGGGTTTACGAAAAAAATGATTTCTATGCATCTTTTGCTTCTGGTTCTTCTGGGTTCGATTCTATGATTATTTGTCCCTGCTCAATGGGAACTCTCGGACGAATTGCCCGGGGTATTTCAGACGACCTGCTTACCCGCACTGCCGATGTTATGCTTAAAGAACGCCGAGAACTGATTCTTGTGCCTCGCGAAACGCCCTATAACCTTATCCATATCGAAAATATGCAAAAACTTACCCTTGCAGGAGCTGTTATTTGCCCGGCAACACCATCATTTTACAGTCGCCCAAAAACAATAGAACAAGTTGCCGAAACCGTTGTAGATAGGGTACTTACTCTTTCAGGCTTTGACATTCAGACTTTCGAATGGGGAGCAACGAAATAAACAAAAATAAGCAGGCGGCACAGGGAAATATACAAACGGATTCTTCTCAAAAGAAAAGACTGCATCGATTCTATTTAAAATCATTATAAATAACCACTACGGACAAAAACTTAATGTTAAATATTTGTTAACTAAGAAACCTTTTTGTTAAATTTGCGTTAACAAAAAAAATAAAGATAAACACAACTAACAGAAAGGAGGCTATCATGAAAAGGTTAGCATTATTTGTAGGAATGTTATTTGCAGCATTTGCAATAACAACAGCAGAAGCTCAAAATTTACAAAAAGTAAATGGTCTTTATCTCCAAAACGATGTTCCATATTCCGGAACGTATTTAACGTATTTCGATAATGGCAACCTGCAGATGGAAACAACTTTCCTTGAAGGGAAGAAAAACGGGGAATGCAGATTGTATTTCGAGGACGGAAAGCTTAATGAAATTCGCTCGTACTCCAACAACGAAATGGATGGGACATGGTTGACATACAACAACCTCGGCGTAAAAATTGCCGAAGCCTCATACAAAAACGGGAAGAAAAACGGGGAATGGCGCGTTTGGGACGACAAAGGCAATTTAAAGTACGAACTTTGCTACAAAGACGGAGAAAAATCCGGGGTTTGGAAAAGTTACAACCCTACAGGAGAACTGCTTAGTCAAAGGGATTACTCCAGCTTCTGACAAATTTGATTTTTTATTTAAACACTGCATATAAACGCCGGCACAATGCCGGCGTTTTTTTTTACAAAAAAACCGGACAACTTCTGCCCGGTTCATATCTTATACCAAATGCCAACAGATTAACAACTGCATTAAACTTTAACTCAAATGTCATCAACCAACCGTTTTTACTATTTGTCTATACTAAAAGGAAGTTAAAATCATCTCCTGCTGAAAGCTCCAGAATCTTTTGCCCTTTCTTAAAAATCCGGCAACTTTTCCGGCCAATCAATTCCAGTTTATTATTTTCCAGTTTAAACATCGTTCCTTCGCGCAAGCCTGCAACATATACATCAGGATTAATTTCTATAAATTCAAGGATGCGTTGTTCCCGGGTTTCGCCGGCATGTCCGTCGGGATTTGCATCAAGATAATGCGGATTGATCTGAAAAGGAAGCAAGTTCAGGCAATCAAAGCCCCGCGGATCAATAACTGGCATATCGTTGGTGGTACGCAAAGTAGGACAACTAATATTCGATCCGGCACTCCATCCGATATAAGGCGTTTCAGCCTTAACTTTCTTCCGAACAGGTTCCATCAATTTATTATCGTGCAACATACGCACCAGTTGCCAGGTATTTCCACCTCCAACAACAATGGCTTCAGCTTCTTTTATGGCTTTTACCGGATCTTTAAATGTATGAATGCCTACCACATGATGCCCTACTTCGGAAAAACGCTCTTCCACTTTCTCGCAATATTCATCAAAAGAAAATGTTACGGCAGCATAAGGGATAAAAACGGCCGTTACCGCTTTTTCTCCCAAAATCTTTCTGATTTCGTGCTTCGGATAATCCAAATAAGATTCACCCGGCATTGTAGAGTTGCTTATTAGTAATAATTTCATAATCGTTTGTTCTTTTAATGCTTATTTTTTTTTAAATGTGCAACATCAGGGCTAAAATTCATCGAAGCAATAACAACTATCAATCCTCACCAACCTCCTATCCCTATTGCGTTCTGTTCCAAAATCCTTAACCCGGTAAAGCCATGCAATATCGGATTTATCCTTAAAAAAAACTAATAATCAATCGTATTTCCTATTTCTTTCTAAATTTGTGCATCAAATTATCGGATGTGGAAGAAAAACAAAAGTTTTATAACAAGCTAAAAAACCGGTATCGATTAATTATTTACAACGATACCACCTTTCAATCGGTATGGAACATGAAACTTTCGCGATTAAAAGTGTTTACTATCGCGAGTTTAGTATCGGCCATTATTGTTATTTTGGTTATTTTACTGATTGCAACCACCGGGCTACGCGAATACATTCCGGGATATCCAAAATCCGATTACCGCAAAATGCTGGTACGCAACACCCTGCTTGCCGACTCATTGGAAATAGAACTGGAAAAACGCGACCTTTTCTTTAAAGACATCCAGGCCATAATGAAAGGAGAAGTTCCCCAAAGGAAAACCACGGCAGTAGCAGAATCAACCTCAAAAGTTGAGTTCCATGAATACAACCACGATTCTATTTTCCATGACGAATTACTTGCAGAACAACTCAACCTTTCGCTAAAACCGGCAAATGAAAAAAATACAGGATTAAGTCAAATGCATTTTTTCGTCCCGCTAAAAGGCATTGTTACCGAGCACTTCAAATCAACGCCCAATCATTTGGGAACCGATATCGTTAGTAAATCAAATGCCCGTATATTTTCGGTTTTGGATGGTACTGTAATTTTTGCGGGATGGACACTAAATACCGGGTATGTAATGTATATCCAACATGCCGGCAATTTAATATCGGGTTATAAACACAATGCAGAGTTGTTAAAAAAAGAAGGCGACGAGGTAAAGGCAGGAGAAGTAATTGCCATTATTGGAAATACAGGAGAATATACAAACGGGCCTCACCTGCATTTCGAACTATGGCACAACGGCAAGCCGCTGGATGCAGAAAAATATATTGATTTTTAATGAAGATGAAAAAAAGTGTTGCTATCCTGGGATCTACCGGATCTATCGGAACCCAGGCATTAGAGGTAATAGAACAAAATCTGGAGGCTTTTGAGGTAGAAGTACTAACCGCCAACAACAATGCCGATTTATTAATAAAACAGGCCATAAAATTTCAACCCAATGTTATAGTTATTGCCAATAAAGAAAAATACCCGTTTGTTTCGGATGCTTTGCAAAACGAAAACATAAAAATTTATGCCGGTTCAGAAGCATTGGAACAAATAGTAGAAATGGAAACCATCGACATAGTTTTAACAGCTATGGTGGGATATTCAGGTCTTATTCCAACCTACAACGCAATAAAAGCAGGAAAACACATTGCTCTTGCCAACAAAGAAACATTGGTTGTTGCAGGCGAGATTATAACAAAAATCGCACAGGAAAAACAGGTAGGATTACTTCCTGTTGATTCGGAACATTCGGCCATTTTCCAATGCCTGAGCGGAGAAATGATGAACCCTGTCGAAAAAATATACCTTACCTGTTCGGGAGGGCCGTTTCGTCAAAAATCAATGGAAGAGCTAAAAAAAGTAAGCGTAAAAGATGCTCTGGCTCATCCGAACTGGAATATGGGAGCAAAAATCACCATCGACTCGGCAACGCTTATGAACAAAGGATTTGAAGTAATAGAAGCTCGCTGGCTGTTTGGACTTCCGGCTTCTAAAATCGATGTAATTGTACATCCGCAATCCATTGTGCATTCTATTGTTCAGTTCGAAGACGGATCGATGAAAGCCCAGATGGGACTGCCCGACATGAAACTTCCCATTCAATATGCATTGGCTTTTCCCAAGCGAATTGCCAATAACTTTCCGCGTTTTAATTTTATGGATTATCCTACATTGAATTTTGAGGCTCCAAATACAAAAAAATTTCGTAACCTTGCACTCGCTTCCAATGCCTTAGAAAAAGGAGGCAACATGCCCTGCATCCTGAATGCGGCGAATGAAATAGTGGTAGAAGCATTTTTGAAAAATAAAATCAGCTTTTTGGAAATGCCGAAAATGATTGAAAAAATAATGACAAAAGTGGATTTTATAAAAAATCCGACAATGGACGACCTTATTGAAACCAACCGTGAAGCAAGGGCACAAACTAAAATTTTAAACGAAAACAGATTGTAGAAAAAAAACAGAATGGAAACGATTTTAATAAAAACCGCACAATTACTGTTAAGCTTATCAATTCTCGTTATTTTACACGAGGCCGGGCATTTTATGTTTGCTCGTTTGTTTAAAACGCGTGTCGAAAAATTTTACTTGTTTTTCGATCCCTGGTTTTCGCTTTTCAAAATAAAAAAAGGCGATACCGAATACGGAGTTGGCTGGGTGCCTCTTGGCGGCTATGTGAAAATTGCGGGGATGATTGATGAGTCAATGGATAAAGAAGCCATGAAACAACCCCCAAAACCATGGGAATTCAGGTCGAAACCGGCATGGCAGCGTTTGCTGATTATGCTGGGCGGCGTGTTAATGAACTTTTTGTTTGCCATGGTAATCTACATTGGCGTGTTATACGCATGGGGCGAACAATATTTGCCAACAGCAAACGTAAAATACGGAATTGTTGTTAACGAAACCGGCGAAGAGATCGGGTTCAAAACCGGCGATAAAATTCTTTCGGTTGACAATCAATACATCGAGAAATTCAGAGATGTGCTTCATGCCATATTGTTCAACGACGTTAAAACGGTGCAGGTAGAACGCGACGGACAAAAAATTAACGTTGACATTACCGAAGATGACCTGGCATTACTTCTAAAAAGTAAGGGAATCTGGGACATTCGCTTTCCTTACGACATAAGCATTGGAAAACTGGCCAAGGGTTTTCCGGCTGAAAAAGCAGGGCTTAAAGCCGGAGATATACTGGGAAACATCAATGGACTTTCTTTTGAATACTACGATCAGTTCAGCAATTATTTATCGGAGAAAAAGGGACAACAGGTAAACATTGAAATTACACGAGACGGACAAAAATTAATAAAACCTGTAACCGTAAATGAAGATGGGAAACTAGGGTTTAATCCTGCATTTAACAGTAAAGAAGGTGTTTTTAAATACGAAACGATAAAGTACGGATTTCTGAAATCTATTCCGGCAGGAATTAAAAAAGGCATACAAACAACCAGAGACTACCTGAAACAGTTTAAACTGATTTTCAATAAAAAAACGAAAGGTTATGAATCGCTGGGCGGCTTTGCCCGCATCGGAAGTATTTTTGCCCCAACTTGGGACTGGCAGCATTTTTGGAATATGACAGCATTCATTTCCATTATTCTTGCCATTATGAATCTGTTGCCAATTCCGGCTTTAGACGGTGGGCATGTACTATTCCTGTTCGGCGAAATTATTTCAGGCCGGAAACCCGGGGAAAAATTCCTGGAATATGCCCAGATTACCGGAATGGTTATTTTGTTAGCACTTGTACTTTACGCAAATGCTAACGATATAATAAAGATAATTAACGGAACTTTTTAATAAAATATTGCTATTTTTGTACAAAACCATTTAGAATGAAAACGTTATGAATCTAGTTGTTATTGCATTAGCATTACCCGGAGGAGCAGAATGGATACTTATTTTATTAGCAATTCTTTTGCTTTTTGGTGGTCGTAAAATCCCGGAATTAATGAAAGGACTGGGAAAAGGGATGAAAGAATTTAAAAACGCTACAAAAGACGACGACGACAAAGACGGGAAAGAAACAGAGCCCGGGAAAATTAAAGAGTAAAACGACAAATGTAAAATACATAAATCCTGTTCATTTTTTTGAGCAGGATTTTTTTTCACCAAAAACCTTTCCCGTAGCAAATATCCCCGAAGCTTCGATTCCGGCCGATGAACCAAAAAGCATCGGGATAATCTTATTCGCTCCAGTCTCACATTGGAATGCAATTGGCATTATACCTCCGAGCCCAAAAAAATAGACAGTAAAAGAATCACTACAATAACAATGGTCATCATTATAAAAAAACCCAGCACACCAATTCGAAATCCCTTAATCTGCTTTTTTTTATGAGTTGCTTTAATAAGCTTCTGGATTGATGTTACAAGCCGCTGTGGTGCGTTATCGTTTTTAACAATATAATCGGCAGCCCCGAGTTTCATTATTTGTACGGCCACTTCCACATCATTCTGACTGCTTAAAAAGATAAAATCAATAGTTGGATATTCTTTACTAACCCGGGTCATAAATTCCAAGCCAGTCATTCCGGATGAACCATAAGTCAGTATTATCAAATCCGGATTGGGCTCAAAGTCGGCTAAACAGTCTTCGCCTTTTTCATAAACCTTAATGTTGGTAAAATTATGCGAGGTCAGATAGCCAACAATCAAGTCTTTATACACATCGCTGTTTTCAACAAAAAAAATCAGCGGATTTTTCGTTTTTTGCATAGTTAGAGGTATTGAGGTAATTATCTTCCTGCATTAAAAATAATATTATTTTTAATGGAAAACAACTATTATTCAGGAAGAAATCAAATTAATCAATATTTTTGGTACCTGAATCAATAATTCTAAAAAAAAGGAATGTTGCTAACCATTGATATAGGAAATACGAATATTGTTTTTGGTGTGTACAAGAATAATGAGTGGCTAAAACATTGGCGCATAAAAACCGATCCCTTAAAAACAGCCGACGAGTATGCTGTTATTTTCAGAACGCTGTTACATGCAGGAGAAATTTCCTGCGCCGAAGTAAGCGAGATAATCATGAGCAATGTTGTCCCCTCGCTTATGCACCCTTTTAACGAAATGCTGAACGGACTTTTTTCCCAGGCCAAAATCAATACGGTTGCCCCGGCTATTTACAGGCATCTCCCCATTAAAATACTTAATCCGTACGAAATTGGAGCAGATTTGGTGAGCAATAGCGTTGCTGCTCATCACAAGTACGGAGATTTTACAATGGTTATTGATTTTGGCACGGCACTTACCTTTACCACCATTGGTGCTGCATCGGAAATAAAAGGTGCTGCAATTGCCCCGGGTTTGCGAACAGCAACCGGATCACTCGCCCTCAAAACAGCACAGCTGCCTCAAATCCATTTAACCCCGCCTCCTTCGGTTTTGGGAGAAAACACAATCCACGCCATACAATCAGGAATCGTATTTGGTTACACCGGGCTGGTAGAGGCAATTATAAAAAAGACAGAAGAGGAATTAAACGAAAAACTTACCGTAGTAGCTACAGGCGGGCTAAGCCATGTTATTGCCCCACTTACTAAAAGCATTGATGCAATTGAAAGCATGCTAACCTTAGAAGGATTAGCACTGATTGCTGAATTTATTCCGTCATAATTTCAAACGACCTACCAGGTAAAAAATTATTTCGAAATAACCGGTTTTTTTTATTTCCTCTAAAAAACGAATAATAGTTCACTTTTCTCGTATATCCGGGCTAGTTAAACAACAAAATCTTGGTGTATTAACGAGTCAATTTGTTTCTGAACAGTCACTCAAAACAAAAAATAGATATTGATTTATTCGAATCAGAGAACATTAATCGCTAACAAAATATTAACTTTGTAGTTATTTTTTATGTAGATGAATAAAGTTGATGAGAAATTATTAACGCAAATTGACACCCCGGACGATTTAAAAAAACTTTCGCCGAAACAGTTGGAAATGGTTTGCAGAGAACTGCGCCAATTTATTATCGACGAAGTTTCTACAAACCCCGGACATTTTGGCGCCAGTCTTGGAGTAGTAGAGCTTTCCGTTGCACTTCATTATGTTTATAACACCCCATACGACCAATTAATATGGGATGTAGGACACCAGGCTTACGGACACAAAATACTCACCGGAAGACGCAATGTTTTCGACACAAACCGAAAGCTACACGGGATTAGCGGGTTCCCGAAACGACAGGAAAGCGAATACGACGCCTTTGGCACCGGACATGCCTCTACCTCTATTTCAGCAGCACTGGGGATAGCGGTAGCTGCCCGGCTAAAAAACGAAAAAGACCGAAAAGTAGTAGCTGTAATCGGAGACGGAGCAATGACCGGAGGAATGGCTTTTGAAGCGCTAAACAATGCCGGCGACGAAAATGCCGACCTGCTTGTTATTTTGAATGACAATAACATGGCTATCGACCCAAATGTAGGGAGCCTGAACAAATACCTGCTCAACATTACAACATCGGGCACCTACAATCGTTTTAAAAACGACATATGGAAAGGACTGGGAAAATTAGATGGACTGGGGATAAAAACACGAACACTTATCCAGAAGCACCAACGGGCGCTTAAAAATGCGCTTTACAAAGAAAATAACCTTTTCGAAGCCTTTAATTTCAGGTACTTTGGCCCGGTTGACGGACACGATGTGGTATTTCTGACCAAAATTTTAAAAGACCTGAAAGGCATTCCCGGCCCCAAATTGTTACATGTTGTTACCCAAAAAGGTAAAGGATTCAAACAAGCCGAACAAAATCAGACCAAATTTCATGCTCCGGGACTATTCAACAAAGAAACAGGAGAGACCTATTCTCCTGACAGCCCGTCTTGTAAATACACAAAATTCCAGGATGTTTTCGGGGAAACACTGGTAGAACTGGCTGAAAAAAATAAAAAAATTATAGGCATCACCCCAGCTATGCCAACAGGCTGTTCGATGAACCTTATGCTAAAAAAGATGCCCGACAGGGCTTTCGATGTAGGTATTGCCGAACAACATGCCGTTACTTTTGCTGCCGGCCTTGCAACTCAGGGCATAATTCCTTTTTGCAATATCTATTCAACTTTTATGCAACGCGCCTACGATCAGGTGGTTCACGACGTAGCAACCCAAAACCTGCATGTCGTATTTTGTCTTGACCGGGGAGGATTGGTGGGTGAAGACGGGCCAACACACCACGGGGTTTTCGATCTGGCCTACATGCGCTCAATTCCCAACATGGTTGTTGCTGCCCCAATGGACGAAACAGACCTGCGCAACCTGATGTACACCGCTCAATTAGCAGAAAACACCCGGCCTTTCTCCATTCGTTACCCAAGAGGCTGTGGCATAACACCCAATTGGAAATTGCCTTTCGAAAAAATTGAAATTGGACGGGGACGACAATTAAAAAAAGGCTCCGACATTGCAATTCTTACTGTTGGGAAACCGGGAATTTTTGCACAGGAAAGCACAACTATTCTAGACAAAAAAAATATTTCGGCAGCACATTACGATTTTCGTTTTGTAAAACCATTGGACGAAATATTACTGACCAAAATTTTTAGCAAATTCGACAAAATAATTACGGTTGAAGATGGCACCATTAAAGGTGGTTTTGGGAGCGCAGTTCTCGAATTTATGGCACAAAAAGGATGTTCTCCCAGAATTAAAATACTGGGCGTTCCCGATTGTTTTATAGAACAGGGAACACTTAAAGACCTGTACCACGAATGTGGAATTGACACAGAAGGAATTACCGACTGCGCCATAAAAATGGCAAAGAAATAGGTAAAAAACCTTGCAGAAAAAGAAAAAAAGAAAGCGTAAAAAAAACCAAAAGCTATTTGTTTTGAGTATATTTCCGGCTCAGGGATGTTCCTTGCTGTAACACTTAACATTCAATAAAATTGGACATTTATTTAAAACGACGACGTGGCAAACTGGTATTGCTTTTTATTGCAGTGCTTATCGGCATTGCCTCGTTGTTTTACACCAAACAACTAACCAACAAAATGGCCAACGAAGAGCGCAACAAAGTTGAATTGTGGGCCGAAGCAACAAAACGCATTGCTGAAAAAACGCTCTCTTCTTCCCCCGAGATGCAGGAATTAGAAACACGTTACCTGCAATTTCTGGTTATGGTTACCAATCAAAATACAATCCCCATTATTATTGTCGATTCCAATGGACAATTTAATTCGACCTACAACCTTAAAGATAAAAAAGAAGGGGCACTAAGAAAAGAACTTCGTAAAATGAAAAAATATGCAGCCCCCATAAAACTAAAACTGGACAAAAACAATATGCTCCTGCTTTATTACCGTGAATCGAGCATATTACGCAGCTTACGCTGGTATCCGATTGTTCAGTTATTTGTTATTATTATTTTTATTTTGGTTGCATATTTTGCCTTCCTAGCAACAAACCGGGCAGAACAAAACCAAGTATGGGTAGGAATGTCTAAAGAAACAGCCCATCAGCTCGGCACCCCCATTTCATCATTAATGGCATGGATTGAACTGTTAAAACTAAAAAATGTTGACGAAACCCTCATTCATGAACTGGGACACGACGTAGCCCGCCTTGAACGCATTACTGAACGCTTCTCCAAAATTGGGGCAGCACCAGAGTTAATGAGAATCAATCTTATTGAAGTACTGGAATCAGCGGTTAATTATTTAAAAAGGCGATCGTCCGAAAAAGTTAAGTTTATCACCAATTACCACAACAACGCTCACATGGAGGCTCCTTTAAATGCCGCTCTTTTTTCGTGGGTAATCGAAAATGTCTGCAAAAATGCCATTGACGCAATGGCTAACAGAGGCACAATTCGCATTTATGTAACAGAAAAAAACGAGCAAATACTACTTGACATTACCGATACCGGCTGCGGGATACCCAAATCAAATTTCAAAACTATTTTTCAGCCAGGATTTTCTACAAAGAAAAGAGGATGGGGACTGGGATTATCATTAACCAAACGGATTGTAGAAAATTACCATAACGGAAAAATATTCATAAAATGGTCGGAATTAGGGAAAGGAACTACCTTCAGGATAATCCTCAATAAATAATTATTCCATTTTTTATTATAAAAAAGAACCATCTATTTTTCGGGTGTTAATAAAAATTTATACTTTTGCAACCACTTTCTTGAATTCGTGAACTGGAAAACAAAATATGACATTGAGTTTAAAGGGCTTAAAGAAGGCCTGCATGATTACGAATTTAAAATTGGAAATGAGTTCTTTGTGCATTTTGATTGTAGTCCGGAAAAATGCGGAGAAATTGAAGTAAAAGTTAAATTGGAAAAGCGAAGTTCCTTTTTAAAGATAAACTTTGCAATTACCGGGTGGCTGGAACTGGTTTGCGACAGATGCCTTGAAAATTATCAGCAAAAAATAAAAGCTGATACTGATTTATTTGTAAAATTCGGAGAAGAAAAAGAATTTGAAGAAGGCGACAATATAATCTGGATACTACCGGAAGAACATGTAATAAACTTGGCTCAAACTATTTATGAGTACATTGTTTTAAGTATTCCCTTACGGCACGTTCATCCAAACAAAACCGGGGACAACAGTTGCAATCCGGAAATGATAAAAAAACTAAAAAGTATTACACATCGCGAAGAACAAAAAAAAGAAGAGGAAGAAATTGACCCGCGCTGGGAAGCATTAAAAAAATGGCAAAATAATAATTAAAAAAATATATAAAGATGGCACATCCAAAACATAAAACATCGAAAACAAGAAGGGACAAAAGGCGGACACATTATAAAGCCACTGCCCCTACCCTGGCTACATGTTCAAACTGTGGAGCAACAGTAAAATATCACACTGTTTGTCCTGAATGTGGTTACTACAGGGGAAAACAGGTTATTGAAAAAGAAATTGCCGTATAAATAACAAGGCAATTCGCACAGGAAAAATCCATTCCCATTTCGGTAGGAATGGATTTTTTTATAAATTTTTGAAGCACTTTTTTTTTGGGGCAGTATTTATTTGTTGTATCTTCATGCACAGTTTCTATGAAATTTATTTTATACAAAAAGGCATGTTAAAACAAGGAACAAAACCCAATGGAAATGAAACCTCTCAACGTATTAATATCCTAAGTGAAGGGACAAACATAAAAGGTGAAATTATATTAAACGGAGATTTACGTATCGACGGAGAAATACAGGGCACCATCGTAACAAAAGGCAAACTGGTAATTGGCAACAGTGCAAAAATTGAAGGCGACATACAGGCCAACAATGTTGAAATAGCAGGCCTAATAAAAGGGAAGATTATTGCAAAAAATCTTTTAACAATGAAATCCAGTGCTGAAATACAAGGTGACATTATTGTTTCAAAACTGGCCATTGAGCCAGGTGCCGTTTTTATGGGTACATGTAAAATGGATACGACAACGCCACCTCCCAAAGATGAACCACCCAAAACCAAATAACCCAAAGAAACGTTTTAATCAATTTATTCGTTATTCAGGATTAGGCTTCGAAATGATGGCCATTATTGGAGGTTTTACTTTCTTAGGATATAAGATTGACAGGTGGATGAACAATGATTTTAAAGGCTTCACTTTAGTATTAATGACTTTTTCAGTGATTACAGCCACTGTCTACGGAACAAAAAATGCACTAAAAATGTCCGAAAGGAAACCAAATAAAACAAACAACCTGAACAAATGAAAAATTTTATTGTAAAGTTAACACTACTAACACTAGCCATTGCACTACTCGGGGGCTTAGCATTCACATTGTTTATTCCTGAACATTACCTGCATGTATTCCCGGCTCTGCTACTGTTATTTTTTATAGTAACCATGCTTGTTCATATCTACCTGCGAAAATTCCTTAACAAGAAACCAGGTAAATTCATGAGCAGAAGCATGTTAGTAACCTTTTTAAAGTTAATGCTATATTCGGCAATTGGAATAATTTACATCATGGTCGACACCCAACATGCCGTCTCTTTTGTTATCGGATTAATGCTGCTTTACCTTATATATACTTTTTTCGCCATAAAAGAACTATCGAAAATCGTACACATGCCCCATCATTAATCTCCCCGTTATTTCCCGAAATCCCCTGTTGGCTTTTGTTATTTTAAGTTAATATGCGGCTATTAAGTTGGTTTTTCCCATTTACAAATTAAAAAATCTTTTAATTTTGAGTGTCGAAAAAAGAAAACTATTATTGAAAAGCCATGCTTACGCAGATAAAAAGACTTATTATTTTCATCGCTCTATTTTTTAGTTTTGGAGCTTTACAGGCACAACATACTCCAGAAAACGAGCCTGCAAATACAGAATCATCTCATAAGAAAGAAAACGGATTTAATGCCGGAGATTTTATTATAGAACACGTATCGGATGCCTATGACTGGCACATTACATCCTTTGGTGAAAAGCACATAACCATACCGCTTCCGGTAATTCTTTACAGCAAACATCCCGAATTACATGAAGGCAAAACTTTTTTTGTTTTCCTTTCATCAAAATTTCATCATGGGCATAACAATTATAAAGGGTTTCGAATATCACAAAGCAAAGAAAACAAAGGAAAAATTGTTGAAATAAATACAAAAGGACACGAAGCAGGCAAACCCATTGATATTTCCATCACCAAAACAATTGCCGGAGTTATTATATCGGTAATTATTTTACTTTGGCTAATACTCTCCGTAGCACGCTCATCGGTAAAAAACAAAGGAAAAGCTCCGTCAGGTTTGCAAAACCTGTTCGAGCCGGTTATACTTTTTATACGCGATGAAGTAGCCAAACCGGCCATTGGAGAAAAAAAGTACGAAAAGTTCATGCCATTTCTTTTAACACTGTTCTTTTTCATACTATTAAATAACCTGATGGGGTTAATCCCCATCCCTCCGTTTGGAGCCAATGTAACAGGGAATATTGCAATAACAATGGTATTGGCACTATTTACATTTTTCATCACAACCATAAACGGCAACAAACATTACTGGAAAGAGATTTACAACCCCGACGTTCCCTGGTGGCTGAAATATCCTATTCCGTTAATGCCCATTGTTGAGTTGTCAGGAGTTATAACCAAACCGTTTGTATTAATGGTTCGGCTTTTTGCCAACATGTTGGCGGGTCATATGATTGTGACAGTATTTGTAAGTTTGATTTTTATTTTTGCCGGATTATTTGGGGCAGGAGTTGGTTTGGTTGCCAGCCCTGTTTCGGTAGCCTTTTCGGTATTTATTTTATTACTTGATGTATTAGTATCGTTTATACAAGCATATGTTTTTACCCTGTTGTCGGCACTCTATTTTGGGATGGCGACTTCAGATCATCATTAATATTTAAAATTTAAGCTATGTTATCAGCTATTTTAACAGTATTGCTACAAGCGGCCGCAGGAGCCACCATTGGAAAAATGGGAGCTGCCATAGGAGCCGGTTTAGCTGCTATCGGAGCCGGTATTGGTATCGGCAGAATCGGGGCAAGTGCTATGGAAGCTATTGCCCGCCAACCAGAAGCCAGCGGCGACATTCGCTCAAACATGATTGTATCAGCAGCCTTAATTGAAGGTGTTGCCTTCTTTGCTGTAATCATTTGTGCGCTTGTTATTTTCGTTTAGCAAAAAAAACGATGCAACAACCTCCGGGATTGCCGGGGGTTCGTTGCTTATTTTAAAAATTAAAGATTAAAGCCATGGGATTAGTAATGCCAAATCCAGGAACGATTTTCTGGATGCTCATAATTTTTGGAATTGTACTTTTTATCCTGAAAAAATTTGCATGGAAACCAATTCTTAACGCATTAAAAGACCGAGAAGAATCGATTGCAACTGCATTAAACTCGGCCGAAGAGGCAAAAAAAGAAGTAGAAGGGCTAAAAGCCGATAATGAAAAAGTTATTGCTGAAGCCCGTCGGGAAAAAGATGCAATACTAAAAGAAGCAAGAGAACTGAAAACAAAAATTGTTGCAGAAGCAAAAGAAAAAGCAGGACAGGAAGCCCAAAAAACAATTGCACAGGCACGTCAACAAATTGATGCTGAAAAAACAGCTGCCATTAATGACATAAAAAAGCAGGTAGCAGAACTCTCGCTTATGATTGCCGAAAAAGTAATCAGAAAAGAACTGTCGGACAAAGGAGAACAAGGGAAAATGATAGATGACCTAATTGACGATATCAAGTTAAATTAATCCATGAATGAAAGTGCAATAACAGTCAGGTACGCTAAGGCTTTCTTTTCGCTTGCAAAAGAAAAAAACAAACTCAACGAACTAAAAGCGGACATACAAAAGGTATCTAATATTTGTGATGCCTCGCCCGACTTTATTTTGTTACTGGAAAGCCCTGTGGCAAAGACTTCGCAAAAAAACGGATTATTCAGGAAAATATTTGAAGGAAAAATCGATTCATTAACCCTCAATTTTCTGTTACTTATCCTGCAAAACAAACGCGAAGAGTACATTCCGGACATTTGCCGGAACTTCTTAAATCTTGTCAGAAAAGACCAGAACATAAAATCAGTATTACTTACTACGGCATCGGAAATAGAAGAGGCTTCGCTTCAAAACGTCAAAACATTGATGGAAAAAGAATTAAATGCCAACGTTGAACTTTCCTCTCAGGTTAACAAAGACCTCATCGGAGGACTCGTACTACGTTTCGACGACAAACAATATGATGCAAGTGTAGTTACAAAACTGAAAAAAATAAAACAGAATTTTTTAGGAACAAAAAGCTAAAAACAATATAGGACATGGCAAATATAAAACCTGCAGAAGTATCGGAAATCCTAAAACAGCAATTAGAAGGATTTAAGTCGGGAGCCGAACTGGAAGAAGTTGGCACGGTCTTACAAGTTGGTGATGGAATTGCCCGTATTTACGGACTTTCGAACGTTGAAGCAAACGAAATGATTGAGTTCGACAATGGCGTAAAAGGCATTGTACTCAACCTTGAAGAAGACAATGTAGGAGCAGTACTTTTAGGCTCATCCGAAGAAATAAAAGAAGGAGATACCGTAAAACGTATGCGCCGTATTGCGTCCATCGAAGTAGGCGAAGGCCTTCTGGGACGTGTCGTAAATACCATTGGCGAACCCCTTGACGGCAAAGGAAACATACCAGGAGAATTGTTTGAAATGCCCCTCGAACGAAAAGCCCCGGGGGTAATCTATCGACAACCGGTAAAACAACCGTTACAAACCGGGTTAAAAGCCATTGACGCCATGATTCCAATAGGAAAAGGCCAGCGTGAGCTTATTATCGGCGACCGCCAAACCGGGAAAACCGCAGTAGCCATTGATACCATTATCAACCAACGCGAAAATTACGAGCAGGGCAAACCGGTTTATTGTATTTACGTAGCCATCGGACAAAAAGGCTCAACTGTTGCCGGCATTGCCGCAACATTGGAAAAACACGGAGCAATGGACTACACCGTAATTGTTTCGGCAACAGCTTCAGATCCGGCGGCTCTGCAATTTTATGCCCCGTATGCAGGAGCTTCTATCGGAGAATATTTCCGGGATACTGGCAGCGACGCGTTGATTATTTACGACGATTTATCCAAACAAGCTGTCTCGTACCGCGAAGTATCCTTATTGCTGCGTCGTCCTCCAGGCCGCGAAGCATATCCGGGAGATGTATTCTACTTACACTCACGCCTTCTGGAACGTGCTGCAAAAATTATAGAATCGGATGAAATTGCGCGGAATATGAACGATCTTCCGGTTTGTTTGAAAGACAAAGTAAAAGGAGGCGGCTCGCTAACAGCATTACCTATTATTGAAACACAGGCCGGCGATGTTTCGGCTTATATTCCTACAAATGTAATCTCAATTACCGACGGACAGATATTCCTTGAATCGAACCTGTTTAATGCAGGTATCCGGCCGGCAATTAATGTGGGGATTTCGGTTTCTCGTGTGGGAGGAAGCGCCCAGATAAAATCGATGAAAAAAATTGCAGGAACCCTGAAACTCGACCAGGCACAATTCCGCGAACTGGAAGCTTTTGCCAAGTTCGGGTCCGACCTTGACACAGCAACCATGCGCGTACTTGATAAAGGAAGAAAAAATGTTGAAATACTAAAACAAGGACAATATTCCCCGGTAAAAGTGGAACACCAGGCTGCCATTATTTATTGCGGGACAAGAGAGTTGTTACGAGAAGTTCCTGTTGACAAAATACGAGAATTTGAAGCTGATTTCTTAGAAACAATGGAAATGTCGAATCGCCCGATACTTGACGAACTAAAAGCTGGAAAGCTTACCGAAGAAATAGAAAATACCATAAGAAAAGTAGCTGCAGAAACAGCAGGGAAGTACAAATAATAATTTAGGAAATGAGCGAATGAGTAAGTGAGTGAACAAACGAGTAAAACAGAATAACTGATACCTGGTTGCTCCAAAAATTCAGTTACCCAATCGCTCAATCACATATTCACGAAGATAAAGATGGCTGGACTAAAAGAAATACGAACACGAATTGCATCGGTAAAAACTACCCGACAGGTAACCAGTGCAATGAAGATGGTTTCGGCAGCAAAACTAAAAAAAGCACAGGATGCCGTTTTGCGTATCAGACCCTATGCCAATAAGTTGCATCAAATACTGACGTCGTTAAGCGCCAGCCTCGAAAATGCAGATGATTCGGTATACACACAGCCTCATCCCCCCGAAAAAGTACTGATAATCCTGATATCATCCAATCGCGGGCTATGCGGAGGATTTAATACGAATATCGCAAAAAAAGCAATAGAACTGGTTACAAACCAATATCAACAACAACTAAAAACCAGGAAAATTGACTTCATGTGCATCGGAAAACAAGGAGCAAACTATCTTAAACATCGCAATTATAATGTTGTTGTTACAAATGACGATTTGTTTGACGACCTTACTTTCGACAATGTTGCCAAAGTGGCGGAAGAAGCAATGGCTGCTTTCAGAAATAAAGATTACGACCGAATAGAACTGGTTTACAATCAATTTAAAAATGCAGCATCTCAGGATTTAATCTCAGAGCAATTTCTGCCGGTTGAAATAGAAGAGAAAAAAGAGGATGAAAAAATGGTTCACGACTTTATTTACGAGCCTTCAGAAAAAGAAATCGTGAGAGAATTAATTCCCCGTTCGCTAAAAATACAATTCTACAAAGCCCTGCTTGACTCAAATGCGGCGGAACACGGAGCCAGAATGACAGCCATGCACCAGGCAACCGATAATGCAACAACTCTTATCGGAAACCTTACCCTCGAATACAACAAAGCAAGGCAGGCTGCCATTACCAACGAACTTATCGAAATTGTCAGTGGTGCTGAAACATTGAGAGGATAAAAACATTTTTACATTTATTCGGGTTGAGAAACAGAACAGTTTTAACGTTTTAGGCCGGCAAAAATTATTTATATAAAAAAATCAAGTCAAAAGAATTACCTGACTTGATTTTTTTTGTTCCCTTATTATTGAACAGCTACCGAATCGGTAGTAACAACATTTTGTACCAGGAGATTTTGGTGTGTAATTTCAATGGCACGCAACAATGTTTTGTCAATTTCTTTTATTATCGGGTAAAACCCTTCTTCTCCAAGAATATTTCGGGCAATATATGCTTTTAACTGAGTATTAATAATTTTCCCCGAAACTTTTATCCCCTCCGGATCTTTTTTTATTCCTTTTTTCCGGACATAGTCAATAAATTCATTCATTACATAATTACGGTCGAGGTGATTTTCAAACGTTTTTATATCTTTTATCCGGCCTAATTCATCTCTGTGCGAATCGGCATAAGAGTAGGCAAACGAATATAAAAGTCCTTTTCGATATATTTTATTAAAATATTCGGAACTTCCGATTGTGTCGGCCGGGACAAAAAAGTCGGGCATAATTCCTCCACCTCCATAAACAACCCTGCCGCTTTTGGTTGTATATTTTAACGAATCGACAAAATGAACGCTGTCGGCAACAAATTGTTCCATACTCTGGAAACGGTCGTAAATGTGTTTGTAGTATTCGTCGGTACCTTCGGCGTACGAACTTTGGATACAACGTCCACTGGGGGTATAAAAACGAGCTACAGTAAGGCGTAGAGCAGAACCATCCGTTAACGGAATTTGTTCCTGCACCAGTCCTTTCCCAAACGATCGGCGACCAATTACAATACCCCGGTCGTTATCCTGCATTGCGCCGGCAAAAATTTCACTTGCCGAAGCCGAAAACTCGTCGATCAACACATAAACTCCAATATCGGAAAAAGTTGCTTTTGATGATGCATTATAAGTTTTTCGGGGCTGGTTTAAACCTTGTGTGTACAACATAGGTTCTCCTTTTGCCAAAAATTCATCAATCATTTGCAGCACACCAACCAACGAGCCTCCCGGGTTACTGCGCAAATCGATAATTACTTTTTGAGCGCCTTCTTTTTGTAATTTTTTCATTCCCTGCATAAACTCATTGTAGGTAGTTTGCGCAAACCGATTGATTTTAATAAAACCGGTCTCGGCATCAAGCATATACGAAACATCTACACTGTAAATAGGAATAGCATCCCGGGTGATTTCAAAATCCAGTTTTTCGTTGTATTTATTACGATAGATTCCAACAGCTACCTTAGTGCCTTTTTTCCCGCGGAGCAATTTCAGGACAGTTTTGTTGGTAACCTTAACCCCGGCAATTACCGAATCGTTTACCGAAACAATGCGGTCGCCCGGCAAAATTCCTACTTTGCTGGAAGGCCCGCCCGAAATAACCTCAACAACCCTGACAGTATCTTCCTGTATTGAGAATTGAACGCCTATCCCCGAAAAATTACCCTGCAACTCTTCCTGTACTTCCTGCATGTCTTTTGCCGGAATATACGTTGTATGCGGATCCAGATTTTTTAACAGTTCAGGAATGGTTTTCTCTACAATTTGATTTGTATTTACACTATCAACATAGTCTTTATCAATCAGGCTCAATATGGTTGATATTTTATTTGGACGATTAAAATTCATCCCGGCGAACCTTGTCCGTGTATTTTGTTTCAACATATTGCCGGCCAACAGACCAATAGCAACCGACATGGCAATAATTAGCGGCAACAGGATTACTGTTTTCTTTTTCATCTTATTAAAATTGTTTGTTTATAAGGCACAAGTGGAACTCACATGATTTTAATAATTCTCGTTTGTGTCAAAAATTTTGTCATGCAGGTTTCATTGGTAATAAAGATTTCTAAAACTATTCGTCGACTTCAACCTGCACAACTTCGATTCCTGCTCTCTGCAAGAGTTTTACACCTTCTTCTATCCTGTACTTTTCAGTAAAAACAACACGTTTTATACCGGCCTGTATTATTAGTTTCGAGCATTCCAGGCAAGGTGAAGTTGTAACATAAAGCGTTGCTCCGTCGCTGCTGTTACCCGATTTTGCCACTTTTGTAATGGCATTGGCTTCAGCATGTAGTACATAAGGTTTGGTTTTTTCATTCTCGTCTTCACAAATATTTTCAAAACCCGACGGAGTGCCATTGTATCCATCCGAAATAATCATCTTATTTTTAACAATCAGTGCGCCTACCTGTCGACGTTTACAATATGAATTTTGAGCCCAAATCTCCGCCATTTTCAGGTAGCGTTGATCGAGTAATCGTTGTTTTTTTTCAGTCATACATTCAAATTTCTGAACCCACAAAGTTAATTTATCTACTGAATAAATAAGGCTTAAAAAATATTAAAAGAGATGTTTATACTTAAAAATAATAAATCGTGTAACGTTTCATTTTTTTCCTCGTCATTGATTTATCAAAGAATTTTTAACAATATGTACTCTAAATTTATTTTTCTTAATTTTCTATTTCTTACGTTACTTTCTTTTAATTTATCTGCACAAAAATGCAAATTAACCGGAAGAATAATTGATAAATCATCGCACGAACCAATTGCTTATGCAAATGTTGCGCTTTATAAAATAAAAGATTCATCGTTGGTTACAGGCACAATGACCGATGATAATGGAAAATTCGTGCTAGAAAAGCTAAAAACAGACAAGTATCGTGTGAAAATTACTTTTATTGGCTATCAATCGGTTGTTGTTGACAATATTTTGTTGCAACCGGGAACTCGCGATTTGGGAGAAACAGAGTTATTGGTTCTTTCCGAAAATATTGGCGAGATAACAGTAAAAAGCACTAAACCTCCTATGACTTATAAAGTTGACAGAAAAGTAATTGATGCCGGTAGTTTTCCCGGAGCCGATGCTGCAATTGACTTATTGGAAAATGTACCGTCGGTGCAGCTAGACATAGAAGGTAATCTCACATATCGTGGCGAAGGAACTTTTAAGGTTTTTATTAATGGGCATCCGGTTGCAAATGGCGAAGAAAAATTACGTCAGTTACCGGCTTCGCGGATTGATAAAATAGAAGTAATAACCAATCCTTCGGCAAAATACGATGCAGAAGGTACTGCCGGAATTATTCAGGTTATTTTAAAGAAAAATAGATTAGAAGGATATTCAATAAATGCAAGTTTAAAAGTTGATACCCGTGGAGGTTATCGCGGACTGTTTTCTATTGATAACAAATCGGAGAAATCCGGGTGGTATATTAATGGAGGATTAATGGATGTTTATTGGAGTAAATATCATGATAATCAGGCGCAAACAATTACAGGAGAGGATATTACTTACAATACTTTTACCGAAACAAATGCTAAACACGGACAAAAAAGTGGAAATATAGAATTGGGATTTAATTACGACATTACCGATAAAGATTACATCGATTTCTCGGGCTATATTAACCCTGTTCGGACAAAACAAAAAAATAAAAAAAGAAGTAATGTAACCGAACAAACTGTATATAAAAATGGCGAAACTGTTGATACTAGTTATACAATGAATAGTTTATATCATTGCAACTATCAATATGTAGGAGGCACACTAACTTACGAACATGCCTTTAATAAAGATCGTTTGCATTTACTTTCTGCTTATATCGATTATTCGGCGTATATAAGCCATTTGGATGAAGGACAGTTTGATGAGCAGGTTTATGAAACCTTTACCGAACGACAAGGCTATAACGGAACCGAGCATAAAGAAACAATGATTGAAGGGAAACTAAATTACAAATGTCCGGTTAACGATAAAATTACTGTTGAAACAGGTGCTGAAGTTGAAACCGATCATATTCCCCGAATTACATCGGTTAGCGGTAATTTCGATGAAAATGGGAACATTACAAAATACGATGATGCTCCTTTAAATCAGGAAGTTGACTTTGTTCAGGATGTATATTCTGGATATGTTACATTAAAAAGAGAAGGCGAAAAATTGGCAATTCAGGCAGGAGCAAGAGTAGAATATACTAACCGACGTTCTGATTACAGTTACGAAATAAGCGATGGTTCTAGGGTTTGTACTCCCGATAGAAATAAATTTACCGATTTCTTTCCATCGGCACATATTACTTACAGCCTTTCCGAAACACATCAGGTTTATTTGAGCTATTCGCGAAGAATAAGACGACCAAACTACTGGAAATTAGTGCCAATGGAACAATACGAAACGCCTTACACATATTATACCGGCAATGGCAGCGTTTTGCCTTCGTATACCGATGCTTACGAAATGGGATACAAAAAATCGTGGGATAAAAATTTTATCTCAGCCGAACTTTTTGCACGAAAAACAAAAAATGTGATGCAGAATTATTATCGAAAAGCGTCGGGAAACCTACTTAAATATTCGCCCGAAAATGTAGGAAAATCGTGGAGCATAGGAGCTGAATTTATGGGTGGTGCCGATATTTTTCCGTGGTGGAACAGTAACCTTAGCATTAGTTTGTATTCGTATCGTTTAAATGTTGATTTTGAAGACACTAAAGAAACAAAGAAGCAGTTTAAAACCGATATTCGTTTAAATAATACCTTTCTTTTACCTAAAAACTTTACCTTAAAATGGGATTTAAAATATAACAGTCCGATGAAAAACGTACAAACAAAACGTGATGGGTATTTTTATTCGAATTTAGCACTTAAAAAATCTTTTAAAGACGGGAAATGGACTGTAACTGCTGTTTGTAATGATATTTTTTCGAGTCAAGAGTATGTTACAACGCAAACAGGTGATGGTTTTTCGATAAAAACAAATACCGATTCAAAACCATATTTTTCGTTTAAGTTAGCTTATGCTTTCGATAATCAGAAGTAATAATTCTACTTGGAAAAACTGCGAAACTTACCGGGAGTTATTCCTTCAAATTTTTTAAAGACACGCAAAAATGAAGCAATAGAACCAAAACCTGTTTTTTCAGCAATGTGTTCAAGTGTATATTTTTGAGAAGTATCCGACAGAATTAGCTTTTTAGCATTCTCTACTCTATATTTATTCATGCGAATCAAGAGTTAAATTGCTAATGTAATAAAAGCAGCGGCTAATCTTCCAAAGGCATGGATCATCAAGCCCTTTGTCGACCTAACCTTACTCGCTTTTTGAATATCAGCCTTTTCAATCAGCCAATTAAAAATGGCTTCAACAGGTTGCCTGACCTTAGAAACAGCAGTTGAAAATAAGTCATCGGCTGCTTTCAGCCTTTGTTTTATCACATCAGGCATTCCCTTTACGGCCTTAACAGGTGCAAGCATTTCAGAGTTTCGATGTTCTATCATGTACTGGTTCAATTCGTTTACAAAATAAATTTTATCGTCCCCAAAAGTCCTGTCCTCAATACCTGACCATGCATCTTTAAATACGGTCACATCATTGACCGAAGCCGGGGGAAACAGTATTTGTTCAGGATGGGGCAGTTTCCCAATACGCCGAAAACCTAACAGGTGCAACTTAAGCCCGTAATAATATATTCCCTTGGTTGAACAATATCCCTTGTCTGTTATCTCCCTTGCAACCTTGCCTGAACGCTTGCCTGAACAGGTTATGATTGGCATGGAATCTAACAAGCTTTGGTCAAACAGGCAATCATCTGGCTGAAAATCTGCAAGCAGCATTTCAACAAGCCTGGTAAAAGCACCTCCCAGTCTGTTTAACCTGTTATTGAACGCCTGGTAGCTCCCTAGCTTTGGAAACCATGACTTTAGGTATTCTGATGCAAAGCGGTGGATGTGCTTTGCTGTTTTATGCCCTTCATGGTGCATTGTGTATAAGTATATTGTCATAATCTCTTGGTCGGTAAATTCCGGTTCATTATTGTTACTGAACCTTTCACAATAAAATTGAAGTTCTTCGAACTTATCACAGATATAAAAGTAAATTCTTATTAACTTGTCGTCTTTATCCCTGGAAATCATATCTGCTTGTCAATTGGTAACTGACTCCAAGATACTGATTTTCAGGGAATTAAACAAACTCAATAAACTGATTATCAGTTGTTTAATGAACTTTTTTTACATTATTTTCAACCCTTGATTCGCATAAACAATTATTTTCTACAGTGTTCTACTGTTTTCTTCTTTTTATGTACCAAAATTTTGTTATCGTCGATTTTATTTTAGCTTTTTTGAATACTCTTTTTCAGCTATTGAAAAAAGTAGAGACTCACCCCTGCAATACTGCGTGTTCCGAAGTGTCTGAAAATCTAATATCTAAAAATTTAACGATCTATTGAATTAAAACAACCCGAATCATCAATACAATCATTAGAAATCTTAAAACTATTGTTTATTGAATTATTAAAAACAGTCTAATTGATCGTATCAACTGCCTTAATTTCCGAAATATTTACGCCAATAAAAGCAGGATTAAAACAGTTAGGTTTTTCATAAAATTAAGTTTTATACATACAAGAAGGAATAAAATAAAAAAAGGTTGCGTAAGATATTAATTTTTTACCTTTGCCCCACAACAAAACAAAAGCAGATGTTTACAATCGGTATTTTTTCAACACATATTCCCTATCTTGCTTTTGTCTTTTTTTATGCCTGGTTTTTGCTGTTTGGTACAAAAAAAGTAGATGACACAACGCTCTGCACTCCCAATTATCAGATTCAAATAGAACAACAAGATCCCGGGTTTCATCATCTCTCATTAACCGATTTTCATTTTTATGACTATACTGCCGAAGAAATTTCTCAACAAGAAAATTACATCTTTGCAAAAATCAGGACGAAGTGGCCCCAAACACTGTCAGAACCACTTTTTAACCAACAATATTTAATCGGGAATCTTTTTTGCCGGCCACCGCCAACATTTTGCTAGTTCAAAGTTAAGAGTTGTGCAAAGCAATTTGAATTAAAAACTGGCCTATGCCAAATGCGGGATTCAAAGTCCTTTTATAAAAAATTCGTTGCGCTCTGCTCTTCGCTAAATTTTCCGAGATTATTTTTCATGCCTTAAAGAGGCATTTTTCAGTAACAACCGGAGGAAATTTGGGATACACAGTGTCTTCTTGGTGCAACTTTACGACAGGACATATAAAGCACACAAAGTGGTGTAGGAAAATCCACTGTTTGCATTAAGAAAAAACGACACCGTTCTTTTTTCACCAATGAGTAGAACCGGGTGTTGCTAATTCATTCACAACGACTTATTATGAATAGATTATATGCTGTTTTTGCTCTGCTTATTGCATTTACATGTATGGCAAAAGCACAACAAAACACGAACACACAAGACTCCATCAAACACTATCTGTTAGACGATATTGAGGTTAAATCGCCCAAAGAAGTGCCATTGGCCAAAGAAGTGCCAGCCTCCATTTCGCTTATTTCGGCACAAAAAATAGCTGACAACGAAGTGCATTCGTTAAGCGATATATCGGCAACAGTGCCTAATTTTTATATGATTGATTACGGCAGCAAATTGCAATCGCCTGTTTTTATTCGAGGAATAGGCTCTAAACTTGGCACTCCTTCGGTTGGCTTGTATGTTGATAATGTTCCTTATTTTGAAAAAACTACTTTCGGTTTCGATTTCTACGACATTGAGCGCATTGAAGTATTAAGAGGGCCGCAGGGAACACTATACGGGAGAAACACCATGGGCGGAATTATTAATATTTACAGTAAATCGCCGTTGTATTACAAAGGAACCAACATTTTGGCAACTGCAGGAAACCATGGGTACTACAATGTAAATATTAATCATTACAATAAACTTAGCGACAAAGTCGGTTTCTCAATAAATGGCAATTACAACAAGCTCAATGGATATTACACCAACCGTTTCGACGGGAAATCGGCCGACGACGAATATTCGCTTAGCGGCAGGACACGTTTTGTATGGAAAATTTCGGACAAAATTACACTCGAAAACATTGCTTCGTACGAAAAAAGCAAACAAAATGGGTTTCCCTATGCACACTACGATGTTTCGGATAACAAAGCAGGCGACATAAATTACAATCAGGAAAGCAGCTACAAACTCGATCTTTTTTCCGACGGACTGGTGCTAAAATATCAGAACCGGGCTTTTGAGTTGCTTTCAACAACAAGTTACCAATATTACGATGGCACAATGGCGGTTGACCAGGATTTCACTGCCGACTCGCTCTACTTTTTCAATATTGGCGATCGGCAAAATATGGTATCGCAGGAGGTAGTTGCCAAATCGCACTCCAAATCGAGATACAACTGGCTTGTTGGTGTCGACGCTTTTTACCAGAAGAAGAAACAACACACTACCGGCGATATCTATTCGTACAAAATGAAACAGGATATTTGTAGTAATTTCAAAACCTCGGGGCTGGCATTCTTCCACCAGTCAACGTTATCCGATATTTTCACAAAAGGACTGACCCTTACCGCCGGGATAAGGCTGGACATAGAAAAAGATAAATTGGAATATGTTCTGAATCAAGCAATTGGCAATGCACAAATGAGCCAAAACAATCCTTCCAATTACGAAGAAACATTTACCCAGGTAATGCCGAAAGTAGCTGTAAAATATAAAATAAACCAGGTATTAAACACCTATGCAACAGTGTCGAAAGGATATAAATCGGGTGGCTTCAATACCAATTCATCGATCGATTTGGAAGAAAACAGATCGTACGACCCCGAAAATAGTTGGAACTACGAATTGGGCTTCAAATCATCGATGTTAAACAATCGCTTGTTTATTGATGCAGCTGTTTTTTACATTGACTGGAACGATCAGCAAATTGATGTGCCTGTCCCTACCGGACGGGGAAATATGAAAACCAATGCAGGAAAATCGGAAAGCAAAGGTTTTGAACTTTTTGCCAAAGCCCTTCCCGGCAAAAACTGGGAAGCAACATTGAGCTATGGTTATACCCACGCAACATTTACCGATTATGTGGTTTCGGACGAACTGAATTACAACGATAATTTTGTTCCTTATGTGCCACGCTCAACGGTTAATGCAGGGCTAAAAAAGACAATAACGATAAAAACAGGTTGCCTCAATAAAATAATTGCGAACCTTTCGTACCGGGGCACCGGCAAGCATTACTGGAACCTCAACAATTCAATTTCGCAGGATTACTACGGCCTAGTCGATGGAAAATTGTCATTTGTATCAGGAAAATTTCAATTGGACATTTGGGGTAAAAACATATTGGACGAGTCCTATAACTCGTACTACTTTATTGTTTCCTCAACAGGCGACTCGTTCGTACAAACCGGCAGACCGGTAACATTTGGCGTTAATCTGAAGCTTAATCTTTAACAAACAGACCTGACTGGTTTTGAAAACCTGTCAGGTCTCCGAGTAATGAAGAAACAAGAACTAAATAAATACGGAACGCTGCTGAGCCTTTACCTGGCCCAGTCTATCCCGATGAGTTTTTTCTCAACAGTAATCCCGGTGATTATGAGAATGGAGCACTATTCGTTAGAATCGATTGGCTACATACAGTTAATAAAACTGCCGTGGATTTTAAAAATGTTATGGGCGCCATTGGTCGACCGTACTAGTTACTCGTCAAAACAGTACCGCAGATGGATACTTGTCTCCGAATTCTTTTACGCAGCAATAATTGTAAGTATCGGTTTTTTCGATTTGCAAAGCAGTTTCACTACAATTATTGTACTGATGGTTATTGCATTTACAGCCTCTGCAACCCAGGATATTGCCACCGACGCTTTTGCCATTCTTATTCTAAAAGACAGGGAACGAAGCCTGGGCAACAGCATGCAGTCGGCCGGAAGTTTTATAGGCACTTTGGTTGGCAGCGGTGTACTCCTTATTATTTACCACTATTGGGGATGGCTGCCTTTGCTGCACAGTCTTGGCGTTTTTGTGCTTATCGCACTAATTCCGGTTATATTCTTTAAGAATCACAGGAAAAAAGAACTTGAAAAATCGCGTAAAAATGTTTCGCTATTAGAGTTTGTCTATTTTTTCAGGCAAAAAAAAATTAGCGGGCATCTTATTCTTTTGTTCCTTTTTTATTCCGGGATTATAGGCATCCTTACCATGGTAAAGCCATATTTGGTTGATTTGGGTTATAATGTAAAAGAAATCGGGTTTATTTCCGGCATATTCGGCACTGCCTGCGGAGCTCTAATGACCATTCCCGCCGGCATGTACATACGCAAAAAAGGGATTGTTAATTCGCGATGGATTTTCCCGGTTTTAAACGTTGTTGTAGCAATATTTTTCTTTTTCCTGACATACACAAACCACAATATCTACCTGATTTATATTGGAGTAGCTTTATTATGGAGTGCATATGCCATGTCAACGGTTTTTGTATATACCATGGCTATGCGGATTGTTCGTCCGGGACGCGAAGGTACCGATTTCACCATTCAGATTGTAATAACCCACCTAAGCAGTTTAGTCCTGGCAATATTGAGCGGAAAAATTGCCCATGTCATTTACTATCGTGGATTATTTGCCGTTGAAATAGGGTTGGGACTGTTGGTTTTGATTCTTTTACCTGTTATTTTCAGAAAAAACTTCTATGGAACAGAACCACATTGCCCGATAAGTGAAGGAGCTGAAATTCCGGATAAAACTTTTAATTAAACACTAAGACACGAAAAAAAATTTGTGACTTAATGTCTTTGTATTAAAAATAAAAAAATGAAGATTCCACAACACCTAATCGATAAATACAATACCCCTGTTCCGAGGTATACAAGTTATCCGCCGGCTAATTTTTTTAAGAATACTTTTACGCCGAAAGATTATACCCGTTGGTTGCAGCAGTCGAACCACGAACCAATGCAAAACATTTCAATTTACATTCACATTCCTTTTTGTCCAAAAATTTGCTACTACTGTGGTTGCAACACACATGTAACAAGCAATGTCGATAAAATGCGAGACTATGTTAATGCCGTAAAGACAGAAATCAGGATGGTGCGAAAACATCTGGACAGTAGCCGTAAAGTTTCACAAATTCATTGGGGAGGAGGCACCCCCAACTCGTTGCCGGCAGAAATGACGGGCGAAATAATGGAACTTATTCATTCTGATTTTCAATTCGTTGACAAGCCGGAGATAGCTATGGAATGCCACCCGGCAATGCTGAACGAAAATTACATAAAAAAACTAGAGGCATTAAAATTCAATCGCTTTAGCCTTGGCATACAAGATTTTAAGCAGGATGTTTTAAACAATGTAAACCGCGATGCACCTGTAATGCCGGTCGAAGAACTTGTAGCCCTGATTCGCAGCCATAAGAATATTAGGGTGAACCTCGATTTTATTTACGGGTTACCGTCGCAGGACGAAAAGTCTTTTGCCCAAACCATTGCCCGTGCCATTGAAATTTCGCCCGACCGCCTAGTAACATTCTCGTATGCACATGTGCCATGGGTGAAAAAAGCACAAAAAATACTCGAAAAATACGGGCTTCCTTCTGCCGAAAAAAAAATGGCAATGTTTGAAGCCGGCTATCGCCTATTGCTACAAAACGGCTACAAGGCAATTGGGCTGGATCATTTTGCAAAACCCCACGACGAATTGTATAGAGCATTGCAAAAGCACACCCTGCACCGCAATTTCCAAGGCTATTGCACCCGCGAAACCACTGGTCAGGTTTTTGCTTTCGGGGCAACAGGAATAAGCCAGATGAACAGTGCTTATGCTCAGAACGAAAAAGACACAAATACTTACATCGAAAAAATAAATCAGGGAAAATTCTCCATTGAAAAAGGGTATCTTCTGAATCATTCTGAGAAAATAATTCGTTATGTAATTGAACAACTGATGTGCAACTATTTTCTTTCGTGGAAAGAGGCAGAAAACACCCTGCAAAAATCTGTTGCTGAGATAAAAAACACGATAAAATACAATGAAAAAACACTTGAAACTTTTGAAAAAGAAGGTTTATTGAATTACAATAACGAATCCATTGAAGTAAACGAATGTGGTAAGTTTTTTATACGAAATATTGCCTCTGTTTTCGATCCGGCATTGAAAAATTCGGGGAAGAAATTTTCGAAGGCATTGTAAATACAAAGACGCTAAGACACAACGTTTTTATAAAAAAGGTGTACAGTAAAAACTGGCGGGTAGAAGAGCCAGTATAATTTATTTGTGAAGAAACAATAAAGATTTAACTACAGAGAAATATTCTTTGTGTCTCTACGCCTTCGCAGTAAAACACAAAAAAAGAAACAGCCCATGGCTGAGAATAATTGAGGCACACAGGAGCATGACTGTTATTTTTTCTCACATCACAAATGGGCAATACAAAAATTTAGACAGATGAAAAAAACAACGAACATAGCCATTGTAGGGGCGGGATTAACCGGTTTAACAACTGCTTTTTACCTAAAAAAGAATGGATGCCGGGTTCATGTTTTTGAAAAAGCAAATCGTGCAGGAGGAGTTATTCAAACGCATCACGAACAGGGCTTTACTTTTGAATCGGGGCCAAACACCGGAGCGCTTTCAAATCCTGAGGCAGTCGAACTTTTTGAAGATCTGCAAAACGATTGTTCGTTAGAAAATGCAAAAGAATCGGCAAAAGCCCGGTGGATCTGGCAAAATGAGAAATGGCACAACCTTCCTTCCGGCCCGATTAGTGGCATTTGCACACCTTTATTTTGCGTTACCGACAAACTACGCTTATTAAGCGAACCATTTCGTCGCAAAGGCTCTAATCCCGACGAAACAATTGCAGATTTGGTACGTCGCCGTATGGGAAAATCATTTCTTCGGAATGCTGTCGACCCCTTTGTTTCGGGAGTTTATGCCGGAAATCCCGAAACTTTGGTAACCCGTTTCGCGCTTCCAAAATTATACAATCTGGAACAAAACTACGGTAGTTTTATCAGAGGAGCAATCAAAAAAGCCAAAGAACATAAAACTGAACGCGATAAAAAAGCAACAAAATCCGTATTTTCAGCCGAAGGAGGACTGGAAAACCTCATAAAAGCTTTGGTGAAAAATATTGGAGAAGAAAATATTTCGACAGGATGCCAATCGCTTTCGTTCGAAAAAACAGAGGGAAAACAGGCTTACAAACACAACGGACAAATTTTCTCACATGTGATATCAACGATTGGAGCTTTTGCATTGCCGGAGGTTTTTCCCTTTCTGCCTTCTGAAAAAATTGAACAAATAGGGCAAATGCAATACGCAAAAATAGCCTTGGTAATACTTGGCTTTAAAAAATGGGAAGGCATTCCGATTAATGCTTTTGGCGGACTAATTCCATCGGCAGAGAAACGTAACGTTTTAGGAATACTTTTTACCTCGTCGTTCTTTAAAAACCGTGCTCCGGAAGGAGGGGCATTGCTTTCTGTCTTTACCGGGGGCATACGCAAGCCTGAGTTTTACAAAAAACCAGATGCCGCAATTATGGACATTGTAAAAAGAGAGGTTTGCGATATGTTGCAACTTGAAAATTTTAATCCTGATATTGCCCGTATTTTTCGCTACGAACATGCCATCCCACAATACAGTTTCGAAAGCGAACAAAAACTAAAAGCAATTGCCGAAATTGAAAAACAATTCCCGGGCCTTATACTTGCAGGAAATATACGTAACGGCATTGGCATGGCCGACCGGATAAAACAGGGAAGAACCCTTGCAGATAAAACCCTCTTAAACGCCCTCCGGAAGGAGAAATTGGGATAATAAAACGTATAGAATAAATATGAAGGTTACTTATAAAATAAAAATATTGGATATTAATAGCCCATATTTTATCCCTTCGCCTGTCGGCACTTCTCTTTATGAAGCAAGATGTCTACAGGCAAAAGGAAGTATAAATAAACATGTATTCACAAAAAACATTAAGGCACTTTTAGGATTCTCTGCGCCTCTGTAGTAAAAAGAAAAAACATGACGAATAAAACAGCCATACTTTTAATAAACCTGGGAAGCCCGGGTGCTCCTACCAAAACAGCCGTACGGAAATTTCTTACTGAATTCCTTAACGACAAACGTGTTATTGATTTTCCGTGGCTGTTCCGCAAGCTCCTTGTCAACCTGATTATAATACCTTTCAGGCTAAAAAAATCAACACGGCTTTACAAAATGCTCTGGACAGAGGAAGGTTCGCCGTTGATCTTTCTTACTGAAAAGCTTAAAAAAAAGCTTCAGAATAAATTAGGCAACAATGCCAAAGTTTTTGTTGGCATGCGCTACGGGAACCCGGGGTATAAACAGGCTCTTTCTGAAATAAAAAAAGAAGGATTCGATAAAATCGTGGTGTTTCCGTTATTTCCACAATATGCACTTTCAACAACAGAAACAGCTGTTAAAGCAGTGGAGCATGAAATAAGAAAGCAAAATATACTTTCCGAAATCTCGGTAATACCATCCTTTTACAATCATCCCCAATTTATAAAAGTATTTGCAGGACAAATAAAAAAATACCACCCGGAAACCTACGACCATATTGTTTTCTCGTACCACGGTCTTCCTTTACGCCAAGACCAAAAGAGCCAGCCAGCAAATTGGCATTCCCCTGATAAATATGCTTACAGCAAGGCTTGTATCGAAACAACTGAACTTATTGCCCGAAATTTAGAATTACCTACCGAAAAATTCTCGGTTGGCTTTCAGTCGCGTTTATCGAGAAATTGGCTTTCGCCTTTTACCGACGAATTACTTCCACAGAAGTTAAAAGAAGGCAACAAAAAAATACTTATTGCCGCTCCGTCGTTTGTTGCCGACAACCTGGAAACAATAATCGAAATTGGACAAGATTACCGACAGGAATTTATAGAAAATGGCGGTGAAATGTTACAGCTAGTAGAGAGTTTAAATGCTACGGATGAGTGGGTTGATGCGCTTGCTGCGATGAGCCTTGATATCAGCTTGGATATTATTTTCAAAAATCGGTTTGATGTATTTTAATCGACAAATATCTACCGGTTTATTGAATTTATTCTGGATTTCTGCTTTTAACTTGAACTTCAGAGTATATAAATTTTGAGTATTAGGTTTAAATTCAACGATTAAATCAATGTATCTTGAATCAATAAGTATTTTCTCAACTTCTCAGTATTCATTTTCCTCGCTATAAACCGGTATTTCCACAAAAAAAGTAGTTCCTTTTCCGGGTTCGGTTTCAAATCCTATTTTCCCGGAAAAATTCTCTACTATGTTTTTAACAATGGCCAGGCCTAACCCCATACCACTTGTTTTGGTGGTAAAACTGGGCGTAAACAATTTATTTTTTAGTTCGGCGGGTATTCCTGTACCATTATCGGTAATGGCAATTACTGCCATAGGGGCTTTGTACGACAATTCAATCTTTATTTTCGGGGTTTGCCCTTGTGGTACCGACTGAATGGCATTTTTTACAAGGTTGATAACAGCTCGTGACAACTGTTCCTTATCGGCATTTACTTTTAATGTTTCATAGTTGTTAGCAATAAACCTAATTTCTGTTTCTCGAGAAGCCTGGTAAAGTTCAATCGTTTTTTGCAGTTGTTCTTTCAAAAAGAACAGTTGATTGCTAGCTGTCGGAATTTTTGCAAAGTTCGAGAATTCAGTAGCAATATTGGAGAGGTTGTCAATTTGTTCAATTAATATATTCGCCACCCGATCTAAATGGGCATTATATTTTTCGTCGGTTCCTTTAGCCCTTTGCAACTGCTGTATGTTCAGTTTCATTGGGGTTAACGGATTTTTTATTTCATGCGCAATTTGTTTGGCCATTTCTCGCCATGCCGATTCGCGTTCCGATTTTGCCAGCAACTCGGCACTTTCAGCCAACTCTTCTACTTTTTTGTTATATTCTTCTACCAACGATCCAATCTCGTCCTTCCGGCCATACATAATAGGCTCATTTCGCCGGCCAAGTTGCATTTTTCTCAGGTTTTCCTGGATAAGCACCAACGGCCGTGTAATTTGGTTAGCAATAAATACGGCAATGATAATACTTGCCAGGAACAATAAAACATACAAGTTGATGAAAGCCACAACATAAGTAGAAATTTCCTGTTTATAAGAATCTTGTTTGATAAAATAAGGCAAATTTATAAAGCCCAGGTAATCGCCACTGTCGTTAATAATTGGCCGATATGCCGACAAATAAGACAATGCACCAATATTTTCGGTTTGAGAATAGCTGCCCTTAAAATTTTGAAATACTTCGTAATATGCTCTTGCATTAATACGAGGAGCCACAAGCCCTTTTTCAAAAATTTCATCTCTCGACGAAGCAATCAAATCGCCATAAGTACCGTAAACATTAATATCGGTACGAAAAATATTTGAAAGTTTCACGAGTTCATTATAAATCCAGGCTCTCAAATCCGGGGTTATATCCAATTTATCTGCCAATTTGAGGTCTAACTCTTCGGCTATCGATTTCATCTTTTCATTCAAATCATCATGATGTCTTTTATCGTATTGCTTAAGATTATAAGAAATAGTAACGATAGCTACTACAAGCAACGAAACAAAAACAATAGAAATAATTGCTGCCTGTATTTTGAATTTCATGTTAAAAACAAACTGGCGTTCGCGCATGGCACTATTGCCAATAATAAGTATCAGCACCAACAGTAAGAAATAAAAGACAAAGAGGTAGGGAAATGCAATCAGGTAGTCGATAAATGTAAAAACTTTCCGGGTTACAACAATAAAATTATTCCCTTGGGTATGGTAAACCAAATGTTCATATTTATCCTGCCGGATAGCCGAGAATTCTTTATTCGACTTTAAGTAAACATGCCCGTTATAATTATAATTGTAATCGCCGAACTTATCGGTTAACTCTCCCCCGTAATATTTCGCATTGGAAAATTTCTGATAAATGTCGGAATGCATCAAAGATTTGTCAATGAGCAATTCGGGGAAGCCAATTCCTTTTCCCCTAAATACCAATTCCGAGTCAAGGTCAATATAAATATTTACTTTCCGGCCTCCATCTAAGGTGTATTCCAGCCGTCCGGTATAAGAAACCCTGCCATTCATATTATTCATAAAATAAAAGTCTGTTCCCGGAATTCTTACCCCCTGGTTTTCGATGAGTTCGTTCATAAAGGGCATACATGGCACTTCTTCTGTCCGAATATCCAAATTATCATTTGGGGCACACACATAAATATTTAACTCATATTTTCGGAAATAGCTGTTAAAATAAGATTTCCGAATGTATTCTTCCACCTTGTTTTTTTGTTGCAAAAGATATTGAATTGCCGTATCCTGCTCTATCTTATCCTGTATTTCCGAAAGGAATACTTCAGCCGTTGGATCCCGGTCGGTCTCGAGCCTTACTGCCAATACTTTTTGCTGGCCTCTTTCTTTTTGGCTGATTGTTTGGTTAATAACAATAAGCGAATATACCGAAACTACCGATACATATATAACCAGATAGCTAAGGGTAAATGTTTCTAAATATTTTCGGCTTATCAGGCTGGATAAAATGATACCGGCAATAAATAAAACAAGGGCTAAAACAGAAACTTCATAAAAAATAAACAGCTGAATAATTGCAACAAAAATGGCTGTCGACAATGCATAAACAAACAGCGTATTTTTTGTAAGAAACATTTTCGATTTATCAACCAAGCGTACCGACAACAAAATTTCGCCCAGCAAAAAGAGCCCGACAGAAAAAATACCAACAGCACTTTGAAACGAGATGTCGTTTATTTTATTTAATGAAAAAGAAATCGTTGAGTTATAGATTAGTTCGCGAATAAGATGATGGATAAATACGAATAAAACGGCTGTAAATAAAAATAACGCAGCAATCATAATTTTTGTCCAAAATCCTGGTTTCTTTCGTAATCCCGACAAGCGCAGGTCAATTGCAAAATTATAAATCCAGAAAAGAAAAAATACCGAACATAAAAAATAATCACCTAAAGACGGGAGCCAATCGTTGAGCGCAAAATAATCGGGGCCAAAAAGCTTAAGGTGATAAAATACCCGAGGAATCATAAAAAACAGATGTGCCCAATATACCGTCAAAAGCACAAATCCTAAAGCAATCAGCTTTACGATAAAAGGAGCCCGGGCTTCAATAAATCCTTTTCGCAAAAAGACCAATAGCAAAATTAGTCCCACCAAATAAAGAATGCCGGGAATATAAAGCCGGCTTGCTTTGTCAATATACCTCCCGTAGGGCAACAACGCAAAAAGGAAATTTCCTCCGGCATCTTTCAGCGTATAGGCATTGTTGTGTTTACAGGTATCAATTGCATAATCATTGGAGATAGAATAATCCGCTGAAAATGAATTTTGGAGGTATTTATTTTCAAAAGTATACTTATTTTTTAACAGATGCAGCCCAAAAATCTGGTAATTTCCAACAGAAACGCTGTCAATTAGATAATAACCGTTAGGCAACGCAATCAGCCCTTTTGTTTGTTCAAATTTATTTACCTTATCGTAAAAAGCAATGGCACGATCGGACCAAAAAACAAGAATAGAATCCTGGTAAATCAGGTATCCAAACCCGGATTGATTTACCCTTGTATTTTTTTGTGCATAGAAATCATCCAGAAAAGCTTCAATATCTTTGTTTTCTAACTCTTGCTTTATACCCGACAATCTGCGGTGTAGTTTCTGCTCATTTTTTACCAGTTTCTGCTGAAATTCCTGTATTGAAGTGGCTTCCGGATGATTTTTCAACAGGATATTTTCAATTATTGTAGCTGCAATTATAAAACCTATTGCTAATATCAGGTAAGTGTATTTGTTTTGTTTTGTCATTTAATCGTGATGATACGGTTCGCCTCTTAAAATCGTAAAGGCCCGATAAATTTGCTCTACGCACAATAATCGCACCATTTGATGCGAAAATGTAAGTTTCGATAAAGAAATTTTCGACAAGGCTTTTTTCTGCACTTTTTCAGAAAAGCCATAAGGGCCTCCAACTACCAATAGCAATTCTTTTACGCTGCCTAACATCTTTTGTTCTAAAAAAACGGAAAATTCCCGCGAACTATAATTTTTCCCTTTCTCATCGAACAAATGCAACTCTTTTCCAGGCGTTAGTTTCGACAAAATCAACTCGCCTTCTTTCTCCTTTTGTAATTCAACCGCCATATTTTTCCCTTTTTTTATATCGGGAATTACATGCAACTCAAAATTAATATAGCGTTTTATTCTTTTTGCGTATAACTCAATTCCTTCCTGCAAATATGATGCATCTGTTTTTCCGATAACCAGTAAAGTAATTTTCATCTGTTTATATTTTTATGAAGCCCGTTTGTTGGGTGAGATAAAATATCAGTTATACTCCTGGGTGCCTCAGTTATTATCTCAGCCATGGGCTGTTTCATCTTATTAAAATTATTTATTTATTCGGTATAAAATAAAACTCGTATGATTTTAATAATTGTCGTTTGTCTCAAAAATCTTATCATCTCGTTTCATAAGAATATATTTTATTTAAATTTACACTAAATTTTAGATGATAAATAATTTTTAGCACAATTTTTGTTGTGTTTTAAATTTATAGTCTTATAAAATTAAAAGAGATGTTGAAATTTAAACAAATATCGATTTTAGCTTTTTTGTTTTTAGTAATGTCTGCGGTTCAGGCCTTTGCCCAGGTTCCGCAAGATATTATCACAAGCCTCGACGAAGGAGATTCAAAATTATTGGCCGGCTATTTTAACCAAAATGTTGAGCTTGTTGTTTTGGATAACGACAATGTATACAGCAAGGCACAGGCCGAACAGATTGTGAACAATTTCTTCAGCAATTTCAATCCGGTTTCTCCCAATGCTTTTTCGGTTATACATAACAGTGGAAAAGAAGGGGCTAAATCGATAATCGGAAAATTAAAAACGACAAAAGGAGATTTCAGAGTTTATTTCCTGCTAAAAAAGAACGGGAATAAGGAATACATTCATCGTCTTAGTATCGAAAAACAATAATCCTGCGATTATGAGGAAGAACCGTACTGTCCGCCTCGCAAAAAAAATAGGGGAAAGTATTGTTGAACGTGCAAAAAAAATCACGCTTCCTTTTTTTGACAATGTTCCGCTGTACGATGTTGGTTTGTTCTTTTGGCGCAGTATTGTAGATGGAGCAATAAGTACCCGGGCTTCAGCCATTGCATTTTCTTTTTTTATGGCTTTATTCCCGTTTATCATTTTCTTGTTTACGCTTATTCCGTACATCCCTATCCATAATTTCCAGGACGAACTGTTTGTTATTATTCAGCAGCTGGTGCCCGAAAGTACTTTTTCGACCGTTGAAAGTACGGTTAACGATATTATCCGGCAACCCCGGGGCGGTTTATTGTCGCTGGGTTTTTTTGCTGCATTAATCTTTTCGACCAATGGCCTGGCTTCGATGATGAGTGCTTTTGATGCTACAATCCATGAAATTAACCGTCGTTCGTGGATTAGCCAGCGGATTGCTGCCATTTACTTGTTGATTATTCTTTTTACTTTATTAACGGCAACCATTGCGCTGCTTACCGGGGGACAACAACTCATTCGTTATCTCGACAATAAAGATGTTATTCGCGACGATTTTATGTTTATCCTATTAACAACAGGCAAATGGATTATTTCAATTGCTTTGTTCTTTTTTACTTTCTCGTTCCTGTACTACATGGCGCCGGCCAAAAAGACCAAGTGGCGTTTTATTTCGGCAGGAGGTTCACTGGCGACCCTGCTGAGCATTGGTGCTTTTTATGGTTTTGCCTACTACATCAACAATTTTAGCCGCTACAATACTTTGTACGGCTCTATCGGAACCTTACTGATTATTCTCTTGCTTTTGTATGTAATGTCATTAATATTGCTGGTAGGATTTGAATTAAATGCCAGTATTTACCAGGCACGTTCCTGTCAAGACGAAAAAGTCTAAACATATTTAAACCGTTTAATATTCTTCTTCGGCGTTTTTTCAAATTCTTCTTTTACCAGTTCAACCGAATTAAGTTGTTCGTAGCGGGGTAATTCTGCATTTACCTTTTTTCGGTTCTCGTCCATAATTCCGGGCAGGTCTTCTGTTTTCAGCCCATCTGCCTTTATGGATTCAAAATCGGGATAAACCATTGCAACAAGTTTTCCGTTACGTTCGGCAACAACACATTCGGCAACATAATTCTGATTGGTAAATTTTGCTTCAATTTCCTCCGGGTAAATATTTTGTCCCGACGGGCCAAGCAACATATTTTTGGAACGACCCCGTATAAAAATAAAATTATTCCTATCAATTACCCCCAAATCTCCTGTTTTTAACCAGCCATCATCGGTAAATGCAGCCTGGCTGTCTTTTTCGTTTTTGTAGTAGCCCAGCATTATATTTTCTCCTTTTACCTGAATTTCGCCAACCACATTATACGGGTCTTCCGAATCAATACGAACCTGCATGCGGTCGACCAACCTGCCAGCTGACGAAGGCATAGTTTTGTTCCATGCTTCATAACTAATAAGCGGGGCGCATTCTGTCATTCCGTAACCGACTGTTAGCGGAAATTTTATTTTTTTGAAAAATTCCTCCACCTCGGCACTTAACGGAGCTCCTCCAATAACAATTTCGAAAAAACGTCCGCCAAAAGTTTCCAGTAACTTTGTACGTATCTTTTTCCGGATAATGCCAGCAATGACAGGAATCTTCAGCAAGAATTTCATCGCAGGTTTTGTAAGCACCGGAAGTATCTGTTTTGTATAAATTTTTTCAATAATAAGTGGAACCGACAGGATAAGATGTGGCCTGATTTCACCGAATGCTTTTGTTATAATCGCAGGCGAAGGAATCTTACTTAGAAAGGTAATATGACAACCCAACGACAAAGGGAAAAGAAACTCGAACAACAGGCCGTAAACATGAGCCATGGGCAAAAACGAAACAATTTTATGGCCGGGCTTAAGAGGCATATGCTCCTGCGCATAAACAATATTCGACAACAGGCTTCTTTCCGGTATCATCACTCCCTTTGTAAAGCCAGAAGTGCCCGAAGTGTACGAGATTGCACACAATTCGTTGCTGTCCCATTCTTTAAAGCTAAAATCATCTTTTATAAGATCATGCTCCATGTAATACAGGAAGCTATCGGTTAGTTTATGCTGAAAATCGGTATTTTTCCCTCCCAAAAAACTAAAATCTTCCAAACACACCATCGCTTCCAATTTGTCCAGTTTCCCAACATCAACCTTCTCTAATTGAACTTTGGTGCAAAACAACAGTTTCGATTCGGAATGGTTCAGGATATGGTTGGTATCGCCTTCATTAAAATCAGGCAAAACAGGAACAACAACCAGTCCGGCCGACAAAGCAGAAAGAAAAACCATTCCCCAGTTCGAAGAATTTCGTCCCAACACTGCAACTTTATCGCCCCGCTGCATACCTGCCGAATGATAAAACAATTGCAATGATTTTATGGTTTTTGCTACATCTTTATACTTGTAATCTCCCCCGCTATAGTCCGAAAAAGCCTGCAATTCCCAGTTCTTCAGAAAAGCATTGGTATATATTTGTGCTAAAGTCTGTTCGCTCATTGTTCTTTTTTTTTGAAAGGATAAAATTACCATAATTCGGTTCAAACAACAAAATATTTTTATTTTTGAATGAATCGTTGAAAGCCACACAAAGCAAACAACGATTTTAGTCTAAAAACATAAATCATTATAAGATGAAAAAAAATCGGATAAAAAAAATAATTGTTGCGGCTCTTGTTGTAATCCTGCTTGCAGGTACATGGCTGGCCTGGACCCGCTTGCCCATAATAACCGCTTATGCAGCAAAAGGAATGTGTTCGAGTGTTTTTCTTGCCCACAAAACTCAGAAACGGGTAGAAGCCGAAGACCTTTCATTTTTTCCGATAAGTCTGGCAAAATCAACAATTGATTATAACCAAAAAACAGTTACAACATCGGTTTTCGGACTGGCAAAACGAAAAGCCATTTACAGAGAAGGATTGGGGGCAGTATTGGTACTCCAAAAGCAGGAAGAAACGTTAAAGGCAGCTGCTTTTCCAATTCCTGCTCCGGGTTATTCTCCCGACACTGTTGCCTGGCCTAAAGGCGATGTGTTGCCTGCTGAAAAGTGTACAGGAGTAAAGTACAAACAGCTAAACGAGTTGCTCGATACTTGTTTTGATGCCCCGGGAAACAAACCTTTCAAAAAAACACTGGGTATTGCGGTGGTTTACAACAATCAGCTCATTGCCGAAAAATACCTGAACGGCTATGATTTCAACACGATGTTTCACGGATGGTCGATGACAAAAACCATTACCGGAGCATTGGCCGGAATTCTTGCCGACGAAGGAAAATTAAATCTGGACGAACCAGCCGGATTTCGCGAGTGGAAAAACGATGCACGAAAAGATATTAAGGTAAAGGACATCATCCAAATGTCGTCGGGGCTCGACTGGATTGAAAATTATTTTACAGTTTCGGATGCTACAATTATGCTGATGCACAAAGATGATATGCTGGCATCGGTGTTAGATAATAAACTGGCTTTTCCTCCGGGAAAACACTGGCGTTACTCTTCGGGAGATGCCAACCTGCTTTCGGGAATAATTCGAAACAGGATAAACAACGATGCTAATTATCATAATTTTATTTACACAAAACTATTTTATCCAACCGGCATGCTTCATACAAAAGTTGAAACCGATGGCAACGGATTGTTTGTAGCTTCGTCGTACTGTTATGGTGCTACCCGCGACTGGGCCCGGTTTGGAATGCTGTTTCTGAACAACGGTGTTTTTGCCGGCGACACAATTCTTTCAAAAAAGTGGATTGACTTTATGAAAACACCGGCCAAGGCATCAAACGGAAGCTACGCCGGCACTTTCTGGCTAAAAGAATCGCATCCCGAACGGGCATTAAAAGATGTTCCGGATGATGTGTTTTTTGCTGATGGTTTTTTAGGACAAAGGGTTTACGTCATCCCGTCCAAAAAACTTGTGGTAGTGCGCATGGGCTACGGGTTATCAAATTTCAATATGAATAATTTTTTAAGGGGCATTATTCAAACCCTGCCGGAATAAATTTTTTTAGTAACGATTATACTATAGCACAGAGTTGCTCTGAAAAAGCACAACGCAACACAAAGTCTTTTGCGTTCTGAGCTACTCTGCTGCCAGGTAAAACCACCTGGCGGCATATCCAATTGTCTAACAGCGGGAAGTGGGTGAATATTCGCAACTGCATCACCTTTCTGATTGCTTGGGGCTTTGCCCCACAAAACCTTGGCGTTTTTTCAGATGATTAAAATTGTTGGTTTTAATTGTATCATCTGTAATTCGCTTTACAGATTTCATTTTTCATTGTAATGTATTTATAAAAGCTCATATTAATGTAGCCCGTTAGCCCGAATGACGGATTTTGGGGACGCCAGCACAAACGTCCTCTGAAAAAACACTTTCAGTGTGTTTCATAGAAAGGGAAAAATTGGAAATGTCCCGGATAATAGAATAAAAACTCAAAGTTCATAGGCCAAACCAACAGCTCTGAAAGGGTGGAACAACAATAACCCCGAAAGAAATCCGGGGGATAAGATAAAGACACAAACTTCTTCGGCGCATCCACCAGAGTTGATTGAAATACTTCGGAACAATGCGCCGAAAAAAATGATACCTGTCAGTATTTCGCATTGAGCGAAGCAAGATCCCGATACACATCGGGATGCGCCGAAAAAACATAGAAAACAAAAAACACAATACCTACACCACTCACATTCACAGGATTACATCTTGAATTAGATAAAAGGGGAGAATAATTGAATCTCCCCATTAATTTTTGCTTTTATTCCCTACGTTTGGTTTCTTTTTACCGGTTTAAAATTCGTTCAATTTCGTCCATTGCCTTGTTCATCGCCTCAATGGTTTTGTCGAAAGGCTCGGAACTTATCATATCAACACCGGCGGATTTCAACAATTCAATAGGATAATCAGACCCACCTGCCGACAAAAAATCCAGGTAATTCGTCAATGCAGCTTTATCGCCGCTCAATACTTTTTCGGCCAATGTAATAGAAGCCGTAAACGAAGTGCTATACTGGTAAACATAAAAATTGTAGTAGAAATGAGGAATAAAAGCCCATTCCATATCCATGTAGTCGTCTACTTTACAAATTCCCTCGTTGTTTCCATAATATGCATCCACAATATCTTTGTAAATTTTTGAGAAGTTGTCTCCGGTAAGCGGCTGACCTGCTTCGGCAGCTTCGTGGATTTTTAATTCGAACTCGGCAAATTGTGTCTGGCGGAAAAGCGTTCCTTTAAAACGGTCGAGCCAGTTCATTAAAAGAGCCAGTTTTACATTATCGTCCGTCACATGGTTCATCATATAATGGAACAACAATACTTCATTGAATGTAGAAGCAACTTCTGCCACAAAAATTTCGTAATCAGCCAGCGGATAAGGCTGCTTTTTATTCGACAGGTAACTCTGCATGGTGTGTCCCAGTTCGTGAACCAAAGTACTTACATCTTCATACAAATCGGTATGGTTTAAAAGAATGTACGGATGTCCGTCGTAGAAAGCCCCGTTTGAATAAGCCCCGGAGCGTTTCCCCGGAGTAGGATAAACATCAATCCAGCGGCTGTCAACCGCTTTTTTTATCACATAGAGGTAATCGTTTCCCAAAGGTTTTAAGGCTTCGAGGGTAAGCTCCACTGCTTTCTCGTAAGGATATTCGCCTTCCACATCTTTCACTGCCGGGGCATACAAATCAAGGTAACGAAGTGTATCAACGCCCATCATTCTTTTCTTAATCTTCAGGTAACGATGAAAAGCCGGCAAATTATCGTTCACGCCTTTTATCAGCGAATAATAAACATCGGTTGGAATATTGTTCGGATATAAGGCTGCTTCCAGTGCCGAATTGTAATGACGTGCTTTTGCCTTAAAAACATCGGCTTTTACATTCCCGTAAAGCATTTCGCCAAAAGTACCCCTAAATTTTGCATAGTTATTCCAGTAGGCATCAAACACTATTTCTCGGTCTTTCCGATTGGCCGATGCCCGGTATTTGCTGTATTCGGCACTTCCTATTTCAATATTTTTCCCATCCGACAAAGTTACTTCCGGTTTTGGCATTTCGGCATTCGAGAATGTTCCGTAAACCGACTGCGGCGTTCCGTTTACCATTCCGCTTAATGCCATAATCCGCTCTTCCGGTTCGCTTAGCGTATGTTTTTTCGTACGAAACATATTGGTTAAGCTGTAGCGGTAAATTTCCAAACCGGGCTCTGACTTAATAAAGTCATCAATGGTTTTCCATTCCGCTGTTAATATTTCGGGCTGGATAAATGCCGATTTTGCCCCAAAGTCGGCAAATAATTGCTGCAATTCCTGTTGCATCCCGTTGTATTTCATTACACGGGTATCGAGGTCGGAGTTCATGCCCGCATAAATATACAGGCGGGTTGCCTCTTTCGAGATTTCTGAATTCCATTCTAAACATTTCAACAAATTGGCAGCGCTTTGGGTAAGTGCTCCCTTGAACTGTTCCACTTCATCTAAACGGTTCGCCAGTGCATTTTTAGCAGACTCCCATGTTTCATTACTGTTATACAGAGCGGTTAAATCCCATTTGTATTTATCGGCTATTTCTTTTCTTGTTTTTTTACTATTCATGAATGCAAAAATACGAAAGTAACACCGATTAGTTAATGACATTTGCGTTAAAATTGCTTCTCACTTAACCTGCCATTAATCTATTCTGCATTGTTTACTCCCGCAAAATGCGGGAATACCAAAAGCTAATTTCATTGTAATAGAGATATAACAACTTACGGGTTGAATATTTTTCACCTCAAAACATAAAAAAAACAATCTATAAGTTGCTGTAAAATAACGATTTCCAACAAAACTTTGTTTGTTTGCAAGTTTTTTCCTATATTTCTACATCTGTAGCAATCTCAAAGACACAATAAAAATGCATCTTTTGTTGCGTTGGGCTACCAAAAAAAATAAATCATGAAAATAGCTATAATAGGAACCTATCCACCACGTCAATGTGGCATTGGCTCTTTTACAAACCACCTGGTAGAAGCGATCGTAGCAAATACCGACAGCCCGGAAATATCAGAACATGTTATGGTTATTGCCATCAACGAAGAAGGCAAAGCCTGCAAATATCCGGAAGAAGTAAAACATGTTATCCGGCAAAATCATCAGTGCGATTATCCGGAAGTAGCCCAACAAATCAATGCCGGAGATGCCGAGGTTTGTATTCTCGAACATGAGTTTGGAATATTTGGAGGAGACGACGGCGTATTTATTCTTTCGCTTCTCCATCGACTCAAAGTTCCCTTAATTGTTACTTTTCACACCGTATTAGATTGTCCTTCCTACACCCAACGTTCAATTATAGAAGAAATAGGAAGAAAGGCGGCACGCATAGTAGTGATGAATAAACTTGCCATCAAGTTTTTAACCGAAATTTATGCTATTCCCAAAGAAAAAATAGTTAACATTGAACATGGCGTTCCCGAATTCAAAAAAATATCGAACAAAGAAGCAAAACAAAAACACGGGGTAAGCACAAGAAAAGTGTTATTGACATTTGGCCTGCTTAGCCGCAACAAGGGAATTGAAACCGTAATAAAAGCATTGCCTGCCGTTGTTGAAAAAAACCCGGATTTACTTTATATTATAATCGGGGCAACACATCCGAATGTGTTAAAACGTTCAGGAGAAGAATATCGCCATTACTTGCAGTGCATGGTTAAAAAACTAAGACTGGAACAAAATGTTTATTTTAATAACAAATTTATAAACGAAACCGAACTCTTCGAATACCTAAATGCCACGGATATTTACATTAGCCCTTATTTAAGCGAAGCGCAAATCACCAGCGGCACACTTTCCTATGCCGTAGGAGCTGGATGCGCAGTAGTAGCAACTCCGTACTGGCATGCTCAGGAATTGTTGGCTAACGGGCGTGGCCATTTATTCGATTTTAAAAATTCGGCACAGTTATCGGGAATCTTAAACCACCTGTTGAACGACAAAAATAAACGGAATGAGGTAAGGGAAAAAGCTTTTGACTACGGAAAAGAAACCCGGTGGCCTCAAATCGGACGAAAATACCTGAACCTGACAGAATGTGTAAGAGACAGCTACAACTGGGAACAGGAAGCACAAAAAGAAACTGTTCGCATGCGGATATTGCCGTCGTATAGTCTGGAACATATAAAAAGACAGACCGACGATACCGGAATTGTACAACATGCCAAGTACGGAATCCCTAATCTGAAAGAAGGCTACTGCGTTGATGATAATTCTCGCGCACTAATTATGTCGGTAATGGCTTACCGCCAGTGCAAAGACAAGGATGCCCTGCGGCTTATGCCTGTATATTTAAGCTTTATTCATTACATGCAACTGGAGAATGGTAATTTTAGAAATTTTCTGAGTTTTAGCCGTCAGTATTTAGATGAGGCTGGATCTGAAGATTCGTTTGGACGAACAGTTTGGGCATTGGGCTATTTGGTAAAATATTCACCCAACGATTCATTTAAACAAATGGGAAAAGAAATATTTCTAAAATCAGTTCAACATTTCGGGGAAATAAAAACCATTAGAGGAGCTGCCAATACAATAATGGGAATGAGTTATTACTTAAAAATGGCTCCGAACGACGAGGAAATGGTAAAAAAGATGAATCGGCTTGTTGACATTATTGTATCCGGTTTTGAAAAGAACAGTACATCAACCTGGAAATGGTTTGAAAACGAAATGACTTACGACAACGGCATTATTCCACTAGCCCTGTTATCGGCATATGAAATAACCGGCGACGAAGAAATATTTACTATTGCTATGGAAGCAATTCGTTTTCTCGAATCGAAAAATATGCCAAGGGATTTCTTCGTTCCAGTGGGCAATAAAGGCTGGCTGCAAAAAGACGAACCAATGCCCGAATACGATCAGCAATCGATAGACGCAATGGCAATGGTTATTATGTATTACCATTTATATTTGCTATTAAAAGACAAAAGTTACCTTGACAAGATGGTTAAATGCTATCGTTGGTTTTTGGGCGAAAACTCGTTACGACTTCCCTTGTTCGACCACGAAACGAAAGGATGCTGCGATGGTTTGGAAGCACATGGTGTTAATCGGAACCAGGGGGCGGAAAGTACCCTTAGCTACTGGATTTCTCACCTAGCGGTTCTAATGGCCTGCGATAAAGAACATCTTCCTTTTTGCTAAATATCAACCCGGATATTAAATCGGCTCATTTAAACAAGCCGGAAAAACAAAAGAGTTGTCCCTGTTTTTTTTGTTGAAGTGAGGCATACTGGATTCGAACCAGTGACTCCTACCCTGTCAAGGTAGTGCTCTAAACCAACTGAGCTAATGCCTCTTATCCCGAATTTTTCGATCGTCGAATTTCCGGGACGCCAAAGATAATATTTTCTTACAGGTTTATATAACTATAGACTGTTAGATTTTTAGATATGAGACATGAGAAATTTCGTCAACGCGCTAATTATCAGTTTGTCATCTCAGAAACAAACAGAGTTCAAAACATTCATAATCAAACACACAAAAAAAGGAACAAACTATTATATAAAGAATTTCAATACAAATAAGATGGCCAAAACAAACATTACAACTGAAACATCTTTTGCTTTTCCTGTCAATAACTTCAATAATACAAAAGAAAGCATTCCAAACACAATTCCTTCTGCAATACTGTATGCCAGGGGCATCATTAAAATTGTAATAAATGCGGGTATTGATTCGGAATAATCTTCAAAATTAATTTTCAGGATAGGCGACATCATAAAGAACCCGACCAAAATCAGGGCAGGTGCTGTTGCTGCCGAAGGAATCATCGTAAATATGGGGGCAAAAAACAATGCCAAAAGGAATAATGCTGCCGTAGATAAAGCAGTTAAACCGGTTTTTCCTCCTTCGGCTACGCCCGATGCACTTTCAACATAAGTAGTAACCGTGCTTGTTCCCAAAATTGCTCCAACAAATGTACCTACAGAATCGGCAAAAAGTGCCTGTTTTACACGGGGTACTCTTCCTTTCTTATCAAGCATATCAGCTTTTGATGCAACACCTACCAGGGTGCCAACCGTATCGAACATATCCACAAACAGGAAAGTGAATAGTACAATCAGCATGTCTAAAGAAAAGATATTGTGAAATTCGAACTTCCAAAATATAGGAGCCAACGAAGGCGGAACATCTAACCAATGTCCACCGGGCAAATGAGTTACCCCACACGGAATTCCGACAATAGTTGCAGCAAAAATGCCAATTAAAAGTGCTCCTCTTACTTTTAAAATCAACAAAATAGCAGTTAAAACCACTCCGCCAAGAGCAATTAAAACAGCTGGCGAGCTCATATTGCCCAATCCTACCAATACGGCATCGTTTTTGATAATAACCCCGGCATTTTGCAGCCCGATAAATGCAATAAATAAACCGATACCAGCTGAAACGGCATGTTTCAAAGCCAACGGAATTGCATTTACAATCAATTCGCGAATATTAAATGCAGTAAGTAAAATGAAGATAATGCCTTCGAGAAATACAGCCGTAAGTGCAAATTGCCAACTATGCCCCATGCCCAGAACAACGGTAAAAGCAAAAAAAGCATTCAAGCCCATGCCGGGAGCGAGCGCAAAAGGCAATCTTGCCACCAGAGCCATTACAAGTGTAGCTACAAAAGCAGACAATGCTGTTGCCGTAAACAAAGCATTTTTGTCCATCCCGGTTGCACTAAGAATATTGGGGTTAACTGCCAGAATATAGGCCATTGTCATAAAAGTAGTTATACCGGCAACGATCTCGGTTCTGACATTGGTTTTATTTTCTTTTAATTTGAAAAATTTTTCTAACATTTGATTTCGTTTTAGAAAGTATATTTAACTGCCAAAGTAGGGTTAACCTGCCATCCATCTTTGGCAAAATTGTTGCTTATTTCAATTTCGGTACCGGCCGAAAACTTAGAACAGAAATTATACCACAACTGAGGCTCTGTAAGGAAACGAAATTTTTTTGTTCCCCAGCTCATTTCTTCTTTCCAAAAATCGGCAAAGCCCAGGAACGACAGTTTATTATCCAGCATATTAAGTGTCCATACAGCGGTTATCTGGAACGAAGCATCTTCTTTGTCTTGAATGTATTTATAGTTGGCTTGCAAAGTAAGAATCTTCGAAAAATCGGCAGAAGCCCAGGTATGCTCAACACCTGCCAGCCAGCAGCTTTCTATAGATACAAATTTGGCTCCATCCCCTTCCGTTATCTCACCAATCGACATTGTTCCGCCATTGTATTCAACGCGGGGCATAATTGCCTGCGATTCTTTCCATTTAAAAGCACGGGCAATTTCCCAGTAAGCCAGCGAAACACCGTTGTCAACGTCGCGTTTATCTGAACTGTAATCTAGATCGATAAAAAAGAAAGTTGACCCGTACTTGTCGGGACGGAACATTTCAACGGTCGTAGTAAAAAGCTTACGATCTTTTCCAAAGTCGTAGTGAAGCTGAATGTTTTGCGCATTTGCTGAGACAAAAAATGCCCCGACAAAAAACAGGAGTAAAAATTTTTTCATAGTGAGTTAATATAAATTGTTAGACATATAAATAGCAATATCTTTTTCTGTTTTAACACAGTTTCGAAATAACCTGACCATTTCTACGGCATAAAAGAGCCACTTTATTTCCCGACAGTTCATGAGAGAAATGTCAAAAAGTTTGGTAATAAAGAAACAAATGTAATATCAAAAACGAAATTTATACTGTTTCTGTCTACTTAGTAATTACATTTTTATTAACAGCTGTTAATTAGGCTCTTCTGTAAAAAAAACGATAAGCTTCTCCATTGTTGTTATTTTGAATTATTTTTATCCTGAAAATTACAAAAACAACGTTAATGCATAAAACGTTTGCCCTGCTTGTTGCCGGAGGAAAAGGCAACCGCATGAATGCCAATATTCCAAAACAATTTCTCGAAATTATGGGAAAGCCGGTATTGATGCATACTTTTGATGCTTTTAGGAAATACGATCCTAAAATTGAGTTTATATTGGTTTTACCCGAAAACCAGGTTGATTATTGGGAAAAACTTTGTGAAAAATACCGTTTCAGAACTCCTCATAAATTAGCGCACGGAGGCTCTACCCGTTTTCAATCGGTAAAAAACGGACTTGATAAAATAACCGAAGAAGGTATTATTTTTATTCACGACGGGGTACGTCCGCTGGTTGCACAACAAACCATTCAAAATTGCTATGAAATGGCCGTAAAATCGGGCAATGCATTACCTGTAATTCCGCCGTCCGAGTCCATCCGTTTTGCCAACAAAGAAGGCAACAAAGCAGTTGACCGCAGCAAGTATGTTTTGGTACAAACTCCGCAAACATTCAGGACATCCGTAATTAAACAAGCCTTTGCTGCCGCACCAAACGATAATTTTACCGACGATGCTTCGGTTTTGGAGTATGCCGGAGTTACAATAAACTTAGTAGAAGGGAACCGGGAAAACGTAAAAATTACCTGGCCTCAGGATTTAGAGCTTGCTGCTGCTTTTTTTTCTTCAAGATAAATTCTTTCTTAATTTTTAAGAACTTCGACACAAAAAAACAAACCAAACAAAAGCATACATTTATATTTGTCGATACTCAAAATCAAAAAACAATGAGGGTAAGACGGGCAGAAGAATTATTTCACGGGAAAGAGGGTTACAATTGTGCACAGGCTATTGCTGCTGCTTTTTCGAAAGATGCGTTAGATATTGAAAATTATCGAGCATTCGGAGGAGGAAGAGCTCCTGAAAATACATGTGGCGCAGTATATGCAGGAGCTTCATTATTAAACAAGGAACAATCTGAGACTTTTAAAAAAGCATTCAGGCAACAAACAGGTGCTCTTAAATGCAGAGAATTGAAAAGAGATAAAAAAGTGCCCTGTAAAGACTGTATTAAAATTTCGGCAGAACTGCTTAACAAAATTATGGATTAGTATTGAAAAAGGCCTAACCCTAAGGTCTGCAATCTAAAATCAATTATTCTTTTAAAATTTGACTTGCCTTTCTAGAAACTCAGCATTTTCGAAGCCATCATTCACTTATTTATTTTTTCGTTTTAAAAGAAAGGATGTGAATAGTAACGGCAATCGCAATAAGCAGCATTAATAGTTTTACCCAAATATACGGAACAAATTTACAGGCAGAGAAAGCCATTGTTATCCACAAAAGCAATATACTGATGACCTTTGTCCGCAAAGGAATAGCGCGATGCTCCCTGAAATCACGGATATAAACCCCCAAATATTTGTGATTCAACAGCCAGTTGTATAATTTTTTCGAGCTCTTGGCATATAAGAAAGCTGAAAGAAGCAAGAATGGAATTGTTGGCAATAACGGAAGAAATATTCCTACCACTCCCAATATCAGGCTAATGCTCCCTGCAAAAATTAATAATAGTTTTACAATATTCGGTCTCTGCATATTTATACCAGCTGTTTTTCTAAGTTTTTGCTTCAGGAGCACTTTGAAATCTGCCCATGCATTTATGTAAAAAGCAACTTGTTTGTCGGACAAATTTACGAAAAAACAAACGAACTGCGGAATACGCAAAAAGCACAGAAAAATTGGATTTCCAATTTCGCTGTGCTTTCTGCGGCTAAAATAAACCTGTTTTACTGCTGCTGTCGAAAAAAACGACAAAATCTCACCTTATACTCTCTCCCCGGAGAATGGCAGTACTTCTTCGCTATTCACTTCCGCCACCAAGTGCCTGATACAACTCAATAACCGAAGTAATTTTATCGTAAGTATCTTCGGTTTCAGATATTTGCGCCGATAACAGGTTTTGCTGAGCAGTAAGCACTTCAAGATAAGTTGATGACGACAAACGGAACAATTCACGGGTATATTTTTCGGAATATTCGAGTGATTTGATTTGCTCATCTCTTTCGACCTGCTTTTTCATTGAAATTTTGTACTGAAACAAAGCGTTGCTAACTTCGCTCCCTGCACTAACCAGTGTTTGATTAAAAGCAACAAGAGCCTGCTTCTGCGCTTCCTTACTTATTTTCAGGTTGGCACGATTAGCTCCGCGGTTAAAAATCGGCACGGTCGCGGCTCCGGCAATACTCGAAAGTATTTTCCCGGGATTAATTATGTAACTGCTTACGTTGTTTGTCCAGCTTAAACCTCCGCTTATTACAATATTGGGATAAAATGCCGAACGGGCAACATTGGTTGCATAATAAGCTGCTGCAAGATTTTGTTCTGCCATTTGAACATCCGGACGGTTAGCAGTCATTTGCAACGGCACCCCTACCGAGTACTGATCCGGTAAATTAAGGTCGTCGACACTACTGCGATTAATATGCTGAGGTGCTTGTCCGAGTATCACACACAACGCATTCTCTATTTCACGGCTTGCTTGTTGTAACGACAATTTCGACAGCAATACAGAACGGTAATTGGCTTCGCTTTGCGATATTGCAGCTTCATTAGTCATCCCAATTTCTTTCATTGAGCGCATTGTTTCAAGCGTTTCTCCCCACAGCTTAATGGTTTGTTCCATAATCGCGAGCTGCTTATCAATTTTCACCAGCGAATAATAGGTATTGGCAATGCTCGCTATTAACTGCGACTGCACAGCACGTTTCGATGCCCTGGTTTGTTCGAGCGTTGCTTTGGCTTTTAGTTTCGAGTTACGCAAACCGCCGAATAACGGCACCTGCCAGCTTGCCGAAAACGGAAATGCATAAGTTTTGGTCGTATTATCGTTATAATTAGCAATTGCACCGTTTATTGAAGAAAAGCCAAGTCCGGGCAAATACGCCAAACGTGCAGCACTTAACGAAGCTTCGGCCTGCTCAATTCGCGAAAGCGCAATATTTAGATTGGCATTTTGCGCTAATCCCTGTTCAATAAGAGCCTGCAACTGCGAATCGGAAAAGAGTTCGCGCCATTTCAATATCCCCAGAAAATTTGCAGCGTCGGCAGATACTATTCCTTCTGCCTTAGTCGTATTCCGGTATAAATTTTCGACCTCCGGCTCAGGTGCCGAAAACTTTTTATAAACCGAACACGATGCTAAAACCGATGTCAGTAGGATTATAAATAATATTCGTTTCATTGTTTTTCTTTATTTGTAAAAACAAGTATCAAGATTTACAAACCGAATTTTTTTCATCTTTTTATACTTATTCTAATCATTCATTCTTTTTTGTTTTAAATAAAAAACATCTTCCATCTTTTCATAAAATAAGAAACAGCAACTAAGACTTCGGGTTAAGTGCTTAGCGGCTAAAAACCGCTAAGCACTGTCTGCTGTGTAACAGTCAACCTTTTCTGTTTTCTGATTTTATTATCTCAAATGTTTTTTCTCATCACGTTCTTTTGCCTTTTGGTCAATTTCATGCATATCCCACTTCAGCGGTTTAATTTTTTCCTGTAAAACTTCAAAAATCACAAATAAAACCGGAGTAATAAACAACTGGAATATCATACCGATTAACATTCCGCCAACAGCTCCAGAGCCAAGCGTTTTGTTCCCGTTAGCCCCAACTCCATGGGCAAACATCATTGGCAAAAGCCCTACAATCATGGCAAAAGAAGTCATCAGGATAGGGCGTAAACGCATACCGGCAGCTTTAATTGCCGAACGGATAATGGTAAGCCCTTCGCGACGTTTGGCTACCGCATACTGCACAATCAATATTGAATTTTTGGCTAACAACCCGATAAGCATAATCAGCGCAATTTGCAGGTAAATATTGTTTTCAGCCCCCATCATATTGGCAAAAATGAAACTTCCGGCCAATCCAAACGGAATTGACAGGATAATGGCAATTGGCAATAAATAACTTTCGTATTGGGCACTCAGCAAGAGGTAAACAAATACGAATACCAAAGCCAGAATAATTGCAGTTGTATTCGTGCCGGTACTTTCTTCTTCCCGGGTCATTCCTGAAAATTCAAAACCATAACCAATCGGAAGTTCCTGAGCAACTTCCTTAATGGCATTAATTGCATCACCCGAGCTATAGCCTGTAGCCGGATTTCCGTTCACATTAATTGCCGTATACAGGTTAAAACGACTTAGGTTATCGGGACCATAAACCCTGCGTAACGAAACAAACTGGGTAATTGGTGCCATTTCACTTCCATTACGAATCATTATTTTATTCAAGCCCTCTTTGTTGGCACGATAAGGTGCATCGCTCTGCACCATAACGCGGTACATTTTCCCGAAACGGTTAAAGTTTGATGCATATATTCCGCCGTAATATCCCTGCAATGTTGTTAAAATAAGACTGGGACTTATTCCTGCCATTTTACACTGAGCAACGTCTATATCAACCATATATTGCGGAAAGTTCGGATTAAACGAGCTACGAGCCACTGCTATTTCCGGCCGGGCATTTAATTTCTGCAGAAATTCCTGTGATACAGTATAAAACTTATCTAAGCTACCACCTGTTTTATCCTGTATTTTAAATTCAAAACCATTCGACATACTATACCCGGGAATCATTGGCGGGGCAAAATAAATCACCCTGGCATTTTTCGATACCCGGGGCGTATTTGCATAAAGAAAACCAAGTACATCATCAATACTCTGTTCCCGTTCATCCCAATTTTTTAATTTCCCGATAATCATACCATAGCTACTCCCCCTGCCGTCGAGCATACTATAACCACTTACTGCCGAGCGCGTTTTCAGGCACGGAATAGTACCAATAAGGCTATCAACTTTATTTATCTCTGCTTCTGTATTTTCAACCGATGTTCCGGGAGGCAATGAAATAGCCGAGAAAAATACCCCCTGATCTTCGTTCGGGACAAATGCCGTTGGAGTTTTCTTTAACAATACGACAAAACCAATAATTGCAATAATAATGGTTGCAATACTCAAAACCCTGTTTCGAATAAAAAACAATACACCTCTTTTGTATCTATTGGTCATTCGCTCAAAATTTTTATTGAAATTTGAGTGAAAACGACTGATAAAACTCGTTTTTTCTTCTCCCTTTTTCTCTGGTTTCAGGAAAATTGCACAAAGCGTAGGGCTAAGGGTCAATGCATTAATGGCCGAAATACCAATTGCAAAGGCCATTGTCAGTCCCATTTGGCGATAGAAAGTCCCCGATGTTCCCGACATAAAACTCACAGGAATAAACACCGACATCATAACCAAAGTAATGGAAACGATAGCTCCGGATATTTCGTCCATTGCATCGATAGCAGCCTGTTCTGCAGACCGATACCCCATATCCAGTTTCGCCTGCACCGCTTCAACTACCACAATGGCATCATCGACCACAATTGCAATTGCCAATACTAATGCACAAAGAGTAAGCAGGTTTACACTAAACCCAAATATCCAAAGGAAGAAGAATGTACCAATTAAGGCTACCGGTATTGCAATGGTAGGAATTAATGTTGACCTAAAATTCTGAAGGAAAACATAGGTTACGATAAACACCAGAATAAATGCCTCGATAAGCGTTTTTATTACTTCCCCGATTGAGGCAAACAAAAAATCATTTACATTCAATAATGTTGCTGTTTCAATTCCGGGAGGAAAATCGGTCTTCGCATCTTCAAGAAAACCTTCAATGTTCTGAACAATTTCGGTAGCATTAGAGCCCGCAACCTGGTATATCATACAAGCACTCCCAACGTGCGAATTCTGTGTTCCTTCAATTCCATTTGCCAGTCGGCTTAATTCAACTCTTGCAATATCTCCAAGATGTAATATTTCACCCTTTGGGGTAGCAGAAATTACAATGTTTTCAAATTCAGACTCGTTTTTCAGGCGACCTTTATACTTTAATACGTATTGAAATGCCTGCTTTCCCTGTTCTCCGAACTGCCCCGGAGCAGCTTCAATATTTTGCTCGTTAAGGGCAGCAATAACATCGGCTGGCATTAAATGATACTTAGCCATTAAATCGGGTTTTAACCAAATACGCATAGCATAGGTCGAACCTAAAACCTGAACATCGCCAACTCCATTAATACGTTTAATTTGCGGGACAAGGTTTATATCAAGATAATTTTCAATAAAACTCTTATCATAGCGGTCGTCGGCGCTGTAAATGGAAAAAGCCATCAACATACTCGACTGCTTTTTGCTGGTTGTTACCCCAATTTTGGTTACTTCCGAAGGTAAAAGCCCTTGTGCTTTTGTAACACGGTTCTGTACGTTTACAGCAGCCATATCGGGGTTGGTTCCCTGCTTAAAATATACGGTTATCGTTGCTGTTCCGTCGTTTGTAGCACTAGAAGTAATATAAGTCATATCTTCTACCCCGTTAATTTGTTCTTCGAGCGGGGCAATCACGGTATTCAACACCGTCTGGGCATTAGCTCCGGTATAAGTTGCACTTACCTCGATGGTTGGTGGCGCAATATCCGGGTATTGAGTTACCGGCAGCGAAACCAAGCCTATTATTCCCAGTATCACTATAAATACCGAGATACAGGTTGATAATACCGGCCTTTTTATAAATTTATCTAATTTCATCTGTCTAAATTTTTATGTAGCCCATTTTTGGGGTGAGATAAAATATCAGTCATACTTCTGGGTTCCTCGGTTATTATCTCAGCCATAGGCTATTTCATCTTATTAAAATTGTTTATTTATTTGGTATAAGATGTAACTCACGATGAATTTTAATCATTTTCGTGAGTGTACTTTAAAATGTTAGAATCCATGGTCGTTTCATTTTTTATTGTTTAAAAACAAAGATACAAAACCGTAAATTACAGCTGCTAGCCACAAGTTACTGGCAGTGAATGCAAAACGGGCTACCAAACTTTTTCTCTCCTGTCTTTTCTTATTTCTCATCTCTTTCTTATTTCGGTCAAGTGCCCCATGCAATGCGTTTATCGGCTCCAAACCGCTTAAGGCTTTCTCCCTGCCAACTGCGACTGCGATTTTCTTACTTCCCTTTTGCTTTAATCTGCATTCCTTCGCGCAACGAAGCAACACCTTCTACAACGATAATATCCCCGGTATTAAGTCCCTTGGTAACTACATATTCTTGGCCGTTATCAAGCGGATAGGTTTCGATTTGCATCGCATGAACTTTTGACGATTTGTCGAGTACGTACACAAATTTCTTGTTTTGAATCTCGTAAGTAACTTTTTGAGGAATAACAATACAGCTATTTATTGTATGAGGCAGAATAATTGCACCAGTACCTCCACTTCTTAGCAACCTTTCGTTATTTGGGAACAAAGCTCGAACATTAACAGCCCCGGTAGCAGCGTCAATAAGTCCGCTAATTGTTTTAATGGTTCCGGGTTCGTTATAAACAGAGCCGTCTGCCAGTCGAAGTTTAACGGCAGGAAGCATATCCAGGACATCCTCACCTTCCGTTTTGTTATGCGATAGTTCGAGTAACCTTTTTTCGGGAAGCGAAAAATAAGCATACATCTCGGAATATTCAGATACAGTAGTTAGCGCCTGCACCATCGACGGGCTCACTAAGGCACCTATCCTAAATGGAATTTGACCGACTATTCCGTCAGTAGGACTTACAACGCGCGTATACGACAAGTTTTTTTCGGCACTTACCAGTTGTGCTTTTGCCTGTGCCAATTGTGATTCGCTGCTTTCTAACTGGTTTTTTGCCAGTTGGTAATCGTATTGGCTGATTACATTTTTTGCAGCCAGGTCTTTTTTATTTTTCTCGGTGAGAGCCGCTGTGGCAACACCGGATTTGGCAACATCGATATTCGCTTTGGCAACATTTACAGCCTCCTGATATTGCACCGGGTCGATTACAAACAGCACTTGTCCTTTACGAACAATTTCACCTTCGTCAACCTTTACCTGAGTAATAAAACCAGATACCTGAGGCCTTATGGCAATATCCTGTTTTCCACGAATTGTAGCTGCAAACGTTTCGTTGATTTCACGATCTACTTTCTCCACTTTTTGCGTTGAAAGCTCTAACAAACGCTGATGTTGCTGAGCATTTTGCGGTTTACAAGAGAATATTATAAAGCCCATTATCCCCCAAATAAACCACCGAAATAGTTGATTGTTCCTGTTCATTACATTGTTTTTTATGTTTTTCGGCAGCAAAAATCGTATTAAAAAATGATTCGTTAATGTTCCGTTTTTCCTGTATATTTGTCATTTTTTCCTATTCTTCCAAATAAACAAGTAAAAATGAAGAACTTAAATGAAATATGCTTCTGGGGCTCGGAGTTAACATTAGAGGAACATTTTGCGATTGATTTATGCTCCGCTCAGCTGCCATTTTCAAAAATGCCGGAACGCATCCCCATGAGTATTGTAGGAGTCTGCACAAACGGTTCGGCACAAATACAAGTCGACGGGGTAAAATATACAATTGAGAAGGGAATGGGATTGTCAATTTTTCCGCAACAGGTTGTAGAACAGATACAAAAAGAAAATGATTTCAAACTAATGTATTTCAGCAGTTCTACAGAGATTTTAATCCGGGTCTTTTTTCGTTTTCCTCCCGAGTTTGGTTTTTTTTTAAAAGAATACCCGGTTTACAGCCTACCGGCAAATGCCTACAAACACTTTAAAAAGGTTATTAAAGATATACAGGTGAAATACAGCGACAAAAAAAACATTGTCCGCAACGAAATCATTCTTGGCCTTATCCGGCTGTTTTATCTTGAAATTTACAACAAAATACATCATAAATTAAAAGTAAGCCCGGGACAAAAAGTAAGGCAACACGAAATATTTCGCGACTTTATAAAATTACTAATCCGCGATTGCAAACAAAGCAGGGAAGTAAAATTTTACGCCGAAAAACTTAACATCACGCCTAAATATTTATCGGCAATAACAAATGGCATTAACGGCTATGGGGCAAAAAAAATTATCGACAGTTTTATTATTACTGAAATAAAAATGGTTTTAAAATCAACCAACTCAAGCATACAGGAAATTGTTGATACCTTTAATTTTCCCGACCAGGCTTTTTTTTCAAAATTTTTCAAAAGCCAAACCGGCTACACGCCAATGCAATACAGGAATAGCTAACCCGATTTAGTTGAATAATAACATTCGATGGAATGACAGACAACAAGACAGTAAATGAATATATTTTCAGAATCAACAGAACTTTCGATTATATTGAAAACAACATTGACAAGCCCATAACATTGGAAGAACTGGCTTCTGTGGCTAATTTTTCTAAATTTCATTTTAGCCGGATTTTTCAATCGATTATAGGAGAAACTCCATTTCAATTCATTGTCAGAGTCAGGCTTGAAAAAGCATGGAACTGGGTATACGGACACTGGATGCCAACCAACGGCTACCAACCCGACGATAAGCCCTGCTTTGAAATGTACCCGGAAGAACCCAAAAACGGAAAATTTACAGTTGACATTTGCATCCCTGTGAAACCGATGTAAAAACACAAGCCACGAATGCCAAAATTATGTAAAACATTCGTGGCTATTTTTCTGTTTTTCCACAAAGTTTTAGCTGCCGGAACTCAACGTTTTCTGCCACAAGCTACAATTACTTTAAACTTTTAAGGCTGCGACTTTCGTCGTTGCCCACAATTTGCTACCCACGATTCCGTCATTTACCGATTCCTGCCGTTGTTTACCGATATTTTGTTTGGAAACTTTTTCCTTTACAATAGTTTCGCACCCAACATTAATCGACCTTATCTCTTTTAAAATAATGTAAAAAAAAGATTAAGTAAATGAAAACTATTTTAGTCAAAATAGTTTCCAACAAAAGAAATTCTATATTTGCTACATGAATGAAAAGAAACTCTATATCATAAAAAAAGTTGCACACATCTACCTCAAACGCGGAATCAAAAGTGTTACAATGGACGACGTGGCTTCAGAACTTAGCATCTCAAAAAAAACCTTATACATCCATTTTAAAGACAAAAAAGAACTGGTTCGCCTGGTCTTCAATCTCTTTCTGGAAGAAATGGACACCATGTTCAAAACAATTTCGGATAAAGATGCCCTTGAATGGTTTTTTGCCATTCGTAAAAAAATGGCTGACATCTTAAAAATATACAACAATAAATTTGAGGAAGATTTAAAAAAAATGTATCCGGAATTGTACAACGAAGTAATGGAAATTAAACGACAACGCGTACTTACCAGCACCATTGACAACATGAGGAAAGGGATAGCCGAAGGTGTGTACCGGAACGATTTGGATCCTTATTTCATCGCCAAAATCATGATTGGGCGAATGATTTATACCGTAAATCCGGATTGTGGAATTTTTACCAACTATGAAATAAACACGCTTGCATTTTACGATGCCATAATGGGTTATCACGTGCATGCTATCTGCACCGAAAAAGGATTAAAACAATATAAGAAACGACTAAACAATGTTCAGGATGAAGAAAATAATTAAACAAATGCTCTTGCTTTTTGCTACAGTATTTGTGGTACAGGAAGGAATGTCACAGGAAGACCCTGTGGCATTCTCCCTCGACGAGGCAGTACAATACGCCATGCAACATTCTTATGTACTGCACAATACAGGGCAAGACATTACTATCGCCCAAAAAAAAGTATGGGAAACCATTACCACAGGGTTGCCACAAGTCTCCGGGTCTTTTGACTACTCAAAAAATATAAAGGCAGCCAAAACGCCGTTTCCGGTAGCTATTATCCCCAAAACCTATTGGGATTACCTGGGAATTCCGGCAGACACTCCTGCCGACGGAGTATACCCGGTTTCTTTCACACAAAAGTACAGTTCCAAATTCGGGATAAAAGTATCGCAACAACTTTTCAACGGATCGTGGATTGTGGGCATAGGCTCGGCAAAGCTTTATCTTGATTTGGCGAAACAAACTCACGAAAAAAGCGAAATTGATATTCGCGATGCCGTATCTCAGGCTTACTACATGATTCTTGTTAGCCAACAAAATGTAAAGGTAATGAAAGAAAACCTTGCAAACACCACCCGTTTATACGAAGAGACAAAAGCCTATGTCGAAAACGGTTTTCGCGAACAACAAGATGCTGACCAGCTACGCATTATGCAAAAAAATGCTGCCAATACGGTTGCACAGGCCAAACGCGAATTGTCGGTTGCACAAACCGTATTAAAATATGCAATGGGGTATGATCTGGACTCTGAAATTACACTAAAAGAAGAGTTGGAAAAGTTCGTTCTGCCCTTAACAAAAGAAAAGGAAACCGTTTCGGCCAACTTAACAAACCATATTGATTACCGAATCGCTCAATCAGACATTTTGGTGAATCAAAAATTGCTGAAACTCGAAAAAGCAGCTTACCTGCCTACATTAAATGCATTTTACGACTATTCAAAATCGTCGTATGGAGATAAAGCCAACTTATTTAAAGAAGATTGGTATCCATCGTCGGTTATAGGTCTAAAAGCATCTATTCCGATTTTTAATTCGGGCAAAAAACGGGCAAAAATGCAACAAGCCCGCCTGAAACTGGACAAAGCAAATACCAACCGGAAACTGGCAGAGCTTACGCTTCGTAAAGATTACCTGACAGCCCTGGCTGATATGGAAAATGTACGAGAACAATATCTGAATACATACGAAAACAGGGATTTAGCCAAAAGCATACTGGATAAAACACAAATAAAATTTAAAAATGGCATGGTAAACAGCGTAGAGCTTTCGCAACAGGAAAGCCAGTACATTACCACCTGGCAACAACTTATTCAGTCGACCCTGCAGCTGTTACAATCTGATTTAAAACTAAAAAAAGCAGCAGGAGTTTTATAAAACCTGGAAAGAAAAACAGATTTCGACTAAAACAACATAAAAAAAATGAAACAGCCCATGGCTGAGATAATAACGGAGACACCCAGGAGCATGACTGTTATTTTTCTCACATAACAAATGGGCTATACAAAAATTTAGACAGATGAAAAAAATCTTATTAGCAATAACAGTGGCTGCAATACTGTCGGCATGCGGAGGAAACCCCAACGACAAAGCTGCCAAACAAGAACAATTACAGAAGCTTAAAGAACAGGCTCACGTACTGGAAGAAAAAATTACAGCGTTGGAAACAGAACTTTCTGCAAGTCAAAAAGCAGAAGTTATCAATGTAAAAACAAGCATCCTTAAAGCACAAAAATTTGAACATTTTATTGAAGTAACAGGAAAAGTAGAGGCCGAACAGGATATTGACGTAAGCCCCGAATCGGCAGGTGTGATAAAAGAAGTACTTGCTACCGAAGGACAGCATGTAAAAAAAGGCCAGATTTTAGCGCGGCTGAACACCGACGTACTAAACCGTTCGCTTGACGAACTGGAAATTCAGCTTGATTTAGCCAAAACAACTTTTGAACGACAAAAAAACCTTTGGAGTCAAAACATTGGTTCCGAAATGGAATTTCTTCAGGCCAAAAACAGCAAAGAAAGCCTTGAGAAAAAGATAGAAAGCGTCCAGTCGCAAATTGAAATGGCAGAAGTAAAATCGCCCATAAACGGGGTAGTTGATATTGTTTACCAGAAAAAAGGAAACATCGGGAGCCCACAAACTCCTTTTGCAAAAGTAATTAATACCGGAAACATAAAAATTTATGGCGATATTGCCGAGCGTTATATCACCAAAATCGGGCAGGGCGATAAAGTTAACATCTTCTTTCCTGCGCTTGGCGACACGGTTATGGGCCGGGTAAACCAGGTTGGAAATACAATTGACGCCAATAACCGCACCTTCAGGGTTCGGATAAACCTGAATAATCCCCAAAACCGGATAAAGCCAAACCTCGTTTCGATTATTTCATTACGCGATTATGCAAACGAATCGACAATTGTTATACCTACGCTTTATGTTCGGGAAGATTACGACGGGCATTTCATTTATATTGTTAATACAAAAGACGAGAAAAAAATGGCAGCTAAAGTTTATGTTACCCCGGGTATGACCAATAACAATATGACTGAAATAACCCGAGGATTGAAACCCGGCATGCAAATTATTTCAGAAGGCTATAACCAGGTGAATAACGGAACGCTTATTCAGGTAATTTAACCGAATCGTATAACGCTGCTTTTTAACAGGCAGAATTTTAAAAAAACAAACTCCAAAAGCAATTAAAATAATGGAGAAAGAACAAGAGCAAAAAACAAGCGAAATAACACGTACTTTTAAGCCTACGTTTCTCGCATTAAAAAACAAAACAACAGTATACATATTTACAGTACTGTTGGTGTTGTTCGGTATTTTTTCGTACCAGCAAATGCCCCGCGAGGCTATGCCCGAAGTTGTAGTCCCGTACATTTTTGTTCGCACAACATATCCAGGCAACTCTCCGGTTGATATTGAAAATTTGTGCACACGTCCGATAGAGAAAGAATTAAAAGGCATGAAAGGGATAAAAAAAGTATCCTCGGCATCTTACCAGGATGTGAGCATGATTATTATCGAATTCAACACAAAAATAACCATCAAACAGGCTTTACAAGACACCAAAGACCGTGTTGACAAAGCCAAATCAGAACTTCCGGAAGACTTACCCAACGACCCTTATGTTACTGATTACGATCTTTCGGAATACCCGATTATGAACGTAAATGTTTCGGGTGAATACAATATGCGCGACCTGAAAAAATATGCCGAAGCCATCCAGGACGAGTTTGAAAGTTATGCCGAAGTTTCGGAGGCAAACATCAGGGGAGTGGAAGAACGCGAAATCCAAATAAACATTGATCCCTACAAAATGGATGCTGTTGATTTGTCTTTCGAAGATGTGGCAACAGCTATCAAATTCGAAAATATAAGCATGGGCGCCGGCCAGTTTACTGCCGATAAAACAAGGCGTACCATTCGAACCGATGCCAACTACACCAGCATGGAACAAATTGCCAATACCATCATAAAGGTAAACATGGGCAAACCGGTTTATATCAGAGACATTGCAACTGTAGTTGACGGCTACAAAGAAAGATCGACCATTGCCCGGTTAAATAACGAGCCGGTGGTTACTTTGTCGATTACAAAAAAATCGGGAGAAAACATACTGGCTGCATCTAAAAAAATAAAAAGCGGGGTTGGACATCTGAAAGAAAAGAAAATTATTCCACAAGATTTGGATGTGGTAATTACCGACGATATGACAACCTACATTGAAGATACCATCTCAAATCTGGAAAATAGTATCATTCTGGGGGTAATACTGGTAACTTTTGTGCTATTCCTGTTTCTTGGCTTTCGGAATGCTTTATTTGCCGGACTGGCAATTCCTTTATCGATGTTTTTATCGTTTGTAATTTTACAACAAACCGACACATCGTTAAACTCAATGGTGCTCTTTGCATTAATACTGGCTCTCGGAATGTTGGTAGACAATGCCATTGTGGTAGTCGAAAACGTTTATCGGTTATTGGGGCAGGGAAAATCATTACTCGAAGCCACCAAACAGGGTGTCAGCGAAATAGCATTTCCAATCATCTCATCAACCCTGACAACCCTGGCGGCATTCTTCCCGCTACTTGCTTGGGAAGGCGTAACTGGTGCATTTATGAAAATTCTGCCCCAAACGCTTATCGTGGTGCTGGCCTCATCGTTATTTGTTGCATTAATCATAAACCCAGCATTTATCGCTTCGTTTATGAGAATAGAGAACATCAACCGAAAAGCAAAAGCCAAAAAACTATTAACAAATGCCTCTATCTTTATTGCCCTGTCAATTCCATTTTACATAACCGGGGTATTTGTTTTAGCAAATTTACTGGCAACAGTGGCATTAATAATGGTGCTAAACCTGTTTGTTTTACGCCCTATGGCACGGTGGTTTCAGACCAAATTTTTGGTCGGGCTCGAAAACTTCTATACAAAACTGCTTCGCAGCTCTTTAACCGGACGCAGGCCTTATATCTACTTTATTGCAACGGTTTTTCTTATGATATTTTCCATGATGTTTTATTTTGGAAGAAGCCCTCAAACAGTCTTTTTCCCCGACATGGATCCAACAACCATTTACATTACTACCGAGTTACCACTTGGCACCGCAATCGAAAAAACAGATGAAGTATCACGCAATGTGGAAAAAATCATAAAAGAAACACTCAAACCGGTAAATAACATTGTAAAATCGGTTACGACCAATGTCGGTACAGGAAAAGGAGGAATGTTCTCGAACGAAAGCAGCCCAAACAAATCGCTTACCGCCATTTCTTTTATTGAATATAAACTCCGCGACGGAATAAGTACCGGAAAAATCATGCAAAAATTAGCCCAAAGACTGAATGGTTTTGTCGGGGCAAAAATTTATGTTGAAAAAGAAAAAGAAGGCCCTCCTACCGGTGCTCCTGTTAATATTGATGTATCGGGCGACGAATATGACCAGTTGATTAAAATCACCGACGATTTTATGCGTATAATTGAAGATGACCATATTCCAGGAATTGATGAACTAAAATTAAACATCAACACCAATCAGCCCGAAATGCTTATCCAAATCGATCGAGAGCAGGCACGCTTATACGAACTGTCGACCATGCAAATTGCAGCAGCTTTAAGATATGCAGTTTATGGCTACGATGCAGGCGATTATAAAGACGGCGAAGATGAGTATGAAATTTATGTCCGCTTAGCCGATAAATACAAAAACGACGTATCAACACTGATGAATCAAAAAATTCCGGTCAACGGTCATATGATTCCTATTTCGTCGGTAGCGAGTTACAAATATTCAACATCGTACGACAAAATCAGCCGTATTGACTACAAACGTGTAATTACAATTTCGTCAGAAGTAGTAAGCGGATACAATGCCAACGAAATAAACAAACGCATTGCCCAACTGCTGGAAGACTACGACATGCCCAACGGCTATCACTACGAGTTTACCGGAGAACAAAAAGAACAGGCAGAAAGCATGAATTTCCTTGCAGCAGCCCTGTTTATTGCCGTAGCTCTTATTATGATTATTTTGGTAACCCAGTTTAACTCGTTTATCCGTCCGGCCATTATTATTGCCACAGTGCTCTTTAGTACAATAGGGGTATTTCTTGGCTTAGGAATTTTCAATATGCCCTTTGTGGTTATTATGACTGGTATCGGAATTATTTCGCTGGCAGGTATTGTGGTAAACAATGGCATTGTTCTTATCGACTATATCGACCTTGTCCGAGCACGAAAACGCAAGGAACTTGGATATTCAGAAAAAGCATTCCTCCCTGTTGACGTACAGGTTGATGCTTTGGTTGAAGCCGGAAAAACACGTTTACGCCCGGTATTGCTTACCGCAATTACCACCGTGTTAGGGCTACTGCCTCTTGCAACCGGGTTAAACTTCAATTTTCTTACTTTGTACTCCCGTTTCAACCCACAAATTTCGTTTGGCAGCGAAAGTGTAGCCTACTGGGGGCCAATGTCGTGGACCGTTATTTTCGGTCTTACCTTTGCCACCATCCTAACATTGATAATTTCGCCGGTGATGTACATGCTTACCATCCGCATTAACTACACCCTGAAAAAATGGACAGGAACGTTGTCAGAAGACAGTGTTCGCAGAAGAAAAAAAACAGTGGAATAATAACGTAAAGGCCAAATAGTAAACAACCACGCCCAGAAAACGTGGTTGTTTGCTAAACCTAAAATTTCAGGGACTTCAATACTCAATGTCATTCCAGTTATACTCATATTGTATTTTGCAATGTAATGCTGGGCTTATTTGAGTTTTTAGCCTTAGAGTATGTACGGGATTCCCTATGACAAATTAATTATTTCACAAGGGAAATGAGAGAGAGGCTCTCCGATAGGCATTTCCCCTATCGGCAGTCTACTTGATTATGTGATACGGAAGCTAACCACTTCACAATAAATTGGTTAAACAAATGCTTGTTCCATTACAATTACATCAAGCCTTGGCTTGTAATCCTCTATAGTCTTACTTCTCCTAATCTCTTTAAATCCCATTGATGTCCAAAACTCAAAAGCTCTATCATTCGATTCAATAACGGCTAACTGCATTAACCTAAAACTTAAACTCTTAAGACTATCAGCCAATGCTCCAAATACTCGACTTCCGATACCTCTGCCTCTTAAGTTTCCACGAATCATCAGAAGGCCAATCCATGCTGTATGGCTGTCAGGATAACCAACTACTAAATCTAAAATGGCTTCTAGCCTAGATTCATTATAAAAACCGAGGTAATACTTCTGGTTCCTATCTGTACCTGGAGGTAATAATCGTATCCCTTCTATGCACTCATCCAATGTCACTGCATGATCCTGCATGTATGAAAAGTATTCCGGGTTACGCAATTGAAGCTTATGTACCTCAACATAATCACTTTCTGCTATTCGTTTTACCTCATACTCTGGGATCCGACTTATTAAATTACCTATAATCATTGGCATTACTCCTTAATCTTAATTTTCTGTAACGTAGTTTTGAATGACACATAACGGTCTCGGCGTCGAGTAGGCAAAGGAAGTTTTCCCCTAAGCCTCTCGTTTACCCTGTGAAATAATATTTACAGGGCAAGCCGTACGTGACAATCTCCCGTCATACGGCTCTTGTTATACAAATCTAACATTCTTTTATGAACACAATCTTATTTGCCAATGATAAAACAAGTAAGGAATTTGTTTCTTTACCCGGTCTAAGCAATAATAGTAGCCGAATGCATGGCTGTGTTACTTTTCTATTTTTCTACGTTTCCCGAGCATTTTCCCTCAATGCTTTTGCATTTTTCCTTGTTGCGGCTCATGCAATTTTCCAGAAACGATTCACAAATGTGCGAAATTCTTTATAAAATAAATAGTTATACTGGTTATTATTTTTGGTTTTAACGTGCTGTAAAGTAACCTACTTTTTGTTTTGTTATGACAGGCTCCCTAAAAGTGGCACAAAACGAACCGAATTTCTTGTTGCCATAATGTACAAGTTTTGTAAAATTAATAAAGTAGGTTAACGTTTAACCGTGATAACTACTCGCCTAATGCTTTGTCTTCGTCTATTATTCTTCTACCCGTTTCTGTGGTGTCCATTATGGTTATGCCAATCACCTCAGAACCCAAGTTTCTGAAGCCCATATCAACAGTTTCCACAAGTAATGTATCCGTTATGAGTGTATCGGTTATTTCGGTTTTTATTACTAAGGTATCTATTATTTCTGTTCGTAATATAACGGTATCTCTCACAAGTGGTTTAGTCTCCACAACAGTTGGTATTATTTCTTTTTCGGCTTGGGCTATTTTGTTCTTTTTCGGTTTGAATCGAATACCAAGAGTTACTCCGAGTTGCATCAATTTGCTGTTGTCAGATACAGAAAAGACGCTGTTGTACTGTTCGGGAAAAGTTATCAGGGCTTGTTCCGAATGATTTACGGGATTGTTTAATCCGTGACTTAAATAGACCGAAGCGGTGAGAGCAATGTATTCGTTGATGGGATAATCGACTCCGGCTGCCACAAATAGCGAAGCGGTAAAGCGTGTATCTATACTGCCTGAAGGAGACCATCCTGTACGATTGTTATATAGTCCTTTATCGGTTAAGTCGTTATCTTCACCCACATTTTCCAAGCCTCGTGAGGGGATGGAAAGTAGTGTGGTCATATTGCTCTTTCCGTCTAAAGTGTATTTTGACGATAGGGGTATGCCGAGTTTTATCCCTGTTCTACCAGTAAACGTCAAGGGTGTCCCGTTTATTTTTATTTTATTGTTAAAACTGTTACGATAAACAGCGGCTATGGGAATATCAAAGGTGTGTAATATTGTGTTTTCCACGATATCCGAGTTGCCTATGATGTGAAAAATAGCTGGTGTAGCTGCAATGGTATTACCATCGTTTACAAAAAGCGATATAGGGACATCAGCGGTGTAGTTGCTTAAATAGGTTTTACCGCTGTATCTTGACCATCCTATCCCGAGCGATACCCCAAAATTGTGGCTTAAAAAATAGGTGGCGTTGATGTCTCCCCACATTCCAAAACCACCTTGTGTGCTAATGTCGCTACCGGTGGTGTTTAGCTTAGATAGTCCCAAACCGATGTTGCCCCGATATTCTATCTTTTCACTGGTTTGTGCTGATAGTAATGTAGTGGTTACTATTATTAGAGATAAGGTTGTTAGCTTTTTCATCTGGTGTAATTGTTTTTTGTTTAATTGCAATCGCAATGATTTCGTAAAACCCGCTAAGGTGCTTGTGTTCTTTTTTTTTACGGAGTGACTTGGAGTCACGTTCTGGACATGGACTTTACTGTACTATTATTTTTCGTTTAGTCACTATTTTCCCGTTTTCTTTTAATATCATTAAACAGATGCCAGCTATATTGCTGTCTATCACTATGCTGTTGCTAGGTTGTATATTGTGTACTGTTTGTACGATATTCCCATTGATGTCGTACAGATGCAGTGTGTAGTTGCTTTCCTGTATCATATTCTTAATGTCCACATTGATAATGCTGTTTTTCGATGCCGGCGAAGGATAGACATTCATAAATAGCATTCCTTCTATGTTTATATCGTCGGAACGGTAGGCAACACCAGCAGCAGTATAGCATATCACATAATATATACCTGTATAGCCTACACTATTATAGTAGTACTGTTTGGTGCCGACTATTGTACCATTGTGATACCACTCATAACGTACCCATTCTCCATTGTAGTTATCTACTCCAAATACATCATTTAAAAACGTGATGACCACCACCGGTTTATCGTTTTCAATATTTACTTTTACCGTGATGGATATTCGGGATACCTCCTCATCGCTGTTGCCCGATTGTAATGTGGAGCGTTTGTACATAATTACGGAGTAGGTAATGCGATGAACACCTGCTTTGTCGGCATTTTTTATGGCATTAAGGTGGTCTTGATTGACCACCGTTTCAGTGTAATATTGCTCTTCGTTTACATTGCCCAACATTTCATCTATAACCTTGTTTATCTCTTTTGCCAAATCGTCAGTCAAGATATTAGCCTGATCCAAACTAATCGTTGTATCTTTTGCATAGATAAAGAGTTTGTTGTTGCGTGCAAGAACTGCTACGGTGTCATTATCTACGACCCAATAGTAATTACCAACAGGTAGTAGTGAAAAAATCAGATTGCCATTTTCGTCTGTTTCAGCGTATATTTCGTTGCCATTGCTATCTACTATTGTTCCGTCAGTTTTGTTTGGCTGTTTGTCTTTCGGAATAACAATGTTTTTGTCCCATTGTGCAGAGATGGTTAAATTTCTGCTTGGCATATTGGTTGTGTCTTTGTCCCAATCGGTAAAGGTGTGTCCTGTTCGCTTAGGATGGTTGGGGTACAAGGCGCTAATGTCGGCATCGTAATCCACCATTTGTGTAAACAAGGTATCGCTATCGCTTGTGTTGTACCCGTCTAGGAATGTGAGACGGTAGGTATTGATTTGCCATTGTGCAGAGATAGTTAAATTTCTGCTTGGCATATTGGTTGTGTCTTTGTCCCAATCGGTAAAGGTGTATCCCGTTCGCTTGGGGTGATTGGGGTACAAGGCGCTAATGTCGGCATCGTAATCCACCATTTGTGTAAACAAAGTATCGCTACCGCTTGTATTGTACCCGTCTAGGAATGTGAGGCGGTAGGTATTGATTTGCCATTGTGCAGAGATGGTTAAATTTCTGCTTGGCATATTGGTCGTGTCCTTGTCCCAATCGGTAAAGGTGTGTCCTGTTCGCTTGGGGTGGTTGGGGTACAAGGCGCTAATGTCGGCATCGTAATCCACCATTTGTGTAAACAGCGTATCGCTACCGCTTATTTTGTGCCCGTCTAGGAATGTGAGACGGTAGGTGTTGATTTGCCATTGTGCAGAGATGGTTAAATTTCTGCTTGGCATATTGGTCGTGTCCTTGTTCCAATCGGTAAAGGTGTATCCCATTCGCTTGGGGTGATTGGGATACAAGGCGCTAATGTCGGCATCGTAATCCACCATTTGTGTAAACAAGGTATCGCTATCGCCTGTGTTGTACCCGTCTAGGAATGTGAGGCGGTAGGTGTTGATTTTCCATTGTGCAGAGATGGTTAAATTCCTGCCGGGCATATTGGTCGTGTCCTTGTCCCAATCGGTAAAGGTGTATCCTACTTGATTAGGGTCGTTGGGGTACAAGGCACTAATGTCGGCATCGTAATCCACCATTTGTGTAAACAGCGTATCGCTACCGCTTGTGTTGTACCCGTCAAGAAATGTGAGACGGTAGGTAAAGCGTAGATAAGCCCCTGTAGTCTCTGTCCACTGAGATGATACATCGTAAGTTTTCCCGAGTACCGTCACCGTATTATTTGCCGCAATATTCACATCGCTAAAAAAGCTATGCATTGTCGTTATATTGTTTGTGGCAGGTTTGATACCCTCTTTTAAAAATACCTGTGCAGTATTGCTAATGCTGAGGGTGGCAGGGGCTCTGTCGGGTTCATCAAAACCATAATCACGCACAGACGAATAGTCGTAGTAGACATTTGCTGCATCGCCAATGTCCATCGCCCCATCGCTACCTTGAGCATATACCTTTGCCGTATTGGCAATGGAGATAGTGCCGCCGGTACCACCGAAGCCACCCATTGCCCCACCAATGCCAGCTGCGCCGCCTGCGCCGGTAGCCGTAACAGTGGCGTTATCCTTAATGATAATAGTGCCGGCTTTGCCGGGTAGCAAAGAACCTTCATGAATACCGCCACCAATGCCGGCACCTTTGCCTGTTCCCGTTGCCGTTACTTTGGCATTGCCTCCTATAATTACGGTGTCGAGTTTACCACCCTCCCAGGCAGCACTTGCAGAGGTTCCTCCACCAATACCTGTGCCAAGCAAGGCATCGGTAGCCACCACTACGGCATTTCCATCGATGGTGATATTTCCACTACTACCTCCATAATGTAGTATGCCATCTTGTGCTAGCCCACCACCTATGCCGGAACTGTATTGCCCTGTTGCGGTCACATTTGCCGTGCCGGTGATATGGATGATACCACCAGAGCCACCGTTTGCCGCACCGCCAAAGCCACCACCTATGCCTGCACCGCCAAAATCGCAGGTTGCAGTAATGGTACCGCCGGTGATGGTGGTAATGCCGCCGCTACCGCCATTGGTATTTCCCATTCCTCCGCCAATACCTGCTGCTCCCTGTCCGCCTTTTGCAGTAATGGTACCGCTCTCTATAGTAATGGTGCCGGAAGTTTCGCCGTCATCTGAACCGTCACTTGCATTTCCGCCGATGCCTGCCCCAAAGTAACCACCGGTAACAACAAGTGTTCCTGTACCGTTTATGGTGAGTGTTGTTCCTGCGGGAGCGTTGATGGCGGCTTTGAGATTGCCCGATTTGATAGTGTTCGTGGAACCGTCAGCCACTATGATGGTGGCTGTGTCACGTATGGCTACAGCACATTTTTGTGCATTGCCTGATTGGTCTATTTCGAGGTTGTTGAAAGTTACGGATACCTTGTTCTCAACCTGCAATTGCATCGTGTTGTTGGTGCCGGTAAGAATGACATCCGAAAGTGCATTGCTGCCATCGCCTACCACCAAATCGGTAGTGGCAGGGTATTCGCTGATGTCGTAAGTGCCTGCTACGATGATGGGGTTTGGCATAGGAACTTTTAGGGTAACAGTTTGTGTTACCTCACCGGTAGTATATGTCCAGATATGTGTGCCGGACTTGATACCCATTTCACTAATTGTGGTATTCTCTGCTTTCATTGATCCGCTGGTATATTCTCCGGTGTTCAAGCCTTTGTTTAGACAAATTTTACCGTTATTATTTACCCCTAAATTGTCTCCGGTTTTACCTGTTGTCCACGTATAAGATCCGGATCCCAAATTCTCAGGGATAGTATAAGAATCGCAGTCATAAATGCTTGCTGCCGGTAAATTTCCTCGGAACGTAATAGATGTTCCTGCCGGGTAAATATAGGAAGAGCCTCCGCCTGTTGCGCTTTCTGCATTAAAAGCCTCCATATTTAACCTACCCGAAAATTCCGCTATAACATCACTACCGCTTTCAGTCAGGGTAATGGTAATACCGGTACTATCATTGTGCAGCCATTTAGCGTACATCGTGGTATCCTGGGTGATAGAAAAGGTGGTATTGTCTGCATAGTCTGTACCTTTTCCATCGGCTTGCGTATTCCATCCAATAAAGATATGGTCTGTTTTTTTTAGATTACCGGTGTTGCCAAGCACTGTTACTTCATTGTTATCATAGTATTCATTGTCATCTGTGGGTACTGTCCCATTGGTATTGCCGTTTCCGTTGTAGCTTACGGTATAGGTCAATTCTTTTATCAGACGCACAGCACAACCAAAAGAGCGATTGTTGTCAGCATTGCCGGCAGTTGAGCTGCCAAAATAGACGTATCGAGCCCCAACACCACTCGTATTTCGGGTACTTGTCCAATAAAAACCATAGCCTGAGGTGCCGGTTTGTTTAATGGAAGCATTGTCGAAATAGCGTATTCCCGACAGGGGCAATTTGAGTTCTGAAGATAAGGCATCGGATACATCATCTCCCACTTCTGCTGCCAACTCTTCGAGCGTAGGCAGACGGTAGCCTTCCGGAGCAGGATTGTTTGTACCGTTTACACCCTGCCACAAATCATCATTTTTAGGGTAGCGCCAGTCTTCTCCATCAGCGGTGGTTATAAAATTACCGTGTCCGGGGTTGTCATTGGCACTTTTGGTGTCCGTTGTTGCAGATGTTCTTTTTTCGTGCCCATCGCTCAAACGTCCCCATTGGTAAAGGTCGCCATAAGCAGCTTCATCGTCACTTGCCGTAGCGGATTGGAAGGCACCAAGGTTGCGGTCGAGCCATACTCTTCCGGTAACAGAACTGGTCACTTCATTATATTGAAACCCGTTGTGTATAATGGAACCGTTCTGCATCCATCCTGCATAAAGCGTTGTATTACTTTCTATGTCCCAATTCGTTGCACTTGTCATGTCTGCATTGTAGTACTTTGTTCCAGTGGCGTTTTGAGCGGTGTAATACCCAACAAATGTGTAGCCTGTTTTTGTAGGTGCTGTTGCGCTTGGCATTGCGCTACCATAGGTTGCCGAAACGTTATCGCTGCCACCTGTGCCATTTGTTTTGTCAAAGCTTATGGTGTAGGTTGTGGCAGTCGCATGAAATCCCATTGCTATATTTAAAATAAAAACGATTAGTCGCAAGTTAATTATTGCCTTCATCGTTTTTCTGTTTGTCAAAAGCTGATTTAGATTGCTTTTAGAAAGGTCTAACTGTTTCATATTATTCGGGCTAAATTATTTTGGTTTATACAATCTGCTTTTGCAAATTTTAATTACGAAACTAATTATAAACAGAACATAAAAGACGCATTAAGGGGGGGGATTGAGGGGGGGGAATGCGGAGAAGAGGTTAGTAATGGTTAATAATAAATGCTCTATATCTCTGAATACCTTATTATTAAGAAAATTAGAAGCAACATTTATCTTTTGAACGTTACTTAACGTTGAAAATATGAATTATGGAAGGAAAGATAACCGATAATGGTGTAAATAGGTGGAGAAACTTTCCGATTTTTTTAATATCAGAACAATGCAGACAATAGATTCATTAAGGGGGACTTCTCTCATATAACACTTTTATAAGCGCTGATTTTGTGTTATTTATTATGACCTGTAATTTTTCGTTATTGGAGACTAAAAATTAAGCATTGAACCTTTCTAAAAAGTCTTGCAGTTTAATCTCCTCATTGGTATTGAGTTTGCGTCTGATGAGTTTGCGGTCTGATTTAATGGTGTTTTCACTGTTGAAAAGAAACTCGGCTATTTGCCTGTTGGTAAACCCTAACATCACAAGGGCGCATATTTTCTGTTCTTTGGCAGTAATGGCAGGATAGTGTTTTTTTAGCTTTTCCATAAAAAAGGGATGTTGCATTTCAAATTCAGCCATCCATTTAAGTTGCTTGTGTTGCTGTTGTTCAATATGCAATTCCTGTATCTTTTTTTCGATAGATGTCACCCCTTTTTTGTTACAGTTTGGCTTTAAGTCGTTTAAGTAATTGGTGAATGTATCTACCTTATTGCTTAAGTAAATCAGGTTGGCTATTTTTTGCATTAATGATTGACTTGAATATTTCAGTTTAGCCTTTACTCGTTTGTGTTCGCTTTCGTCTAACTCTTGTTTTGCCCTTAGAAAATTCAATTTGTCTCCCTGTACAATGGAGGTAAAAAATACAAACAAGAGCATTCCATAAGCACTCAAACTGTTAGACTCGAACCACTCGAAAACATCAAGCATATCAACAACGCCGGTAATCACCAACACGGTAAAGGCAAAGGCAAAAAATACCGCCTTGCTCCTTTTGTGTATAATGGCTTTAATAATTACCCAAAAACCATACAACATCAGCACAAACATATACACAAGGTGATATTTGAATAGGTACTTCTGTATGCCGGAAGAGGTGGCAAACAGGAGTGTAATTATTGTAGCGGCAACGCATAGTACAACTATTCGGAGTTTGTTTGACATTTCGTTGGAATACAGCGTATAGAAAAAAACATAAAACGCAGGTATGATGAGGTAATGAAAAGAGAGTTGGAACGGTAGCAGTGTATCAAAGTCAGCGTTCGGAAACAGCACGAAAAAACTCATACTGTTTTGTAATGAGAAATCAAGGGCAATGTCAAGGGCTATCAGGCTAAATGCAAGAGCCACTTTATCAACACTTCTCCACCATTGCAATAATGGTGATGGTCGTTTCCCTGAACCGGTATTATATTGTAACAATGAGCCGGTAGTTACGAAAGCAAAAACAAAATGGTAGAGAAACATAAATATCAAGCCGATTACAATGATAAGATCTAAGGCGACCCTGTGTTCACGTTTTCTTAACATAACGTCAGCTTTGCCTATCTCCATAGTGCTAAAAATCCCGCCTCTGAAATGAGTAAAGTTTGAAGCCCAGACCGTCACGTCAAGTACTGAACGGTCTGCTACGAAAGGAAAAAGTTCTAGTTTACGTCCCGGCTTGTATCTTCCGTTTTGTAAACTATCTACCGTTCCGTTAGCGGCTACCTTTACACCGTTAACTTTGATGACAGAGGCATAAGCAATAAAATTTTGGGGTTTTAATACCAATATTTCTCCAACAAGATTGTCGGGAATAATGATTTGAAAATGATACGTCCCATATCCTGTTATCGGATAATTGTTATAATTTTGAGCAACATTATCCCACGAATGTTCCATTTTTAGCTTGCCGGATGCAGGAGTACGCAGAGTTTCGGAGAGAGAAAGCAGTTGATTCTGATAAAAATCAACATACCCGCCTATGGTTGCACTTTTCTTATCAGTAAAATCATAAGCTGACAAATCTATTAGATTATTATTAGCCTGAACGGTATGCGCGATAACTAACGATGTTGAGATTAGAGAAAACATTAAAAGCAGTAAAATAAACCGTATGTTATGTGCTGTCTTCATATACTCTAATTGACCATTCGTTTTAGGTCACAAAAGTAAGTAATATTATTGTTCGATTATAGAATAGCGAGTAGGGGAAATGGCTCTCTTTGCAAACCGAAGTGTTGGCTTTGTGCAATGGGGTTTGCAATGTGGGTTGGGGTTTTCCTTAATTGCCCAATAGGGCAAAAGAGAGAGGAGAAAAAACAAAATCTTCTTTAGCCTAACTCATCTTTATTTCACATTATTTTTATTTGCAGACGATCATTTTTGCCTTTGCAGAGAACGCCCTCATCCCCCCTCCGTTTATAGCTATATATAGCTCTTTTTTTTACCCGAAAGCATTGGATTAAGGACATTATAGCCGATTTGTCTATATTTTATTATCAAAAAGAATTGAATTAATATAGGCAAGTTTATTCCGGTTTAATTATGCTTTTTTATTTATTCTTTCAAAAATATAAAACCTCTCGAATTACAGGCTTATTTTTTTCAAAGAATCAGAGGATTTGGGCTTTCTCTTTTTACTTCTCAAACAACTGCACAATAGTTTCCTTTAGAATTGGATACAACTTAGCGATATTATGCTTCTTCTTCCTTGGAGAAATTAATATCTACTAATTCTATGAGACTTATTCCTAACCCTTTAGCTAAATCAACAAGAGTAGTAAATGCTATATCTCTTTTTCCGTTTTCGACATCACTCACAGTTGCCTTAATAAGTCTGTCGCTATTCAAAACAACCTTATCTTGACTTAGTCCTAACCCCGTTCGTAATTTCGTCACATGCTGTCCAAATTTACGTAGTATTCGTCCTTTTTGTGTATCCATTTTTACGTCTTTACACAAAGGGCGGAATTTTTTTTATTAAAAATGTTATAAGAACTTATAACGAATGGTTTTTTATTTTTACATTTGTCTCATTGTTACAATTATGTAATGTAATTTTACGATTCTTCAATAGATAGATATATTAGAAGCATTCGCTTAGAATCTCGGTTTGAAAACTGGTAACTTTTATGTACACGAGATGATAAGTAAGAAAAGCTCACGACCTAGGAGTGGGTTCTCTTATCGTTCCAAGGTATTGCCAGTACCCCAAGCCGGTAAGTTGAGCCCGCGCTTTTTTTTAGGCGTTTCCCGTTTTTTATAAGCTCAACTTAATTGCACAGGTACTGCCCGTTACCAGTCATCCCTTATTGTTTATAATTAAACTTAAAGCTATTTGCCTATGACCTAATATTACAAAAAAAAAGCCCGCTGCAACTGTTTGGCGACGTGCAGCAGACTCAGTCGTTAATCAAATTTTAATCAACGTTTCAATTTTATGAAAAATTCTTCACATAACAAGAGCCGAAAGCTTGTTTTTGGTGTTAACTTTAAACAGGCTTTTAATGAATACCAACAAACCGTTAGATTTGTAAACAACCACATGGCTCTTTAGCCTTACCTCTGCAGAGGAGTTAAATCCTCACTGCAGGGGAGGTTTAAAGAGGTGGGTGAACAAACAAACCATTTCAATCTGAAAGTATGATTTCGGTACTATTTACTTTTGAGATACCTTCAAACGTGGATTGTACATATAAAGTTATTAAGTAGTAAAATAACCACTATCCCTTTCTGAGGAGGAGTATCCCCCTATGTACATCGGGAGGAGGTGATGAAAACAAGGAAAAAAGACGGGTAAGCGCATCCTCAGAACGCATCGCCCTTTTTAATTTTTGCCATTTACTCCAATCCGAACCGAAAATTCATTAAAGGCCAATAATTATTAACACAATCAGCAGAAGTAACGAGAAAACAGCAAAAAAACACCTTTTGCAACAATTTGTACCTGTTTTTTTGTACAAAAGTACCCCTTCATAAAGACGTTTTATACGAACTTCGTACCACAAAATATTTTTAATTATGCTAAAAAAATTAAACCGCAATATTCATGTATTTACAACAATATTGCTCTGCGTTGGATTCTTGTTTTTTATAGAAAGTTGTAATAATCCTCACAGTGTAAAAATCATAAATCCGGAGAATTCCTCATTCTCCTCCCTAAAAATTACCAATCCTTATGGCAACGATATTATTTTCCCGGCCAAAGAAAAAAAAGGCGGAATTGGCTACATTCTGAACAACCGTCTTGTTTGGCTGAAAGGAACGCCCCGGTTTTCGAAATTGTCAGAAAAAGAAACCGTCTACAAATGGGAAACGGCTGTGCTGCATGTTACCGAAAAAGAGGGAGAAAAAAAACTCAGTTTCCGTTTAAACGCCAAAGAGCAACCCTCCAAATGGCTGGTAAACTTAGCAGCAGGGTCTGACGAATATTTTACCGGCATTTTTGAACGGGTAGTTGACGGCTCTCAAAAAAAATCATGGGAAAAAGGCATTACCACGGGGCTTAACCTGCGAGGAGAAAAGGTTGAGGTAAAACTAAAACCAACAATATCGGCCTATGCCCCTTTCTTTATTTCCTCGGGGAACTATTCTTTTTTCGTTCACGGCACATGGCCGGGAGTTATCGATTTTTGCAAAAACGATCCCGCTCTTGTACAAATAGCATTCGAAGGGCCTGAATTCTCCTTTTCAATAACTACCGATAAAAATCCGGCAGCATTGGTTAAACGCCATGCCCTTGCCACCGGGCCATCATTTGTGCCGCCAAAATGGACACTGGGACCATGGCGCTGGCGCGACGACCATTACAACAAACCCACCTATTTTGACGGGTCAAAAGCCTCATCGCCCTACAATACTGACATTGTAGAAGATGTATTAATGATGCAAGCTTACGACATCCCAATGACCGCCTACTGGATTGACCGGCCATGGGGCCCGGGAGTCCGGGGTTTCGATGACTATAAAATCGATTACGAACGCCTGCCTCATTTCGAAAAAATGATAAAATGGATGAATGCCAAAGGAATTGAAATGATGCTGTGGATTGGTCCGTTTGTTATGGGCGAAATGGCTGATGTTGCCGAACAAAACGGCTACCAGTTAGTAAGCAAAACATGGAAAAATTCGCGCCAGGTGCTGATGGACTTCACCAACGAAGAAGCCTGCAAATGGTGGGCAGAAAATGGCCCAGGAAAATTGGCAAAAATGGGCGTAAAAGGCTATAAACTCGACCGCGCTGACGGAGAAAAACTTTGCGACTCGCTTCACCTCTACACATCAGCAGGTACCAGCTATCGCGAAAATTTCAACGACTATCCCCGCCAGTACGTAAAAGCCACCTACGAAGCCGTAAAACCCATATTGGGCAACGACTTTATCCTTTTTCCCCGTGCTCAATATACAGGAAGCGCAAAATACGGAGCCTTGTGGGCCGGCGATACCGGAAATCCGCAGGAAGGACTGCGCTCGGCGATTATTGGCATGCAACGCTGCGCAGTAATGGGATATCCCGTTTGGGGCTCAGACACTGGCGGATATCCGAAAAGAATGGAACGCGAACCTACTTTCCGGTGGATGGGCTTCTCCTGCTTTTCGCCCATAATGGAAATAGGGCCTACCAACAACCGGGGATTCTGGGGCATGAACTACGAGCCTTCTTTCGACAAAAAGATGCTGGCCGTTTGGCGTTTCTATTCAAAACTAAGAATGAGCATGATAGATTACCTTTATGCCTGCGTAAAAAATGCCAGCGAAACAGGCATGCCCGTTGCCCGTCCTTTATTCCTGGAATACCCGGAACAAAAAGAAAGCTGGCAAAACTGGAATACCTACAAACTGGGCAACGACCTGTTGGTTTCGGTGGTTTGGGAAAATGGAAAGAAGCAACAAAAAGTTTACCTGCCAGCCGGGGAAACATGGATTGATTTGTGGACAAACAAAACCTACGAAGGCGGGAAATACATTGAAGTGAAGGCACAATTGCACCAAATTCCGGTTTTCTTAAGAAAAGGAAGCCAACTCCAGTTGCCCGACTTCAACAAACTATACCAAGAGTCGGAAGAAAAAACAGCCATTCAATACAATATGAAAGATTTAGAAAAAAAAGAATGGGGGAAAAACTAATTTGTGCCCTATAATACAATAGACCGTTAGATTTTTAAATTTGAAACTTATTAAGGTACTAATTATCATTTTACTGTTTCAGCAATCGGCAAAAACACAAGATATTGATAATCAGACACGCGCAAAAGGGACAAACAATTACGATAATATCAAGCTTAAAATCAATGAACAAACTATCTTATATCATTTTACTGACAGCATTAATATCCTGTAAATCAACCAAAATACCGATTTTGGAAACAGGATCAAAAAAAACAATGCCTGAGCAATGGATCGACAAAGATACCGGACACCTTATAAAAAAAGTTATCCCGGGGAAAGGCGAAAATCGTAGTTTCTATTTTCACAACAACCCTTTTGTGCCGGCTACCGAAAACGAAAACGAGAAAATGATTTTCTACCGGAAAGTCAGGCATTGGAAGCAACTCTTTTCTGTTGATTTAAAAACCGCCGAAATTGAGCAAATAACAAATAAGAAAAGGGTATCGGGCGAAATTGTTGCTAAAAAACGACGCGAAGTCTTTTATCAATGCGGAGATAGTGTTTTTGCCACCGGAATCGAAAACCATAAAACCCGGTTGATTTATATTTTTCCAGATACAATGCGTGGAAGCATTACCACACTCAATGCCAACGAGACCTTGCTTGCCGGGGCATTAGACTCCCCCGAAGAACGAGAACTTTTTAAAAAGCATCCGGCAAAACACGACTTTTTTAACCTGATATACGAAGCTAAGCTGCGCCGTACGCTTTTTACCCTGTCGGTTGAAAGCGGGGAACCGGATACGATTTATTCCGAAAATGCATGGCTAAATCACATCCAGTTCTCCCCCACCGATCCACAAACTTTAATGTTTTGCCACGAAGGCCCGTGGCATAAAGTCAACCGGATTTGGACAATTAACATCAATAAAGGTACTCCCAAACTGATGCATAAGCGTACTATGGATATGGAAATTGCAGGACACGAGTTTTTCAGCCCCGACGGGAAAACGATTTGGTTTGATTTGCAGAAACCACGAGGAAAAATTTTCTCACTCGGGGGAGTAAACCTGTTAACAGGGGCAGAAACAGTATATCAACATACGCGCAACGAGTGGTCGGTACATTATACAATTTCTACCGATCAGAAATTATTTGCAGGCGACGGAGGTGCCCGGAAATCGGTAGCAAATGCACCCGACGGCAAATGGATTTACTTATTTACGCCCGACGGAGATAAATTCAAATCAGAAAAATTGGTAAACATGATTCATCACGACTACGGTCTTGAACCGAATGTGCATTTTTCACCCAACGGAAAATGGATAATATTCAGGGCTAATTTTGAAGGACATTCTGATATTTATGCAGTAAAAATAGAAAAACAATAAGAAAATGAAGAACAAACATCTTTCATTCAACACACTATTCATAGCCCTTTTTTGTATTGCATTACAAGCATGCTCTACAAAATCAGCAGAGCAAACACCACAATGGCCGCAACAAACCCTAGAGACAAAACCGTGGACTCGTTGGTGGTGGCACGGAAGCACAGTCGATTCGGCAAATCTTACGGCAAATTTAGAAGCTTTAGCCCAAGCCGGCTTTGGCGGAGTTGAAATCACTCCTATTTACGATGTAAAAGGTTACGAAGACAAAGCTATCCCTTTTCAATCCGACAAATGGATGGAAATGTTTGCGTTTACGTTAAAAGAAGCTCACCGTTTGGGCATGGAGGTTGACCTCGCCAATGCTTCGGGATGGCCGTTTGGCGGCAACTGGATTGGAGCAAAAGATGCCTGCAAAAACGTTCGTTATAAAAAATTCACCTTAAATGGTGGGGAAAAATTAAAAGAAAAAGTAGAATTCATACAAAAACCTTTGGCAAAAGCCGTAAGAAAAAGAATTACTATCTCAGATGTAAAATTTCCGATTAGCAGCACAAAAAATCTACAGAAAAAAGCACTGGCACAAATCCGTTTTAAAAAGCCACTTCCCTTACAGGCTTTAATGGCCTACAATGCTCATGGCAAAATTGTTGATTTAACCAATCACGTAAACAATGGCAAACTCGACTGGACTGCCCCAAAAGGAAAATGGACCTTGTATGCCATTTTCCAGGGATGGCACGGCAAAATGGTTGAACGTGCAGGAACTCGCGGCGAAGGAAATGTTATCGACCATTTCTCGAAAGATGCATTAGAACATTTTCTGGCTGATTTCGATAAACATGCTAAAAATATTGATATGACAGGTTTCCGTGCTTTCTTTAACGATTCGTACGAAGTGGACGACGGACTGGGAAGCGCCGACTGGACTACAAAATTCTTCGAAGAGTTTAAACAACGCAGGGGCTACAACCTTCGCAATTACCTGCCTGCCTTGCTAGGCGATGCCGACGAAGAAACCAACAACCGCGTATTGTGCGATTACCGCGAAACTATTTCCGATCTTTTATTGGATGATTTTACTAAACCGTGGGCTAAATGGGCCGAATCGCACAACGCCATCATACGTAACCAGGCGCATGGCTCTCCTGCTGCAGTTCTCGATTTGTATGCAGCAAGCCATATTCCGGAAACCGAAGGCACCAACCCGATGCGTATAAAAATGGCTAGCTCGGCGGGGCATACTTCGGGGAAAAAACTTATTGCCTGCGAAGCCTGTACCTGGCTGAAAGAACATTTTCTAAGCAATCTTGCCGATGTAAAACAAAATGCCGACAATTACCTGGGCAATGGTGTAAACCATATCGTTTATCACGGCACTCCCTACTCGCCCGCCGATGAAAAGTGGCCGGGATGGATGTTTTATGCTGCCGTACATTTTGCGCCCACCAACACCTGGTGGGATGAGCTGAAAACATTAAATAGTTACATCGCAAATTGCCAGTCGTTTATGCAAAATTCTACTCCCGACAACGATATTTTGCTTTACTTCCCTATTCACGACACATGGTCCGAAGGAAGTATAAAATCGTTGCCTCACTTTGGTAAGAAAAACGAAGACCTAACAAAAGCAATCAGCAATAAACTGTTAAACGAAGGCTATACTTTCGATTATATTTCCGACCGGCAGATTGCAAAACTAAAATGCAACGGCAAACAGTTAGAAGCCGCCGGTGCAACTTATAAAACCATTATTGTTCCCCAATGTAACTGCATCCCCTTCCCTACCCTGCAACATCTTTTCGACCTGGCAGAAACAGGAGCAACCGTAATTTTCGAAAGGAATATTCCTACAAAAATTTCAGGATTGAAAGACTATAAAAAACAGGAAGAAAAAGCGGCTCAGTTAGTCGGCAAACTTAATTTTTCAGGAAATAAAACAAAATCGGCAGCATACGGAAAAGGCACTATATGGGTTGGTTCTCTGCTTGAAACAATGCTAAGCCAGACCGGAATTGAAAAAGAAGCACTTATCGCAAACGGATTAGGATTTAACCGCGTAAAACGTGCTGAAGGAACTTGTTATTTTATCAGCAATTGGAGCGATAAAACAGTGGATAAATGGATAAAAGTTCAGGCTTACGGCAAAGAAGCAGCGTGGTTTAATCCGATGACACATACTTTAGGAAAAGCACAAACAAAAGCCGACGGATCGGTTTACACACAATTAAAACCCGGGGAAGCATTAATTCTTCAATGGTATAACGGCTCTGTTGTTGCCGATAATTATCCGGTTTGGAAAACATCAAAAATTAGCAAAGAACTGAACAACGAATGGAGCGTTTCTTTCGAAAAAGGAGGTTCTACCTTACCGGAATCGTATAAAACAAAAGAACTGAAATCGTGGACCGAAGTATCTGACGAATTGCAAAAATTCTCGGGAACAGCCAGCTATAAAACAAGTTTCGACATACCGGAGAATGCTCTAGGCGATTACCAGTTAAACCTAGGCAAAGTTCACGAAGTAGCAACAGTTATTCTGAATGGTAAAAACCTTGGACTTTTGGTAGGTCCCGAATTTCAGGTTGTATTGCCAGCAACGTTACTGAAAAATAAAAATACGTTAGAAGTAAAAGTTACAAACCTAATGGCAAATCGCATTATTGATATGGATAAACGCCATGTGAATTACAAAAAATTCTACAACATCAATTTCGCGCCACATCTAAGAGAAAACAAAGATACAGACGGAACTTTTACTTCTAAAAACTGGTCGCCACTTCCTTCCGGATTGCTAGGACCTGTTAGTATTTCGAGAGTAGAGAAAAAGTAACCCCAAACCCCTAAAGGGGCTTAATGTCGCGAGTAATCAAGGTAGCTAAAGATAAAAATGGAAAAAATAAATTTTGAAATAAAAATTACCCCAATCGGAGATACAAAAAGTTCCCTTCAGGGGATTTAGGGGTGCTAAACCCGAGTAATATTTGGAAAAGACTCAACAAAATGGCAACTAAAAACTATAAGATGTTTTACGAAAGATATAAAACTAAAACAAACCACCATATGAAACTAATACTTAACGGAATATTGGCAATATTCTTTTTTATCGGCTGTTCAACCCAACCAAAATCGGAAAAGATAGACCGACATGCTTTGGTTGAGCGCAACAATGTATTGATTGATCAATACGAACCGCTGGCATCATTGTCTGTAGGAAATGGCGAATTTGCTTTTACCACCGACATTACCGGACTTCAAACATTCTTCAAAGATTACGAAAGTGGTGTTCCTTTGGGAACTCTGTCTGACTGGGGGTGGCACACACTGCCAAACACCGAAGATTTTAAGTATTCCGAAACTTACAAATATTACGAGATAGAAGGCAGACAGGTTCCTTTCAGTCATCAGATAAAAAACAATGCCCGAAAAAAAGCAGCATGTAATTATTTCCGCGAAAACCCGCATCGTTTACACCTCGGAATTATTGGTTTTGTTCTGACTAAAAAAGACGGAACACCGGCAACAATTAACGATATAAAAAATCCGAAACATCATCTTGATATGTGGACAGGACAAATTACGGCTGAATTCGAATTCGATGGTCAGCCAGTAAAAGTAGAGACTTTCTGCCACCAGAAACAGGACCAGGTTTCGGCAAAAATAGAATCGTCACTTATTGCTTCAGGACAACTTGCTATTCAATGGGAATTCCCTTACGGCGCACCTGTTCATTGCGGACCGGGTTACGATTTTAATTCGCCCGACAAACACCAAACCGTAATGGAAAAAGCAGGCGACAATTCTGTATTTTTCGACAGAACATTAGATAACGACAAATATCAGGTTGCAGTAAGCTGGAAAGGAAATGCTGCATTTACAAAAAAAGCAAAACACGATTATGTGCTCCAACCGAAATCGGGAGAGTCAATCGAATTTAATTGTCTTTTTGCTCCGGCATTAAAAGACAAACAACCTACAAATTTTGCTGAATGTAAAAACAATAATATCGAAGCATGGAAAAGCTACTGGGAAAACGGAGGAGTTGTTGATTTCTCGGCATGTACCGACCCACGAGCCAAAGAATTGGAACGCCGGACAGTTCTTTCGCAATATCTCTTAAAAATCCAGGATACAGGAACATTGCCTCCACAGGAAACAGGATTAACGTACAACAGCTGGTACGGAAAATTCCACATGGAAATGATTTGGTGGCACATTGCTCATTTCCCGCAATGGCAACGCGGCAAATACATCGAGAAACAACTCGATTATTACAACACCATGTACGACAAAGCCCTTAAAACTGCCAAAACACAAGGTTACAAAGGTGTAAGATGGCCTAAAATGACCGCTCCCAACGGCGACAACAGTCCTTCGTCTGTAGGTAATTACCTTATTTGGCAACAGCCACACATTATTTGGCTGGCAGAAGAAATGTATCGTCAGAATCCAACAAAAGAAACCTTAAATAAATACAAAAAACTGGTTTTCGCTACGGCCGATTTCATGGCTGATTTCCCGATATGGAACGAGGCTAAAAAACAATACGACCTTGCGCCTCCACTTATTCCGGCACAAGAACACTGGAACAGGGAAACAACTTATAATCCGCCATTCGAACTGGCATACTGGTATTGGGGCCTAACAATGGCACAAACATGGAAAGAACGCCTGCTGGAAGAAAAAGTTAAAGACTGGGACAATGTTCGATTAAATCTTGCCACTCCGGATAAAGCAAATGGAGTTTACCTTGGAATCCAAGGAGCTGTCGATTCATACACCAACATGGAATTTATGCGCGACCACCCGGTTGTTTTGGGCGCTTACGGCATCCTGCCCGGCTGGAATAAAATAGACCCGGAAATAATGCGAAATACCATGCATACCATTGCTAAAAAATGGGACTGGCCTTCAACATGGGGCTGGGACTATCCAATGGCAGCAATGACTGCCACTCGTTTACTAGAACCGGAACTGGCTCTTGATTTCTTGCTAAAAGATGTTCAAAAAAATACTTATCTGAAAAACGGACACAACTACCAAAGCGAACGCTTAAAGCTATACCTGCCGGGCAACGGAGGTTTGCTTACTACAATTGGAATGATGTGCGCAGGTTGGGACGGATGCAACGAAAAAAATCCGGGTTTCCCGAAAGATGGAGAATGGAAGGTGAAATGGGAAAATATCTCGCCGGTGTTTTAAGATTAAACAATTAGACACAAGAGAAAAAGATGTGAGATATGAGAAAAAAGCAGGAAAAAGGGAAAATTGCTGTTTGCCCCCACTGGGGTCGCAGATTTGTAGCAAACAATTGGCTACAAACATCGGACTCCTCCGGAGTACGGCAGAAACAAAACATGCATTTGCTGAAAATTTACAAAATAGATGAATTACATAATTTAATCGGTACTAACCCCAAACGGGGACACACGTTTGTAGCAAGAAACCAGCTATAAACCCCGGTACTCGAAGGGAGTCCTACATAAAAACAATAACACGGTAAAAACAATAACCAATATAAATATGTCTCAAAAAATCTTTTTTTCAATACTAATCGTTTCGTTTCTTTTCACCTATAACGCAAAAGCAGAAAAAGAAACCAAGAGCAAACTGGTAAAGCATCTGGAAAACATTTTCTACAACAAAAACTTTGTAAAAATCCCGGGGAAGACATTTAATGTTGCAGATTATGGAGCTATTGGCGATGGAAAAACCCAGGCAACAAAAGCCATTCAGGATGCGATTGATGCTGCTTCAAAAGCAGGCGGAGGCAAAGTTGTTTTTCCTGCCGGCACTTACATGTCGGGAGCTATTTTTGTAAAATCAAACATTGAACTACACATCGGCAAAGGAGTTACCATCCGTGCCATTCAGGATAACAAATATTTTCCGAGAAAATGGACCCGTGTTGCAGGTATTGAAATGAAATGGCCTGCCGCCCTCATCAATGTTTACGACGAAAAAAACGTAAGAATTACAGGCAAAGGAACTGTTGACGGAAACGGACAATACTGGTGGGAAAAATTTTGGGGAAACCCGCGATATACCGGAGGCATGTGGGGCGAATACAAAGCCAAAGGCATACGCTGGGCTGTAGATTACGATTGCGAACGTGTAAGGCCTGTAGTTATATGGGAATCGGAAGATGTTCTTCTGAAAGATTTCACGATTGAACGGGCTGGTTTTTGGACGGTTTCGCTTACCTACAGCACCCGCGTCCATGTTAACGGACTGGTGGTTCGCAACAACATTGGAGGATTTGGGCCAAGCTCCGACGGTATTGACACCGACTCATCGAAAGATATTCTGGTAGAAAACTGCGACATCGACTGTAACGACGACAACCTCTGCATAAAAGCAGGAAAGGATGCCGACGGACTACGCGTAAACCGACCAGCTGAAAATATTGTTTACCGCAATTGCATCACCCGTGCTGGACATGGATTGCTTACCCTTGGAAGCGAAACTTCGGGAGGAATGAAAAATATTGAAGTATACGGACTCGAAGCCATAGGCACAAACATAGGAATACGTTTTAAATCGGCAAAAGTACGTGGAGGAGTCATGGAAAACATCTGGTTTCACGACATAAAAATGAAAAAAGTAGCCAATCCGTTTCATTTCGAATTAAACTGGTATCCCGAATACAGCTATTGCAAAATTCCGGACAACATCCCCGAAAACGAAATAAAAAACCGCTGGCGCGTGCTAAGTCAAAGGGTTACTCCGGCAGAAAAAGGAATTCCTGAATTTAAAAATATAACACTCAGCAACATTGTTGTTGAGAAAGCAAAGCGTGGATTTTATGCTAATGCCTATCCAGAAAAACCTATTCACAATATAAAATGGGAGAATGTTTCGGTTGAAGCAGAACAAAGTGGAAAACTCTCGCATGCCTGCAACTGGACAATGAACAATGTTACGCTAAAAACAGCAACCGGAAAACCAATTGAATTGATTGACTGCAAAAACATTCAGCAACCCGAAATTATAAAAATAGAAAGCAGCCTGCCTCAAAAAAAAGAAAAGCTTAGTCTTGACCAACAGATGAGAAAGATTAACTTTAAGGCCAAAGCAGTTATAATTCCGGTTAATCCTGTCGAAGTTCAGGCAATTACCGAAGGCGACACCACAAAATATTCCGAAAATTTTACGGTTTATATTTTAAAAGAAGAAAATGCTACACTTAATTTTTTCGAGCCGCTGGGCGACGGTTTTTATTATTCTGAAGTAAAAATCAGCACCCAAAAGAACGGGAAGTTAATTCAGGCTAAAGGACAAAAACATCATAATTACAAATTTATTGTAAACCGAAAAAATAAACCGGCAAAAGTCAATGGAGCCGATAAATGGAGTTATAACGAAAATACAAAACAGGTAATCGTTGAAGAAGCAGGAAAAAATTGTTCGTTTGAAATTGAATAAAAAATATAGAAAAAACAAAACGAGAATTCAATATTCGCTGTGTATTTACCCTAATTTCTCTGCGGTTTATTTTTCACCACAGAGAACACAAAGTTTTCGCAAAGAAAAAAAGACAACAACAACTCAATACCAATGAACAGAATAAAACAACTAGGAATCCTTATTTTATGCAGTCTGATTGTACTAACAAGCCAGGGAATTCCTCAAAAAAAAGAAATAAAATTTTTGTCAGGTACCGACAATGAGCACACCGTTACATGGGATTTCTTTTGCACCTCGGGACGCAAAAGCAATGTATGGACCACCATTGAAGTTCCGTCGTGCTGGGAACAACAGGGCTTTGGCGAGTACGACTACGGCCGGGACTACCGGACTTACGGCAAAAAATTTAAGTTTGCCAACGAAACTGGCATTTATAAACACAATTTCACCGTACCCGAAAACTGGGAAGGAAAACGAATTTACCTTGTTTTTGAAGGTGCAATGACCGATACCGAGGTAGAAATAAACGGGCAATCGGCCGGGGAAATGCACCAGGGCTCGTTTTATCGCTTTCGTTACGACATTACCGACAAGCTGAAAAGCGACGAAAACATGTTGAAAGTTACCGTTCATAAAATGTCTTCCAATAAATCGGTAAACCGAGCCGAACGTTATGCCGATTACTGGATTTTCGGTGGTATTTTCCGCCCGGTTTATCTCGAAGCTGTTCCGCAAACTTTCATCGACAGGGTTGCCATCGACGCACAAGCCGACGGTTCTTTTTCAATGCAGGCTTTCCCGGTTAATATTCAGTCAAAAAGCAAAATTGTTGCTAAAATTATCGACAACAACGGTAAAGTGGTAAAAACCTGTGAAAGTAAAGTAAAAAAAGGCAACTCAAAGGTTGTTTTATCGTGCAAGGTCGACAATGCGCTGCAATGGACTGCCGAAACGCCAAATCTTTATTCGGTAAAGGTGAGTTTGAAAGACGGAGAAGAGACAAAATACGAACTCTCTGAAAAATTCGGGTTTCGCACCATCGAAATACGTAAAGGAGATGGCATTTACCTAAACGGCACAAAAATTAAAATGAAAGGGATTAACCACCATGTTTTCTGGCCGGAAACAGGCAGGAGTGTAAATCCACAAATCGACCTTAACGACATCAAACTCATAAAAGAAATGAATATGAATGCCGTTCGCTGCTCTCACTACCCTCCCAATAAATCGTTTCTAAACTATTGCGATTCGCTGGGATTGTATGTTTTGGACGAACTGGCCGGCTGGCAAAATTGCTACGACACAAAAGTCGGCAGCAAACTGGTACGCGAAATGGTTATCCGCGACCTTAATCACCCATCAATTATCTTCTGGAGCAACGGCAACGAAGGAGGAACCAATAAAGACCTTGACGATGATTTCGGGCAATACGATTTCTCAAACCGTCCGGTTATCCACGCACACCACAAGCCGGGTAACGACTACAATGGCATAGACTGCAACCATTACGAAAACTATTACAGCTCGAAAAACATACTGGCAGACGGATTAATTTACATGCCAACCGAATTCCTCCATTCTCAAGACGATGGTGGCGGAGCTGCCGGCCTTTCAGATTTCTGGGAATTGTTCTGGAACTCGAAACGCTCAGGCGGCGGATTCACATGGGTTTTCTGCGACGAAGGTTTGGTGCGCACAGATATGAATAATGTTATTGACGCCAACCGTGTTAATGCGCCCGATGGCGTACTGGGGCCCCACCGCGAAAAAGAAGGCAGTTTTTACGCCATGCGCGAAATATATTGCCCGGTAAAAGTACTTACCAACAAACTACCTGCTAATTTCGACGGAACAATACCGGTTGAAAATCGTTATCATTTTACCAACCTAAATAAACTCGAATTCAAATGGGAGTTGATTAATTTCAGTCAACCCGGCGAACGCCACGCTTTCCATAAAATTATGAAAGAAGGCACAGTTGATAGTCCAGACATTGCCCCCATACAAAAAGGTAATCTGCATTTAAATCTGCCTTCGGGATACAAACAATACGATGCGCTTTATCTTCGTGCTTTCGACCTCTCGGGTAACGAAATTTATTGCTGGAGCTGGAAAACCGGAGGGAATACCAACCAGGTTATAAAATTGGTTGAAAAGAACCTTAGAGAAGCAGAAAAACAACGCTTGAAAGAATTAAAAGCCGAAGGTGTTGAAGAAGACAATATTTTGCCGATTGAAAAACAAGCAGGCAATAATAAACTGAGCGCGAAAGTAGAAGTAAATGAAGAGGAGTCGTCCATTACCATGAAAGCCTCGGGAATTGCGGTTACTTTCAACAAAAAAGACGGCACTATTCAGCAAATAAAAAATGATTTCGGATTGCCGATTCCATTCTCAAACGGGCCGGTTTTAGTTAGCGGAAATGCAAGCCTCAAAAATATTTTGCAGCAAAAAAACAACGACAGCTATTCACTAACAATGCATTACTCGGGCGATTTAAAATCGGTAAAATGGACGATGTATAACAGTGGATGGCTGCAAATGGATTATGAATACCGGGTTAAAGGCAAACAGTATTTTACAGGAATCAGCTTCTCATTTCCCGAGTCGGATATTATTAGTGCCAAATGGCTGGGCGACGGTCCTGCCAATGTTTGGAAAAACCGGTTAAAAGGAGGACGCTTAGATGTTTTCGAACGTATGTACAACAATGTTTTGCCGGGAGACAATTCGTGGGAACACCCGCAGTTTAAAGGCTATTATGCCGATATTTCGTGGATAGTATTCAATACCGTCGACGGCAAATTTACAGTAGTTGCACAGGAAGATGATTTGTTTGTCCGCCTTTTTGATTTCTACGGAATCTCAGGGCCCCAAAATTACCCGGCACTGCCATGTGGCAATATTTCGTTTCTTGACGGCATTCCACCAGTAGGCACAAAACTGGCAATGGGCATTAACAACCATACCGAAAAATTAGGTCCGGAAGGCGAGCTAAACGAAATGGATAAACCGGTTAAACGTACGCTGTATTTTTATTTTGGGTTGTAGCCCCCTGAACTCCTCCATGATTTAAAAAAATTAACATTATAAGACACTGCGCCTTAGCGGTAAAAAAAACATGAAAGCATTAAAGACGAAAAATCAAAACATTATCCTCACTCTGGCAACATGCCTGCTATTCTCTTGCCAACAACCAAAAGCAAACAAACAGGAAACAAAGCTTTGGCACAACCAACAACGCGAATTGCGCTATAAACCCGACGGTAAAGGCTTTGTTATTACCAACGGAGAAAAAAGATTCAACCGTGCGATATACGGCACAAACACAGGATTTCGAGTCGAGGCCGGCGACCTGCCGGAATTTGCCCTTTACATGCCGCGAATGGGAGGCACACTGCGTTTGGGACTAATAAAAGGAAAGGAATCAAAGTGGCTTATTGATGCTCAGAATATTGTTGCCCGCTACGAAGCCGGAAGCATGAGTTACCAAATAAAAGACCCTATGCTCGGCAACGGAAAACTTACGCTTAACCTGCTGGCAATGGCAGATGCCGATGGTTTTATTTTAAGAATAAAGGATGAAAATATTCCCCGGGAAACAAAATTATTCTGGGGATTCGGCGGAGCAAGCAATAAACGTTTCTCGCGCGAAGGCGACTTAGGCGCAGACCCGGAATCGGTTTTTTACCTGAATCCGAAATATTGTAACTCCAACGAATATTTCGTTTCAGAAAACAGCTTTAATCTTTATTACGGTTCGGGCAGACCTTTGTCGGACAATGAAATTTATGAAAATAACTACAAGCCAACTCCGGAAGAAATAAACGCAACCCGCTTAAAAGCAAAAAAGCGTTTGTTTGGCCTGGTTCCGCAACAATCTGATATAAAAATCAGCGATGCCACACACCAGGAGAGTCCATTGCAATTTTACCGGGCAGAAAAAAAAGAAGCCCCCGCCATTACCGGAACGTTGAAATTTAATGCGAAAAATAATTATTTTCTAATTCTGAATCCTGACACTAAAAAACGGCCAACATATTCTGACATTCCCCGGCTTTTCGAACAGGCAGAAATGGCAAGAGAAAAAATTGCCGGGCAGTTTAAAATAAACACTCCCGACAAATACATTAATGCAGCAGGAGCCACACTTGCTACTGCTGCCGATGCAGTTTGGGACGGGCAATCGTTTATGCACGGAGCCGTTGCATGGCGCATGCCGCTAAATGGCTGGCGAGGAGCTTATGCAGCCGACTGGCTGGGAGGACACAAGCGCGCAAAAACACATTTCAGAGGCTACTTTAAATCGCAATATACTCAACCAAAATCAGGAAAAAGTTTGCCAAATCCCAAAACTCATCTGGCACGGCAAACAGAAAAAAAAGGAACTGCTATCTTTACCGAAGGCTATATCAGTCGATCCCCAGGAAAAATAAACAAACCTCATCATTACGATATGAACCTTGTGTTTATCGCTCAATTACTCTCGCATTTTCAGTGGACCGGCGATTTAGAATTTTTGCGCGAAAGTTGGCCGGTACTTGAACGCCATCTGGCATGGGAAAAACGTTGTTTCGATGCCAATAACGACGGTTTATACGATTCGTATGCTGCCATCTGGGCAAGCGATGCGTTAGAATACAGTGGCGGCGGGGTTACACATTCATCAGCCTACAACTATCGGGCAAATCGAATTGCGGCCGAACTTGCCTCACTCATTGGCAAAGACCCGAGGCCCTATCTAACCGAAGCCCAAAAAATAAAAAAAGCCGTAAACAAGCAACTTTGGATGAGCGACAAAGGCTGGTTTGCCGAGTACAAAGACTTACTGGGAAACCAATTATTGCATCCGTCTGCAGCCGTTTGGACGATTTATCATGCCATTGACGAAGGCCTTGCCAATCCGTTTCAGGCCTACCAGCTAACACAATATATTGACAAATACATTCCGCATATCCCGATAGAAGCCAATGGTCTGGAACCCGGAAAATACTACACCATTTCTACGACCAACTGGATGCCTTATACTTGGTCGATAAACAATGTAGCTCTTGCCGAAGTATTGCACACAACACTGGCCTGTTGGAAGAGTGGCAGACAGCAACAGGCTTTCGGGTTAACCAAAGGCACTATCCTCGATTACATGTTTTTGGGTAGCTGCCCCGGAAACTTTGGACAGCTTTCGTATTACGATGCTTTTCGTGGCGAACTGTACCGCGATTTTGCCGACCCTGTTGGAATGGCTTCGCGCGCACTCGTGGAAGGATTATTCGGCATTTCTCCGGATATGATTCATAACAAAATAAATATAACTCCCGGATGGCCTGCAAATTGGCAATACGCCTCAATGGAAACTCCGGATATAAAAATCGATTTCAAACAAAACGGGAATATTGACTGCTATAAGATTAGGTCTCATTTTCCCAAACAACCGGAAATTAATATTCGGTTAAATGCCCGCGCCGGAAATATCGACACTGTAAAAGTAAACGGGAAAACGACACAATGGAAATGCGACGAAACTGCAATCGGGAAACCCAGAATCATCATAAAAATTAAAAATGAAAAGCATGCCAACATTGAAATAAAATGGAAAGATGCAGCAATCGAAAAAACTACGGTTGATAATTTTTACGCTTTGGGTGATGAAATTAATATTTCAACAAAATCGGCGACAATACTAAATGTTTACGACCCACAACAAATTTTTGCCGATAAAAGACAAAACAAACAATCTCTTGCTGCAAAATTAACAGGAAAACCGGGGTGGAAAACGGCATTTGTTAAACTGCAACAAAACCAATTGATTTGGTGGCAGGCTGTTTCTTTTGAATTACGCGAACCAATCGAACTAATTTTCAACAAGAAACAACCGAAAAACCAACTGGTTTTCCAAGTCCAAAACAATACCTCAAAACCGTTTAATGGCGAATGGAAATGCGGTAAAGAAAAAGCAAATATCGAAATTCCGGCAAAAACAACAGCTGAAAAAATAATAGTAGAGAAAGGCTTACTTCCCGGAAGTAACCGGATAGAAATTTCAGACAAAAACAGGACTTATTCTGAAAACATTATCAACTGGAATATTCAACAAAATGCAAATACAAAATACGAAAAAATCAATATTGCAGATAAATACAACGACTGTATTACAAACATTTTTGCAGAACAATATGTTTCGCCCCGCTCTCCTTACCCTACGCTAAGCATCCCAATACAAGGAATTGGCGACTGGTGTTCGTATCATGAAACAGCAGAAATCGACGACTCGGGCTTGCGCACAAAGGCAAGTGCTACAAACCAGATTAATTCGCCACAAGGCATCCCTTTTTCAACTCCTGGGAATAAAAGCAACAACATTCTTTTTACTTCGCAATGGGATAACTACCCCAATTCGGTTGAGATTCCGCTTTCGGGCAAAGCTTCACACTTGTATTTGTTGATGGCAGGCTCTGTTCATCACATGCAAATACATATGGTTAACGGAACCGTTGAAGTAAAATACAAAGACGGCACAACCGATATTCTCTCCTTAAAAAGCCCGGAGAATTGGTGGCCGATAGAACAGGATTACTACGAAGACGGCTATGCCTTTACAGTAAATGCCCCGCGCCCACCACGTTTGTACCTTAAAACAGGCGAATGGCATTTGAACTCATACAATGCATTAGCCAAAAATAAAACCATAAAAATAGAAGGAGGCGCTGCTTCGATGCTTGATTTACTGCTTGATAAAAATAAAGAACTAGAAACATTAAAATTAAGCACCAATACCAACGATATTGTAATCGGACTAATGGCAGCGACCTTAAAACGGGAATAATCCCGATTAGTATTTATGACGAGCAGCTCCTAAGACTAAGTTCTCGTCCCGAAAGAACAATTAAATTCCGCCCAAGGCGACGGACTTGGATCAGATTAACAAAGCCTTTCAGGCTATAATCTTTAGAAACAAAATGTAAACAAAAAATATAAACTATGCGAATACTATCAATTTTATTAGTTGCATTATTATTGGGCTGCGCAACACAACCCGACAACAAAAGAAAACCTGTAATTTACACCATTGGCGATTCTACCGTAAAAAACGGCAGTGGAATTGGCGACAACGGTAAATGGGGCTGGGGCGATCCTATTGTTCAATTCTTCGACACCAGCAAAGTAAGTGTTGAAAACCATGCCCTTGGCGGAACAAGCAGTCGTACTTTCCGCAACAAAGGATTGTGGCAGCCTGTTTTAAACAGGCTTCAGCCCGGCGATTATGTGTTAATGCAATTCGGTCATAACGACAACGGTTCTGTAAACGACACCACTCGTGCACGCGGAACCATAAAAGGCATTGGCAACGAAACCGAAGAGATTGACAACATGCTTACCCATAAACACGAAATTGTGCACACCTACGGCTGGTACATGCGTCAATACATTCGTGAAGCAAAAGCCAGAGGAGCAATTCCCGTGGTAATGGCTCCTATCCCGCGCAATATCTGGAAAGATGGAGAAGTGCCACGCAACAATCAATCGTACGGAAAATGGGCAAAAGAAATTGCCCAACAGGAAGGGGCTTTTTTCATCGACCTGAACAAAAAAATGGTTTCGGCAATGAATAAAATGGGAGAAACAAATGTAACCGACGTTCTCTTTTGGAGCAGCGACCATACCCATACAACAGCAAAAGGAGCAATTCTGGCTGCATCAAAAATTGTTGAGGGTTTAAAAGAATCAGATAAATGCGACTTAAAAAATTACCTACTGAAAAATCCAAAAATCAAATTTCCGGTTAAAAAGCGAGTTTTCATTATAGGCGATTCTACCGTAGCAAATGGCAAGGATACAATTGTTGGATGGGGACACGAATTCTGGGCTTTTATGGATACCAGCCGACTGGAGATCATCAACAAAGCCCGCGGCGGACGAAGTAGTCGCACCTTCCGTTACGAAGGCCTTTGGGACGAAGTAGCGGCAGAATTAAATCCAGGCGATTTCTTACTGATTCAATTCGGACACAACGACGGAGGACACATTGACAAAGCCAAATATCGCGGTTCGCTAAAAGGCATGGGCAACGAGACACAAGATGTTATGCGCTACGATTCCATTCCCGAAACCGTGCATACTTACGGCTGGTATATGAACCATTACATCGCCGAAGCAAAAACGAAAGGCGTTTCGGTTACGGTTGTTTCAATGATTCCGCGAAACATCTGGAAAAAAGGCAAAGTTGAACGTAACGACAACAGCTATGGAGGCTGGGCAAAACAGGCTGCCAAACAGAACAAAGTGTCGTTTGTAGACCTGAACAATACGGTTGCCAATAAATACGAAAAAATGGGACAAAAAAAGGTGAAAGCCTTATTCCCGAAAGACCATACACATACCAATGCAACCGGAGCCAGACTAAATGCACAAACACTGGCAGAACAAATTAAAACAGACCGCTCAAATCCTTTAAGAAGTTATGTTGAATTGAAAAAATAAAGAATATGAGAAAAACGGAAGCCGAAAGTTGGAAGTTGGGAGTTGGGAAACAGAAGAAAAGTCAAAATCTTTGCGCCCTTGCGCCTTTGCGAGGATTAGTTGTGCCTTTGTGTCTTTGTGTTTTAATCTCTTGTGCACAAAAACCCAACAAGTTTCCTCTAAAATTTGATTTTGGAGCAGGGGAAGAACAAAAAGGCTATATCTCCATTAGCAAAAAAAACATTTTCACACAAAATGCGCCATACGGTTTAGCATCAACCCACCCCCTAATCTCAGGCAAAACTAAAGGTAACAATCATTTAACCAATGATTTTATAAGCAGCAAACATCCTTTCTTTTTCAATGTGAAAATACCGGAAGGACGCTACAAAATTACCCTAACGCTTGGCAATCCGGCCGGTACCTCGGCAACTACTGTAAAAGCAGAATCGCGCCGGCTGATGCTGGAAAATATTCAAACCCAAAAAGGCGAGGTACTTACAAAAACCATTGTTGTTGATGTGCGTACTCCGCAAATTAACGACAGCCTGTCGGTACGGCGCAAAAAAAGGGAACTGAAATACCTGAACTGGGACAAGTACCTTACTTTGGAATTTAACGGTTCAAAACCATGCGTATCGTCGATAGTTATTGAAAAAGCAAACAATTTACCGGTAATTTTTCTTGCCGGAAACTCAACGGTTGTAGATCAAGAACATGAACCCTGGGCGTCGTGGGGACAAATGCTTCCACGTTTCTTAAAACCGGAAATTGTTGTTGCCAACTATGCCGAATCGGGAGAAACGCTGAAAGCTTTCCGGCGCGAACGACGCTTACAAAAAATCCTTAGCGTAATGAAACCGGGCGATTATCTTTTTATAGAATTTGCCCATAACGACCAAAAACCCGGGGGCAACCACGTTGATCCCTTCACTACTTACCAGGAACAATTGCGCTTTTTCATAAAATCAGCAAAAGAAAAAGGGGCACATACTGTACTGGTAACATCAACCAATCGTCGTAAATTCGACAAAAACGACAAAATTGTGAATACCCTGGAAGAATATCCGGAAGCTATGCGTCAGCTTGCCAAAGAAGAAAATATACCATTGGTTGATCTGAATAAAATGAGTAAGTATTTGTATGAAGCAATGGGCGATGAAAACTCAAAACATGCTTTTGTACACTACCCGGCGCATACTTATCCCAATCAGGATAAACCATTGGCAGATAACACGCATTTTAATCCGTACGGAGCTTACGAACTGGCAAAATGTGTTGTACAAGAACTTATCGATAGTAATCATCCGCTGACAAGATATGTTGTTGACGATTGGAAAACATTTGATCCGAAACAACCTGACGATTGGAAAACTTTTTTCTGGCCACAAAGTCCGGGTTGCGAATTGTTAAAACCGGATGGAAATTAAACGCCCCTATACGCTAAGCGGTTTGAACCGCTAAACGCATTTTCTAGGAATAGAAAAATAATTACGAATAATCAGCAAAATACAAAAAAAGACAACAAACTGTTGTGACAAATCACAATAAGAAAATAACATAAATAAAAACGACAATGAAGACAAGACTATTACTCGCATTTGTTTGCATTTTTGCACTTTCGGTTTCTTGCAAAAAGGCAGAGCAACTGCCTTCTAAGCAGTCGGTTGTTCAAACGATGGAACTTACCAACAATTACTTCATGAATAAATGGCCGGATACCGGGAAAAACATCATTACCAACAAAGAACGCCCCAGTAACATATGGACTCGTGCCGTTTATTACGAAGGCTTAATGGCTCTTTATCATCTAAACAAAAATAAAAAATGCCTGCAATACGCTATTGACTGGGGCGAATCGCACAAATGGGGACTACGAGGAGGCATTGAAACCCGCAATGCCGACAATCAATGCTGCGGACAAACTTATCTTGATTTATACGAAATGGATAGCAATCCGGAACGTATAAAAGACATAAAAGCATCAGTCGATTTAATGCTCGATTCTACAAAAATCAATGACTGGGACTGGATTGATGCGCTACAAATGGCAATGCCCGTTTTTGCACAACTTACTAAAATTACCGGAGACACAAAATATTCGGAACGCATGTACGAAATGTATATAGACACCAAAATACACCAGGATTTGTACAACGAAGAGGATAGCCTGTGGTGGCGCGATGCCGATTTCCGTCCGCCCTATAAAGAGCCTAATGGCGAAGATTGCTATTGGAGTCGCGGAAACGGCTGGGTCGTTGCCGCTCTTATCCGCGTAATAGACATACTTCCGGCAAACGACCCTCATCGCGGAGAGTATATGCAAACCTACAAAGAAATGATTGAAGCATTATTGCCGCTTCAGCGCAAGGATGGCTTCTGGAATGCCAGTCTGCACGACCCGAATAACTATGGAGGTAAAGAAACTACCGGAACTTCGTTATTTGTTTACGGAATGGCATGGGGAGTAAATAACGGCACCTTAAATGCCGAGAAATACATGCCAGCTATTACAAAGGCATGGAATGCCATGGCAAAAGAATCTGTCCATAAAAACGGGTTTTTGGGATATGTACAAGGCACCGGAAAAGAGCCGAAAGACGGGCAACCCGTAACCGGCAAAAGCATGCCCGATTTTGAAGACTATGGCTTAGGCTGTTTCCTTTTAGCCGGAAGCGAAGTCTTTAAGCTATGCAAATAATAAAACCCTAATAATAAACCCAGACTGGTATTATGCCGCCAGATTCTGGATTATCGGAATCTTGTAAATTTAGAATATCCCCGGGGTTTTCCGAGGATATTCTACCAATTATTTTTCAAAGTGAACCTTAGGCTATACTTTGAGATTATATTAGTATTTTTGCCATAAAACAATTGGTAAAATATGTGCGAAAAACAGTTCATAAAAATAAACCTCAATACCCCTGAACATTGCCAGGAACTCTTAAAATTACTTGATATATACATGCAGGATGAAATGGGGCAAAGCAGTCCTATGCCCAAAGCACTTGCCCCGAAAATCATAGAAGGGCTAAAACAACATTCGGCATATCTTGGCTTTTTTGCATGTATTGACGGCCAATATGCAGCATTGGCAAATTGTAACCTAAATTTTTCAACATTTCAGGCCAAACCCCTGATTAACATTCACGATTTTATTGTCTCTCCCCAATTTCGCAATCAAGGAGCAGGACATTTCCTTTTAACCCGGATTAGTGCTTTCGCCAAACAAGAAGGCTATTGTAGAATAACACTGGAAGTCCGTAATGATAACATCAAAGCCCAAAATCTCTATAAGAAAGTTGGTTTTACCGAGTGTAATACACCCATGCATTTCTGGCAGAAAACAATTTAAAAACAAAGGAATTATTCATTCGTTTATAATTGTTTTTTAAGGTAACTCATGGAACTCGTCCCTATGAACCGGGGCTCGTTTCTTCTGATTTTGGTCCAACAGACTGGCATAAAACCACATGTTGAGAACCGGTAAGATTTAATAATTCAGAAATGACTTTGCCATCAAAAGCACCACGCACAACTGCTCCTAAATTTTTAGAGGCAGCATACAAATAAACATTTTGTGAAATGTGTCCACAATTGGCGGTGGTCATAATTAATTTGACATTGTCATCGGGCAGTTTATCCATTTTTGAATAATCTGAAACATATACCAAATTAACAGCAGCCTCCTGCACATAATCCTGCTTCCCGGTTTTTTCGCGATAATCACCTTTTTTTATCATGTTTAATACATTGACGCGGGGATTCCATAAATAAATTCCCGAGTCAAGAAAAACATAAACATCAATTTCCTGCATGTTTAAAGCACTTGGTGCTGTTCTTTTTTCGAGTTTCCGGTTAAATCCATTGGCACACCACAACAAATTCGATAAATCTTGTTTGTTTAACGTTTGTGTTGCGTCAAACGAACGGGACGAAGAACGTTTCGCAAGGGCTTCCATCAATGGCATTCCTCCATCTTTACAGGGTTCTGGTAATTTAATTTTGTTGGTCATCTGGCTATAAGCTTGAAACGTTAATACGATAAAAATAATTGCAAATACTGTTTTCATAGGCCTACATTTTATGATGTTTATAGGGAGAGAAAACCAACAGTTACTTGTTTGTATCCTGGCAATTATCTCTGCCAAGAGCTGCTTCAAATTAATCTTGTCCTAAAAATTATAAATCAATAATCATGTAAAAAAAGACTGTTAAAAAACCAAACAGTCTAAAACCCGAATAATTCATAAATTATTCCTGTCTCCGACAGCGAGATAAAATTCAGTAAAAACTTTCTCAAAAAGTTAAACTTTATCTAAGTCGGGATTAACCTGACCTTTATTCTTCTTTATAAAGATTATGAATAGCTCAGGCTAAAAATACAAAATATTATTCATTCATCATTTTCTTTCAGAAACGAAGAAAATAATTTCGTATAAATTAGCAAAGGATGATCTTAGATTCCCGAGAACCTATTTGCATTGAGTATATTCGCTTTCGTTGAGTTTTTCAAGCCGGCGCTGGGTTGGATTGAAAATAAAATTAAGCAGGGTTCCGGTGAATAATATGCCGGCATAAACCGTGGTAAGTATAAATCCGTATTTTGCATCCTGGTTAAAGGCATCGCTTACAATCCCCATCGACAATGGCCCGAACGCCGCACCTGCCGAAGTAAAAAACAAAATAACTCCTGCCACGGAGCCGTGTTGTGCCTTAGGAAAACAGCTGATTCCTTTGGAGTTAATAGTAGGATAAATTACCGACATAAACAAGCCGGAAAGTGGCAACAAAATTACGGCAACGCGGGTTCCTCCCATAACACTCCCTAGGAAGCAGACAAAAATAAGGAAACTAAAAACCGTTAATATCAGCGACCAGTTAAAACGCGCAATTACCCATGCGCCCATAAATCGCCCTCCGGCTCGAAGGATAAAGAAAATGGATAAGGCATAAGTAGCAATAAAAACAAAACTGCCATTGTATTCGGCCAAAAGCGTTGGCATCCATACATAAATGGCACATTCAACGGCAACATACAAAAACTCGGCAATAGAAAAACCAAGGGCATAAGGATTTTTCATCATTTTCAGGGTTCCCCGAAGGCTAACCGGCTCGCTGATTGTTTTTCTCGTTTCCGGGTATTTTACCGACAATGCAATAACAATAAGCAACACACAAAGGCTGCCGGCCACAATGTACAGCCACTTCCAGTCAACTCCTTTTGACAACAGCCAGGTAACAATAAACGGCCCGATAATAGCACCAACGCCAAAAAAGCCTTCTACCATATTCATGGTTGAAGTGTGTTCGGTGGTCGATTTTGAAATATCACCAATTAATGCGAGAGCCCCGGTTTTAAATACCCCGATGGACAAACCGGAAATAACCATTAAAGTAAGGAAAAAAACAAAAGAATTTCCGACGATAAAAGTATATGAATTTAAAGCAAAAAGCCCAAGCCCGATTATAATTGTTTTCTTCCGTCCCAATTTATCGGCAAGAAACCCCAGTAGTATTCCGGCAAGCGCAATGGCAATCATCGGGGCATAATGCATTAAGCCGGCAGCAGTCATGCTCAGGTTAAATTGCTTCATTACCTCGGGAATAATAACACCCACCGCATCGGTAGTCATAGCAAACATCATAAACATCAGGAAGGTTAACCATTTTATTGTTGCCAGGTGGCCTTTATTTTGCATTTTTATATTTTTTTTTGAAAGTGTCGCGTAAAACAAAGACTGTCGTACTATTCTTCCAATAACTATCTGTTTTCACGAACAGGCATCAAATGCATAAAAAACAGACAATGCCTGATTTAACACTAATTATCTTTAATCGATTATTATATAAACTTCACTAAATTAGAAATTCCGGGTAACTGTTTCTCCTAATCCATTCTTATAAAAAACTGCTGACTGATAGTTTAAAAGATTTACTTCTAACTTGCACCAATAGTTTTCTTTTTTCCACGACAAAACAATGTTATCGGGATAATTATCAACGCTAAATACACCATCAAACGCAGGATACTCGTTACGGAAACGAATGAGCCTGATTTGGCGTTGTACCACCGGAAGTTTTACGGCTTCGTCAATCTCATCAAAGGTAAAATTATGGCGGTTAATTTCCCTCCCTTCTCCTGAACGTTTTACACTCGCCTCATCGTTTTTACCTCCCAGCAGCGTTACATAATAAATTTGCGGAATTCCGGGGGTAAACAATTGTATTGCCCGTGCTGCAATGTAGGCATCGTCGTTATTGTTTAGTGCCGAATAATACGAGCACCTGATTTGATGCACATCAAATCCGTCGGCACTTTTATGTTTATCCGAAAAGATAAGGCTTAGGTTGGCACCGCGTTCAAGACAAACATCAACAATTTTTTGAGCATCCCGGGTTGTCACCAAATCATCAAGGTCGGGTTTTACCGGTATTCCGTCGTGGCAATCGAGCATTGTAAATTGCTTATGCGGACGTTCGGCAAGATACCGGCAAAGACGCGTACCGGAATGATTAACAAGGGCTTCCAAAATTGCATACGGCAGTATAAAATCATAAATCCAATATCCTTTTTCAGCCAGTTTATACTGAATGGAATAGTGCGCATGTACCTCCGGGAGCAGCTCAATGTTGAGCGATTGGGCAATGCCTTTTATCCATTCCAGAAAATCGTAAATTTCAGGTTCGACGAAAAAACAGCTTGTGCCCGGCTTTTTGGTAATGTAACCAACAGCATCGAGCCGTACAATTTTAACGCCATGCCTGCTAAAATTGGCAAAAAAATCGTACAACAATTGCCGGGTTTGTTTGGAATTGGTGTCAAGGTCAATTTGTTCCGACGGGGTTTGTTTTCCAAAAGTAGTCCAGACCATCTTCTCCTCTCCTGTTTTCTCAATTCTGAAAGTAGAAATTGGCAGTGTCCGGCGTAAAAACATTTTGTCGATATCAGCCTGAACTGGTTTTCCATCTTTCCATACTTTATCAAGGGTAATAAACAGGTCGGCATATGCTGACTCCATCCCTTTTTTCAGGAAGTCCTGGAAATACCTCGATGCTTTAGAAATGTGGTTTACCATTAAATCGACAAGAATATCGTGGTCTTTGGCAATGTTCTCAATGTCTTTCCATGAGCCAAAATCTGGTTCTATTTCAAGATAAGTCAATGGCGCAAACCCTCTGTCTCCCGACGAAGGGAAAGGCGGCAAGATATGCACGCCATGAAAAATACCGTTGAAGTATTGTTTTAAAACCTTGTTAAGCGACTTTAAATCTCCTCCCAGCGAATTGGGATAAGTTATTAGTTGCACTTTATTTTTAATATCCTTTGACATATTTATTGAAAAATTACGTTATAATCTTTTGTTATCACAATATCGGCCAAAAATTTATGTCCTGAAATAATTTTATGTTCTGTTTCCAAAATGCTTTCAACAAAGGGGTCGTTCACTTCATTTCCCCGGTTTCGCAACTGCCGGTATTGCAGAGTATCGTGATAATCGGCATCTATAAATATCCTTAAGTCTGCATTTCGGAGCAATGAAGTATAAGTACCTTCGGCTATCAACACGTTAATATCTTTAACATCCAACGATTGTTTTTCAATTTTATCGCTGTAATATGGAATACAGGGAATCGTAATCTGCGGTTTTCCGTTTAAAAAATCGCGAAGATTGTTGTGCATCCATTCCATATCTACTTCTTTTGCCGGTCCCAGCCATGTTGGGTCAGCTTTTCGTTTGGCATCGTTTGGGAGAGGCGGAAGGTTAAAATAATTGTCTTGCCCGAGAACAATCGCATCAACCTCATATTTTTTCAATTCATTTATAAAGGCTTTCCCTGTTTCTGTTTTGCCACAACCACTTTCTCCAGCAAGGGTTATCACATACTTTTTGCTGTTATTCTTTATCTTCCCTATTACTCTGTCAATAATTACCTTTGCGGCTCTTTCATGTGGATTCATACATCGGTTATTTTTTGTCGCTCTTTATTTTTTAAGAAAAGAAATCCGGGGAGAAACCCCGAAAATCTTTTCTCGTACATCCCCTTTTTATAGTAATCTAAAACTGATAGGCAATTGTTAAAGTGGAAGACCTGCCCGTAATTGCCCTTGCCCGCATATAATTTGTAGAATTATCAACAAACGAGTAATCTTCAGCTTCGGTAAAACCTAAAGTATTAAAGATGTTATTAACACTTGCACTTATTGTCAGTCCTTTGGCTATCGGATAGCTTGCAAAACCGTTTACGTAGGCATACCCCGGAAGCACAATTGTATTGCTGTTTCCTTGGTAAACCTTGGTTGTTCCGATAAGATTTAGTCCAACAACAGCCTTTCCAAAAGAGTACGACGGATTTATATTGTACATTAAATCAGGCACACGACGGGGCGTATTTCCCTTTTCTGTATCATCAAGACTCTTTGTAATTTCGGCTTTGGTAAAAATTGCCCCTGCTGTAACCGAGAATGCCCCGGTCTGAAAGGAAGCTTCCAACTCGGCACCATACGATTCAAAATCGATAAGATAAACCTTTTGTTCCGTTGCATCGGCATTCTGCTCGCTAACACTCGTAAAATAGGGTGTCAGCATAAAACTGAATTTAGGTGAGCGGTATTTAAAACCACCTTCAATCTGCAGCACCATATCGGCATCTGTCCCGTCAATTGTTTTTCCTTCGTCGTTAATAAACTGCGAATAAAGCAGCCTGTCGGCATTGGCTCTTCCGCCCCGGCTAACCCTTGCGTAAACAGCTTTTCCTTCGTCAATTTTATAGTTGGCACCAACCGAAAAAGAAAAATAACTAAAATCGTAATCCACCGAACAAGGATTTGTAATATCAACAACGGTTGCATTTTTTTCGGCAGGCGACAATGTACCATTGCTGTTAACGTCTATCGAGGCTGTTTTACTGTTGAGGTAATACCCGCTTACATCGCCAAAATCGTATCTTACACTTGCATCAATATTAATTTTATCATTCAAATCGATCCCAATATTGGCATAAGGTGCATCAATGTAATATTTCATATCGTATTTGCGGCCAATGCCCCAAACACCGTAATCAGTAACTCCACCTTCGGTAAAGTAAGAACCATCGGCACTAACAATGTTCATCAGCCTTGGCTGGTTTCTTACATCGGTAATGTATCCCTGCCATTCCCAGTAGGTTGCAATTTGCTGATATGCTTTGTAGTAGCCTAGCGTAAAGTTTATATTATTGAAACGTTTCGAAATGTTGAAATCGTTGGTGAAATTATTCAGGCTGTTCAAGTCTACGTCGAAAGAAGCAACTTCCATCAACAATCCATTTCCATTTAAGTTGGAGAGTTCGGCCGAGGTTAATTCAGTCCCGGCATTTGCGCCATAGGCGTAACTAAATTTATAACCTGTGGCATAATCGTCGCCAAGTACGTCTTGTGCAACCTCATCGGCACTGCCAATTACTCCCATCGGGAATAAAGTCCGGAACGATCCGTTTGTAAGTGCCAGTCGTCCTTTTTCCGATAATTTCCAGCCATTCCCAAGGTCGAACGAAAATTCAGCACCTATTGCATTCGAAACAGGATGCATCCCGTCTGAAATATCAGTAGTTTCAGGATTCCCGTCAGCATCAATTCTTGTCATACTGAAAAAATCAGAACTCTGCATGGTAGCATCTTTCAAATCGAAACCATCAATCGATTTAAAATCAGGGTCGGAAGCCGTTCCTGTGGCCTTTACAGGCATTGGCATGTACGAAACAGCATGGTCGTCTAAATGTTTAAGGTACACACGCACATAGCCATTATCAAACTGTTTGGTGATATTTGCTTTTATCTGGCCTCCCATATTCCCGTTGTAACCGGCATCTCTCGGCCCCACGCCATTGCGATAAAAACCACCGATGTTAAAAGAGAATCCGTTGCCGACAGGTGCTCCAAAATTAAAATCGGTTCTAAAATTTTTGTAATCGATGCCAAAAGTTGTCCCGATTGTTCCTCCGGCAGTTGCTCCTGTTTTGCTGATAAAATTTATAATCCCGGCCGGAGAGTTACTTGCAAATGTTGATGCAGAGCCTCCTCGAATGGCTTCGATACGGGCAATTGTTTTGTCTGAGCGCAAAAATATATCAGCATTACCAAAATTAATATCGCCAAACTGCATTACCGGCAGCCCGTCTTCGTGCAATTGCATAAATTTTGATCCTCCTGTTGAAATAGGAACACCACGCACCGAAATGTTCGCATTTCCTTCGCCCCCGGTAGATTCAGAATGAACCCCCGGAATTGATTTAAACGCTTCGGCAGTTGTGGTTGCCCCAAATTGCTCCAAAGCTTTGGGCTTAATACTTGTAATTGCCACACTCGACTCCAATAATGACTTTGGATTTACCACACCGGTAATTACCACTTCGTCGAGCCCAATTAAATCGGCCGTTAATGCCACATCTAACGTTGTTTCTTCATCTGCTTTTATTTCGACAGAAGTTTCGAACGATGTGTAGCCAATAAACGAAACCTGGATGGTTTGTTCCCCGACTTCGATGTCGGTCAGTTCATATTCGCCGTCTGAATTTGTGATTGTACCAACGGTTGTGCCTTTAACTACAATAGTAGCCCCAACAAGGCCATCGGCAGAAGATTCATCGGTAATTTTACCTTTTAATGTTCCTTTTTGTGCGAAACATACAAACGATCCCCAAAAGAACAGGGTGGTCAATAAAGCTATCTTCCTCATAGTTATAAAGTATTGATTAGTATTGATTCTGTTATTAAAATAGTCGTAATTCGGACTACTAAAATAAACGACAACAAAGAAACAAACAACACCCAACACACTATTTCTCAACACATTACAACCGCAACCGGTTGTGCAACCGGTTGCGGTTGATAACTTTTCGAAAAATGATTTGAGATGAAGAACAGGACAACGAAAAAAATAATTTCGTCTAAATTTTCGAAAACCTATCTGCTGTAGCGATTGCCAAACCCATAGAAGGCTGTACTGCATAACAAAAAGAAAGAAAGGCAGGACAGCGCTTTCCAACAAAGCAGGACAAAACAACGCTAATAATGAATAAATTAATAAAACATTCTTTACTATATTTGTTTTCTAAATTGACTTATAAAACCGATGAGCAGAAATCCTGTTACCCTGAAAGATATTGCCGCAATTCTGGGGCTGTCCAAAAGTACAGTCAGCAGGGCATTGAAAGACCACCCGGATATTAGCCCAGAAACCATTGAAGCGGTTAAAAATGTAGCCAAAGGGTTAAACTATCATCCCAACCTTGTTGCCTCTTCGCTTCGTCATAAAAAAAACAAAATAATAGGATTGATACTTCCCCAACTCTCCTATTTTTTTATTCCATCGGTATTGCATGGAATCGAAGAATTTGTCCATAACAAAGGCTACAATCTTCTTATTCTGCAATCGAATGAAGAATATGAACGGGAAGTTGAGAACCTCGAAATTTTGCTGGCGAATAACGTAGAAGGTATTTTAGTTTCGGTATCACGAAAAACAACAAATGTTAATCATTTCCGGAAAATAATCGACATGAGGCTTCCGATTGTTTTTTTCGACCGTGTGGTAAAAGGACTAAATACGGATATTGTATTGCTCGACGATGCAACAGGAGCTTATGAGTCGGTTGTTCATTTACTCAATTCCGGAAGAAAAAGAATTGCGCTTTGTACCGGGAACCTAAATCTGTTGATTAGCCGAAACCGTTTACAGGGATACGAAAGAGCTTTACGCGAATACAATATCCCTTTTAATGACGATTATGTTATTTCGTGCGAATGGCCTGACGAAGCAGAACAGGAAACCCTGCGTTTGTTAAATATGAAAAATCCGCCCGATGCTATTTTTGCCATCAGCGACTTAACCATGTCGGGAGTAATGAAAGCCATCTATAAAAAGAAATTACGTATTCCTGCCGATATTGCAGTAATCGGTTTTTGCGAAGAATTATTCCGCAACATGTATCAGCCGATACTTACAGCTATTAATCCCATGGGTCTGGAAATCGGACAAAAAGCAGCAGAAGTATTGTTTGAACGTATAGAAAATGTCCTCCCCGTGCCAATTGAGCCTCGTGTTACCTACCTGAATGGCTCGTTAATGAAAGGAGAGTCGGTATAAGTAAAACTTTTACTGAAAAAAATACCGGGAAAGCAACTTCCCCGGCACCTTTTCTCGTTTGTAAAATACTAAACTATTTAATAACCATCATTTTGCCATGCAGACTGCTGTACTTCCGTAAGATTTGTTCCGTCGTCATTTAAAAGTCCGTCAATAAATGATTGTGGAATTGGCCGAAGGTTATGATGCTCGTCGACATTTTCAGCAGCACGTTCATTAAAGGTTTTCGCACGTAACACTAACGTTTTTGTTCTGCTAAGATCTTCCCAACGCAACCATTCCCCGTTTAATTCGCGGGTACGCTCATTTAATATAAAATTAAGCATCCGGTCGTAATCGCCACTAACACCAAGTTTCGCAAGAATTGCCTCGTCAACTGCCGGCAAACTTGAATAACTTGTTATTTGCAAATCCGATGCATCAGTTGTTTCAGCAATTCCGGTTGAAATATAGTATGAATTAATCCACAAATTAGCATGTTGGTAATTATCTTTATATTTCTCATACAAAGCGTTACTTTCAAATGCCTTTGAACCATCAATATAAGCCGTCCGGTCTTCCCCTCCTTTCCACTGAGCACGGACACGAAGCAAATTCACCACATCAATTGCTTCCTGGTATTTTCCCTGACGCACAAGAGCTTCTGCTTTTACAAGATATGTTTCGCCAGTACGAGCCATTGTTACATCCCGGTGAGCATCACCCTTTGTTGCACTACGGGAGCCATCTTCAACCTTGTTAAGTCCGGGCCAGAAATTACTGGTAACCGGATTCCCGGTTGAGCCATATTGGTCGCCAACAAACTCTCCATTCAGAAACAAGGGAAATACACAAGGCACCCATTTTCCGGTTTCAGGATTGATGAACGTACTGTTTTGGGAGCTTGCCGTGGTTCCAAATTCTTCAGACTGGCTGTCAAAACGATGATCATCTTTGTTGTTCAGAATAAACATAATACAAATATCTCCCGTTTCAATTTTTGCATCCCCCATCGAATTGTTTAAAGAAGTGTCACGAACCTGAGTACATCCAAAAATCGTTTTAAACGACTTCCACATACGTGCATCATTAACATTGTCGTAAGCAGAATAGTTATATTCCGTAGGACGGCAACGCTGAAATTCCATTCCGCCAATCCATACTCCGCGCTGTACCCATTTGGCACTACCGGTTTGCCACTGACAGTTCAGGTAATTATAAGATCGGTTTCCGTACCTTCCCTTTGTACTGGAGTCTCCATTGTGCAATGCGGCCAACAATACCTCGGAATTTCCTTCAATCGCACAATCTACCCCCGTCCAATTGGCATATAAATCGTTATAATCGGCAGCCAGCGGATGATTAGCAATTACATAATCGCATAGAGTTATGATTTTAGCCAGATCAGCGTTTTCATAGGCACTATTCCACGAATCGTTACGCTCGGAGCAGCGGAATAAAAGGGCTTTTGCAAGAAAATGAGCTGCAGTCGATTTTGTCCATGTGCCAACTCCTCTCGAAAGGTTTTCGTCCAGTAGCTCATAGGACTTTTGTAAATCGGAAATTACCTGCGTCCAACATTCTTCCTCGGTAGCACGTTTAAAATTACGCACAACGGTTTCAACAGGTTCGGTTTGAAGCGTAACGGCACCATATTGAGCTGTTAATCGATAATAATTATATCCACGCAAAAAATAAGCCTCTCCAAGGCATCTCTTTTTTGTGCTTTCGTCCGTAAAATATTCCTGATTGGCAATTAACTTATTAGCAGATGCTATTCCAAAATACAGCTGATCCCAAAGCGCGGCAGGACTTGTACAATTTTTATTAGCAGCTCCGGTAGCTGTAGTGGCCCCAACCGGTCCGAAACGATTATCGTAAGTATTCCAGGGCTCGTTAGTTAAATCATTGGCAGTAGTAAATTCATCGGTACCATATTGCGTTACACCGTAAGCCCATTCGTAACCGAAATGCCAGCGAAGGTTGCCATACAGAGCTACAGCAAGTCCTTCTAGGCCTTCCTGTGTTTCAAAGTACTGCGTACTATATTGTGTCTTTAGTTTTTCATCCAGGAAATCTTTATTACATGAAGTTATATTCAAAAGAAAGATTAGCAGGAATAAGTTTCTGATTATATTCTTCTTTTTCATCTTATTAAAATTGTTTTTTTATTCGGTATAAGATGTAACTCCCTATGAATTTTAATCATTTTTCCCGAAGTTTCGTGACAAGCTGTGAGTGTTTTTTTAAATGTTAAAATTGATTTCACGATTTCCACTTCGTTCCAATTCATGGTCGTTTCATCTGTCTAAATTTTTGTATTGCCCATTTGTTATGTGAGATAAAATATCAGTCAAGCACGTATGTGCCTCAGTTATTATCTCAGCCATAGGCTTTTTCATCTTATTAAAATTGTTTATTTATTTGGTATAAGATGTAACTCTCAATGAATTTTAATCATTTTCGTGAGTGTATTTTAAAATGCTAAAATTCATGGTCGTTTCATTTTTTATAATTCACAATTTATCCTCTTCCTTTTTTTAGAATCCAATATTTATTCCAAGCACCCAACTCCTGTTAAATGTAGTGGAAGTGCCCAAATCAAGATCCAGCCAATCAACCGAAGAATAAACAGTAAAAGGATTGATTGCCTGTACATAAAGTTTTGCATTATTAATCCCAATCCTGTTACAAACATTGGATGGGATATTATAACCTAATGAAATACTCCTCATCTTCAGGAAAGAAGCATCTTTGAATCCCAAAAGAGATGCATACGAATCACCACCCGATGTACTAAGTATTGGTTTTTGCCATTTAGCATTGGTATTGGAAGGAGTCCAGTAATCAATTTCGCGTTGCTGGAATAACCCCAACTGGCCTTCACCACCGGTACTTACCATGTATCCCATACGGCCAATCATCAAAAATGAAAATTCGAAATCTTTAAAAAACGAAAGAGTACTGCTAATACCCAATGTCCATTTTGGATTTTGCTGTCCCAATATCACTCGGTCTTTTTCATCAATGACACAGTCATTATTCTGGTCGACAGGCTTTACCTTTCCTGGTTCAAAATCATGTCCATTTGCATTAAATTTTGCCATTTCTGTTGCATCTGCTTTCTGCCACAAACCTTCACATTCATATCCATAATAAACATTTAACGGATGCCCGATAAACCATTCATTGTCTACCATATCCTGTTTACCGTATGCCAGTTCTTCGATTTCGTCTTTCTGATAGGCAGCACTAATCCCTAAATCCCAGTTAATATCCCGCGTTTTTACCGGAACTACATTTATGGTGATATCTATCCCATGATTCTTTGTTTTTCCAATATTATCGTATGTTTTGGCATAACCTGTAATGGTAGGAATGGATACATCCATGAGTAAATCTTTTGTTTCTGACTTATAAAAATCAAACGCACCATAAATCCGGTTATCCAATAAGCTATAGTCGATACCAATGTTATACTGCGTTGTTTTTTCCCATCCAAGATTAGGATTTGCCATTCGGTTAAAATTTTTGGAAGCAGTATAATAAGGTTCGTTAGTTGTATATCCCTGGGTATTACCTCCTCCTGCACCAAAAGGAACATAAAATGAAGAAATACCGCCCAGTGTTTGATACGGCTCAACGGCAGAGTTGCCAGTTGTCCCTACACCAAAACGTAGTTTTAACTGGTTAATTACAGCGATTGATTTAAAAAACTCTTCCTGTTCCATACGCCAGGCGACCGATGCAGAAGGGAAAAAGTCCCATTTATTCCCCTCAGCCAATTGTGTTGATCCGTCCCAACGGCCGGTAACAGTAAGAAGATACCTTTGGTTAAAAGCATAATTGAAACGTACCATATACGATTCCAGAGCTCTTTCTGTTAAACCCGAATACATTTTTGCAGAACTTTCGGAAGCAGTAAGGTCTACAGATCCCATCGCATTCCACTTAAACGATTCTTTCGAAATATTATTTGCACTCATTCCACTTGTTTCAATATCCCAGGACGAAGCGGTATGCAGCAAGGTTGCTGCTATTTTGTGTTTGTCGAAAGTTCTCGTATAATCAATCTGCTGATCCAAAGTCCAAGATAAATCCCGGCGATTTGCCAACGAAGCGTAACTTCCGGCAGAACCAAGGCGTACGGCAGAGCTGTTATCAATATAAATTCCCTTGCGATAATTTCGGTAATCAGGGCCAAAATGCAGCTTAAAGCTCAATCCGTCAAGAACCGACAGCACCTTTCCAAAATCAACAGCAGCATAGAAACTTCCCAGTACCCGTGTTATTTGCCTCTGATCCTGAGATTTTGTCCATTCATCAATTATGGTATATACCGAACCATTTCCACCCATATTCCCGGGGGTATTGATAATGTCTCCATTCTCGTCATAAGGCAGGGCAAACCGGCCGATGGCTTTAGCTGCCGCATAAATCGTATTAGGCCCGGAACTGGACGCCTGTCCGGTGCGAGAGAATCCATATTCCTGTTCACTCCACGATGCATTCACATTACCGCCCAGCTTAATCCATTCTTTAGGGCTAATATCAATATTAACCTTACCTGTATAACGTTCATAGCCCTGTCCTTTTTGTGTCCCTTTATTATCAAGATATCCGAAAGAAACATAAGCATTCATTTTTTTTGTTCCTCCGCTCGCACTTATCGTATGATCCTGGGTGAGGGCTGTTTGCGTAACAAAATCGGTCCAGTCGGTATCTACAACTTTCGAACCATCCCAGGAGGTATGGTCATCGTTCCACCCGCTCATAATATTATTATAAGCCGTTTGATCCATCCCTGCTCCTCCAAAAACTTTCTTATCATTATCATAAGTAGGTTGATCTCCGGTAGCAGTATAAACATCAGGAGCCGAATTATAATAAGCCCAACGCCTCCATGTAATATAATCGTTTGCCGACATTGCAGGAGACTTATCAACAATATTTTCGAGCGTAAATGTTCCGGAATAATTTAGCTCCAAACGTCCTTCTTTTCCTCTTTTGGTAGTAACAATAATTACCCCGTTGGCACCACGGGAGCCATAAATTGCAGTAGCTGAAGCATCTTTTAAAATGTCAATCGTTTCAATATCACGGGGATTTATCGTTTCAATACTACTTGCCGACATAATGGGCACACCATCGACCACATACAATGGAGAATTTGTTGCGGTTAAAGAACGCACTCCCCTAATATAAATTTTTCCCAGTTCCCCGGGGCGTTCATTGGATGTGATATCAACCCCGGCAGCTCGGCCTTGCAAGGCTTCAAAAGCATTTGAAACCGGCCTCGAAGTCAACTTTTCGGCACTCACACTCACTAATGCCCCGGTAACGTCCGATTTCTTCTGCACTCCGTATCCAATAGCAACCACCTCTTCAAGCCCAATTGCATCAACCTGCATGGTTACATTAATGGTTGATTGACCTTCTACGGGCAGTTCAAGTGTTTTCATTCCAACAAAAGAAAAGGTCAGAACGGCATTATCCGGTATACTAACAAAGAAAAAGTTCCCGTCAATATCCGTGACCGTCCCATTCGTTGTTCCTTTAATAATAACCGTAACACCGGGAAGAGGTTGCCCGTTTTCATCTTTTACTGTTCCTTTTACTTTTTTAGATTGTTGGGCAGGAGATTTCTCAACTTTTTGGGTCGAAAGAATAATCAACCTGTCTTTAATTTCATAGGTAGCATCTGTTTCGGCCAAAAGCTGCTCCATTACTTTTTCAATGGGCTTGTCTTTTACCGCCACATTAACTTTTCGTTCAACATCAAGAAGTTTTTGGTTGAAAACAAAATAAAACTCACTTTGTTTTTCAATTTCATCGAGGACATCAATGAGTCTTGCGTCCTCCATTTTCAACGTTAAGCGAGCATGTTGAGCGTAGCTGTCCGTTGCCCAGGACTGAGCAATTCCCAGAAAGATTAAGAAACAACAAATTCGCATAATTTTCCAAGTTTTAGATTTGACACAATAACAGATTGCATCACGGATTCGATTAATTTTCATACATTTGACTAATTAAGTAGTTAAACAATAAATTTATCTCACACTGCTTAGTTCAACAGGGAAGTGCTGGCACACTTTCCTGTTTTTTATATTGGTTTAAAAAGCATGCTTTCGCTTTTGATCGAAATACAATTCGACTTTCTTTTTTATGTATATGCCGTCAGCACTTTTTTCCCGTTCGATAATACGATAAGTCATCGGAGTTGTTTTTGAGAGAATTTTTAGCACTTCGTCCAGGGGTTCGTCAATAAAAGTGGCTCGGAATGAATATTCTCTCAATCGTTTATCTTTTATTGCAATATCAACATTATACCAACGAGAAAGTCGCTTTACGACCCGCTCCATAGGTTCGTTTCGGAGCACCAGCATCCCTTTTGTCCATCCCAGGTATTGCGAGGCTTCGGTTATTTCCTTCCGGTAAGTCATTTTCTTTACATCAAGCACCAGGCGCTGGTTCGGCTTTAATACCGACAAGGTACTCCCGTTTCCGGCTAGCACTTTCACAGCTCCCCTGTTCAGAACAATCTCTTCCGAATCATCATCATTGTATGCAATAACATCGAATTGAGTTCCCAACACCTCAACATTAAGTTTATTGGCCCGGACAACGAAAGGATGTTCTGCATCGTGAGCCACATCGAACCAGGCCTCGCCACTAAGCCACACTTTGCGGCTACTGGTAAACTGAACCGGATATTTCAGGCTTGAACCACTATTCAGGAAACCGGTTGAACCGTCAGGCAAATTAAACTTAATGCGTGCCCCAGGCGGGCATTGAATCTCGGCATAAGAAAGCTCCTGCGCCAAAAAGTTCTTCTCTTGTTGATTCTGTTTTAAAAAATAAATGGCCAACACGGTAATGATTAACTGAAAAATAAAAATAGCAGCAATTTTTCGCCAAAAGATAAGCTTTCTTATCTTCCGGGTTCGTAACTCTTCACTCTTTATTCTTTGATGAATTCGCTGCAACAGGTAATTAACATCGATATGCTCTGAATCGCTATCTTCAAAATCAAGCCAATGATTTTCCAATGACTCTCTTAGTCGTTTCTCCTGACAAGGGTCAGCAAAAATTGATTTTACCCACAAATAGTCTTTGCGAGAATAGTTTCCCTTAAAGAAACGTTGGAGTATTTCCGGTCTGAAATCCATTATTCGTTTTGTTATCATATAAGGTAATAGGGATTAGGAACAAAATTCCCCTATTCAAAAATGAAACGACCATGAATTGGAACGAAGTAGAAATCGTGAAATCAATTTTAGCATTTTAAATACACTCACAACTTGTCCCGAAGTTTCGTGAAAAAGGATTAAAATTCATAGGGTGTTATATCTTATATCGAACAAATAAACAATTTCAGTAAAAGAAAACAGCCCATCACTGTGGCACACAGGAGAATGACTGTTATTTTTTTTTACAAATTACCTGATCATTTATTAAATGTTTTAGGCACTTAGGCGACCAAACTAACCAATATGTAGTTCAAATTGGTGTCGCTTTTTCCCGCTTGCGGTTTTAGTATTGATACTTGATAAAAACTTAAAGAGTTAGTGGCTGAACGATGTCGAGGTCAACAATTTTAAAGCTCAATTCAATTGCTAATCGGTATTATTTTAAGGGTTGCAAATGGTATTACTTTGTGAAGACAAATGAAACATCAGGACATTACAAAAAAATCACTTGATGTTTTTTGAAAAGGATACCGGAAAAATAAAAAAAGATTAATACAAACCGCTAACAACATACAAACCACGCAGAAGCAATACTAAGCCAATAAAAAAAATTGATGGAACTGGAGAAAAATTGTGGAATTAATAAACGAAATAGAGCAAATAATAAAGGTATTGCTTTTTGGCCAGGTTGGGGCTGTTGGTAAAGACAGATAGTCATCCGATGACTTATAGCGCAAAAACGAATGAATCGTATTTATTCTTTAGCACCATCTGATGACTATCTCATAAAAAAGAGGACTTATCGAAATTAGGAACCTCGGGAATTCTTAAAAAAAATCGGGTTAAATTTTCTCAATAGCCCTTTGTATTCGTGAAATGCTTTCTTCTTTGCCAATCAACTCGCAGATAACGAATAAGTCGGGCCCCATATTTCCTCCCACAAGACTTAATCGAAGCGGGTTCATTATTGCCCCGAAACCCCATTCTTTTTCATTCATAAAAGCCGAAAAACCTTCTTTTATTGTCGCTGCTTTCCAGTCGTTTATGCTTTCAAACAAAAGGGCTACTTCCTGTAATTTTCCCGGGGTATCTTCTTTCCAGCGTTTTTGGGCTGTTTTTGCGTCGTACGATTCAGGAGCAATAAAAAAGTAAAAACTTTGTTCCCATAGTTCCGACACAAAATGGCAACGTTCTTTTATTTCTGCAACTACTGTTTTTATTTTTTCATCAGAAGCGTCAATTCCTTTTTCTTTTAATACCGGTTTAAAGCTACTTACAAGTTCTTCCAGTGGTTTTTGCTGAAAATAATGTTTGTTAAACCACTTTGTTTTTTCAGGATCGAAACGGGAGCCTGATTTTACTACACGGTCGAGGTCAAATACTTTTCCCAGCTCTTCGAGGCTAAAAAATTCCTGTTCTGTTCCCGGGTTCCAGCCCAGAAATGCCAGAGTATTAATAAAAGCTTCGGAAAAATAACCATCTTCGCGGTAACCACGCGAAATGCTTCCTGTTTTCGGGTCTTTCCATTCTAACGGAAATACCGGGAAGCCCATTTTATCGCCATCTCGCTTGCTTAACTTTCCTTTACCAACCGGTTTCAAAATTAAGGGCAAATGGGCAAATCGGGGTTGGGTAGCTTCCCACCCCAGGGCTTTGTACAACAATACGTGCAAAGGCATAGACGACAGCCATTCTTCGCCACGAATAACGTGAGTAATTTCCATCAGGTGGTCGTCAACAACATTGGCAAGATGGTAGGTCGGCATCCCGTCCGATTTAAAAAGTACCTTGTCGTCCAAACTTTTAGTGGTATTAAAGGTTACACTTCCCCGAATCAGGTCTTCTTCGGTAACATCGGTATCTTCGGGCATTTTAAACCGAATAACATGGGCTTCGTTATTGTCCAGTTTTTGTTGTACTTCGGCTTCTGAAAGATGAAGCGAATTGTTTAGTTTATTTCGGGTTGATATTCCATACGAAAAGGTTTCTTTTCTCGCTTCTGCTTCTTTTCTCAGAACTTCAATTTCGTCCGGAGTATCGAAAGCATAGTAGGCCCACCCGTTTTCTACCAGTTGTTCTGCATATTTTTTATACAAATCTTTGCGTTCACTTTGGCGATAAGGGCCGAAATTTCCTCCTATTCCCGGGCCTTCAACCGGTATTAATCCGCACCAGTTCAGACTCTCAATAATATAATCTTCGGCTCCGGGTACATAACGCGTTTGGTCGGTATCTTCAATCCGAAGAATAAAATCTCCTTCGTGTTTTTCTGCAAACAGGTAGTTAAACAAAGCTGTTCTTACTCCTCCCATGTGCAAAGGCCCTGTAGGGCTGGGGGCAAATCGTACCCGTACTTTTCTATCGCTCATTGTTCTGATTTTTATTCGCTGCAAAGATAGGAGAAAATGGTGATTTAATAAGATTAAAGATTAGTGAATTAGGAATTTTGCGAATGAGTGATATTATTAACTCGTGAGTTGGTCAATTAGTCAGGAAAAATCTGTGCGTTTGAGTAACAAAGGAATTGAGTAAACGAGGAAGAGAATTCGTGAGTGAGGAGAGAGGGGACGCGGAATGTTAGTTCGTTAGTGTTACGTTGATTAGGAAAGACTGGAGGGGAATGAGAAGAAGGTCATTTTTTGTAATCGTTAATTGGGAAATGAGTAATTTGGTGGTTTGGTGTAAAGACGAACTACCTTTCCCTTTCTTAGAATGTATGAGGGTGTCTCAAAAGTATTTTTCAAACAATATGAACTTACAATTTATAAGTAACCACTTGGTTTATTACCCCAAAATCCCCTGTAGGGGACTCTAAACCTCCCACTTTAGGGGAGGTTTGGAGGGGTAAAAACGAAACAGTTTCAAATTGAAAGTATCATTGTAATGTAATTTTCTTTTTGGACACCCTCATTAATTTTCAAGATTTTTTCGATAATAATAAATCTCTTTTTTTTGTGTCGCTTCATTACTCTCTTTTTGCAACAGAAATAGCAACTGCTCTTATAACCCGAAGCCCATGGCTCACAACTTTCTTTTCTGCCTAGTATGTGCTTAGCTGACCTAAACCGCTTAGCAGCACATTTTCCCTGCCCACTGCAACTAAAAACTACGACTGCAACTTTCTTCCTTTGCGAGCGATTTCTTCAATTACCCCTTTCTAAAAAAAATCTGCCTTTTATCACCCTTTAATTCTTCTGCTTTTTTTAATTTCGGGGCAAAATTAAAAGCATCATAAAATGTACGGGAAAATTAAAAACGACCTTCAAAATCAATTGAAGAATCTGAAAGAGCATGGTTTATACAAGAGCGAACGGATTATTACATCGTCACAAAGTTCGCAAATAAGTGTCTCAACCGGGGAAGAAGTACTGAATTTTTGTGCGAATAATTACCTGGGGCTGGCGAATAATCCAGAAGTTATAACAGCGGCTCAAAATGTTATGAATGAATGGGGTTTCGGACTTTCTTCCGTGCGTTTTATTTGTGGAACACAACAAATTCATAAAGAGCTGGAAGCTAAAGTTTCCGATTTTCTCGGAACCGAAGATACCATTCTTTATTGTGCTGCTTTTGATGCTAATGGCGGGGTTTTTGAACCACTTCTTGGGAAAGATTCGGCTATTATTTCGGATGAATTAAACCATGCTTCCATTATCGACGGGGTACGTTTGTGTAAGGCACAGCGTTTACGTTATAAACACTCGAATATGGAAGAACTGGAGCAATGCCTGAAAGATGCTGCGGAAGCTACTTACCGGATAATTGTTACCGATGGCGTTTTTTCAATGGATGGCGACCTTGCCAAACTTCCTGAAATTGTAGCGCTAGCCGAAAAATATGATGCGCTGGTAATGGTCGATGATTCGCATGCTACCGGTTATATCGGCAAAACAGGGCGTGGTACAGCCGAACATTTTGACTTGTTGGGAAAAATAGACATTATCACTACTACCTTTGGAAAAGCAATGGGAGGCGGTAACGGAGGTTGTACTTCGGGACGTAAAGAAATTATTGATATGCTTCGTCAGCGTTCGCGCCCGTATTTGTTCTCAAACACTTTGGCTCCGGCAACAGTTGGTGCTACTCTGAAAGTAATTGAAATGCTGGAAGGAGGATCTAAATTACCTAAAAAAACAATGGACAATGCCAGTCATTTTCGCAGCAAAATGGAAGCTGCTGGTTTCGACCTTGTAAAAGGTGATACCGCAATTGTGCCGGTAATGATTTATGATGAACCGCTTGCAGTAAAATTTGCCGATGAATTGTTAAAAGAAGGCGTTTATGTAATTGGATTTGTTTTCCCGGTAGTTCCTCGCGGAAAAGCACGTATTCGTGTTCAGCTTTCGGCGGCACATACTGTTGAGCAAATCGACAAAGCTGTTAAGGCTTTTATCAAAGTAGGCAAGAGCCTGGAAATTATAAAGTAATGCATTTGCATCTGCGTTAGCAATTGAAAAATCGTTAGCTCGAAAATGGTGAATGCCTAAAGCGTTAATTCCTGAATTAATATTGCATAACTGAAGGAAAAAATGACTGACCAAGGGCGAAATTTTGAGAAACAGGAGAGTCTCTATGAAAATATAGGGTGAAACGACCATGAATTGGAACGAAGTGGAAATCGTGAAATCAATTTTAGCATTAAAAAATACACTCACAAAAATGATTAAAATTCATCGGGAGTTACATCTTATGCCGAATAAATAAACAATTTTAATAAGATGAAAAAAATTGCCCGACTAACAAATTTGGGACACATCCGCACAATGGAGCCTGTACAAAATAACCGCTATCACTTTCTCCTCCTTTCAGAGGAGAGAATCGGATAGGGATACAAAACTTATCTCTTTTCTGTTAAGGGAAAATGTCAGGAATGCACAAATTAATTCTTGGCGCTATACAGAAATACATAGCCGGATATTGGCTGGCTGCCGTCGTGTAAATCAAGGATATAAAAATAGGTGCCGCTTGGTAATACTTCTGCGGTTTTATTCCCTTGTTTTTTGTAGCCGTTCCACCATGCTGCCTCTTCTCCCCATTTTGAGGTGTTTCCATAAGATTTTTGGGTGTAAAGAAGTTTTCCTTTTCTGTTATAAATCCAAATTTGAGCTTCAGGATATTCTTCTATATTTCTTATGCGGAAATAATCTTGAATTCCATCGCCATTCGGAGAGAAAATATTTGGGATACTACATTTTTTAGGATGCACGTAAACATAAACTTTTGCCTGACTGCATTGCACTTTTTCGTTACAGATTTCATACACAAATACATCATTGCCGTCAAAATTGTTATTGGGTGTATAACTAATCGTATAATCATTGTTGATTATTACTGTTCCGTATTCAGGTTCCTGTATGATGGTCAGGGAAAAACTGCCAATAATATTCTCGTCGTTATTTAGTACAGGAATATCTACTGCTGTTTGGAAGTCTGTTGTGTCGTAATCATTATTGGCTGTAAATGTATAAACAATACGGCTTACGTTTACGGTATCAATTGCAATGCAAGTGTATTTATCATTAACGGTAAGTATGTATTCTCCGGGAGCGCTTATTTCCGGATGTGTTGTATTTGCGCCGTTTTCTATTATTCCGTTGGTTGTTGTCCAATAATATTCCAGTTTTTCTCCTACACTTGCCGAAGCATCAAGTTCTAGGGTTTCGTCGTATTCCAGCATTGCATCGTTCCCGGCATTGGCAGTAATTTCCGAAACTGTAATTGTAACGGAGTCAATAGCTGTTACTCCCTGTGAATTTGTAACAGAAAGGCGATAAGTAGTAGTTACTCCCGGAGTAAAAACAGGATTGGCGCTATGTGCATCATTCAGGTATTTTTCGGGTTGCCATGCATAGGAATAGGTTATCCCTTTCTTTTTAACCAGGTTGGGCTGAAGAATGTAGGCATTGCAGTTTCCAAGGGTTGTATTGGAGCCGGCATCTACAGTAAATTCTTCGGGAGCAATAATCTCAATAAGCTGACTAATGGTGTCGCTCAGGCATCCATGACCGTCGATAACCACTGCTTTTAGGGTATAAAATCCTACAGGACCGTCCCAGGTAATGGTTGCAGTGCTGTCTTTAATTTTTGCCATATCGGTACTGGTCCCGTTTGCAGGGACTACTATCCATGAATATTCCGCATTATCAGCAAGGCCGGAGATAAAGCCAATGGCATATTTTTTACTTTGCCCCTGGTGAAATACGGTTTGCGCCCGGATGCCCCATGGCATCAGGATTATTATAAGCAACAATATGAGCAAACGCTTCTTCATCAATCTGATACTTCCTCCTTAACTCTTCGGTAAACTCAATTGTGGGCAGGGCAAAAATAGTCCGGTTGTGAGTAGCATTTGCCAGTCCCGGAATTGATACGTTTTTAGCATCGGTAACATTTGTAACCTGCACTATTATTTCGTTGTCTTGCAATGGTTTTAATGCCAGCCCGCTTTCGGCAATGATTAATTCCTGTTTATTGAAAATAACGGTTTGTGTTTGTAAATTTCCGTTTACCAGGAAGTCTATGTTCATCGGAAAATAAGCGGATGAAAGAGCCTGTTTGTTGTTATCGAGTACCTCGAAAGGCAGGCTAAAACTGTTGTCTCCTTTGTTAAAGCATTCGGAGCTGGCTGTCATATTAAATTCAAATGAACGGTTGTTTTGTTCTACCGTAACTTGTATCTGGCGCGACGAAGAACAGCCTGTAGGATGCGACTCGGTAACCCGCAAAAGATAGCTTCCTGCCAAGTTCCATTGCACCCCTACTTTGTTATTATCTGAAACAGTTGTGAAGTTGTATTCAACCGTGTTTGTAGCGTTTTCAACTGTCCATGCATATATATTGCCATTGTGCAAATCAACAGAATAATCTAACCGGGTACCTTCGTAAATAACAGAACCCGTCTGGGCTGCCACAAACCGGGCAGCCCAAAGGGTTAGTAATAGAATTAATGTTGATTTCTTTACCATTGTATTTTATTAATGGAATGAAATTTTGCTTGTATTCGGTATTGGATTTACTGTAATTGGCTCAGCATGGTTTTTGTGAGAAGTTGGTTCTGCTGTGCCGGCAATGTAGCTTGCTGATTCCTGTCCTTCGGCGTAGTCTGTAGCACTGGAACCGCCATTTTCAATAAGAACAGTAGTAGGATCAATTGAAAAGTCGAGAATGTATTGATTGGCTACATCTGCTGCAATATTTTCAATTTCTGCAGTAATGGTAACGGTTGATGTTCCTGCTGCAACCGTAATTTCATTTAAATTACCTGTGGTATAAGTTCCGTTTCCGTCAGTTACCGTCCAGGTAACACTACCTCCGGCGCTGGTTGGAATTGTACTTTTGTCTTGTGCCGAGAACTTCCACGGAGCTCCGTTTCCACTGTTTATTGTACCTATTAAATCATTTGCATTTGTGCTGCCTTTTACGGTATATAGCGAAATTTCATAGGTCATAGTCATTGTATTTAATGATTCGTTATTCAAATCATCATCATTTGAATCTCCCCAGGTATCTCCTTCATTGGTATTGCAATAGTCTGTTGTATCGGTAAGTATAGTATTGTTGTGGTCTCTTGTTACCACTAACAGGTCAAGGTCAATTATCTGTATACCAAAGCGGCGAATGGTGGTACATCCTTCGGTATTTGTTTCTTTTACCTCAACAACATAATAGCCGGTAGCCAGCCATTTTATTTGAGTATTATAATCGGTATCAGCAGCTCCTGTGTAATTTGTTGTTGCGGTTGCTGATGCGGTCCAGGAACTTGCCGCATAGTTATCAGTGCCATTCCAGTCGTATACTGCCCAAGCGTAAGTGTTGGTTGCTGCATCGCCGGCAGGAGCCGTTGCATAATCGGTACTATTCACCCAGTAGTTATGCGTAGCATTAATAATAACTGTTTGCTGAACGCCTTGTGCAAAAATTTTTGCACTAAAAGCAGTAAAAAAAACTGCACAAGAAAAGAAGATAAATTTTTTCATAATAATAAACGTGTTTAAATGTTAATTGTATTTTTTCATCTGTCTAAATTTTTGTGAAGCCCATTTGTCGGGTGAGATAAAATATCAGTCATGCACGTATGTGTCTCAGATATTATCTCAGCCATGGGCTGTTTCATCTGTCTATAATTGTCTATTTAAATGGAGACCGATAGTCATTCTCCTCCCGGTTAATATACGAGACAAATTGTGTGGTCTATATTTTCCATACTCGTTTCATTTTTTTAGTTTGCTGTAATATTGCTAGTACCAGGAATCGGATTTACAATACTTTCCGCCTGCCAGTTGGCCTGCCCAATTGCTGGTGTATTTTTTGTCAGCTCTTTGGCTGCTGTAATGTTCATTGTTACAATTTGTTCTGTAAAAGCGCTGCCCGTAACATCCAGAGTAATAACGATGCTGGCTCCTGCTGTAATGTTGGTAACCACATAAGGGTTTGTTCCGGAGATAGAACCTGCGGAAGTTGCAACATTTGTAAGGGTAGCTCCGGTAGCAGAACTTAAAGTGAAAGTAAATTCCCAGTAGCGATTCCAGCTAACACCAAGCGTGTCAACCGTAAAAGAGATCTCAGTTGTAGTATCGTTTCCGTTATAATCCGGTACTTCACTGGCCTGGTTGCAGCTTGTGGTTGAATCGGAAATGGTTACGTCGAAAGTTCTTTCCCGAATGATAATAACCTTTTGTTCGCAGCTATCGGTATTGCCGGAAGCATCGGTTACAACCCACGATACAAGCGTTGTGTCGTCTGCCGGGTATTTCAAGGGGGCATTATTGACGGTATCAATAATGCTACAATTATCGAAAGCTGCTGGTGTTCCCAAATCTATATTCGATACAGAATCCTGGTTGGCATCTACGGTATCGATAATATCCGGAGGGCATGTGATTTGTGGAAGAATAGTGTCTAAAACAGTAATCCAGGAAGAGCATGTATCTTTATTCCCTGCCGGATCCTGAACAATCAACGATACTTGTTGTGTATTAGATGTTTGTAATTCTACATTTGTTACACTAAGTTTTTCCCCGTTTTTATTATATGCGTTGATTAATGTAATTGTTATGCCTGTACACTTTAAAGACTCAAAAGTAAAATTGTCATAATACTCCTGGCTTACATTTGACATACCTCCGGCATAGAATGAAGCAGTTCCGGATGTTGATGTTGCGATTCCATCATAAGTGTATATATCGTTAGGAGAACAACTAAACTTGAGGGTGAAATTACTTGCCTTTTCTGGCGCAGTATTTCCCAAAAATTCAAATTTATAGTCAAATATAATATTGAAGTTGAAGCTAACATTTCCCCATGATGCCGATTTTTTTACGCGGATATTCGTAATGTACACTTTTACGGAAAAGCTGTTATTTTCCGAATGAAGAGTTTTTGAATGATAAACGGGAGTCGATTCTCCAATGCAGCTTAAAGTATCAGGTTCTGTCCACATTGTATCAATACCACAGTTTCCGGTACTTCCGTTGTCAATCATTTCGGGAGTAACGATTGCATTTCCTGCATCATCTAAGTAAACGGTTGTATCTTTGCATATTGCTTCAGTTTTGGTTTGTGTCCACGAGAAAATAACCTGCCCGTCTGCTCCGTCTCCTCCATATCGTTCTCCAGCGCCACCAGCGCCACCGGGATAACCGCCATTTCCTCCGTTGTTTGTCCCGCTCCAGTTAAGCGTTGTTCCCCCGCCTCCACCACCTCCTCCATTTGTATCATCGCTTCCATTATTGCCATCGTTGTTGTCCTTGTCGGTATCTCCTGTGCCCCCGAAACCACCAAGTCCATTATCGCCGTCGCCTCCGTCTCCCCCTTGTTTAAATTGCGTTGCATCTTCTCCATTTTCTCCTTTTCCATCAGGCCCTGCAGCACCACCGCCACCGCCATAGCTCCACTGACTTCCTCCATTTCCCCCGCTCCCGCCTTCAGAGGTGGTTGTATTACCACTATTATCTGTTCCTCCTTCACCTCCTGTTGTATTGTTACTTCCTCTTCCGTAGTCTCCTTTTGCTATTATTGTTCCGGCATAAGATACAGAGGATGCTTCTCCATCTTCTCCATTGCTGTTTCCATAGTTTTTTCCTCCTTCTCCTCCATTTCCAATTATAATGGAATAGGGGCCGGTATCCGGATTATCGACTATATGCTTGGCATAACCACCGCCTCCGCCGCCATGTGAGCCGTTATTGCCTCCATGATGACCACCGCTGCTGCTATTGATGCCACCGCCGCCACCACTTCCCCAACATTCGATTGTTAATTGTGAAACACAATCGGGCAAAGTAAACGTTTGGTTTGCTGTAAACTTTTGCCCATACTGCGAGGTTAAACAGATATTGTCGATAGAGGCCGGCTTTCCATAAGTTGTATTGTCATCATTTTGCCAAGTAAAAATTATGCGGAAAGTTGTTCCGGCCAATGACGATGGAAGTGTAAGCGTTACCCGGGAATAATCGCTTAATTCGGCAGTCTGGGTATAGACAAGCGTTGCCCCGGGAAAATTTTCGGTCCATTGCTCCGGAATTCCCGCAACAGGAGTTACAGAAGTAGGAGCAGTGTAAATAAGTAAGCGATCATAACCTTGTTCGCCTGTCCCTTTTAAATAAAAAGACAGCTTTATCAACCCTTCGTCGGGAGGGATTGTAATGTCTCGATAAAAATGGGATGAACTTTCACATCCTCTCCCCCATGATTCGGATTTGTATTGATAAGATGAACCATTATTGGTAACATATGCTCCGTTTGTTCCTGAAAATTTGGTGGCAGTTCCAATTGTCCAATAATTGGGATTGTCGCTAATTGCAATCCAGCCATTATCCGCAAAAGAATTTCCGTTTTCGAAACCTCCTTCGGCATTAGGGTCGATTAATATTGTTTGTGCAAGAACATTTAGATGGAAGCATAAAAACACCCAAACAATTCCTGTTCGGACAAAAAAGATTCTGCCCGGAATTGTTTGTGCGTATTTTTTATATCTATAGTTCTTATATATCATACAGCTTTTAAGGCATAACCTGCATAATCTGAAATGTCAATATGCGATATGTGCACATGTATAAAGCGGAAGTACAAACACCTTTTCTTAAATGATCAATAAGGAAAAGGAGTTAACAATTAATTTTTTATGAAAGGGAGAAAAACAAGGGTCGATTGTACCCTGTGCCTTATAACAACAGAAACAAATCTAATAAATCTGATAAGACGAATGTCTTATTCGGACAAGAAATATAAGGGAAGAATGAAAAACAGAGGAATCTGTGCTTTTTTTGCAACAAGGGTAAACCCGCATAATTGAGGGTAAACCCGCAAATACGATTTATTTTTTTTCATTGCTGTGCAGATATATAAAACCCGTTTGGGGTTGTTGCCATCTTTTAGGTCAAGTACATAGAAATAGGTGCCGTTGCTTATCTATTATGTTCTTTCTTTTACCTCGTCAGCATTAACAACTTTAAAGAGTTTGTCGGCTCTCCTGGTAATGGTTTCAACCGGTACGGAAATGCGCTGTCCTTTCAATCCTTCTTCTACGGGTTTTAAGTCGAAACGTATTTCCTGTACCTTTCCCTGGAAAACTCCTGTCGTTGGTCCAGTAACAATAATTTCGTCACCTACTTTCAGGTTATTGGTTTCGAGTTTAAATTCGGCCACCCCAATTTTTTTGAAGTAGTTGGTACATTTTCCGATGTAAAGTTTACGTTTGGTAGCACGCGATCCGTAGTTATGGCTCCATTCGCCCAGTCGTTGTCCTAGATAATACCCGTTCCAAAATCCGCGGTTGAAAACCGAAGCCAGTTTCGTGTTCCATTTTTCGATTTTTTCGGCAGTAAAAGTATCATTAAAGTAGGCATTAATCGCTTCGCGATAGCATTCAACCACTGTTTTTACATATTCGGCAGAACGGGCGCGCCCTTCGATTTTCAATACAGAAACCCCTGAATCCAGTACTTTGTTCAGGAAATGAATCGTTTTTAAATCTTTGGGCGACATAATGTATTGGTTATCAATTTCCAGCTCGGCACCGGTTTCTTTGTCGGTAACAAAGTATGCTCTGCGGCAGGTTTGGAGACAGGCTCCGCGGTTGGCCGACGAATTCATTTCGTTCAGGCTCAGGTAGCATTTTCCGCTAATGGCCATACATAATGCTCCGTGTACAAACATTTCTATTCTTATAAGTTCTCCGCCAGGCCCCTTAATTTGTTGTTCTTTAATTTGTTTGCTGATTTCCCATACTCTTCCCAGGTTCATTTCTCGTGCCAAAACAACAACATCTGCAAATCGGGAGTAAAATTTAACCGCTTCAATATTTGTAATATTTACCTGCGTGGAAATATGTACTTCCAGTTCGATAGAACGGGCATATTGAATAACCGAGATATCGGCTGCAATAACGGCCGAAACTCCTGCTTTTCTTGCGGCATCAAGCACACTGTGCATTTGTTCCAGTTCGCCATCAAAGACTTCGACATTTAATGTAAGGTATGTTTTTACCTGATGCTTAGAGGCTATTTCAACAATTTTACGCAGGTCGTCGAGACTGAAATTATTCGATGAGCGCGAGCGCATATTCAGATGCTCTACTCCAAAATAAACGGATCCGGCTCCGCCTTGTATTGCTGCCATTAACGATTCGTACGAACCTACCGGTGCCATAATTTCAATAGCTCTTCTTTCCATACCTTTTTTTGTTGCGCTGCAAAGTTAAAATATTTAAGAAAGGAATAAACAGAAATTACAATTTGGCTGTTGTGGAAAATAAAAATGCTGTCCTTCATGTGAGAAGAACAGCATTTTTTATCGTATAAGAAATGGAATATTAATCGGGGAAATATCCTCGAATAATTCCACGTTTCGAATCTTTTAAAAATAGTAAAACTTCATCGCGTTCAGGTGTTGCGGGCATTTCTGCTTCAATAATTTCTACGGCCTGAGTAACGTTTAATCCTTTTTGATAGATATAACGATATATATCCTGAACTTCACGAATTTTCATGTTGGTGTAATTTCTTCTGCGTAACCCGATTGAGTTAATTCCTACGTAAGAAAGCGGTTCGCGACTCGCTTTGATAAACGGAGGTACGTCTTTACGCACCCGCGCTCCGCCACCAATCATAACATGAGTTCCAATTCTGCAAAATTGGTGTACCCCGGTTAACCCGGAAATGATAGCCCAGTCGTCGACAATTACTTCGCCGGCAAGCTGCGTGTTATTGCCCAAAATAATGTTGCTTCCCAGTTTACAGTCGTGGGCTACATGTACGTAAGCCATTATCAGGTTGCTGTCGCCAACAACCGTTTTTCCTTTTGAGGAAGTTCCCCTGTTTATTGTAACAAATTCCCGTATCGTGTTGTTATCACCTATTTCAACAGTAGTATATTCTCCTTTGAATTTTAAATCCTGGGGAATTGCGCCTATTACAGCTCCCGGGAATATATTACAGTTTTTCCCGATTCTTGTTCCGGGCAAAATGGTAACACCGGATCCTATTCTTGTGCCTTCACCAATAATAACATCATGGTCGATTGATACGAATGGCTCTATTACAACATTATCGGCAACTTTTGCATCCGAATGCACGTAAGCAAGTGGTTGTTTCATCTGTTTCCTTATTTCAAAAGCTGTCTGCTTTTTTGTTAATAATTAAATACTACGTCGCAAAAACAGCTTTTATTTTCGGACGCAAATATACAATATTATTTATTCATCCTTTTTTTTAACAATCTGAGCCATAAATTCACCTTCGGCAACTATCGTGTTTCCGACATAGGCTAGCCCCTTCATATTAGCGATTCCTCTTCGTATTGGAGTGGTTAATGTAAGTTTTAGAATTAAAGTATCGCCCGGAACTACTTTTTTTCTGAACTTAACATTGTCGACACGGATAAAGTAGGTGGAATATTTCTCTGTTTTTTGGCTTAAAACCAACAGTCCTCCACATTGAGCCATGGACTCTATTATTAATACACCCGGCATTAATGGCTCGTCAGGAAAATGTCCCTGGAAGAAAGGTTCGCCTGCCGAAACATTTTTTGTTCCTATTATTTCATCGCCTTTTATCCTTATTACTTTGTCAATCAGCAAAAAAGGATAACGGTGTGGCAGGTATTTCTTTATTTGTTTGACATCCATTAGTGGTTTTTCACCGGCATCAAACGTTGGAGCAGAGAGTTGTTTCTTTTTCCAGGTTTGTTTTAATTTTTTTGCAAACCGGGTATTTACCCCGTGTCCGGGTCTTGTTGCAATAATTCTTCCTTTTATGTGTTTTCCGCATAATGCCAAATCACCAATTACATCTAAAAGTTTATGACGGGCACATTCGTTGTCAAAATGCAGATCCAGATTATTTAAGATGCCTTGTGGTTTTACAGTAACCCTCGGATGGTTGGTAAGGTCGGCCAGGCGGTCAAGTCCTTCCTGGCTGATTTCCCGGTCGATTATAACAATGGCGTTGGTTAAATCGCCTCCTTTTATGAGGTTGTGGTTCAGTAAAAATTCTATTTCATGAACAAAAACGAATGTCCGGCATTCGGCTATTTCAGTTTTAAAGTCATAAATAGAATCAAGTGTTGCATATTGGTTGTTGAGAACAGCCGAAGGAAAAGAGATCATTACATTTAAACAATAATTTTCGTCGGGTAGTGCAATAATGTGCGATCCTGACTTCTCGTCTATGAATTCAATCTTTTCGCTTATTTCGAAATATTCCCGTTCTGCATTTTGTTCAACAACTCCAGCCTTTTCAATGGCTTCAACAAAATATTTTGAGCTACCGTCTATAATCGGAGCTTCTTCGTTGTTTACTTCAATTAAAACATTGTCTAAGTCCATCCCGATAAGAGCCGCCAGGGTGTGTTCTATTGTTCCTATTCTTGCCCCGTCTTTCTCTAAAAGGGTGCCTCTTGAAGTATCTACTACCAAGTCAACATCAGCATTGATGATTGGTTGGTTTTCAAGGTCTACTCGTTTAAATTTGAATCCATGATTCTCAGGTGCCGGCAGAAATTTCATTGTTACCATTACACCTGTATGAAGACCCTTTCCCTTTATTTCAAAGGATTCTGCCAGTGTTTTCTGCTTTGCAAACATATACTAATTCGCTTTCTTGCTTTTAATTGTTTCTATTTCTTTTTTTAATTGCAAAACCGTATTTCTGATTTCGGGAAGCCTTCTTAGCATAACGTATGCTTTCATTGCAAGTTTTATGTCGAATGCCGGTGATCCTAACAATATTTCGTTGTCTTTTATATTTTGGGCAACTCCCGACTGGGCTCCCAAAGTAACATTATTGCCTATTGTAAGGTGGCCTCCAAGTCCAACCTGTCCGGCAAATTTACAGTGACTGCCAACTTTGGTAGAACCCGAAATTCCGGTTTGAGCGGCAAAAACGTTGTGTTCGCCAATGTCGCAGTTGTGTGCTATTTGTATAAGGTTATCAATCTTAGTTCCTTTGCGTATATAAGTAGAGCCCATTGTGGCACAATCTATTGTTGTGTTTGCTCCTATCTCAACATCTTCTTCCAGCACTACATTCCCTATTTGTGGGATTTTCTTATAAGTACCTTCTTTGGTCGGAGCAAATCCAAAACCGTCGGAACCAATAACTGCCCCCGAATGAATAATACAATTATCGCCGATAACCGTATCTTCATATATTTTTGCCCCGGCGTATATAATGCAATTGTTGCCAACACTTACATTATCGCCAATGTGCACCTGCGGATACAACTTTACATTGTTCCCGATTTTTGCTTTTTTTCCGATATAAGCAAAGGCTCCCACATAAACGTCTTCGCCAACAGTTGCGTCTTCGTTTATATAACTGGGTTGCTCAATTCCTGTTTTCAGCATGCTTTTTGCCTGTAAATACAGGTCTAGCAACGAAGCAAAGGCCTCGTAGGCATCATTTACTTTTATTAAGGTTGCCGATACTTTTTCTTTGGGCGAGAAATCTTTGCTTACCAAAACAATTGAGGCTTTGGTGGCATAAATATAATGCTCGTATTTGGGGTTCGCCAAAAAGGCAAGTGTCCCTTCTTTCCCTTCTTCTATTTTAGAAACTCCTGTTACTTTTACATCGCTGTCTCCAATTACTTCTCCATTTAAAAAAGATGCGATGTCTGTAGCTTTAAACTCCATCCTTTGTTTTTTTGCGCTGCAAATATAGCGTTTAACTAATAATTGTCCAATTCTTTGGGATAGCACACAAAATACTTGTGTACTACTTTTGATAACGCCGAAAGATCAATATCTGATGCTTTATTTAACTCTTTAGTTGCTTGGTCTTTATACAATACAAATATATTTTCGTTATGCTGTTTGTAAGCGCTGTTTGTTATCTCTCCTGTCATAAAAAAGTACTTAGCCTGTTCCGGGTTCCTGGTTATTTTTTGGCCTGCCAGTCTTTTATATTTGAGTATTATTTTTTCAGATAATGGACTGGGGCTTAATTTTGTATGGAATAATTTCCGGTTGATAAGGGCCTGGGCTAATCGCGACAAAACAGGGTCGCTGTGTTCCTGCCATTCTTTTATGGAGGTTAAAATATCGTTATCATCGAGTGAAATATACCAGTTGAGTACATTTTTCCCTGAAATTTCAATGTTTTTAGCAAAGTCGTTTGCCGAAAAAGTGTTTTGCAGGAATATCCTGAGTGTTGGCGTAGCATAAAGCGTTTCGCCATTTGCCATTAATTCTTTTGCCCTTTTTAAAATGTTTCGCAGCATATACTCGGCTGCAATTACGGTTTTGTGCAAATAAACCTGCCAATACATCAGCCGGCGCGAAATCAGAAATTTTTCAATAGAATAAATGCCTTTTGCATCAACAACCAGGTTATCGTTAAAGATGTTTAGCATTTTTATGATGCGTTTTGTGCCAATAGTACCTTCAATTACCCCGGTGTAAAAACTATCGCGCGCCAAGTAGTCGAGCCTGTCCATGTCCAGTTGGCTCGAAACAAGCTGATGCAGAAAATATTTTTTGTATTTATTGGTAAATATCTGAATAGCAAGATCCAGTTGTCCATTAAATTCGCGATTTAATTTTTGCATTAGCAACAGCGAAATTTGTTCGTGCGGAATATTGGCAAGCGTATTTTCCAGCACATGCGAGAATGGTGCATGTCCTACATCGTGCAACAAAATAGCAATAGTAACCGCCTCGGCCTCCTCCTCGGTAATTTCATGCCCCTTTAAGCGGAGTGTCGCAATCGCCTGTCGCATTAAATGAGTTGTTCCAAGCGTATGCTCGAAACGGGTATGGTTGGCTCCCGGGAAAACAAGAAACGACATGCCTAACTGTTTGATTCTTCGGAGGCGTTGTAGAACAGGATGCTCCAAAAGATCGAAAACAATCTCAGATTGAAGGTTTATAAAACCCCAAACAGGGTCGTTAATGATTTTCTTTTTATTTAATAAACCTACAGTCAATTGCTTCTTGTAAATTATAAGAGCCAAAAGTACAAAACTTTATGGATTTTGAAAAAATGCAGGCAGGAAGAAAATAAAATTGGACGGTTAAAGCTAAAAATCAATATTTTAAGTAAAACCTGCATTTGCTGAAGTGCAAGAAATTTACTATTTTTGCGGAGATTTTACTAAAAAAATGTTTTTAGGGAGCCGAAGGTTCCCTATTTTGTTGGAGATAATAAAATGATTGACAAAGCATTAGTCGAAAAATTAGTAGCCGATAAGCTCAGCAGCGATATGTTTGTTGTTGATATAGATGTTAGCAAAACAAACAGCATTCATATTTTTGTTGATGGATTTGACGGCATTACCATAGACCAGTGCATTGCAATTAGCCGGCATGTAGAGCATAGCTTAAACCGGGACGAAGAAGATTTTGAGCTCGAAGTTTCTTCGCCGGGGCTTACCGAAAATTTTAAGGTGGTGCAACAATATAAAAAATACACCGGAGAAAAAATTGAAGTACTAAACTCTGCCGGGGAAAAATTCGAAGGCCTGTTGAAAAAAAGCGACGAGCAGGGAATTATATTAGAAACAACAAAACGCGAAAGAGTAGAGGGGCACAAGAAAAAACAATTGGTAAAAAAAGACCATAACATTAATTATAAAGATATAAAAAGTGCGAAAGCGGTAATCTCATTTAAATAAAGTAAACAATGGAAAACATAAATCTGATAGATACTTTTGCTGAATTTAAAGAGTTGAAGAACATTGACAGGGTGACCATGATGAGTGTGTTGGAAGAAGTATTTCGCAGTGTGCTTATCCGTCAGTATGGTACCGACGAAAATTTTGATATCATTATCAATATAGATAAAGGTGATTTTGAAATCTGGAGGAACCGAGAGGTAGTTGCCGACGACGCATTAGAGGAACCAAACCTGCAAATTACACTTACTGATGCCCAAAAAATTGACGGGGATTATGAAGTAGGAGAAGAAGTTACCGATGAAGTGAAACTTGCCGATTTTGGACGAAGAGCTATCTTAAACCTTCGTCAGAACCTGGCAAGCAAAATTCTTGAACTGGAAAAAGACCACATCTACGGAAAATATAAAGATAAAATAGGAGATATTGTTACCGGCGAAGTATACCAGGTTTGGAAAAAAGAAATTCTGATTATTGACGACGAAGGAAATGAACTTATTCTTCCTAAATCAGAACAAATTCCTTCTGATTATTTCCGCAAAGGAGATAACGTGCGCGCCATTGTTTACAAAGTGGAATTGCGCAACAATAACCCGCTAATTATACTTTCGCGTACAGCTCCCGAATTTTTGGAAAGACTTTTCGAGCTTGAAATTCCCGAAATATTTGATGGACTGATAACCATTAAAAAAATTGTCAGGGTGCCGGGCGAAAGAGCCAAAGTTGCAGTCGAATCATACGACGAACGTATTGACCCCGTTGGTGCCTGTGTGGGAATGAAAGGTTCCCGCATACACGGAATTGTTCGCGAACTAAGGAACGAAAATATTGATGTTATCAATTTCTCTGCAAATCTTCAGCTCTACATAAAAAGAGCATTAAACCCCGCGAAAATAAACTCAATAAAAATTAACGAAGAAGCCAAAAAAGCCGATGTATTTTTAAGACCCGAAGAAGTTTCACTTGCTATCGGGAAAGGAGGACTGAATATTCGGCTGGCCAGTCAGCTAACCGGTTATGAAATTGATGTTTATCGTGAAATGGAAGAAGACGACGAGGACGTAAACTTAGATGAATTTGCTGACGAAATAGAAAGCTGGGTAATTGATGCATTAAAAGCAATTGGTTGCGATACAGCGAAAAATGTACTGGGAATACCCCGGTCGGAATTAATAAAACGTACCGATTTGGAAGAAGAAACAATTGATGAGGTACGCAAAATATTAAATTCAGAATTTGAATAAACATGTCGTTTCGATTACTTTTGCAGAACGGCATTATCGAACGATAAGAAAAAAAGAATATATGGCAGGGTCAATAAGACTTAGTAAACTTGCAAGAGAATGTAACGTGGGCATCCACACTATTGTGGATTTTCTGCAGAAAAAAGGATTTGAAATCAGTTCAAACCCTAACACTAAAATAGTGCCCGAAGCCGTTCATTTGCTTGAACAAGAATACAAGGTAGATATTTTGCTGAAAAAAGAATCGGAAAAAATAAGCCTGAAAAGCCAACGTCCGAAAAAAGAAGTGATTTCGATTGAAGGAGAAGAGGAAAAAGAGGCGGAACCGACAACACAGGAAGAAGCTGTAAAAGAGGAAAAAAGAGTTGAACCGGTAGCGGAAAAAACTGAGATTAACGATATTGCAGAAGAAAAAACTACAGTAAAAAAACCAAAAATCGTTGATAAAATTGACCTTGAGAATATAGGTAAACCAAAGAAAAAAATAACACCCCCGGCAGAAGAAGAAAAGCAGAAAGAAGAAAAACTTCCTGTTGCCGAAGAAAAGCCAGAAGAAAAAATAAAGCCGGTTCCCGACCCCGTTCCGGAATCGGAACCAGAACCAACTCCTAAAAAAACACCAGAGCCTGAAGTTGAAATGCCGGAAACAGGAAAAGACGAAAAAATAAAAAAAATAGAAACGGTTGAAACCGAAATCCCCAAAGTAGAGGAAGTGAAAGTTGTCGGGAAAATTAACCTTGCAGACATTAACCAAAAAACACGACCGGATAAAAAGTCGAAAGCAGAAAAGGAAAAAGAACGCAGGGAACGTTTTAAAAAGAAAACAGCGAATAAAGAAGCTCAGCAAGCTTCAAAAAATAAAGAAGAGAAAAAAGACGAGATTTATCATACAAAAACCAGTAAGATAAACGGCCCCACGGTATTAGGGAAAATAGATCTTCCGGAGAAAAAAGAAGGAGAAGGAAATTCTTCGGGACGAAAAAAACGCAGAAAAAGAATAAACAAAGATACCGGCCGTGTATCTGTTGGGAACCAGCAGGGAGGGAATGCCCCCAAAAGCGGTAAGTTTAATGTCAAAAAACAAGGCAAGAAAAAACGTCCGCTCAAAAAAGAGGTTAACGAAGAAGATGTTCAAAAGCAAATAAAAGATACTTTGGCTCGTTTAACCTCCAAAGGAAAGTCGAAAGGAGCCAAACACCGTCGTGAAAAACGCGCTGCTGTCAACGAAAAGATGCAGGCAGACATGGAAGCGCAAATGCAGGAACGTAATGTCCTGAAAGTAACCGAATTTGTTACTGTTGCCGAACTGGCTAACATGATGGATGTAGGCGTCAACCAAATTATATCGTCATGTATGGCGCTTGGTTTGTTTGTTTCGATTAACCAACGACTCGATGCTGAAACACTTACCCTTGTGGCCGAAGAATTTGGCTATAAAGTTGAATTTGTAAGCGTTCATATCCAGGAAGCTATTGAAGAAGATGAAGACCAGGACGAAGATTTAAAACCGCGTTCGCCAATTGTTACCGTTATGGGACATGTTGACCACGGAAAAACTTCATTGCTGGACTATATTCGACATACCAATGTAATTGCCGGAGAGGCCGGTGGAATTACACAGCATATCGGAGCCTATCATGTTAAAATGAAAAACGGGAAAGATATTACTTTCCTTGATACTCCGGGGCACGAAGCATTTACCGCAATGCGTGCACGCGGGGCACAGGTTACCGATGTGGCTATTATTATTGTAGCTGCCGACGACGATGTGATGCCGCAGACTATTGAGGCGATAAACCATGCATCAGCAGCCGGTGTTCCTATTGTTTTTGCCATCAATAAAATTGATAAACCCGGTGCTAATCCCGAAAAAATTAAAGAGGGACTGGCTAACATGAATTACCTTGTGGAAGAATGGGGCGGTAAGTTCCAATCGCAGGATATTTCGGCCAAAAACGGCATAGGGATTGAAGAATTAATGGAAAAAGTATTGCTCGAAGCAGAAATGCTGGAACTGAAAGCAAATCCGGATAAACATGCCAGCGGGGCAATCATCGAATCGGAGCTAGACAAAGGCCGCGGTTATGTATCAACAGTATTGGTAGAAAGCGGATCGCTTAAAATAGGAGACGTTATGCTGGCAGGTCAATATTTTGGCCACGTAAAAGCTATGTTTAACGAACGTAACCAACGGATTGAAGAGGTAGGGCCGGCACAACCGGCTATCGTGCTCGGATTAAACGGTGCGCCTCAGGCCGGAGATAAGTTTAACGTTATGGAAAGCGAGCGCGAAGCCCGCAATATTTCCAACAAACGCGAACAACTGGCGCGAGAACAGGGATTGCGTACACAAAAACACATTACACTCGACGAAATAGGACGACGGATTGCCATTGGAAACTTCCAGGAACTGAACCTGATTATAAAAGGAGATGTGGATGGCTCTATCGAAGCATTGTCCGACTCATTGATAAAATTATCGACCGAAGAAATACAGGTGAATGTGAAGCACAAAGCCGTGGGACAGATTTCCGAATCGGACATACTGCTGGCTGCCGCTTCCGAAGCTATTGTAATCGGGTTCCAAGTGCGTCCTTCGTTAAATGCCCGTAAGCTGGCCGAAAAAGAACAAATTGATATTCGGTTGTATTCGATTATTTACGATGCCATTAACGAAATAAAAGCGGCTATGGAAGGCATGCTGTCGCCCGAAATTAAGGAGGAAGTTACAGGAACCGCCGAAATCCAGGAAGTATTCAAGATTTCGAAAGTAGGAACAATTGCCGGGTGTATCATTCGCGATGGTAAGGTGAGCCGAAACTCTAAAGTTCGTGTAATTCGCGACGGAATTGTTATTTATTCAGGCGAACTTGGTTCATTGAAACGCTTTAAAGAAGATGTGAAAGAAGTGAAAAGCGGTTACGAATGTGGATTAAACATCGAAAATTTTAATGACATTAAAGTTGGCGACCATGTAGAAGCCTACCACGAGGTAGAAGTCGCTAAAAAATTATAAAGAAATATTTCATAATATTTTAGGGGTCGGATTTTCCGGCCCTTTTTTATGCTTATAATCTATCTGTAATCCCCCCAAAAAAACAGTTTGCACCTGTATTTCCGTACAAAATTAACACATCCTAATCGTTTTTTCTGACTACTTTTAATTGGGTCAAATTGAATAAGTATTGATTCTGACTAAAAATCTAACTATCGAACAAGTGTTGTGAGAACAAACAATCAAATATTACTTAGTTAATCCTTAGGAACAAGAAATTTTTTTTAATCGAAGAATTAACTAAATAAACAATTTTAATAAGACAAAAAACCGCCCTTGCGTACAAAAGCGGTTCGTATATGCGGTGTAAATTGCCGATCTGCGTTAAGCAGTACTGCAATTTACCGAAGCGCACCAACAAGAGTTGGTACGACTATCTTTAGCCTGTTATCGTATTTCGCAGCCCGGTATAATTGTTTTGTCTGGCGTAACAATTGCCAGAGAGCCATCGGCATTTTCAGCACAAAGAATCATGCCCTGCGATTCTATTCCCCGGAGTTTTTTAGGCGCAAGGTTTACCAGTATCGAAACCTGTTTCCCCACCAAATCTTCAGGCTTATAATATTCGGCAATGCCCGAAACCACAGTGCGTTTGTCAATGCCTGTATCGACTGTTAACTTCAACAATTTTTTTGTTTTGGCAACTTTTTCGCATGCAATAACCGTTCCCACCCGGATATCCATTTTCATAAAGTCGTCAAACTCAATATTATCTTTTGCAGGTACAGCAGCAACTTCGGCCATTTCGTTGGCTTTTTTGGTATCGGCCAGTTTTTGTAGTTGTGCTTCAATCACGCTGTCTTCTATTTTCTCGAAAAGCAGTTTGGGCTTGTTTACTTTATGTCCGGCCGGCAATAAATCGGTTGCGCCAAATTTTTCCCAGATCATTTTTTCGATATCCAGGAAGCTCCGCAATTTTTCCATACTGAACGGGAGGAAAGGCTCTAAGCAGATTGTGAGGTTCGCGGTAATCTGTAAACAGATATTCATAATGGTTTCAACCCGTTTGGCATCTGTTTTAACCACTTTCCAGGGTTCTTCGTCGGCCAGGTATTTATTGCCCAGTCGGGCCAGATCCATGGCAAACTTTAACGATTCACGAATCCGGAAACTATCAATGCTTTTTTCTACTTCGGTTTTTATTTTTGCAATTTCAGCAAGTGTTTCTTTGTCAAAATCAGTAAGCTCTCCACATGCCGGAACAACGCCTGCGTAATATTTATGCGTAAGCACCAGCGCACGATTTACAAAATTCCCGAGTACGGCTACCAATTCGTTGTTATTGCGGTTCTGAAAATCTTTCCAGGTAAAATCATTGTCTTTGGTTTCCGGGGCATTGGCCGTAAGCACATATTTCAGTACATCTTCTTTTCCCGGAAATTCGTCTAAGTATTCGTGCAACCAAACCGCCCAATTGCGCGAGGTTGATATTTTATCATTTTCGAGATTCAGGAATTCGTTGGCCGGAACATTCTCCGGCAGGTTGTAAGTTCCTTCGGCTTTGAGCATACACGGAAAGATTATGCAGTGAAAAACAATATTATCTTTCCCTATGAAGTGCAGCATACGGGTTTCCGGGTCTTTCCAGTATTTTTCCCAATCGTCGGTTAATTCTTTTGTTGCAGAGATATACCCGATTGGCGCATCGAACCAGACGTAAAGTACCTTTCCCTCAACACCTTCAACCGGAACCGGCACGCCCCAGTCCAGATCTCGGGTAACGGCACGCGGATGCAACCCGCTGTCGATCCACGATTTACATTGTCCGTAAACATTTGTTTTCCATTCTTTGTGCCCTTCCAGAATCCATTCTTTCAGCCAGGGCTCATATTTATCGAGCGGCAAATACCAGTGTGTGGTTTCTTTTAAAACCGGTTTGTTCCCGCTGATTGTTGAAGTAGGATTAATCAGTTCTGTAGGGCTTAATGAGGTTCCGCAACTTTCGCATTGGTCGCCGTAAGCTTTTTCAAAGCCACATTTTGGGCAGGTACCTGTAATATAACGATCGGCCAGAAATTGCTTGTTTTCTTCGTCATAATATTGTTCGGCCGTTTTTTCAATGAATTTTCCTTCGTCGTATAGTTTTTTAAAAAAATCAGCAGCTGTTTTATGGTGTATTTCCGAGCTTGTCCGAGAGTAAACGTCAAACGAAATACCGAATTTTTTGAACGATTCTTTAATAATTCCGTGATACCTGTCAACAACGTCCTGTGGCGTAATTCCTTCTTTTTTTGCTTTTAATGTGATGGGTACACCATGTTCGTCAGAGCCGCCAATCATAATTACATCTTCGCCTTTTAAGCGTAGGTAACGGGCATAAATATCGGCGGGGACATAAACCCCGGCCAGGTGTCCGATGTGGACAGGGCCATTGGCATAAGGCAGGGCGGTTGTTATCAGTGTACGTTTGAACTTGCTCATTCTTATTCTTTTTTTTGAAGATTTTTCAGAAATGCAAAGATAAACAAAAAGAAACAAGAATTTATTGTAAGCCTTTAAAGACTAAAAGACTTTAGATTACAGAAATTGGAAACTTCTTTTAGCCTGTCTTTAATCGGTTATCCACATTTGGGCATAGCTCTCTCATCTTTATTCTAACGGGTATGAACTTGAAATATCCTATTCTTTTCGCCCCCTCCCCAAAATACGGAATATAAAAGGATTTTTTTATGCACTCTGCTGATTTAAATTTATCGCTGGTATAAAATATAGTACTTAATTATTTACAATTTAAAATTATGAAACGACCATGAATTGGAACGAAGTGGAAATCGTGAAATCAATTCTAACATTTTAAAATACACTAACGAAAATAATTAAAATTCATTGGGAGTTACACATCTTATACCGAATAAATAAACAGTTTTAATAAAATGAAACAGCCCTAACTGAGGCACACAGGAGCATGACTGTTATTTTTCTCACATAACAAACGGGCTATACAAAGTTTAAATACTTTTACAAATTTACCAAGAGGATTACTATCTACAATTCGTATAATTTGTGGATAAAAAAGAAGCAATGCGAAAAGCTAGGGGAAGAAAATCCTGCGATTTTTACCGGCTACCAAGCTCGTTGCGGGCAGAAGTACGCACACAGCGGAACCCGATGTATGACCTTGTTGTGTCCTGGTATTCAAAGGTTCGTGTAGAGGTTTGAATGAAATAGGCAACATCTTTCCACGAGCCGCCTCTTACTACTTTACGTTTCATAACAGGCGGGTCATCAACACGAACGTTATATTCGATTTCCGGATTAATAGCATTAACCACTTCGTAAGCTGCCTCGTAATATGCGGTAGAAGTCCATTCGGCCACATTTCCGGCCATATCATAAATACCATAGGGATTAGGATCAAACGTTCCTACTTTTGTTGTTGTGCCCGAAATTTCGCTGTCGGCCACATAATTTCCACGCAGGGGTTTAAAATTAGCCACAAAACAACCTTTTATATCTCGTGTATAATAACCGCCCCATGGATATTTGCTATGCTGTAGCCCTCCACGGGCTGCAATCTCCCATTCGGTTTCGGTAGGCAGCCTGAAATTGTGCATCGCCGCCTCCTTAAAGCGTTTTATTTCCACTCTTTTTAATCCCGAACGCCATTTGCAGAAAGCTTTTGCCTGTTTCCAGTTCACGCCAACAACCGGATAATCATCGAAAGCCGGATGCGAAAAATATTTCAAGGTATAAGGATCATTATAAGTATAAACAAAATCGCGTATCCAGCATAGTGTATCGGGATAAACCGGAACAGACTCCCGCATCAAAAAAGAGCTGCGGTTTTTTATTGGCACTAATTCTCCTTTTGCGTTAACAACGCTGCCTTCGTAACGTTTTGTTTTATAATTGAAGCTGTTGCTTGGTTTGGCTGCCTGCCTGTAATCAATCCAGGCATATTCATAAATTAGTTTCCGGGTATCTATTTCTTTTTTAAAATAAAAACGATCCTTTTCGGACAAATAAAGTTCTTCCATTGCTTCCTGATATTCCAAATCGTTCCATCTGATGGGCACGTCCCAGTTAATCTTTGGCTTTTCTAATGGTTCTCCATGTTCGTCTTCCGAGATTATGAATAATTCAGGAAATGCCTCTCCCAACAATTCCCGGGCTTTTTTATCGCGCACCCAATACACAAATTGCCTGTATTCGTTATTGGTTATTTCGGTATCGTCTATCCAAAAAGCTTCAACTGAAACCTGCCGGTTGGATGAATGATTGTACAACTCGTCATCGTCAGCACCAATATTATATACGCCTCTTTTCACATAGGCCATTCCAAAAGGAGTAGGTTCGAAATATCTTTGCCCCCTGCTTTTTTGTAATGGGAAATATTGACCTGTCGTATTATTCCTGCACGAAGAAAATATTATTAGAACAACGAATACAATATATGCCAATAGTTTTTTCATAAAAAATTTTACGGCTGGTAATAGCAAATGAAGAAACTTCAGGACAGAAACGAACTTTAAAATTCATTTAATCGGTATAATAACGATTAATTTTCATAAAAATTGTTTTTCAAAAAAAAGGCCCTATGTTTCCATAAGGCCACTTATATTTTATCCAATATTAATATTCCCAAAGATCCTGTTCGTAATTAAAAATTTCTTCTTCAATACGTTTTGATTCAAGCATAGCTTCCCGTCCGCTTAAATAGTCAACAATACTCCGGTTGTTGTATATATTCGATTCTTTAATGACATAGCTGCTAAATAAGCGATTTATAAACAAATCGTCGAAAGAAAGCTGGTTTGCTTCGTTATACGGATTTAATACAAGATTTCGTGCCAACAACGGCCGTATTTCCGGGAAATAAACCCAAAATACTTTTTGGCGCTGTACTTGTCCGGATTCGTCTCCTTCGCGCACATACTCACGTATCGGGCACATCCCGATAATTCGCACATGCATAGCCGAAGTTAATTTATCGAAGTACCATTCTTCTTTAAGCATAATTTGTTTTATCTCCTCCGATCTTATTTCTCCGGATACCTTAACATCAACCAGTTCTCCGGTTTCAAAATCGGTTCGTTGCACAGTAGTTGATTTGGCGCCAAAAATTTCTTTGACCTGGCTATAAGTCATTGGCACTTTAAATTCATCTTCTTCTTCCCGTGCATCGTAAGGAGTTATCTGTTTGTTTTCAATCCCTTTCAGCAGCAGTGTTATCAAATTGCTTCTTCCGTTCACTTCATGCGTAGGATAATAGAGCGGAATATTCATTTTCTCATGCAAATCGATTACACGCCATATTGTTTTCGACCAAAAAACATCCGCTTCCCTCACTTTAGGCAAAGGCATTGGTTTTTTCTCATATATATCATTCCTTTTATATGCCCCGTTAACAATTTGAGCCCCGGCGTATTTATGTCCCAGGGCAATAATAAACGCAGCCAATCCGAGATATATTACTAATTTTCTCATAACATCTTATTTTACTTTAAACGAAATCGGATCTAAGTCTCTTGTTGAGCCATCGTCGCCAACAGCTTTTATATCTGAAATGTATATCCAGCTATTTACACTTACTTTATTCAAGGCTTTTTTCTGATCGGGAGTAAATCGGTTTCCTTTAGCCGGATAACGCTTGGTAAATCCGCCCGAACCTGCTGTTTCCAAAGTAAACCGGGTTACTTTGTATTTAAAATCAAAGTCAAAATCTTCTAACACTGCCAACACACCTTGTTGTACTTTCAATTCTTCCTTTCGAATATTTCCTCCAGATTTCCCGGCAATCTGGGCAACAGGATCAGGCACTCGTTTTACACGCCAGTTTGAGGTTCCGATTAACCTGCGTTCTCCGTTTATTGTTGCATAAACACTCACTTTTGTTTTGCTTCCTTTCGCATCCAGGTTTTTCGGTTTCACCACATAACTATTGTCTCTTTTTATAACCTGTCCGTTTGTCATTTCTATTTTCAGATCTTCGCTGGGAATTGATCCTCCGCTTACTTCAAATGGATTTTCGAGCCCCCGGTAAAACACATTCATTTTAGAGGCCGACATGGTTACGCTTGGCCGTGTAACCTGGTATTCCTGCTTAAACCGGTAGGGTGTTACTCCTCCTCCGGGTGTTTTATAGTTAATAACCCCGTTAAACTGGAATACTCCCGGTGTTGTAGTACTGACCGTATATATTGCCTGACCTTTTTCTACCCTGAGTTTTCGGCCTTTGACAAGTATCTCTGGTTGTTGCGTAGAATCTTCGGCCGACAAAAATATTTTGGCTTCGTAAGGTTCGCCCACCAAAACTACATTGGAATTAGGAATAACACGTGCTTCTAAACGATTAAACATAAACGAACCGGCATCAATTTGAGAATACAGATGTTTTATCACATTCGCTTCCGAATTTTTAATATCAATCTGCATTTTTGATAATAAAGTTAATACAGCGATCAAAGGCCTGTCTTCAAAATGTTCCGATTCCCATTCTTTTCCTTCGGTTCCTTCCTTTATATTTCCTTTCGATTTGTTGGTTTTCAGTTCTTCCTGAATATTTTTTTTCAAGTTATCGTTTCCGGCTCCCAATATACTTACCAAAAAAGTTCGGTATTCTTCTATTTTCGCTTTTAATTCCAAACCCCGTTCCTGGGTAATCATAAATTCAGAAGTTCCGTTCAAATCATCAGCCTTCCCTATTTCAAGAATTTTTCCGTCGATTGTCTTATGATAATATTCTTCATCACTAAGCGGTTCTCCTTCTTCTGTTTCGTTACACCCGGAATATCGGACTAATTCATCTTTCATCTCCGATATATAATCCGACATTGCTTTGGATTTTAGCTCTACCTCGTCCGCTTTATCTTTCCATTCTTTTACTTTTGCCGGATTCTCCTGATAAGCTTGCCCAAAAGAAGCATAAATCCGTTTATTTTGCATATCTATCGCATTGAGGGTTTGGAGCAAACTGGAATCGACCAGACGAAATGCTTCGAGAACCTCCGCTGCAACGTTTAACGCTAACATTGCCGTAAGGACAATGTACATCATATTTACCATCTTTTGCCTCGGGGATTCCGGACAGTTTTTTGCACCCATAATTAATGCTTCAAAATATTATTTTTTGTAACTCATTGCGCCCAGCATGTTGCCATAAATCATATTCAGTGCTTCCAGATTTTTATTTAACTGCTCGGCATTATCTTTATATTTTTTCAATTCATCAACCGATGAAGTAAGGATGGTATTCATTTCAGCAAGGTCTTTACTAAACTGTTGCACTGCTTTAAACTGGTCTCTTGTTCCTGTCAGTTGTGCTTCGAACCCTGAATTCAGTGAATTTATATTTTCATTTAGTTTTTCAAGATTTTGGGCATATTCTGAAGACGTATTTCCAATATTTTTCAATCCTGTAGCAATTGCATCAGATGATTGATTATAGGTTTCAGACAAACGCGTTCCGGTTTCCGAAAGTTTACTGGTTGCCTCGGTATAAGATTCGAGAAAAGAGGCTACTGATTTATCAATCGATTCATTTGCTTTATTATTCATCTTTGCAAAACTATCCATTGATGCAGAGGCTGATCCCAGGTTTTTAACGTAAATATCGGTTGCCAGTGTTGCCGAAGAAATATCACTGATACCCTTTGCCGTATTGCTCAGTTCATTCAGTCCTTCTCCTACTCTGTCCAACAGTTCGGGAGTTAACTCCGAACTTCCCAAAATCTGCGACAGATTGTTTTTTACAGGCTTTATTTCTTTAATCTCACCTAGTTCATAATCTTCCCGTAATTCGGGATAAACTTTTCCCCAGTCTGGTAATTCCAAAGGAGGTTCAAACGCAGAGAGGAAGAAAATAAGTGCTTCAGTAGACAAGCCAATTGTTAGAAGAAGCCCGGAATATGGCAAGTGTTCGAGTTTAAACAATGCTCCAACCAACACAACTGCCGCTCCCCATCCATACACATACCCCATGAATGTTTTCCAGCGTTTTGTTTTAAAAAGTTCTCCAATATTCATACTGTATTAAATTTGGTATTTTTATATTAATTCTGTTAGAAATCTTTGCCAAAAGTTGAACGAACACAACGAAACCCGATATACGATTTGGTGCTGTCCTGGTATTCAAAGTCGCGGGTAGATACCTGGATAAACTGAGAGATATCTTTCCAGGAACCACCTCTTATTACTTTTCTTTTCATTACCGCCGGCTCATCTTTACGGGCATTGTAGGTAAAGGTAGGATTTAACTCACTAAAATAGTTATACCCCGCTTCATCGTAAGCCGTACTTGTCCACTCCGATACATTTCCGGACATATCGTAAAGTCCGTATTCGTTAGGTGCGTAGCTTCCTACTTTTATGGTTGTTATGGCTCCATCTTCCACATAATTTCCGCGTAAAGGTTTAAAGTTGGCCATAAAAACACCTTTTTTATCTCTAGGATAATATCCTCCCCAGGGATACATTGAAAATTTCTTTCCTCCACGGGCAGCATATTCCCATTCCCCTTCGGTAGGAAGCCGATAAGGCATCATTGATGCACTTCCCTGTTTCGCAAGATAATCGTTCTGAATTTTTGTACGCCAGTTACAAAATGCATTTACCTGTTTCCAGGTTACTCCCACTACCGGATATTCATCAAATCCGGGATGCGAAAAGTAGCGCATAGCTAATGGCTCGTTGTATGAATAGGTAAAATCTCTTATCCAGCATAAAGTATCGGGGTAAATATGTACCTGATCGCGCATCATAAAAGAAGAACGATTTTTAATCGGCTCCAGTTTACCGTTTATATTATATACATTTCCCTCGTAACGTTGTTTTTCATAATTATAAGCATTACTGCGTTTTGCAGCCTGGTGTAAATCAATCCACCAGTATTCATAAACCAGTTTTCGGGAATCAATTGACTTTTGTCCGAAGAAGCGTTCCTCTTCGGGAACATATAAATCTTCCAAGGCCATCTGAACATCCGGATCATTCCAGTCAATTTTTTCGTCCCAGTTAATTTGGGGTGGGTCAATCGGATTTCCCTTCCTGTCCTCGGTTATCATAAACTCGGGATATTGTTCGGCAAGCAGTTCTCTTGCCATTTTCTCTTTCACCCAATTAACAAACTGCCGGTATTCATTATTGGTTATTTCAGTATCATCCATCCAAAACGGATCAATCGAAACCGTTTTATTGGGGACATTTGCTCCTCTCGCAACTTGATCGCTCGGCCCGATATTAAAACTTCCCCTTCGAATGTATACCATACCATAAGGAGGCGTTTCTCTAAAATTTGAATTTCTTCTTGCCCCGACCAATTCCCCGTTATTGGCAGACTTTCCTCCCAAACATCCGGTAAATATGATAACAGACAAAAATATAACTGCAATAAAAAATAATTTTTTCATATGCTTAAAACTGTTTATCTTCTTTTATAAAAATCTTATACTTTTATATTTTTGGTTACGTTTACGCCCGAAACTGAATGCATAATTCACAAAAAATTCGTGCGAGCCGTATGTTCCGCTCCTTATCTTCGACGTTGTCAAATCAAAGGAATAACCTATTCGTAAGCCGCTAAGCAATTCGGTTCCCAGCAATATTGCAATAGCATCCTGTACCCTATAGGTCAACCCACCCCAAAACCTGTTGTCGTAAACTATATTCGCATTTAAATCCAACTGCCAGGCAGCCAAATCAGATTTAAACAAAAATGAGGGTTGTAATTCAAACAACGGGTCGGGGAGTTTAATATTGTATCCTCCTGTCAAATAATAATGCCTTGTAAGATAATCGCCTGCACCATTATCGTCATAAACGACGGAAGCCTGATTAATATGACTAACAGAAAAACCGAGGTAATATTTGTTCGAGTACAAATAAGCGCCCATCCCAATATCAAAAGCCAACTGACTGGCATCTTGTTCCGGAATAAGGTTATCCCCGCTTTCTCCTTGCGAATCATCTCCGGTTTCCCATCCTCCAGGATTGATGTCAAAGTTATATATTCCCGGGGATATTCCTATACTTAATGTGCCAAATTTTGTAGTTATTTTATAGGAATAGTTAATATTTATCCACATATTTTTATAAAACCCTAGCTGATCGCTAATTATGTTAATACCGATTCCACTGGGTCTGTTAAAAGTTTTTATCGGCATATCGGCACTTAATACCAGTGTTTTTGGTGCTCCTTCGTATCCTACCCACTGGTAACGATTTAACAACAAGCCATTTATTGCATCCTCAGAGCCTGCATAGCCCGGGTTTACACTTAGTTTATAAAACATATAATTCGTGTATTGCGGGTCTTGCTGGCCAAGTGCTGCAAGACAGAGCAATAAATATAAATATAGAAAAACAACTGTTTTCTTCATATTCTTCTTTCATGTGGCAATTTAGCCATTTTATAGCCTGCATGCCAAAATAAAATACAATTTATTACTATTTTTTCGACAACTAAAGTATGCAAAGAACGTTTGTATTAGCGTATTATTTTAATATTCCGTCTATTTTTTGCACGTATTCAAGCCAAATTTCCGGGATTTCGTTTTGCGTTGCTTCCCAATACTCCTGCTCAGAACAAGCCAGATAAATAAATGAATCGTTTAAAGTACGGAACTGCATCCACCACTGCCCGGTTTTAATATTTCGATAAAAAACAAGCGGGTTTTCTACCTGTGCAACCTCAACTGCATGCTCCTCAAATGCTTCTTTATCTTCATGTGTATAAAAATTCTGGTTTCCCAGTCCTTCTATAAAATACCAGGCTGCCTGTGCCGCCAGTTTTATATTTATTTCGCTGCCGTTTCCGCTCACCTCAAACAAGGCCAGTGCCTTAATTCGCCGACTTAAACCGGCATATTTTGTAAGTTGGCAGATTTCCTCCCCAGTCAAACCATTGGGCAAATGTTTTTTGCCAAAGGTATCGCTATATTTTAATGTACTAAAATCAACCGCAGCAAAATCGCTGTTCCGGAATATAGATTCTGCCAGGGCAACATTGCTCCTCAACTCGCCTAACCCGACACACCTTTTTATCCCTTTTATTTTTGAAAACAATTTGGGTGAAATATAATGGCGCTGATAGCCCAATAAACTAAACTGAAAAATATCGGGGCAAGCGTTAAAAATGCGCGTTAGATAATTATCGGGCGAATGTTTTTCCACTCCTTTCTTCACATCAAGCAAAGCATCAATTATAGTAAAAGAAAAAAACTTATCTTCCCGAAATGCCTGACAAATCCCGTATCCAAAATCTTCACTTCCTCCAATAACAAGAGCCGTTACCTCCGATTCAGACAAATAACCGGTAACATCGCGCAAAGCAAGATAGTTTCCATAAGGACTGCAAGCTTGTTTCAAATCTCCCAAATCAATAATATTGACTTTCCCGGGAATGGCAAGGCTATACAATTCTTTCCGAATCGAATCCGGAATGTTAGCGGCCTCACAATCGTCGTCTCGCGTACTAAACGGAATGCCTATTATTGCAACATCTGTTTTTGAGAAATTTTTGTCATTAAGGGCACGCGTATTTTTTTCAACAACAGCCCCCAAAGTCTGCTTCCAATTCTGTCGCGAATTTTCAGCAAACATCGAAAAATTAACAGCATCGAAGTAAAGGTTCAGCTCCATTTTTTTTACCAAAAATAAAGGCAAATGACGAAAACACCTGCCTTTTATATCTTATTTTTTTGATTTACGTTTCGTTTTTGGTGCCGGGGTTTCTATTATCTTCATACAATCGTCGAAACTCAAATCTTCGGCAACTGTTTTCTTTGGTATTTTAAAATTCTTCTTCTTGTATTTAATATATGGTCCCCACCTTCCGTTTAAAACCTGAAGATCAGCATCTTCTTCAAATACTTTTATTACGGCCTTTCTGTCTTTTTCGCGCTTTGCTTCTATTAATTCAATCGCGCGATCAAGTTCTACCGAGTAAGGGTCATCTTCTTTTCCAAGCGAAACGAATTTATTGTTATGCCTCACGTAAGGGCCAAACCTACCGATTGAAACCGTAACTTTTTTCTCTTCGTAATCGCCCAGTTCACGGGGCAGCTTAAACAGGTCAAGTGCTTCTTCCAGAGTGATTGTATCAATATGTTGCCCCGAACGCAGGCTTGAGAACTGAGGTTTCTCTTCATTTTCTTCTGATGTTTCGCCAAGTTGCGCCATTGGCCCAAAGCGGCCAATCCGTACCGATACCTGCTTCCCTGTTTTCGGGTCGGTTCCCAGGATGCGCTCTCCTTTCGAGCGTTCTGCATTTTGCGTAGCATCATCAACCCGTGCATGAAACGGTTTATAAAAGGTATCAATCATTTTGTTCCATACTTTCCTTCCGGCAGCAATGGCATCGAATTCTTTTTCAACGTTAGCCGTAAAGTTGTAATCCATAATCTGGTCGAAATTCTTAACCAGAAAATCATTTACGACCATACCAATATCGGTAGGAGAAAGTTTATTTTTTTCCGCTCCTGTAATTTCAGTTTTTACTTCCTCTTTTATTTCTCCGTCTTTTAACTGAAGGGTTTGATATTTTCGTTCTGTTCCTAATCTTTCTTCTTTTACCACATAATTACGATTCTGAACGGTTGTAATTGTCGGGGCATAAGTCGACGGGCGCCCGATCCCTAATTCTTCCAAACGTTTCACGAGCGAAGCCTCGGTATAACGTGCCGGACGTTGCGAAAAACGCTCAACGGCTTTAACTTTATTCATGCAAAGTGCATCGTTTACCTGTAACGGCGGTATAATTCTTTCTTTGTCCCCGTTTTTAGCCGGCTCTTCGTCGGTTGACTCAATATATACACGCAGAAAACCATCGAAGATGATCACCTCTCCATTGGCCACAAACTTTTCTGGAGCGTTTGAAATATCAATGGTTACGGTAGTCCGCTCAAGTTGTGCATCGGCCATTTGCGAAGCAATTGTACGTTTCCATATCAAATCATAAAGACGCTGCTCCTGAGCACTTCCGTCAACGGCTTCATTTTCCATATAAGTAGGCCGGATGGCTTCGTGCGCTTCCTGCGCTCCTTTCGATTTTGTTTTGAATTTCCGGATCTTTACATATTTTTCGCCATGCAGTTCTTCAATTTTCTTTCGCGAAGTATTTAATGCCAAGCTCGACAGGTTTACCGAATCGGTACGCATGTAGGTTATTTTCCCGCTTTCGTACAGACGCTGGGCTACCGACATGGTTTGCGACACAGAGAACCCCAGCTTCCGGCTTGCTTCCTGCTGCAGGGTAGAAGTTGTAAACGGTTGAGCAGGACTCCTTTTCCCCGGTTTTTTAACCACATCGCTTACTGTAAAGTCGGCGCTTTTACATTTTTCAAGAAAAGCTTCAGCTTCTTCCTTTGTTTTAAAACGTTTCGAGAGTTCGGCCTTTAGTTTGGAAGTATCCCCACTTTTATCGGTTACATAAAAGACTGCGGTTACACGAAAAGCCGATTCGCTTTTGAATACCCTGATTTCGCGTTCGCGCTCAACAATGAGCCGTACGGCTACCGACTGCACACGCCCTGCCGACAGCGATGGCTTTACCTTTTTCCAAAGCACCGGCGAAACTTCGAACCCTACAATACGGTCTAAAACCCGACGAGCCTGTTGGGCATCAACAAGATTATTGTCGATATTACGGGGTTCCTGTATAGCGCGGGTTATTGCATCTTTTGTTATTTCATGAAAGACAATACGCTTTGTTCTTTCCGGATTGAGCTTCAATACTTCCGAAAGATGCCAGGCAATAGCTTCCCCTTCACGGTCTTCATCGGAAGCGAGCCAAACCGTTTCAGCACCCTTTGCCATTTTTTTCAGCTCCGCTACAATTTTTTTCTTGTCCGGGGTTACAACATATTTGGGTCGATAATTATTATCAATATCAATTCCAAAATCTTTCTTCTCCAAATCCCTTACATGCCCCATACTAGAGGTAACACTATAGCCCTCTCCCAGAAATCGCTCAATGGTTTTAGCCTTGGCAGGGGACTCAACAATTACAAGATTCTTTTGCATACGCTCACCGGTCTTTTCAAAAATTATTGCAAATTAAAGCAATTCAAAAGCTAAGTTCAAAATTTAATGCCCGTTTTTTCGAAATATTAAAAGAGCCTTAAATTCACATCAGTCAAAAATCATGGTTCTTTAAGCTAATGTTTATTCTTCTGCGATTGTCAAAAGCCTTTAATGCATAATCATTGTAGAAACATTTTAAATTATTTACTTTGTTACGTTCATTTTTGGGTTTAACTTAATGTACACCTACATTTGTAAACTCTGAAATAAAAAGAAACACTTAAATACGATTAGATTATGAGCAATTTTTTTACAGCTTCTATTGGAAGGAAGTTTGTGATGAGCCTGTCAGGACTATTCCTGCTGTTGTTCGTTGCTGTTCACCTGGGCCTGAACCTGTTATTGATTTTTGATGACAGTGGCGATTTGTTTAACATGGGTGCGCATTTTATGGCGACCAACCCATTAATCAAAATTATGGAACCCATTCTGGGACTTGGGTTCGTAATCCACATCCTGTGGTCGTTTTCCGTTGAATACCAAAACTGGAAAGCACGCCCGGTAAAGTTCACCCAAAGAAAAACCAAAGGAGTAAGTTCCTGGGCATCCAGAAATATGCTGGTATTGGGAGCTTTAGTATTGGTTTTTTTAGCAATTCACATTATGAATTTTTTCGTTAAGATTAAATTCACTGGAGATCCCTTACTTACAGAAACAACCGTAAACGGGGTACAGATGGAAAACACTTACGCCCTGGTTTCCGGAGCTTTTAACAATCCTGCCCTTGCAATCCTGTACGTTATTGGTGGCATTTTATTAGGAATTCACCTTTCACACGGATTCTGGTCAGCTTTTCAAACTTTAGGATTGAATAACAAATACTGGTTGAAAAGATGGCAGGTAATCGGGCAAATTTATGCCATTATTGTAGCGGTTGGCTTTGCCATTATTCCGCTTTACTTCATGTTGGGATTGAACAATTAAAAAGAAAAGAATTATGAGCATATTAAATAGTAAAATACCGGAAGGGCCTTTAGCTGACAAATGGAAAAAACACAAAGCTGCCATTAAAGTTGTTAGCCCTGCCAACAAACGAAAATTAGAAATTATTGTTGTAGGAACCGGACTGGGAGGTGCATCTGCAGCAGCTTCGTTAGCCGAATTAGGATACCAGGTAAAAACATTTTGCTACCAGGACAGCCCGCGACGCGCACACTCAATTGCAGCTCAGGGCGGAATAAATGCAGCAAAAAACTACCAAAACGATAACGACTCGGTTTTCAGATTGTTTTACGATACCATAAAAGGAGGAGACTATCGTGCACGCGAAGCAAACGTTTATCGTTTGGCAGAAGTTTCTCCAAATATTATTGACCAGTGCGTTGCACAAGGCGTACCTTTTGGCCGCGAATACGGGGGTTTGCTCGACAACCGCTCATTCGGAGGAGTATTGGTTAGCCGTACATTCTACGCCCGCGGACAAACCGGGCAGCAATTGTTGCTGGGAGCCTACCAGGCACTAAACCGCCAGATTGCCAAAGGAAATGTAGAAAACTACAACCGTCATGAAATGCTTGACCTTGTTAAAATTGACGGGAAAGCCCGCGGAATTATTGCCCGTGATATGGTTACCGGCGAAATTAAACGTTTCGGAGCACATGCCGTGGTTATTGCAACCGGTGGTTACGGAAACGTGTTCTTCCTGTCGACTAACGCCATGGGAAGTAACGGTTCGGCTGCATGGCAATGCTACAAAAAAGGCGCTTTCATGTCAAATCCTTGTTTTGTACAAATCCACCCGACCTGTATCCCGGTTCACGGAGACCAGCAATCGAAGCTGACACTTATGTCGGAATCGCTGCGTAACGACGGCCGTGTTTGGGTACCAAAAAAGAAAGAAGATGCAATAAAACTACAAAAAGGCGAAATCGGGCCGAATGACATTCCTGACGAAGACCGCGATTTCTATCTCGAAAGAAGATATCCTTCATACGGAAACCTTGTTCCACGCGACGTGGCTTCGCGTGCAGCCAAAGAACGCTGCGATGCAGGTTTTGGTGTAAACGCCGAAGGAAAAGCTGTTTTCCTTGATTTTAAATATGCTATAGACCGATTAGGAAAAGATGTAATTGCCGCACGTTACGGAAACTTATTCCAGATGTACGAAAAAATTACCGACGTTGATCCGTATAAATTCCCGATGATGATTTTCCCGGCCATTCACTATTCAATGGGCGGTACATGGGTTGATTACAACTTAATGACAACGATTCCCGGATTATATGCAATCGGCGAAGCCAACTTCTCGGACCACGGAGCAAACCGACTCGGCGCATCAGCATTAATGCAAGGACTGGCCGACGGCTATTTCGTTCTTCCTTATACGATTGGAGACTACCTGGCTGACGAAATCATGACACCAAAAACCGACATTAATGCTCCTGAATTTAAAGCAGCTGAAAAAGCAGTAACAGACCGTATCGAAAAACTTTACAATATTAAAGGCTCGAAACCGGTTGACTACTTCCACAAGCGTCTTGGACATGCCATGTGGGAATATGTTGGGATGGCCCGTAATGCAGAAGGCCTGAAAAAAGCCATTGAAGAGATAAAAGCCATACGCGAAGAGTTCTGGAAAGATGTTCGCATTCCCGGAGAACTGGACAACCTTAACCCGGAACTTGAAAAAGCCGGACGTGTTGCCGACTTCCTTGAAATTGGAGAATTAATGGCACATGATGCCTTAGACCGGAATGAATCGTGCGGAGGCCACTTCCGCGAAGAATCAGCAACCGAAGAAGGTGAAGCAAAACGTAATGATGAAAGCTTCGCTTATGTTTCCTGCTGGGAATATAAAGGAGAAGGCAAAAATCCGGAAATGCATAAAGAAGATTTGGTTTTTGAGAATGTGAAATTAACACAACGTTCTTATAAATAATCAGGTTGGAATTAATCTAAAATCTTAAAAAAATGGCTGATAAAATATTAAAAGAACTCAAAATAAAAGTCTGGAGGCAAAAAAACGCCAAAGCCAAAGGAAAATTTGAAACATACCTTATCAATAATATTTCCACCGGGTCTTCTTTTCTGGAAATGTTGGATATACTGAATAACGACCTGATTGAAAAAGGAATAGACCCGATTGCTTTTGACCACGATTGCCGCGAAGGAATTTGCGGAACATGTAGCTTATACGTAAACGGACATCCTCACGGACCGGATACAGAAGTTACTACATGCCAATTGCACATGCGCAAGTTTAAAGATGGCGAAACCATTACCATTGAACCCTGGCGTGCACGTGCATTCCCGGTAATCAAAGATTTAGTGGTTGACCGTAGTGCTTTCGAAAAAATCCTGCAAGCCGGAGGTTTTGTTTCGGTTAACACCGGAGGTATTCCGGATGCCAATGCAATTCCGGTAGCCCGCGAAGATGCAGAAGAAGCAATGGACGCAGCAGCTTGTATTGGTTGTGGAGCTTGTGTTTCGGCTTGTAAAAATGCTTCGGCAATGTTGTTTGTGTCGGCAAAAGTTTCGCACCTTGCCAAACTACCACAAGGAAAAGTGGAAGCTCAAAAACGTGCAATGGACATGGTAGCCAAAATGGACGAACTTGGTTTTGGCGGATGTACCAATACCCGCGCCTGTGAAGCCGAGTGCCCGAAAAGTATTTCGATTACAAACATCGCACGCCTGAACCGTGAATATCTAAAATCGAGGTTAAGCAAATAGAAGCGATTGTTAATAACTATACAAAAAAGGCTCTTTCCGAACAGAAAGAGCTTTTTTTTGCCACTTAATTCACAACAAACTGTGCATAAGTTGTCGATGCGAACGGCACATTTTGAATCTTAAATTCTGTAAATTCGCAGAAAACTTATAGATCTATGCCATATAGAAGATTACCCACAACAGACAAGGCACGTCTGCGCGCACTTGAAACAGCTATAAATAAGGTCAATGAGGTTGACGAACAAGATATTCCATTCGCAAAACATTTCATAGGCGAACTAAAAAATACAAAAACCCGTTTCGAAAATCTGTTAAAACATTACGAATGGAACATTCAACAACAATCGGAAAATAACAACCCGCATAAAACATCAATGGAAACTGCCCGGATGTATCTTTCTCATTTCATACAGGTGTTTTACCTGGCCTGCGAAAGAAAAGAAATTGGAGAAGGAATAAAATTTTACGGGAAACTCTGTGAACTAGAGGGAAAATTACCTCCGCTAAATACATCAGACGAAATAATTGAATGGGGAGAAATAATTGTAGAAGGCGAACAAAACAGAATAAGACAGGGAGGAAACCCAATCTACTGCCCTTCTATTGCGGTTGTAAAATGCAAACTGGAAGACTATAAAGATGTTGCCATATTTCAGCAAAACCTGAAAAGAAATACAGCACGAGCATTAGACAAAATGCAGGAATTGCGTAAATCGACAAATGATTTTATTGCCCAGTTATGGACCGAAATTGAAAGCCAGATTGAAAAAGAAGTTGCTTCGCCGGAACAAAAACGGGAAAAAGCAGAAGAATATGGCATTGTATATGTATTGCGCAGAAAAGAAAGAAAAGAGTTAGAAAAATTAACCCAGGTTGAAGAAATCATTGTAGAAACTCAACCCGAAACAAAAGAAAAAGAAACAACTACTGAAATAAAAGAAGAAATCAGGGAAAAAGCCCCCAAAGAGCTCTTGGAAATAATAACAAGGAAACCCCAAAAAGAAAAACCGCAAGCAAAAGAGCTGACCGAAATCCTACCGGAAAAACCTAAAAGAAAGCCCCAAAAAGCAGCCATAAGAAAACACAAGCCAGAGGTCATCCAGCAGGATTTATTTTTCCAGCTCGGATAAAAAAACATAAAACATCGCTTGTCATGATCCGTAAATTTTTGTTATTTCTTTTACTATCGCTATTCCTTTCCACAACAACTTTTGCTCAAAAATATGCGCTTGTAATACATGGAGGAGCAGGTGCCATGTCGAAAGAAAAAATGAGCAATAAAATACAATCGGACTACAAAAACAAACTAAACGAAGCGCTGGAAACAGGCGAAAAAATGTTGAAGGAAGGAGCTACTGCTGTTGATGTTGTGGTAAGTGTTATCAATGTTCTGGAAGATTCCCCGCTTTTTAATGCCGGGAAAGGAGCTGTTTTCACCCACGACGGAATCAATGAACTCGACGCCTCAATTATGGAAGGAAAAACATTAAATGCCGGAGCTGTTGCCGGAGTACAAGACATAAAAAATCCGATAACCGCAGCCCGCGAAGTAATGAGTAACTCAGTACATGTGATGCTAAGTGGCAAAGGCGCTTCAGAATTTGCAAAAAAACAGGGACTGGAAATCGTCCCTAACAAATATTTCTTTACCGAAAAACGTTATCAATCGCTACAAAAGCTTCAAAAAAAAGAACGCAAACGCACAACAAAAGACAATATGGGAACAGTGGGTTGCGTGGTTCTTGACCAGCATGGAAACCTCTGTGCCGGAACTTCAACCGGAGGAATGACCAACAAAAGATACGGACGTATTGGCGACTCGCCGATAATAGGAGCTGGCACTTATGCCAATAACAAAACCTGTGCGGTTTCATGTACCGGACATGGCGAATACTACATCCGACTAGGATTTGCCCGCGACATATCGGCAATGATGGAATACAAAAAACTCAGCGTTGCCCAATCCTGCAAAAAAGAAATTAAAAAATTAACCCGGCTAAAAGGAACCGGCGGGGTTATCGCTGTCGACCGAAAAGGCAATATTGCCATGGATTTTAACACCCCGGGCATGTTTCGCGGCTACATAAAATCGAATGGAGAAAAGAAAATAGCTATTTTCCGATCAAAATAAAAAATCGAGGATAAAATAACACATCCCATCAATTCCGGACAAAATTACCAGGCGCTGTATCATTCATGTTCCTGCTCTTTTTTTGCAAAGCAATTGCTTCTCCCGGTTTTCTTTCTTTATCAGAAATAACAATACGGCAACTACCAGCAAGCCAACGACAGCAGCATAGGAACTGTCTTGTGTTGAACCAAATTCCTCAAATTTAGGATTAATCATTTCATTAGAAATCAGAAAAGAAACAATCACAGCCAGTGCATTATTAATAAAATGCCCGACAACAGGCAACCACATAGAACCACTCCAAACCAGCAGGTAACCAAACAACGCACCCAAAAAAAGGCGGGGAACAAAACCATAAAACTGAAAATGAATGGCACTAAACAATGTTGCCGAAATCCATATTCCCCAATGCGTATTGCAGGTCATACGGGTAAATATCCGCTGTATTACACCACGAAACAACAACTCTTCGCCAATAGCCGGCAACAAGGCAATCATAAAAATATTGAAAAACAAAGCCGGAATTGTTTTAACATTTAAAAAGGCTTCGGTAATCCGGGAAGCATTGTCTTCGGCATTCCTCATACTTTCTTCGATCCCCGACATCCAGCCCGGCAAACTCATGTTGCTATTCCATTCGGACAAAAGGTTAATAAACGGAAGGATAAAAATCATCAAAATAATTACAGCTAAAATGCCAGAAGCACTCACCTTTTTATTAAGATGCAGGTATTCAAAAGAATTGCCTAAAAATAAATACCCCAAAAGCAAAGAAGAAACAATAAAAAGCCCGATGGCCTGTATCGTCTGAAAATATTTTAAGATGGTTATTGACTCAGGATTACCAACATCTATCCCGTTTCTCAGGCATTGCAAAGATTCAAATCCAAACACAGGGATTGCAATAACAACTGCAAAAAACATAAATACCAACAGACATACGACCACTACTGATGCTGAAAAAAGAAGTTGGGGTAAAGGATCCATACCCCGAAATGCTTTAAATGCCATCTTATATTTTTTTTGAACAAAGATAGAAGAAAAAGAAAGGAGGAAAAAGATAGCAAACAGAGATTTCCACAAAAGAAAAACAAAAAATCGTTCAGAAAATAAAAAATAAGGTACTAATTTTAGCTTTTCAAAAACTGATAAAATTTAAATAAATGAAAAACTTAATTGTTGTAGTTCTTCTGATGTCTTTATTTGCCTGTACACAACAGGAAAAAAAAACGGCACAACTCATTCCTGCCGATAATTTCAAAAAAGAAGTTGACGGCAAACCCGTGAACCTGTACACTTTAAAAAACAACAAAGGGATGGTTACCCAGATAACCAATTACGGAGGAAAAGTAGTTAATTTATGGGTGCCGGACAAAGATGGCAACTTTGGAGATGTTGTATTGGGTTTTAATACCATTGATGAATACCTGACAACCAACGAGATTTATTTTGGAGCGTTAATTGGCCGATATGGCAACCGTATTGCCGAAGGACAGTTTTCAATAGAAGAAACAACCTATACTCTTGCCCAAAATGATGGGCCAAATTCACTGCACGGAGGAATAAAAGGATACAACAAAGTGGTATGGGACGCCGAACAACCTGATGAGCAAACACTTATTTTAACTTATCATTCGCCTGACGGGGAAGAAGGATTTCCGGGGAACTTAGATATAAAAGTAAAATACCAACTAACACAAAACAACGGGCTAAAAATTGAATACCGGGCAACAACCGACAAAGCCACTCCTGTAAACCTGACCAACCATTCGTTTTTCAACCTTAGTGGTGCAGGAAACGGCACAATAAAAGATCACCTCGTTCAGATTAACGCCGATGCCTACACTCCGGTAGATGAACATTTAATACCTACCGGAGAAATTGCACCGGTAGAAGGAACGCCTATGGATTTCAGGCAGCTAACTGCTGTAGGCAAACGCATTTCCGACAACTTTGAACAACTAAAACGGGGAAACGGATACGACCACAACTGGGTGCTAAACAGAGGAAAAAGCCTTTTTGAAGCAGCAAAGGTTAAAGAGCCACAAACAGGCAGGATAATGAAAGTTTTCACAAACGAACCCGGCATACAGTTTTATACCGGCAATTTCCTTAACGGGAAAGTAAAAGGCAAAGAAGGAGTGCCTTACCTGTTTAGAGGAGCCCTTTGTCTGGAAACACAACATTTCCCGGACAGCCCTAACAAACCGGAATTTCCATCCACCATTCTGGAGCCTGGAAAAGAATACTACTCAGTTTGTATCTACGAATTTAGCACAACCAAGGAAGCAAATTAGTATTATAAATCCTGATTTACCGGGCATTAAAACCATACGCGAAAAAAGAAACGGAACAACATATTGGTTTGTTTGGATGAAAAGAAACAAATAAAAATCACACTAACGAATAAAAACAAACGAACCGAAAAAGGCACTAAAAACACTGAATTCTAGAATTGACAAGTCAATTTTCGTTCAGTGTTTTTTTTGAATAAAATAATTTTTATTTTTAGACATGCTACTTAAAAAATAGCTAAAATTAGAAACAATATAGCTAAAAATTAATGCAGAGCAACTTGCTTTTTTGTATAATTATCCCCCAAAAAAATTATTATGGGGAGATAAAACATTTCAAACGTCGGAAAAACTAAACCAGAAGAAATCCTGAATAGAACTTAAACAAACTTTTTTATTTCCTAAATCTCTTCTTTAGTTCTCATCCGGACAAATTTTATTGGTTGTTTTTATGAAATTTAAAAGTTACATACTTCTCTGCCTCTGCCTCTTGTTTTTTAAATCAAAAGGCGGGAATAATGTTCAATTTTTTAATCTGAATGAAAAATACGGAATCTCAATCCGTGAAACCAACCAGGTTTGCGAAGACAAAAACGGTTTTATATGGGTATCGTCGAAAATGGGAATACTCCGTTATTCCAGAAGCGACGTACGAATTTATCATCTGCCTTACAAAAATCTGGATATACTGACAGTAAAGTTAGAATATGCCCATAACGCGTTATTTGCTTACACCGATAACGGACAAATATTTAAATACAACCCTATTCTGGATAAATTCGAGATTCTTATTAACTTATGCGAAAAACTTCGCAATAATTTTCTGTATAACTGCAAAATACTTTGTAACAATTCTGCAAACTTATGGATATCTACTTCGATGGGACTGTTTCGTTTTTCAAAAAAAACAGGATTAAAAAAATTATTAGACAGCGAAAGCATTAATCACATTGAATGGAAAGACAATAACCATTTTTTTCTTGCCATAAAAGGACGAATAAAAACCTTTAATATTGCTGATGGCACAAATAAAGATTATTACAAGATACCTGAAAAAGATATCAATATTATTTCTTTAAAATACAATCAGGCAACCGGCAACCTTTGGATAGGCACCTTAAGCCGGGGCTTGTATGTAATAAAAAATAAATTGGGGAGATTAAAACTTAATCATATTCAGCAAATCCCCAGCCAGCCTGTTCGTGCAATCGAAAATATTTCAGATACTACCATGTTCATAGGAGTCGACGGGCAGGGACTTTGGGAAATAAACAAATATAAACAACAGGTTTTAAATGTTTATAAAGAAGATATCGACAATCCGAATGCCTTAAAAGGAAACGGGGTATACGATATTTATTGCGATAAAAATAACCGAATTTGGATATGCACCTATAGCGGAGGAGTCTCTTTTTTAGAAAAAGCCAACCCGGCAATAAAACAAATTAAGCATATTGCCAACAATCACAACTCTCTTGTTAATGACAATGTAAATGATGTGCTCGAAGATTCTTTTGGTAATTTATGGTTTGCCACAAATAACGGAATTAGTATTCTAAATGTAAAAGATGAGAAATGGAAGACTCTTTTTAAAAACAACAACATTCATGCACGTGTTTTTCTGACGCTTTGTGAAGACAAGCAGGGAAATATATGGGCAGGAACATATTCTTCGGGCGTATATCTGATTAATGCAAAAACAGGAAGATTACAAAAACATTTAAATATTGAAAATACAAATGGAAAAATACAAAGTAACTTTGTTTTTGATATTATAAATGACGACACCGGAAACATATGGTGGGGAGGAGTAGACAGCGACCTGATTTACTATAATACAAAACAAGATACAATTAAGTCGTTTAAAAATATAACGGTAAAAAAATTGTATAACTACAGCCCGGAAAAATTATTAATTTGCACCACTTATGGCCTACTGCTCTTTGACAAAAACACCGGAAAAAATGATATCCTGGTAAAACACTGCCTAGTTTATGACATTTTTCTGAAAGATGGCATAATGTGGCTGTGTACCAGCGGAAACGGGGTTATTCGTTACAACCCCCAAACCAGGGAAGAAAAACATTTTACGGTTGAATCCGGGCTTCCATCAAATTTTATAACAAGCATACAGTATGCTGACGGTTATTTTTGGATTGGCACAGAACAAGGCCTTTGCCGGCTAAACGAACACGACAAATCCGTTTCTACATTTAATGCATTATCTGCACTAAACAATGTTTCATTTAATCCGGGGGCACGCCATTTATCAAAAAACGGAAATTTAATATATGGCACCAACAAAGGTGCATTAATGTTCAACCCCAGGGAAATACAACCTGCCCGTGACAAAGGAAGAATCTTCATTCAGGAACTAACAATATCAGGCCGATCGATACGGGAAACTGAAACACCGGATCTCTCATCGCCATTAGACAGCTTAAACAAACTCTCCCTGAAATATTTTCAGAACACAATCAGCCTGGAGATGCTGCCCATAGGAATAACATCGCAAGGGGCAAAATTTTCATGGAAACTGGATGGATTGGATGAAGAATGGAGCATTCCTTCCACCAACAGGATTCTCTCTTATTCCAATATCGCCAGCGGAACTTATACTTTACATATAAGAATGTATGACAGCTCAACATCAAAAATATTAGCAGAAAGAACAATCCGTTTAAATATAATTCCCCCGTTCTGGAAAACACTTTGGTTTAAAATTCTTACTTTAATTGTTGTAGCAGGAATTGCCTTTTTCTCATTATTATACTATATAAATCATTTAAAAAAGGTGCATTCCGAAGAGAAAATTCGTTTTTTTGCCAATACCGCACACGATATGCGCACTTCCTTAACCCTTATCAACGGGCCTATTGAGGAATTAAACAAAGAAACAAACCTGTCAGAAAAAGGGCTCCATTTTCTGCATCTTGCCACCGAACAGGCTCATCGCTTATGGAAAGTAGTTAACCAGTTAATGGATTTCCAAAAAGCAGATATCGGAAAAGAACATATTTTGCTTTCAGTAGGAGATCTGGTTAAAATAGTGGAGAACAGGATAATGATGTTTGAATCTTATGCCGGCAGTAAAAATATTGATATAAAATTTTCATCCAATGTATCAAATTTTATTACAGCTGTTGATGAAACAATCATTGATAAAATTGTAGATAACCTGGTCTCTAACGCCATAAAATATTCACACCCCGACTCAAAAATAAAGGTAAAACTACAATGCGCTCCCGAGAAATGGGTACTTAAAGTAAAAGACTACGGCATAGGAATAAGCAAAAAAGCACAACGACAGTTATTTAAAGAATATTATCGTGCAGAAAACGTTATTAATGCCAAAATAGTAGGATCGGGAATAGGGCTACTTCTGGTGAAAAATTATGTAACGCTACATGGCGGAAAAATTACCTGCCACAGCCAGTTAAATACAGGTGCCACATTCCAAATAATTATGCCGGTAAAAAAAGTAAACCTTTCGAGCAGCAAACCACAAACCGCATTTTCCAAAGATCCACTGCCAGTAATAGCCCAACAGGAATTCAGCCCTTCGGCATTAAAAGATGAAGCTGAAACATATCCGTTAAAAATGAAAGTCTTAATTGTTGAAGACAACGAATATTTACGGGAATTCTTAAAATCGGCAATGGAACCACAATTCCGGATTTACCAGGCAGAAGACGGATTGCAGGCCTGGGAACTCATAAAAAAACAAACACCAGACATGGTCGTTTCGGATATTATGATGCCCCATATGGATGGATTCGAATTATGTAAAAAAATAAAATCCACCTACGAAACTTCGCACCTGCCGGTAATATTGCTAACCGCCCTCTCGGGCAGGACAGAACAATTGCAGGGCTTGGGACTGGGGGCCGACGACTACCTCACCAAACCTTTCGACGTATCTATCCTCAGGCAGCGAATAAGAACTGTTGTACAAAACCGCGAAACGGTTCGCGAAAAAACATTAAAAATTCACTCGCAGGAAGACACGGTAATCTCCGGCAATGAGCTAAACGATAAATTCTTAAAACAAATGCTGAAAGTTGTAAACAACAACATGGCAACCCCCCAATTCTCAAAAAACGATTTTGCCCGGACGATGAACGTAAGCCCCTCATTATTGTACAAAAAAGTAAAAGCATTAACCAACCTCTCGCCAACCGACTTTATAAAAACAGTAAGACTAAAACATGCCCGGGAACTGTTACAACAAAAAAAATACAACATAACAGAGATAAGCGAGCTGTGCGGATTTTCCAGTGTTGGTTATTTTAGCACTGTTTTCAGAAAACATTATGGGAAATCCCCAAGCCAGATTGTAGGGTAATGCAGATTAAATAAAACAACTCTCTTTCCTTATCTGAAATCAGGTATCCCGGATTATTATTCTGAGAAGACAATCAAAAAAACACACAACACCCTAGCGAACAACAACATACAAAATATATCCCAAATTAAAAATCAAATATCCCAAATTAAAAACCAGAATCATTTGTTCCTTCTATTTTTGATATCGAAAAGGTATGATTTAAGAATACCTGTATAAAACGAATATCTGCTTAAACGAAAAAATAGGATGCGAAAAAGAGCCTTAATTCAGGTTTTATCCGGGATTATCCTTTTTTCAGGAGGTGCATTATTTAATGCTTGTAATTTTTCTGCGAATTCGGAAAAGCCCAAGTTTGTAACCGACAGTATGGTTGCCCACTTTGATAATTTCACCTACAAGGGAGAAGATGATTTTTATAAAAAAAACACGTTGCCCGGTGAAGATTATTTCTATAATCCCATTCTTCCCGGCTGGTACTCCGATCCAAGCCTCTGTACCAACGGGGAAGATTATTTCATGGTAACCTCAACTTTTTCTTATTTTCCGGGAGTTCCTTTATTTCATAGTAAGGACTTACTTAACTGGAAACAAATCGGTCATATATTAAATCGTCCCGAACAATTGCCACTTGACGGGCAAAAAGTAAGTGAAGGAATTTTTGCGCCTACAATTCGCTACAATCCTCACAACCAAACCTACTACATGATTACAACAAATATTCATAGCGGAAACTTCTTCGTAAAAACCAAAGATCCTTTTGGCAAATGGTCCGACCCGGTTTGGCTGCCCAATGTGCACGGCATAGACCCTTCTTTCTTTTTCGACGACAATGGAAAAGCATATATTGTAAATAACGACGAACCGGATGGAGGATCGACTTACAACGGGCATCGTGCGATACGGATTATCGAATTTGATGTAAAAACAGATAAAACCATAGGTAGCGGCAAAATACTGATAAACGGAGGCGTTAACCTGTCAACAAAACCCATATGGATTGAGGGGCCTCATCTGTATAAAATAAATGGCAATTACTTGCTAATGTGTGCTGAAGGGGGAACCGGGAGGAATCATCGCGAAGTAATTTTTAAAGGCAATTCTCCGATGGGAAAATTCGTTCCCTGGTGCAAAAACCCGATACTTACTCAAAAAGACCTTGCTCCGGAAAGGCCTCTGCCAATTACCTGTGCCGGACATGCCGACCTCATTCAAAAAGATAACGGCCAGTGGTGGGCCGTATTTTTAGCCTGTCGGCCCATTGACAACCGTTTCGAAAATCTCGGCCGTGAAACATTTCTGATGCCTGTTCGCTGGAGCGAAGACGGCCTACCTTTTATAACCCAGGAAAATGAAATCATTCCCCGAATTATTCGAATGGAAGGAGTAAAAAGAAACTCCGGGATTACTTTCGGAAATTTTGAAAAGAACGATGATTTTTCGTCCGCTGAACTAGGAATGGACTGGATGACACTAAGGGGAAATGCACAAAATTTCTACTCACTAACCGATAATCCGGGATTTCTTACCCTGAAATGTGCACCTATAGCTTCAAACGAATTGCAAACACCGGCATATATTGGCCGCCGGTTGCAACATCATAAATTTGAATGCACAACAACGATGTATTTTTCTCCTCATTCCGAAACAGAATCTGCCGGAATGCTGCTAATGAAAGATGAAGAACATCAATATCTACTGGTGGTTGAAAAGAAAAACAACAAGCTACAGGAGGTTTGTGTCAAAAAAATAAGATCGGGAAGTATCGAAAAAATTCGCTCCCGGGATATAAAACGTTTCGATGAGCCGGTAAAATTAAAAATAAGCTCCGATGGCTGTCATTTTAACTTTTACTATGCCCACGGAAACCAAAAATGGAACTTATTAGCCGATAAGGTTAATGCTGCTTATCTATCAACGAATCAGGCCTCCGGATTTACCGGAACAACAATTGGCCTATACGCCTCTTCCTGCACTTATAAATTTAATTAGCACATTATTAGAAATTATTAACCATTAAAACTATAACCTTATGAATAACAAAAAAATGAGCAGAAATTCTGCCTTTCATTTAATTCTTCAATGCATTGGGGCATATCCGTAAAGGCCTAAAAATCAATGTGATTTTTAGCCTCTACCAATGAATGAACTAAACCCCGGACTTACGGGATAATAAAAACAGGAACCTTTTTTTATCTCATAAAAATTAGACCTTTTTTATCAAACTAATTTGAAAATAATGAAACGAATCAAACCAACACCTAAAAAAAATACCTCATTTCAAAAAAAGAGGTATCACAGGCAACAAAGAAAAGTTATTCCGGTACTCCTCTTTCTGCTTGCAATGCCATTTCTTGCAATGGCTCAAAATATAATGGTAAAGGGGAAGGTAACAACAACTAGCGGCGAACCTTTACCTGGCGTTAACATCATCGTTGTAGGAACAACACAGGGTACTATTACTGATATTGACGGCAACTACTCTCTTGAAGTTCCCGGAAATACTAAATTGAAATTCAATTTTATCGGTTTTACCCCAAAAGAAATACAAATAAACAACCGTAAAATCATTAATGTAATCTTAAAAGAAGACATACAGTCACTTGAAGAAGTTGTTGTAGTTGGTTACGGACAAATGAAACGCAGCGACCTTACCGGTTCGGTAGTGTCGGTTTCGAGCGATGCCGTAGAAAAATCGGTAACAACATCTATCGATCAGGTTTTACAAGGACGTGCTGCCGGAGTTCAAATACAGCAAAACAGTGGAGCTCCCGGAGCAAGTAGCTCAATACGTATTCGCGGAATAAACTCCTTAAATGCATCGAATGAGCCTATTTTTGTGGTTGACGGAGTTATTATTGATGGCTCTTCCAATTCTAACACCGATAATGTATTGTCGTCGATTAACCCTGCCGACATTGTTTCAATGGACATATTAAAAGATGCATCGGCAACTGCAATTTACGGGTCGCGCGCTGCTAACGGAGTTATTATTATTACGACCAAAAAAGGAAAAGCAGGCATGGCTTCAATTTCATACAATGGCTACATTGGATGGCAGCAGATGCCTAAAAAACTCGATTTATTAAATCTTAGAGAATATGCTACCCTAAAAAACGAACGTGCAGCATTAGGTTTGGTTAATTACGATGATAATTTTGTTCGTCCCGATTTATTGGGAGAAGGAACAGATTGGCAAGATGAATTATTTACTAACGCAATGATGCATAGTAATAACTTATCTATTTCTGGAGGTAATGAAAAAAATACCTATGCTCTTGGTATTGGTTATTTAGACCAAGAAGGTATTGCAATTGGTTCTAATTTCGATCGTTTTAACTTAAGAGGAAGTTTTGATTCAAAAATAAGGAAATTTTTCAAAGTAGGAGCTAGCTTTGCATTCCATAATTCAAAACAAAAAACGACTGTTTCCGATGAATCGTTAATAAAGGTTGCTTTAAAACAAACGCCTAATGTTGCTGTGCGTAATGCCGATGGGTCTTTCGATGGCCCGGATACCGACCAGTATGTACAAACCAACCCTGTTGCTATGGCAATGCTTGTTGATAACCGAAACGAAAAAATGGGAATTCGGGGCAATACTTATGCCGAAATAACTCCTTTTAAAGGACTTACATTTAAAACCGAATATTCTTTCGACTATGGCGTTACAAATACTTATAAATTTACTCCGTCATACAAATTTGGAGCAATAACAAACGATACCCGAAAAGGTGAACGTTCAAAATCGTACAGTAAATATTGGGCCTGGCGAAATGTGCTTACCTACAATAATACATTTGCCGACATACATAATGTTACATTTATGTTAGGACAGGAAATGCAGGAATCGTACTGGGATTATCTTTACGGCTCTCGTACCGGTTATTTAACCAACGGAGCTACTGACCTAGATTTAGGAGATGAAACAACTGCAACAAACTCAAATAGTAGTGGAGAAAGCTCTTTAAGTTCTTTCTTCGGGCGTTTATTTTACTCGTATAACGATAAATACCTTTTAACTGCAACACTGCGCTACGACGGGTCTTCAAAATTTGCCAAAGACAATCGTTGGGGATGGTTTCCTTCGGCTGCCTTGGCATGGAAAATATCAAACGAAGATTTTTTTAACAGTTCTGTTATTAACAATTTGAAGTTGCGTCTAGGATGGGGGGCTGTTGGAAATCAGAATGTTGAAGAAAATGCATATACTTCAACATATAAAGCTTCCGGATCGAATTGGGGAACAGGTTTATTATCAAGTAATATTGCCAATAAAGACCTTACATGGGAAACTACTTATTCATACAATGCCGGACTAGACATAAATTTATTTGATAACCGAATTGAATTTATTGCCGATTTGTATTATAAGAAAACAGAGGATTTGTTATTGAAACTGCCATTGCCTGCTTATGTGGGAACAAACGAAGACCTTAATGGTTCATTTTCTGCTCCCTGGGTAAATATAGGATCTTTAGAAAACAAAGGTGTTGAGTTTACCCTAAATACCGTAAATGTCGACAAAGGAGGTTTTCAATGGCGTTCTAGTTTTGTGTTTTCGTTAAATCGCAACAAGGTTCTTTCTTTAAATACCGATAGCGGAACGCTTGAAGAAGACATAACAGAGGGTTCAAAATCAACAATTGTAACTCAAACTTCGGTTGATGAGCCTATCGGACAGTTTTATGGCTACGAGGTTATTGGTCGTTTTGAAAAAGCTACCGATTTTTATTACAAAGATGAAGAAGGTAATATTTGCGAAGTTGCATTACCCAAAGGTGAAACAATTGATGAGGGAAGTGTTTGGATTGGCGACTATATTTTTAAAGACAAAAACGAAGACGGTATAATTGACGAGAAAGACCGTTCTTATATTGGTAATCCCGAGCCCAAATTTACTTATGGCATAAGCAACACCTTTACCTATAAAGGATTCGATTTAACCATTGGACTTAGCGGTTCGTACGGCAACAAAGTGGTAAATTACCAACGTCGTTGGTTAGACGACCCTAGCCAAAATACCAATGTATTAGAAACGGCATTAGATTATGCACATTTGGGCTTAATTGATAAAGACGGACCGGATGATGATTTCCGGAATATCGAAATTAAAAGTGGAGATCCTTATATGCCTCGTTTGTCTTCTACTGCATCTGAATCGAATTTCAGATATAGCGACAGATTTGTTGAAGACGGTTCTTACTTACGCATACAAAACATCTCGTTCGGATACAATCTTCCGCGGAAATGGATACAACGTTTTAGTTTGCAGAGTGTAAAAATATACACCAACCTTCAAAACGTGTATACGTTTACCGAATATTCCGGATATGACCCTGAGGTTGGGGCTATGAACCAGAATGTACTACTTACCGGTATTGATAATGCAAGGTATCCGTCTCCCCGGATTTATACCTTCGGATTAAATGTAACTTTCTAACTTGTAAAAGAGAATAAGATGAAAACGAATAAATTTTTCAAAATAATTCTGCCGATACTTGCAATAATTGTTTTTATCGGTTGCGATAATTTCCTGGATACGAAATCGGAAGATACAATTTCCAAAGATAATTTTTATCAAAGTGAAGAGGATTTTCAGGCAGCTACTATTCCTTTATATAATAAGGTTTGGGCTGACTTTAACGATAAATTTTATTATGCATTAGGCGATGGGCGTTCATATAACCTTTATGCTCCTTTTTCCGATTATATTTACCCGTTTAGCGACCTTATCGAATCCGGTCTTACCGGCCCGCTTGTTTCTGCCTGGGGTTCATTCTACATCGTTGTACAACAATCCAACAATGTAATAAACGGCATTACAGAAAGCTCGGTAGATGAGGCCATTAAAAAGAAATACATTGCCGAAGCTCGTTTTATGAGAGGACTTGCCTATTGGCACTTAGCTTCGCTATGGGGTGATGTTATTATTAGTACCGATCCTGAAGCTTTGGTTGATAACCCAATAGTAAATACAAATCCAAGAGAAGATGTGTATGAGTTTGCCATCCGCGATTTAGAATATGCAGCAATGTATTTGCCCAAAGATGCTGTTGATGTTGGTAGGGTTACCAAATACAGTGCTTATGCTATGTTATCAAGAGTTTATTTAGCATATTCCGGATTAAGCGATAATCCTAATAGTGGCTCTCGTAACGAAACATATCTTGAATATGCTAAAAAAGCTGCTGAAATGGTAATCGAAAATGGCCCTTACTCTTTAGAGGAAGATTATTACGACTTATTTTTGATTGAGAATAATAACAATTCGGAGTCGGTTTTTGCATTACAATGGGTACCTAACGGTTCGTGGGGACTTAAAAATACACAACAAGCATATTTCGCATGGGAATCGGCAATTACCAACGACGGGACTGCATGGGGATGGTGGACAAGAGCATCATATGATGTGTTGAAAATATATGAAACGAACGATATCAGAAGACATGCCACATGGATGGGTTATGGCGATTACTATGCCGATATACAAAGAGCCAATGGTGGTTATACCTGCGAAAACGGGACATCGTACCTGAATGTAAAAAAAGGAGTTGTTGGTTCTACTGCTGATAATGCCGATATTTCGTATATGAATTCATCGTTAAATACTTATATGATGCGTTATGCCGAAGTTTACCTTAATTATGCCGAAGCTGTATTAGGAAACTCAGAAAGTACAAGCGATGCAATGGCTCTTGAATACTTTAATTTGCTTCGAAAAAGAGCGAATGTTGATACAAAAAGCTCAATTACTTTTGATGATATATTAAAAGAACGTAGACGAGAATTTTGTATGGAAGGACGATATTGGTACGATTTAGTAGCTTGGTCTTATTTCGACCAACAGGCTGTAATCAATTACATCACCGCTCAAAACAGAAGTACAATTACCCCGTTTATTTACGATGTTTCGACCAATACAGTAACGGTTGACGAAGATAAAAGTCCGTCAAGCAGAGCTATCGGAACTATTGATGCAAGCATTTTCTTGTTGCCTTATCCCGAGTCGGAAGTTATTCAGAATCCATTGCTCGACGATGCTCCTGTTGATTACGAATTTACCGAAGAACGATTAACCGACCAGTTGTTTTAATATTAAAAAATAGAAAGATGAAGAATAAATTTTTAAATATAAATATTTGGTCATCAGTTTTTCTGATACTATTGATGACAATTGGAATTTGTTTAACTTCTTGCGAAGATGATGACGATGCTGTAGACGCTCCAATGACAATTACAAAAGTGTATTTAGAAGATGCCAGCTCTTCTGTTTCCGACAGAGAAGTTTCTTTTGCCCGTTTAGAACAGTTAATAAGAATTGAAGGCTCCGGATTTATAGGACTAAAAGAAGTGTATATTAATGGATTTTCTTCTTATTTCAATCCGGTTTATGTTTCAGAAGGGTCGATGTTAGTTAAAATTGATGGCGACACACCTGTTACTGCTGCCGAAGCAGATGTAAGAAATACAATTCGTTTTGTAAAAGGTGCTCGCGAAGTAACCCATTCTTTCGAAATACGCGCTGCTGCCCCAACTATAACCAATATTTCGAATACTTTTCCGCTAAGTGGCACAACCATTACGGTTTATGGCACAGGACTTCAGGAAGTTAGTCGTGTTGTTTTTCCCGGCGATGTTGAGGTTACCAGTGGAATTGTATCTGATGAGGATGGTGAATTTTTTACTGTTGCAGTGCCCGAAAATGTTTCGGAAGACGGAGGCTCATTGTTTATTGAATGTGCCAACGGAGGTGCTTATTCTCCGGCTTATTTCAACTTTAAAAAAGGAATTATTTTAGATTTTGACGGTAACGGTCAACAAGGTTATTGGGGGTGGAGCGAGACAGGAAGCATGATTAATGCCGATGATTTAGCATCTGCCTCTATCGGGACAGGAAATGTTTCGCAAGGAACTTATGTGCCACATCGTCCTGTACGAATCGATACTTTCAAGGCTGCATCCAATCGCTGTTCCGAAGTGTGGACTGCCGGAAACGATGTTGACGACTGGCGGGGTCAGCTAACCGAATATATTCCGGCAACAACTCCGGTTAATGAAGTTGCATTTCAATTCGATATATATGTGCCGGAAGAATGGAGTGGCTCCGGATTCCTGAAAGTATGTCTTGTTAATGGATTTAACGGAGGCGAATGGGCTGGAAATTGTTATAACTATGTACCATGGATTGTAAACAAAGAAGTAGTTCCTTTTAAAACCGAAGGATGGACTACCGTAACTGTCCCTTTTTCCGAGTTCTATGCTTTTTCTGACGGCGACTTCACTTTTGAAGATATTTTGACTGCCCGGGAAAGCGCCAGCTGGAAAAACTTTGGATTTTATTTTGAAAATTCAGATATAAATCTTTCAAAAATAACAGGAAGTAATAGCGACAGTGAAACTGTTTTTACATCAAGCGCGACAACTATACAGGTGTATACCGATAACTGGAGAATTGTATCGTTAAAAACTCCTGCTTATAGCGATTTTTCAGATGAATAATAATATTTAATCGATTAAATTAAGCAAGATATGAATTTCAAAAAAATATTATCAATAGTCGTCTTGGCTATCTCGATATTAACATCATGTGACGACCAGATTATGGAATGGGGCAAAGATCCCAGCCATGGCGAAATTACCAGTGCCGAACTTCCGTTGAAACTGGCAGAGGCAATTAGCAGATATAAAGCATTAAATACTTATACCGATATGCGCCTTGGAGTAGGTATTGGAATGGATTTATACGTAAACAATGAAACCTATCGTAATATTGCAAACTCTAATTTTGACGAAGCAACTGTTGGTTATGCAATGAAACATGCAGTAATGGTTCAATCAGATGGATCGCTGGATTTTGAACCCGTTGATAATTTCATGACAGAAATAAGTGCTGCCGGCTTAACGGTTTATGGACACACTTTACTTTGGCATCAGAACCAAAATGCCAGTTATTTAAATAGTTTAATTGCTCCTACTGTTATTCCCGGCTCGGCAGGAAGTAACTCGCTAGACTTAACAGGACTAAAAAACGGTAGTCTTTCCGGTTGGGGCGCGTGGAACTCGGGAGAAGGCATAACAATAGAAAATGGCTCAGGATTAGCCGACGGACAAGCCGTTAAACTAATTTCATCATCGTCTTCGTCTGACCCGTGGTCTTTACAATTACAAACTCCTGATATTATTGTTGACTCTAGTCATACCTACGAAATTTCGTTTTATATAAAATCAGATAAGGCAGGAGAGGGACGTATATCTTTTGATGGACTTGAAAATAATTATCCTTGGAAAGATTGGTATAATACAGGCGGTTCTTGGACCGAAAGTTTTGCGACAAATTCGGAATGGCAGCAAGTAAAAATTACCGTAAATGATTTTACCGGAACTACTTTTAAATTCAATTTCGACTTGGGATATTTGCCCGATGTAACCTACTACATCGATGTAAATACAATTACTGTTGTTGACAACGATGCTGAACCAACCGTGAACAACCTGATAACTAACGGCGATTTCGAAGATGGCACACTAGGCAGTTGGAGTGGCTGGGGAAATAGTTCGACACGTGTGGTTTCTGCGGAAGGCAGTGGTTATAACAGCAGCTACTGCATGACTATTACAAATCCTTCATCAACCGATTCTTGGAGTTGTCAACAAGCTTATGATTTTGACGCCGCATTGACACAAGACCAAGCATATACACTAACCATGTGGATTAAAGCAGATAATGCATGCACCATACAAGCACTAGTACAAAACCCAACATCATATGCAGCAGACTATTCTAGTTCAATCAGTGTAGGAACAACGTGGACTTACGTAGAATTAACAATTACTCCAACCACTACCGACCGAACTCGCTTTTTGTTTAATCTTGGCTCAACAGCCACTACATATTACATCGACGACATTGTGTTTACCGATGGAAAAGCTGCATCCTCGGATCCTGTTATCATCGAGAAAACAGACGAAGAGAAAGCAGAAATAATTAAAGCTGCAATGGAAGACTGGATTTCTCAAATGGTTAGTCATTATAAAGATAAAATAACAGCCTGGGATGTTTTAAACGAACCAATGGAAAGTAGCGGCGAAGTAAGAACGGATTACGAAAGCGATGACAGCGATGCTTTTCCGTGGATGAAATATTTAGGAAAAGACTACGGCCTATATGCTTTCCAGTTTGCCCGGAAGTATGGCAATGCAAACGATTTGCTTTTTATTAATGATTATAATCTTGAATATAATCTGACAAAATGCCAGGGGCTTATCGACTATGTTAAATACCTCGAAAACAAAGGGGTTACAATTGATGGAATAGGAACACAAATGCACATATCAATAGAAAGCGATACTACGAATATTAAAAAAATGTTCGAACTGCTGGCCGGATCCGGAAAACAAATCAAAGTCTCAGAACTTGATTTACAGGTAAACACCAAATCGCCAACGAGTGAACAGCTGGCTCAACAGTACGATATGTATCGATTTGTTATTGATATGTACAAAAAATATATTCCGGAAGCACAACAATACGGAATTACAATATGGGGAATTTCGGATAATGAAAAGGAACACAAATATTGGTTGCCCGATGATGCTCCAAACCTATGGGATGCAAATTATGCACGAAAGCACGCTTATAAAGGTGTTGCTGATGGATTGGCAGGATACGATGTAAGTAGTGAGTTTACAGGAGAATTACAATAATTTATTGTTATAACAAATCAAGGGCGGAGTGCTTGTAACGAAGTTGCAAAATTTGCTCCGCCCCTGAATATGCTCAATGCTGATAGGTTTCCGGGAATTGAAAATCGTCCTTAGTTAATTTTAACAAATTTATTTGAAAGATTGGGAGTGCAATGTGTTGTTCATCAAATAAAATAGTTGTTTTAATAAATCTTTGCTCTCGGCTTCTTTGCGGTAGAAAATAACAGAATGAAAAACAATCTTTACAAATCAAAGCAGCCATTAATGCTGATATTGGGTCTCTTTTTTATCAATATCCAATGTTCTGATAATCAAAAACTTTGCACACAACCAGGGACAGATAAAATAGCCGGAATAAAAGATGGTTTTCGTTATGAACTATGGAATCAATATTCACAAGGCTCTGCCTGTATGACTCTTGGTGATGGAGCTTTATTTAGCGGGAAATGGAGTGGAGTAGAAAATTATCTAGCTCGTAGAGGCCTGGAATACGACCAAACTCAAAAACACGAAAAAATAGGTACATTTTGGGCTAATTATGCATGCCGCTACAAACCGAAAAGCCTCAAAGGAGGTAACTCGTATTTATCAGTATACGGATGGACGGTTGAGCCTTTGGTAGAATACTATATTATTGAGGACTGGTGCAAATGGATACCTTCAATGGACAAAAATGCGATATTCAAAGGCACCGTAAATGCAGACGGAAGCACTTATGACATATACAAAAATACAAGGATAAATCAACCCTCAATTAAAGGAAATGCAACTTTTCAACAATACTTTAGCATTCGAAGAGACAGGCGTAGTTCGGGCTCAATAAACATCTCCAATCATTTTAAAAAATGGGAATCATTAGGCATGAATATGGGACGAATACACGAAGTATCGTTTGTTGTTGAAGGCTACAGAAGTTGCGGAAGTTTTGATTTTAAACGCTTAGATATATCTTGCAAATAATTATTCACAAAATGACTCTGAATTCTATGAATGATATGTGCCCATCTGTTTTTGCCAGCAATCATGAAATAAATATTCCGTTAGCCCCTGTTTTACAAGTCTATTTTTTTTAATTTCTGTGAAAATATTATCAAATGAACTAAGGTTAATATTACTTTTGCAGTATCTTTTTTATATAAAAAACTAATAATCTGTAAAATGACCGATATATCCAGAAATTTAATCATCCCGAAAAATATAACCGATGCCCTGCGCACGGTAAAATACCCGGGAAGCGACGAAGACATTGTGGAGCTTGAAATGCCACAGGAAATAAGAATCGCAGGACAACGCGTAAGCTTGTCGCTGGTTTTCCAGAAAAGCAACGACCCCAATATTGAAACATTGGTATTAGCATGCGAAAAAGCTATAAAAAAATACGTAGGAGAAAATGTGGAAATTGAAAATAACATTGCCGTAAAATACATCCACGACATGGAGCGTCCGGTTTTACCCAAAGTTAAAAACATTATTGCCGTAGCATCAGGAAAGGGCGGAGTAGGGAAATCGACAGTAGCCGCTAACCTTGCCGTTGCCTTGGCAAATTCGGGGGCAAAAGTTGGCTTACTCGATGCTGATATCTTTGGCCCTTCTATCCCCAAAATGTTTGGATCCGAAGATGCCCGGCCGACAGGAGAAAAAATTGACGGCAGAGACATGATAACTCCTATCGAAAAATATGGCGTAAAATTTCTGTCGATAGGCTTTTTTGTTGATGCCGACAGTGCCGTTATCTGGCGAGGGCCAATGGCATCAAATGCACTAAAACAACTAATTACCGAAGGAAATTGGGGCGAGCTGGACTACCTGCTAATCGACCTTCCTCCCGGCACCAGCGATATCCACCTTTCGTTGGTACAAACCGTTCCGGTAACAGGGGCAGTAATTGTTACTACCCCGCAGGATGTTGCCCTGGCCGATGTAATCCGCGGAACAAGCATGTTCCAAAGCAAATCGATAGATGTTCCGGTATTGGGGATAATTGAAAATATGGCATGGTTTACTCCGGCAGAGTTGCCCGAAAACAAATATTACATTTTTGGGAAAGAAGGAGGTAAAAAACTGGCCGACAAACTAGGACTGGCTCTTTTAGGCCAAATTCCTATTGTGCAAAGCATCCGCGAAGGAGGAGACGAAGGAACGCCGGTAGCCACAAACCCAGATTCGGTTACAGGAGCTGCATTTGCTGAAATTGCCTCCCCCCTGCAACACCAGATACATTTACGCAACATAAAAATGGCGCCAACCAAAAAGGTTAAAATTTCAAGAAAATAAAAAAGAGGGTGTCCAAAAAGTTTTTTTATACTTTTTAGATACCCTCTTTATTTTTTATCTTTTTACGTACTGTTCTTCGTAATATTTCTGATAGTCGCCTGATGTAACGTTTTCGAGCCATTCGGTATTTTCGAGGTACCAGTCGATGGTCTTTTCAATCCCTTCTTCAAACTGAAGCGAAGGTTCCCAGCCCAATTCACATTTAATTTTGGTAGCATCAATGGCATAACGCAGGTCGTGCCCGGCACGATCCTTCACAAAAGTAATCAGCTTCTCCGATTCGCCGGCAATACGCCCAAGTTTTTCGTCCATCTTCCGACACATCACCCGAATAAGGTCAATGTTAGTCCACTCGTTAAAACCGCCAATGTTATAGGTTTCGCCAATTTCTCCTTTATGGAAAATAACATCAATAGCCCGTGCATGGTCAACCACCCAAAGCCAATCGCGAATATTTTCGCCTTTTCCATAAACAGGAAGAGGCTTATTGTTTTTAATATTATGAATAAATAAAGGAATCAACTTTTCTGGAAATTGATACGAGCCATAATTATTTGAACAATTGGAGATTACCGTTGGCAGGCCAAAGGTATCGCAATAAGCCCGCACAAAATGGTCGGAACCGGCTTTTGACGCAGAATAAGGGCTATGCGGATCATAACGGGTATTTTCCGTAAATATTCCCTCTTGGCCCAACGAACCATACACCTCGTCGGTTGAGATGTGATAAAACCTTTTCCCGTCAAAATTATCTTTCCAGATATGTTTGGCCGCATTCAGAAGATTCACCGTACCAATCACATTGGTATAAACAAACTCCATAGGGTTCGAAATCGATCGGTCGACATGCGATTCGGCAGCAAGATGAATAACCCCATCAAACTGCTTTGTTTCAAACAAATTCAGTATAAAATCACTGTCAACAATATCGCCTTTTACAAACTCATAATTGGGTTTACTCTCAATATCTTTCAGGTTTGCCAGGTTGCCTGCGTAAGTTAGTTTATCAAGATTAACAATTTTATAATCCGGATATTTATTAACAAACAAACGCACAACATGCGAACCAATAAACCCGGCTCCTCCGGTAATAAGAATAGTTTTCATCTGTCTAAATTTTTATGAAGCCCATTTGTCGGATGAGATAAAATATCAGACATACTCCTGTGTACCTCAGTTATTATCTCAGCCATGGGCTGTTTCATCTTTTCAGTTTTTTTAGTTATGATAAAATCACAATCCTGAGCTTTGCCGAAATGTCGAAACACAGCCAACTTTCGTCCCTACTCTATTCCCCGAACGTTCTTCTCCCAGTTCCAGGCCGAAAGCAAAGTTTCTTCCAATCCTTTTTCAGCTTTCCAGCCCAGTTCATTGTTAGCATAAGAAGTATCTGCCCATATTTTTACAATATCTCCGGCACGGCGTTCCACAATTTCATAGTTCAACTTAACTCCTGTCGCTTTTTCAAAACCTTTAACAATTTCCAAAACAGAATAGCCATTGCCTGTTCCGAGATTAAAAATCTCGTAATTGGTTTTGTTTTTTTCTTCCAACAAACGTCCGATAGCAACCACATGAGCTTTAGCCAAATCCACCACATTAATATAATCGCGAATAGCCGAACCATCGGGTGTATTGTAATCATCGCCAAAAACCTTCAACTCGTCGCGCAAACCGGCAGCTGTTTGTGTAATAAAAGGCACCAGGTTTTGCGGAACGCCCAACGGCAATTCGCCAATTAATGCGCTGGGATGTGCTCCAATCGGGTTAAAATAACGCAGAGCAATACCTTTCAACTGCGGATAAGCCTTAATTGAATCCTTCAGAATATCTTCATTTACACGTTTCGTATTTCCGTATGGCGACTCAGCATCTTTTCGCGGGGTTTGTTCGGTAACCGGGAGTACTTCGGGCTGACCATAAACTGTACACGACGACGAAAAAACAATATTCGGGATGTTATATTTTATCTGGCAATCCAAAATATTCATTAACGATACTAAATTGTTCCGGTAATAATGCAACGGAATCTGCACGGATTCGCCAACAGCTTTTGATGCAGCAAAATGAATCGTTGCAACAATATCCTGATTCCGGCTAAAAAAATCTTCAGTTTTTGCGACATCGGCAAGGCAAAACTGCTCAAAATCAGGCTTTCTTCCGGTAATTCTTTCAATATTATCCAACACATCACTACTCGAATTCGACAAATCATCAACAATAATTACATCATAACCGGCTTCCTGTAATTCAACTACAGTGTGAGAACCAATAAACCCGGTTCCGCCGGTAACTAATATTTTCTTTCCCATTTTCTATTAATTAAGCCATAAAAATATAAAAACGAAACATTATACTGCATTGATTATAGAAATATTGAAACAACATTTTTTATTACTTTTACATTCAAAATGTATATATCGTGAAATTAGAAAAATTCATTAGACAACTTTTACAGGAAAATGTGATGGTAATTATTCCCGGAATGGGCGCGTTTATTTCAGAATACCGCCCTGCAGTAATTGATGACTCCCGGGACGAAATTCAACCTCCATCGGCAAAGCTGACTTTCAATCCTTCGATAAAAAACAACGACGGATTATTAGTGAATTTTATTACCCAAACAACACAATGCTCCCACTTTGAAGCATTACAAATTATAGAAAAGGAACGAGACGATATTCTTTACCATTTAGACAAAGGCCGTAAAGTTAAACTGGAAGGGCTGGGAACATTCTCGTATAACAAAGAAAATAAGGTTGATTTTACTGCAGAAGAAAATAAAAATTTATTGCCGGACTCGTTTGGGCTGGAAACGGTTTCTTTTTCAGAAAAAGAAGAACCTCAACCAGTTAAAGAAGAAGAAGAAGAAAGCAAACCAGTCGCCCTCAAAGCGATACCAACCGTTGAAGGAGAAGAGGCAACAACCACAGAAATTGCTGACATACAGGAAGATATTCTCCACAAAAAAATATCTTCACCATCGGAACAGGAAGAAAAAAGCTCAATGCATTCGGAAGAACTTAGCGAAATAGGGAAATACATTCGACAACTTTTGCAAAAAAACAATGGCGTAATTGTTCCCGGATTTGGCGCATTTAAATCCGAATACCAGGGAAATCGTAAAAACATTAGTTTCTCTCCCTATATAAAAAATAACGACGGCCAACTGGTCGGGCATATCGCAGAAATACTGGAATGCTATAACTTCGAAGCTCTCCAAAAGATTGTAAAAGAAAGAGATAAAATCTGGAAACATCTTCATAACGGAGAAAAAGTAGAGATGAAAGGGCTTGGAATTTTTTCTCTTAACGAACAAAAACAAATTGAATTTAAGCCGGAACAAAATCTGCAGGAAACAGAAACCGAAAATGCTCCTTTAGCTGAAAAGAAAGCACCAATATTGGCTTCTGAAAAGCCGGAAAAAATGTTGCACGAAGAAAAAGAAAAAACAGGAACGACAACAGAAGAACAGCAAAAAACGACAGGTTCAATTCCGGATTTACCCGCTAATGAGAAAGAAAAAGAACCACCTTTTGTTGTTGTTTTGGTAAATGAACCAACCGAAAAGGGGACAAAAGGAGGACAAAACAAAAAAGAAGAAGCACCTCAAAAGGAAATAATCAAGGATGAAAAACCGGAGAAAGAAAAAACAACAGTACTCTCCACTCCCGATGAAATTCCTGACGATAAAGAAAACCGGAAAAAGAAAGCATGGTTGTGGATTTTACTTATTATTCTGCTGCTTATTTTGGCCGGAACCTTTCTCTTTCTAAGAGGAAATAAAAACGCAACAGAAATCCCTTCACAAACGACTCCAAACGAGTTACAGCCAACAAAAGCTCAAACCAATATAGCCCCAGAACCAGTAAACGATTCTTTACCGAAAGAAACGTCAACGCCTGTTGCTACCGATTCGCAAACCGTTAAAGAAACGGTACAGGCAGAAGATAATGAACCAGAAGAAGACTGTTCGGCTAAATATTATCTTGTAAGTGGAAGTTTTAAAGAAAAAGAAAATGCTACAAAATATATAAAATCATTAGAAGAAAAAGGCAAACAAGCATTCTTCCTGGGCAAATACGGAAATTTCTATATTGTAGGCATTGGAGCTTACCAATCCCAAAGAGAAGCAATGGACGCCAAATGGGACTACCTCGTAAAACACATGGATTCAGGCGTTTGGATATTAAAAAGATAAATCTTTTGAACAAGTAAAGAAAAACAGCCATTCGTCTCATTCACCCAAAAAATACAAGAAACAAACCGTGGGGTAAGGAATTTTTTATCTTTACCTTCCTTTTTTTAAAGAGCAATTATAAAATAGATTAAATATGGCACAAATTAACGAAAGCTACCTGAAACTACAGGCCGGTTACCTTTTTCCAGAAATTGGAAGAAGGGTAAGTGAATTTATTGAAGCAAATCCGGATAAAAAAGTAATAAAAATGGGCATTGGCGATGTTACGCAACCACTCGTTCCATCGGTAATAAAAGCTTTTCACAAAGGGGTGGAAGAAATGGCAAATGCCACTACTTTTAAAGGTTACGGGCCGGAACAGGGCTATGATTTTCTGCGCGAAGCCATTGCAAAAAACGCATATCAAAGCAGGGGCGTAAATGTTTCGGCCAATGAAATATTTATTTCCGACGGATCGAAATGCGACACCGGAAACATTCAGGAAATTTTTGGCAACAACAACAAAATTGCCATTTGCGACCCGGTATACCCGGTTTATGCAGATACTACCGTAATGGCAGGAAAAACAGGCGATTGCCAGGCCAATGGTTATTACGACGGCATTATTTACATGCCCTGCACCAAAGAAAATGGTTTTATTCCTGAACTTCCGGCAGAAAAACCCGACCTGATTTTCCTGTGCTATCCGAACAACCCAACAGGAACAGTAGCAACAAAAGAAGAGCTAAAAAAATGGGTGGATTATGCCATTGCAAATAATAGTATTATCCTGTACGATGCGGCTTACGAGGCCTTTATCCAAGACAATACTATTCCGCGTTCCATTTACGAAATTGAAGGGGCAAAAAATGTTGCCATTGAATTCCGCAGCTTCTCAAAAACAGCGGGTTTCACTGGTACCCGTTGTGCCTATACCGTAATTCCCGACGAAATAAAAGCTTACGATTCCAAAGGAGTGGCTCATCCGGTAAAACCATTGTGGAACCGTCGCCACACCACAAAATTCAACGGGGTTTCGTATCCGGTACAAAAAGCTGCAGCAGCCATCTTTACCAAAGAAGGCCAAAAAGAAGTAGCTGAAGTTATTGCTTATTATCTCGAAAATGCACGGATTATGAAAAAAAGCCTTGCCGCAGAAGGATACGAAGTTTTTGGCGGGGAAAATGCGCCTTACATCTGGGTCAAAACAAAAAACGGGATGAAATCGTGGGATTTCTTCGACAAACTGCTTAACGAAGCCAATGTTGTTGGTACGCCAGGTTCGGGTTTTGGCCCTTCCGGAGAAGGTTATTTCCGTTTCTCTGCATTTGCCGACAGGGAAAATACCATAGAAGCAATGGAAAGAATAAAAAAATTAAGTTACTAATATCCTTCGGGTATTTATTCACGGCGTGAATTTGAATCACGCCGTGAATAAAAACGGGTTACAACTGTCCTCGCCAAACGCCGAACTCTCAGAACAAGCTGTTTTTCATTCCAATACGGGAAGAATAATCCTTGATGCATTTTTAGCATTGTGATAAATCTGTATCCTGCTTTTTACAAAGGCTGATTCATCGCAATGGTAAATATCAACAAACTGTTGCGGATTACGATCGACCAGAGGAAACCAGCTGCTTTGAACCTGCACCATAATCCGGTGTCCCTTTTTAAAACAATGAGCAAGGGGCGGCAATTCAAATTTCACCTTTTCAATTTTTCCCGGCACAAAAGCTTCCGGTTTCTCAAAACTATTACGATAGCGTCCCCTAAAAACCTCTCCCCTCACAAGCATTTGATAACCTCCCATCGGGTATTTTTTACCTAGGCTACTTTCGGCATAAATGTTAACATTATTGTGTCCCGACGACTCTGGAAAAACGTCAATAATTTTTACAATAAAATCAGCATCAGTAGTAGAAATTCCAACCAGAATATCAGCGATAACATTGCCGGCAACCGTAATATCTCTGGTTAGAGTATCGGTTTGAAAAACCAGGACATCGGGACGGCGCGCAGCAAAACGCTGATCGTTTAACATATATTCTTTGGTTCGGTTAAAATGAACATATCCTTCGTAAGGAACAGGTTTGGCAGGATCGCTGATATAATCGGAATATTCCGTTCCCGGAAGCGGCTTATCAAACGACAACTTTCCACCAGGCTGCAAATACAAAGCCTTGTCTTTTTTGTTTGCAGGAGGCCATTGCTGAAACGATTGCCATTGATTAGCCCCGGTGATAAAAATATTGGCCTCTGCAATTTTGGAAATATCGCCTTTGCTTTTCAAAAAATAATTAAAAAACGGAATTTCTATATTTTGCTGGTAATACTCACTTGTATTCTGCCCAAATTGAATGTAGCCAAGATGCGTACCATCGTTCCCCTGCCACTGCCCATGCGACCACGGCCCCTCCACGATCTTGTTAAACGCTTTCCCGGGATTATCTTCTTCGGCAGCTTTATAGGCATTCCAGGCTCCCCAGCAATCTTCGGCATCGAACAATCCGCCCACCCAAAGCATTGCTGGTTGCAGTTTTTTCATGGCATTTCGCGCATCACGGGCTTTCCACCATTCATCATAATCGGGATGCTGCATAATTTCGTTCCAAAATTTTATACTATCGCCTGTTAATCTCGTAAGATTTTTTATACACCCTGCTTCAAGAAAAAACTTGTAATTATCATGGTCTGGATATTCAACAGGCGCCGGCCATTCTTTTACCTGATTGTGGCGTGGAACGCCAAAGCCAAAACCCATTGCCGTATAAAAACTAAAAGCATCCATTTGAAAAAATGCGCCATTATGATGAAAATCGTCACCAATAAACCAGTTGGTTACAGGTGCCTGCGGACTTACTGCTTTTAATGCAGGATGACCGCTTGCCGCTGCCATTGTCGAGTAAAAACCAGGATACGAGTTTCCGTATACGCCTACTTTACCGTTGTTTCCATCAATATTCGTTATCAGCCAGTCAATAGCATCATAGGTATCGCTGGCCTCATCAATTTCTATTCCTTTTTTATGGGGATTAAAAGGACGGACATTAACAAATTCTCCCTCACTCATAAATCGTCCCCTCACATCCTGCTGAACCATGATGTAACCTTCCTTTAAATATTCTTTCCAATAGTATCTCCAATACGGAAAGAATTTAGTTCCGCCGTAAGGCATGCAGGAATAAGGAGTTCTGGTCATTAAAAAAGGATGTTCTCCTTCCTGCATATTTTTAGGAAGGTAAATAGCAGTAAACAACTTTACTCCGTCTCGCATGGGAATATAGACTTCTTTTTTAATGTAATTATTATAAAACCATGCCGAATCAATTTTTTGGGCATTTACCACTATCCCGGAGATAATCAACATCCCCGCCAAAAAGATTTTTTTCATCTGTCTAGATTTTTGTATAGCCATTTGTTATGTGAGAAAAAATAACAGTCATGCTCCTGGCTGCCTCAGTTATTATCTCAGCCATGGGCTGTTTCATTCGTTTATAACTGTTTATTTCTAAGGTAATCACGAGTACATCCTATTGAGTATATGTTAAAATCGATTTCACGATTTCCACTTCGTTCCAATTCATGGTCGTTCCATCCGTTTTAGATTATTTCTCCTTCTGCCTCAGGAAAAAAATTCTACCATAAGCATGAAAAAGCATTATTTTTTTCTTAAAAATACAATTATCTCCGGGCTTTACAAAACCTAAAAAAGCTCAAAACTTTACTTCTTTTTTATCTACTTCATTACCAATAAGAATAAAATCCGTTTTTCCCGATTTTACTCCAAACGATATATTTTTACAGCCCGAACCGTTTATTTTAACCGCATCTTTTGCTTCAAAGTCATAGTCAAAATCATTTATCTCAACATCCTTGCAATTTATTATTCCAATAGCTTGTTTACTTTTTGTAACAAGCTTTATATTACTGATCTTCACATTCTTTGCATCAACAATCGTAAACCCCTTATCCGTATCGAAAAACATATTGTTTAGTTCAACATTCTCCAGATTCATTTCAGGAAGGCCTTGCAACTGAACTGCCTGATGAGCCCCGTTTACCGTAATATCCGAAATTTTTATGTTCTTAAACTGAGGCGTTTCTTCGGTAACAGGAGGCACTTTCTGAGCGCTTTTATCTTTTCCCATCGCAATTGTTTCGGAAGCAGAACGCCCGCCATAATAAAGGTTAAAAGAAATGGCATAAGTAGGAATATTGGTCATCCTCACACCAGATATAAAAACATTTTCAACAACACCGCCACGGCCACGTGTACTCTTAAAACGCAAGCCCACATCGGTACCCATAAAAATACAATTTTCAACCTGCATATTTTTTACACCTCCCGACATTTCGCTGCCAACAGTAACGCCGCCATGCCCGTGGTAAACAACATTGTCTTTTATAATTAAATTTTCGCAGGGGATTCCATGTCTGCGGCCATCTTCGTTTTTTCCAGATTTAATACAAATAGCATCATCTCCTACATCAAAACTACAATTTTCAACCAATACGTTTTTGCACGATTCAATGTCGATACCATCTCCATTTTGCGAATACCAAGGGTTACGTACAGAAATATTACGTACAATCAAATCTTCGACCCATAAAGGATGGATATTCCATGCCGGCGAATTCTGAAAAACAGGCCCATCAAACAGCACTCTTTTGCTATTTTGTATGCTAATAAAAACAGGGCGTAAATAATCGCGAATTGTTTCAAACTCTTTTTTTGTTTTCAAATCATCACGCACATTTTGGTCGCCACTGCCTTCTGTTCCTTTCTTAAATTGTTCGGAAGGATACCAGGTGGTTCCTTTTTCATTAAGAATTCCCCCTGAAGCTACAAGTTTTTTCCATTGCGATTCGGTTAACTTGCTTTTCTTCACCATTCGCCAGGCATCTCCATTGCCATCCCAAACCCCTTTTCCGGTAAAGGCTACATTTTCAACATTCTTCCCATAAACCGGCGACAGGCAACGATAAGTATCCAGTCCTTCGAAATTGGTTTTTATTACGGGATATAAATCTTTGTCGGTTGAAAAAAGAATAAGTGCTCCCTGTTCTGCATGCAATTCCAGGTTACTCTTTAAAATAATTGGCCCGGTCAGCCAAATTCCCGGGGGAATAATTACTTTTCCACCTCCTTTCTTCGAAACGGCATTAATTGCATCTGCAAAAGCCTTTGTATTTAACGTTTGCCCTCCGCTAACAGCTCCAAAATCGGTAATGGAGACTGAATTTCCGGGAATTTCAGGCTGCTGTATACGAGGCATTTCAAATGCCAGATTAGCATAAATATTCTCCGATTGCTCTGCCCGCGACGGGGCATTTTGCGAACATGCTGTTGCAATAACAGCAAAGGCAAAAACGAATATGACGAATCTTTCCCTTATTGTTTTCATAGGTAATAATTTATTTTCATCTTATTAAAATTGTTTATTCATTCGGCATAAGATGTAACTCCCGATGAATTTTAATCATTTTCGTAAGTGTATTTTAAAATGCTAAAATTATCTCAGCCATGGGCTGTTTCTTTTTACTTATTTTCTTCTTTATTTCGTAACCCTAAACCAGTCAATATCAACCGTTCCCGAGTCGTTTATTATGTCATTACGCAATGCAAAATACCCAATTTTTGCTCCTATCCATCGTCCGGGAACTGCCTGGAATTTAGCTCCGGCTGTTTTAAATTTCCTGCCATTACTGCTGAAACTGAAACTACAAACCGCACCTTTTTCAACTTTTATCCTGAAATAAACAGCATTACCGTTGTATTCTTCGGCATACAATTCTTTTTCTTTTCCTCCGGTACGGGCATTTTTGCAGCTTGCTACACGCACCCAGAGTTTTCCGTTTAGCTGTTTTAGTGAAATGTATTGATAATCTTCACCCATAACAACAAAACCAACTTCTTCGCCATCATCGCGAGCTGAAAACGTTATTTTGGTAGTTGCCATAAATTCTTCGGCCGGAAATTTCTGTAACAACAAATTTGGCACCATCCAAAGCCCCTCCTGCCCTTCGGGACGAACGATACAATTCAGCCGGAAATAGCCCAAATTTCCTGACGGGAAACCATAAGAAATATGTTTATTGGCCTGCCATTGCCACTGTAGTCCAAGGCTGTTGCCATTAAATTCATCGCTTTCGGGAGGTGTAACAACGGGATAAGTCGCCCCTACATCCGGTTTTTTATAAGTAAGAACAGGCTCGCCAATGCCATCTCCGTCTTTATCAACACCAATAATCGGCCACCCGTTTTTCCATGTCATTGGATTTAAATGAACAATACGTCCGTATGCATCTTTATCCTGGAAATGAATAAACCAGTCTTCCCCGGTTTTTGTATCTACCCATGCTCCCTGATGCGGTCCGTTTATCGGGGTAGTTCCTTGTGCCATAACTGTTTTTACCTCGTATGGCCCATAAACCTTTTTCGAGCGCAAAACAATTTGCCATCCTTGAGAAACACCTCCTGCCGGGGCAAAAATGTAATAATAACCATGAGCTTTATAAAATTTTGGCCCCTCAACAGTAGAATGCCCTTTATGCCCGTCAAATACCATAACATCATCGCCAACAACAGCTGTTCCTTCGCTGTTCATTTCCTGGACAAGCAGCACACTCTTTATACGTGCACGACTTCCGGCAAAAGCATGAGCCAGATAAACCTTACCATCGTCGTCCCATAGCGGGGAAGGATCAATTAGTCCTTTTCCTTTTTTCACCAAAATTGGTTCCGACCACGGACCTTTAGCATTCCGCGCTTTTATCATGTAAATGCCATAATCAGGATCGGGATAATAAATATAAAATTCATTATCGTGATAGCGAATGCAGGGAGCCCAAACGCCATTACCATGTTGCACGGTATTAAAAACAGGTTCAGGAACCTGTTTCTTCAATGCATAAGCAATAAGTTCCCAGTTAACCAAATCTTTCGAGTGCAATATCGGTAATCCGGGAATACAGTTAAACGAAGAAGCTGTCATATAATAATCATCACCAACCCGCACAACATCGGGGTCGGAATAATCGGCATGAATAACAGGATTTTTATAGGTTCCGTCTCCATTGTCGGCGATCCATACTTTGGATAGTCCCGACTGGGCATTAGCAGTATAAGAAAAAAGAAAAGCTACAAAAAAAATAAGGATTACAGTTTTTAAGTTCATATGAATATATTATAAGTTCTTATTATCAAAGATTTACGAATGAACAAAAAATTGTACCTAATGTACATCGGGATATATAAAAAAACATTGACAAGGTAAAGCTGACAACTTTTATTCATATCCTTTTTCCTCATTCATTATAAATTACTTCTTCAGTGATGTGGTTTTCATCTTGTTAAAATTGTTTATTTTTTACGATATAAAATAGAACTTTCCCCGCTTTCGGGTCTTGTTTCATCTCTCTATATTTTTATACATCCCGTTTGTTGTGCGAAATAAAATAGCAGTCATGCTCCCAAAAGCATCGAGACAAGCAATGTGCTCTCAGTTATTATCTCAGCCATGGGCTGTTTCATTTTATTAAATTTATAGAACGGTTTGTTATAGATTGACAAAAATAATAACAAATATTTTCTTATTCTTACCAGAAAGAACAAGATTACTTATCCAATAAGGCAGATTTTCCCAAAATGCGGGAATTATTGCGAAAAACAACATCATCTTATCCATAAAAATAATAATAACGGTATAGTTTTTGATTAGAGCAAAAAAAACCACATCAATGAAACATTTTTATAAAATAATCTTCTTTTTTATTCTTCCCTTCTTATCTTTTTCCACCAGTCATGCAGCCACCGGTTTATTCTTTTCAAAAAAAATTGATTCGATACAGGTTGCTTTCGATAAAAACCAGTTGATACTTCCGGGAGAATCATTCAAAATAAACATAACATCATTCTTAAATAACGGAAAAGTAAAAAAAACAATTGGGCAGAAAGGAGGTTCTGTTTTTTGGAAAAGATACCATGTTGAAGTAATTGGCGGAAGTTTCTCGCATGGAAGAATACAGGTTAATTCAAAGTTGTGTCCTTCAAAAGGGAAATACATAAGCATTAAAGTATGGCCTAAAAAACGGAAAGAACTAGCCCAAACAATACTTGTTCCGCTTAATTACGAAACAAAAATCAGTTTTACACCAACGACAGACTTTGACAAAGCCCCGGGTTGCTCGTTCAAAGGAGAGATAACAGCATATTTCAACAACGGAATAACCCGAAAATACACAAATCTGCGGCCGGCAAAAATTGCAAGAAACTTCAATATATTCACCGACGGAGTCTGGCAAAAAAAGAAACGATTTATTATTGACGAAGATTTCCAAAACATCATCAAACATAAAGCAACAATATCAGTCGTTTCGGCAAGAAACCCGGAAATAAGCTGCAACTACCCCATACTGCTCGATTATAAACACAACTACAACCTGGTTTTCCGGGGCTCCTCCGGCATGTCAGGCTCCGATGGCTTTGATGGCAGCAATGGTTCGTCCGGATATGACGGACAAAATGGAGAATATGGAGAAAATGGAGAACCCGGACACGACAGCCCCGGAATAGATGTATGGGGCGATGCTTATTTCGATTCGACCCTAAACTGTACTTTGTTGTATGCCTATGTCGAGAATTACAATACAGGCGAAGGTGCGGCATATCTTATTAATCCCAACGGAGGAAAATTAACAATTACATCACGCGGAGGCGACGGAGGAAACGGAGGCGACGGCGGAGATGGAGGCAACGGCGGAAATGGTGAGGATGGAAGAATATGGTACGAAACAATAACAAAAACAAGAACTGTTAGAAAGCCATTTACCGAACAACGAACAAAAAAAGTTAAAAAAACAATTACGAACGAAAAGGGAGAGCAGGAAGAAGTGGAAGAAGAGATAACTGAAGATGTTACCGTATACAGAGATGTAGAAGAAAAATATGAGGTAAAAATAAAACACCAGGCTCCTGGACAGGACGGAGGATATGGCGGAAACGGCGGTGGCGGAGGATTTGGCGGATCCGGAGGATGGGGCGGTGATATTTACCTGTTTCTTACAAACGATGCACAGAAATACCAATCATGCATTGATGCACAAAGCCCCGGAGGAACAGGAGGGATGAATGGCAATAGAGGAAGAGGCGGCTCCGGAGGACATGGTGGCCGAGGAAATCCGGACGGTAGAAACGGAGAAAGCGGATGGGACGGACCGGAAGAAATAGGCTGGGCTCCTGATGGTTATGATGGCGAAATTATAATTCAACCCATTGATGATTTTTACAATGTCAACAAAAAATCAGAAGAAACAACTATGCATTAAGGGATTAGAACACGGTTTTGAAAGCACATAAACCAAAGAATACCAACAGCTTAGAGATTTGTAAACTAAACCTTTTTTTCAAACACAACTCAAAATAGCCATTACGGGCATTCGGGGTATCCGATTTTGGGTTCTTGTCGTACCCCAATGGTCGTTAAGTTCCCTTTTGAGCATCTTTTCGATGCCACGCTTCTGAAGCTGTTTTAAAAATCATCGAGTTCTTCCCCCGCATTAAATTGTTCAAGGAAATCATCATTCTTCATTATTGTATAAGTAAAAAATTTATCTCCCAATAGCGGATTGTACAATGCATATTAAGACAAATTGAAACAGAACTGCAAATGGTCTTAATTTTTGTTCATACAACGTTGCACCCGAATACAACGCAAGCAAGAAACAATCTACACAAATTTTTCTCTTTTCTGTAGATTAAACAGGCCGTAAAGGATAAAAACAAGCATTCCAATCCCCAAAAAGATACGATTTTTGCGGATGGTAGCTTCCCAGATTACTTCATTCGTATTGTTCGGAATATCAAAAGGGTTCAGAAAAGGATTCCATTGTGTGTTCCATATTACATCTTGTAAAATTAAAAGAGCAACACCGATTAAAACAACAGCAACAGCAGTACCGTTTCCGTTTTTAATAAGGGTAGAAAACATAAATGACATTGCCCCCAGAAAAATAACCGGGAACATCAATTGACACGACATCTCTGTAATATTTACGGGATAAAGCAACACCGACGCCAAGCCCGAAAAAAAGAAAAGAATAACAAAAACCAGCACATAAATCATTACAAGACGCACCAGCCAAACTTTATAACGATAATTAGGTATCCCGAAAAGAATTTCGAGCATACGCGAATCATCATCGTGCTGAATGCCAAACACCGACGGATAAAATATCAGCAAAATACCCGGAAAAATTAACAGGCTGTAGACGGTACTCTCGGTAATTGTTGCATAATTCAGTACTTTCTGAATGGCAAAAAACAGGAAAATAAACAGTGCTGCCAACAAAAACCAGATAAAACGGTTGGCAAAAATTATTTTCAGATTATAACGAATCATTTTCAATAAAATGAAAAAACGATTATGTATATTGATTCTTAACTTCATGTAAATATTTTATTGTATTTTTTTCTTTCCCAAAACTTGTGCGTAGCTACAAAAAAGTTGTCATTATTCTCAGGTTATCTTTGTTGGCATTGTTGTGAATCTCCATGAACTGTTTCATTATACAAAATCTTTAAGTAAACACAAATAAGCATCTTCCAGATGGGGAGCAACATTCACGGCATCTTCCGTTGGTTTTTCTTTGGCCAGGCAACGCACCTTAATATTTTCGCCGTCGCGCATATGATGAACAATCATCTGCTTATTGGCAAAGCTGTCGAACTCCTTAGCCGGCAACGAAAACTGCCAAACAAAATTATTTCCCATATTTACCATATCCGAAGGTGTTCCGAAATATTTCAGGTTTCCGCGATTGACAACAGCCACCTGGTTACAGGAACTTGAAATGTCTTCGATAATGTGGGTTGAGAAAATAACAATACGCTCGCGGCTAAGCTCCACCAGCAGATTTCGGAAGCGGATACGTTCACGTGGGTCAAGGCCGGCTGTAGGCTCATCCACCACTAAGATACGTGGCAGGTTCAGCAATATCTGGGCAATTCCGATACGTTGTTTCATTCCTCCTGAAAACGAACCGATTTTATCGTTACGACGCTCGTACATGTGTACATTTTTCAACACATACTCCAGGCGTTTGTTCCGGGTTTTCGTATCTTTTATCCCTTTCAGAATAGCTTGGTAATCCAAGAATTCCCATGCCGACATATTTTCGTAAGTACCGAAAGCCTGTGGTAGGTAACCAATCAATCCCTGCAACTCTTCTCGGTATTTTTGCGTATCCAGTCCGTTAATCCAAACCTTGCCATAGCTTTGTTCCAGAATTCCGGTAATAATACGCATCATGGTTGATTTCCCGGCACCATTAGGGCCCAGCAAACCAAACATCCCGGTTTTAATTTCGAGAGTAACCCCGTTTAATGCACGGAAAGCTTTTTTGCGTTTTCCCACAAGCGGAATCTGGCGTATTGTAGTGAAATAACCACGCCTCAACCTTCCAAAACGACCTTCAATACGGGCAATGTTTATGTTTTTCTTCTGAATATATTCGGCCGAACTGTAGATGATAAGCAGCAGGAACCAAATGATCCCGACAAAAATAACCATCCCGGTGTTATTCCATTTCCTGAAAAAGAGAAACAGAAACACCAGCGGTACCATCCAAAACAGGAAGTTATAAATCCATCGGGTAAGGCGCAGGTAGAATTTTTTTCCACCCGCCTTGTTTTTATTCAACAACAACTGTTTTACTGGTATATTTAACAAAAACAGGAAGAAAAAAACAAAATGCGAAAGCAACCACATCCAAAAGTGGCTATTTAAATAAACAAAAGTGAAATATACCAAAAACCCAAACAAAGGAAGCTGCCAAAGCAAATCATTGAAATCGCGTAGTTTTTTATAATCTTTAGACAAGCCTGCACGTTCTCTTATTTTTATTCCTGATTTCCATTCACGGGCAAAACGCGAATCGCGGTCATAAATCTTTACCAGTTTCCTTATTTTAATAACAATAGAAGCCTTTTCGTCAATCACTTTTTCGTTAGCCTGTCTCAAACTTGTTTTTACAAATGCAACAATTCCGGGCACCAAAACAATAAGCAGTACATAATCGAGCAATTTCCAAATAAACTGGTCGACCTTAAGCGCAATAAATACTCCAACAGCGAGGTAAGTCAGCATCATTCCGGTTATAATCCCCCAGTGCAACGATTTAATCCAGTTTAAAGCATTTTCGAGTCCGGAATAAAGGGTAGGGATAAAAATAAGCGTAAGCAAAGTACTTACTGCCAATCCGCCAATTACAGTAATGGCAAAAGGAGCACCAATTGCCCCGACATATTCGGCCTGTCCCATTGCAAGCGGAAAAAGAGCCACAATGGTTGTGATGGCAGTAATTAAAATAGGCCGTACACGCGAAAGTCCGGCAGCCATAAGTGCCCGAGACTTACGAAAGCCCCGTTTCCGAAGAATATTGGTATAATCGATAAGAATAATCCCGTTATTTACGACCACCCCGATAAGAATAATAAACCCCATGAGTGTATTGGCACTGAAAAGGCTATTCCCGGTAAAAATAAGTGCGAGAAACGAACCGATAGCTGCCAGCGGGATGGAAAACATCAGCACAAACGGAGTGGAAAGCGACTCAAACACCGCTGCCAAAATCATTAAAATCAGGATAAAAGCAGCAGCAATCAGATAATAAAATTCAGCATACTGATTTTCGTCATGAACCACTTCAACGGCTACTCCCGAAGGAAGGTCGTAGGCATTTACAATCTGGTCGATTTCCATCCGGTAAGCTTCCAGCAAATCTTTTGACTGCTCGGCCTCGCTAACAAAACGATAGGTCAGTTCAATCTGTTTTTCCTGGTTTACCCGTGTTATCCGTGAAACGCCGCTGGAATAAACCAGTTCGGAGATATCCTGTAAATCATAAGTAGCGTCCTTGTCATTATTATTGATCTGCAATTGTTTCAGGTCGTCGATACTTTTGTCGCTATCCTCTTCCTCCTCGCTTCCCTGTTTTTCTTTTACCACGATGTCGTACTCCTCGGTTCCCTGTTTAAAAGTAGCTCCTGACGAAAATTCACGGGAAAAAGTTCCCAGGGCCGAAGAGATATTCGCCGGATCAAGGTCGTAACTCGTTAACAGCAATGGATTAAAAAGCAAGTGTATTTCGGGCTGGTTGCTCGAAGTGCTCAGGTTCACACTCCGGATTGATTCAAGGTCTTCGATGTAATATTCCAAGTCTTCGGCAACGACTTTCATCACCTCAAAGTTTTCACCTTTAATTATAATTTGTTCGCGATTTGTACCAATGCCCATAAAACGGCTAAAACTTTCGCTTCCACCTCCTGCGCCGCCTCCCATTCCTCCATAACTAGAGCTTGAAGACGATTCGGTAAGGCTTATTTCGGCCTGTGAAATATTTTTAAACCGATTTTCAACATCCGATTTTATTTCGTCGATTGTCCGATTACCAATTTCCTCATAATCATCCTTTAATGAGATTGTCAGCACCGCCTCTTCCTCTTCAATCCGGGAATATACATCCTCTTTTTCGGGGAGATCTTTCAACCTGTTTTCGATTTGCGAAACCACCAAATCGGTTTTTTCGAGCGTAGAACCTGTGGGCATAGTAACATAAACTGAAAACTGGTCATTTTCGACCTCTTCAAGATTATTAACACTAACTGCAAGTACCGAGAATATGGTTATAAAAAATATTACCACAGCACCAATAATGGTAGCTCCGGGCCTACGCAGGCTCATTTTCAGAAAAAGCAGGTAAATCTGTATAACCCGGTTATTTGTAGTTACTTTTTCATAAAAAATATTGTGTGAAGCCTTGCCTTTCAGCATTACATGAGCAGCCATTGGAATCAACAACAAAGCAACAAACAAGGAAACCAGCAATGTGGAAATGATGGATACACCAACATGGTTGCCCAGTAGTTTTATCATGTAATCAGACGAAAAGACAAATGGTAAAAACACCGTAATTGTGGTTAATGTTGCTGCAATAATCGATTTCCATACTTCTTTTGTTCCCTGTATTACAGCCCTTTCTGCATCGTAATGTTTGCCCGAGAGCCGGTAAATATTTTCGAGCACCACCACACTATTGTCGAGCAACATTCCGATGGCAAGCACCAGCCCCACTAGGGTCAGGCTGTTTATGGTAATATTGAAAGCGTAAAACAGGTTAAAAGCAGTATATACCGAAATAGGGATAGCCAGTGCTATGAACGAAACAATTTTCAGGTTTTTCAGGAACATCCAAAGCACAAAGATCGCGAGCAGGCCACCGACCAAAGCAAGATTCATTATTTGGTCGATATTGTCTTCCATGGTTTCGGCAGTATTTGTCTGCACCACAATCTGCACATCTTTGGAGGCCAGCTTTTTATTTAAGCGTTGAATTTCTTTATCTACTTTATGCGAAAGGTCGATAAGGTTGGCCTGCGAATCGCTGACAAGGGTCATCGAAACGGCATCAAGCCCGTTAACGCGGCTAATGCTTTCTTCTTCTTTTACGCCAAAATAAACATCGGCAACATCTTTCAGCAGAATAGGCCCATCAGCCACCACAATATTTTCAAGGTCAGAAACATTTTCGTATTCGGCAGTAACATGTACAAAATACTGTTTTTTTGCATCGTGCAGATACCCGACAAAAGTACGGGATATTGATCCTTGGGAAATAGCGCTTTGTATTTGCGAAGGCGTAATACCATAGGCATCGCAGGCAGCTGCATCGTAAGTGACTTCAATCGATTTTTCTTTTCCTCCATAAACATTTACCGATGCAATGCCATCAATATTTTCCATTTCGTTAGTAATCTCCTCATCAGCAATGTTACGAACACGGTCGGTACCGCCACTTCCCCTGATTTGAAGCACCATAAACTGGTTGGTAAGCTGACTAGTATTAACGCGGTTGACCGTTACTGTAAAATTATCGTCCAAATCGTCGGCTGCCTCGTTAATTTTTTCCTGAAGTTTCAGAAAAGTATACTTGAAATTTACATTCTGCTTAAAATCGACCTGGATGTTGGCAGAACGATTGTTAAGCGACGATTCCATATTTTCGACGCCTTCCATTGTTCCGATAGCACTTTCTATAGGAATAACCGCCTGATTTTCCATGTAATCGGGGTCGACTTCAACTTTCGAATTAATAGAAACATACAGCGTTGGAAGTTCTGCATCGGGCATTAATTCAACATTTAGATGCCGGTACGAGACATACCCCAAAAGGGTAAGCCCAATGAACAACATGCTGATAAATACTTTTCGGTTTATTATAAATTTCATTCGTTTATAATTGTTTACTTTTTAAGGTAACTCATAGCTTGCCCCGATAAATCGGGACTCATTTCATTTCTGTCTTTCTTTAGCACACAGACAACGCTGATTCTACTGGTTTTCGCGGTTATTTATTTGTAAATATTTTTCGCCGTAGTTCCGGGTTCGCCCCAAAACCAGAAAGCTTACAAACTACTATCCTACAAACAATTAACCGAGTTATTTTCGCTATAAAATCTGCGATTATCAGTTAAATCTGTTTCATCAGCGTTCTATCTTTTTTTCACAAATACGTCTTTCAGCCTGTCGAACACATCGTAAACACAAGGGATTACAATTAAAGTCAATAAGGTTGATGTTACCAGCCCGCCGATAACCGCCAGAGCCATGGGCGAACGCAACGAAGCACTTTCACCAAAACCGATGGTTAAGGGCACCAGTGCAAGTATGGTCGTTAAGCTGGTCATAATAATGGGTCGGATACGTTGCTGCCCCGCCAGCATTATGGCCTCTTTTCGCTCCATGCCTTCACGGATAAGCTGGTTAATCCGATCGACCAGGATAATGGAGTCATTCACCGCAATTCCCACCAGCATAATAATCCCGATAATGGACATAATGTTTAAACTTTGTCCCAACACAAAAAAAGTAACGATACTCCCAACTACTGCAAGCGGAATGGTCAGTAAAATAGTAAAAGGATGAATCAGCGACTCGAACTGTGCTGCCATTACCATATACACCAAAACAATAGAAAGCAACAAGGCAAAACCGAGGCTGGACATTGATTCCTGTCGTTTTTCTTCTTCCCCGGTTACCGTAATACGGTATTCGGATTTTAATTTGATGGACGAAGTTGCCTTCCTGATATTTCCGGCTACCCGGTCGAGCGCATATCCGTCTTCCAATTGTGCCGTAACCTTTCCTATTCGATTTTGATTACGCCGGTAAATTTCTTTTGGCGAAACACCGTAAGAAATAGTAGCAATTTCGTTTAATCGGAAAACCTCATCGTCCGAGGTAATGGTCATATTGTTGAGTTCGTTCAGTCCCTTTTCCGGTATTTTAATTACAATATCCTGCATTTCGCCGTCTTTTTCCAGTTCGCCGGCATCTGTACCCTGGAGTTGGTCTTCCAATTGTGAGATTACCGAACTAACATCAATACCGTACAAACCGGCACGAATCCTATCGACCGTTATTTCCACCTCGGGCGCACCATCTTCAATCGACGATTGTACGTTGAACAAGCCTTTTACTCCCTGCATTTTGTCCTTCACCTGGTTTACAATCGTTTCAATTTCATCCAGTTCCTCACCTTTTACTTCAACTACAACCGGGGCTTCATCTGTTCCCAAAATAGAACTAAGAGCTGTTTCTTCCTGCGAAAAAGTAACTTCAAGCCCTTCGATGCCCGAAAGTTGTTTATCGATGGTTTCAATAACTTTTTCTGTGCTAATTGGGGTTTTGTCTTTCAGTTTCACTTTTATTGAAGCTGTATTTTCCCCTTCAAAAACCGAGTTTTCGTCGCTACCTGTACCGGAAGGGCCAACCTCGGAATAAAGCATTTCCAGGTTATCTCCCAGATATTCGCGCAACAATGCCTCTATATTTTTAGTCGTAGCATTGGTTCGTTCGAGCTCTGTACCTTCCTGAAGCCTAAGATCAATATTAAACTCTTTTGTCTCGGTTTTAGGCATAAAAGCAGTGCCAATATGCGGGAACAACAGGCAAGCTCCCCCGACCAAAATCGCGGCCAACAAAATCACGAGCCATTTTCGGGTTAAAACGTTCCCAAGAAAACGGCCATAGCCCCCCACTTTTACCGACTTGTGTTTTACCGGCAAAGCTTTGTTCCGATAAAAACGATGATACAACATCGGGATTAAAAATATAGCGACAAAAAGCGATGACAGCAACGAAAAAGCTACCGTCCATGCCTGGTCTTTAAATAATTCGCCGGAAGCACCATGCAGATAAACAATGGGCAAAAACACAACGATAGTAGTTAAAGTAGACGATGTAATTGCCCCGCCAACCTGCGAGGTTCCGATTACTGCCGAGTCCCTTACACTCATGCCATTCTCGTGGTTTCGAAAAATGTTCTCCATCACCACAATGGCGTTGTCCACCAGCATTCCGGCACCAAGCGCCAGCCCGCCTAGGGTCATAATATTTACCGAAAGATCATTGAAATACATCAGGATAAAAGTGGCTACAATTGAAACCGGGATGGCAATGGCAATAATCAGGGTTGTTCCAAAACGACGCAGGAAAATAAACAGAACAATCACGGCCAATAAAATACCCAGCAAAGCCGATTCCTTTACTTCGCTAATGGCCTGGCTGATAAAGGTCCCCTGGTTCGAAACCATTGTTAACTTATATCCGGGCAAGGCCTTCTCTATATCAACAAGTGCTTTTTTTGTTTGTTCGACCGCTTTAACGGTGTTGTATTTTGTTTCTTTATAAACCGACAGTCCAATGCAGCGTTCGCCGTTTATGTGAACAATATTATCGGGTTCTTTATTCTGAAAAGAAACATCGGCCACATCTTTCAAGAAAATGGGGGCTTTTGTAGTTGTTTCATCATCATCGTCCGATTCCTCCTTTACTGATTTATACCCCACAATCAGATTTTCAAAATCTTCCACATCGCTTAACAGGCTAACGCCTTTAACGATGTACTGCATTCCCATTTCGCTGATGGTTCCCCCGGAAACGCTGGTATTGAAATCATCAATTTTTCCGCTGATATCGTCCATTGTTAAATCCTGTGACTCGAGTCGATACGGGTCGGTACGGATAACTACTTCGCTCTCTTCTTCTCCCGACAATTCCACTTCGGCAATGCCTTCAAGCCGAATCAATTCGTTGCGGATATAATTTTCGGCCGATTTCCTCAGCTCGTTCATATCTTTTATGCGCTCGTGTGTTAAACCGATTATCATTACCGGCGAAGTATTGGGATCGTGCTGCGTTATGTTCAGTTCGTCGATATCCGAGTTTTGGGTAAGCGTATTTAAAGCTTTCTGCAAATCGAGAAAAGCTTCGTCCATGTCTTTATCCCAGTCGTATTCTACCGTAATTTGAGCAGAACCGACTTTAGAAACAGAGGTTACCCTGAGAACATCGGACTGGCGGATAGCTGTTGCCTCAATATTCTCAACAAATTGCTTTTCTATTTCTTCGGGAGGACGTTCGCCTGCTTCTATTTCAACAAAAATCTTAGGAGAGTTCAAATCGGGAAACAAATCAACCCCCAGTTTATCGTACGAAATGTAGCCCAGCAGACAAACTGCCAACACCACCATAAATACGGTTACCGGATATTTGACTGAAAATTCGGTTAATTTTTTCATGCTTTATATTTTATACACGAGACAATTAAATAAAAAAACATTAGACGAATAGACACAAGACAAACAGCCATAAGAATTTCGTTCACCGAAAAATCGGAAGAATCTTGTGTATTAAAATTGTTATAATTAGCACATTGACAAAATGTCTCATGTCTCATATCTAAAAATCTAACGGTCTATTGTTATTACAGTATCACCTTAATTTTCGAACGATTGCGTAAGGTTTCGTAGCCATCAACAATCAGGCGGTCGTTTGCTTTTAATCCTTCGAGCACTTCTACCGATTCCTGATTTTGGATACCCAGTTTCAACCTACGTTCTTCGGCTGTGTTGTTGCGGCCTACTACAAATACGTATTTCCCGCGATTTCCGGTCATAACAATATCTTTCGGGATAACAACAGCACTGTCTTTTTCGGCCGTAACGATATCGGCTTTTACAAACATTCCCGGACGCAACGTCAATTGAGGATTACTAATTTGCAGGACAGTTGTAAATGTGCGGGTTTCAGTACTAATAGCCGGGGAAATTTCGGTTACCCGAGCCATCAAAGTATCTTCGCTGATGGTATAACTTGTTACGAATGTTTTTTGCCCGATTTTAACATCCGAAATATTTTTTTCGGGAAGATTAACTTCGAGATACATTTTATTATAGGCCATAAGCGTAACAACTTCGGTACCGGAAACAACCTCTGTACCTTTTGTGTAATAAGGCAGCTCGGTAACAACGCCTGAAAAAGGCGCCTTAATGCTCATTTTTGCCAACTGCATTTGTGCATTTTCGTAGCTGTATTTTGCTTCTATTTTCGATACTTCGGCGTTACGTAATTCCAGTTCGGTAACCCCGCCTTTTTCAAACAGCGACTTCTGTTTGTTGTAATCTTTTTCGGAGATATCGAGTTGTAATTTTTTCGATTCAATCTGAATTTCATTTACATATTCTTCATCTTCGAGACGGATAATTTCCTGCCCCTCATTTACCTTATCGCCCAATTTGAAAGGCTTTCCCGTACGGGGATTTGTCATTACACGATATTTCCCGTCCATCTCGGTACTTAACGTTACCTCGCTCATTGCATTAGCTGTTCCGGTAGTATTTATGTACTGCCTTACAGGCTGAAGTTTTAAACTTTCAACAGAAACCGGCGATGCCAGTTCTGTATCTTCGCCTGATGTTTGATTGTTGCACGAAACGATTGCGGCAAAAGCACTTAGTAGTAAAAGGAGTTTTATATTTTTCATCTTATTAAATCTTTTCTTATTTATTTTTTATCTTTCAAATACAATTCGGCAGGTAAAACAGCCTGTTTCTTTGCAAAATCGTATAACGACTGAATTTTCAGGTTCAGTAATTCTATGCGGTAATTGATTTGTGCTTCGGCATATGAAACTTTAGCTTCTGAAAGTTGGGTTTGATAAAGGCTTAAGTCCATACCTGTTAAATCTCCATTAGCATACTTTTCCTGATTAATTTCGTAGGTAAGCTGGGCATTCTTCTCAGTTTGTTTGGCAATACCAATTTGGCTCCAATAGTTTTGCAGTTTTCGGTACGATTTCCGGATTGCAATAATAATTTCATTTTTTTCATTGGCATAATTCAGTTTTTGTGTTTCGATGACTGCCTCCTGAGCTGCGATTTTTGCTTTCTTCTTTCCCCAATCGAAAATAGGCACATTAAAAGATACGGAAACAGAAGGGCTTTGTGTGGGTTTGTCATAAATATTGCCCAATTTTTTATTATCGCCGGTTATTCCCACCTGAAGATCTACCGAACCTTTAAATTCATTGGAAGCCTTGGTTTCAACTAAATCGAACATACTATTTTCTATATCTATTTCGCGCTGACGTAATTCCATCCTTGAGGACAGTCCGTTTTTTATGGCTTTTTCCATATCAACAGGTACTGCTGCAGTATTCGACAAGTCAATGTCAATTACGGCAATTTCTTCGTACAAATCCATTCCAAGGTATAGTTTTAGCTGGTCTTTGACATTTTCAAATGTAACTTCCTGGTTTTGCACCGATGACTTTGCATTAGCCAGTTCCAATTCTTGTTGATATAATTCTTCCTTTGCTGATAAACCGGCTTCTACCTTATTTTTTATGATGTCGTAATTTTTTTGCGTATTAGTCAGTTCTGCCCTGTCAATTTGCAGGTTCATTTGTTCCAAATAAACATTGTAAAAATACTGGGTAACCGTTTTTTCAACTTCCAGTCGCTGAATGGCATAACTTATCTCTGCATCTTCAAGATTCAATTCCAACTCTTTAAGATCCTGCTTTAAACTATTGTAAGTGAAAAGCGGCTGGCTTAAACTAAGATACAGCTTATTATAAAACACTTTACTTTCGGTATCGGTTGCATCAGACGAACTTTTTTCCCAACCAAATTCATTATTCAAGGCAATGGTTCCATTGGTTAACAGGATAGGTTGTGAAACGGTTAAAGTACTGTTAGACGACAGGCTTTCAGAGGTATACCATTTAGACTGATAATCGTAAAACTGCCTGCTACGACTATATTCCAATGGATTTACAGTTAACGAAAAGCTGGACTTTAACGATGCCCGCTGGGCTTCCAGATTCTTTTGATAACGTGTAAGATTAAGCAACGATTGTTTAATATCGGGGCTGTTGTCTTCGGCATATTTCAATGCTTTATCCAGGGTTAATAATTGCTGTGCATTTATGCCTGGAATACATAACAGCACGATTATAAACGGCATTAGCATCCGGCATAAAAGTTTAATTTTTAATGTAGTCATTCTATTTTGTTTTTATTTGTTTTCAAGATTAGTATCCATACAACAGCAATTCGCGATATTCTATCTTTCTACGACTTTCTTTCTTATTTCCCTGCCAACTGCAACTGGAAATTGCAACTGCTACTTTCTTACATCTCCACAATTTTTACTGCATCGGCAAATACGATTCGCCCTTCATATTTATTTGAAAGCTCAACCAGAGCCGTATCTGTTGAGAAATAAAATGTTCCCAAATGATTCCATCCATTTTCGGCTTTTGAGTTTTCAAGTTCTACCTCATCAGCTCCTTCATCGCTATGAATTACAAAATGATACTTGCCACTTTCCTTGTTCCTTCCCCTTCCGGGAGGCCCTCCTCTCCTGGCCTGATAAAAATAATAATACAAATCGTAATACCCTGATTTCTTAACCGGCACGTGCCATCTGGCAAGCTGAGAGCCATCTCCTCCTTTTATATAATAAGCAGAGCGAACATAAGTCCCGTAAAAATCGGAATTGGTAACATCTGTCCACTGTGTAGGCGGACGCCAAAAATTCATCCCGCTATATTTCAATTCCTCCTCATCCTTTTTAATCAGCCACTTCTGCAATAAATTTTCCTGCTGATTGTTGGTTACTTCAAATTCAGGGTCTTCGTTATCCACAATTATTTCGTTGCTTAAAACCGTTTGAACAGGAGTTGCGTTTAGCTTCTCTCCTTCAAAAGGAGCAGCCTTTTTATCCTCATCAATATTCCGGAATCTCTCGGTAATGGTTTGCGGAATATTTTTCGAAGTCATGGTATTTACCAGTACCATACGCGGGTCGGCATCCAATAAATAACTAAGCTGTTTGGTAATATGCGGGCCAAGCTCCACAAGTTTGTCGATTGTCTCCTCGTTTCCCTGTCCACTGGGGCGTCCCGGGCCGCCAAATCCACCTCCTAACCTGAACGAAAATTTCACCAATCCTTGAGTTTCGGTAAAATTCGTTATTTTTAGCGAAACCATTGTCCGCATCATATCTCCCGATTTTACTTTTACGGCTTTTATGGGTGAAATCAGGTAACCGGGAAGCGATTTAGCTTTAAACCATTCATCCATCATCGGAATTAAATTGATACCAAACTCACGGATTAGTTTCCCGTTAAAAGTTTCGAATGAAATATTTTTAAAGCGGTATTCGTTCAACATCTGCTTCAAAAAAGATTCAAACTTATCAGACCCCACCTTATACTGAATGTTTGAAAAAAGCACATCTCCTTTAAGTTTTATCACATTCCCGATAATGTCTTTTTGCGCTTCATCCGAAAGTATTTCGTTAAAAGAATGGTCTTGTAAAAGAATATTGGCTTTTTCATCGTTGCTCAGGCCATTCATATCGCGCATAAAAACTGAGCGCATATCTGTCTCCTGATTTTTCAGATAAGCCTCAAACACACGATTGGTTATAGGCCATTGAGTTGATTGTATATTGTTTTGAAAATTATACAACATCGGGAAAATAAAATACGGATTTGCAGAGGTTTCCATATTAAAACTTCCTTTGTTCCTTTTCCAGTCTGTTTCTTCTTCCTCGGTAAATGTCCTTAGAAAATTATTTAGCGCGCTGGTTTGCAATTCTTCATCACTTGAATTTCCGCCTCTTCGACCAGGGCCACGACCGCCCCAGCGTTTCATCCGTTTTATTGAACCTTCAAAATCGGCAGCATTTAGCATACATCCTTTCTCCTGAACAAAAATTTGTTCGGGTTGCACATATTCCTGTAACGAAGTCCACGAACGTTGGTAGGTTTTCAACTGTGCCGGAACTTCGACCAATGCTAGCCTATTGAAGACATACTCAAGGTTATAAGTTCTTTCGAAAGCGCTTAATTTTTCACTAATTATCCCCGGAATGGTATCTTTCAATTCGGGAAAAGCATTTGAAAAATAATTATGCCCCTTCAACAGCCATGCGCTATAATGTTTTTCCCCGACATCAAAACCCATTTGCTCGTAGTTTCCAATAGCCAAAGAGATACGTGTTAAAGGCTGCCGATTTTCAAAAGTAAACCGGCCGTCTGCTATTGCATTGATTTTGCCTTGAGAAACAGCCTGTAAACCCGGAGTTGTTTTTACGGTCAGGCTATAATTTACAAACTGTGGATGGCTCCAGCTAACATTTTCAGAGCTGTAAGTTACGCCTGTATTAGGATACCATCCGGCCTCGTCGGTCAGCAGAACATACCCGGGGGTAATAAAAGCATAACGCTTGTCGATATTTATTACAAATTCACCGTATTTCTCCAACCGGGTTTCTTCGTCGATATCAAGATAACAGTAGTTCTCGTCGATACTCCCGGCATAAGAAAGTTCTACCTTTGCCGAATCACCAGATTGCAGGTTGATATTATCAGAAATAATAACGAGATGCTTTTCACGTAAAAACGGCAAAGGTTTTCCGTTCACTTTTACTTCACTGATTTTCAATCCTGCATTTAAGTTGAAAATCAACTTTTTAAGCGCTTTCCTGTTTTCGTTTTTTATTGTCAATAACGATTTTACGCTAATGGTTTCGCCCTTATGTTCCAAGTCGATTTTATCGGCGACTATTGAAGGGATATTCTCTTTTACGTATTTGTTGTTCAATGCTACAATTTCGGCCCGCAATTTTTCCGATACTTTAAAATGATAGATATGTTTAAACCCCAGGTAACCGGCACCTGCAATAAAAATAATCGCAAAAATAAGAGAGAAATAAGTTGACACACGGGATTGCGGCAATCGTTTCAGCAGGAAAACGGACAGCGAAATAAATCCGATTCCCAGCCCCAGATAAATACCCCGATGAGCCAAAATTGTTGTTAAATTCCCAAAACCTACAATGTCGGAACGTAGCATTGGAATATTAAAAGTCATGTAATCGAAAATGTAATAATACCGGGATTGTAACAGGAAAAGCGTTATGCCAATATACCCCAAAACCAGAACAAAGGTAATGGCCTGGTTGCGGATAACACTCATCAACAAAAACGAGAGCCCCAATATAAATACCAAGGTAGGAATGCTTATCAGCAAAAGATAAATGCCGTAAGCCCCCCAGTCGACAGGCGTTCCTTTAACAAGCAGGTTGAATATCAATGCCATAAGCATTACAGCAACATTCAGCATCATAAATACCTGTATGTTTCCGAGAGTTTTTCCCATTACATACTCGCCATTAGTCATTGCGCGCATATAAATTACCTCGGTAGTATCCAGTTTTTTATCGCGCTTCAAAAAGTCAGAAGCCAAGAATACCGCAATTACAGCCTGGGCAACATTTAATATCAATAGGTTAAAATAAGGGATTGCAGCAGGTACAGCCTGAATAATCCATCCGTCTCCGCCCCCGCCTTCTATAATCATCCCGAAATTCAAACCCAAAAGGACCAACAAAGAAAGGATACTGAAAATACGAAAAAACCAACTACGAAACAGGGTCTTTCGTTCGTATTTAGCAATAGAAAATATATTGTGAAATGAAATCATAATTGAATTTTGGATGTTCGATATTGGTTATGTCGTTGTTCTTTATTTATTTATTCGCATTGGGATTATATCTGGCGGTTAACATTTATTGCTACGCTTTCGACCACTGGTTTAACTTGTTTTCCATAAAATGTACATAAGCATGTTCAAGGTTAGGAGCAATTTGTTTGCCCTGGTAGCCGTTAATATCGTTTGCCACTACTTGTATTTCCCATCCCCCGTCGATAGGAATAGTAGAAATAACCGGGAACTTTTCATTAATTTCCATGTATTCGGTTTCAGTAGCCTGAATTTGCCACACCTTTCCTTCGGCTTCTTTTATCAATTCCTCGGGCGAACCGTTAAAAGCCAGTTTTCCTTTGTTCAGCAAGGCCATATCGTTACAGGTGCTGGAAATATCGCCAACAATGTGTGTTGAAAGGATAATAACCACATCGCGCGTACTAATGGTGGAAAGCAAGTTGCGAAACCGGATGCGTTCTTCGGGGTCGAGGCCGGTAGTTGGCTCATCTACAATAATTACTCTAGGGTCGTTAATCAGTGCCTGGGCAATGCCAAGCCGGCGTTTCATTCCGCCCGAAAGTTTATTGGCATTCCGGTCGCGGGCTTCAAACAAACCTACTTCTTCCAGCATCTGGTCAACGGCAGTACGACGTACCGCCCCGTTTTTCATACCCGATAACCGCGCCGTATAGTCTAAAAATTCGTAAGTTTTTAATTTCGAGAAAAAACTAAAATCCTGTGGTAAATAACCCAACATCGAACGAACTTCACGCCGGTTTTTCGATAATTCCAAATCATTAAAATATACTTTTCCGCTGGTAGGCTTCATTAACGTCACCAATATCCGCATCAGGGTTGATTTTCCGGCCCCGTTAGGCCCCAAAAGCCCAAAAATACCATGAGGAATTTCAAGATTCAGATTGTTTAAAGCGTAACTACCTCCCTTATAAACTTTGTTTAGATTTTCAATTTTTATATGCACTGCACAAGATTATGATGATAATAAACAATGTCTTGGACTATTCAAGTTAAGAATCGTTTAATTGCTTAGTCGTTAAAATTATGAAAATATTACAGCAAAAGGTTAGAATCTTCTGATTTTTAAAGATTTTTACGACAAAACAGCTCAAAAGCAACAATGCATACCATAAAATGAAATGATATGCATTGTCCGAAATATTTTTATTTTCTTATCGGATTTTACTCTTTTAAATCATAAACTTCATCCGTTTTTCGATTGTTATCATTATCCCTAACTAAGTCAAAAAAAATCAAGCTAGTGTCAAGTCAGGCGTAACCTGTCAGCCCAAGGCTTGTTCTCTTTCGGTTTAACCGACATTTTATGCCTGCCTTAACACTAAATTATTACCTTTAAGAAACACGCTGACAATTCCGGCATACGAATATTAACTCCATTTTTGGTTAAAACGTAAGTCTTTCCTGTCATTAAATCGACCAATTTATTTCCGCCAACATCACCTTTTTTCAGTTTGATGTTACGTTTTTCGCCACCTACATTAATGGCAAAAATTATTTTATTATCTCCTTCTTCTTTATAATCGATAAACAATTCTGAATCGGCCAATAAATTTTTCCGGGTTCCCATAAATAATGCCGGATTGTTTTTTCTTATCTCAAGTATTGCTTTTGTATAATTAATTAAGTCTTGTTCTTTCGAAGTAAAGTTTTGATATTTACCATCAGAGCGCCCCACATTATCATTTGCATAACCAAAATCGCCATGCTTTTTATATTCGTCAAGCATGTCGCCATATTCATCGCCATAATACAAGGTTATTGGGCCTGAGTATGCCGCCATATTTTAAAATACGAAATGTGCAGATTATCTGCGCTAATACAAATGAAAAACAAAATCCCTCCTACCAAGGCAGAAAGGATTTCATGAAAACAATATAAATAGAGGTCTATTTTTCTTAATAGCACTTTACCTTTGGAAAATATAATTACCAATATCTTGAAATCTCCCAAATAACAACATGTCAATAAATCATTAAGACAAGTCTCATTTCTAAAAATCTAACGGTCTATTGAAACCCGATACTTCAGCAACAAAGAACTTAGCGGATTATTTAATGTCAATGTAAATCCGGCTGCTAATTCTTTTCCTGTTTTCACAACAATTGCTTTAGTATCTTTATTTTCAATTTCATAGTTAACATCGGGCTGAAGACCCGAAAGTTTTACAACAATTGAATTATCTTTTGAATCCTTACGTCGAAAAGCAACAATAAATCCACTGCTATCGCACGGACGGTGCAATTGATAGGCCAGCCATATTTTATCGGAAGTCATATCCTCAAACGACGTTAAGGGGTAATAATCTTCATAAAAATAAGGACGAACCTCGTTAAACTCTCTTTGGCAGCGCTGCATTTCGGTAAAAGACGAAGCTCCATCGGTTATTTTCCAATTGTAAATTACAGAAGTCCCCAAACTTGAACGGAATGTAAAACGGTCATTTTTATCGACCCCGGTACCGGAAAGGGGCAAATAAAAATTCAGTCCATAGGTATGACACTGGTAACCAATTGGTTCGCCATAACAATAGTCGGTTCGCCAAAGAGGGGCACTTCTTTTTATTGTTTCAAAATCGATACGCCGCCCCCCACTGGCACAATTATCAACAATACTTTTAGGAAAACGCTTCAACAAATAATCCCAAAATGCATATAATCCTTCGATATGGCGAATTTCATGAATTCCTATACGATTCGGTTTATCGTTTTCCCGCCAAAAATTGTCAACGTTCATATTAAAGTCCTGACGATAGTAATCAATCCCGTTTTCTTCCATCATATCACCAATAAACTTACACAACCAATCGCGGGCTTCTTTATTTCCCAAATCAAAAAGATACGCATCAGTTCCTTTGGCATCCAGCATCCATTTTTGATACTTTACTCCCCAATCCGATTCTTTAATAACACGTTCAGGCTCGAACCACACCATAAATTTAGCTCCCACCTCATGTACTGCATCAGAAATAGGTTTTAATCCTCCGGGAAAACGCATTTGATCAACCTCCCAATTGCCAACAGTATTTGCCCAGTTTTTATTATGTTCTACATCGTTTGATTTGGTATACCATCCGGCATCGAGCCAAAAAACTTCGGGCACCAAATGAAACCGTTTATAACGATTAATCATGGCTAATGCATAGTCTGTAGTCATGCAGGTATATTCGTTACACGGACTTGGATCGCCATAATTAAAACTGTTAGAAACCGGGTATTTAGTAGGCTCTCCGTTAATTTTATGAGTTTGATGTTCCAATACAAAACGACGAAATTTGTTATGCCCGGTCATACGGTTTTCTCCATTCCAGAACAACAAACAAATACTAGGAGTCCGAATTGTTTCTTTTGCATGCAAATATGTTTCCAACCATTTCATTCCGGAGCTTAACGCCACACTGTTCGTTCCTTTCTTTGTAAAATTAGCAAACCATGTTCCTGTCCACCCAACAGCTACCATAGCTCCCTGATCAGAAGACGACTCAATATTAAAGAAAGGAAATGCCCGATCGGAAGAACGCCCGCTTTGAGGCGAAAAGCTCATAGTTTCGCCTGCTTTTAATATCTTTTTCCGAGGATGAAAATCTTGTTTCGACACGTGTGTACCATCAGCATAATGAAGTATAATATCACCTGCTGAGGGATACTGAAAGTCAAGATCAATCACTTTTACATCTTTCAGGACAGGCGAATCTTTACTGGCAGTATTGGTAAAATGCAATACCCATTCCACTGCATTATAATCAGGATAACCTTTTACAACACAAGTTACTTTCATTCCCGTTTGCTTATCTTTCCAGGAATAAGAACAAGCCACTTCTGCTTCAGTATCTTTCTTGTTTTCAGCAGAAAATTCCCATTTACGAATAAAATCTTTCGAAGATTGATTGCCATACACAAACGAAAAAGGAGGTGTTTTCCCTTTCCTGAAATTCATATCCATCCAGCTTGCAATAGCAACCGTTTTTTTTGTGCATTTATATTTTACCTGTCCGAATCCACATATCGGAACAAAAACCGCAATCAGAATTATTGTTATTAAATAATTTGTTTTCATCTATTTAAAATTAAAGTTTTCAAAGGCATTAGATGGAACTCCCATGCTTATAAACATTCTCTTATGTGTGATAAATTAGCATTCGTCATTTATAAAGCAATAGCAAAGAGCCCCTTTGATGATCTATTTCCAGCTTAAATCCGTTCATCAACTCCTTTCCTGTTTTGGAGAGCACAACATCGTTATCGAAATTACGGATGGTATAGGTCTTTGCAGGATTCAATCCCGACAAACATACAACCATTGAATTTTCTAATGATTTAGGACGACGAAAAGCCATAACAATTCCACTATCGTCGGAAGGACGGTGCATTTGATACGCCAGCCAGATATTGTCGCGGGTGAGGTCTTCTGTTCCCGACAAAGGATAATAATCTTCGTAATAATAAGAGCGAATTTCGGCATACTCTTTCAAACAATTTTGCATTTCGGTAATCGACCAATGTTTATTGGTAATTTTCCAATTGTATATCAGTGCACTGCTTACACTCGAACGGAAAGAATACTCATCGGTCTGTAATATTCCTGTTCCATGCAACGGAAGGAAATAATTCAGTCCATAGGTATGCCCCTGGTATCCATCAGGATCATCATAATGATAGTAATCGCTACGCCAAAGAGGTGCACTGCGCGATATGGTTTCCAAATCAAGACGGCGTCCTCCACTGGCACAATTGTCAATCAATAAATCGGGAAATTCTTTCAATAAATAATCCCAAAAAGCATAGAGTCCTTCTATGTGTCTGATTTCCTTTATACCTGTACGTCCTGGCTCTTCATTAGCTTTCCAATAAATATCGGGGTGCATATTAAAGTCCTGACGGTAATAATCAATTCCGTTTTCACGTATCATTTTTGCAATATACTTACTCATCCATTTACGGGCTTTTTCATTTCCCAAATCGAACAAAAGATAAGTGTCTTTATTACTGTTTGGAATATCCAGCATCCACTCTGGATGTTCTTCTGCCCACTGTGTTCCACGAATAACCCGTTCGGGTTCGAACCATACCATAAACTTTGCCCCTACTTTATGTACTTCATCCGATATCGGTTTCAATCCGTTGGGAAAACGCTCCTTATCGACAGTCCAGTTCCCGACGGTATTTGCCCATGTGCGTCCGTGTTCAAAATCGGAGGCTCCGGTATACCAGCCGGCATCGAGCCAATAAACTTCAGGGATAAGCCCAAATTGTGTATAACGATGAATCATGGCAATTGCATAATCGGCAGTAAGGCACGAATATTCGGTACAAGGTGCGGGGTCGCGGTAATTAAAACCACTGGAAAGCGGGTATTTGGCAAACTTCCCGTTTATTTTCCGGCTCTGATGTGCCAACACAAAACGACGGAATTTATTATGTCCGGCCATGCGATTATTCCCTTTCCAAAACATCAGGCATACACTTGGCGTACGTATTGTTTCAGCCGGTTGAAGGTAGGTTTCCAAGTACTTCATTCCCGATTTTACAGTAAGCATTTTGTCGTTTATTTTTTCAAAATCAGCCACCCATGTACCTGTCCAGCCAATTGCAAATACAACCCCCTGCCCTTCCGGAGCTTCAATATTAAAAAACGGGAAAGTCTCTTGGGAAGAGCGTCCCCCGGTTGGAGCAATCTGAAAATGTTCGCCCCGGCACATTATCCGTGTCCACGGATGAAAATCACGTTTCGAGATGTGGTTCCCTTCAATTGAATGCAATTTAAATTCACCAGCAATATTATAGTCCAGGTTAAAATCAATCGCTTCTACATCTTTGAGCGTTTGGGAATTATGGGCGGCAGTATTGGTAAAGTGCAATACCCATTTTACCGCATCAAAATCAGTATATCCATCAACATCACAATCTACCTTTAAGCCTGCTTTCGTACTCTTATACGTAAAACGATATTTAATACAGTTCGGCTCATTGCTTTCCAGTTTCTTGGAAGAATAACTCCATGTTCGAATAAAATTATCGGAACTAACGCCGTCGTACACAAACGAAAAAGGAGGTATCTTCCCTTTGGCAAAGTTATTTTCTATCCATGTTGAAATCTTCTGCACTTTTGTTGTTTCCCTCGTTTTTTGGGGGGGAGTTGCTCCAACAAAAGTTGAGGTTGTTATTATTAATAAGACAAGTAAGATTAATTTATTCATTGTTTTATTCATTCTATTAAAATTGTTTATTCTTTCAGGTATCATTTCGTCAATTCAGGGCTTAAAAATTGTAAGCTTTCTATCTATTGCTTTCGTCTTCCAGAAAACTTTATTCCTCTTCCCTGCCAACTTTCTTCACCCGTATTATCAGCCAAATCATATAAAGCCAGGCAGCTGCAATAACAACAATTGCAGCAAGCTGTGTACCAAATGTATCAGACGTTACACCTAATATCGGGGTAATTATTGCACCTCCCGAAACGCCCATTATCAGAAGAGCCGATACTTCATTGGCTTTTTCCGGCACTCGTTTCAGCGACAATGAAAAAATAATGGAAAACAAGTTGGCATATCCTAATCCAAAGACAACCACACAAACAAGTATTACCCACATGTTATTAGTTAACAGCATTGCCACAAGCCCAAGCATTGCCAGCAACACACTATACCTGAAAAATTTAACTTCGGAATATTTCAACAAAAATATCCCGCCGCATAAAGCGCCCAAAGTGCGAGCAAAGAAATAGACACTATTCCCCAATCCGGCTTCGCTTAACGGCAAATTACATTTCTCCATCAACAACTTAGGGAAAGTTGCATTTATACCAACATCAACACCTACCAATACCAAAATTCCGATAAAAAATGCAAGGATATATTTATCTTTAAACAAGCTCAATGTTACACCGAACGAGACATCTGCTCCTTTTTCAGTCTCTTTTATAGGCGTAAGCCACAACCAGATAAACGCAACTAACGAAGTAATCGCATAAACAGGAAATACCAGTTTCCAACCAAAAGTCATGCCTGTTGCCCAACTTGTAATGATTGGCCCCAAAAACGAACATATTGCTTTTACAAACTGTCCAAGAGTGAGTGTGCCGGTCAATTTTTCTTTGCTTACCACATCGGTAACTAAAGGATTAAGTGCTACTTGCAATAAAGTATTACCTATCCCAACAAAAGCAAAAGCAATCATTACAAACGTAAAATTGTAAGCAATAAAAGGAATACAAAGCGCAACAACATGCAAAAGGAAACTAACAAGCACTGTTTTCTTACGCCCAATTTTATTCACTAGCATTCCGGTTGGTATGGAAAATACCAAAAACCAAAGAAAACACGACATTGCCAGCATATTGGCAAGCGTATCGTTCAAAAATACAAAATCCTGTTTTACATAATTTATGGCAATGCCAATAATATCGACAAAGCCCATGATAAAGAACCCGAACATTACGGGCAATATTTTTATTCCAATTTTTTTTCGGTTCATTGTTTTAGTTCTAAATAGTTCATAATTTTTATTTCTGCCGGCAAAGCACAACAGAGTTTGATTTTAAGTTGATATTTATTTTCTGATTCATTACTTTGATTTTTTCTTGGGCAACAATCATATTATCCTCTTCCGGAAGAGCATTTTTTTCATATCTATAAATATCAAACACGCCCGAAGCCAAAGAATTATTAATGGCAATCGACCTTTCAGACTCAGAAGCATTAGCAAAAACATACGTCCATTTTTCATTTTTATTTTTGAAAGCCGTTCCAACAGCAAAACTATCGGATAAATCTATCGGATAAATAGCCGCATCCGGTTCTAAAAAACGAGTAAGTAATGAATAAGAATAATACTGGGGACGTACCTCATAATCTTTCTTTATTTTACTATAAGTAGAATCGGTACGATAAGCCTCTTTCACATACTTCCATAAACCAAGCTGTTGCATTTGCTGATAATCGGCATCTTTACCGTAATACTGGTCAATCAATCCCCAATAACTCACCCCCGCTGCTCCGGCATTGAAAAAATTAAGTACCATACGAGTCATTAAAACGCCACGCTCATAGCAATCAATGTCTCGTTGCCTTGTTGCTCCAACACACTGATTAGAGCCAAATTCACCGATTAAATGTTTTTTTCCTGCTTGTGCAGCTATTTCTACATTCTTTTTCTCCCAATTAAAAATAGAATCATTAGAAACATTGTAGCCAAAAATATAAGTATGCGAATTAAAAATATCAGCTACCGCCGACAGATTTTCGGCACAATCTTCCAGGTAAAATACCCGGGTATCGGTATTATCCGAAAGATTAAACCTTACTTTTTCTCGAATTCCGTCTTTCTGAAAACGGGCATCCAGCACCTTTGCCATTTCTATATATTCAGAAGAAGTCAGCAAAGGGCCGCCATCCGGCTCATTCATAGGGGTAATTTCGTTTACACAGGTATACTTTTTTTCTTCAATAAGATATTGAATCAGGGATGAAAAATTCTCGGCCCACTCTTCAAAATTTGTCGGCCCGGTTATCCATGCTCCTTTCTTTTTATGATCGGCCATAAAGCAGGTTTTTACATGTGCATATTTTTTATCAAGCATCGACACCCAAACCGGACACCCCCAAACGACAATACAAACATCCATATTCTGCGCTTGTGCTAAGTCAAGTACTTTATACAACGATTGCATTTCAGGAGAATTAAAAGTAAACTTACTCCAATCGGTACTTTCAGAATTATTATTATCGTTAACCGGTTCGTACCATTGCGGCAATACCATAATTCGAAACTTTTTCAGTTTCATTGCCTTTACCCTGTCAACAACATACTGCCAGTCCGATGCTTTTGAACCATCGTTACGGGTAAGGTTTTGAGAAAAGAAATGCGGGTCAAGCTCTGCCCCCATTGCTTCTAATTTTGTTCCGGTTGATTTTCCGACAAATACATTATCATATACTTTTTTTTCTTTACAGGAAAAAAGAACAATCAATAGAAAAAGGCTAATACTATAAATGTTTTTGTTGTTCATTGTTTTTCAAAATTAATAATAGAACGCGGATTTAACTGAGATATAAAATTTTTGAGGAAAGAGACATTCCACTATTTTTATCCCATCACCATCCCGGATTTTGTGAATCAGTTCCCGAAGAGTTAAGCAGACGAATAGCCTCATCTCCGGGAATTGGATACAGAAGAAACTTATCGGTATAAGCTTTCCGATCGTTATCCACAACAAAACGGGAATAAGTTCCATCCTGGCTCACCTGCATCCCGGTAATCACTTTATCCGTCTGGTCGAGAATTCTCCAACGACGTACATCAAAAAAACGATGCTCTTCGAAAGCCAGCTCTACACGACGTTCATTACGTACCCGCAGCCGAAACGCGTCGCAAGATAAGCCATAGGCAATTCCGGGCATTCCCACCCGGCTGCGTATCGCATTAACAGCATCCACCGCCTCATTGGGCACGGTTCCAGTGGCTGCTTCGTTGGCTGCTTCGGCATAATTCAGGTATAACTCAGCAAGATGAAATTCTTTAAAATAACCATCTAAATTACCTGATTTTCCCGATTCATAATGCGAGAATTTGCGCGTATAATAACCGGTACAGGTATAGCGCGCATTATTCTGATTTAAAGCACAATTGCCTCCCTCTTTAGTTGACACCAATGTTTCGGTTTCTAAATTTAACATCGAACCATGATAATAAATCGATGCTTTTAAGCGCGGATCGCGATTTGCATACGGATCAGCCGCATTGTACAGAGTATTATCCGAATTGTAATTGGGTTGTAAATGATCATCATCGCTATACGGGTCCGACAGATTTAACACCGGTTTACCGTCTATTGTTTCGTAAGCATCAATTAATTCCTGCGACGGACAGGCACCGGCATCACTTTGCCCGCTGGTTGTGGGCAGCCCGGCATAATTCCACATTGACATTTGCCCGGCAACTTCCATAATTGTTTCTTTATCGTTTACCACCGGCAAATCCGACCTCGAATAAAAATACACATCATAAGGAGAATGCCCGGCAGTGGTAGCAGGCGTTTTCTGATACAATTCATAACCATTGGCCAAACAATCGTCCAACGATTTCTTTGTAATTTCAGCGGCCTTCTGCCAGCTTATTGTTCCATCGTTAAACAAAGGGCTGGCAGCATACAACGCTACTTCCGAACGAATAGCCGCACAAACTGCTTTCGTCATCACTTTTCGGTAATTCTCCTTATCCAGCGAACGCCATCCCCATTCTTCCACGTCGGCAATATTAATAGCTGCCTGACAATCTTCAAGTATTTGAGTAGCGCACTGCCCGAATGTGGCCCTTGTAGCTTTCGAATAATCGTAATCGGACGTTAATACAAGCGGTACCCCACCATAACGTTTTACGAGTTGCAGATAATAAAAAGCCCTTAGTGTTAATACCTGTGCCTTAAAACTTTTACGAATATCATCAGAATACACACTTGCATCAGCTATATTATCTAAAAATATGTTACACCGGCGGATTCCCTGATAGTAATGCGAATAATTTTCAGGATTTCCACTCACTCCTTCCAACGGATTACTAAAAGGAGATAATTGTCCTTCGTTCCACTGCCGGGTAATCCCGTTTTGTAGTTCCCATGCATCTTTCGCTTCATCGGTGCAACCAGCCAGCATGGTTGAATTATAATTCATGCCATAATTCAGAATCCAACCATAGCACTGGTTCATGTAAGCATATGTTTTTCGATTGGTTGTAAACAGGTCGCTATAATCGGTACGTCCATCCGGATGATCTTCAATCTCTGTACATCCGGCAAAAATAGCCAGTATATAAAGCGAAAAAAGTCCTATTATTATTTTATTCTTCATGATTTCGTTTTTTAGAAATTCAAATTAAGCCCTATATTAAATGTTCTGTAAACCGGATATTGAGAAAAAGAACTTTGCTCCGGATCAATATCGTCAAATTTCAGCGAAGTAAACGTGAGTAAATTTGCACCACTTACATAAAGTCTAATCTTATTCGTTTTTAACTTATTGGTAAAACGTTTAGGCAAAGTGTAGCCCAAAACAACATTTTTCACCCTCCAATAATCATCTTTCGAATAAAAGAATTCATTGCGCTGCAAGCTTGATGAACTTCCGGTTGTTAAAGCAGGGTAGGCAATCTGCTCTCCGGCAGCATAACGTTCAGCAGTCCATGCCTTGCGGTGCAAATCGGTATATACACCCTGGTAACAATTATCAAAAATACCGCATCCGTTATAATAAGCTCTTTGTCCGGAAACCCCTTGAAGTTGCACATAGAAATCAAAATTTTTATACTCCAATTGAACCGAAGCACCATAAGCGTATGTCGGTAATGTTTTAGCTTTATCAATAGGCGCCTGATCGCGTTCGTCGATGCTACCATCGTCATTCAAATCTTTGTAAACAAAGTCGCCCGGACGTGGAGTCGCGCCAGAATAGCGTAACCCGCTATTATCAATTTCGTCTTGACTATTATAATAACCGTTACCATTTGAATAATCAATTACATAACCAAACTGCTGACCAACAGAATAACCGTTTTCGCGATAAGGATAATAATATCCGCTCGAAGTACGATTCAGTTCTTTTACATCGGTTACTTCATTTTTGTTATAGCCGATATTTCCTTTTACATTTACTTTTAATCCGTTTGCGAAACGTTTTGTATAAGAAACCTCGGCATCAAAACCTTTGTTTTCCATCTTTCCCAGATTTTCATAAGGAAGATAATCGCTCGAAATCCCTTGTGCAGAAGAAACACTCTCGTCCTGAATCGCCATATCGCCTTGTTTTACGCGCCAATAATCGAAGCTAATTCCCAGTGCATCACAAAGCATGAGGTCAACCCCATAATTTTGTTGAAATGATTTTTCATAATGAATATCCGGATTTCCCTGCATTCGTTCTACAGTATGAGCGGCATAGTACTGGCTCAGCAAATACCCCGACAACTCGTACCTGACATCTGTAGCATAAAGAAAGCGTGTACTTGCAATCTGATCGTTTCCTAACCAACCTGCCGATGCCCTGAATTTTAAGAAAGTAAGCCAATCGGCATCTTTCATAAATTTTTCATTTGAAACAAGCCATGCAGCCGAAACAGTGGGAAAGAATTTAAAACGGTTTCCTTTTTTAAATTGCTCGGTACCATCATAAGTAAAATCGCCTTGCAGGTAATAACGCGAATCGTAACCATATTTTACATGACCGATTAACGAAATACGATCGTAAGGCAGGTCACCGTTTTTCATCATGTTTTCATTAAAATAGCTGATGAAAGAATTGATTTCATGCTTTTTATTAAAAACCCTATCATAGTTAACAAAACCCTGGAAATTAATAAAGTAACGCATATCCGATTCTTTTGTCAGACTTAAAGGGCTATCAACGTGTGTTCCAAAAAGTTGACTGCCATCGGCAGCATACCGTGGATAATCATCAGCACCATAAATGGTTCCCTGGTAATTTGCTTCGTAGCCCACAATACCTTTTAGACTTAACCCTTTTGTTAGAAAGCTTAAATCCAAATTCATTCCGTAAGCCACATTCAGGTTAATGCCCGTTTGATGTGCATACCCCGAACGGTTAATAAGCCCGTAAGTAGGATATTCATTATATTCGGTCGTAATTACATTCCCATTTTCATCAACAGGACCAGGAACAACAGGAGCCATTCTGTAAATAGATTCCATTATGGAGCCTAAAGCGTAATACCCCTGATTCAACCGATCGATATTTACATTGGTGTTTAAAAAACAACTTAAATACCGATGCAACGCCACATCAACATTTGCCAATATATTAAACCGATGCAATTTCAAAGCAGGATCATAATCATCATTTTCTACTGATTCGATTAAACTATTCTGGTGCAGATAGCCTGTACTTACGAGGTATTTCACACGATTGTTGCCTCCTCGAATATTTACATTGTAACGTTGCTGACTTGCCACATCATCAAGAAAAGTATCGTACCAATCATGTGCAGAAGATGTACCATCAGCAAAAGCTGCAATTTGATAGAGCGAATACAAGGCAGATCCTCCATCATTAACCAAAGCCTGATTACGCATAATTGCATATTCGGCAGGACTAACGGTTTCCGGAATTTGCGTTGCCTGTTGTAACGAAAAATCAGCACTTACATTTATCTCAGTAGCTCCTATTTTCCCTCTCTTAGTGGTAACTAAAATAACGCCCGAAGAAGCACGGGGGCCGTAAAGCGCCTTTGCCGCAGCATCTTTCAGTACACTAACCGATTCTACGGTATTTATATTCAACGTATTTATATCGAACAAAGGAGCAGGCACACCATCAATTACCACCAACGGACTATTTCCATTTACCGAATTCAAACCACGTATGTACATTAAAGTTGCATCGTCGGCAGGAGCACTACTTGATTGTAAGGATGTTAATCCCGACAAACGCCCGGTTAAAGAAGCAGAAAAGCCACTTCCAGGAGTTTTCACCAATTCGCTACCATAAACGGTTGAAATTGCACCGGTATAAGCACCTTTCTTTTCGTTTTGCAACATGGCTACCTTCAGCAGCCTGTCCTGACCGGCCGCATCGCCAGCCAGAGTTATTTCAACTTGTCCCAGAGCAGGAAGGCCTACCGTTTGATTCCAATACCCTACCCGACTGCAATTCAACACCTTAATCTCTCCGGGAACTTCAATAATAAAATTTCCGTCTTTATCGCTACATGTTGTATATTCCGGATTATCAGCAACCGATACAACAGCACCACTTACAGGCTCATCGCTCTGATTCCGCACAATACCGGATATCACTTTATTTACTTGCGCCAAACATCTTTCGCTGTTCGCAAACAGACAAACGATGCATAAAAGCATGATTATTTTGTCTCTCATGTATCTAAATTTTTGTGCAGCCCGCTTGTCGGTTGAGATAAATATAAGTACTGATTGTATGTATCTTAATTAATACCTCAGCCAAGGGCTGTCATCTGGTTAAATTTCAATGATTACCAACCTGCATTTTGCCATTTATCTCCGGTCTTACTTTCCAGGATAGCCGCCTCGCTTGCCGGAATAGGATAGACATGCCATTTTTTCTCGTAACTCATTTTACTCGGACTACTACCATCAGAGCCTAATATGATTCGAGTATAGGTAAAAGAATCATCACTGTTTTTGGTTATTTGCATGCCCGTAGCAAATTTTTCACTTTCCATGTTCTCATTTCCGGGAGTCCAGCGCCTTGCATCGAAATAACGGTCTTCTTCGCATGCCAGTTCCACCTGACGCTCATGACGTACCAACAAACGCGCCTCGTCTTTTCCAGATGCCGTAACATCAACAGCAGAAGAGAAACCTGCACGATGGCGAATTTCATTTATCAAAGCCAAACCTTCCGAAATATTTCCACTCTCAATAGCAGCTTCTGCTGCATTCAGATATATTTTTCCAAGACGATAAAAACGAAAACGACCATCGTAACCGGCAACACCGGCAGCCTTACAGTTGCCGTTCACCATTCTTTTGCGCCAATAATAACCGGTTCGGGTATTTGTTTTTCCGCTCGACCGAATTTCACTGTTTCCTCCAACATAAGTTTCAACCGTTGCTGCCGTTTGTCCGAGCAAAACAGGACTACCATTATAAAATATACTGGCATAAAAACGCGGGTCTCTACCCTCGTAAGGATTAGTAGCATCGTATCCACTGTTTGCATTATAGTTGGGTTGCAGATGCGTTTCATCTTTATACGGATTAGCCAGATCCAAAACCGGTTTACCGGTGGCCAACATATCATAAGCATCTACCAACTCTTGAGATGGGACAATAGTTAACTGACTGTTACCCAAAACCGGAGCGCCAATAATATCGTAAAGCGGATTGGTATAAGGATCGGGCCAATAGCCTTCGGTACTTTGCCAAATGGTTTCTTTATCGCTGGGATCGGTACCAATGTAATTGTTCAGCGTAAAGTATTCCATATAAGCATTGTTATAATATTTTTCAGTATCCTGACATTTGGTATACAGCTCGTAACCATTAGCTTCTAATTGATCCAGACAATCTTTATTAATAGTATAAGCCCAGCTCCATAAATCTTTACCACCATTGTTATAAGAACTGGCAGCAAACAATGCAGCTTCGGAACGAATTGCCATTGCAATACCTTTGGTCATTCTGTTTTTTTCGTTAAGGGTTGTTAAACGCCATGGCAAATTCTCCGAACTAACAGCAGTTTCGCAATCGGCAACAATAAAACGAGCACAAGTCTCAAAATCAGGACGTTCTAAAGTTGAATAATCATAAGCCAAGCCATAAGGACTTTCAGATACAGGAACAGGACCATACCATTTTAATAATTCCATATAGAAATAAGCACGCAAAACATGCGCTTCGGCAATCCAACGTTCGCGGTCGGTTTCGCTTGCAATAGCCGCAGTAGGCGCACGTTGTAAAAAGGTATTGATAATCCGGATTTGCCCCCAATACAATTCCCAGTAACCACCTTCGGAATAAGTATCACCAACATCGCGGCGCACGTCCAGATAAAAATCGGTAGTAGTACAGTTTCCTGTAATAGCATGAGCAAAACCAGCACCAGATCCATCTGTACAATCCCATCCCTCATCGCTTAATGCAACCGGATAGTTTGTCCAGAAATAATAGCGCAGCCCCTTTTTAGGCAGATAGTCGAAACAACTACTAAAATAGGCTTTTGTCAAGTCTTCATCCTGAAAAACCTGATCTAATGTTAAACGACCATCAGGCGAAACATCCAGTGCATCATTACAAGCACCGAGTGTTAACAGGAAAAACAACATATAAATAATTTTATTCTTCATCTCTGTGGAATTTTATCTGTTAAAAAGTAATGTTCAGACCTAATTTGTAGTTACGCATAGTGGGATATGCTGTAGGACTATTTTGTTCAGGGTCGAAGCTATCTGTTTTTAAATTTGTCCAGGTGTACAAATTATCGCCACTAACATAAAAGCGAACATTCGACAACCCTACCCTCTTACTGAGAACATCCGGTAATGTATATCCGATTTCTGCATTTTTCAGTCGCAGATAAGAAGCATCCATAATAAAAAAGCTATTGGGCTGCAAACTTGGTCCACCACTACTTGAAAGACGTGGATAGTTAATTTTTTCATGATTAGCATAGCGTTCGGCAGTCCAGCGCTGAGTGTGCATTTTATAAAAGTTACCACTGCTTTCGTAGATTCCTGCTCCAGAATAGGTCTTACTATATTTTGAAACTCCCTGAAACATAAGACCAACATCAAAACCTTTCCAGTTTGCCGATAAAGAAACGCCATAGTTTATACGAGGTAACAACGATGAATACCCAATCGGAGCTTTATCGCGGTCGTTAATAACATTATCATTATTCAAATCTTTATAAATGAAATCGCCTGGTTCTGGAGTACCAACACCTTCGTAAGTAAGCCCGCTAAGAGCAATACTTTCATCGCTATAAAAGAATCCGGTGCCGTCTTTTCCTTTCGACATATCCGACGAATAATCAATAACATATCCCCAATTCTGGTTCAATGAATATCCGGTTGTACGCATACGATAAGCATAATCTTCGCCTAACAAAGTTTCATCGTATTCCAGCACTTTATTCTTCGAATAACTAAAGTTTACATTGGCAGCAAGAGAGAGCCCGTTCTCCAATTGTTTTTGATAACCAAGAGTCATTTCAAATCCCCGATTTCGTATTTCGCCTTTATTCATTAAAGGCAATGCAGAAGAAGCAAGTCCTTGTATCATTGGCGTACTTTGTGGAGTAATTAAGATATCTTTCCTGTTTTCAATGAAATAATCGAATGCAAAAGAAATATCATGGTATAAGGTAATATCAACTCCATAATTTTGCTTCTCAGCCGTTTCCCAGGTAATGTCCTCATTTCCGATATAATTTTCACTGATTTTATATCCAAGTCCATATCCTGCTCCATTTGACCAATACCCTAAACTGGGAGACAACCAACGATCGCCTTTACTATTTGTAGTAACCGAAACCTGACTAATATTATCCAAATAAAGAAACCGAGTACTACCAAAAGCATCATTTCCTACTTTTCCCCACGAAGCTCTTAATTTTAAATTTGTAAGTGCCGAATTATCTTTCAGAAAACTCTCGTTGGTTACTAACCATCCGGCAGAAAAAGCTGGGAAGAAACCAAAACGTTTCTCAGGAGAAAATTGCTCCGAACCGTTATAACCAATGTTCCCTTCAATAAAATAGCGTCTATCGTAATCGTAAGTTGCACGAGCAGCAATGCCAATCCGGTTGTAAGGCAGAAGCATATCTCCCGACGATGCATTCGCTTCTCTTATATCGCGCTGTGCAAGAAACATAGCAGTTACATTATGCTTATCGGAAAAAGTACGAGCATAATTAACCTGCCCCTGTAAGTTCATCACCCAATACGATGCTGATGATTTGGTGAGTTCTACCGGGCCGTCCTCATCATCTACACTGGGACTGCGGTTCAGGAATAAATGACTGCCATCGGCTAGTGTTTGATAGGTATACCAGGTAAAAGAACGACTGCCAACAGTGCTACCTATTCCTTTCGAATCAAAAGATACCTGACCTCTTACCGACAAGCCTTTTGTGATAAAGCCTAAATCGATATCCAATCCACCTACAATATTAATTCCCGATTTCGTTTCCAGTTGATAGCCGGAACGATTGATATACGGATAAGCACTTAACGAGCTGTTCGACGGATCTTCAACAGCCAACCCGGCTGCAATAGGGAAAGTACGTACAGCATCGGTAGCATAAGCGCCTTCCGGTGTGAGATACATTGAGGTAGGACGCGAGGTTAAAGCATAGTTAAACACGGTAGACATACTGGTAGTTGTCCCGTTTATTTTTTCGATATACGATGAAGCATTTAAGGATACTTTTACCCGTTTGTTTATCTTATAATCAATATTAGATCGGAAATTATACCGGTTTAATGAGGATTGAGGATCGTAGCCCAGCTTCGACTTTGGTTCAACATTAAACATACCGCCCTGATTCAAGTATCCGGCACTTATAAAATATTGCAGTTTATCAGAACCACCTCCAATATTCACATTTGCCCTTGTCATGGGAGCAAAATCCCGAAACAGGATATCCTGCCAGTTATTATTTGGAGAAAAATCAGGATCCGTAGGATTTCCGGTTTTCCATGAATCGAATTTTGCAATGTCTTCAGCATCAAATTCAGCAGCATTGCCATCGTTTTCCAACGCCTCATTGCGAAGTCTTACCCAGTCCCATGAATCCAAACGCTCGGGTTTAAACGCAATTTGTTGCATGCTAAACTCAACACTGGCATTAATTTTTGCTTTTCCTTTTTCGCCTCTGCGAGTGGTAATCATAATTACTCCGTTTGCCCCGCGTACACCAAACACGGCAGTTGCCGAAGCATCTTTCAAAATTGAGATGTTGGCAATTTCATTGGGGTCGATCGAACGCATATCGTCAACAGCTACCCCGTCGACCATAATCAAAGGGCTGGTACCATTGGTTGTTGCAGCCCCCCGCAGAAACATGGTAACATCATCGCGACCGGGCTCTCCCGAGGTTTGAATTGTTGTTAACCCGGGTAATTTTCCCGACAACGCAGAACTCAGGTTGGGCGAAGATGATTTCATCAAACTCTTCCGGTCGATAGAAGCCACCGAACCAATAACCGAAACCTTTTTCTGCACGCCATAAGCCACCACGACCACCTCATCAAGGCTGGCCACATCAGCACGCATAACAATACGCATCTCTTTTTGAGCCATTAACTCAATCTTCTGATAGCCAATATAACTAATGATTAAGGTGGCTCCTGAAGCTACTTTTAAAGAGAAACGACCATCAATATCGGTAACCGTTCCATTCGCTTCTGCTCCTTTTTCAACAACAGTTGATCCTATCAGGCTCTCGCCCGACTCATCAACCACAATACCCGACACCGAAATTTCCGACGGTTGCTGTGCGAGATATGTATTGCCGGGCGTCCATCCTTCTCCTGTAAACGGAATAATTATTCCGAAACAAATACAACAGAAGATTCGGTATAGCCAATAACTATTCTTCATATGTCTAAATTTTTCTGGTTAATTGTATGTTACAAGAATCTTATTCTTATTATCATCGGTATAATCATAGCCTTCAATCCTTACCCCAAGGTCTTTTGCTGTCAGACAGGGATTTGTTCCAGTCCACGAAACATCCATCCACCATTTTTCAACCAAAAGCTTCCGTTCTTTTGTATTATCCGATGAAAAAGTAAACAGGGTTTTCGAATCATCGTAAGGCAAAGCAGTCCATTGTCCGGCTAAGTTTCTAACATCGAGATAAACCAAATCGTTGCATCCCGATGCATTGAAATATGCCAATGGTCGGCAACGTTTAACATCAATATAAGTCAGATCCGGATTATTGCTAACATCCAGAGAATAAAGCGTATATTGGTCGCCCGCAATTAATTTGGTTAGACCCGCATTTTTTGCACTTACGGTTTGAATACCGATTTCATCAACCGGACCGGCAGTATAATTGGTACTAATCAGGTATTTATTCAGCTCTACATCTCCCAAGTTATTTCCATCCAAAACCAGATGTTTGTACCCACAGAAATACTGCAAACCTTCCAGCGATTGTATACCTTTATTGCTTAAATCAACAGTTGCCCCCTTTAGAGTCCCTGAATTCAAAGCATCGAGCGTTACTACGTTGTCTCCATCAAAAGCATCAGGCACTAATGCCTTTAGAGCTGCCCTTAAATTAGCATCCGGAATCTCGCCGTATTTTGTTAATGTTTTCTGATAGTTTCCAACGCTGTAATAATGGCCGCCGTAGTCGTGTACCCAGTCATAACATTCAACGGTTACCCCTTTATTTATAGCATCCACTACCGGGCCACTGTTGTAGTAATACGAGTCCATCCACCAGGTTTCAATTTTCAGCAGACGGTCTTTGCCGGTATTATCTGAAAAACTGAATTTAAAGTCGGAGCCGTTGTAGTTCAAACATCCGCCCCAGATACTGTGGTAATTTCGAACATCGAGGTAAACCAGTCCACAATCCTGAGCTGAAAATTTTGTAACCGTATAACAATGGTATAAATCAATGGAATCCAGTTCTGTATTTCCATCTACATTAATGGTAACCAATGTTGTATTCGGATCATCGGGAATTGCCAGATGCAAACTTTTCAACCCTGTATTCTGAGCCGTTAAACTGGTTAAACGATGAAGTATTTCGGTAGGAATGTCTTCAATATTATTGTTATTGCAAATCAATTTCGAAAAGTTAGGGAAACACTCAAGGCCTTCCAGCGATTCAATATTTTTATCACTTATATCCAACGTTCCGTCGGAAAAAGATACCGATTTTGCACTGGAACATATTTTCTCACCATTAAACATTCCAGGAAAAAGTTCGGTAAGTGTAGCGCGCAAATGCTCATCGGGCATAACGCCAATAACACTATAAATTACCCCTAAGGCACGAAGGCTCCCATCTCGAATTAAAACTACACCATAAGAATCGTTGGTAGCAGAAGCCGGGTAACGCACCGTAATATAATCGGAAGCAACTTCTATTGTTTCCATGTAAATTATAGCATCATCGCTTCCCGACTCGGGAGATAAAGCCAATATGTCGTTCTGCTGAAAGCCTGTCCCCTGAATTGTAATCCCCTGTCCGAAAGAGCTTTCCGAAATATCAGGCAGCACTACATTATCAATTCCCAAAGTGATGTCGAAATCCTCATCTTTACATCCCAGCAGGAATAGTATTCCAAATATTAAAACACAAATTTTTGTTTTCATATCATTTTAATTTGTCTGTTTTTTTAGCGCACTTTATTGCTGACGACAAAGCTTTACCGAATTGGGGTTAACCATTATCTTTAGCTGTCCGTCTTCTACTTCATTTGTTACCTGAGCTTCAATCAGGCTATCCCTTTCCGGCAATGTTTTCTCGGCATATTCATAAAAATCGAACTTACCAGTGGCCTCAGCATTGCTAACTTCCAGCATTTTTTGTTCATCAGTAGCATTTGCAAAAACATAAGTCCATTTTCCCTCTTCATCTTTAAAAGCAGCACCAACGGCATATTCGTCCTCTAAATCAATTGGAAACACATCAGATCCTGCTTTAACGTATTTTGTAAGTAAAGCATAGGCATAGTACTGCGGACGCACCTCGTAGTCTTCGCTAATCGCGTTATAAGTAGCAGCATCAGAAGCATAAGCTTCTTTTACATATTTCCATAAACCCAGTTGCTGCATTTGAGCATAGTCATCGTTACGATCGTAATACTGATCCAGCAAACTCCAGTAGCTTATCCCCGAAGCCCCGGCTTGCAAGAAATTAAGAGCAATACGAGTCATTAACACTCCTCTTTTGTAGTAATCGATATCGGTTTGACGGCTGGAACCAACTGTTTCGTTTGAGCCAAACTCCCCGACATAATGATTTTTCCCGGCAGTTTGCGCCCATTCAACATTCTGTTTTTCCCAATTAAATATATCCGAATTGGCAGAACTGTATCCAAATTTATATACATGAGAACAGAACACATCTCCTTCGTCGGCCAATGCCTCGGTACATGATTTTAAGTAAGCCGGAGAACCATCGGTATTATCCGATAAATAAAACAGTACTTTATCCCTGATTCCGTCGGCTTTGAACTTTGCATCCAGCACTTTTGCCATAGGCGCATACTGATCGGCCCAATTCTCATCACCCTGCCACATGGTACGCCCGTAACCGGCTATATGTGAATCCGGTTCATTAAAAGGAATAATGCCGGTTACACAGGTATAACCTTTTGTTTCGACCAAGTATTTGGTAAGCACCGAAAAATTCTCGGCAAATTCTTCATATTTATCGGTTCCACATACCCATCCATAATTAGGACGGTCGTCGCACAAGAAATGTTTTTGATTGTAGTAATTGCCCGAAAGTAAGCGCATATTCGTTGGGCATCCCCAAAGTACAAGCGTTACTTTAGCATCGGTTTCCTGTGCAAGTTCAAGCACTTTATAAAGCGACTGCATTTCGCCCGAATCGAAAGTAAAATTACTCATATCGGCATTGTCCGGATCGTCGTTATCGTTTACCGGTTCCCACCAATGTGGCAGTAACATCACCCGAAACTGCGAGATATGCATCGCTTTTACACGACGCACAACGATATCCCAGTCTGTCTCAACAGCACCATCATCACGGGTCAGATTCTGCGAAAAAAAGTGTGGATCAAATTCAACGCCAATACCTTCAAGTTTTACACCAGTACTGACCCCTAAAGTTACCTCTTTATAAATCTGCGAACTATCAAAGAGGTCTTCGTTTTTGTAGTAATCATCGTCACTACACGAAGCAATCCAAAGGAAAGAACTCAAAATTATTATTCTACAAAAAAGGTTCTTCATAAATATGATTTTTAATTATGTCCTAATTTTTTTTCTATAGCCTGAATAAGAATGTGTATAATTTTAATGTGTATTTCCTGTACACGATCCGAAAAGTCGGCAGCAGGACTTGCCAGCACAACATCCGATAATTCCGATAACTTGTTTTTCCCGTTTTGTGTTAATGCTACCACTTTCATATCAAGCGTTTTTGCGGCTTTTGCCGCCCTTATCACATCTTCGGAATTACCACTGGTACTAATGGCAAGTAAAACATCACCACATTTACCAGAAGCTTCTACATAACGGGAAAATATTTCATCGAAAGAATAATCGTTCCCAACACAGGTAATGTAAGCCGGATCGTTAATTGCAATGGCCGGATAAGGCCTCCGGTTTTTCCGGTAACGCCCGGTAAGTTCTTCGGCAAAATGCGTGGCATCGCACAACGAACCGCCATTCCCGCAACTGATAATCTTGCCTCCGTCCCGAAGTGCTTCGGACATCATTGTTGCAGCAGCATCAATCAATGTTACTGTTTCGGTTTTGACAAACTCTGCCAAAACATTCTGAGCTTCGGTTAAACTATTGGTTATTAAATCGTTCATTTGTTTTTATTTTTTTAAATATTGAGACAACAGGCTCAAGCATCAAGACATTTTGTAGCAGTATCGAAATAACCTGATTCTTTCTGCTTGTTTACTACGCATAAATTAGTCACTCTCGTTCTTCACAGTTCCTTAGTATCAGGATTACAGCTTGTTGATTTCCCTCATTCACTAATTCACTGACATTTTCCACATAATTAATTTTTATCCAGTAGATTTTCAGCAACCGAAAGGGCTGAATAATCGCCAATCTGCTCACCAAGTTGCGAAACAATTACCTTGCATACTTTTTCTGAATTTGGAAGAGCTTCCTGCTTGATAACCTTCAACATACGTTTTTCCATTAATGTATGGCAGCGGGTATAAATTCCACCAATAACAATTACCTCGGGGTTAAGCACGTCAATAACCACCGATAATCCTTTTCCCAGCTCTTTGGCCGATATGTCAAAAATCCGAAGTGCCAGTTTATCGCCTTTTACAGCTTCCTTTGCAACTTTTTGAGCGGTTATCAGTTCCGGGTTTTCAGGGTTGTACCAATCAATAGCAATTCCCATCTGTGTTTTTTCGGCTAACAGGGTTTTCGCAATTTGGGCGATTCCCCCGCCACTGCAAAACCCTTCAAAAGATCCGGCCTTTCCGTAGCCTACCGGTCCGTAGTCCGACAGGCGGATGTGCCCCAACTCCCCGGCATTATCGTTCGCGCCGGTATATAACTTCCCGTTCAGGACAAGCCCGGCACCAAGCCCGGTGCCAAAAGTCATAAAAACCATATTCTGACAGCCACGGCCTGCCCCGTATTTCCATTCAGCCAAAGCACAGGCATCGGCATCATTCTGCAAACCAGTCTTAATCCCAAAACGTTCTTCAACAATCGAAACAATCGGAATATTGTCCCATCCCGGAAGATTAGGCGGAGACATAACCACTCCCTTTTTACTGTCTAACGGCCCCCCGCAGCTAATGCCAATTGAGGCAACACGGTCTTTTCTCAGGCCATGCTTCTTCATTATATTTTCGGTAGCATTTAAAATGTTATCGATTGTTTCGCTAACAGTGCCTGTCGGAAATTTAACCTTATCTACCAGGTGCAAATCTGCTCCTTCTTTATACCCATAATTCACGGCACACTTTGTGCCCCCAACATCAATTCCTAAAATGTATTCCCTCATACTTAATTCCTTAACTGATAAATATTTGTTTCCTTTAATAACTTTCTATATACTTTGAGTTTAAACGGCGGTTTCCCGTACAAATAATGATTGGCAAAATCTTTTCCGTCTATCTTGCATTGAATAAGCAACATTCCCTGCCCTTGCATTTCGGGCAATGAAGCAATCAGCGTTCGCCCGTTTGCATCAATAGAAAAATTCCCTTTATAAATGCTTTTTCCGGTCGCCACATCAGTAATTTTTACTGTACCACTCGATGGTTTTCGGGTATCGTTAACTGCCACCAACGGATATTTACCATTTTGGGCATCGTTAATGCACACACACACATTTTGCTGTGCATTTTTCAGAAAATAAAAAGCCAGTTTTTTTGAATTGTAATAATCGACAACAGCATCTGACAGGATTGGCCAGCCATCGCGGATGTTCCACCAGATAATGCCAGAGCGTTCGGGCTTATCTCCCCGCCACATTTCAACAAAATATTTCATAGCTTCGGCCTGAACCGCCTGCGATGACCGGATAAAATCGTCGAGTTTTTCGGGAATCTCCCCAAAAACAATTTTCACCTGCTTTGTCATCAGATCGTTACGCCCTCCCTGTTTGGGCTGATTGGGAAATACCCTAACCGCCTTTGTCATCCACTCATCATTCCACAATCCAACTTCTCCATTAATCCATGGATTTACCGCTTCTTTGGTAAACATTTTCTCTAGACTGCTTTGGTTGGGACAGCCATGATAACCAATTTCACTAACAAATTGGGCTTTCGATTGCGTATAATAGGCGTCTTTATAATAGCCTCTCGGACCCCACAAATGGTTTTCGGGCAGTAAATCATCATGACTGCCTTTTTCGTATGTTTTCTGACTGTAATAAGGCGAACTGGGCAGGAACGGACGTGTCGGGTCAAACTCGTAAACCACACGAGGCAAAACTTCCCGGCTAATAACATCTTTGTTGGGATTTATGTTAAAATGAATAAGCGTCCAACGCAATGCAATGTCGTCTTCATTATTTCCCGACCACAGAGCAATTGATGGATGATTACGCAACTTTGTAACTACAGCAATTGCCTCTTTTTCAATTGCTTTTGCAAAGTCATCACGCTGTGGATAAAAAGTACATCCCATGGCAAAGTCCTGCCAAACCATTATCCCGTTTTCATCGCATAAATCAAAGAAACGATGGTCTTCGTACACATTTCCACCCCAACAACGTATCATATTACAGTTGGTTTCCACAACTAAATCAATAGCATCGTCAAGTAACGAAACATCTCTACAGTGCAAAGCATCAAGAGGCACCCAATTTGTTCCTCGAATAAAAACACGCTCCCCGTTCACAACAAAACAGAAACGCCCTGGGTTATCGGGCATATCATTAATATCTGTCATATCCAGTACCACAGTGCGCACCCCTATCTTGCACAAGTTCTCGGAAAACACCTTGTTTGTATTTGACACCAATTGCACATTGGCTTCATACAAATCAGGATTTCCGTAACCACGTGGCCACCAGAAATCAACATTATTTAGTTCTATAATATGACGAAAAGCATGTGATGTTACCAATACTGTACTTTCATACACTACCTTTCCCTTCCGTTTTAGCGTAATCTTCGCATTGGTTTTATCTAATTTTTCGAATGGAATTTTTAATTGCACATCCACAAAAATCCGTGCAGTTTTATTCTCCAGGTTGATGTCTGAAGTCATCCACTGGGTATTTACGATATGTGTATTGTTCAGTACCGTTAATTTCACATCGCGCCACAAACCAGCACTTACCAAACGGGGCATTATATCCCAGCCATACATATGCGGAGCCTTGCGTATACAGGTAGATTCGTTTGCCGCAAAATTGCCTATACTGAAAGTTCCCAGCTTATATTTCTGGGCTTCCATAACTGCTGACCGGATAATCACCTGCAAGGTATTTTTCTCGTTTTTCTGTAACAATCCGGTAACATCGAAGGTATGCTCAATAAGCATATTATCGACCGAACCGAGATGCTTTCCGTTCAACCATATTTCAGCAATACAATCAATACCGCCAAACGACAATTGCACCTGCTCATCGTCCTGTACTTTTGGCGATTCAAAAGTTTTGAAATAGCACCATTGATAGCCTTCGTATTTGCGTAAAGCATAAACATTACTGCCAATCATCGGGTCGTCAATTAAGCCGGCTTTTAGCAAATCGAGTTCAATATTTCCAGGAACAGTGGCTTCAATTTGCAGGGCATCTATATTCTCCAACTCTTCGGGAGTAGTTACCGCCTGTTTGGGCTGGGGAAAGAATTTTAGTTCCCAACTCCCATTCAATAAGACATTTGCAGCCACACTTGTGAACGGAAACAATCCGGTAAAAAACAAAATAATGCTTAATAAAATGTAATTCTTCATTTTAAAGGGTTATTTAGTTTGTGGTATAATTAACTATCTTTTAAATGTAAACTCATGGGTTCCACCGCTAACTTCCACCGCTTTATCTGTATAAATTGTGGCAGAAGTATTGGCAGGAATGGTAACGAAAAGCTTTATCTCATCGCCCTCTCTTTTCCATTCTGATTTTATTAAACCTTTCACCGATTTATAGCTTGCTTTTACCCACGAAAGCTCTTTGATGTAGTTTGGTTTTATAATTATTTTCTGAAAGCCCCTGTTTTTGTTATCGTAATTAATACCTGCCAGGGTATTGGTCATCCAGGCACTTATATCGCCGAGGAACACATGATTTACCGATGCATCGCGAAATTCCGGCGACAACACCCAGGTTTCGGCCAGCGTTGTAAATCCCTTTTCCATCCAGTTTCCCCACGACGGGACTGTTTTCTGCGTTGCCATTTTGTAAGCTGTTTCTGCAAATCCGTATTTCGACAACATGCGTGGCACATATTTGCTTCCCAGCACCCCAAAATCTAAATGATAATTATTATCAACAATAAGTTTATTAAGATTAGCAGCTACTTTCTGGGCATGTTCCTCTGAAACAATATCTAAAGCAAGTGCCACAGCTTGTGCTGTTTGCGAGCCATTGGCATACAAACATTTTTCAGCATCGAAATATTTTTGATTAATCAACTTTTTCAGCTCCCCGGCTTTTTGCACATAGGGTTTACTGTCGTGCCCGGTTAGTTCTGCAAAATGCGCCATCAACACATTGTCCCAATAATAAAAGCAGGTAGTTGTATATTCGGTAGGTGTTTGTGTTTTGTAATAGACCCAGTCGCCAATTCCATAAGTAACTGTTCCCTCTTTATTTTCCCTGTTTTTCAGGTATTTCAAATATTTTTCGCACGTTGGATACAATTTTTCAATGGTTTTTGTATCGCCATAATACCTTTCCAAAGCATCCGGAATAATAAACATAGCAGCATCCCATACCGGGCCAATCCAATCGTCGTAGCCCCAGCCCGAACTTGGGATTATCCCGGAAATATTACCTTCCGGCTTTTGATTATCAATAAAATCGTCCATCCACTTTTCATAAAACTTAATGCCATCAAAATTTAACAGTCCTAAGTCAATAGCTACATGAGCATCGGCAGTCCAACCGTTTTTCTCGCGTTGCGGACAATCAGTAGGGATGCTGTGCAGGTTGCATAAATAAGATTGGTTAGAGGCCTTCCATATTTTATTCAGCAATTCGTTCGAGCAGCTAAACTGCCCTACTCTTTCCAAATCGGTATGAATAAAAAGTGCAGTTAAATCTTCTTTTTTTAATTTAATTGGTCGATCAGCTCTTACTTCGACATAACGAAATCCGTGATAAGTAAAATTTGGCGTAAACGCCTCCTGCCCAACTCCTTTCAAAAAATAAGTATCCGTCTGGAAATCAATCCCTTTTATTGGTTTGTAATAAATATCAAGGTTTCTCATTTCCAAACGTCCATTGTCTTTTAATAATTCGCCATGCGTAAGCATTACTTTAGTTCCGCGCTCACCTTTCATTTTTAGCTCACAAACCCCGGTAAGGTTTATGCCCATGTCGAAAACAAATACAGTATCTCCAAATGTCTGCATTGTAAGCGCCGGAAATTCTTTTGTAACCCTTACCGGAGACATTGTTTGCGAAACGAGCTTTTGCGACGGAGCCTCTGCCAACACAGCATTCTCCCACGTTTCATTGTCAAAACCGGGTTTATTCCAGCCCGGTATTTCCTTACGGGAATCGTAAGTTTCGCCACTGTATATATTATTGTACAGGTGTGCCCCGGTGGCTGTTTTCCATGTGGCATCGGAAGGAATCACCAGCGTTGTGCCATCGGCATAGTTCACCCGGATTTCCATTATCATTTTTGCCCTGTCGCGCCACCTTGCTTTTTCGAAATCCCAAGTTGCCACCGGCGCAATTTCATTGTAAAAACCATTTCCCAAAACAGTTGCAATCACATTCTCCCCTTTTCTGATAAACCGGGTAATATCAATCGTGGTATACAGGTTTCGTTTATCGTAATGCGTATAGCCGGGATCCAGTTTTATTTTAGTTGGCATATTACCGTTCACATACAATTTATAATAGGCAACAGCACTTATATATAAGCTTGCCGACTTAACTTTTTTATTGCTATTGAAAGACTTACGCAACATGGGAGCCGGGCCGTAATTTTTATCGTGCTTATCAGTTATCCATTGGGCATTCCAGTCAGAGGACTGCATTTTTGCCGTTTCAAAACTGTTGATTTCCGAAACAATTGCTTCCCCCTTATCGTTCCATGCATTTACTCTCCAATAGTACCGGGTATGAGCTTTTAAAGGTACATTCCCTTTATATACAACCCTGGTTATATCGCCGGCAACTTTCCCTGAAGTCCAGAGGAATGCTCGATTTTGTAATGCTTTTTCTGAAACAGCAAGATCGAGTTTATATGCTTTTTGAACAAAACTATTCTGCTGGGTATTGTAAGTCCATGTAAAGCGAGGATGCTGAGTATCCACATTAATGGGTAATTCCTGATATTCGCAACGTAAATCAGAAAATCGGCCTTTATTTTTGACACAAGCGGTAAAAATAAAAATTAGGATTAGTAAATTGCTTAGTAGTTTCATTTGTCTAAATTTTTATGTAGCCCATTTGTCGGGTGAGATAAACTATTAGTCATGCTCGTGCGTGTCTCAGTTATTATCTCAGCCATGGGCTGCTTCATTTGTCTAAATTTTCGTATAGCCCGTTTATTATGTGAGAAAAATAACAGTAATGCTCCTGTGTGCCTCTGTTATTATCTCAGCCATGGGCTGGTTCATTTTTCTAAATTTTTGTGTAGCCCGCTTGTTGTATGAGAAAAATATTAGTCATATTTGTTTTTTTATGCGTTCGAAATTGTTCGATGATTGTTTGAAACAGAACCGTTCGAATTTTCAAACGATTGTCAAACTTCTTCAAACGATTTCTTTTTTTTAATCTATTAGCGTGTTTTATACTCATTCTAAGGGGTATAAATAAGAACGCATCAAATACAAAGCAAAGTATACAGTCCCATACAGGGCAGTTCGGATATTCATAGTTTTTTATTGTTTTTCACACAACTTAAACGGTTAAGTTGTACGGGCAAAATTAGTTTATTGGCATGCTTAATCGGTTAAATAACGATTAAAAAAATATTACATTTAACTACGGAATTCGAGAGAGCAGGAAAGTACCATTTGTTTTGTTTCAAGTTTAGTTTTTTGGTTTGTTCTATTCTTCTTCAAAAAATCAATCTGCTCAATCAGCAGATTTACAGCATTTTTACCAATATCCTCTATCGGCATCCGGGCTACATTTATCCGGGGAGCCAAAATCTTAAACACAGGAGCTTCGTGAATACAGGCAAATTCAAAATCAGGCTTTATCTGTTTATCATAAAAATACTGAAAAGCCTCAAGCGCTAAAATATGGGTTGCAAAAAAGAAGCCATCAATATCTGGCACACTTTTAAAAATGTTATCCAATACTTTATAGACATTCTTTTTATACCCGGAGAAATCAATATCTCCATTCAGGTTAGGGGCAATTGCAATCCCCGACTCCCTTAAAGCATCTTCATAGCCTTCGCGACGCTGATTCATGGTAGTCAGGTGTGGATTTGTAGTTAACAGCACAATCTTCTTACACCCCTTGTTTATCAGGTGTTTCGTTAGCATATAACTACTATCCCGGTTGTTTATAATAATGTAACTGGTGTTTAGTTCAGGAAAATAACGGTCAATCGTTACCAAAGGATACGACTGGTCGATCAGATGTTGAATTTCTATTTTTGAGCGCTTGGTGGGAGCAACAATAATCCCGTCAACCTGTTTCGACACAAATGAACTTATAATATCATCCTCCCGGTTTATATCCGATTCGGAGCTGCTTATCATCAATGAATAGCCACACTCACGCGCCCGGGCTTCTATTTCAAGGGCAACTTCCGAATAAAAACTGTCGGCAATAGAAGGCAAAATCAATCCAATCGTCTTTGTCTCACCGGTATTAAGACTTCGGGCGACCAGGTTCGGCTGGTAATTCAGCTTCATGGCATATTCCATTACCTTATTAGCCGTTGCTTCGCTAATTCCTTTTTGCTTTGCCTGGCCGGAAAGTACCCACGAAACAGTTGTTTTAGAGAGTTTTAATTCTGCTGCTATGTCTTTTAAAGAAGGACGCATATTATTGTTCAAAAGGATATAGTTTAACCGTTTAAGTTGCAATAATAAATAATAATAACCGAAAAACCAAAGATATCGTTTTGTTAACGATATTACAACCTTCAGTAAAGAAAATTAACACAAATCTATATATACTCATAATCAATGAATTACAAATATTAAAGATGGCAATAATGTTTTCCAACATAATTACTTTACCGTTTCAGTAAAAAAGTAGCCAATACTCCTTTATGATCTGTAGGCCACCCACTTTTATCCGAAATAACAAAAACATCTTTCGTCTTCTCTTCCACCCTTTTGGATCTGACAATTGAGCCTGACGGACCGAAAATTTCCATGTTTTTGACTTTCAGTTTTCGGTTCGGATAATAATAAATAAAATCGATTCGTTCACGCTCATCGGCATCGGCAGCCCAGGTTAACTCATCAATACTAACATTCTTATTATCAGCCGGAAAAGTAAACCCTGGATACTGAATGGCATCCGGATAAAATTCGCGATAAGCATCCTTAAAACCATTATGATACAGCAACTCCGATACGTCCCAGTTTACAACACAGCCACAATGATCGCGAAGGTTCTTTGTATCCTCCTGCCAATCGAGATGAGAAGGCTCGTTAAAGTCCCCGGCAAAAAATACCAAAGCTCCTTTTTTTATCTCCTCTTTTGCATTGCAAATAAAAGCCCGTGTTGACTCCACCCTATCGGCCCGACGGTTTACGGCCAATATTTTATTTACATCGGTTACAGGAGCGGGTAATTTGTTCCAGTCGGTACTACCATCGTTATAACCCCGCGGATAATAGCAAGCATAATAACGGTATTCGCTATGGGCAGGATATACCGCAATTCTTTTTCCTTTAACATTCACCACCGCTTTAAACATCCATTTGTTTATCCTCTCTTTTGCAAGAATTGGATATTTAGAAATAACAGCACGCCCGTCAATCCGGGCACTGTAATACTGCAAGCCTTTTTGAGCCAGGCCCTTTATTAATTTAGGGATTACCGGATTGTCTTGTGCGCCTTTATAAAGCTCACAAAAAGTAGCGATATCTGGTTCTAAATAAGCGATTTGATCAATCAGAAAGAGCGGGGCATTCTCTACTTTTGTACATTCCACCCATAGATTTAATTGCAAAAAGGTAAGCTCTATATTTTTATCCTTCTTTCCTGTTTGCCAGCCACAGGAATAAAACAAAAGTAAAAACAAAGCAAATGAAAAAATGAATCTTTGACACATAAGTATTTAATTTAAGCAGCTATTTATAATAGATTGTCAGACTTTTAGATATTCTGAACAACTCACTGATTTTCAATTATATTAAATAAAAATATTAAAAACCAAACACCTATAAAAAAGTAACGAACTATTGTCCGGCTAATGGATAAGATATTGTAAAAAACACATGGCTTAACCGATTAAGTTACTGCAAACTTATACAATCTTTTAGAAAAATCAATTAAACTTTAGCATTGTAAGACAAAAAAACGTTATTCTATTGGAATTAGAATACGAAAATACTCCTTAGTGTTCAACAGAAGCAAAATAATAAAAAGAAACCGTTCTCTCTTATTTAGAAAGAACGGTTCTTTTTAATTTATAACATTTTAGTATCCCCATAGGGATTAAAAAAGTCTTTTATACCGACTCTTTAAAATACTTCACAGTTCCAACTTTCAATTCCATGGTAGCCTCTTCGTCGCAAACAATAATTCCCTGCGGATGAGCCTGCAATGCCGAAAGAGTCCACATATGGTTAATACCATTTTCGACCACATTCTGAAGCGCACGTGCCTTTTTATAGCCATTTACAAGAATCAACACTTCGTTGGCTTCCATTACTGTCTGCACTCCTACGGTAAGTGCCTGCTTGGGCACTTTAGCCAGGTCATTATCAAAAAAACGCGAATTGGCAGAAATGGTATCATAATTCAGGTTTACCAACCTTGTACACGATTGTAACGACGATCCGGGAACATTAAACGCAATATGCCCGTCAGCACCCATGCCGCCTAAAAACAATTCAATACCTCCAAAACTACGTATTTTTTCTTCGTAGGCGATGCATTCTTTTGCAGGATCAACCGCATTTCCGTTTAGTATATGGATGTTTTCTTTCGGAATATCAATGTGGTTAAAAAAGTTCTGAAACATAAAGCTATGATAGCTTTCGGGATGTTCCTCTGCAATTCCCACATATTCATCCATATTAAAAGTAACTACGTTTTTAAACGATACTTTTCCCTGCTTATAGAAATCAATCAGGGCTTTATAAGTCCCTAACGGCGAAGATCCTGTTGGCAGACCCAAAACAAAAGGTTTTTCAGGCGTAGCGCCAAAATTGTTAATCCGGTCAACAATATGATTTGCAGCCCATTGACTAAGTTCGTCGTAATTTTTATGAATAATTAATTTCATACAAAAATATTTTATCTTAATCGTTCTTTTTCAATATCTTACAAAGATATAACAAAAAAATATCAAGTTATCGTAATTGTTATTTTTCAATAACAACGTAAAACTGACAACTTCTTTTTTTTGTTTATCTATCCAATACTTTCCATTGCTTTTCCAAGACTTGCTGCTTCTTTCAGGAATTGTTCCACGGTAAACTCGCGATGATATATCATTCCGTGTGTGGCACGCAAAAGTGGCGAATCGTTTTCGTAAAAGAAATTTTTTCCCAACAGCAATTCAATTTGTTTGTGTTGTTCAAACCATATTTTACGCGATACATCGCTAAATTTCCCATCAAGCTGATAACTTGGGAAAGAAGCATTTACCTGCGTTATATAACATTCGTAAAACGACTGGTCGAGGGTAGCCATTGCATTTAACGAAACAGGCACAAGCACCTCCACATCCCAGGGATTATATCTGAACCATACATTACGAAATCCGACAATACGCAAGTTACTTAAATCTTCTTCTTTACTCCAGTCTTCAACGGCTTTAGAAATAGCCTGTAAAGTTTTGTAGTGAGTGTCAGGCCCGCTTCCCTGCGGATCCATAACAAGGCTGATAACCGTTGGCTTGTATTTTCTAAAATCATTCAGAATAGGTAATATGTCATTTTCGTAGGAAGACTGCCCGGAGTAAAACCCTAAATGCAAATGGTGTACATTTTTTACGACTGTTCCAAAATGCGCCCATACCAATTCTTCTTCAAATTCACGAATTCGTCCTTTCAGTTGCTGAATTTTTCGTGGATTTTCTCCTCCATCATAGGTATTTTCGAGGCTTATCAAAATTTCTTTAATTACCTCACGCAATTCCTGCTCATTATTAATATCCCACAGGCAAACCAATGTTCGGATTAAACGATGACAAGCGCCTCTCCGCTTTTCCTCATCGTCCATTGCTGCAACATTGTCGAGACAATGATAAACGTCCTTATCCCATTTATATTTGTACCCGTTCTGGAAAAAATCAGGATAATCAAGCATTTCAATCTTTCCCTTATCCATTAATGCTACAGCATCAAGGAGAATTCCTTTTAAGAAAGTATTAGTAACCGAAGTATATCCTGAAGTCATTACCGAGAAATGCATTTCATTACTGGCTTCGCGTACCTGTCGGTTAATTACCGGCATAAAGCCAAGCATAATATCATCGTGGTGAGGTCCGGTATGATAAAAAACCTGTTCTTTTTCTTTTCTTACGCCTTTTTCTATTTTAGCTTTTATTGAATCGATTACCGATTGAACAGTATTTTCGTTCAAATCAGGAATCATGCTGCAATATTTATCGTTTTTCAGGTCTTCGAGCGTTAATTTCGGTCCGAATTTGTTAATTGTCTTACACAAATCCATAACTGCACGTTCGGTTTTCTGATGGCTCCATGCACCATTTTTGAAAAAACAATCCACCGAATCGTTCAATGTAACTGCCGCACCTTCGGTAAGATAAAAACGGGCGTTTTTCAGCTTTTGCAGGCAGGTTGCCGGGTATTTTACATCGGGCTTACTTTCAAGCGAATATTTAATAACATCGGCAATGGCTTCTCCGGCAGCATAAATAATTGCTTTATTATCAGGGTTCACCTGCAATGTTCCAAGGCCAATTGTAATAACCAAACGGTTACGCGACACCTCTATTCCTCCCAAGTCGGTTGCTGTTACTGCCTGTGTTTCGAAATTGGTTTCGGTTAATCGTGTAGATGAAAAATGACCGGAACCACTTGTATTAAAAGCAATATGTCCGTCAGGTCCTATTCCGCTCATAAAGAAACCTATTCCCCCCTTTTCCCTGATTTTATCTTCGTATTTCGAACACCAGTCATCAATCAAAAAAATCGATTTCTTTTGCAGCTGTTCCTGATGTGTTTTCGACTTCCGGTAGCGCAGGCTTAAATCAATTTTACAATCCGGAAAAACTTCTGAAAAGTGTTTTTCTTCGGGCAATTCAATTTCATCTGAATTTATCAGTAATGCTTTTTTCGGATCTAGGCCAAAACCTTTTATATAATGCTCTACCGTATAATTGTATAAACTGTTATGCTGTTCGGGATTTATTGGATAAAACTCTCCCATTTGCACAAAAGTTAACTGGCTTAAATCGGGTTTGGCAACATTGCCCATTCCATATTTTTCCCTGAGTTTTTTGCCTTTTTCATTGTCCCAGTTATCTAAAAAAAAATGTGTAAAATGCTGAAAGTAAGAAGCTGTTTTTCCGGTAGGAAGGCTTATTACTCCTTCAGGATTTTCGCTTACCCATTCTAAAAAGCCAAGTGCCGAAAGCAGGCCGAGTTTCGGAAAACTTTCGGTAGCAATGTAAGGAACCGTAGTAGTGGTTTCTTTTAATGCTGTTTCTTCGAGAAATGCTTTTTCTACATCTGATAAATTATGTGTCATTTTATATTTGTTTTTGAAATTTGCTCTAAAGCATAAGCAGCGGCTCCCATTGTTCCGGCTTTAGTTCCAAGTTCGGAAAAAACAATTTCGGTATCGTTGCTAATATCTCTATTGCTGAAAGTTTGTATGCCCTGCTGAATGGGTGCTGTTATAAACTGACGGGCAACAGCAACCTGTCCGCTCATAATAATCAACTCGGGATTAAAAATTTGCATCAGAAAAGCAATACCCTGTCCCAGCCATTTTCCGACTTCGGTAAAAAGCGATATGGCAAACTGGTCACCGGCATTGGCCGCCTGGATTACTACCGAAATACTGATTTTATCCAAATCGTTTTGAACCAACTCTCGAATAAGCGACGATTTTCCATTTTGCATAGCTTCTTTTGCCTGTCGGGCAATGGCTTTTGCCGACACAACTGTTTCGAGACATCCCTGCTTCCCGCAAAAACAAAGCGGGCCATTTGGCACAAGCGGAATATGCCCGAATTCGCCGGAATATCCCGATTTCCCGGAATACAATTTCCCGTTAACGATTATCCCAATTCCCAAGCCCCAGTCGGCCTGAATCATTAACACATTTTTTTTGTTTTTAGCCAAGCCAAAACGTTGCTCGGCAAAAGTACGCACCTTGGTATCGTGGTTAAAATAAACCGGAAGTCCAAAAATCTGCCGTAATTCTTCCGACAGGTTAATATCCGGGAAATAGGTTCTGTTTATTCCTTTCTGAATATTATTAAGACCAGGCATTTCGATCCCGGCTACCAGTATTTTATCGCCCGGAATATTACTTTGAGCTACTACCTCTTCCAGTTTTTCGTTTACCTTATGAAATATTTCCAGATCCGAAGCCATTTTTATCGGGAAATAATGTGGCCCGCTTACCTGTTGGTTACAACTGTTAAAAATTGAAATAATGGTACGTTCAACATTTATGGTAATGCCCACCACATAAAATCCGTCTTCAAGCAATCCGTATATATTCGGACGTCGTCCCCCGCTTGAATCTCCGGGCCCGAGTTCCTGCACCAACCCTTCATCAATAAGTTCAATAAGCAGACTGTTGATTTTTGGAGTGCTCAATTTTATTTGCCTGGCCAGTTCCGAATTAGACAAAGGGCCGTCGAAATAGATTGCCCGCAAAATGTGCTTTTTCTGGGCAATTTTCTTCAACTCTACGGCAGGGCTTTGATTCTCGTGTTTTTTAAATAGCTTTTCCATAAATAACAAATGTAAAAATCAGAAATAAATTAATAAGAAACAAGCATCTTTTTAATTTTTTTAATAAATTAATATTTGATTCACCTAAATTTAATTATTGAGCCCAAAATCAAAAAGAAATAATAGAAAATATTTTAAAAGTTTGTGAATTTGTAAAGAATGCTAAAATATTATCGATTGACAGATGAGGCCAATTGCTTGTTGCATCAATAAATTATATTTGTAACTTAGACAGCTAAAAGTTTAATCTAATTTTAAAAAAATGACAGCCCATGGCTGAGATAATAACAGAGGCACACAGGAGCATGACTGTTATTTTTTTCACATAACAAATGGGCTACACAAAAATTTAGACAGATGAGAAAAATTTTAGTATTAGTTGCACTGATATGCTTTTCATATATAGGCACCCAGGCACAAACACTCGACGAAGTTCTTGGAAAATATTACAAGGCTACCAACATGGAAAAACTGGTGAAAGTCAATACATTTTACGAAAAAATGAAAATGACTATGATGGGAATGGAAATGCCCATGGAAATACAAATGAAACGCCCCAATAAATTCAGAACCGAAACAGAGGTGATGGGGAAAAAAATTATCTCGGCATTCGACGGTGAAAATGGATGGATGATTAACCCTATGGCAGGAGGAAAAGTCAGTGAACTAAAAGGAGATGAACTCAAACAGGCAATGAGCCAGGCCGATATGGAAGGTGAATTGTACAATTATGCACAAAAAGGACATACTGCCGAGTTGATAGGAAAAGTAAATACTGACGGAAAAGCGGCTTATAAAATTAAGCTAACCGATGCCGGCGGAACTGTAAAAAACTATTTTATTGATGCCTCGACTTACCTGATTTTAAAGATGAAAACCAAAGTTGAAGCACAGGGACAAACAATAAACGTTACTACCAATTTTAAGGAATACAAAGACATAGACGGTGTAAAAATGCCGGGAAAAATGGAAATAGAAACACCTATGGGAAACCAGGTGATAGAGATAGAAGAAATTAAATTTAATGTATCTATTGATAACTCTGTTTTTGCCCGTCCTGCCGAGTAAAAAAACAAAACACTAGTTGAAAAAATTCCATTTCTTGTTTAAGAAATGGAATTTTTTTTATCGTAACCCCCAAATTATAACTTTAGGGATTATTGTCCCAAACCTATTAATCCAACCAACAATCTACCTACAAAATTTAATAGAATTCACTTTCCTGCAACTGAAAACTGCCGCTTTCTTTCTTTTTCCTCTCCCTGATTACACTGCCACATCCTTGCTTTGCATCCTAATGCATTTGCAATTTTTTTTTCACTGCAACTAAAAATTGCGACTGCCACTTTCCTCTTCTTCTTCAAAATATTACAAAACGATTAACAAAATGTAATAATAGTTTAAAGGAGTATTAACTCTGCTGTAACATTATTGGCGTTGCTTTGCCCATGATTTAACGTTAATTAACACTGCATAATTTTTAACTATGAACAAATTTATTATTAGTGTCCTGTTATTCATCCAGACACTGACAATTACCGCCCAAACCGGAACAATCAAAGGTACAGTAACCGACACCAAAAGCAAAGAGCCCCTTATTGGCACCACCGTAATGCTAAAAGGAACAACCATTGGTGCAACTACCGATTTTGACGGGAATTATGTAATTCCAAAAGTAAAGCCGGGAAGTTACACTCTTTTGGTTTCGTTTATTTCATACGACAGTCAGGAACTGCCTGTTGTGGTAAAATCCGGACAGGAAACCAGGATAAATGTATCGTTAAACCCCGCATCAATCGAGGTTGAAGGAGTTAATGTAGTAGCCAAAGCCAACCGCGAGTCGGAAACCATGTTGTTGGCAGAGCAAAAGAATGCCGTACTTGCCAAACAGGCCATTGGCGCACAGGAAATTTCAAGAAAAGGAGCAAGCAATGCAGAGGCAGCAGTCTCAAAAGTTTCTGGCATTGCAAAGCAAGAAGGCATAAAAAACGTTTTTGTACGTGGATTAGGAGATCGATTTAACTCAACTACATTAAATGGATTTCCTGTACCTTCAGAAGACCCTGAATATAAAAACATTTCGCTCGATTATTTTGACTCCGATATAATCAAGGCTGTTGGCGTAAACAAAGTTTTTAATGCCGCAACTTCAGGAGATGTAGGAGGTGCTGAAATTGATATAAGCTCGAAAGAACTTGTAGGGCTAAGAGAATTTAATATTGGAGTTAAAGCAAAAGCCAATAATCGATCGTTAACCAAAGATTTCCTTGTTACCGACGGTGTAAATGATTTTGGCTTTGGTAAAAATACTAAAAGTCCTTCCAGCGAAGATAGTTACGATTTTAAAAACTCGTTAGATCCTACTTCTCAAAATTTCCAAATGGGAAAAGGTTTTGGTTTGTCAGGAGGTAAAAGTTTCAAAATAAACAACAACCCTTTAACATTTTATTTAATTGGTAGTTATTCCAATGATTTTAGCTTTACCAATGGTTATACACGAGAATCTACTACCAATGGCACAATATTTCGTAACCAAAGTACAAAAAAATACGAACGTAAGTATTCGCATTTAGCAATGGCAAACGTGAACTATAAATTCGACAAAAACGAACTTACGTATAATGCTTTAATTATACATACTGCAATTCAAGGCTTAAGAGATGATTGGGGCAAAAATTCAGAAGTTTTCCAGGAAGCAGAAGACCGTAAAGGCTGGGTTCGTCGTCAACAAAATAATTTGAATACACTATTGGTAAATCAACTTACCTATAATCATAAAATCAACAAGCATTTAACTGCCGATATCGGAATTGCCTATAACCATACAACAGGGAAAGAGCCGGATCGCCGGGTTAACTATTTAACGTATGAAGGCGACAGCATTCTTTCTCCATTACGTGGCTCAGGACGTCAACACCGCTATTTCAGCAAATTAAAAGAACGAGATTTAAATGCAATGGCTAAAATAAAGTACAAATTTTCTGAAGATGTTGAAAATGTTTCATCAGTAGAACTTGGTTATAAAGGACGTTTCCTGCATGATGATTTTACAGCAAATAGCTGGGATAACTCACGCACCCAGTCAACACTACCTGAATTAAATCTTAATGATTTTTCTCTAGATGAAATCTTTAATCAGGAAGAGTTCGAAGCCGGACATTTCCAAAATGATGAATATAATATCTCAAAATACACTGTAGATAAAACGATCCATTCTATTTTCTCTGAATTAAATTATCAATTTAGTAAAAAATTTATAGCCAATGTTGGTGTAAAAGCAGATATTATTAGTCTGGATGTTGATTATAATGTAAACGACGGAGCCAAAAAAGATTCACATCCTCTTGATGAATTCTATATTCTTCCTAATTTGAATTTGAAATACGATGTAAACAAAAAAAATGTATTGCGTCTGGGAGCAAGTCGTACTTACACATTGCCTCAGTCAAAAGAAATTTCTCCATTACTATACGAAGGTCCACAGTGGAGCTCTCAAGGAAATCCAGATATTAATCCTTCAACAAACTATAATATTGATTTTAAATGGGATTTTTTCCCGTCAAACAACGAATTGATTTCGGTAACACTATTCGGAAAACTAATAAAAGATCCAATATCAAAAGTGGAGGTTAACAGTGCTGGCGGATTTCTTTCCTATGCCAACATTGCCGACGAAGCAAAACTTTATGGTGTAGAAGTAGAGCTTAGAAAAAATATCTTTTCAATGAGCAATGAAAAAACAAATTCCATAAACAAGTTAAGTGCTGGAATTAATTTTTCTTACATAAGTACAGGCATTAAAACCAATAGTAAAACCGGAACTTCAATACCACTAAACTTCACTAACGACGAAACGGAACTTGAAGGAGCATCTCCAATTATTGCAAACGGAGATCTATCGTACAATTACAAAAAAAACGATGCTGAATTTATAGCTTCAATTGTTGCAAATTATGTAAGCGAACACATTTATTCTATTGGGGTAAATGGCTATAAAGATATTAATGAAAACAGCGTTACAGCTCTTGATTTTATTACTTCTTACAAAATGAATAAACACTGGAGGTTAAACTTAAAAGCCAAAAACCTTCTGGATCCCAAATATAAACTTACACGCGAAGCAAGCTCAGACGAATCCGATGAGGTTATTCTTCGAGAATATAAAAAAGGAATCAGCTTTAGCCTTGGTCTTTCTTACCACTTTTAATAAACCAAATTTTATTTAAATAACTTCTAACTTTTAAAAAAATTAAAAAATGAGAAAATTTTTATTCGCACTTTCATTAGTTGCAATCATTTTTACAGGATGTAATGATGACGACGACAATGTACAAGAAATTGAAGGAGATGTTTTAAATACAGATGTTACGGGAGAATTAACTCTAGCGGCAGGAACTTATACTCTTGACGGAACAGTAGCTGTAAAAGACGGAGGTGTTCTTACTATTCCTGCCGGAACTACAATTAAAGCTACAAAAGGCTACAGCTCGTATATAATAGTAGAACAGGGAGGAAAAATTTATGCTAACGGAACTGCATCAAACCCTGTTATTTTTACATCTGCAGAATCTTCTCCTGCCGCAGGCGACTGGGGCGGTCTTATCATTAATGGAAAAGCTACTATTTCTGGTGGAGGAACTGCTACTTGCGAAATGGATGCTGCAGTAACCTACGGAGGTGATGATGATTCTGATAATTCTGGATCGTTAACCTATGTTGAGTTACTTTATACAGGTGCTCAAATAAGCGATAAGGTTGAACATAATGGTTTAACCCTTGATGCAGTAGGTAAAGGAACAACCATAAATAACATTTATATTTACAAAAGTGCCGATGATGCAATTGAATTTTTCGGAGGTGCTGTTAGTGTAACAAACCTACTAGCAGTTAGTTGCGATGATGATATGTTTGACGTAACACAAGGATGGAGTGGAACTCTAGATAATGCATACGGTATTTGGGAAAGAGACTATACTAGTAATGAGGGAGATCCTCGTGGTATTGAAGCTGACGGTAATTTTGATGGCGAATATCCTGATCATAGCGGACAATCGAACTTCACCATGAAAAACGTTACTATCAAAAACCTTTCGGGCTTTAAAATGACTGACGGAATTAAAGTTCGTCGTGGAGCTACAGCTACTATAACAAATGCATTATTGACAGGAGGTTATGCTTCTGATATTATTGACCTTGTTGATGATAAAGGCGATGCTAATACATCTTCTTCTATCAGTCTAACAGTTGAAAAAGCTGTTTATACCAAAAACGAAATAAAAACATCAGATGGTACTACTTACTCAAACGTAAAAATTGAATCGGGAAATACAGGTGCAGATGCTTCTGCTTTTAGTTGGACGAACTATGATTTTGATGCAGCAACTACTGCAGACTTAAGCGGTGATGTAACAGAAGATCTTAGATTAAATGCACTATATACCTATTCTTTAACAGGAACATTAAGTGTTAAAGATGGTGCCAAATTATATATTCCTGCCGGTACTACAATAAAAGCAACAAAAGGATATAGTTCTTATGTTATTGTAGAGCAAGGCGGAAAGATAAAGGCAGAAGGAACCGCTGATGCCCCTATTATCTTTACATCTGCAGAATCTTCTCCTGCAGCAGGCGACTGGGGGGGGATTATCCTTAATGGAAAAGCTCCTATTTCAGGTGCAACAACAGGAGAAACAGGAACATGTGAAATGGATAATGCTATCCCTTATGGAGGAACTGACAGTGATGACGATTCGGGAACGTTGACTTATGTTGAACTACTTTACACTGGAGCTCAAATAAGCGACAAAGTTGAACATAACGGCTTAACTCTTGATGCTGTTGGATCTGGTACTACAATAGAAAACATATATGTTTATAAAAGTGCCGATGATGCAATTGAATTCTTTGGTGGTTCGGTTAACGTTACCAATATTTTAGCAGTAAGCTGCGACGATGACATGTTTGACTGTACCCAAGGTTGGACAGGTACATTAAAAAATGCTTATGGTATTTGGGAAAGCGACTATACCAGTAACGAAGGAGATCCTCGCGGTATTGAAGCCGACGGAAACTTCGACGGTAAATATCCTGACCATATTAATCAGTCTAATTTTAAAATGGAAGACGTTACTATCGTTAATAACTCAAGCTTTGAAATGACTGATGCAATTAAAATTCGTCGTGGAGCAACAGCCACAATAACTAATGCTTTAATTAAAAATGGAACAACAAAAGATATTATCGACCTAACCGACGATAAAGGAGATGCCAATACTGCAACATCTATTAGCGCAACTGTTGACGGAATGACATACTCTAGCAATGAAATTAAAGCAAACGAAACTTATTCAAATGTTTCGATTGTTAGTGGAAATACAGGTGCAGATGCTTCTAATTTTGCCTGGACAGGTTATAGCTTCTAAAAACATAACGCTATGCAGTGTTTAATAGCAGGAAGGTTGTAATGCCTTCTTTAAACTCCGGGTGGTAACCCGGAGTTTTTTTTGCTACATAAATTCACAGGTCTGATACCTCTAATACCAAAAACTAATTTCATTTTCAAAGTGGTATAATATTGGGCAAACCCCAACAAAAATTCAAAGGATATAATTCTTTTTCTTAACTTCGTAAGCATCAAACTAATACCTATTGGATGACTTTATTAGAAGAGAAAACGTTAATCGATAAAATTCGAAACAACGATGAAAAAGCTTTTGAAAAGTTGTTTTATCATTATTACCAGTCATTATGCTTATTTGCAACACAAATACTAACCAACAACAATCTGGCCGAAGAAATGGTGCAAAATTTCTTTGTAAAATTTTGGGAAAAGCGTTCCGAATTATACATTACCACTTCGCTTAAATCTTATTTTCTCAAATCGGTAAAAAACCAATGCCTGAACCACATCAAACACGAAAAAATAAAACTACAACACGCCAACAAAGTAATTTCCGAAGCCGAAAAAACAGATTTTAGTCCTTATTTTATAGAGGTTGACCTACAGAAAGACATTGAAAAAAGTATTGCAGCACTGCCCGAAAAACGCCAGGAAATTTTTCGTCTCAGCCGCGAAGAAGGACTTAAATACCGCGAAATCTCCGAAAAGCTGAACATCTCGGTAAAAACCGTTGAAACACAAATGCGGCTAGCCATCCAAACCCTACGCGAAAAGCTCAGTAAATACCTTTGAAAGAAACAGGATAATTTACCTGATGCAATGCGCAAAAGGGAACATTTTCTATAAATAAAAAATAGAGAACATTTCCTTTATGGTCGCTCTTGTGCTGTAACAGACACTGCAACTGCTATCACAACTCATAAACTCGCAGCTCACAACTTTCTTCCCTTGCGTTGTAGCGCCTTTGCAAGCTTTTTTCAACCAACTACAACTTTCTTATTAAGGGTAAATATTCGTTGCATTGTCTTATTAAAAAAGAAGATTAAAATTCAGTATAATAAATAACACAACTATTGGATTCATGAAAACAGAAAACATAGAAAACTCAAAACAAGACAAAGAATTGCTCGAAAAAATAGCGCCCCATTACGGGTTAAAGCAATTTGATGTTAATGTAGCCTGGAAAAACGTTCATTCCCGGATTTTCCAGTTGCAAAACAAAACCGTTCAGCTCAAAAAACACAGAAAGGAGGTATTTAAAAAAGTCTACAAATATGCTGCGGTACTTGTTGTTGCACTTCTGTTAGGAAGCATTGCCTACTATTTTGGCGCACTAAACCATCATGCCAAAATATATACCGAGATTGTTTCCACTCCCAACCAGGTTATCCGCGAATATGTTTTGCCCGATGGCTCAAAAGTGGCCTTAAACAGCCGGTCGAAACTAACATTCCCGAAAAATTTCAAAGGCGATATCCGTGAAATATCAATTGAAGGAGAAGCATTTTTTGATGTAGCACGCAACCCTGAAAAACCCTTTGTAATTAATGCCGGGAATGCACAGGTAAAAGTATTGGGAACCTCGTTCAATGTGTGCGCCTATCCTGATAACAAAAAAGTAGAAGTTATTGTTAAAACAGGAAAAGTTCAGTTCAGTAATAAAGAAAATAAAACCAGCAAAAAACAAACGACCGTTCTTATTCCAGGTGAAAAAGGAACCCTGCTTGCCGAAAAACGAACCCTCAAAAAATCGGTAAATGCCGACCCCAATTACCTGTCATGGAAAACCCATGAACTTGTATTCAACAAAATCCCGTTAAAAGAAGTAATCCGCTGCTTAGAAAAAACGTATCATATTAAAATTGAATTAAGCAATCCGACACTCGAAAACCTGTTATACGAAGGCCATTTTAGCCACAAACCTATAGAATTTGTACTGGATGTTATCCGTCTGACCTATAACCTAAAACTAACAGGCAGCGATAAACATTTTGTGTTATCCATGCGTAAAACAACATAAACAAATTAAAACCAATAAAATGAAGACAATTATTAAATATTTACAGTATTTGATTTTATTGTCGATGTTTACACTTCTGGCAATAAATATAAAAGCACAAGAGCAAAAAAATCAGATACTCGACCAAAACATCAGTATTTATGCTGAAGACGAACCACTCTCAAGCGTAGTAGAAAAAATCTGCGAATACCTTGGGCTCGACTACAAATACAATTTCAGCCATCTCTCCCAAAAAAAAGTAGACCTGAATGTTTCGAACAAACCGGTAAAAGATGTGCTGGATAAGCTAATGAAAGATTTTTACCTTCTTTTTGAAATAGAGGACAACTTACTAGTAGTACGCGACTATGTTTCTTTAAACGAAAGCAAAAATTTAAAGCAGCTATTGCAGGTTCATGGAATCAACCAGGGCTTTAAATTCGACAACAGCCGCAATAAAAAGGTAAGAATAAAATTCAGGATGATTAGCAACCTAATTATCATACCGGTAAGCATCAACAGTTCAGACACATTGAACTTCATTCTTGACACAGGCGTTCGTTACCCCATAATTACCGAACTTCCGTTTGTAAACCGGCTCAACCTGAATTACCTGACCCCCTTAAAGGTAAAAGGTATTGACGGGGGAGCATTAACCGCCTACCGTTCAGGAAACAACACCTTGCACATCAACGGTTTAACCGCACAAAACCAGGAAGTAAGGATGATAATCGACGAAGAATTCCAAATTTCGCACATGCTGGGCATCCCGGTGCACGGGCTTATCGGCCTCAACCTGTTTAAAGATTATGTGGTTGAAATCGACTACAACAAGGAAAATATTACGCTTTGTAAAGCCAGACATTACAAATACCGGAAAAGAAAAAACGACATTGTATTACCTCTGCATTTCGACGAATTTAAACCCTTTGTACGTACTTCTATTGTTACCGATGATTTAAAAGAAGTTCCAGTGAAATTACTAATTGATACGGGAGCAAGTGATGCTTTGTGGCTGGCCGAAGGTTCCGACAAAAGAATACGTATTCCGCAAAAACATGTAAAAACATTTTTGGGACGCGGATTAAGCGGCGATTTATACGGAACCAAGGGACGCATTGATGCCATTTGGGTAGGCTCACTGTTATTAACCAAACCGATTGTAGCCTTCCCTGACACAAACTATATTGAAACGATAATTTCAAGAAATAACCGAAACGGAACAATTGGCGCCGAAATTTTACGCCGGTTTTATGTAACCATCGATTACCAAAACAACCGCTTAACCCTACGCCCTACCCACCGTATAAAAGACGACTTTAATTACAACATGAGCGGAATGGAAGTAATTAACCCAATTCCGGGACTGCCCATTTACACCATTGCAGCCATTACCAAAAATTCACCGGCTTATTTTGCAGGCCTGCAGGAAGACGATCAAATACTTTCAATCAACAACAGCAGCCATAAATCGCTCGAATTAAATGACATAAACCTTCTGCTACAAAGCAGAGAAAACAAAAAAATACGATTGAAAATATTACGCAACAGCGAAGAATTTAAAACTTCATTTGAATTGAAAAAAATGTTTTAATACAAACAATGAATCAACTTTTTACAACCGGAATCCTAATTTTGTTGTTGTCATTTACTACGAAAGGACAACAGCAAAATGGTTCTGTTTTTGAAAAACGTGTATCTGTTCAGGCTGAAAACCAAACCATTGAACATATTCTTAAAGAAATAAGCTGGCAGGCAGGAGTTTATTTTTCGTATAACCCAAAATCAATAGGAGCCGAACAAAAAACAAGTATTACAGCTCATAACAAATCGCTTTACTACATTCTAAATCAACTATTTACTACTGAAAATTTCACACTTCGCGAACGCGAAAACTACATCATTATATCTCCCAGGAAACAAAAGGAAACACCTGTAAATGAAAAGGATAGTTTACAACAATCGTTTTTTTTTCTAAAAGGGAAACTGATTGACGAACGCAGGGAAAATCCAATTCCTTATGCCTCTGTTTCTTTACTTCGTAAACCCATCGGAACAATTTCGAATACCGATGGCAATTTTTTATTGAAACTTTCCCCCGATAACATAAAAAATACTGTAGTGATTTCGTGTATGGGGTATGCACAAATCCGGATGCCGGCCTTCGAATTGCTTGATAAAGATTTAATTACACTTAAATCAATATCCATTCGTTTAAAAGAAGTGCAGGTAACTTCAATTCCAACAAAAAACCTGCTTGAAAATATCCGTAATAACATAGCAGACAACTACCCCTCCGAGAACCGTTTAATGACCGCTTTTTACCGCGAAACACTTCAACAGGACAAAAGCTACATAAATGTTTCGGAAGCTGTTACAGAGCTTTTAAAAGCTCCTTATACGCATACCACACGAAACGATTTGGTGAGACTGGTAAAAGCCCGCAAAAGCCCGAACGTAAAACCCCTGAGATGGATCGATTTTAAATTACAGGGCGGTCCTTTTACCATTGTTCAGCTTGATGTGGTAAAAACCATGGAAAATTTTATTTCGGAAGCCGGACAGGATAAATACAGGTACCACATTACAAAAACAATCCTATACAAACAACATCCGGTTTATGTTGTAACTTTTTCCCCGGTTTTTGATGATGTTTTTCCGGGCTATACAGGCAAAATGTATGTTCACCGTGGAACATTCGCCATTTTACATATTTCTTTCCGCTTTACTAAAAAAAGCCTGAAGAAAGCCACAAGTATAATGATTAAAAAAAAGCCACGGAAAACAAAAGTAAGACCTCTTTATGCCGAATATTGCATAAATTACCGGCAATACCGGGGAAAATGGTACCTGTCGACCGTGCACTCATCGGTTAAGTTCAGGGTAAAAAGCAAACGCGATAAATTAAACTCGGTATTTCACAGCATTTCCGATTTGCTGATTACCGATATCCACCCCACCAAATTAAAAAAATTTCCCCGCAACGAACGCTTTACTGTCAAAGACATTTTTGTTGAACAACTTGGCACTTTCGACGAAAAATTCTGGGAAAACTACAACATTATCCAACCCGACGAAGATTTAAAAAAGGTTTTTAAAAAATAATTTGACAAACTGTGTAAAAACAAAAAAATTTTTCAACTTAAAACAAAGATACCGGAAAAATATTTATTACCCGTTATGACACAATACACCTAATTATTTCCGGGACATTTTATTTTGATGCTGTAAATTTTTCCGGTAAAAAAAAAATTAGAGACGGGAGATTCGACCTAAAATTTACCGATTATATCCCATAATTCTAACCTAAAAATAAAAAGCCATGAAAAAAAATCATCTGTATTATTGCTATACTCGCATTTCATAGTTCTTTTGCTCAAAACACCGATTTTATCTAAAAATATCAAAAACAAAATTTAAAGTCAACACTACAACTATAAATAGCTCAAATTGGAAAACAGGTATTTATATTGTGCAGGTTACAAACGGAACTAAAAACTTAACAGAAAAACTAATTGTAACAAAATAATATTTTATCCAATCCTTAATTGCAATACCCAATTTTTTTTGTTCCACATGAAAAAAAATACAACAAACCAAAATATAGAATAAATTGATAAAATATAAATATTATTCAATTTTACTTATTTCGACGATTCAATGAATCCTCCTCCCACTAATCTGTCTCCATCATAAAAAACGGCTGTTTGTCCGGGTGAAATCATGGTCTCAGATTTTAATAATCTGACCTCAGCCCTTGATTGGTTTAAAATATGCAAAGCACAGAGGGTTTCCTGGAGCCTGTAACGCACTTTTACAGTCAAAAAACAATCATAATTAATTATCTCATTATCAATAAAATAACAATTTTTCAAACTAATTTTTTCGCGGTATAAATCGTCATATTTCGATAACACAATTTCATTAGCATTTAGACGAAATTCTGACACAAAAAGCGGAAAATTAAGGTTAAGTCCCAATCCACGACGCTGACCAATGGTATAATTGGTAATTCCATCATGTTGTCCTAAAATTTCACCATTTTTGTCGATGAAATTACCGGGAGAAGATTTAACACCCCTTTTTTCAAGAAAATCACGGTAATTATTTCCCTCAATAAAACAGATTCCTAAACTATCTTTTTTTACCGCTAAGTGTTTAAAACCTCTTTTTTTTGCGATTTTTCTTATTTCATTTTTATGGTATTCACCTAAAGGAAAAATTAAACGATCAACCAATTCCCGTTTTAATCCCCACAAAAAAAAGGTTTGGTCTTTATCCTTATCATGCCCTTGATAAAGGTATTTTTTTCCCTTACAAAACCCGGTTCTAACATAATGCCCGGTGGCAATACCAAAACAATTTTCAACCTTAGCATAGTGTTCGAGATACTTAAATTTCAATTCAGGATTACAACGAGCACACGGAAATGGCGTACGTCCTGCGCTATATTCATAAATAAAATAACGAATAATTAGTTGTTCAAATTCCGTTCTTAAATCAACTACCAAATGTTTTATTGAAAGCTTTTCTGCCAGATCTTGGGCATCCGTTAGCATTTGAAAATTTTGCTCATCGTTTCCGCTAAAAATAAAAGTAATGCCAACAACATCATATCCCTGCTCCTGCAATAAAATAGCAGCAACCGAACTATCAATTCCGCCACTCATACCTAATAAAACCCGATTATTTTTAACACTAAAATTCAAAGACACTAAAATTTTATAACGATTTATTATTTCTTCACCGAATAGCCTGTAAAAATAAAAGAAAAAACGTTTTTTTCCGTTTTTCTCTAGCTCGAAACGTAATTATGTCTTTTTCTTGCATTTTTCTACTTTAAAGTTTTTTCGGCGCATAGGGCGTTAGCTTTTCAAGGCACTTTCACGGATGCGCCGAAGAAATTTGTACCTTTATTCTATCCCTTGGATTTCATCCGGGGTTAGCCAATGTAGGATTTGGGGCAAATCCCCGACCAATCCAAAGAATGATAAAGTTGTCAATTCAGGGTGTAGCTAGAGCCACAAACGTGTCGCCTTCTATCGAACTCAAACTGCAATTTAATGCCTGATACAAATTGTTTTTACTTGGTAATTTCCCCATCGAAAGGGATAGATATATTTGAAACTACAACTGAAAACTGTTAGTTTCTAACTGCCAATTTTCTTCATTTTTTAGACTTAAAATAATCAAAAACAACCTTTGCTTTTGCATTTCCAATAGATTTAGCCAGCGTTTTGCAGTCCTGTTTCTTCATTCTTTTAACCGATTTAAAATCCTTCATAAGCGTTTCAATAGTCTTATCTCCTACCCCTTTTATCTCATTTAATTCGGATACAATAAAATTTTTAGAGCGTTTATTCCGATGAAACGTAATTCCAAAACGGTGTGCTTCGTCTCGTAAATGCTGAATAACTTTAAGTGTTTCGGAGTTTTTATTGATATATAAAGGTATCGAATCGCCCGGAAAATAAATTTCTTCCAAACGTTTAGCAATACCTATAATTGTAATTTTTCCGCGCAAATCAAGCCTATCCAAAGCCTCTACAGCCGACGAAAGCTGCCCCTTTCCTCCATCAACGACAACAAGCTGAGGCAAAGGTTTATTTTCTTCCAAAAGCCTTTTGTAGCGCCGGTAAACCACCTCGGTCATCGATGCAAAATCATTAGGCCCTTCTACCGTTTTTATATTAAAATGACGGTATTCTTTTTTAAAAGGCTTTGCATTTTTAAATACCACACAAGCTGCAACCGGATTTGTACCTTGCAAATTACTATTATCAAAACACTCTATTCTTTCGGGCAATTCGGTTAATTGCAGGTCTTTTTTCATGGTACTCAATATCCTTTCAGTGCGAATTTTAGGATTTTTAAGCACAGCCTGCTTCTCCTTTTCAAGCCTGAAATATTTAGCATTTCGTTTCGAAAGCTCTAATAATTGTTTTTTTTCTCCCCTTTGAGGTACCTTAAACGTTATATTTTCAAAGACATTATCCAATTCAACCGGCACTATTATCTCGCGCGCACCACTGCTTATTTTCTGCCGTATATCAACAATTCCGGCCAATAAAAGCTCTGCTGTAGTCTCTTCTAAGCTCTTTTTTATTTCAAGCGTATAAGTTTGGACAATTGCTCCTTTTATGATTTTCAAATAGTTAACAAAAGCAAATTTTTCATCTTCTTCTATCGAAAACACATCAACATCGGTAATAATAGGAGAAACAACGGTTGATTTACTCTGAAATCGCTTTAAAGCATCATACTTTTTCTTTACCGACAATGCTTTTTCAAAATTCAAATTAGCCGACATTTCAGCCATTAATTCCTCTAAATGCCTAACAACACCCGATATATTTCCCTTTAAGACAGATGCAATATCCTCGATTCCCCTATTGTATTCTTCTTTTGAAATATGTCCTTCGCAAGGCCCGGAACAACTACCAATATGATATTTCAAACAAACTTTATACTTTCCTGACCGAATATTTTTATCCGATAGATTATAGTTACAGGTACGAAATTTATATTCGTTTTTAAACAGCTCTAACAAGGTACGAACAGTATAACCCGAAGTATAAGGGCCAAAGTACTTAGAGCCATCCTTAACTAAATTTCGGGTTTTAAACACCCGCGCAAAAGGTTCGTTTTTAATGCATATCCACGGGTAACTTTTGCCGTCTTTTAACCTGATATTATAACGAGGCTGATACTTTTTTATCAGATTATTTTCGAGCAAAAAAGCATCCTGTTCGCTTTCAACCACTACATGCTTAATATCTGCAATATTCTTTACAAGAAGAGCTGTTTTGCGTGTTTCATGTTGTTTAGAAAAATAGGAAGACACTCGTCTTTTCAGATTTTTAGCCTTTCCTACATAAATAATAGTATTATTTTCATCGAAAAACTGGTAAATACCCGGTTGATCGGGCAAAACAGCAATCAACGATTTCAAATAATTAATATTTATATTTATGGTATTATACTTCAACTATTAAGTATATTTTATAAGAATCTGCGTTTCATATTCTTTAATAAGCGCTTTATTTTTGGTTTCAATCGATTCTAAATCGCAAACAAAGCTAAAATAGATATTTTTCACCCCGGCTTTTTTCACCAAATTTAAAGCAGCAACAGCAGTACCACCGGTAGCCAACAAATCGTCATGAATAAGCACCACATCATTTTCATCAAGTGCATCGATATGTATTTCAACACTATCTTCTCCATATTCCAACTCATATGATTCGCTTATAACTTTACCAGGCAATTTTCCTTTTTTACGAACAGTAACAAAACCGGCTCCCAAATGATAAGCCAATGCGCCGCCAAGCACAAAACCACGGGCATCTAAACCGATAACCTTTGTTATACCCTTACCTTTAAAATAATCAACAATTGTATCAGTCGAATATTTTAATGCGTCTTTATCTTCAAACAAAGTTGTTAAATCATAAAATAGTATCCCTTTTTTAGGATAATCAGGAATTTCTCGAATTGTCTTTTTTAAATTCATTTTATTTATATTGTTCCACGTGAAACATCATTTTTTTTATCGTCCCATTATTACTAAAAGTACATTTATATCGGAAGGTGAAACTCCGGGAATACGTTTTGCCTGCCCTATCGTTTTAGGTTGAATTTTTTCAAGCTTTTGACGTGCTTCTGTCGATATCGATAAAAGTTCAGTATAGTTAAATTTTCCTTCAATATTTATAGCATCAAATTTACTTAGCTTTTCAGCCAATAATTGTTCACGGTTTATGTAACCTTCATACTTAATTGCAATTTCAGCACACTGAATAATTTCATTTTTGCATCTTTCGGGCAAAGTACTGAGAAATGCATTAAAAGGAATGATTACTTCGGGTAAATCAAATATCGAAATCTGAGGACGTAAGATAATATCAATTAATTTAACTCCCTGCTTCAACTCTGTTGTTCCTTTTTCGGTAAGTAACGAATTAATATACTTTGGTTTAACCGAAAAATCTTTTACAAAAGCAATTGTACGTTCAATAAAATCGTATTTTTCCTGAAACAGCTTATATCTTTCTTCAGTTACCAATCCTAACTTATAAGCACGTTCGGTTAAACGCTCATCTGCATTATCCTGACGCAATAATATACGAAACTCGGCACGGCTTGTAAACATCCGGTAAGGCTCATCAACGCCCTTAGTCACCAAATCGTCGATTAATACTCCAATATAAGCTTCATTTCGTTGCAAAATAAAGTTTTTTTCACTCCCCGACGAACGTAAATGCGCATTAATTCCAGCCATAACTCCCTGAGCACCAGCCTCTTCATATCCAGTTGTTCCATTAATCTGTCCTGCAAAATACAGATTCTTAACTAACTTAGTTTCAAGTGTATGGCTCAATTGAGTAGGGTCGAAATAATCGTATTCAATAGCATATCCCGGCCTGTATATTTTAGCTTTTTCAAAACCTTCTATTTTATGCAATCCCTGCAACTGTACTTCCCATGGCAAAGAAGACGAAAAACCATTTAAATAATATTCGTTGGTGTTTTCTCCTTCTGGCTCTAAAAATAACTGGTGATCTTTCTTTTCAGAAAAAGTTATCAATTTTGATTCAATACTTGGGCAATAGCGAGGTCCTGTACTTTGAATCGTCCCATCAAACATAGGTGAATCCTGAAATCCTTTTTCCAGCTCGGCATGCACCTCTTCGCTTGTACGTGCAATCCAGCACGAACGCTGCTTTAATTCAGATTGAGTACCTGATAAATAAGAAAATTTAAACCGGGAAATATCTCCTTTTTGCTCTGTTAATTTTGAAAAATCAATACTTCGGCCGTCAATTCGTACAGGAGTACCGGTTTTTAGGCGTCCGGTTTTAAATCCTAATGCTGAAAGCTGCTCTGTAATATGATAAGAAGCAGCCTCTCCTATTCTTCCTCCTTTCATTTTGGCATGACCGATGTGCATCAGGCCGTTCAAAAAAGTTCCATTTGTAAGAATTACAGTTTTCGATTTGAATTCAATACCAACTTCGGTCTTAACTCCTATAACTATTTCATTTTCAAATAATAGAGAAAGAACAGATCCCTGCCACAAATCCAAATTATCTATATTTTCAAGTACTTTACGCCATTCGTCAGTAAAACGCTGCTTATCGTTTTGAGAACGGGGACTCCACATAGCAGGCCCTTTTGACTGGTTCAGCATTCGGAACTGTATAGTTGTTTTATCGGCAATAATGCCCGAATAGCCACCCAAAGCATCAATTTCGCGAACAATCTGCCCTTTTGCAATGCCTCCCATTGCCGGATTACACGACATTTGTGCATACTTGGTCATATCCATTGATATCAACAATGTTTTAGAGCCCAAATTTGCTGCTGCTGCTGCTGCCTCGCATCCTGCATGTCCACCGCCCACAACAATTACATCGTAATGTGGCATCATCATAATTTCATCCCTCCAAAATCTACTTTACTCAAATAAAAATTCTCTTTTTCGCGCATCATTTTCTTCTCCTCATCCGTTTTATCATTATATCCAACCAAATGCAAAACACCATGAAAAACAACCCTGTATAACTCATTAATAACAGGGACATCAAATTTTCTGGCATTATCTTTTATACGATCTAAACTAATAAACAGATCGCCCGAAATTACATTTTCCTCCACATAATCAAAAGTAATAATATCGGTATAATAATCGTGTTGGAGATATTCTTTATTCATTTTAATCAAATATTCGTCAGAACAAAAAACAACCGACAAATCCCCTTCTCTCTTTAACTCATTATGAATCAAAAAAATAAGTTTGGAAATTAAAATCTCATCTAAAATTTCGATCGATTCAACATCTTCAAAAAAAAACTCAACAGAATAATTCATTGCAACTAAAATATTAAATAGCTCATTAACAGAATATTACCTTTTCGCATTACAAACGACAAAGGTAACTATTTTATTTTTCCTGAATATTATTCAAATATTGCTTGTATTTTGCATTATAAAATCGATTAAGCTTATGGGCATTTTTATTCAGATATTCAATCGAATGCTCTTCCTTTTGTTTATAATCGAAATATTTAGCCGGGTTACTATAAAACTCTTTAGCACTTTTTGATTCCCGTTTATCGTCAAAATCTCTTTCCATTTCAGCTTTTTCTGCTTCAAGTAAACGTGTGGTAATCAGCTTCTGGCGTTTAATCATCTCTGCATTTACCAATCTGTTCATCAATTGCTGACGATTCTTATCCAGCATTTTGTCAATTTGTTTCAATACATCTTTGGTTCCGCTCCCCACACTACCGTTAGTCATTAAATCGTGCAACATTTTCTGCATCATTTCGTGCTGCATCAAACTCTGTCCAAGCTGTTTGCTCATTCCCTGCGAATTTCCGTTTTTCATCTGCTGAATCATTTTTTCCAACTGCTTTTTAATGCTTTGCGATGACTTTTTCAGGTCTTGCATTCCACTACTCCCCTGCCCTCCCTGATTTTTGCATTGTCCGCTACCGGGTTTCGAATTTTTCAGTTGTTTTTCGATTTGCTCCAATACTTCGTTTAAAAGCAATGCCAGGTTATTGGCAGCAGTCATAGCAAACTGCTGACTGCTCCTTGCCTGCGGAAACATTGCCTCTTCCATTTCAGAAGCAGCTTTATCCAAGTTCATTTCTAAACGGATTAACTCGTTATTAACAGACTGGTTAATCTGCGGTGTACGCATGGCCAGTGCATATAACGAATCTTTAACAATTTGCGATTGGTTAATTATTCTTTTTTGCTGTTCATTTAAGGTTACCAAACGAGGATCTTTTGAACTCACATTTACTAAATCGTTCAATATATTTTCCTGCGAAAAACTTATGTGCATAAGATTACTTAAAATCTGGCGAAGGTTATCAATATTCTCCATATTCTGTTCCATCGTATTGGAATCCAGCATTTTTTGCATATCACTGGCCATATTCTTCATCTTTTCAGATGTATTTTTAAGATTTTTTTCCGACTTATTTCTACTGCCTTTTTCCAAACTCTTTTGGCTCTCTTCCATGCTTTCTTTTATAGCCTTGAAGTCTTCCTTAAATTCATCAAAATTAATTTTGTTCTCCAACTCATTGTTTATTTTCAATGCATCTTTTAGCTGTTGCTGAATATTATCCAGCTCCTCCTGATGATTTTTCAACTCTTTTTTAGCCTGATCAAAATTTTTCTTTTCTTTTATTTCCCGTACCAGCTTTTCTTCTTCATTAGCCATTTCATTAGCCTTGTCAATAACTTTCTGAAACTTTTGCTCAATTTTCATTTTTTTGAGCATTTCCAGGTTCCTATCCAGTTGCTTCTGCAAATCATTAAAAGACAAGTTCATATCTTTTGTCAAACTATTTAGCTTTTTACTGTCAAAGTTTTCGGCCAGTTTATTGAATTCTTCCATTAATTGCTTTAACTCATCCGTAAAAACTTCGTCCAACAAATCTTCAATCTGCTTTTGTTTCTCAAGTATTTCGGCATTTTCCTTATCAAAAGAATTCATAAAATTATTCAGACGTTCGTTATCCTGCTTTATTTGCTCGTAAAGATTTTCCAGTTTGTTTTGTTTTTGAACAATGTCGGTTACCATTTGCGATTTTTCCCAGTCGGAAAGACTATTTTCCATATTTTTCAGCCTTAGTTTCTGAAGATCTTTTTGAATTTCATTAGCAATCTGACGACTTTTCCCCAGCATATTTTCAAGCTTATCAAACTGTTGTTTATCAAATTTTTCCAACTCTTCAGGATTAGGAAACCGAAAGCTAAAACTCTCTGATGTAGTTGTTTTATAATGATTTACAGCATCGTTATCGCTTACTGAAAAATAATAAGAAATCAGTCCTTCAGGTTCCTGTAAATCGCTAAAATCAAAACTATAATAAAATTTATGGTCGGCTAATGAACGACTAACAGGAATAACAACAGCTGAATCAGTATTATTAATATTGTAATGAAACTTAAGCGATGAAAAACCATAATCATCGCTAATAATTCCCTTAAAGAAAAAGCGGGTAATTTTTACAGAATCCTGAACCTGATGAAGTTTTATTTCAGGGTACATATCCGGTATAACGTCTGCAAAATACGACAATGCCAACTCTGGAAAAGTTTGTTTATTTTGAATAAAAACATTGTATTTCTGTGATTTATATAATTTTTTTTTCAAAGTAAAAACCTTGTTTTTTTTAACAGCAGTTTCCCGCACCGAATCGTTAAATTCGATGTACAACGAATCCATATCAATACCCGAAAACTTCCAAATAATATTTGTTCCACATGGAACCTGCAAATCTCCAAGGTTATTAAAAACGCGACTTTGTAAGCCGGTATATTTAGGGGGAACTACTTTACAGCTAAAATTATTTATTGCCGGCTTAGGCAACAAAGCCAAGTGATAAGTATCCGAATGAAACTTCAAATCAGTAAAATGAAACTGAAACGGATTTACAACCGAAGCAATTTCGAATTGAAATGCTCCGTCGCCTGTATTTTTCATCAGGTAATTATTGCCTTCAATAGTAATATAAACTACATTGGGAATATCTTCTCCTTTGAGCTTAACATTAATAATAAACGCATCGCCTTTTTTTACCTCTAACTGCTTATTTTGAATATTAAAAACAAAAGGTGCAGGCTTTGTAAAGTGCTGATTATAATGTACAATACGAAGTGTTGATTCGGTAAAAATACTTTTATTTACCATTAATATTCCCATGGCAACCAAAGCACTTATTAATAAATAAACAGCTACTAAGCGCACATTCCTATAACTTATGGCTTTATTAAAATCAAATACCTTTAATTGTTCTATTTTCTGGTCGATACTAGCCAATACAAGCTCATTCGAATCATCGGTAGTTTCATATTCCGATAATTCAATAATGTTTAAAAGCTTATCCCGGATGCTTGGAAAATGTTGTTGAATAAGCAAAGAAAAACGCTTCAAACTAAGTGGGCGTAAAATATTTAACAAATACAACAGTGGAAATACTAAAAATTTGATTATCAATAATATAGAAAATAAAATAAATCCATAAAATGTAATTTTTCTTGTTTCTGAAGGCAGATATATGAAGTATTCAACAAGCGAAAAGACGGTATAAACAATTAACAAGGCAGTAACAGTAATTATTACGCCTCTTAAAAGCTGAAATAAATAATACCTCAGTTTAAAAACATTTAGTTTATAAACAAGTAGTTTAAAATTTTTAGTCATGTTCTCGTTTTCAGCTTTTTAAAAAAACACCAAATTGTTAATAATTTGTAGAAAATACACTGATAAAACAAAAATAAACTTTTAATATTAAACTTGTAAAAAAGAAATTCATATCCTTATAAAATTATTCTATAATGATGCACTGTTAAAAGCCAATTTTTTAAGCCCAAATTTTTAACAACATTTCTACAGGTTAATATCTGCTTAAAATTGGTTTAACACTATATTAACAATTGTTGATAAAAGTTGTAGTACTGCTGATTTTTATTGAATTAAGAGTAATGTTTACTGTTAACAAGAATTTCAATAAATGTTCCAAAAAAATGAGAAATACTAATTAACAGTTACTAACAGGATATAATAAACAGTATTAGATTTATATATTTGTCTTAAAAATAAAATATATATTGTTGAATAACGATTTAGACATACGCGGAAATTCTTATACAGAAACCGAACGTGAACTGGATAAAAAATTACGTCCCTTAGCGTTTTCTGATTTCAGGGGACAAAAACAGGTGGTTGAAAACCTTGAGATTTTTGTAAAAGCTGCCACAATGCGTGGCGAAGCATTGGATCATGTTTTGTTACACGGCCCTCCAGGGCTTGGTAAAACAACTTTATCGAATATTATAGCGAATGAGTTGGGTGTAGGCATAAAAGTTACCTCAGGGCCTGTATTGGACAAACCTGGCGATTTAGCCGGCTTATTAACCAACCTTGAAGATAACGATGTGCTTTTTATCGACGAAATTCACCGCCTCTCCCCTGTTGTTGAAGAATATTTGTATTCGGCAATGGAAGATTTCAGGATTGATATAATGATTGATAAAGGGCCAAGTGCCCGTTCGGTTCAGATTGAAATAAATCCTTTTACTTTAATAGGAGCCACTACCCGATCCGGATTACTTACTTCTCCGCTTCGGGCTCGTTTTGGCATTAATTGCCATTTACAGTACTATGACGCCGATATTTTGGAAAAGATAGTAAAAAGGTCAGCGGGGATATTAAACGTCGAAATAACGGACGATGCGGCTCTTGAAATAGCTTTACGCAGCCGGGGAACACCTCGTATTGTAAATTCATTATTACGCAGGGTACGCGATTTTGCCCAGGTAAAAGGCGATGGAAACATTGATATGCAGATTACAAAGCATTCGCTTGCGGCTTTAAATATTGATAAACACGGCTTGGACGAAATGGACAACCGTATTCTTTCGTCGATTATTGATAAGTTTAAAGGAGGACCGGTAGGTATTACTACTATTGCTACAGCAGTTGGCGAAGATGCCGGAACTATTGAAGAGGTTTATGAACCATTTTTGATAAAAGAAGGATTTATAAAACGTACTCCGCGCGGAAGAGAAGCTACAGAGTTGGCATATAAGCATTTAGGACGTGTGAAATATGGTGACTCCCCTACTCTTTTTTGAGGAAAATCTTGTTGCTGGAGAAGAGTCGGTTTATTACTGACATAAAAGAGGATGAAGCACAATAGAACGGGGTAAATACTTGCTATTAAGGAATTGGAACAAGAGTTCGAGCAGGAGATAAATAACTCAGGATAATCTAATTAAAAAGAAAAATCTTAGGCGTTGTGTTATCAGTTCGCAAACAACATTATATTATCGTTTTAATGGAAAAAATATTGAATTAGCTAGTTTTAGGATGAATCCAGAAACTTTAGGTTTTATAAGTTTAATTTTTGTCCACAAACTGAATTTCAAACATCTTAGGCCAGAGCTTTCCGGTTATAAAGAATTTTTTATCCTTTTTGTCGTAGGCAATTCCGTTTAGTACATCAATCCGATCACTTTGTTTGTGGTACATATCAATCATGCCTTTCAGGTTAATTTCTTCTAAAACTTTTCCGGTTGAGGGATCAATTTTAACGATATAGTTAGTTGTATAAATATTGGCATAAATCATTCCGTCAACATATTCCAGTTCGTTTAGGTAATTCATATTTCCCCGGTTAGAGGCTACCTGTATTTTTTTTACTATCGAAAAATTATTTGGATCAATCCAGGTTAATGCATTTGTTCCGTCGCTCATTATCAGGTATTTCCCGTCGTTTGTGAGCCCCCACCCTTCTTGCGAATGAAACCGGAAACTATCGACTACGGCAAAGCTGTTTACATTGTAAACAAAACCTTTTTGAGCTTTGTAAGTAAGCTGGTAAATTTTGTTATTCAGAATTGTAATTCCTTCGCCAAAATATTTTTTATCCATGTCAATCGATTGAACCGGTTTTCCGCTTTTTATATCAATTTTCATTAATCTCGAATGCCCGTATTCCCCGGTTCCTTCATACAGATAACCGTTATATAATTCCAGTCCCTGCGTGTAAGATGTTTTTAAATGTGGATGATTATGAATGACTTGGTAAAAAACTATTTGTGGTTTTATGTCCGAAACGATATTCACTTTTTTTGAGCGCGAATTTTTCAAGCCGTCTGTTTTTTCGGCTTTTATTGTAAAATTAATGTTTCCTACCTGTGTAAGTTCTACATTGTTGATGGTAAATTCAAGTTCGGTTGATTCTTTTATGAGTTGATTTCCAAAATAAACCTGAACCGACTTTAATGCTCCGTCTCTTAATTTTGTTTTTACTTTTAGCGATACCTTTTCGCCACAAACGTATTGTTGTTTTACCGGTTGGATTGATATTGAACTTACTGGTTTCCTGGGTCTTTTACTCGATTTGTTGGAACATGAAAAGAAAGTTACAAACAGGAATAAAATCAATACTATTGGAAAAAAAATACGTTTCATTACCTTTCAATTTTTCATCCAAAGATAAAATATAAACATTTATTGAGACACAATAGACCGTTAGATTTTTAGATATGAGAGTTAGCACGTTAATAATCAAATAAATATCAACCAATTAAGAAATAATATCTCAAAAGTCTAATAATCTGATCTCTCAAATCTTATAATCTATTGAATGAATTTTATCTTTGTAAAAAATACATTTCAATTGAGTACTTATAAACGATTAGCAGGCGACACGGTAATTTACGGTGTAAGTAGCATTTTGGGCAGGATATTAAACTGGTGTTTAGTTCCGTATTACACACGTATGTTTTTGCCGGGCGAGTATGGTGTGGTAACCAACATGTATGCTTATGTTGCTTTTTTACTGGTGTTGTTATCCTATGGAATGGAAACCTCGTATTTTCGTTATGCATCGAAGCATAAAAAACCCGGTGAAGTTTATTCTACATCTGTGATTGCCTTGTTTTTTACTTCTGTATCGTTTGTATTACTGGCATCGGTTTTTAGGCACGAAATAGCGTCTTTAATTCATTATCCCAATCATCCCGAATATATTCTTTGGTTTGCCATAATTTTAGGTATCGATGCTTTTACAGCCATCCCTTTTGCCCGTTTACGCTTAAAAAACCGTCCTGTAAAATTTGCAGCCATAAAGTTTGTTTTCATTGGGGTGAACATTGCTTTTAACCTGTTTTTTATTTCGCTTTGTCCTAAATTGCTTCAAAATAATCCCGATTCGTTTATAAAATACATTTATTTGCCAGAAATAGGAGTAGGCTATGTTTTTATTTCCAATTTACTGGCGTCAGTTATTACACTCCTTCTGTTGCTTCCCGAGATATTCAGTATTTCTTTCCGCTTTAATAAGCAATTGTTGAAACAAATGCTGAGCTACGGTTTTCCTATTTTGATTGTGGGTCTCACAGGAATGGTAAACCAGAATGTTGATAAAGTGTTGCTTCCGTTTTTATTGCCTAAAGACCAGGATCCGATGTTCCAGCTCGGAATTTATGGAGCCAATTATAAGCTTGCGGTTTTGATGAACATGTTTATCCAGGCCTTTCGTTATGCTTTTGAGCCGTTTTTCTTTGCACGCAGCGCTTCCAAAAACGACCCAAAAGTTTATGCCACGGTTATGAAATATTTTGTAATTTTTGGCTTGATGATATTTCTTGGGATGGTACTTTATATTGATGTAATTAAAACAGTAGCAATCGGATCAAAATATTACGAAGGAATAAAGGTTGTTCCCATTGTTTTAATGGCCAACCTGTTTTTTGGAATTTATTTTACGCTTTCGCTGTGGTATAAACTTACCGATAAAACACGTTATGGCGCTTATATGGCCCTTGTTGGAGCAGCAATAACATTGGCAATAAATTTCTTATTAATTCCAGTTATGGGATATATGGCTTCTGCTATTGCCGTATTTACCTGTTTTTTGGTCATGGTAATTCTATCTTATTTTTTAGGACAAAAGTTTTATCCTGTTCCTTATGATTTAAAGCGAATAGGAAGCTATTTTCTTGTTGCTCTGGTGCTTTTCAGCCTGTCGTTTTATACCAATCATCTGAATGTTTTTCTGAAATACACGGTTCATACAATTTTTATTGGGGTGTTTTTATTGGTCGTTTTTAAATTTGAAAAACAGGAATTAAAAGGATTGTTGAAGAAGAAGTAACAGAGCAGGAATTTTCAAAGAGGATCCGCAACAAACCTCCAGGGTTTGCTAATCCATGGTTCTCCGGCATAATTGATTCCTACTCGGGGAAGTGTTGTATAGTTGAGTTTTAGTCCGGTATCTTCAAGCCATATTTTAGGGGAAGTTGCCAGGTTTTCGCCGTAAAACGATTTATCGAGTTTTAAAGCTTTTCCAACCCTTCCCGGACCAGATATGCCTTCAATGCCGCGGATTAAAACTGCCGATGATTCGTTTTCGGGGCCTGTAACAAAGTTTAAGAGCCAATACATGCCGTAAATCAGGTAAACATATACCAAACCCCCTTTGCGGAACATAACCTCGGTACGGGCTGTTTTTCCTTTATTAGCATGACATGCTTTATCGTCTTGTCCTCGGTAAGCTTCTGTTTCTGTAATGATAAAACGTTGTTTTGTGCCGTCATCGAAACAACGAACAAGTGTTTTTCCCAGTAAATCCGGGGCAACTACAGTTACTTCGCGTATGAAAAAGTCGGTTGATAAACGTTTTGTTTTTGACATTGGATATTTTGTCTAATATTTTATCCTGAAACCTGCACATCTACTCCAATTTTTCGTATGCGTTCGGCAATTTCATTTAGTTTTTCAAGCGGAACTTTTTCTAAAGTTTCCACCGGGGTATCACGGGCAATGGTATAAATCATTGCCTGCTTTGGTTTTATTTTTTCAATGAGTTTCAACCAGGCCGAAACCTCTTCTTCTGTAGTGTTGTCCAGTTTTTTACCGTTATAGCTTCCGCGAACAAATAAAGTCTGGATAATTACTTTTCCGTTGAAGGCCGTTAATTTATCAACTATGCTTGTAAGGTTATAGCCTCCTTTCGGACTGTCGAGTAGTTGGATGGTTTCTTCAAAAGCTGAGTCCAGTTTCTGGATGTTATCCTCTATTTTCAGCAAAGCCCGAAATACCGATTCACGGTTTAACATGGTTGCATTTGAGAGGACAGCAATCTTTGCATCGGGAGTAATCCTGTCACGTAGTTCAATGGTGTCGTCAATTATACCTGAAAACTCGGGATGCATGGTTGGTTCGCCGTTTCCTGCAAAAGTAATAACATCGGGCAGTTCATTTTCTTCGACCATTTGCAGTAGCCTGGCTTCCAGTTTTTTTTGTACATCACGGCGAGAAGGGAAGGTAATTTTTTCGGTATAATATTTAGGTGTAAAACCGCATTCACAATAGATACAGTCAAAAGAACAAACCTTTACATCTGTAGGTAAAAGGTTGATGCCCAGCGATACGCCCAAACGGCGGCTTTTTACCGGGCCAAAAATAATTTTATCAAAAAGAAAAGTAGCCATATTAATAAATTGTTGCGCAAAGATAGTATCATTTTAGAACCATTGATGTGGAATAAATGATCTGGTTTCGGTAATAGATTTTTTCAACTTTCTCTGTTGCTTGCTGCAATAAAAATGCAGAACAGGCAACGTAATGAAAAGTAAGGCCTGATTTATTTGTCAGGCTTAATCGATGTTTTATTTCAGCGTAAAAGATGTTTCTCCTATTTCGTTGCCGTCGGCAAACAGGTTTACGGTGTAAGTACCTTTCATTAGTTCCGGTTCGTTGCTGTTGTCCCAAAAAATAGCTATGGGCAGGTCTTTACCTTCGTAAACGATTTCGCGCATGGCTGAATATTGGATTTTCAGGTCTTCGAAACGGAAAAGGTTATCTTCCGACTTGCTCATTAACAACTGGTCGGGACGCATGATTCTGGCATAAATCTTTTTGGCTCCTCTTTTGGCTGCAATATTCTGACTTAAAATGAAATAAATTCTTATTTTATGTGCCCTGCGTGCAAATTTGGTAACCTTACTTCTTGAATTTAATGGTGCGGCTAATAATTCACGTGCTTTTAATGCGGCTGCACGTTTCAGATTTTGCTGTAAAGTTTCTTTTTCCTGGCTGAGTTTCTGGTTTTTTTGTTCAATTTGTTTGTATTGTTTTTTTACTTCTAGGTTTTCAGCCATTAGCTGTTTGTTTTTCCTGTTTAGCGAGTCGATTTGTACCACGAAATTTTTCATAATTCCCCGCAAAGTAGTTACCTGTTTTTGGTACTTCGAAATTCTGGAGTAACTTACTTTTTTGGTTTGTTCCACCTCTAAAAGTAAATCTTTTACTTTGGTTTGTGCGACATAAAGCTGTTCGTTTATGGTATCGTTTTCTGTTTTTAACGAATCGTAACCTGCCGAAATTTCGGTAAGTTGAAGTTGAATCGAATCTTTTTCAGCTTTTATTTCTGTTATAATCGCTTTATGCTCATTTCGTTGCATGAAAAACAACACCAGCACTACTGCCAAAACTGCTAACAAGGCAATTACGATAATATTATTTCGCAGATCTCTCTTTTTTTGAATGTTATTTGTATTATTATCCATGACTAAAAATCGCTTAACTACACAAACGCTGTAAAACTAATAAGTTTTTAGGCGAAAGCAAAAAGCTTACCAAAGTTTTGTACAATACATATTGGTTGGTATTTTTTAAGGAAGATGCAAGTTGGTTAGCCGCTTAGACGGCATATCCAATTATCTAGGGGGAAGCGGGTGAATGTTCACAGCTGTATCACCTTTCTTATACTGCCCAAAGCCCCACTTCATTTTTTTTTCTTAGACAAAAAGAAACGAAGCAAAGAAAAGTCAAGCCAAAAAAAAACTTGGCGTTTTTTCAATGTAGCCCGTTAGTCCGAATGACAGATTTGGGGTGCGCCCGCACAAACGTTTTTTCATGGAAACCTTATTTGCAGTGTGCTTACTAAAAAGAAAGAAATCGGTGTTTCAGCGTGGAATAGGATAAAAAATCGAAGTTCATTGGCAACCAACAGCCCGGAACGGGTTGAACAATAATAACCCCGGATGAAATCCGGGGGATAGAATGAATACGCAAATTTCTTTGGCACATTCATGAAAGTTGATTGAAATACAACAGAACTATGCGCCGAAAAGCCAGAAAAATTCAAAAATATTCAGTTAATTACGCTTTGATTTAGATAAAAGTAGTTAAGCCGCGCGGTGGGTATATCCAACTGTCTAACGGGGAGTAATCGGGGTGTCTCAGAATTATGTAATGTTACTGCATTTAAGTTTTTTTGCCCTATCGGGCGGATTTTACTCTTTTTCTCGGGAAGATTATTGCTACGCTCAACAAAGCCAAAGTAAATTTTGCTTTCACTTATTGCAATAATTGGCTTGACCCAAAGAGTAAGTAAACACGAGGAAGGCATTTCCGAGCCAAGGCTGCTTTTTATCTTCACCCTCCATTTTCATAAAATTCCAATGCACACCAGGTAGCTCTGAAAAGTTGGGGCAACACAAGAATAAAATTAACTATATCGTTGATAAATAATTAACTACACGTAATGAAAATAGGGACTTTAAGCCTCTGCTTCGGTAGTTTCAACTGCTTTTTTTACTTCTTTCGATAGTTTTTCGAGTGCTGTATCTGCTGCTTTCAACATATCGCTTACCAGTTTTTGGTAGAATTTTTTTACCTGTTTCGGGTTTTCTTTTGCATCGGGGTGTACCGCCCGGATACGCAAATCGCGATGAGCCTTAACTATTTCTGCTGCAATATCGTATATCGCTTTTTCATTAATTTTTGTATTGTATTCTAGTACATAAAAGCAATCGCTTAATGCGAACGACATAATTTGGTCAATGTCTTTTTTCAGCGTTCTAACACTTGCCATAATCTTAAGTTTTAAAAAAAGTTTGACTGGAATATACGGATATTAAATGAGAATAGCACAATTTAAAATTTAAAACACTAAATCTCACAAAAAATACTACCGCCACATTTCCGGATAGAGAAGGGGAAGATGTTTACCTGTTTTTTTCACCACGTCGACAGACAGAGAGGTAAAGAGAATAACAAAACGAGCTAACGTGTTGTTGTAATTTTATGCTTGTGAGGTTTTAGTATTGAGACTCATGTATCAATACTAAAAACGAATACTGCTGTTTTTTTTCTCTTTTGAGTTTTTTTCTTTTTTCTTTTTTTCGGCGTCTTTATCTATGATATTCTTTTTTAAACTTTCAACAGGAGTAACATCCCATTTACGTTTTTCGGTCCAGTTTGAGCGTAATTTTAATACCTCGTTGCTGTATCCTACTCTTTCGGGTTGTATTTTATCCTGGAAAATCCCTGTGTCCCATTTTCCATTGCCATTCGTATCATAAATAATTTTCATTCTGTATTTATCGGGAAGAAGCATGGTGAATTCTACAGTGCCATCTTTTGAGAAACATTTTTGCTGAACAACCTCTTCTTTATCACTATTTTTTAATAATTGTACAATCATCGGTGATTTTACATTCGAAAAATCGAATAAAATAGTCCCGTAATAATCCTCTTCTCGGCTTGTAAAGTTTTGGGTTAATGCCTGGCTCGAAATTCCATAAATATTAAAAGCTGCAGCCGAATCAATTTCAAAAGTATATTTAGTTTCGGGTTCCCATTTATACGGAATAATATAACTTCGGTAGGCACTGGTATCTTCTTGTATAGCTATTTTCAGCGGCGTTTTCAGGGTGTCTCCGGTCATATATAATCTTATCATCGATTGGTCAAAAGAAGCAATGGGCTCTGGGGCTGTTAGTTTAATGTTGCTGTTTAATTCCATTGTTGAGGGAATCGTGGCCTTCCAGGCAAATTGGGCGACGCCTGTTTTTTCTTCCTTTTCTTTTTTCCTTCTTTTTCTTTCTCTTTTTTTCTCTTTTATTTTGGGTTCCGAAAAGGTCATCAACAAAGTATCTTTATGTACATACGGTTGGGCTATAGAGTCTAACAGAAAATAGGATAACTCCATTTCTAACGAATCCTGTTTCATAAGCGTGGTGTCGGTAATCCACATAACAATTGAATCTACCTTGTCGTTATATTCAAAACTATTCCAGTTTTGTGCATCGTTACCAATCAAACGTACATTGAAAGTATCTTTTACTGATTCATCAAAAACAAAAATACATTTGTTTTGTGCGATTCTTTTCGAAGTCTCTAAGTATTGGCTAAAAATATCTTCTGTAAAATACCGTAAATAAAGAGAGTCGGGGAAAAAATGTGTTTCACCCATAATCAACAGGGTATCTTTTCCTTGTACTAGTGTATCTTTTCGTTCATGAAATTTGGCATAGGGCACAATCACACTGTCGATAAATGCAAATTCTTCGGCTCCTTCGTTGTATTTCAGGTCGTTATTTAAGTCGTTTATTGCAAATAAATTGTATTTTCCCGAGGCAATATTATTGATTGAAAAACGGCCTTGTTCATCGGTTTTTGCAATATAATCGGGTCTTACTTTAAACACAGCCGAGTCATGTAAGTTACGCTGTAATAAAACTAAAATATCTTTTGTTGGTTCCATATTGAAAGCGTTCATCACGCGTCCGGCCACTCTTAGTGAGTCGTAATTAGGACCTGTACTAAACGAGAAGCGTACATTTTTTAAAGGATTTCCTTCGTTGTTGTCAACAATCGAGTTTTTAAAATCAAGCGAATAAGTGGTGCTGTCTCGCAGGTCTTCGTTAAATTGAATAATAAGCGTTTTTGATTTTGTTCGTATCGACGGGCGTTTCTCAAGCGGTGGCGAAACCACCAGTTCTGACGAAATATCGTCAGACGAAATGTATTCATTAAAGGTAAGATTTACATCTTTATCCTTATAATTTAACGCACGAAGTTTCGGATGAGTATTTATGATAACAGGAGGTATCGAATCTTTTGGGCCTCCGGTTGGCATGCCCTGGTTGGCACACGACGAGATTATGGCCAGCCAGCCTAAAAAAGCAACAAACGCTAATGGTAGTTTTCCCTTTATCTGCATTTTATACCAGTGTAAAATTAGTTTACAAACATACGAAATTCCTGTTCACTCTTCGTAGTACAGGTTGTTAAATAAAGTTTTTCAGGCTATTTTTGAAGCGAATCTGCATAATTGTCGTAAATTAGGTCAAAATTATCGATTGTATGGTGAGAAAGAAAAAACGCCCCGGAAAACGCAAGTCAGCAACTTTTAACAAAAAGAAACTTAAAAGTGCAATCCTTTCGTTGTTGTACGAAGATCCGGGAAAGACGGTTAATTATCGTCAAATTTCTGGTTTGCTCGGGATAAAAGATGCCGAAACGCGCAAGTTAATCCATATTGTTTTGCAGGAACTTGCCCGCGACGAATACCTCGACAGCATTTCGCGCGGAAAATACAAGCTGAAAGCCCGAACCGGAACGGCCACCGGAATTGTAGAAATGCAGCCACAGGGCTTTGCCTATGTGGTTAGTACCGAAATGGAAAGGCCGGTTGTTGTACCTTCGCGTAACCTGCACCATGCAATGGAAGGCGATAAAGTGAAAATTAATGTATTTGCGCGTCGGAAAAAACATGATCCCCAAGGCGAGGTGGTTGAAATTATCGAACGTGCCAAGTCTGTTTTTGTTGGAACAGTACAGGTATCGCGCAAATTTGCATTTTTAACCCCTTCCGGAAAAAGCAGTTTCGATATTTTTATTCCGAAAGAAAATCTTAATGGCGCAAAAGACGGGCAAAAAGCGATTGCCAAGATTACCGACTGGCCTGAGAATGCCCGTAACCCTTTTGGTGAAATAAAAGAAGTTTTGGGCGATTCGGGCGAGAATAATGCCGAAATGCATGCCATATTGGCCGAATACGAGCTTCCTTACGAATTCCCGAAAAACGTAGAACGGGCAGCAGTTAAAATACCGCTCGAAATACCCAAAGAAGAAATCAGCAAACGCCGCGATATGCGCGATGTTACCACTTTTACAATCGACCCGGCTGATGCTAAGGATTTTGACGATGCCCTGTCGCTCGATAAACTCAAAAATGGAAATTGGCAGGTAGGCGTGCACATTGCCGATGTAACACATTATGTAAGGCCAAATACTATTCTCGAAGACGAAGCCCAACAACGTGCTACCTCGGTGTATCTTGTCGACCGTGTAGTGCCTATGTTACCCGAACGTTTATCGAACGGGGTTTGTTCCTTGCGGCCCAATGAAGATAAACTTTGTTTCTCGGCTATTTTTGAAATAAACGATAAGACCGAAATTATAAAAGAATGGTTTGGAAAAACCGTAATTCATTCCAATCGAAGGTTTAGTTACGAAGAAGCACAGGCAGTTATTGAATCCGGAGAAGGAGACTTGTCGGAAGAAATTCTTACGCTAAACAAATTGGCCGAAAAACTGCGGGAAAAACGTTTTTCCAACGGATCAATTGCTTTTGATCGTATTGAAATGAAATTTGAAATCGACGAAAAAGGAAAACCACTTTCGGTTTCTTTTAAAGAATCGAAAGAGGCAAATAAACTGATTGAAGAATTTATGTTGCTGGCCAATAAAAGGGTGGCCGAATTCATCGGGAATGTGAAATCTGGGAAAAAGGCAAAAACTTTTGTCTACCGTATTCACGATAAACCTGATCCTGACAAACTGGTCTCTTTCAATACTTTCATAAAGCGTTTTGGCTACGGAATTCAGCTTAGTACGCCCCAAGTAATTTCTTCGTCGTTAAATAATTTATTGAAACAGGTAAGAGGCCGGAAAGAACAAAATGCCGTTGAAATGCTCGCCGTACGTTCCATGGCAAAGGCCGAATATTCGACCCGGAACATTGGCCATTACGGACTGGCTTTTGAGTATTACACCCATTTTACTTCGCCCATACGCCGCTATCCCGACATGATGGTGCACCGACTGCTCGAAAAATACCTCAACGGCGGTAGGTCGGCCAACGAAGAAAAATACGAAGATCTTTGTGAACATTCGTCCGATATGGAATCAAGAGCTGCCAATGCCGAACGCTCTTCCATAAAATACAAACAGGTTGAGTTTATGCAGCAACACATCGGGAAAATATACCCGGGGACGATTTCCGGCGTTACCAGCTGGGGAATTTATGTAGAACTGGAAAATAAAATAGAGGGAATGATTCCTGTTGCCGAACTGCACGACGATTTCTACATTTTCGACGAGCGAAATTTTACCCTGGTGGGCAGGCATACAAACAATAGCTACCAGTTGGGTGATGACATTCATGTTAAAGTATGGCGGACAAACTTAGAACGCAAACAACTTGATTTCCAACTGGCTGAAGCAGGCGAGGGAGAAGAACCCGGGAAATGAGCGAACAGCTACGGAACGTGAAGAAAAGATGAGATAAAAACAATGAGGTCGTATCTCAAGGATGAGAAAGCTCATTTATTCAACACAAAGACACAAAGTTTTTTATTAACGGTAAATTCATAATTGCAACTGTTCTAAAATTTTTCTGGAGAATTGTGCTTTTCTTTTTAGGTTTCGAAGAACATGATTTTCAGTTTGTAATGAAAAAAAACACTTCGAAAAATTGTCATTGTACTAATATCGTTATATTTGCCTACTTACTTTAAAAATCAGTATATGCAGGAAACCGGTAAAAACGGTAATAAAAAAGATGCAACCCGGGAAAATATTCTGAAAATTGCACGCGAAATTTTTAGTAAATACGGTTTTAAAAAAACGACCCTCGATGATATTGCCGGTGCTGTACGTAAAGGAAAAAGTTCGCTTTACTATTATTTTGAAAGCAAAGAAGATCTTTTTTTGGCTGTAATCCGTAAAGAGGGAGAGATTCTGGCTCACGAACTTGAAATTGTTATTAACCGAAACCTGAAGCCTGTAGACAAACTTCGAGATTACATATTAACCAAACTCTCAACTTTCCGTAACCTTGCTAATTTCTTTCATATTATCGAAAACGATATTACTGCAATTGGTTTTATTGATGAAGTAAAATTGAAATACGAACGAACAGAAATCCGTATGATAAAACGCATACTGATTGAAGGCGTCCGGAAAAACGAATTTGAAATTTATGATTTAACCCTGGCAGCAGTTGGTATAACCACAGCAATTAAAGGCTTAGAAAAGCCTATTTCATCACCCGATTACAGCAATATTGACCTGGAACGTAGTGTTGATACTATCCTGAAAATTCTTTGCTATGGTATTATGAAACGCTAAGGAACTGTAAAAATACAGACAGTTCTGTCTTTTTTTTTCAGCCTAAAATCCTATTTGTTTATTAAATTGTACGATTCATGGATGGAAGGAACCGTTCTTTCTTTTTTGTTTTCGGAAAGAAAAGGGATCACATGAAAAAGTAGTGGAGTAATTCATAATTAGCTCAATTGCTATCAGCAAATTGCAACATATAGCTTAGTCTCTTTTATTTACTTTTGACCTCTCACGCCACACATACGTACGGGTCTCGTATACGGCGGTTCGCTAAGTCATCGGGAACCCGAGGGATCATTTTCCGTCCCATCTAACAGGTGTAGTTTGGTTGTAGAGTTCTAGAAGCGGAACGTATCCCCGTTTTTTAACCGTTCAACGGTAATGGTTGTAAATAGCAGATATTCAAAAGAAAATTACAACAAATTATCAAAAATATAAATGATTCCCGCCCCGGGTACAAATAAAAAGTATCGTATTTGCATGGTTAAACCAAATTATTCGCCATCAACTAATGCTTTTCGACATTTTTCCATGCTTCTTCTTTATCCGGGTAGATTTTACGTAGCTCCCTGTATTTTTTCCGTGATTCCTCAACATAAATACTCCCCGGATAACGCGTTAACATATTCCTGTAGAGCTGCTTTGCTTTTTCTTTTTGATTGAGGTGGTAGTTATATATCTCGGCAAGCAGGAACAGGGCATCGTCGCCCGATAATTCATAAGCAAAATCGTCGGTTATGGTTTGCAGAAAACCTGCAGCTTTCTCGTAGTCCTGATTACGCATTGCCAGTTTGGCTTTACGAAAAAGAATATCGTCAACCAATGGGTTATAAGGATATAATTTGGCCAGGCTGTCTAAAATTGCAAGGGCTTCTTCTTTCTTATTCTGGAAAAAACGTAAATCAGCCCGGGAAAACATGGATAGCGGAACTACAGTAGTATCAAGGTTAAGGTTACTGGATATCATTAGCGAAAGCTCCATTGCATCGTTGGCGGTTAGTTTCGAAGTGCTGGCTTTCAACACATCCAATTGTGCTTTTGCCCAACTAAAGTTCCCCATATAATACCCCAGTTTTGCTTTTTTCAGCTTTACTTCATCGCCCAAGCTATTGTTTTTATTATTACTGATTACCTGCGAATAAATCAGCATTGCTTCCCACGGATCATTGGCATACACATAAGTATCGGCCATTTCTGTTTTCAGCACTCCAATTTGTTCCTGTGTCAAACCGTTTCTATTCAGCCCCTGCTTTAAAATATCGATTGCCCTATTGGGGCGCTCCAGATAAAACGTTAATAAATGGGCGTATTCCTGAATTAAATCAAAAGAATAAACATTATTTTTTAAATATTCCAGTCCTTTTTCAAACTGATTAGCCAGCCTTACTCCTTTTTCAGCATTATTGGGTGTTTCATGGACAAATTCGAGGTAGGCAGCATTAAGAGTCTTCGAATAAGCCTTATCATAATAGCTGTTTTCTGGGCCTTTATCCATTAAATACGCATAAGCCTTTCGAGCCATGGCATAAGCCCTGTTTTGCAAGGCAATGTTGCCGATTTGAGCAATTTGTCCGGCCTCCGCTCCTGTTCTTTTATCAATGGCCATGCACTGTTGTAATGCGCCTGTGAATTTTTTCTCCTGAAGAAAAAACCATATTAACAAACGGTTGTAAGCTACCACATCGGGCTGAGCCTGGATGCGCAATAGTAGTTGTTCCCGAAACTGTTTACGCAATGTATTGTCCACGTCAAGACGCATGGCTACAGCCAGTCGGTTTTGAACTCTTGGCAGTTGTCTTTCGTCCTTGCTTAACAGCTCCAGGTATTGCCTCATCATATTCTTATAATCGCGCAGGTACATGTAGGCAAGAGCCAATTCATAAGTAAACCCCTCTCTTTTCAATATTTCTCGTCCCTGCAGATAGGTCTTTTTTGCCATTTCGTATTCCCGGTACGAAAAAAAAGTGTTTGCCAGTAACAGGTAACTGCTTTTGTCTGCATTAACTTTTTTCAGTGCTTCCCGATACTTTTGCCGGGCTGCTTCATTTTCGCCTTTTATTTTTAATACATTGCCCCAATAAATGTAGAATTCGGGTTTCGGCAATTTTTGTTTTTTTATCTCCTTTTGAATTTCGCGTTCTGCTTCCGGGAGTTTTTTTAGGCCAACCAAACAGGTAAGATAATACCTGAAATAAGTCCTGCTTTTGGAAAAATCATACACTTCTTTCAGCAGTGGCATAGCCTTTTCATACTCTTTGGCATTGTAATAACGTATTGCCAGGCTTGTTTTTGTCTGGTAATCCGATGTTGTTTGAGCACATACGGAGTTCAGGCTAATCAGTGTAAAAAATAATATTAAGAAGAAATACTTCATTTTATTCGCAATCGTTCGTTTTTCTCAAATAACTGGACATAAGCTTTTTTTCGTATCACCGGCCTTTTTTTTATAATTAGCACATTGAAAAAATTTTATATCTAACAATCTATTGATTTGCTAACATACACAAAAATAATGCAGAAGTAAAGTCGCTGTTCATTTTTTAAAATATATTACAGTAACTCAATCCCGGATAAAATCACTTGTTCTGAATTCATGAACTTCCTTCGCACAATCTGTCTTTATTCAACCGTATTATCTTTTACTACAGCCTGTAGTATTTCGCGAGTTTGGTTGGGATAAGCAATTTGTAGCACATTATCGTCCGAGATCCATGTTGCAATTTTATCCTGGAAATCAGTTAATCCAGCAATAACCATAATCCCCAACTCGGCTAACTGTGCTGCATTACATGCCTGTTCGTACTGGTTTTTCATAGGAAAAACACACAGTTTCTTTCCCATAAAAATTGCTTCGGCAGGAGTTTCGAAACCAGCAGTACAAAGGATACCTTTGCACGAAACAAACGATTGGCGGAACCCGGCAAACGATACCGGCGAAAAATGTATCGACCCCGCCTTATAACTTCGGGAACAATGTTTTGAAAAGACTTCCCATTTTACCTCCGAAAATTTGCCCAACAATTTAATTACTTTCTCGTCGCTAAAGGCCGGAAGATATACGGCATAATGACCTTTGTCGCAAGGATTGGCATGACGCACATCGGAACGGATAACCGGGGTAAAATACCTGCTGTCCAATGCTGTAAAATGAAAGCCGTAACGAACACTTGACGGGGCATAATTTTTCAGGACTGAGCGCCCGAATAAATCTATTTTCGAAGGTTGGGCTGCTTTAGGATGCAAAACAGCATTCTGATGGCTTAAGCCTATGCTTTTCTGCCTGCGGAATTTACAGGCCCAGGCCGTAACAGGTTCAAAATCATTGATAACCAAATCGTAATTTTTTACCGGCAAACGAAAAATATCGCCAATAAGTTTAAACGGACGAAATTTGGCAATTGTTTGCCAAATATCGACACCTCCTTTTTCTCCAAAAATGAAGCTAAATCCGTATAATTTATATTTTACGTCGAACGGCAAATCAATATCTCCCTGAATACCGCTAAGCAAGACATCGGTTTCGGCTATCTCCTGAAGCAAAGGAACAATTTCGGTTGCACGAGCCAAATGCCCGTTTCCCGTTCCCTGTATGGCGTATAATATTTTCAACAGAATGTATTAATATGGGTTGTTATTTCCAATATGCATCGGCATACTCAGTCTGTCCGCGTGTTGTTGTTGCAAATGATACAATAACTCCAAACGGACAACTTTTTTTAATTGGGCTGACTTTTATTGGCAAAAGTAAGCTCTTTCAAAAGCGTCTGATAAATATTTTCATCGGCAGGAACATCTACATCCTCTTCAGCAAATTGCTCGTTTTCAGCATCAGTATGAACATACAAATGCCACTGGTTATCATAAAATTCGGCGGCCGTTAAATTCTCTACCCAGTCGCCACAATTTATGTAGTGGATTTTTTTTCCCCCTACAAGCAAATTTTTTTCTTTCGGCACATGCGTATGTCCACAAATAACAGTATCATAGCCTTGTACTGCAGCAGATCGGGCTATCTGTGTTTCAAATTTTGAGGGTACCTGTTTTTCCCTCAAAAAACGTTTTTTCAGGCTTTTGTAAATAATTATTTCTTTTCCTCCGCAAAAACAAATAATTGAATTTACCAGTTTGTTCAGCAATGTAAGAAAGCCATACATGGCTGCACCAAATTTGGCCAGTCCTTTCGATTTGTGAATAATTTTGTCGAAAATATCGCCATGAAAAATCCATGTTTTTTGGCCATTATTCTTAAAAATATATTGATTAAGAATTTTTAGTTTCCCGAATTTTGCTCCTTTAAACTTTCTTAGAAATTCATCATGATTTCCTGTAACATAATAAATTTTAACGCCCTTTTCGAGCATTTTTATTAATTGCCGGACAACCTTAAAATGCCCTTTTGGAAAATAATTACGCGAAAAACGCCACGAGTCAATAATATCGCCGTTCAGGACAAGTATTCCCGGCTGAATAGATTTTAGGTATTCCTGTATCTTTTTGGCTTTACAGGCATGTGTAGCCAAATGTAAATCGGAAATTACTGAAACATCTATTTTGCGCTTGTCCATTCTTTTTGAGTTTACGGTCGCAATTCTTTACCGCAAAGCCCCCTGAAACGCAAAGCAAAAATGATTGGCGCCCGCGGTTAATTTTCAACAAAGGTACTACTTTACAAAAAGTTCTTCAACTGCTTTCCACGAAATATATTTAAAATTCTGACTTATTAGTTTTTCCCCTTGGTAATTATAGCCGTCCTGTACTACCAACATTCCTTTTGGAAATTTCTCTCCTAACGAGACATTAACAACATCAATCCCGTCGGTTTCTTCTGCCCCATCAACAGTCCCGTCAACAATACGAAAACTTCCCAAATACTTATTATTGCCCTGGCGTTCGTAAACAGCATAGCTGTAATTTCCCTGCGACGAAGCAATTAAATAGCCGCTAATGCTGTCGGTAGCATAAAGCGCTAATCCTTCAATATCAAATTTTATGTTTTTATTCTCCTCCGAGCTTTGAGCAATCATTTCCCCCTGGCTGGCACTGTCGGGTTCTGCATTAATTTTGTGAATGCCGGCACATTCTTCGCCAATATAAACAATAGCTGTGTGGTCGTCGGCAACCATCCCTTCGGTTTGAGTGGACAATTTAAACGAACGAACCAGCTTGGCATCAACTTTGGCATTATTTTCAAACAATTCCCATTGTTCAACTTCTCCAATTTTGCTGTTCAGGAAAACAAAATATTTCCCGCTTACCGGACTAAGATACATGCATAATCCATAAACATCGTCGGTCATTTCAGAAGTAATTGTACGTGCATGTACGGGCTGCAAAACACCACCTTTTTCAACTTTATACAAGGCAATGGAATGCGAAGATCGGTTACTTGAAGCCAGAATGTCAATGGTGTCTTTAGCTAAAACAAATCCGTAACGCAGGTCGCAATTGTTCATTTTCCCGCAGGAATAATAATTTAATTGCTTTCCGTTAAGGTCGTAGGTTGCTAGGCCTCCTTTCTTATCGGTGCCAATTACAAACGATTGAGCAGGATTATCAGCATCTACCCAAATGGCAGGATCATCAGCCGAATCTTCATTTTTATGACGAGGAACCGGATCGGTTTCGGCAACAGCCACAACTGTATTTTTTATATGTTCACCAGCTTTTCTTGAGCCTTCGCTCGGACGGTTTACTTCGCAGGAGCTTAAAATCAATGCTCCGGAGACCAACCAAATTATATTGAAAAAAAACTTCTTCATGTGAATGTATTTTGTTTTACGTTTTTATTAGCAGAATTTTATATTTATAGGCACAAGTGCTCCCGGCGAACCACCAGGATTGTTCAATTAGTATAGTTATCGTTGCTGAGCGGATAATACCAATTAGTTAATGACATTATCAAAGTCGCATAACTTTGTGTTCCTGTTTTTCGTCTATGCTCGCGGTTTTAAAAATAACCCAAAAAACTGAGAACCTGACCTTCCAGGCTCTCAGCTTTATGATTAATCTTTACACAAACCGACCACCAGTACCAAGCAACAGTTAAAAATTAAATTTCAATCCAACATTCACTTTTAAATCATAGTATTCTGCCTGGTAAGTATATTTTGATTCTCCCTGGTAATAACGCAACGGGGTATTCAATATATTATTAAGCTCTGCAAACAAAGTAAAGTTTTTGTTGAATTTATAGCTTGTATTAAAATCAAGATAGGAAACCTTGTCGTAATAAACATCTTTGTATTCTTTACTTTTAAACTCATCAATAAAATCGCTGGCATAGTTATACGAAATTCTTGCCGATAGTTTTTTGCCTTCGTAATATAACGATGCATTCATATTATGATCGGGTGTTCCGGGAAGGCTTAAATCATCTTCATTATGATTTTCAATCTGGAAATTGCTAACTTCGGAATGCGTATAAGTATAATTGGCATAAAAACCCATTTGTTTCAATACGCCGGGTAAAAAATCGAACTGGCGCTGAAGGGCTACTTCAAATCCCAGCAAAGTTGCATCTCCTGCATTAATATCCTGTTTTAATTCCCAGTTTTCGTCTCCTTTGTAGGTATATGGCTTAGTGGATTCTACAATAAAATCATCAATATCTTTATAGAAAACCCCGGCAGAAAATACACCAATTGATTTAAAATAGGTTTCGAACATTAAATCGAGGTTCATTGAAGTAGTAGGCACTAAGTCCGGATTTCCGATTTCATATTCTTTATCATCGTTTTTAATCTCTACCCTTGGCACCAAACCAATGTATTTTGGGCGGGCAATTGTATTTGTCCATGCCGCTTTTAACTTGCTGTTATTCGAGATGTTGTATTTTACGATGACAGATGGCAGGTAATTATTAAAATCCTTAGAGGCCTTGTCCGTAACGGTCAATTCGTCGGTATCTTCTTCATATTTCCGTCCCTGGTATTCTACCCCGGTATGTTCGTAACGAAAACCGGCAGAAAGGTCAAAATTGCCTAATTTTTGATCGAAACGTATATAAGCGGCTAACACATTTTCAGTAGCATCGAAATTACCGGCCAACTCATCGTTCTTTTGCTCTTTTTCATACTTATCCGAATTGCTTAAATTCAAACCACTTAAAAATTCTTTTTTTACAAAAGTCCCTGATTTATAATCGCCTGCCAGATAATCGCTTTTTGTTTGATTTGTTGTATTGCTCAATGCATCGGCATTAAATGCATCTTCGTCAGTAGGTTCGTATTCATAAAAATCATTATCCCTACTTTTGCTTTTATTTTTATATTTTGCTCCAACTTTTAAGCAACTGGTTCCGTTTTCGAAAGGATATTTAAAATCAACCTTGAATTTTTTATCAATATCTTCGGTGTACTGGTGTTCTTCCGTAAGTTCATTTAAACTCCATTCGCTATTAAGATCAGTAGCATCAGAAGTATTAATAATAACTTTCGGCTCTTCTGTGTCGGTGATATTTTGCTCAAACTCTACTTTTTTAATTCTGTATTCGAGATAACGCTCATTGGGGCGGTCTTCATTTGCTTTTGAATAAGAACCTTTCCATTTCATTTCAAGAGCTCCAAATTGATGTTTTCCATTTAATGCAACATGAATCGTGCGCTGGTCTTCCAAACGTGCATCTTTTTTTGTTCCACCTTTTACCTGTCGCTCAATTTTTGCTTTATCTTCATCCAAATCCTTGTAAACCACGCGGTAACGATTTTCCCAGTCGTTGCGATGGTTGAACATAAATTTAGCATCGATTTTATGATTGGCATTAAATTTATAGTCAAACGCCGCCGAATAACTCTGGCGCAAACGTTCAATATAATAAGTACGCACCTGCATTTCTTTCATAATGATTTTGTCATCATCATTTTTTGTCCACTCAGCCTCTAAATCGTCCGAGCCCATCATGTGATCCTGTACCGAAGCAGCAACCGTAAATCCTAATTTATTATTGAGAAAACGATCGCCGTATAAAACTGAAAAGTTAGGTGCAACTTTTTCTCGTAAAGCATTGTAAGACCCACCAATAGAACCGGTAATACGACGTTTATAAGGATTTGATTTGGTAACTAAATTGATTGAACCGCCAATGGCATCGGCATCCATATCGGAAGTAACTACTTTGTTTACTTCAATACTTTGTACCATATCCGAAGGAATAAGATCGAGCTGTACCGAACGAATCTCGGCTTCGGCAGAGGGAATACGGTCGCCATCAACGGCAACAGAGTTATATTCGGGAGCTGTACCACGGATGTGTCCGAAACGAGCCTCGCCCTGGTCGTATTCTACATTAATACCGGGAATACGTTTCAACGCATCACCTACGTTTTGATCCGGGAAACGGCCAACCTGGTCGGCCGAGATAACGTTGGTTACATTCAAGCTGTTTTTTTGTTGGTTCAGAGCTTTCGACTGTCCCTGCAATGCCCCGTTTACGACCACTTCGTCAATATCAATTCCGGCTTTCAGTATAAAATTTAATTCGGTGGTTTTTCCAACAGTAACCGCTGCTTTTTGACTCACGTCTTTAAAACCAATGTAAGCAACCTTTAGCATATATTCTCCGGGGGAAAGTGAAGGAATTCGGAAAAAACCATTTACATCGGTTACTGCACCTTTGTTCAATGTTTCAATTACTACGGACGCTCCGGGAAGTGGCAAGTTGTCGGTATCTACCACCCTTCCGCTTATTGCTCCTTTGTTTCCGGCAATATCATCTTCATTATCGGCCATCGCAATAAACGTACTGAGCATAGACAGTACAAAAAATAATAAAGTAAATCGTTTCATCTGCTTTGTTTTTTTTGACATGATTCGCCTGTTATCCAGGCTTTTTCTGTTAATTTTTGAAAATAGATTTTAGGGGCAAAATAAACGATTCCGTTACTGAAAAATGTTACAAATCAATTAATTTGGGATTAAGAGACGGATAAATTTTTAATAAAAAAAGCCGGATATAAAACCCGGCTTTTTTGTTATTGTCTCATCAGATAAAATTACTTCGTCTGTCGCGTATAATTAATAAAATCGCGTTGCGTTTTTACCAGATTAACGGTATGCAATAACAATTTTTCTATTTCAGTCATAATTTTAAAGAAAAGCTGCGAGTTACGCGTATTAACCTGCTTGTTTTTTATTCTCCTGATTTGTGCTTTTTCTTCTTTCCTCATCATTCCCATAATATTATCTCTCTCTCTGGCGATATTATCCAATTCGTCAAATTTCTCGTCTTTAACCACATTTAAAATGTAATTAAAATAGGCATCAATACTATTCGAAAGATTAGTCAGACTCTCAACTTGTTCTTTAATAAACGGTTTATGATTATTCTCTACATGCTTTATCATAGGCTCCAGCATATAATGAATTGCATGAGCCATTTCGCGTTGATGTTCAATCATTTGCACATAAAAATGACTGGTTTCAGGCACGTCTGATGTTATATTGGTAATGGAACTGCATAACTTTTCTTTATTGCGTTTTGCTTTTTTAGAGAATGAATCGCAAACTTCTCGTGTTTTTTTCAAACCTACACGATCTTCTTCAAGGAAGCTTTCAATTCCGAGAGTCAATACCTTATTACTTGCCAGAATAGCTTTTTCAACTTTTTTCGAGCTCTTCTCAATTATCTGTTCAATGGCATCTACATCTGCAATATCTTCTTCGTCGGCAGCATTTCGGTTGGCACGCTTTTTAAACAGAATTTGTGTCCGGATTACCATAAAAATAGCAATGGCAATAAAAACGAAAATCATAAAGGTTCCGCTTAACGAAATAATCAAGGCAATTACTGCCGAAACACTAAAAGCAATGATTGCTGTAAGGAACCAGCCTCCAATTACTGAAAATACCCCCGAAATACGATAAACAGCTGTTTCGCGATCCCAGGCCCGGTCGGACAATGATGTTCCCATTGCAACCATAAATGTTACATAAGTGGTTGATAAAGGCAGCTTTAACGATGTTCCAATAGCAATAAGGATACTGGCAACCACTAAGTTAACCGCAGCTCTCACTTTATCGAATGCAGGAGCATCAGGATCGCCTTCTTTATAATAAGAAAATGGCTCGAATCTTGATTTCACAGCATGGGAAAATCCTTTTGGAACTGTTTTCGACAGGTTTTTTCCTAAGCGGGTTGATGAACGAACCAAAACCCGTGCCACCAATGATGAATTAAATCTTTCGGTTTCTCCTTCACTCTGACGGGACAGATCGACGGTAGTAGCCACCACCGAACGTGCTTTTTTAGAAAGAATAAGCGTACTAATCATTACAAGTCCGGCAATAAGTAGCATATAAGTAGGGGTTCCTACTTTTCCAGAAAGCATTTCCATGCTAAATGTTTCGGGCGCAACACCACCTGAGGCAACCCATGCTTTGAACGAGTTAAAACCTGCCAACGGCACTCCTATAAAGTTAACAAGGTCGTTTCCGGCAAAGGCCATTGCCAATGCAAATGTACCAGCCAGAACAATTATCTTCAGAATTTTTATTTTAAATACCACCCGCAGAACCTGAAGTAATATTCCCCAAAACAAGAAACTAATAAGCAGAATTTCCAGTGTATGATTGGCAAATAAATCTTCCAATGTTCCGTTCCCTACTTGAAGCGAAGCGAAAGAAGAGCCGTGTAATCCTTTTATCAACATAAAATAGGTGATGGCAGTAATAGCCAATCCTCCGAATATTCCCCCGGCATATTGCATTGTACTACGATAGCGAAAAGAAAACACCAGGCGCGTAATGTACTGGACAATAGCCCCTACAGTAAATGCAACAAATACCGATACCAATATACCGGTAATAATAGCAAGTGCTTTTTCTGAATTAATGTACTGGGCCAGTTCCATAATAACAGAACCTCCTGCCGATTTTATTTTAACCGCAGCAACGGCAACAGCCGCCCCTAATAATTCAAAGACAATAGAAACCGTTGTAGATGTGGGCATTCCAAAGGTGTTGAACATATCCAGCAAAATTACATCGGTAATCATTACAGCAAGAAAAATGAGCATAATCTCGGAGAAATAGAACATATCGGGATGAAAAATCCCTTTCCGTGCTACCTCCATCATACCACTAGAGAATGTTGCACCAATGAGTACTCCCAAACTGGCCATCAAAAAAATAACCCACTTAGGGGCTGCTTTAGAACCAATTGCCGAGTTCAGAAAATTAACTGCATCGTTACTTACTCCTACAATCAAATCGGATATTGCCAGTGCAAAAAGAACGACAACAAGAATTAAATAAAAATTTTCCATTAGATTTATGTCTGTTTTAAACGGTGTCAAAGATAGAAGCTAACGCAAAAGGAATACATGTAAAGATATTAAATAAAATTTAAACAACTGTTAATTTTCTATTAATCAAATATTAAGTTAATATATTCGCAAAAGCCCGCAGGACGAGACATTGCATATTACCGGCTATCAAATTGTTTTCCCATTGTCCTTTTGTCTTTTACTTTTCTTGCCCCACACGAATAACATATACGTAACATAAAAGAAATATATAGTTTAAATAAGAAAAAGAGACAGTGGTTATTTTCCTTTCTTCGCTCTGCAAGGACGACCGCGTGTTTGGGGTATTTTTAAGCACAGCTCCTTTTCTCTCCTGGCAGCGAGGAGGAAGATCATGGCTGGCGATATCGGGTTTTGTTAATATTTTTCAATGCAAAAGTTATTTTTTTACTAAAACTTTTATTTTTGATATAAAATGCAATAAAAAAAAGTAAGTTTATGGTTACTAAAAAAAACAATAAACAAAATACGTTTACATGAAAAAATGTCCGTCTACAACTTTAACCATAATTGTTTCGGTTCTTTTAACCCTCTTGTCTTTTATAATGATGCTGGCTGTAAAATACATTGAAGGGCACATTATGCTTATCGCAATTATTGCAATCTCTTTTTTTATCATTTCTTATTTTTCTATTCAATATGTACTTCGGAAATATATATTAGATCGAATAAAACCCATCTACAATACCATCCGAGAGTTACCGTTAAGCGGAAAAAAATTAGAGGAAAAGAAACTGGATGCCAACAGTCTTCTTCAAAATGTAAAAATGGAAGTTGAAAAATCGGCAAGGACACAACTTAAAGAGATTGAGCGTTTAAAAGAACTGGAAAAGTACCGAAAAGACTTTGTCGGAAACGTTTCGCACGAGCTAAAAACCCCGATATTCAACATCCAGGGCTATGTGCTTACCCTGCTCGAAGGCGGAATAGAAGATCCCAAAATTAACACCCTATACCTGAAACGTACTGAGAAAAGTATCGATCGTATGATATCTATTGTTGAAGACCTGGAATCTATTACAAAACTGGAATCAGGAGAACTTAAACTGAATTTCACCCGTTTCGACATTGTAAAAACAGTTGACGAGGTAGTTGAGATGGAACATTGGCAGGCTTCGGAAAATAAAATCAATATAACAATTAAAAATAAACCCAACCATCCTGTTTTTGTAAAAGCTGACAAAAAAAGAATCTTGGAAGTACTTACCAACCTGATTGTTAACGCCATTAAATATGGAAGAAGGAAAGGCTACGTACACATTTCGTTTCTCGACCTTGATGACCATATTATTGTTGAAGTTGCCGATAACGGAATTGGAATAGACCCCAAAGATGTTCCCCGAATTTTTGAGCGTTTTTACCGGGTAGACAAATCCCGTTCGCGCGAACAAGGGGGAACCGGACTTGGGCTATCTATCGTAAAACATATTATCGAAGCCCATAATCAGTCGATAAAAGTACGAAGCATCCCCGAAAAAGGAACGACTTTTAACTTTACGCTTGAAAAAGCCAAATAATAACCTAACTTTGTCTTTATTCACAGTGTAAAGAAAAGTTAACAGTTTCTTAATTATTGTTCGTTACATTTGTCCCAAATAAATTCAAGTTATGAGTGAAAGTCCGTTTAAAGTTTTATTAGTCGACGATGAATTAGACATCTTAGAATTTTTGAGTTACAACCTCGAAAAAGAAGGCTACGATGTGTACACTGCAAAAAATGGTATTGATGCCATAAAAATTGCAAAGAAAGAAGTACCACATCTTATCATCCTGGATGTAATGATGCCCGAAATGGATGGCATAACTGCCTGCGAAGAACTACGTAAAATGCCCGAACTCAGCAGTACCGTAATTGCTTTTCTTACAGCAAGAGGTGAAGACTATTCGCAAATTGCCGGTTTCGAAGCCGGTGCCGACGATTACATCACCAAACCGGTACGCCCAAAAGTATTGGTTAGCCGGGTAAAAGCACTGTTGAAAAGAACAGGAGAAGGGGCACAGGCAGCCGAAGAAGTAGTGGATACCAACATTGTAACCATTGGTAAATTACTCATCGACAAAGAAAGATACCTGATTAAGATTGACGAAAATGAAATGATTCTTCCAAGAAAAGAATTCGAATTGCTTTCGTTACTGGTATCAAAACCAGGTAAGGTATTTACACGTGAAGAAATTTACTCTACCGTTTGGGGCGAAAATGTTGTGGTTGGAGACCGAACAATTGACGTACACATTCGTAAATTGCGCGAAAAAATTGGCAATAACCACATTAAAACCCTGAAAGGCATCGGCTATAAATTTGTGGAGTAGTATCCTCCTTACATAAATTTGAAAGGATAAAGGGGAATAAAACAGTCGCAGTTAGCAGTGGCAGGGAAGAAAAAAGAAAGTCACAGTGCTTCGCTGACATACATCGGAAGCAATCTTATTCAACGCATAATCTGACACAGACTAACTGTTCGTAGCCCGTTATCTGTAGCTCATATCAGAATTTGTAAATAAACTTGCAGCCAAAATTATTTTACGATCATCTTTTTCGTTACAACAGCATCATCCTGAAAAGCGCGGACAATATAAACGCCCGGAACAAGATCAGAAACATTTATTTCTTTCTGATTTTCAGGCTGTTGTTCTGTCTGTATTAATTGCCCGGAAACAGAATATATCTCAACCCGTTGTATTTCCTGCTTCGAGGCAAGATAAAAATTAGAACTAACCGGATTAGGATAAAGTATTACGTTTTGAGAAGAAATCGTACTGTCGGCATTTCCGGTATCTTTCAAAGATAATTCTACATTGCTGTACAGGCGGTATTCTCCGGGTTCGAGAGTAAGGCTTGCTGGTGTAGATGAAACGCTAAGTGTTTTTTCAGAAAAGAATTCGTTCCATGTCCCGGTTTGCGGAAAATTTATCGAAATTGTTGCAGATTCAACACCAAAATTTCCAACAACCACAACATTGGTATCGTTTTTAGTAAGCAAAATGGTTTTTCCGGCATCACCAAGGTTTAAAGTTTCGGTACCGGAAGTAAACACATCAAACTTTCTGCGAAGTTTTATCATGGTTGCATATACATTGAACAAGTCTTTACGGTCGGTATCGTCAAGGTATTCCCACTTAACGGGTTTCTCTCCTGTGCGTCCGTTCTCGTCAATTGAATAGTCGTAGCCCAGTTCGCCAAACTGCCAAATCATTTTAGGCCCGGCAAGGCTAAAAAAGAAAGTAGCAGCCAATTCGCATCGTTCGAGGGCTGTTGAAAGGATTTTAACATTATAAGAGCTGCCCGAATTTCCATATTGCAGGTTCTTATACATCAGTCGCTCTTCATCATGGCTTTCCATGTAGGCGACTAAGTTTGGTTTTGTCCACCCCCGGTCCTGATACGACGATCCTGAAAAATCGGACTTACTACTTTCGTTATAGCCCATTGTTGCTTCGTTAAAATTATAATTGCCATTTCCCCATATCATCATACCATCCGCCGACAATTCTTTTTCTTCTGAATTTTCAGCAAAATGCTCCAAAATAACTTTTGCATTGTTTTTTACACTCCAGATATGATTAGACATACGTTTCAAGATTGTAATACGCGAAGCATCGTAAGCAGATCCGTCGCCCGTAGTGTTGGTAAAACCTTTTGTAAAATCGAAACGAAATCCATCTACCCGATATTCATTTATCCAGTAAGAAGTTACGCTGTCCACGAAATTCTGAGTAGCAGCACTTTCATGATTAAAATCGCTGCCCCACGAATAGGCTGTATTGGGCGACGTTACATTAAACCACGGATTACTGGCAGCCGGCCGGTCATTGGCATCGTCCCAATACATTTTCACCATCGGGCACGAGTTATACGCATGGTTCAGCACCATGTCCTGTATAACCAACATTCCGCGCTGATGGCATGAATCAATAAGCATTTTTAAATCATTTTTAGGGCCATAAGCTTTGTCGGGCGCAAAATAATAATTAGGGTTATAGCCCCAGCTGCTGTTGCCCTCAAACTCATTAAACGGCATTAGTTCGATGGCGTTTACACCCAGTTGCTCCAGATAGTCAAGTTTTTCGATAACTGCCTTGTAGGTTCCTTCATCGGTAAAATCGCGAATAAGAAGTTCGTAAATTACCAAATCTTCATTTGCTGGCACTTCGACCGACGAGGTTTGCCATGAATATTCGTCTTGTGCCGTTTGCAAAACCGAAGCCCTGCCCGTAGTTTTCCCGTTAGGATATTCAATTAAATCAGGATAAACGTCATTTGAAATTTCGTCGTCATTATACGGATCGCTGACTTTATCGCAATACGGGTCGCCAATGCGGATATCACCATCAATAAGGTATTGAAAAATATATTCTTTCCCGGCAGTCAGGTTACTGATTTCAAGCCAAAAATAATCACCGTCTTGTTTCATCAGGTAGTTTTCATCGGGCTGCCAGTTGTTAAAATCACCAATAACATACACATTTTCTTTCCCGGGAGCCCACAACACCAAAGCCACCGAATCATCCGAAAGGTAATTAATCCCCTGGAGATAAGCATCGGGTTTTGCTTCAGTAATAACCTCGTGTGTTACATAAACCTGAACCGAATCGTAAACTGTATTCTCATCGGCTGCAGCCTGAGCAATTAGCCAATGCCAGCCGCTTTCGTTAAAAGTATGTTGCGTTGCAATGGAAGTTCCTGTTTTTTCCGACAAGATCGTTTCGTCAAATTTCAGAACAAGATTTGCCTCGGCCGAACAAACTGCCTTTATACTGTCGGTAGTTGCTTTTTCAATCATCTGCTGATCGCTGTGGCTCGAAATAGTCACCGAAAACTCATTTTCGTAAATAGCAACAAACAAATCGTTGGTTTGGCTACTTCCGTCAGCAGAGCGGAAAACAAAACACAATTTGGTTACTTTTTCGCCGTCAGTTACACTGTAAAAAGAAAGAATATCCGGCGTAATTTCCAGTTCATAAATTCCATTTCCGTTATTGGTTAGTTTGGGTTGCGCGGTATTATCCCCCCAGTTGCCAATAACATGCTGCCATTCGCTATTTCCTTCTATCATCACTCCGGTATGGGCATACAGGTCGCCGGTATAATATTCCAGTTGGCTATCTTCAGCACTATTAAAGGTTATCGTAACGCTTTGTGAGGTCACCGGGAAAGATGGGGTAGTTGTTATTTGCCCAAAAGTTGTGGTGCAAATAAGCAGGAATAGGAAAAAGAGGATTGTTTTCATTCATTAGAATTTAGTACCAAGACAAAAGGGATCAAAACACAAAACCGCCAAAGAAAAAACGTTGGGAATTATACAGAGACAGAACCTCTAATATCTAACTTTTTTAATCCCGGCAGCATGTAAATCTGCCGGGATTATCAATTTAAATAGTTTATTTTTCAATCACATAGTAACAACCATCGATATCGTTGAACACAATTGTATAAGTTCCGGCTGTTCCAAGTATATTCTTTCCACTGGCGACACTCGTACCAACATACTGATACAAAGTATTACCATCGCTATCTCCTGGCGATCCCCAATTGGTAGTCCAGCCACCATCTACCCTAAATTTGTACTGCGATTCGCTATCAAAAGTATAGGTAGTGTACCAAACATGATTAGATGTTCCCTCGTTGGCTGTCATAACAATATCGGCTCCGTCAGCCCAACCGGTCATTCCACCAACTAACCCGATTGAACTATAGGTTTCAGGAGTAATTGAGGCCTCAACAATAGAGCACGTATTCTCTGCTGTATTTAATGTAATGGTATAATAGCCATCAGCAGGTACTTTAAAGTTATCGGAACCTTCTTTAGCCGGGTCATTGATGCCTTTTCCCCCATTATTGGCCCATTTGGCCCAGGAACCTGGAGCTTCAACAAGTATAAACTCATCATCGGCTTTAAAATATCCGGTATAAACATATTTTCCCGTACCGTCTTGATAATATTCATTTCCATCAACAACATTTAAAGGTATTAATGAACTTCCGATATCATCAATTGAATTTTTCCAATTTCCCATACTTCCAACAATATACCAAGGTTTTACAGTTACCTCATAGTAATACAGTTTTCCTGTAACTGTAATATAAACCGTTGCCGTAGCAGTAGTATTACCATCAGAAATCGTATAAGTAATCTCTTCCTCCCCTGTATAATCGGTATTTGGAGTATACAGGATTGAATCGCCACTAATGGTAACTGTTCCGTTTGAAGCCCCCTGTGCACTAAGTAATGTTAATGCATCTCCTTCTGGATCAGAATCATTTGCCAATACATTATAAGCCAACAATTGATTTTTTGCTGCAACTACCGTATCATTAACAGCCAACGGAGAGAAATTACAGGTTGTTACATCAAATGCAAGATTTCCGGTGGTGTACAAAACCCTTGTACCATCGTTTACGATGTAAGCCAATACCCGTGCATAAGCAGCATGGCTTTCCAATGTAGAATTTAAAGCCTTTAATGTATCATTGAGTTGCTCGTAGCTTACTTTTAACGCAGTACCGTCCGGTGTTACGTCAACTGTTTTATAAGCAGTAAAACCATCGGCATCAGATAAAATAACATTGTATTCAACAGTAGCAGCCGTATCGGTTAATTCAGGTACCAAAGTAAGCGTAATAAAATCCAGCATATTACCGATATTCTCCTCGGTAATAGTTAACGGATTGGTTGTTATGGTTGCCTGGAAGTCGGCACTTTGTTTCGCTTCTTGTTCGTAGCTACCTGGTTCTGCCACTTTCTGGTCTTCATACGGATCGTCGCAGGCAAAAAAACCAATACTTAGCCAGGCCAGTAAAAACAGATATAAAATTGTTTGTTTCATTTCGATTTAATTTTTAATGTTTAATGGATTGGTTTATTTATTTATTTATTGCCCAATAATATCCATCAATATCATTGAAAATAATTACATAAGTCCCTTTAACTCCAAGAATATTAGAGCCACCACTTTTACCTATTGCTACAGAAGCATAAGCAGCATCTCCACCAGAGCTGGAAGGTGTTCCCCAGTTTACATCCCAACCGCCATTGGCACGAATTTTATACTCCTGATTCGATTCAAATGTATAGGAAGTGTACCAAACATGGCTTTCAGTATTTTCATTGGCAGTCATACTTACATCTTCCGACCATTCATTGAATGCACCAATTATGCCCATTGAAGCATAAGTTGTTGCAGGGGCAGTTGCCTCCTCTATTGTAAGTTTATTGTCAATAGAGTTTAGCGTAATGGTATAATAACCATCTGCAGCAACAGTAATATTATCTCCTGTGTTGTAGGTATATTCTCCGTCAGTCATTCCCCATTGAGGGTTATAAGATCCAACATCGCGAATGAGCTTAAAACCGGAGCTTGCCTCAAAATATCCGGTATAAACAAATGTACCGTTACCGGATGCAGCATCATATTTATCTCCGGAAACAACACCCAGAGGAATAAGCGAACTTCCTAATCCATCTGTGCTGTTTTCCCAGTTTCCGCCCAATCCGACAATATACCACGGGGTTACCGTAACTTCGGAATAAGGATAAAGCGGCTCAATATAAGGTTTTATATTTATGCTGATTGAATTGGAATACAATGGTTTAACAATTGTATCGTTATCAACCGGGTTGTTTGTAGCATCGCTGATAACCGCTTTTAGCCGTATATATACCTGTAAGGAAGGAAGTGGTTCGGAAAAAGCCCCGTCGTTCAGTGCAATCAAAGCTTTATTCATCTCTTTGGTATTTACCCCTACCTTTTCGCCGGTTACCGTAGTTGCCAGGCTTTCGAAGGTTGAAAAATCGCTTGACATAGCCACTTCTGTGGTATAGGTAACTGCTGCTGTAAAGCCATAGTCGGGTTGTGAACAGGTAAGTTCTTCCATATCCAGATCAGCATTGGCTTCTTTCAATACGTAGGTGAAATTACTGTAGCCTGGTTCGTTCAGCTGGAACGTCAAGGTTCCGTCTTCTGCCGCCGAGTTAATAATAGGATCGGCATCATCATCACATGCCCAAAATCCAAGTGCAAGCAGAAGTACCCAAAATATATTTTTATATGCTTTCATATTTTTATGATTAGTAGCAGGATAAAAAGTAGTAAGACTATCAGATAAGATTTATCCTTTCTTTTTATCCTGCTTGTTTTATCTTATTATTAATACCCGTCGTTTTGAGTTAAATTTGAATTGGCATTCATATCAGCAGAAGGTATAGGCATTAAATTATAAAAAGCACTGAACTGAGTTCCGGCAGCAGTACCACCTTTCCAATCCCAGTTATAAGTACTTCCACCATAATAGTCGTAACGAATTAAATCGGTTCTGCGCCGTCCTTCAAAAAAGAATTCTCGCGACCATTCGTCCAACAGATCGTCCAAATCAATGGTTGCAAGCGACGTAGCATTTGCCCTTGTACGCAGTGCATTTACAGCAGTCAGAGCCTCATATCCATCGATTTTTGCACCACCTCTCAAAACAGCTTCGGCATAAGTCAGATAAGCTTCGGCTTTACGCATAAAGGGCACATCGGTATCAGTCCATGTAATATCATTAGTCGTTCCGCCATCGGCTCTTACATTGGTCCATTTCGTAACCGAAAGCCCTTGTTTAAACGTGGTATACTTTGTAATGTCAATCGTTCTTTCGTACGCATAGAACAATGCGCGGTCGTCGCCGGCTAAATCAGGCAATCCACCTGCCAGGGTTGCCGAATCGGTTGCTGCAATCCCGTCGGGGAAGAATTTTTCCACGAGAGCAGCACGGGCACGGTTTCCGCCCCATCCTTCGGTAGTTCCCCAATCAAACATTCCGGAAGTATGTGTAGAAGCAATCAGGAACATTGAAGTCCCATAACTATAGGTTTTTGTTCCATCGGCAGCAATTGGAAAAATAATTTCATTTGATGCATCATTTACGGTTGAACCGTCAATAGATCCTGCATTATCGGCCATGAATAAGTACTTGTATTTCGAAGCAAGAGTGTAATCGGAATCCATTACTTTTTTGGCATAAATTGCAGCTTTATCCCATTGTGCCGTTCCTGTATATACCTCTGCATTCAGATACAAACGAGAAAGCAATAACCAATTGGCCGCTTTATCAACACGATAATAAGGGGCTTGTTTAACATCATACAAATCATCCTCAATATCTGTTAATTCTGTTTCTATCCACTCGTAAAGTTTAGCACGTTGAATCTGTTCCGGGGCTTCGGTGCTTACAATCGTTGTAAAAGGTACATTTCCGAAGAAATCGAGCAAATAATAATAACTCAGGGCACGAACAAAACGAGCCTCGGCACGTTCCTTAACCGAAGTATCATCGGTTTGTCCGTCTGTTTCTTCCAGGAAATGATTGGTAAGGGTAACAATAAAATAAAAACGGGCATACAAGCCTTTAATTTGTTCGTGAGAAGAAGTCCACTTACAGAAGTTCATTTCCGGAATACCGGGATCGCCCCAGGAACAAATTGCCTCATCTGAATTCAGTTCGCTTAAATTCCATATCAAACGCACAAAAGCTGATGTTCCTTCGTCAATGTAATCGGCATCAAGGTCGGGGGTTCCTGACGGCCCCTGCTGACCGGTTAAAGCCATTGATGCGTATATTTTAGTAAAAACAGCTTCCTGATCGAAAGTTTGCGTTTTACTCGGATCAATTGGTGTTACATCCAAATCATCTACACAGGCAGATAATCCTACAATAAGCAGGAAAGTAAGGATGCCAATATTTAGTTTCATTTTTATGTTCTTCATTTTTCTGACTATTAGAAGTTAAGCGTTAAACCCAAGATTGAAATTACCGGACGGGGATAGATATTATTGTCAATTCCGCCGAATACCTCAGGATCAAGACCAGAATAATCGGTAAATACAAAAGGATTCTGAACGGTAATATAAATACGTCCGGTTAAAATATCATCGAAACTATATCCCAGCGTTATATTGTCGATTTTCAGGAACGAAGCATTTTCAACATAATAATCCGACAGGTAGTAGTTTGTTTTTCCAATAAACCCGTCGTTTACTGCCGATTTTAGCTTATTACTAAAGAATCCGGAAGTTGACCAAACCCCGCTTTCTCCCACATTTGCACCACTTGCAGCCACATCGTTATACATGTAGTTGCCAATACTTGCCCGTGCGGTAAAGCCCAAATCAAATCCTTTATAAATTACTTTTGTTGAAAATCCCATTGTTACATCAGGCGTAGGCTTTTTATAAAAATAACGATCGTCGTCATTGATAATATTATCGCCGTTACGATCTACAAACAAACCTTCGATAGGACTTCCGTCGGTATCGTAAACCTGCTCATATACATAGAATGAACTTGCCGGGAAATTTACGGCATGAGCCTGAATTTTATTTCCGGTACCGGCCGAAATACCACCAGTAGCCACAAAACCTTCGTCGCTTACATTGGTAAGTTTCGTAATTTCATTCCGGTTAAAGCTAATATTATAACTTGCTTCCCACTGTAATTTTTCGGTCGAAATAATTCGTCCGGTTACTTCAAATTCAAATCCCTGGTTTTCAAGCGAACCAATATTGCTGATAACAGAAGGTTTAAAGTTTGTACCTGCCGGAATATCGATTTCATTTAATAAATCTTTGGTTTCTCTGAAATAATAATCAACAGAACCCGTTAAGCGGTTCCCGAAAAATCCAAAATTAATACCGGCATTGTAAGTAGTGGTTTCTTCCCATTTTAAATCAGCATTATAAGCATCAGGCAAATAAGTAGAATAATAGGTGCTGCCAAACGGATAATATCCTCCGTCTTTACTGGCAGTATACGTTGCCAAATAGGGAACATCGCTATCTAAATTAAGATTTTGCTGACCGGTTACTCCATAGCCCAAACGAAGTTTCAGGTCAGAAATAGCATCAACATTTTTAAGAAAATTTTCGTCTTTAACTTTCCAGGCGAAAGCAAAAGACGGGAATAAGCCCCAGCGATTATCATCCGAAAAGCGGGAAGAGCCATCGTAACGAACAGTACCGGTAAGCAGGTATTTATTAGCCAAGGTATAATTTAACCGGCCAAAGAAAGAAACCAGGTAATTTTCGCGTGCCCAGTCAATTACCTTTTCCTGGTATTCATAGCCATCCAGGCCTTTGGCAAAATAACTGCCATCGCGGTAAAAATGTTGCCACTCGTAACCCGCTATTACATCAATTTTATGAATAGAAAATTCTTTTAAATATTGGACATAACTGTTAAAAGATAAATTCTTTTTGTATTGCTTGTCCCATTTGGAATAACCGTGGGGATGATTGGTTGCAGATTCTTTGGTAATATACGTATCCTGTTTTCCGTCAGAGATATCAGCCCCCAGATTCATATGCAAATGTATATCGGGGAAAAAATGAAGTTTATAATCAATTTCAGCATTCCCAATAAAATCTTTTGCATGCGACGAATCGTCTTTTTGTTTCAGCAATGCCACGGGGTTATTCGTAGCCAATGAATTGTCGGTAATACCAATAGTGGCATCAACAGTATACCACTGCCAGTATCCGCCAAAGGTTTCGTAAGCGGCATCGCTCGACTTTACCGGTTGTGTAGGATCCATCGCTGCTGATCCGCCAATCACTCCTCCGTCGGCAAAACGGTTGTTTACAATCATCCCCTTTGCATTCAGATTAAGTTTTAAATGATTATCGAACAAAGAAGGACTTAGGTTAACAGAACCGGTATAACGTTCGAAATTAGAGGTTTTTATAATACCATCCTGGTTGGTATAACCAAAAGAAACACGATAAGGAATATTTTTAAATCCGCCGGTAACACTAATATTATGGTCGTGACTAATGGCATGCCGGTATACAAGATCCTGCCAATCGGTGTTATAATCCCCAAGATTTGCAATAACATCCGGCTCATCAGCATACAATTTAGTTACATAATCACGAAACTCATCAGCACTAAGCACATCTAAAGTTTCTTTTTTCGCACTAAGCGATATACTACCATTGTATGAAACACGCGGGCCAGTGCCCAGTTTTCCCTTCTTGGTAGTAATAATAATTACCCCGTTCGATGCACGGGAACCGTAAATAGCTGTTGCCGAAGCATCTTTTAATACTGAAACCGATTCAATATCATTCGGATTTACAGTACTCAAAAAGTTCGATACACCTTTAATACCATCATTGTCCATCGCCAGTCCGTCAACCACAATTAACGGATCGTTACTGGCCGAAAGCGACGAACCTCCACGAATACGTATGGTTGAACTACCTCCCGGAGTTCCTCCTCCCGACGTAATGTTTACACCGGCAATTTTACCGGCAATCATATCCTGTGCATTAAGGGTTAAACCTTTGTTTTGTTCGTCCGGTTTCAAAACAGCGACCGAACCGGTTGCATCCGATTTTTTCACCTGTCCGTAGCCAATAACCACAACTTCATCAAGATTTTCGACTGACTGGGCTAATTTTACATTAAGCGTATGGGAAGTTCCTACAACAAATTCCTGGGGAGCATAACCAATAAAAGAAAAAGCCAGTGTTTGTCCTGTTTCTACTTCAATATTGAAATCTCCATCAAAATTTGTAACAGTCCCGATTGTAGTATTTTTCACCACAACCGTTACTCCAGGTAAAGGTTCTCCGGTATTAGCATCGGTAACCTTTCCTGTAATTGTTTTTACCTGCGCATAACTTATTAAGCTGTAACTTAACAGGGCAAATAAGAACAAAATTACTTTTAGGTTTTTATGAATAATCCTCATGTTAATAGTAATTAGTTAGAAAACTTATGTTAAATATTTAAAAAGCAATTAAGTGGCAAGGAATCAACAAAATACAACTACTTTTCGTTCAACATTTATAAATTTATACGGCGAATGTATAATAAATGTTAAGAAATTTTTAGCCTTTTTAACAGGTTTCGGAATGCAAACGTTTGCGGTGTCGTTTGCGGTCAATATGTTATAAAACAGCCGGTTAGGAGCGCAAAGAAAAATAATTGCATTATTCCCGAATTTCTTAACTTTGTATTTTACCGGACAAGCGATAAAAACATTAAAAAGATGAATCCTGTTATTCTATTTAATTTGTCTCTTTTTTATACAAAAGAAAACCGTAAAACCCTGTTGGAAACAATTGCTTCTCATCGTTTTAATAGTATTCACTTTTTATCTCGGTACTAATTATAAACAGATGAAACAGCCCATGGCTGAGATAATAACTGAGGCACACAGGAGCATGATTGTTATTTTTCTCATATAACAAAAGGGCTATACAAAAATTTAGATAGATGAAAAACGGACTAACCACCATAAAAGACCTAGCGCGCGAACTCAACATCTCGGCCTCAACAGTTTCACGCGCATTAAAAAATCATCCCGACATAAGCGAAGAGACCAAACGTGCGGTTCATGAATTGGCACAAAAGCTGAATTACCAACCTAATGCCCTGGCATTAAGCCTAAAACAACGCCGGAGCAATACTATTGGTGTTATTATTCCGGAAATTGTACATTACTTCTTCTCATCGGTTATCAGTGGCATTGAAGATGTTGCTTACGATGCAGGATTTAACGTAATAATCTGCCAAAGCAACGAACGTTACGAACGAGAGGTTGCCAATGCTAAAACACTGCTGGCCAACCGTGTTGACGGGATATTAATTTCCATTACGAAAGAAACGGCCGATTATCAGCACCTGTATAACCTGCAAAAAAACAATATGCCAATGGTTTTTTTCGACCGGATTGTCCCCGGCATGCAGGCCGACCAAATAATTATTGATGATTTCGATGCTGCCTACCGGGCTACAAGGCACCTGATTGAAAGCGGACGTAAACACATTGCCCATTTTACGGGCCCCTTGAAGCTATTAATCGGGAGAAATCGAAAAGAAGGCTATATAAAAGCATTAGAAGAAGAAGGATTTAAAATTGACGAAAAATTGATTATTGAAGCCGATACCTTTGAAAAGGCTCAATTGGCAATTATGCGGCTTCTGAACGAAAAGAGGAAATTCGACAGTGTTTTTGCATCTAACGACCTTACAGCCATTGGAGCAATGCAGACCATCCAGAAAAAAGGGTTTAAAATTCCCGATGAAATTGCAGTTGTTGGCTTCTCCGACGGCCGGTTTTCAGGAATTACCAATCCTACCTTAACCTCAGTAGACCAACATGGATACGAAATGGGAACGACTGCCACCCGGATGCTGTTAAAACGCATTACATCACAAGAAGATTACCATTTTGAAACAAAAATATTAAACGCAGAACTGATTGTGAGAGGATCGTCGCTGGCCTGATCTGCATCGCGTTTGTTTTTTAGTCCCGTAAGCCTTTCGGATTTTAAAATTATCGTCTTTGCAAATATACAGAACATAGTAGTTAAAATAAAATGTATCAATTTGTAATCTGAGTTTATTCGGATTTCAAAATTTTCAACGGCCTTTTAATTTCCTGTTAATCTCGTATAGCCAAACACCCATTTCATTCTTCAAAAAAAGAGGTTCATTTCAGCAAATTCCGCTTAGCGCTTTTTTATCACAGCAAAGGATGCCCTTATCCTCCTTTTTTGCTTACGTGTCATATATCTTTGCTTTTTAGCTTCTTATGTAAAATAAGAAAAGTGTATATCGCTAAAAAACACGAATCATTAATACCGGTTCGGGTTTAATTGTCCCCAATAAGATCTTCACGTTTTTTATTGAGGACTAAGCATCTATCGGCATTATACCATAAGGACAGTAAAAAATAAAACAGCACAAAATATCGATAAAAATATATGAAGAAATTTACCTTTTTATTCTATGTTTTTACATGGAGCTTTTTCTTGGCAAATGCCCAGACAGCAACAAAACCATCGGGCAACGGCACAGAAAAGACTCCTTATCAAATAGCCACTTTAGAGCATCTTTACTGGCTCTCGCAAAGTGACAGCTGTTGGGATAAACATTTCATTCAAACAGCCGACATTGATGCATCAGACTCCAAAAACTGGGATAGCAACAATGGTTTTTCTCCTGTAGGAAACAATACGATAAAATTTTCCGGAACCTATAACGGGAAAGGACATATTATTAGCGGGCTGAACATCAATCGTTCTGCAACAAATAACATAGGCATGTTTGGCTATACCGGAAATGGAGCGGAAATCGATAGTATTGGATTAATAAAGATTGACATTGCAGGAAAGGAAAATGTTGGCGGATTGGCCGGAAACAACAAGGGCTCCATTAGCAATAGCTATTGTAGCGGTTCTGTAAGCGGTTCTTCCTGTATTGGTGGTTTGACAGGCTATAACTGGAACTCCATCAAAAGTAGCTACAGCACCGGAAATACCAATGGATCTGTCCAGACAGGCGGACTGACAGGCTACAACAATGGAAACATCAGCAATAGCTACAGCACAAGTAAAGTAGCGGGCAATTTAGGTGTAGGAGGACTAACGGGCTACAATAAAAATTCGATTAGCAATAGTTACAGCTCCGGAAAAGTAACAGGAACCTCGAAGATCGGCGGACTGTCCGGAATAAATGACGGAACAATTAACAACAGTTATTGGAACAGAAACACCAGCGGGCAAAGTACAAGTGCCGGAGGTAGCGGACTTAGCTCTTCAGAAATAAAAATAAAGGCCTCGCTTAACGGTTTCGACTTTTCTTCGACATGGGGAATAAAGGAAGACACAACTTATGCGGTCTTACAAGGTATAAACAATGCCCCGTTTACTTTTGCCGACAGTATCGTGGTGAAGCAGTCGGTTGACTTAGATACATTACTAAATAACGACTATGACTACGAAACTTTACAGGATTCGCTGGTTTACAAAGTAATAAGCGCCACAGCACATTACAGCAGCATAAGTGGACACACTTTTACCTTTACAACCAGTGCAAGTGTTGGCCAGGCTGATACGATAAACTACCAGGCTGGCGAGCTATTGGCCAATGGAGATACTCTATGGGGAAATACGGCTCGCTCACTGATATATCCATCAATCGACCTAAACGGCGGCGGCACCGAAAGCACCCCTTATATTATTGCCACATTAGATGATTTAAAAAACCTTTCAGAAACACCTTGCATCTGGAACAAAACCTTTCTACAAAAAGCCGACATTGACGCCTCTGACACTAAAAACTGGAACAGTGGAAAAGGTTTTTCGCCCATAGGAAACGATTCTGTAAAATTTACCGGCATTTACAACGGAAAAGGACATACCATCAGCGATTTATATATCAATCGCCCTGCCCGGGATAACATCGGGTTATTTGGATACACCGGAAGTAAATCCAATATCGACAGCCTGGGATTAGAAAATGTTAATATTACAGGGAATTCAAATGTTGGAGGCCTGGCTGGTAATAACTGGGATTCGGTAAGCAATAGTTACAGCACAGGAACGATAACCGGGAATGATGATTACACAGGAGGTTTGCTGGGCTATAACTGGGGAAGCATAAATAATTGTTACAGTACTGTTACAGTAACCGGGAGTTCATCTGTTGGTGGATTGATTGGTTATAACTGGGGAAATATCAACAATAGTTACAGCACAGGAACGATAACCGGGAATGATGATTACACAGGAGGTTTGCTGGGCTATAACTGGGGAGAAATCAGCAATTGTTATGGCATTGGCAGCGTAAGCGGGAACGCCGATTATATTGGAGGACTGGTCGGACACAACGGAAACGCTGTTAAAAATAGTTATAGTGCAGGACACATAGACGGTACAGGAAGCTACGTGGGCGGATTAGTAGGCGAAGATGAAGGAACCACCAGCAATAGCTACTGGAATACAGAAAGCAGCGGACAAAGTTCCGGCAATTCAGGACAGGGACTAACAAGCGCCCAAATGAAAAAGTCAATCTGGATGAATGGCTTCGATTTTGCAGCTGTATGGGACATAAGAGAAGACAGCACCTATGCTGCCCTGCGTAACATTAATAATGCCCCGGTTGCCTTTCCCGACAGTATTGTTGTATATGGCAGTATTTTACTGGACACTGCTCTTCTTGCCAATGATTACGATTACGAAAACGTACAAAATGCGTTGGTTTACAAAGTAATAAGCACAAGTGCAAAAAACAGCACCATAAGTGGCAATAATTTCGCGTTCAACAGCGATGCAGCCATTGGATCAACAGATACAATTAAATACCGAACAGGAGAATTACAGACAAATAACGACACCTTATGGGGAAATACAACCCATGCTGTACTATACCATTCGATTAATTTAAAAGGTAGCGGAACTAAAAACGATCCATATCTTATTGAAACTCTGGAAAATTTAAAAACACTTTCCGAAATAACCGTTATTTGGGATAAGTGTTTCAGGCAAACTGCAAATATTAATGCTTCAAACACCAAGAGCTGGCACAACAGCAAAGGATTCTCTCCAATAGGGAACAGTACCTGCCATTTTACCGGAAATTATAACGGGAAAGGACATTCCATTAACGGACTTTACATAAATCGTTCCGACTCCAGTAACATTGCCTTGTTTGGCTATGCCGGCACAGGAGCACTCATAGACAGTCTGGGACTTACCAATATTAATATAACAGGGAATATAAATGTTGGCGGACTCATTGGCTACAACAAAGCCGGAACGATCAGTTATAACTATTGCTCGGGAAATGTGGAAGGCGATTCGTGCGTAGGAAATTTAACCGGTTGTAATAGCGGAACCATCACCAACAGCTACAGCTCCGGAAATGTAAACGGAAATGTAAATACTGGTGGACTAACAGGCTACAACAATGCCGGAACCATTAACAATACCTACAGTACCTGCGCCACAACAGGCGATTCGTATGTTGGTGGACTGGCGGGAAACAACTCAGGAACAATTAACTACAGCTACAGTACCGACAGCGTAATCGGAAACTCCAATACTGGTGGACTCGTGGGAAATAATTCCGGAACTGTTACCAAGAGTTACTGGAATACCCAAACCAGCGGACAAAGTACAAGCAACGGAGGCACAGGGCTAACTACTGCACAAATGAAAAAATCCGGTCAGCTAAATTCTTTCGATTTTACAGATGAGTGGCAAATAAGACAAGACAGCACCTATGCCGCCTTACAAGGCCTGAATAATGCCCCGTTTGCGTTTGCCGATAGCATCGCAGTATTGGGGAATGCATTATTGGATACAGCCCTGTTAAACAACGATTACGATTATGAAAAAATTCATGACTCGTTGGTATACAAGATGATAAGTGTAACCACACACAACAGCAGCATAAACGGCAACAACTTCTCTTTTAACAGTGATGCTGCCATTGGCTCGTCCGATACTGTTGTTTACCGAACTGGCGAATTGCTGGCGTCGGGTGATACCTTATGGAGCAACACGGCACAAGCGGTATTCTATGCCTCGGTTAGCCTAAACGGCAGCGGAACAAAAGACGATCCTTTCATCATTGCTTCTTACGAAGACCTGGAAAATCTTTCCCAAATACCTTATATCTGGGACAAATACTTCGAACAAACAACAAATATTGATGCTCCTGACATTTATAGCAACAACCGCTTCTCTCCCATCGGAGATAAAACAACAAATTTCACAGGGAATTATAATGGCAAAGAGCATAGTATTAACGGGCTATACATCAATCAGCCACTTACTGACAATATCGGGTTGTTTGGATATACTGGAGGAAATGCCCAAATAGACAGCCTGGGATTAATAAATATTGACATTACCGGAGGCTCTTATGTTGGCGGGCTTGTTGGATGCAACAATGGAGATACCATCAGTAATTGTTACTGCGTTGGAAATATTAGCGGAACAGCTTACGTTGGAGGACTGGCCGGGAATAACAAAAGCACGATTTTTAACAGCTATAGCACAGGAACAGTAAAAGCAACAACCGGAGGGGGGGGATTATCCGGATACAACACAGGAATCATTAGTAATAGTTATAGCACGGGAGATGTAAACGCATCAACTCTTGTTGGCGGATTAGCCGGAAATAACAACGGAGGTACAATTAATTATAGTTATAGCACGGGAAGTATTACCGGAAGTTCGGATACTGGTGGCCTTACCGGCGAAAATACCGGTTACATCAACAACAGTTATTGGAATACCGAAAGCAGCGGACAAGGCTCAAACAACGGAGGTACCGGCCTAACTACTGCTGAAATGAAAGATTCAGCGCAACTCAATAATTTTGATTTTTCAACAATATGGAAAATCAGGAAAGACACTACTTATGCTACGTTACAGGCTATAAACAATGCGCCTTTTGCGTTTTCCGACAGTGTTGCGGTATATGGCAGTATCATACTGGATTCGGCATTATTAGCAAACGACTACGACTATGAAACCGTTCATGACTCACTGGTATACAAAATAATAAACGTTACGACCCACAATGGAAATATTAACGGCAATACTTTTACATTTACCAGCATTGGCGGGTCAGACACAATCGTTTACCGGGTAGGAGAACGATTGGCGGGAAAAGATACCTTATGGGGCAACACAGCATTGGCGGTATTCTATCCTTCTGTTGACTTTAAAGGAAGCGGAACCAAAGACGATCCTTATATTATTGAAAATTTGGAAAACCTCAAAAGCCTCTCCCGGCTATCGTATGTCTGGGATAAATATTTCATTCAAACAACCGATATTGATGCTTCTCAAACTCAAAAATGGAACATTGCGGGAAGCGATACGCTTGGTTTTTCTCCAATTGGTAACAATTCAATCGAATTTATAGGAAATTACAACGGAAAAGGATACCTCATAAACGGCCTGTACATTAATCGCCCAACTACAGATTGTGTCGGCTTGTTCGGATACTCCGGGAAAAACGCGGTTATCGACAGCCTGGGGTTAATAAATGTTGATATTACCGGGAAGTATTGCGTTGGAAGTATTACGGGATATAACAAAGACTCCATCCTCCACTGCTTTAGCACCGGAAATATAAATGGAAATACTTATGTTGGCGGACTCGCAGGATATACCGAAGGAGCTATAAACAACAGTTATAGCACAGGGTCTGTAAATGGAACAAAATATGCCGGCGGATTAACCGGATACAATAAAGGCTCAATCAGCAATGCTTATGCTACCGGAAATATAACCGGCGATAATTATGTTGGCGGACTCGCAGGGATTAATGAGCAAAAAACAATCAGTTATTCCTACAGTAGCGGAACAGTAAGCGGAAGTTCCAATGTTGGTGGTCTTGTTGGTGAAAATACAGGAACTGTCAGCAAAAGTTACTGGGATATCGAAAGCAGCAATCAGCAATCAGGAGCAGGCATGGGATTAACTTCCGAGCAAATGAAAATAGCAGGTCAGCTAAGTGGATTCGACTTTTTAACAGTGTGGGGAATAAAAGAAGACAGCACTTATGCTGCCCTGCAATGCCTGAATAATGCACCTTTTGCTTTTGCCGATAGTATGGAGCTATATGGTTCTGTTTCATTAGATTCAGTTTTAATAAACAATGCCTGCGATTACGAAAAAAATCAGGACTCACTGGTATTTAAACTGATAAATACAACATCTCATCATACTGAAATAAAAAATGACAGCATTATCGTTAAAACTACGGCAAGCGTAGGCGAAACAGATACCATTACCTGGCAAACAGGAGAATTATTGGTAAACACCGATACTTTATGGGGAAATACGGTACAAACCAAACTACATATTTCCGTAAAATTAAAAGGAAGCGGAACACAAAACGATCCGTTCATAATTGCAACATTAGAAGACCTAAAAATCTTTTCTCAAACCGCATATATATGGGATATGCACTTTGTCCAAACGGCCAATATTGATGCTTCAACAACAAACAAATGGAATATTTTCGGTAGCGACACTCTTGGTTTTTCGCCAATTGGAAACAGCACAACTAAATTTACCGGAACCTACAATGGCAAGTCACATCGCATAAACAAACTTTTTATCAACCGATCGCAAACAGATAATATCGGCTTGTTTGGCTATGCCGATACAGGAGCCATTATCGACAGTATTGGATTAATAAATATTACAATTACCGGAGCTTCTAATGTAGGAAGCCTGGTGGGATATAATGATGGAAACGTCAGCAATAGTTACAGCACTGGAGATGCAACAGGAACTTCGGCTGTTGGTATCCTGGCGGGAAATAATAATGACGGATCTATTTCGAATAGCTACAGTGCCGGGTATGCATACGGAACGTCTAATGTTGGCGGACTGGTAGGATACAATAATTCAGCTACAATCAGCAATTGTTACAGCATTGGAAACGTAAGCGGAACTTCGTCGGTTGGAGGTTTAGCTGGCTACAACAACTCCGGGACTATAAAAAACAGTTATAGTTCAGTAAACGTAAACGGAACTACCGACATTGGCGGATTACTGGGCCAAAATAACTCAGGGACAATTGAAAAAAGTTATTGGGACACCCAAAGCAGCGGATTAAGTTCGGGCAACAACGGAACCGGGTTAACTTCAATAAAAATGAAACAGTCGATCCAACTAAGCGGATTCGACTTCTCAACAACATGGGACATACGAGAAGACAGTACTTATGCCGCCTTACGCAGCGTAAATAATGTTCCTTTTGCTTTCAACGACAGCATTCCGGTATACGGCAAAGCATTACTCGACTCCTGCCTGTTAAATAACGATTATGACTATGAAACCCTCCGGGATTCACTGATTTATCAAATTATAAGTGTAACAAGCAACAATTTTAGCATCACCGGAAATACGATTTCCGTTATCCCCACAGCAAGCGTCGACAGCACAGATACCATTGTCTACCGAATTGGAGAGTTACTAACCGAGAACGATACGTTATGGGGAAACAGCGCCCAAACGGTATTATATGCTTCGGTTGATTTAAACGGTAGCGGCACCAAAAGCGATCCTTACATTATTGCCACGCTACATGATTTAAAGAAAGTTGCAGAAACATCTTATATCTGGGATAAATATTTCATTCAAACAGCCGATATTGAGGCATCGGATACAAAAAACTGGAATAATAACAACGGTTTTTCACCCATAGGAAATGGAGAGGTAAACTTTTCAGGAAATTATAACGGGAAAGGCCACAACATCAACGGACTGCAAATCAACCGGCCTTCTTCTGACACCATCGGATTATTCGGTTACACCAACACGGCCAATATTGACAGTATTGAGCTTAGACACATAAACATTACCGGTGGCAGTTGTACCGGCGGAATTATTGGAGTCAACGACAGTTCAAGCATTAAATATTGTTCGGTTAGCGGCTCAATATCAGGAAATGGATATACCGGGGGACTGGCGGGTATAAACTGCGACTCGTCTGTTATTGAAAATTGTTATGTTATCGGGAGTGTTTCTAATAGTTCTGACTATACAGGAGGACTGGCGGGAGCTAACCTTTCCCATTCAACAATCGCCGAAAGCTACACTACCGGAAACGTCAGGGGAACAGGAGATTATACGGGAGGTTTTACCGGCAAAAACGGACAGGATGCATCTCTTTCCGATTGCTATGCCATCGGAAGCGTAAAAGGAAACAGTTCGTGTACCGGTGGTTTTACCGGAACGAACAGCGGGGAAATAGAAAATTCTTATTCTGCAGGTATTGTTACTGCCGGCAACGATAAAACCGGCGGTTTTGCCGGAGCTAATTCCAATACCTTAACAAGCTGTTATTACGATAAAGAAAGCTCGGGATGCAGTTCCGGAATAGGAAAGGATGAAAACTCACAAACCGTTACAGCCTTAACATCCGCCCAAATGAAGGCATCAGCTAACTTTAGCAGTTTTGACTTCACAACAACATGGGCAATACGCGAAGACACCACCTATGCCGCCTTACAGGCTCTCAACAATGCACCCGTTGCTTTTAGCGATAGTAGGGCTGTGTATGGCAGTGCCCTATTCGATTCCACACTGTTGGCTCATAGTTACGACTACGAAACACTACAGGATTCGCTTGTGTATAAACAAATAAATGTTACATCGCATTACAGCAGCATAAGTAACAATATAATCACCTTTAACAGTAATGCTGACGAAGGCGATGCAGATACCATTACTTACCGGATAGGCGAACGAATAACCCCGGGTGATACGCTTTGGGGCAATACGGCTCAAATGATAATGTATGCCGCGGTTGATTTAAAAGGCAGCGGAACAGCAAGCGACCCTTACCAGATAGACTCGTTAAAAGATCTGGAAATACTTAGCAATACAACTTACATCTGGGACAATTATTTTATTCAGACAAAGGATATTGATGCTGCTGAAACTAAAAAACGGAACAATGGAAAAGGCTTCTCCCCTGTCGGTAATAATACAGTAAGATTTACCGGGAGCTATAACGGGAAAGGGCACACAATAAAAGGACTTTTTATGAATCGCCCAAATACCGATTATATAGGCTTATTTGGCTATACCGGAAGTGGATCAAACATCGACAGCCTGGGATTAATGTCAGCTAACATTAAGGGTAAAAACAACATCGGGAGCCTGGTAGGTGAAAATTATAAAGGCTCCATTAATTATTGCTATAGCACGGGCGAAATAAACGGAACTTCGTATATTGGCGGACTTGTAGGAATTAATTATAATGGTTCGATTAATCATTCCTATACATCAGGAGAAATAACAGGAACAAATAATAATGTTGGAGGCTTAGTTGGATATAGCAACCAAACCATTAACAATAGTTACAGTACTGCATATGTAAAGGGAACTTCTACTATTGGAGGCTTAGTTGGAACGAACGACAAGGGTTTTATCAGTACAAGTTACAGTGCCGGATTGGTAAGCGGAAAAGGAACGGCCATAGGAGGTTTAACGGGCTATAATACCGGTACACTTCAAAATTGCTATTGGGATATGGAAGCCTGTAAACAAAGCATTCTAAATGGCGGTGTTGGCTTAACTTCTGAGCAAATGAAAGATTCAGCCCAACTCAACGGTTTTTCCTTTTCATCAGTATGGGCAATAAGAAACGACAGCACCTATGCGGCTTTACAGGGCTTAAACAATGCACCTTTTGCTTTTGCCGACAGCGTAACCGTTGGTCGGAACATTTTATTGGATTCCGTACTGTTAACAAACGACTACGATTATGAAACCAGCCAGGATTCACTTGTCTGTAAAGTAATAAGCACAACGGCTCATTATAGCAATATTAGCAACGACAGCCTTATTTTTAAACCTTCGGCAGCAAAAGGCGATGCCGACACAATCACTTATTGCATCGGCGAACGCCTGGCTTCAGGAGATACACTTTGGGGCAACCAGGCCAAAGCGGTCTTTGATAAACTTTTCGCAGGAAGCGGCACACAAAACGACCCTTACCAGATTGCAACATTAGAAGACTTAAAAAACCTTTCTATAACAAATGATGTATGGGATAAGTATTTCATACAAACAGCAGATATTGATGCCCTTACAACCAATACATGGAATAAACAGGGAACCGATACACTTGGCTTTTCTCCGATAGGAAATGCCACCAAAAATTTCACAGGAAATTATAACGGGAAAGGGCACACCATAAGCCGACTATATATTAATCGCCCTGCCTCCTCCTATATTGGATTATTCGGATATAGTAAAAGCACTACAGGTATTGACAGTCTTGGGTTGATTAGAAATAATATTACCGGAAAAACAATGGTTGGTGCATTGGTTGGCTACAACGAAACCGGAAACATTGAGTATTGTTACAATACCGGGAATATTACCGGCTCAGGTATTTGTATTGGCGGATTGGTTGGAAAAAACGGAATCGGAAACATAGAACAAAGTTACAATTCCGGGAAAGTAAGCGGCTCTACTGATAATGTAGGAGGTGTTACCGGTTATAACGAAAGCGGAAATATAGAACAGTGTTATAATACCGGAAACATTACCGGACAGGGCAATAACGTAGCAGGGCTAAGCGGTTATAATAACAGCGGCACAATCAGCAATAACTACAATACCGGGAGTATAAAAAGCCCGGGGGATTTTGTAGGAGGCTTACTCGGGAAAAACGAATCCGGCAGCATAAACAATAGTTACAGTACCGGAGAAATAGATGCTTCGGGAAGTAATGTCGGTGCTTTTGCCGGATACAACGGGGCAACAATAAGCAATTGTTACTGGAATACCGAAACAAGTAAACAAAACAACGGTATCGGGCAGGGCATAAATTCAGGAATAACCGGACTAAGCACACTACAAATGCAACAGGCTGCCAACTTTAACAGTTGGAACATAAACACCGGTAGCATTCCCATTTGGGGCATTGTGGAAAAATCGACCTACCCGGCCTTGGATGCTGTTAAAAATAATGCACCATTTGCCTTCCCCGATAGTTTAAGCATATGCGACAGCGTTTCACTAGACAGCTTACTATCGGGGGATTACGACTACGAGACCGGATCAAATTTCCTTGTTTATAAAGTAATTGATGCAACTTCTCATTCAGGCCAAATCGTTCGCAACCGTTTTTGTTTTAATCCGGGAGCAAAGGGAGGTTCAGCAGATACAATCGATTACCGGGTTGGGGAACATATCCCAACAGGCGATACCCTTTGGGGCAACCAGGCAACAACCGTTTTTACGCTTTTAACGGTTCCGGTTATTGACACAACTTACCTTACATCAATAAGCGATTCAGGAGCTACAGCAATGGTAGGCATTGCCGATTTAGGCTATCCTGCACTCACAGCCTATGGAATATGCTGGGACACAACAACTTCGCCCACCCTCGCCAATAATAAGGCAGACAGTGGAAAAGTGGCAACAACCGGGACTTATTCTGTGCCTTTTGATAGTTTAAATCCTTACACCCAATACTATTTAAGGGCTTACGCAATAAACGCTGCCGACACAGTATATGGCGATAGCATACTAACATTTACCACAGCAAAAAAACAACTGTATATTACAGCACCAACAGTAGTTGCAAAAGTTTACGACCAAACCACCGACGGGACAAACTGCGTAAAATCCCTGGGCAATGTAAGTGGCATTATCAAAAAACACGATGTTAATGTTATTCTCGACACGGCTTTCTTCGACTCAAAAACAACAGGAAAAAATAAGGCATTAACCTTGAAATATGCCCTATCGGGTACCGATCAAAATAAATATATTGCACCTGCAGATACAACCATAACCGATACAATTCTTCAGAAAGAACTCAACATTATTAATGCCGAAGCACAAAATAAAGTGTACGACGGAACAACAAAAGATACAGTTATCAACGCAGTATTAGACAGTGTTATTGCCGGAGATAATGTTGTTTTAAGCATAGGAACAGCGGTTTTTAATGATAAAACGGCAGATACGGCTAAAACCGTAACAGTTAACGGCTCTGCCATTTCTGGAACCGACAGCAATAACTACACCCTTACCGAAGTAAGCGGGCTGAAAGCCGACATCACCCCAAGACCCTTGCATATTATCAATTTAATTGCACAGGATAAAGCTTACGACGGAACAACCGGGGTAAGCACAACAGGAGGCCAACTGGATAGTGTAATTTCCGGCGATGATGTTACTTTAACCCTCGGAACAGCCGCTTTCGAAACCAAAACAGCAGGCGCAGCGAAAAAAGTAATAACCAGCGGATCAACAATTTCAGGAGCCGATGCGGATAATTATACGCTTATTGAGGCCAGTACAACTGCTGCTATTACGGCAATAGAACTAAACATTATTAAAGCCGAAGCACAAAATAAAATATACGACGCCACAACCGATGCAACGGTTATTAATGCAGAACTCGACAGTGTACTTCCCGGCGATGATGTTGCCTTAACCATTGGAAAAGCGGATTTTGATTCAAAAACAGTAGCTACTGACAAAAAGATTACCGTAAACGGCTCTTTCCTTTCGGGTGCTGATGCCAATAGCTATACCCTTATCGAAGTAGAGGATCTAAAGGCCGACATCACCGTAAAAACACTACACATCATTAAAGCCGAAGCACAAAGCAAAGTATATGACGGAACTGTTGATGCAACAATCGCCAATGCGGTATTAGACAGCGTAATGGCAGGAGATAGTGTTGTTTTAAGTATAGGAACAGCATTTTTTGACGATAAAACGGCAGATACGGCTAAAACAGTAACAGTTAACGGCTCTGCCATTTCTGGAACCGACAGCAATAATTACACCCTTACTGAAGTAAGCGGGCTGAAAGCCGACATTACTCCAAGACCCCTGCATATTATCAATCTAATTGCACAGGATAAAGCTTACGACGGAACAACCGGAGTAAGCACAACCGGAGGCCAACTGGATAGTGTAATTTCCGGCGATGATGTTACTTTAACCCTCGGAACAGCCGCTTTCGATACCCAAACGGCAGGCGCAGCGAAAAAAGTAATAACCAGCGGATCAACAATTTCAGGAGCCGATGCGGATAATTACACGCTTATCGAAGCAAACACAACCGCAGCGATTACGGCAATAGAACTAAACATTATTAAAGCCGAAGCACAAAATAAAATATACGACGCCACAACCGATGCAACGGTTATTAATGCAGAACTCGACAGCGTGCTTTCCGGCGACGATGTTGCGCTAACCCTCGGAAATGCTACTTTTGATACTAAAACCGCAGATACAGATAAAGCGGTTACGGTCAGTGGTTCGGTTCTTTCCGGTGCTGATGCCGATAACTATTCGCTGATCGAAGTCAGCGGGTTAAAAGCCGATATCACAGCAAAAAACCTGAATATTATCAATGCTGTGGCACTAGACAAAATTTATGACGGAACGACTGATGCAACAATCGTCAATGCGGTATTAGACAGCGTAATGGCCGGAGACAGTGTTGCCTTTACCATCGGAACAGCCGGCTTTGACAACAAAACAGTAGCTACTGCTAAAACCGTTACGGTTAACGGATCAAGCATTTCCGGGCCTGATGCCAATAATTACCTCCTCATCGAAATAAATGGATTAACAGCCAATATTAGCCCCAAAGAGCTAAACATCATTAATGCCCGGGCTCAAAACAAAATCTACGACGGAACAACACGGGCAACAATTGTAAATGCAGCATTAGACAGTGTTGTTCCCGGCGACGATGTTGACCTAAGCTTAGGCAGTGCCGACTTCAACGACAAAACAGCCGACACAGCTAAAACCGTTACGGTTAGTGGTTCTGGCATTTCGGGAACCGATGCCAACAATTATTCACTTGTTGAAGCAGGAAGCTTACTCGCCGATATTGCTGAAAAACAGCTAAAAATAACAGGAACGGAGATTATCTCCAATAAAATGAAAGATGGCACAAATACAGCATCAGTAAACGCCCCCGGAACTCTTATCGGAATCATTAAAAACGATGATATTTCGTTTGGCGTAACTTCCTATTACGACGATGCATTGGTTGGAACCAATAAAACAATTACAATAATTTATAGTTTAAGCGGTAGCGATTCAGCAAATTATATTGCGCCCATAGATTCAATTATTACCACCGGCGTCATTCAGGATACTATAGAAATAAATAACGATGCGATTAGTGTTCCGGAAGAAGGAGCTTGCCAGTCGGATAAAATGACAGTTGAATACGATTTGGATGCAGGAAGCCCTGTGGCCTACCGAATAAGTTTTGAGGATAAAGCAAAAGCAGAAGGCTTTGAAGATGTCGCTCAAACCGCCCTTCCGGAAACCGGAAAAACGATTGACATTGATATCCCGGCAAACGCCAAAGGTGGAACCTACAACGCTACATTGTACTTAATAAACGATTTGGGTATTGAAAGTGAAGGCTCCCCCGTTACTTTTACGGTAAACCTGAACAATAACAACATGGTTACCAAATTTAACGACATTGTTTTATTCAACAACAGTTCAAACGAATATGTATCCTATCAGTGGTACAGAAACGGGGTAGCCATAGAAGGAGCTACCAAACAATTCTATTGCGAAGAAGGAGGATTAAACGGCGAATATTCGGTGGAAGTAACCAACAACAATGGAGATGTTTTTAAAACTTGCTCCAAATCCGTTGTTAGCCCAAAAACAAAAACAGCAAGCATTAGCGTTTATCCCAATCCGGCAACGGCAGACGAATCTTTTACGGTAAAAATAACCGGGTTAACAGAAAAAGATTTAGACGGTGCACAGATGAACCTGTACGACACGAACGGCCGTACAATAAAAACGGTAACCGAAATAAACCACACAAACAGGATTCAGTTACCTGCCGGCGTATATATCGGACATATAATAACCCGAAACGGACAACGATATACGTATAAATTACTTGTAAAATAACCGAAAGATCTGGAGCCCTATAAGCTAAAAAGAAATCAAATACCTGATGAAACGACCATGAATTTTAACATTTTAAAATACACTCATAGCTTTTCCCGAAACTTCGGGAAAAATGATTAAAATTCATTGGGAGTTACATCTTATGCCGAATGAATAAACAATTTTAATAAGATGAAAAGAATATTATTTGCCATACTGTCATTTTTTATTTCTGTAATAAGCTTAAAGGCACAGGAAAAAGAATCGAACATCTATATAAACGGGGGTGCAGGAATGCACAATATGCAATACGATTTAAAAAATGGAAGTTCCAAAGGCAGCATGGGCTATACTTTTAATCTCGGCTACAATTATTTCTTCTCATCACATTGGGGAATAGGAACCGGAATAGGAATACAATACTATTCATCCACTTCTACGCTTAATTATATGGATGCACTATCGGCAATTGATACCGACAACGACTCCTATAAATATCGTATCTATTACCAGGATTTAAAAGAAGAACAGAATATCCTGTTATTTGATATCCCTGTTGGCTTTTCGTATCGGAAAAAGCTTACAAACAAATTGAGTTTACAAACCACTGTAGGAGGTAAGATTTCGTTACCCATCAATGCGAAATACAAAGTAAATAGTGGCACCATCGAAACCCGGGGGTATTATTCGCAATACAACGTAGAACTTTATGGGCTGCCACAACATGGTTTCACTACACATTCAGTGTTTTCCGACGGAGATATCTCTTTAAATACACTCTATTCTGCTTTTGTTGACTTCGGCATTTTATACCCTCTAAGCAACAAAACAAATTTATACATCGGCGGATATCTAAACTATGGGGTAAACAATATGATAAACGCTACGGACAAACTTCTTTTTCAAAAAGATGGAACTTATAATGGAGTATATGCTTCCAATCAAACCGACAATGTTTCACCTATGGCCTTTGGGATAAAACTGGGATTAACCTGGCGGGGAAAAACAAGAAACAAAACAACAAACGAAGAAACAAAAACAAAGGATAAAATAAAAGAAGAAATAAAGAATGAAACAAAGGTAAGCACTCCAAAAGAAATAATGCACCCGACAGAAGAGCTTAAAATTCAATACCTTGCTATTGATTTCAATAGAAAATTAGAAAACGAAATAAGAAAAATATCGCAAAACAGGAAAAACATCGGGACAGCAGCTTACTCCAATGCGAAACAGATAGCCTCTGAAATAACCCTTCGGTTTAATTTAAATTCAAATAATTTTGAAAATTCAGAAGACGAAAAGATAAAAAAACTTGCCCAAATTCTTAAAGCAAACCCGGCAATGAAGGTTTATATTGTAGGCCATACCAGCGATACAGGCTCGCGCAAAATGAATATGAAAATAGGAATGGAAAGGGCAAAAGCAGTAAAAACACAAATCGTAAATTATGGCGTTTGGGAAGAACAATTAGTTCCTCAGAGCAAAGGTGCCGACGAGCCATTAGTACCGAATAGCGACCCAAAAAACAGGGCTAAAAATCAAAGGGTGCAGTTATTGGTGAAATAAAATAACAATGCTTAAAATGATAGAACGCTCAATTGTTGAGAAAAACAAAAAAAGAAGAAACCACTTCAGCGCATATGAAAATTCGTGTAATTTGTAGTTAAACGTTCTATATAATCTCGTTGGCTGCAATAGCAACGAGACAGGTACAAACTTAAAAATATCCAAACTTGATTTTAATTCAGTAACCCGATTAGTTAACTTTGCGTAACGATTAGAAAGACAATTGCAGGTGTCAAACCTGCGCCTCGGCTACTTAGCGGCTTGAAAAGTTAGTGATTTCTAATGCCCTACGCACCATACAGTTCACCGTTGCGAATCGATTAAAAACTTTGTGTCCCCGTGGCTTAGTGTTAGATAAAAATCACCCCGTAAATGTAAAATTGAACAAAAAAATTTTATGTTATAAAATATATTTACCCCTTCTGCAAACGTTTGAAATTGCTTTTTTTATCCAGAACACACGAACTACTGCATGTTTAGTCAATTGGGCATTTGATTTATAAAGCATTCTGTTTTATATTTGTTCTGGCAAAATCAACAAATATTCTACTTCCGTTTAACAGCAAAGTACATTTGCTGTGATTTCTATTTTATTTATTACAGCATAAAATTAAAAAACATTTGTCATGAGTAAAAAACCCAGGCTTAGTTTTTGGCAGATATGGAATATGAGTTTCGGTTTCCTGGGCATTCAAATGGGCTTTGCCCTGCAAAATGCTAACGCCAGCCGTATTCTTCAAATTTTTGGAGCCGATGTACACGAGCTGTCATGGTTTTGGATAGTTGCACCTTTAACCGGGTTAATTGTACAACCCATAATCGGGCATTATAGCGACCAAACCTGGACACGTCTCGGGCGCCGAAGGCCTTATTTTCTGACAGGAGCTTTGCTCGCATCATGCGGATTAATTATTATGCCCAATGCCGATATGTTTACTGCATTTTTACCGGCTCTGTGGGTTGGTGCCGGAATGCTGATGGTTATGGACGCATCCTTTAACGTTGCCATGGAACCCTTCAGGGCTTTGGTGGCCGATATGCTTCCTTCCGACCAACGCACCCTCGGGTTCAGCATTCAAACGGTATTGATAGGCATTGGAGCTGTAGTTGGTTCGTGGTTGCCTTATGCGCTTACCAACTGGTTCGGCATCAGTAACCAGGCCGAAGTGGGCCATGTTCCGCTGAACCTGTTGCTATCGTTTATTATAGGTGCAACAGTATTAATTACAAGTATTCTTGTTACGGTTATCCGAACCAAAGAATATCCGCCTGAAAAACTCAGGGAATATGCAGGAGAAGGAGAAAAGGAAACGGTTGAAGAAGAAAAAACAAGTTTGCTCAATATCTTCTCCGATTTTGCAAAAATGCCACAAACCATGCGTCAATTGGCATGGGTGCAATTCTTTTCCTGGTTCGGACTTTTCGGGCTATGGGTATTTTGCACCCCGGCAATCGCCAATCATATTTACCACCTGCCACTTACCGACAACCACAGCGAGGCTTATCAAAATGCAGGCGATTGGGTGGGAATTCTTTTTGGCGTTTACAATGGTATTTCGGCTATTTTTGCATTTTTTCTGCCGGCTATTGCTCACAAATTCGGGAGAAAACGCACACACACACTTTCTCTTATTATTGGAGGATTAGGATTAATATCCATGTATTTTATGCCTGACAAAAACTGGCTGTTACTCCCGATGGTTGCCATTGGTATTGCATGGGCCAGTATCTTGGCTATGCCGTATGCTATTCTTGCCGGATCTATTCCTCCCCGCAAAATGGGAGTTTACATGGGGATATTCAATTTCTTTATTGTTATTCCGCAAATAATTAACGCATTAATTGGAGGACCTGTGGTCAAATACCTTTATAACGACAAGCCTATGTTGGCCATTGTTACAAGTGGTATTTCATTCATTATTGCAGCAATTTTGGTTACCCGTGTAACCGATGTTGATGATAAAATTTCGAAGAAAACGAATTAGAATTAGAAAACATGAAGGATTACATTATTCATCATAACTGGAAAATAATAGAAGAAGGATTCAAGCCTGAACTCAACCGTATTTCCGAAAGCATCTTCAGCATAGGAAACGGGAAAATGGGACAACGGGCCAACTTCGAAGAAAGATATTCCGGCGATACATTAAACGGTACCTATGTAGCAGGGATTTATTATCCGGATAAAACACGCGTAGGATGGTGGAAAAACGGCTATCCTGAATATTTTGCCAAGATTATAAACTCTACGAACTGGATTGGCATCAACCTGAATATTAACGGCGAAGAACTCGACCTTGCTACCGCTAAGTTACTTTCGTTCAGGCGGGAGCTGGATATGCAACATGGGTTATTAAGCCGGTATTTTGTTGCCGAACTGCCAAATGGCAACCAGGTAGAAGTTTGTTCTCATCGTTTTGTAAGCATCACTGCCCCCGAAATCGGGGCAATCCGCTATACTGTAAAAGCCCTCAACTTTTCAGGAAAAATACAGGTAACTCCTTATTTGGATGGAGATGTTTTTAACGAGGATTCAAACTACGACGAAAAATTTTGGACAGAAAAAGCACAGGCTGTTGACGGTGCAGAGGGCTATTTAACTCTCGAAACCCTGAAAACAAAATTCCGGGTGTGTACCGGAATGTGGTTTCAGCTAGTAAAAAACGGGGAAAAAGAAGAGGGCAAAATAACAAACAGCAACCGCGAAAAATATGTAGAGGCTTCGCAGTGTGTAAGTGTAAACAAGAACGACGAACTTGTTATTGAAAAACTGTCGGCTACCCTGTCGTCGCTTGATTATGCGGATAATATTTTGGGAGAAAAAGCACAGGGAGTAATAAAATTAGCTTCCGAAACCGGCTTCGATGCCCTGTTTGAAAGCCACAAAAAACGTTGGCTGGAAAAGTGGGAAACAAGCGACATAAAAATCAAGGGAGATACTGCAGCCCAGCAGGGAATCCGGTTTAATATCTTTCAACTCAACCAAACCTACACCGGCGAAGACGAACGCCTGAACATTGGGCCCAAAGGTTTTACTGGCGAAAAATATGGAGGCGTTACCTATTGGGACACAGAAGCTTACTGTCTTCCTTTCTTTCTAAGTACTGCTCCCCAGGAAGTTTCAAAAAACTTATTGGTTTACCGGCATAAACACCTTCGGAAAGCCATCGAAAATGCCGAAAAACTGGGTTTTAAAAATAATGCTGCTTTGTATCCCATGGTAACCATTAACGGCGAAGAATGCCACAACGAATGGGAAATTACTTTCGAAGAAATTCATCGCAACGGGGCAATTGCCTATGCCATTTACGATTACATCAACTACACGGGAGACAAGGAATACCTTGCCCCTTATGGTTTTGAAGTACTGCTGGGAATAAGTCGCTTTTGGAGTCAGCGAGTAAACTGGTCGGAGCACCGGAAAAAATACGTGATGCTTGGCGTTACCGGCCCTAACGAATACGAAAACAATGTTAATAATAATTTCCACACAAACTACCTGGCAGTGTGGACACTAAAATACACACTGAAAGTTATTGACTATTTGAAAACGGAATTTCCGTATTTGTTTGAAGAAATGGTACAAAAATGGAAATTTAATGAGTTGCAGGAAACCGGACGCTGGACAGATATCATAGAAAAAATGTATTTTCCTTACGAAGAAAAACGCAAGGTATTTTTGCAACAAGACGGTTTCTTGGACAAAGACTTAACTCCGGTTTCAGAATTATCGGAAAAAGATCGTCCTATCAACCAAAAATGGTCGTGGGATCGAATTTTGCGTGCCCCCTATATCAAACAGGCTGATACACTGCAAAGTATTTATCTTTTCCAGGAAGACTTCACCACAGAAGCCATCAAAAGGCATTTCGATTTTTATGAGCCGCTAACGGTTCACGAATCGTCGCTTTCGCCTTGTGTACATGCTATCCTGGCAGCAAAAATCGGCTACCGCGAAAAGGCCTACGAAATGTATTTGCGCACTTCGAGACTTGATCTGGACGATTACAACAACGACACCGAAGACGGGCTGCATATTACCAGTATGGGTGGCACATGGATGTCGTTTGTAATGGCTTTTGGCGGCATGCGCGTAGTAAATGGCAAGCTTACATTCAATCCTTTCCTGCCCGATACCTGGAAATCGTATTCTTTCAAAATAAACTTTGGCGAAGCACACCTCGAAGTAATTATGAAACAAAATACATTCTCGGTAATTAATCACTCAGCAACAAAAACAGCTGCAATAGTATGGGGACAAGAGATTGAAATAGCAGGAAAAAATAAAATCGAGATTTCGAAGAAATAAAACACAAAGTCCCGAACACTAGACCGTTAGATTTTTAGATATGAGACTTTTATCAACAAGCTAATTATCAGCTTATTAACCAAATCCGAACAATAAAAACAAAGCACAGATAATCAGCCACATACAAAAAAACAAACTATTAACTAAGACACAAAGAAAAAAATAATTGTTTTTATAAATTTTTTTTGTCTCAGTATCTTAGCAGTAAAAAGAAGCAACAATATGAAACAGCTAATCATCTTAATAACTTTTCTGTTTACACTAAATGCAGGCGCACAGGAACTAACACGAGTAGAACCTCCAAACTGGTGGGCAGGCATGAAATCGCCGAATCTTCAGCTAATGGTTTATGGCAAAGACATCTCCCAAACTGATGTTTCTCTCAGTTATCCGGGCGTTGAACTGGAGGCTGTAAGCAGAGTAGAAAACCCGAATTACCTGTTTATCGACCTAAAACTTAGCCAGAATGTAAAACCCGGAAAATTCGATATCCGGTTTAAACAGGCGAATAAAATTATTGCAACTTATCCTTACAAGCTTTGGAAACGCGAAAAAGAATCGGCAAACCGTACCGGCTTCAATTCTTCGGATGTTATTTACCTGGTTACGCCCGACCGGTTTGCAAACGGAGACACCACCAACGACGAGGTAAAAGGCATGCGCGAAGGACTCAATAGAAGCGATAAATGGGGACGTCACGGCGGCGATTTGCAAGGCATAATAAATTCGCTCGACTATCTGAAAAATATGGGATTTACCGCAGTATGGCTGAATCCGGTGCTGGAAAACGACATGCCCGAATCATCGTACCACGGTTATGCCACTACCGATTTCTACAAAGTTGACCCGCGCTTTGGCAGCAACGACGAATACCGCCAGCTAAGCAAAGAACTGGATAAGCGGGGCATGAAACTCATCATGGATATGATTTTCAACCATTGCGGATCGGAACACTGGTGGATGCACGACCTGCCCATGAAAGACTGGATTAACAACTATCCCGATATAAAAATTACCAATCATCGCCGGACGGTCAACCAGGATCCGCACGCCTCGAAAATTGACAAAGCTGGCTTTACTGATGGCTGGTTTGTTACAGCCATGCCCGACCTGAACCAACGCAACCCGTTCTTGGCAAAATACCTGATCCAAAACAGCATTTGGTGGGTTGAATATGCCGGGCTGGAAGGAATAAGACAGGATACCTGGCCTTACCCCGATAAAAATATGATGAGCGAATGGACAAAAGAACTGCTTGACGAATACCCGAATTTTAATATTGTTGGCGAAGAATGGAGTACCAACCCGGCAATCGTTTCGTACTGGCAAAAAGGGAAATACAACGCCGACGGATACAAAAATTATGCTCCAAGCATGATGGATTTCCCGCTGCAAAATGCAGTGTCGCAAGGACTCAAAAACAAAGAAAGCTGGGACAAGGGACTAATTCAGATTTACGAAGCTTTATCAAACGATTTTCAATATCCCAATGCCAACAAATTGACAATTTTCCCCGACAACCACGATATGTCGCGGCTATTTGTACAACTTGACGAAGATATTGACCTGCTGAAAATGGGTGTGGCATTTTTCCTGACCACTCGTGGTATCCCGCAAATTTATTATGGAACAGAAATTTTGATGCGCCACGATGGTAATGAACATGGCGATATTCGCGCCGATTATCCCGGCGGATGGAAAGGCGACAAAGCCAATGCATTTACCGGGAAAGGTATGAGCGACAACGCCAAAGCCATGCAAAAATACATTTCTACGATTCAAAACTGGCGAAAAACAGCAACTGCCATTCATAACGGAAAACTAATGCATTTCATCCCTGAAGATGGCACATACACCTATTTCCGCTATACCAACAACGAGGCTGTAATGGTTATTCTCAATAAAAACAAGGATGCCAAAACCATAAAAACCAATCGTTTTAAAGAAATTACAAAGGGCTACAAATCCGGGAAAGAAATCATCACAGGAAAGGTTATCGCCGATATTTCGGAAATAACCGTACCTGCAAGGTCGGCGATGATTGTAGAATTGAATAAAAAATAATGAAACGCAAAATATGCTGATTAAGCAGAAATCTACTATAATCAGAAAAAAATGTGTCGTCTGCCTTCGTTTTTATTAATACCGTAAATAAAAATAAATCATGAAAAAAACAGCTGTAATTTTATTGGCTTTTCTTTTTATATTGAGTTCCTGCAACTCAAAACAAAACAAACTACAAACCACCTCCAAACCGTCCGGCAATTGGTACGACGATGCCGTGCTTTACGAAGTAAACATCCGCCAATATACGCAGGAAGGAACATTCAATGCTTTTGCCCAACACCTGCCCCGCTTAAAAAAACTGGGCGTTGAAATCCTTTGGATAATGCCTGTTCAACCTATTTCGGAAAAAGGAAAGAAAGGAACCCTGGGATCGTATTATTCTGTTGCCGATTATACCAAAATCAATCCCGAATTTGGCACAATGGACGATTTTAAATCGTTAGTAAAAGAAAGCCACAAACTTGGGATGAAAGTGATTATTGACTGGGTAGCCAACCATACCGGCTGGGACAACCCGTGGATTACGATGCATCCCGAATGGTACACAAAAGATTCAACCGGGGCAATTATTCCCCCGGATCCGGACTGGACCGACGTTGCCGATTTAAACTACGACATTCCTGAAATGCGAAAAGCTATGATTGCGTCCATGGATTTCTGGCTGAAAGAAACCAATATCGATGGTTTCCGCTGCGATGTTGCCTGGGGGGTTCCGGCCGATTTCTGGGATGCTGCCCGTGCTTCGTTCGATTCAATAAAACCGGTTTATATGTTGGCAGAAGACGAAGAACATACTGCTTTTTTGCACCATGCTTTTCAGTCGAACTATGCCTGGGAATTGCATCATTTAATGAACGATGTAGCGAAAGGCGACAAAACAGCTGCAGATTTACGCAACTATTTCACCAAAGCAAAAGACAAATACCCCAAAGGATCATTCCCGATGCAATTTATTACCAATCATGATGAAAACTCATGGAACGGCACAATCGACGAACGAATGGGAGATGCTGCCGATGCTTTCGCCGTATTTTCGTTTACAGTTCCCGGTATTCCGTTGATTTACAGCGGACAAGAAGCAGGGTTGAACAAACGTTTAGAATTCTTCGAAAAAGACCCGATTGACTGGACGGTAAATCCCCAAAAGGCTGATTTTTATGCCAAACTGATCAAGCTAAAACAGGAAAACACAGCATTGTGGAACGGTACTGCCGGGGGAAATATTCGTTTTATTGAAACATCTGCCCCCAAAACGTTGTTAGCTTTTAAAAGGAAAAAAGGCAAAGATGAAGTTGTGGTTCTTCTAAATTTGTCCGACCAAAAACTATCGGGTACTATAAAAATGGAGAAAACCAACTTTAGAAACTATTTCAACAACAACAAAACAGAGGTAGACAATACTACTAAGATTATTATAGCTCCCTGGGGCTATAAAGTATTCATAAAAACAACAAACGAAGGGTAATAATACAGATTATTAAAAGGTTGGCAATTATGCCAGCCTTTTTTACAAGACAGTTCCTACATTTTTGAATTGATATACTTTAGCTGTTGCTCCAGCATAATGGTTTTCTTCATCTCATAACCGGCGTTCAGAGCTGCTTTTATCGGCGCCGAATAAATGGCTTCAATTTCCAACGGACGTCTGTTATCAAAATCCAGTTTCATACTCGGTGCATATGGCTTCATCTCCAGCGTATATTTTATCATTTTATCCGGCGAATTGTAGTTAAGCTCATACCCGCATTTTTGAGCTGCCCAAACTACTTCCGTCATAATATCTCTAATAAGCTCCCGGACAGCTGTATTTTCCAGTAATTCATCGGTAGCAGCATTCAATACTACCGACATTCCGTTAAAAGGAATATTCCATACCATTTTTTGCCACCTTGCCAGCCCCAAATTTTCGGCTATTTTAGCTTCAATTCCTGCTTCCCGAAAATCACTGCAAACCCGAGCCAACAGTTGTTCATTGCCTTTATACAAACCCAAATTTATTCTTCCGTAATCCAAATGCGAAATAACCCCCGGTCTGTTTTTCTGCGCACAGATAAAAGCCAGTCCGCCGGCAATGTTTGCCCCAGGCAATGCTTCCTCCAGTTTTTCTTCTTCACCCAACCCGTTTTGAATCAAAACAACCAAACTGTTTGTATGCAGAATTGGTTTTAATAATTCGGGTAACAAATGATTTGCAGTAGTTTTTAATCCCACCAAAACCACATCGCATACAGGCATATCCTGCGCTGTGCGATAAGCATTAACCGGTTTTAACAAAAAATCACCATCAACCGAATTAATTTGCAGGCCGTTTTCTTTTACCTGCCCATAATCGCTACGCAATAAAAAATGGACATCTCTTCCGATATGGGCCAACTTTCCACCATAATATCCTCCAATTGCTCCGGTACCAATAACTGCATATTTTAAACTCATAGTATTTTTCAAAAATTGAACAGTCAAAAATAATGATAAATCGGTTATCTTTGAAAAACAGAAAACATAAAAAAATACATCAGATGAAACATCTATTATAGCATTACACAAAAGGCAAAAGAGAAAAAAATTCACATCATATACATCAAAAATATTTTTAAAAAGAATACAATAATTAATCTGATGTCTGGTAGAATAATGGAAGAAGGGAAAAAAGGGACAGAACTTGACAATAGAATAATTAGCGCAAACTCAAATATTTTTACAAAAAGGAAAATGGACTCATTTACCAACAAAGATTTTGAGAGTTATTTAATAAAGAATGAAATATCTCATCTCATTATTACAGGACTTGATGCTGAAGACTGTGTGGACAAAACCATAAAGGGAGCGATTAACCGGAAATATAAAGTTACAGTAATAAGTGATGCAATTGCAACAAAGTCTGATGAAAAAAGAAGTAAAAAAATTGAAGACTTTAAGAAAATTGGAGCAGAGATACTCACAACAAAAGAACTAATAAACCAATAAAAACAATGCTAAAAATACGAAAAGTTTTAAAGCTTATTTAGCTCCTTACTGTTTTAAAAACAGACAGAACAACAACACAAAATGCAAAAAATCTGGAAAAAATTAGGTTCGGCTTTGGGATGGATATTATTAATCCCTGTTTACATCTACAAATACGCCATATCGCCACTTACACCGGCATCGTGCAGGCATATTCCAACCTGCTCTGAATATGCAGTACAGGCCATTAAAATTCATGGTCCGTTTAAAGGTTTTTGGCTCGCAGTAAGGCGCATATCCAAATGTCATCCCTGGGGAACGCATGGTTATGACCCGGTGCCGCCCAAAAAGAAAAAAACATCCTGATTCTGTTTGAGCAGATTAAAATACCAACTTTTCTTTTTTTTTCCTTTAGTGATTAAAAGACAAAAACAGACAAATTTTTCAGAAAAAGAAAACTAAATTTGTTTTGAGTTGTTGAATAGGAAAAAAACATGAAACAATAGAAAGTTGTCTGCTTCGCGTTGTCAAAGTTCCTATCGTTATTTTTTTAAACAATGACAACAATTCCGAGGTACATCGAAAACAACAAGTACAACCAACTTTCTGTTTTCCTGTAATACACTAAAATAAATACTTTAAAAATTACATTCAAGTGAAGAAACTATTATTTATAATCGCCATCGGTTTTCTTTTTGCTTCCTGTGGAACAAAAAAAAATAAACACCGGGAGAATACCTCAAACGTAATAACCGTAAGCATCCTTCCCCAAAAAACCTTTGTTGAAAAGATTACAGGTACCGATTTCAAAATAAATGTTCTGATTCCTCCCGGAGCAAGTCCAGTAACTTATTCCTTATTGCCTTCGCAATTAAAAGACCTTGCTCGTTCTGCAGTTTGGTTTAGGATAGGCTACATTGGTTTTGAACATTCGTGGAAAGACAAAATTGCTGCCACAAACCCCAAGATGAAAGTGGTAAATCTTTCGGAAAATCTGAACCTGATTGCCCCAAAAAATCACCAGCACAACAGGCACCTACATTCCGGAGGAATTGATCCACACACTTGGCTTTCACCACAACTGGTAAAACAAATGTCGAAAAAAATTCTGGATGAGATACTTCTTATTAACCCTGAAAAAGCAGCAGAATATAAGACCAATTATCAAAATTTTGTCCAAGAATGCGATAAGCTGAATGCTGAATTGAAAAAGCAACTGGAACCTTACAAAAACAAAACTTTAGTTGTTTTTCATCCCGGATTATCGTATTATGCACGCGATTACGGACTTAAACAGTATTCGCTTGAAACGGAAGGAAAAGAGCCAACACCACGGCAGCTAAAAAAACTAATTGAATTAGCCAGAAAGGAAAACATCGGGGTAATTTATGTACAGAGCCAGTTTGACCGTGAGCATGCCCGGGTATTTGCCAACGAAATACAGGGAAAAGTACAGGAGATTGACCCTTTAAGTACGGAATGGGAAAAAAATCTGCAAGAAATGACAAATACATTTATTCAAAATTTTTAATGGAAGCCTTGCTAAGCATCGAAAACCTAAGTTTTGGCTACGAAAAAACGCCCATACTAGAGGATATAAACCTAAAAGTATATGCACATGACTTTTTAGGCGTAATAGGGCCAAATGGCGGAGGAAAAACCACTTTACTGAAAATTATCCTCGGATTAATAAAACCAGATAAAGGTAAAATTAATTTTGAAGGTGACTTACAGGGCCGGAAACGACAAATAGGTTACCTGCCCCAGGTAAGGCATGTCGATAAAAAATTTCCGATTACCGTAACTGACGTGGTGCTTTCCGGCTCTATAATGCAGGAAAAACATATTAAGGGAAAAGCATTAAAAGAAAAGGCCGAAGCTTTACTACAGGAAATGGGAATTCCGGAAATCAGGAAAAAAGCTATTGGCGAACTTTCAGGCGGACAAATGCAACGTGTATTTTTATGTCGGGCACTAATCAGCGAGCCCAAATTACTGGTGTTGGACGAGCCCGATACTTTTGTCGACAACCGTTTTGAAGGCGAATTATACGAACGACTAAAACACCTGAACCACCAGATGGCAATCGTACTGGTTTCGCACGATATTGGAACCATTACAAGCTATGTAAAAAATATTGCCTGTGTAAACCAACACCTGCATTACCACCCGGGCAACAGCATTACACCGGAGCAATTAAAAGACTACAATTGCCCGATCCAGCTTATAACACACGGCGAAATTCCACATACTGTACTAAAACATCACCATTAATATGGATTCATTCATCGAATTATTTTCTTTCCATTTTTTTCAGAAAGCACTACTGGCTGCTGTCTTTGCCAGTATATCCTGCGGAATAATCGGCGCTTACATTGTTTCAAGACGCATTGTTTTTATCAGTGGCGGCATAACACATGCTTCTTTCGGAGGGATAGGACTGGCATTTTTTATGGGATTCAATCCCTTACTGGGGGCTATCCTTTTTGCTGTAGCGGCAGCTTTGGGCATCCAGTTTTTCACAAAAGTAGCCGAAATACGTGAAGACTCATCCATTGCCATCTGGTGGTCGCTGGGCATGGCACTGGGCATTATCTTTGTATTTTTAACACCGGGCTATACCCCAAATCTTACAAGCTACCTGTTTGGCAATATCCTGACGGTAACAACAACAGAGCTCTGGTGGATGCTTTTGTTAAATCTTGTAATCATCGGGTTCTTCGCCCTCTTCTTCAGAAAAATATTATACATCGCTTTTGATGAAGAATTTGCACGAACAGCCGGCCTCCCGGTTGGTTTGTTCAACTATCTTACCATTATACTAATTGCACTAACAGTAGTGCTGAACATCAGGGTAGTTGGAATTATACTGATTCTTTCATTGCTGACAATACCACAGGCTTCAGCCAATTTATTTACGAAAAGTTTCAAAAAACTAATAATTCTTTCTTCTGTTTTTGCATTTATTGGCACTTTATCGGGCTTGTTTATTGCTTATTTTTCAGACATTCCTTCGGGTGCTTCTATAATTTTTACACTAGTGCTTATGTTTGGAGTTTTAAAAGGCTGTAAACTAATCCGTTGTCGGGGGTAAATGTGAAAAAACGAATACCAATTTAATATATCAATTCCGTTTCAACAATTTTTCCTATTTCGGGGAATTGTATTTTTCCATCAACAATATCACCCCAATAATGTTCCTGTCTTTTTCTGTTCTTACAACCAAACAGTACCCGAGCAGAAACAAAAAAGGCTAACACATAACATGTTAGCCTTTTTGTTAGTACCCGGAGTGGGAATCGAACCCACACTCTGTTGCCAGAACTGGATTTTGAATCCAGCGCGTCTACCAATTCCGCCATCCGGGCTTTCCCTTTACGAAAATTGGTGTGCAAAACTAAGTATTTCACCCGAAATGGCAAAATATTATGCAGAAATTTGTTTCTTGTTGTCAATTCTTTTTACAACTTGCCCATAAACAATAAGCGCAATGGCTGATATTAAAGCGATTCCAACAAAGAAGTACCAAATGTAATGCGCATTGTGTGCTGCTGCCTGCCACTCTTCGTGTGAATGAAAAAGACGAGGATCCGGGCAGAATTTGTCCAGCAACACCCCCGACATTATAAATCCTAGGATGGAAGAGATAAATGAATGCAAATGACTGAACCCAAGATATAGCCCTTCTTCGCCCTGTGGTGCCTGTAACGAAAAGTATTCCAGGTAACGCGGCGAAATAAATGTTTCGGCAAAGCCCTGGAATGCAATTCCAACAACCATCATAAATGCCACGGGGTGCATGCCTAAAATGTTGCCTGTCATCAGGTTACCCGATGCCATGAAAAGTGCAGAAATTGGCATGATAAACATTCCTACGGTCATGCTAAACAATGCCGTTCGTTTGCGCATTAACTGGGTAACCAATCCTACCGTAAGGAAAACTACCAACGGATTTATGTTGGCATACCACGATGGTGAAGCGCCTTCGCCTGCCAAACGAAGTACATACTTGGGCATAGTGGCATACATTTGATGCTGTACCATCCAAAAGCCGGTAATGATAAGGATGAGTACCAATAAACGAACGTTACTAAGTACCCGAATGAACCCGTCCCATAGTTCCCGGATGCTTTTTCCTTCTCCTTTATGCTGTTGACTGTGGTATAACAGGAATACAACAATTAATCCCAGCAGAGTCATAAGAGCCGAAAAGTAACTAATCCAGATTAATCCCGTATTGCCCATCATTTCGCGCAGGGGTTTTACCATCGTTTTTCCGGAAAACGCGCCGATGTTGACCATTGCATAGAAAATGCTGTAACCACGGGCGCGGTTTTCTTTGGTGGTTTCTTTGGCTACTGTCCCGGTAATTACTGATTTTATAAATGAGCCACCCAAAATAATAAGCAGCATAACCGGGAGTATCGCATATTTTTGCGATGAGGTATCAAGGCCAGAGAAAATAGTTGTTTCTCCGTATTTTACCAGCCCTGCCGATTCGAGCATGGTAGGGAGAATTCCCATGCCAAGATATCCAAGAGTTAATAGCGAGAAGGCCAGCAGCAACGATTTACGGAAACCTATTTTGTCGGCATAGGCACCGGCAAAAGTTGGTAAAAAATAAAGTAAAGCCTGAAATATTCCGGCAATAAGAGCTGCTTCTATATCATGAAAACCAAGTATCCGTGAAAGATAAAGGGTTATAACGATAAAAACGCCGTAGTAAGCTGCCCGCTCAAATAACTCTACAGTATTGGCTACCCAAAAGGCCCGTGAAAAATTCCATGTTTCTTTTCTTTTCATGCGATAATTTTTTTTAGCATTGAAGCGCGCAATATAAGCAATTGTTATTGCATTTTCCTATGTGTTTTATTTATAATTGATTTGGATATTCGACTGTTGCAGACTGTAACAGGATATATTAAAGAAATATTACAAAAATATTACAAAAAAGTAGGGTTTTATGTTCTGAATATGTATAAAATTTATAACAAAGTGCTTATTGCACAAATATTTGCAGTTTGTTTTTGTGTCCTCCTTATGCTAAGGGACTGTGCTGAATGCTCAGGTTCTTTTGAAACAGTTCCTAAGAAATATATTCAACAAGAAACCTTAATTTGAAACGAAACGAGTATGACAAAATTTTTGCCACAAACGACCATTGTTAAAATCATAAGAGCTACATCCTTATAAATAAATACTTTTAGTAAGATGAAACAGCCCATGGCAGAGATAATAACTGAGGTACCCAGGAGTATGACTATTATTTTTTCTCTCATAACAAATGGGCTTCACAAAAATTTAGACAGATGAAAAAAAACAGGTACTTTTTTTTAATCCCGCTGTACATAGGGATGGTTCTTTCAATAGCAGCATGTAGTGGGTCAGATTCAGGCTTGGGAGGAGAAGATAATGGTGATGAAAATGTAGATACAGGAAGTGGAGATGAAGGCGAAAATGGAGACGAAACGCAAACCAATAACTCCGGAACACATGATGCTGATACCGATTATACATGGGATGCCTCTTCTGTAGTTGATATTACTTTAAACGGAACATCGGTTCAGGAAAGCTCCGATGATGTAAATGTCAGCGATGGCGTGATAACAATTTCAGGGGCAGGAAATTATCGTTTCTCCGGTACCTTGTCCAACGGACAAATCCTGGTAAATACCGATGATGGGGAAATTGTTCGTCTGATACTAAACGGCGTTGACATTACGAACTCGTCAAGTGCCCCGATTTATATAAAAAGTGCGGAAAAAGTGTTGATTTACCTGTGTGAAAATACTTCTAACAAATTAACTGACGGAAGTAGTTATGATTACGATGATGCTGAGGATGAGGAACCCAACGCAACAATTTTTAGTAAAGAGAATCTTACATTTGCCGGATCAGGGAGTTTAACCATAGATGCCAATTTTAATGATGCCATTAACACTAAAGACGGGTTGATTATTGTTAACGGAACTTATACAATCGATGCTGTGGATGACGGGATAAGAGGGAAAGACTATATGCTGATAAAAAAAGGTTCGTTTACTATTAATGCGGGAGACGATGGCATAAAATCAGACAACGATAAGGACGAAACCCTGGGATATATTGAAATTGAAGACGGGAAATTTACAATTGAAGCAACGGGCGATGCGATTAAGGCTGAAACGGATTTGATTATTACCTATGGAGAGTTTGATATAACTACCAGTGGAGATCCGAATTTAAGTTCGGCGAAAGGTTTAAAAGCCGGGGTTGCCGAAATTATTGAAGATGGCATCTTTGCGTTAGATTGTACCGACGATGCAATACATTCAAATGGAACGGTAACGATAAACAATGGTGAATATGAAATTTCCAGCGATGATGACGGGATTCATTCCGATGGAAAACTGGTAATTGAAGGAGGAATTTTTGACATTACAAAATCGTATGAAGGCGTAGAAAGTGGTGAAGGTAATTTAACCATTAGCGGCGGAACATTACACATAAAAGCGAGCGACGATGGTATTAATCTCGCTGGCGGCGGCGATGGGTCGGGGTATCATAACGATACCGGAAGTGATTATTCTTCTGATACTTATTGTGTATATATTTCCGGAGGATACATTTACATAAATGCAACCGGAGACGGGCTTGATGCCAATGGTTCGGTATCTATGACAGGAGGTACATTATTAATCGACGGGCCAACAAGCAGTGGAAATAGTGCGCTCGATTACGATGGCTCTTTTTATATTTCGGGAGGCACTTTGTTGGCTGCCGGTAGCTCGGGAATGGCTCAGGCAACCAGTTCCTCCAGCAGCCAGTATTCTGTTTCTGTAACTTTTAGCTCAACCAAAAGCAGCAGTACCTTATTCAATATTCAAACTTCCGATGGTGAGGAAATCGTTACTTATAAGCCTTCAAAAAGCTACCAATCGGTAGTATTTTCTTCTTCCTCTCTTGAAAAAGGGGCATCTTACAGTGTTTATTCCGGGGGATCTTATTCGGGAGACGAAACCGACGGTTTGTATTCGGGAGGAACCTATACTTCGGGCACTCTGTACAATTCTTTTACCATTAGTTCAATGGTTACCAGTGTAGGTAGTAGTAATAACGGAAATAACCCGGGAGGACATTAAGAATGGTTAGAAATTGCAATGTGTCTTCAATAAAACAATTTTCAGAAACATTATTTAGCGAAACAGAGGAAAAAGGGAGGGAGAACTTGCTTCCCGGATTCGAAAAGATTACACTTTCCGAAATGAACAGGGTGGAACTGCTAAATCGTTTCGATTCAAAATATATTATGGATACCGGCCGGTTAATGCAAATTCTTGAAGCCATAAAAGAGCATTATTTTGTATTGGAAGCTGCGGGAACAACAAACCAGTATTACAGAACTATATATTTCGATATGCCCAACAATCGTTTTTTTCTTGATCATCATAACGGAATTGCAGCCCGGGTGAAAGTACGAAAACGTGAGTATGTTGACTCCGATCTGGCTTTTCTTGAAATTAAACGGAAAAATAATAAGGGAAAGACCAATAAAATCAGGATGGGGATTGAACGTATGAGTATGAAACTGTCGGAAAATGAAATGGATTTTATACAAGAGCATATGCTGATTAATCCAGAGCAACTTATTGCCCGCTCCGACAATCGTTTTGAACGTATTACGCTGGTTGGTAAAGATTTTCGTGAACGTTGTACGATTGATACAAACCTGAAGTTTAACAGCTTTTGGAATGGTGCATGTAAGATAAATGATTTTGTTGTTGTTGAGCTTAAGCAGGAACAGCGCAATCTGAAATCCAGGCTTTCGGACGTTTTAAAGGGAAACAGGGTTTATCGTCATAGGTTCAGCAAATATTGCATGGGAAGGGTTTTTAACGAAGCCTTGTTGAAGAAGAACCTGTTTAAAGAGGATATAATGGAAATCCGGAAGAAGTATTCGGTTGTTACGGAATAAAGAGGAAAGAAGGCAGTGTTTCGACAAGCTCAACAACCGGGAAGAAAGGCAAAAAGGGGAGAAGAAAGTCGCAGCTAGCAGTTGCAGTCGCATAAAAGAAGGAAGAAAGTTGCAGTCGTCGTTTTCTGTGGCAGGTAGTCGCAAAGGAACCGTTCTGTCTTTTACGTTTACAGCAAGAACGATTCTCTTTTTTCTGGCAGGCAGTTCCTGATAGTTGCATGCAAAACTTGTGGATTTCGGGAAATTTGTGGATGAAACAGGGTAGTACACCTGGCTGGAACCTGACGAATGGCCCGCGGCTAATAAATTGATAATAAATAAATTAAGGATTAATAAATAATAAAAGATGTTGCAGTCAACATCGAGTATCAAAAACCAAATATTAAATATGAGTACTTTTGAGTTTATAAATGTTGATGATTTTTTGCAGCTAATCATACGTTTTGGCTTTAATCTTTTGGTGATTTTTTTTGTAGTTTGTTTGATTTATGCGAAAAATAGCAGGCGTAAGGATTTTTATTTCAGCTACTTTGCGATAAGTATAACCGTTTTTACCCTCTGTTTTTTATTAGAAAGTGTAAAGCTGGAATTGGGATTTGCTCTGGGGTTGTTTGCTATTTTTGGCATTATACGTTATCGTACCGATGCTATTCCCATTAAGGAGATGACCTATCTCTTTGTGGTAATTGGCATTTCCGTGATCAATGCACTTTCGGCGAGCAAAGTAAGCTTTATCGAGCTATTTTTTACCAATCTTGCTATTGTAGCAACCATGTGGGTGTTGGAAGAAATTTTGATGTTGCGACAGGAAGTTGCATTGAATGTAATTTACGAACAGATTGAGAACATTCACCTGATGAACAGGGAAGAGCTAAAAGAAGACATCCGGAAACGTACCGGGATAAAAGTAAAACGGATTGAAATAGAAGAAGTTAATTTTATGCGAGACATTGCCCGCATACGGGTTTTTTACGATGCCAATGAGGTGAAAGTTGTATCAGATTTCCATTCGACTATTAAGAATAAAGAAGAAGAGGATAATCTGTCGGACAAATCAGATTTTTGTTAAAAATAAAAGAAATGAAGCTATTTATTCGGATTGTTTGTGTGGTATTTTTTGTCGTATTTTTAACCCGGGAAGCAAAGTCTCAACAATCCTGGTTCGAACTTGAGTTGTCGAAAAAAATTACGAAAAAACTCAATATCAGCTTTTCTCCCGAGGTGCGTTTTAAAGAAGATTTCGATTTAAATGAATACTTTTTGTCGGCTGCTGCAGAATATAAATTTTGTAGCTATTTTGCCCTGGGTGCTAATTACCGTTTTGGAAACAATCTGAAGAAGAACGGCGATTCAAGATGGTTTGGCCGTTATGCTCTTGATGCCAAAACCGCTTATAAATTGCATGACCTGGAGGCTCAGTTCAGGATTCGTTATACGAATTATAACGATTTTAGTGAGGATGAAGACAAGGCAGATCTACTGCGTTTTAAGTTTAAGCTGGGATACGCCATAAAAGAAACAGGATTTAAACCGTATGTGGCTTACGAAATATATCAAGATATGGATGAAAAAGAAATCAATAAAGCAAGATGGGAGGGAGGACTGGCCTATAAAATTAACAAACATCATAAAATCGGAGCCTATTTTAGGGTAAATCACTATCTTGATGACGATCAAACAGTAAAAATAATTGGAATAGCCTACAGTGTAAAACTGTAATTTTGTATTTTTAAAAAAAATTAGGGTAATGTTTGGCTCGCCTGTACTATATACCAAAAGAGTGATGTTGAATATAAAAAACTGAAAATTAATTCAATGCCGGGAATTGACCACGCCAGGTTTGCGAAATTATTTTACGAGATGTACACACCTGTAAAAAATTATGTGTATTACAAGACAGGTGATAGTGAGGTGGCTGAGGACATTGCTCAGGATGCTTTTTTAAGATTATGGGAAAAAAAAGAAGAAATCCGGGAGGAAAGTGTGAAGTCATTATTGTTTACTATCTCCGGAAATTTATGTAAAAACAGGTTTGAGCATCAGCGGGTAGTGTTTGACTTTGCAAAGAACTACCAGTCTGGGGATAAACCGGTTTCTCCTGAATTTGAATTGGAGCAGAAAGAGTTTGGAAAAAAACTCGAAAATGCAATTGGAGCACTTAACGAAAAAAGCAGGGTGGTATTTTTAATGAACCGGATTGACGGCTTAACCTATAATGAAATTGCGACGAATTTGGGGTTAAGTGTAAAAGCAATCGAAAAAAGAATGAAAAAAGCATTGGATGAATTAAAAAGAACAATTGAATATAAAATTTAAGGAACAGTAGAGAAATAAAATGAACGATTTCAAAAAACATACGATAACCCCGGATGAATTCAGAAGCATGGATACGGCAGGGAAGATTATGGAAATCGCCAGGAACTTTGAACCGCCACAGGGAAAACCTGCAGATGAAGTATTTAACGCAATCCTGCAAAGAGCCGAGGCTTCTGAACCGGTGAAAAAAATCCGATTGCCTCGCTATTTTCAATCGGCAGCAGCTGTTGTTTTATTACTTATCGGTTTTTATACCGTAAAAACTGTTTTTTCTGAAGAGAAAGTTAAAACCCATTTGGCCGAACAACGAGAGTTATTGCTTCCCGATCAATCGAAAGTTGTTTTAAATGCAGACTCAAAACTCTCTTGGTCTGGAAAAAATTTTAATGCCAATCGAAAATTAAGCCTGAAAGGAGAAGCTTTTTTTAGTGTAACCAAAGGTAAGGCTTTTGTAATTTCTACGCCAAACGGTAAAGTTGAGGTTCTCGGAACAGAGCTCAACGTTTTTTCACGCAATAAAGAATTTTGGGTAAGTTGCTTGTCCGGAAAAGTAAAGGTTAGTTCGAAAGGAGAAACGCAAATTATTGTACCGGGAGAGAAAGTGAAACTGGTTGGCAAACAGCTTGTTAAGGCCTCTTGTAAAGATATTACTCAGACCGTATCCTGGAAGGAAGGACTTTTTTATTTTGAAGATAAACCTCTAGTTTCTATTTTTGACGTTTTGGAACGGCAATTTAATGTTTCTGTAAAATTTAATGGCAATAAAGACCGGCTGATTACAGTGACCTTTTCAAATAAAAATTTAGAAGAGACCTTAAATATTATATGCGTTCCAATGAACTTGAAGTATGAAATTAAGAATAATAAAATTAGCATCTCTGAAATACCTGGTAAAAGCTAGTTTTATTGTTCTGTTTATTATTTTATTATTCTCTTCTTTTGTTGTACAAGCCCAAACTTATCGTTTTTCTTTTATAAAAACGCCACTTTCAAGTGCACTTGCCGAGATTGCTCAAAAAACGGATATCCGTATTTCTTTCGATTCCGGATTGATGAAGCAGTTTAATACAACCATAAATATTGATGAATCTGATATTTCTTCTGTTTTGTCTGTTCTTTTAAAAGGAACCGGTTTTTCTTACGAGTATAAATACAAAACATATTTGATTATAGACAATCGCTTGGAAAAGGATAAACCTGCAGCCGAAAAAATACTTACCGGAATTGTTTACGACCGTGAAACAGGAGAAAGATTGCCTTATGCTACGATATGCGATAAGGAGCAAAATGTTTTTGCATCAACAAATGTTGAAGGAGCTTTTACAATTCAGCTTGCCAATAAAGATTACTTTGATTTGCAAACAAGGTATTTGGGGTATCAGAAACTGGATACAGTAATTAACCGTAATGCGATAGAAGAGCCGATTCGTATAGGGGTAGCACAAAAAACACAAACCATTCGGACGGTAAATGTGCCGGGCTCCCGACTTAAAATGATGGACATTGCCAACGATGCCGGGCATGTAACTTTTAACCCGTCGAAGATTGCCGATTTGCCCAATTATGGAGAAACCGATGTATTTAGAGCATTACAGTTGTTGCCGGGCATTAGTTCGTTCGAAAATTCATCGAAGCTAAATATTAGGGGGAGTTCTTCTGATCAGAATATGGTGTTGTTAGATGGTTTCACGTTATATAATCTCGATCATTTTTTTGGTGTATTTTCTGCAATCAATCCCAATGTGGTTAAAAATGTACAGGTTTATAGAGGAGGCTTTGATGCGCGTTATGGCGAACGTGTTTCGGCAGTAGTTGATATTGTTAGTAAAACCGGAAACCAGAGCAAACCTAAGTTTTCGGGAGAAGTAAACCTTATTAGTGCTAATTTAACGGCAGAGATCCCTGTTACTGAGAAGTTTACAATTGTGGCTGCTACCCGAAGGGCATATTCCGATTTTTATTCAAGTTGGCTGATGGATGAGTTGTTGAATAAAAAATTGTCGCAAAGCCGAACAAACCCTAATGTAAGTGTTGTTTCTCCCAAGTTTTATTTTTATGATTACAATTTAAAGACTTCTTATAAAATTTCTGAAAAAGAAAATGTCTCTTTTAGTTTATATGGTGCAAAAGATAACCTGGAATCGGTCGAAAATTATTCCGGAAATAATGACAGTAATGCCAAATATAACATTGATGTTACCAATAAATGGGGTAACTATGGGGTGGGGGCAACCTGGAACAAACAATGGAGCAACAGGTATTTTAGTACTTTGCAGTTTGGGCATTCGGGCTATTTAAACAAAAAATCAAACCATACTTTATTTACTTCTTCTTCTCAAACTACTTCCGAAGTAGAAGAAACAAGTCAGTCTAATGAGCTGACCGGTTACTTTTTGTCTTTTAAAAACGAGATTATTCTGAATCCTTTACATAAACTGGAATTTGGATTTTCGGCAAAACGAAATCGTTATTCTTTTGATAATGAGAAAAAAAAATATCAAAAGAATCAGGAACTTACTGCCTTTCTGGTAGAAAACGAAACTGTTCGGACTTCCCAAAACAGTTTTATTGACAGTGATACATTAAAATATATTGCTGTCAACAAAGAAAATTCGGCTTTTTTGTACACTTCCTTTTTTCAGGATAAAATAAAACTTGGAAATAAACTTTTTGTAAAACCGGGTATTCGTATTAATTATTATCCCAAGGCAGATAAAATTTATTTTGCACCTCGTCTTTCGTTTAGTTATAAAACAGAACAGGGGCTGCTGCTAAAATTAGCCACAGGCAGGTATTATCAATATATAAACAAGGCCGGAAACGAACAAGATTATGATTATAACCGGGAGTTTTGGGTATTGTCAAATGGAGATGAAAATCCGGTGGTGTCGTCGAATCATTTTATTGCGGGGATGAGTTTTGAAAAAGGAAAATTTTATTTTGATGTAGAAGGCTATTATAAAACTTTAAACGGACTACAGGAATATTTATCGCTTAATAAGTTGGTGAATAGCTCTTTGTTTGTATTGGATTACAAAAGCAGTTATTTTGCAATAGGAAAAGGAAAAGCCTGGGGAATCGATTTCCTGACAAAATTTGAGGCAAAACATTTTTCCAGTTGGCTGGCTTATTCGTTAGGGCAATCAACCCGGCGTTTTGATAAAATAAATAACGGCACGGATTTCCCTGCTTCTTTCGATCAAAAACACGAGTTGAAATGGACTAACATTTACAGCCTGGGGAAGTGGAATTTTTCTTCGTTTCTTATCTACAATACCGGGAAACCTTATCTCACATCCTCCGAAGTTGATAAAGATTTCAATGTAACACGTGTTTATTGCAGGTTGTCCGATTATTTCAGGATTGATTTATCGGCAAATTACAACTTTAACATTAAAAAAGTAAATATAAAACCTGGACTTTCAATTTTGAATGTATTGGATACCGAGAATTACCTCGATGCTTATACCAGAACATTTTCCGGTTCAAGAGGTAAAAAGCCGAAAACGAAAATAACACTAGTTAAAGCGCAATCAATTACTTTTAACTTCTTTGTAAAGTTTAAATTTTAAGGCAATAAGAGGAAATTTTGCTTTTTTAAAATTACCATTGCCGGGGTTTAGGGCGTTTATAGTTCAAACGGCCTTTGTGGATGCGCCGATTGTAGCGTGTGCGTTTCTAATCCTAGGGCTGCGTTTGTGCCTTACTTACCCCGGGTACCCCAGTGTCGTCCAGCCAGGGCTTGGTTCTGTATTACTCGGCAAGAAGCGTCCAGCCCTGAATCCAGTTGTCTTCGCCAAAGGCACCTTTAAAATCAACAGTTTGAAACCACGACGAGGGCTTGCTTAATACTTCGCCTTTTACTTTTTCTGTTGGCACATAACTCCCCGATTCAAGATCAATATTCGGATTACTTATTTCGTTTCCATTAGTGCTGAAAGAGGCTATAAACTCATTGTTCATACTTGAAGTATAAACACCCGATAAATTTAAAATACTTTCGGCGCTAGATTCTGCAACTTCATAAAATACGTTATGCGAAACCGTTAGCTTATTGTTTTTCCATTGAGTATAGCAGTCGTGTTGTTGATCGGTAACCTCAACAGTTACTCCATTATCCTTATTCATAAAAATAGAATTGGCAATAAGTCCCCCGGCAAAATTCTCGAAATTAATACAGTGTCCGCTACTTGTTTTTCCACTGCCAATAAGTGTAAGGTTCAGAAGATTCGGGAGAGAGTAAGGTTCTCCATACACAGGGTCTGTTCCGCCACCGGCTTCAAGCAGGTGGTCGCCGGGAGTATCGCGCTGAACGCCAAGCCAGAACTGTCCGTTGCCTGTCCAGCCAAGGTCGTAATCGAAAAGATCGTCGCCACAATCCGAAACAACCATGTGTTCGAGGTTAACGTTTCCCCCGAAAATTTCCACACCATCATCTTCATTGGCAATAACTTCTACATATTCTATTTCAGTATTGCTCCCCACGCCACCAAGCGTAAGTCCGTTAATCTCATTCCCCTCGCCTATATTTGTTCCTCCATGTCGGATAGAAATATATTTTAATATGCCTGAATTATCTTCGGCATCTGTTCCGCCATAAATTCCGCGAGGTTCAGAGTAAGGAATTCCTTCTATCGATCCCTCGCCACTGCTTAAGTTAATTGGTGCATTTCCCAAAATAATAATACCGCCCCATAAGCCTCGTTCGTCGGTAGCAACAGTTCCTGCAAAATCGTCTTTTTCGGCAGTAAAAATAATTGGTTTGTCTTTTGTTCCCTCAGCTATAATTTTACCGCCACGAGCAACAATCAGAGCACTGGCATTTTCGGCCTGACCTTCTTTAAAGCGGATAACAGTTCCCGGTTCTATGGTTAGTGTTTGCCCGTCGTTTACAAAAACAAAGCCTTCTAGTAAGTATTCTTTGTCGCTTGTCCATGTAACAGTTCCTGTTCCATTTCCGTCGTCGGTAATGGTTTCGCCATTTCCCTCGATAATATAATCGCTTTTCCGGCAAGAAAAAACAACTAGTAAAATAGCAATAATAGCAATATATCGGTTTATTTGCATGACTTCGTTTTTAGAGTTTAACTTCCAGATTCAGGTAAATAAACGATTTTGTATCGGCATTTGAGGCATAAGGCACCCAGTCGTGATAATTAAGCGCAAACTTTATTTGGTTTATGGGCTGAAATTGAATGCCGGCAATAAGAGCAGAGCCATCGTCGGATAAATTCCATGGATTACTTTCGCCATCAAGCTTGTTCGAATAAATTTTGTCGAAACGAGCAAAAAGCTGGTATCTCTTTTCTATCTGATAATGTCCGTAAATCGAAAAACCGTAACGGTTGTGATCTTTCTCGCAATCATCGTTTAATCGATAAAGCGTTTCGCCTGCAATATTGGCTTTGCCGTTAAAATTATACGATGCGAAGAAATGGTAAGTGGTCTGCGCTTCTTCATCTTTTGTGAAATCAAAATAAAGGCGGGTGCAAAGGTTTTTTACCGGTTTTATGGTTGAGCCAACAGCGTATTTAAAAATTCCGTCGGACTGAATATTGTTGTAGCCTTCTCCGTTCATAATGGTGAAGTCAATATCCCATATTTTCGAGAAAGTATAATTGATGTTCATTCCGAGGTCGGCCGATGAGCCGATGGAATATTCGTCGGCAAAGGTTTTCATCAGGTAGCGTCGTCCCCATGTTTTTTCCATCAGCTTGTATTGCTTTAAGCCAATTAGCCCGAACTCTACCTTTAACTGATCGTGCGTATAGCGCAAAAAAGCATTCTTGAAGTAAGCATAGCGGCGCGACTTGGCATATTCCGATAGATCTTCGGGGCTGCCAATGTCGAGGTTTACCTTGGCATAAAACTCGGGCGTAAAAGTATATTCGTAGCCAATATAGCCACGTACCAGCTCAAATGCCGATTCGTCCGAAGCTGAATTGGTTAATCCCTGGTGAAAGTTGGCAAATATTACGGCAAAAGGTCTCCCTGATGCTTGGAAATTTTCATCTTGTGCAAAGCATTGAAAGCCAGAAGTAAACAGCAGGGTTAACAATAAGATTTGTTTCATATGATTAGGATTGTTTGCATTTTTATTTCCTGTAATTACACGGAAAGCATTACTTATTTTTGTTTCGATTTTGGGAACAAATATAAAATTTTTCATCTTATTAAAATTGTTTGTCTATAAAGCATAAAACTGAACTCGCCCCGATTTATCGGGATCATTTCATTCAAACATTAATATCTTGGGGAGTTGTGCAAATTATAAAACAGTTTAATAAGCTAAGAATTAGTGCCTGTAATCATTTTGTAATAAAAATGCAACAAAAAAGAAATAGTTTCGTAATCCTTTAATAATATTGGGGTTTATGCCTGTTTTATTTCGAACATATTTAATCGTTTTGTAATATTTTAACGATTTTTAGCAAAATCCCAAGTTGTTAAGTTATCTTTAGACGCTGATTTAAAGATTAGTATTGATAATCAGTTCAATTGCAATGGAAGAAAATTACAAAGTACTTATTGTTGACGACGAAAAAGACCTGTGCGAAATTCTGCAATTTAATCTCGAAAGCGAAGGTTTTACCATTGATATTGCTTATTCGGGAGAAGAGGCATTGAAAAAAGATCTCCAGGATTACGACGTTATCCTGCTTGATGTTATGATGGATGGCGTTTCGGGGTATAAGGTGGCTAATACGATTCGTAAAGACCGAAAGCTATCGGTTCCTATTATTTTCCTGACAGCCAAAGTTGAAGAGAATGATGTGTTAACCGGTTTTAACGTTGGCGGAGACGATTACATATCGAAACCATTTTCAATTAAAGAAGTTATTGCCAGGATAAAGGCTGTTTTAAAACGAGGGGCTGGCACGGGAAGTGATGCGAATGTTATTGCTTTCAAAGAAATGAAGGTTGACCCTAAAAAGAAAATGGTTTCAATCCTGGGCGAACATATTAATCTTACGCGTAAGGAATTCGAAATTTTTTTGTTGCTTACTCAAAACATGGGGCAATACATTGGCCGCGAAGAAATATTGAAACGTATTTGGAAAGACGATGTAATTGTTACCGAGCGGAATGTGGATGTAAACATTGCACGTTTGCGCAAAAAAGTAGGGGAATATGGGGCATACATTAAAGGAAAATCAGGGTATGGCTATTGTTTCCAAAATTAGAAAACGTAATTAAGCCCCTTATTGTGAAAAGATCTTTCAAAGGAGAAATATTCCTTTATTACATTATCGTTTTTGTTTTTTTTACGATAACAGTGTTGGTATTTCAATATCAGCGCGAAAAAAAGTACAGGGCTTCACAGCTAGAGAATACCCTCGATAATATTACCGAAATTACCTATAAATATATTGAGCAAAATCATTTAATTCAGCATAACGCTATTGCTAAAGTTGGTGAATTAATCAGTATTTTGCCGGAGCCAAACACGCGAATTACCATTATCAATAAAAAAGGCAAGGTTTTGTACGATAACTTTGTAAAAGACTATCGTTTGATGGAGAACCATATTAAAAGGCCCGAGGTAGTTAAAGCGATAAAAAACGGGAGCGGATCCAATATTCGTACTTCGGCTACTACCCGGCAGGACTTTTATTATTATGTGCGCATGCATCCCGATTTTTTTATTCGGGCGGCTCTTGTGTACGATGTTACGGTGAAAGATTTTCTGAAAACCAGTCGTCTTTTTATTTTTTTTATGCTGATATTGTTTGGAGTTGTGGGGATTGTTTTGGTGTTTGTAACCTTAAAACTTTCGCAAACCATTATCAAGCTAAAAGATTTTGCATTGAAAGCCGGGAATAATGGGTTGTCTGAATATTCAACTCATTTTCCTGAAAACGAACTTGGGATTATCAGCTCTCAAATTGTTGGGATTTATAATAAGCTAAAAAAGACAAAGGATACCCTTGCCAGTGAACGAAGAAAATTGTTCAACCATCTTGATGCCCTGGACGAAGCAATTGCATTTTTCTCGCCACAGAAAAAAATGACATTATCGAATGCACGCTTTATCGAAATTGTAAACCTGTTCTCTAAAAAAGAAGTGGTTTCGCCCGAAGAAATGCTGAATAGCCCGGTATTTGATGCGCTTCATGACTTTCTGGCTTTGTCAACTGATGATAAAACACGTAAGCCAGACGATAAAATTCCGAAGTTGGATTATACCATCTCTCGCGAAGAACAGTTTCTTAGAATTCAGTCGATTATTTTTGCCGATAAAAGTTTTGAGGTAATGATTACCGATGTAACTCGCCTTGAAAAACGGCGATTGATGAAACAACAGTTAACATCGAACATTGCTCATGAGTTGAAAACCCCGCTCTCGTCAATCAGGGGCTACCTGGAAACCATTTTGGAAAACTGGCCTGTTCCCGAAGAAAAACTGAAATATTTTTTGGAAAAGGCATTTTTTCAGTCCGAAAGGCTAACTGCACTAATCAACGATATTTCACTGATTAACAATATTGAAGATGCCGGCGGGCTTTTTGAAATGAAAAAAGTAGATATCAAAAAAATTACAGATGATATTTACGAATACTTTTCGAGTAAAATGGAGCACAATCAAATTGATTTTATTGATGAGGTGCGTCCCGGAACAACGATTGTTGGTAACGAGTCGTTGTTGTTTTCAATTTTCCAGAATTTGGTTGAAAACTCGATTAACTACGGGGGTAAAGGCATTCGTATCCATATAAAATGTTATCATCAGGACGAAAGGTATTACTACTTTTCTTATTTCGACACGGGAAGCGGAGTGCCCAATGAACATCTTCCGCGTTTGTTCGAGCGTTTTTACCGGGTTGATAAAGGCCGTTCACGAGCCAAAGGTGGAACCGGATTAGGACTGGCCATTGTAAAAAATGCCATAACCCTTCATAACGGGCGGGTGTCTGTAAAAAACCGAACCAAAAAGGGAGGCTTGGAATTCCTGTTTTCTCTGGCTAAAAAATAGTTCTTTGCACAAATGTACTAAGGTTGGGTTCGGACACAACAATACTTCCGGTGGCTTCGTTTTCCTACAGAGTGCTGAACTTTTCGGGTTTGATTGGTGTTCTAAAATAATTTTTTGAAGCCGATAACTTCTTTTACCTCTTTTAGTGTTTTTGCTGCTGATTCGCGGGCTTTTTCAGACCCCATTTGGGCCACTTTCCCCAGGTATACATCATCTTTCAATAGTTCAATAATACGGTCGCGGATTGGAGAGGTATATGAAATAATATCTTCAGCCAGTTGTTTTTTCAAATCGCCGTAACGAATTTCGCATTTGTTGTACAATTCATCAAAATGAGTAACAGTGTCGGGCGTAGAAACAATGTTCAATAAGGTAAAAAGGTTTTGTATGGCTTCCGGTTTTTCCTGGTTCATTTCAGTTGGTCCCGAGTCGGTAACTGCACGCATTACTTTTTTTCGAATATCTTTTGGAGTGTCGTATAAATTAATGGCGTTTCCTTCTGATTTTCCCATCTTTCCACTTCCGTCAAGACCGGGAATTTTAATCATATCCTTGCCATCGAAAGTAAAAGGCCGTGGAATTGGGAATACGTCGTTTTTGTACATGCGGTTAAAACGTTTGGCAAATTTACGAGCCATTTCCAGGTTTTGCTCCTGGTCTTTTCCAACCGGTACGAAATGCGCTTTGTGAATGATGATGTCAGCAGCCATTAATACCGGGTAGGTTAATAGTCCGGCATTTACATTGTCGGGTTGCTTTCTTGCTTTGTCTTTAAACGAAGTTGTGCGTTCGAGTTCGCCTAAATAGGCATTCATATTCAGAAAAGTCGATAATTCGGTAATTTCCGGAACATCGCTTTGTATAAAAATAGTAGATTTTTCAGGATCAATACCACAAGCCAAGTATTCGGCCAAAACCTGTCGAACACCTGCCTGCAAATTATCCGGTGTAGGGTGTGTCGTTAATGAATGAATATCGGCAATAAAAAAGAAACAGTTAAAATCATCCTGCATTCTTATAAAATTTCGTACTGCACCAAAGTAATTTCCAAGGTGCAAATATCCGGTAGGCCTTATTCCGCTAACAACTGTTGGTTTGTTCATATTCGTAATGCTTTGCGCCGAGCGCTATGCGCTTAGCTATTCAGATTTAGTTTGCAAAAATAGACATTCGTGTTAAAAATAGAAAGATTTACAGAGAATTGCTTGAAAAAAAGCTTGCTTCGGCAGGCTTAATAATCTGCAAGAAAGTGGGCAGTTGTAGTTTACAGTGGCAGAAGAAGGAAGCAGGAGAGAGTGGGTGTGAATATTGATAAAGGTTTTTTCGATAAAAAGAACGAATTGTGGTTGGGATAAAGATTAAAGGGATTGAAATTCGTGTGATTTGATAAATACCGACATTAGCCTTAAATTTGTTTCGCATTTAACGCTGTGTCATTAATCTATCGGCATTTGAACTCTAAGCGAAACTTTGAAAAAGAATTGATATAATTTGTGGTTAAATTTTCTATACTGCTTGTTGCGAATCGCTTAAAAACTTTGTGTTTCTGTGTCTTTGTATTCGGGAAAAGTGATTAGAGCGCAAACTGTTGCATCAGAGCATTTTATTAAATCCTGAGGATTTAATTTTATTTGCATGCCACGTTTGCCGGCACTTACGTAAATAAAATCAAAATTCAGACTGCTTTCATGAATAAAAACAGGGTAATGTTTTTTCATTCCGAGAGGAGAACAACCGCCACGGATATATCCGGTTAGTCCTGGCAATTCTTTCATGTGTACCATTTCGGTGTTTTTATTGCCCGAAATTTTTGCGGCCTTTTTTAAATCAACTTCAGCATTTCCGGGGATAACCGCCACAAAAACACCGGTTGATTTTCCTCTCAATACCAGTGTTTTAAATACCTGTTCAATATTCTGCCCTAATTTTTCAGCTACATTCTCTGCACTTAAATTATTTTCGTCAACAGCGTATTCTATAATTTTGTAGTTTATATGTTGACGATCCAGTAGTCGTGCTGCATTGGTTTTCTTCATCTTTCAGGAAAAAATTGTTGAGCAAATTTAACCTGATTCCTTGTATCTCAAAAAAAAAATTCTACCAACCAATGGATTCCCATCCTGCATCAGCATCCCATGATAATTTCTGGTAATATTCCTGGTAAAAAGTCTGATAGCTCTTTACTAGCTCTACCAAATATGAGTATTCAGAATTGTTCTCGCCAATATATAAATAATAAGCCCAGTAAGTGGCATCCAAAAAGTTTGCATTGTTTGGGATAAACGTTGCTACTCCTGATGCATCGGTCATCGAAACCATTCCTCCTTTATAGTTATTGGCAAAAGAGCTATAGGTATAGTCTGTAGTATAAAAAAACGGAACAGCTTCATCAAAGGCTTCTTTCCATGTAGTATAGTTTGTGTCGTTGTTTGTTAGCGACTGGATAAATCCATCTAAATCGTAATAGAGATTAACATAGTTATCGTCATAACAATAGACACTGTCTGTTGAAACCGTCGCACTATCGGCAATGTATGAGGTTAAGATCGACTGGGTTGCAGATGCAAGATCTTCCAGCTTGCCGGCATCAATTACCGAAATGGAAATACCGTATTGATAGTCAGAACTCTGAGTTACCCCTCCTTTGTAACATCCTCGTTCCACAGCGTTTGTGCTACGGTTAGGACTGGTGTTGCTATTGGGATTATAAGAGTAGCTTGCTTCGTAACTTGCAAAGTATGCTTTGGCAATTGTTTTGGCCGTATTTTCTTCGGTAAAAAAAGCCGGGACAACATCATCATAAGGAGCACCATAGGCCGAGATTTCGCCGGGAGAAGCAATAAAATATTCGGCACAGTCTTTTAATTCGTAAGCCACTTCAATATCCTGCATTTCACAAGCATCGAATAATATATAACGAAAAGAGGGACAAGCCTCAAGTGCTGTTTTTAAATCAAGAATGTCCATAGTTGTGCCTTCATCCTGATTTAGCTGGTCATTATTATCATCAATTCCAAAAGAACGGGTTGAATTTTCTTCGCTACTTTCGTATTCCGGTAACCATCCGCTGCCATGAGACCAAAGAGTCAATCCGTAGCTATCTGCCGGATACAGGTTTAATGCTGTGTTAATAATCGATGCCATTGTATCTGCATTTAAAGAATTGTGTTCCGGGTAAGTGGCAATTGTTTCAAAGCTTGCTGTGGTATCTTTTTTAATTATCCGCATTAACCGGGGAGTCGAAGAATCGTCGATATAAACTAATAAATGAAAATTTGCTGTATCCTCAATTGTTTTATAGCCTTCAAGCATTTCTTCCATATCTGTACTGGCATACGAACTAAGACTATTATCGGCAACAATATAAGCTAAACTTGTATGAGCGTAGCTATCTTCATCTTCTGTTTCTTCCTCTTGTTCAACATCTTTCTGGCAAGCTATCATTCCCAAAAGAAGAATGAAACTTAAAAATGCAATTTCTTGTTTCATAATGTACTTGTTTTATATTACATTGTACAATTGATTTGCTTTTTTCCCTACAGGATAATTTTTTTATTATATTGACAAGAGAGGGCTATTCTCCCAAAAATCATTAGTTTTATACCTTTAAATAGAAGAAAATGTACCGGGAGCCTTTATATGGAAAAGAATGGAACTGGCGTAATGTGAAAATGGAAACGCTGGATAATAATATGTTTTGTGGGTAAAAATCGGAGAAGGGATTTGTTATGCAGGTAACAGATCCCTTTTTTTATTTCCAAGGCTAATCGAAATTTTTGAAGAAAGTTGAAATAAACCAATAATTAAGTTTACTAATTTTTAAATACTATGACCAGACAAAAAAAGATTTTTCTTGATGAATCGGAAATGCCAAAACAATGGTACAACCTTGCTCCTGACCTGCCAACTTCGTTAAATCCGCCACTTGGCCCCGACGGGAAACCGATTACCCCGGATATGTTGGCATCTGTTTTTCCTATGAACCTGATTGAACAGGAAGCCAGTCATAAACGCTGGATTGACATTCCTGAAGGAATAAGGAAAATTCTTGTACAATGGAGGCCTAGCCCGCTTATCCGTGCATACGAGCTGGAAGAAGCATTAGGTACACCTGCCAAGATATATTATAAAAACGAAGGTGTTTCTCCTGCCGGAAGCCACAAAACAAATACTGCAGTTGCCCAGGTATGGTACAATAAACAATTCGGAATAAAGAAATTAACAACCGAAACCGGTGCCGGACAATGGGGCTCGGCATTATCTTATGCATGTGCCCAAATTGGAGGAATTGAGTGTAAAGTATATATGGTTCGCGTTAGTTTCGACCAGAAACCTTTTCGGAAGATGATGATGGAAACCTGGGGTGGAAGATGCGTGGCCAGTCCGAGTAATGAAACGAAAATTGGTCGCGAAATACTGGCAGAAAAACCGGATACGCCCGGAAGTTTAGGTATTGCCATTTCTGAGGCTATTGAAGAAGCTGTTCGCGACTCCAAAGGAGAAACCCGCTATTCGCTGGGCTCTGTTTTGAATCATGTAATGTTGCACCAGACCATTATCGGGCAGGAAGCTAAAAAACAACTGGCCAAAGCAGGTATAAAAAAGCCGGATGTGGTAATTGGTTGTTGCGGAGGCGGAAGTAACTTTGCCGGGCTTACATTTCCGTTTATGTACGACAAAATTCATGGTGAAAATATTCAAATTATAGGTGTAGAGCCGTTTAGCTGTCCAACGCTCACAAAAGCCCCGTTTGTTTACGACCATGGAGATGTGGCGAAAATGACCCCGTTAATGGCAATGAATAGCCTGGGACATAACTTTATTGCAGCTCCTATTCATGCCGGCGGTTTGCGTTATCACGGAATGGCTCCATTGGTTAGTGCTGCCTTGCGCGATGGATTGATGGAGGCAATGGCTGTACACCAAAGCGAATGTTTTGAAGCCGGTTTGTTGTTTGCCAAAACCGAAGGAATAATTCCGGCACCTGAAACAACTCATGCCATTGCTGCAACTATTCGCGAAGCTAAAAAGGCCAAAGAAGAAGGGAAAGAAAAAACAATTCTTTTCAATTTTAGTGGCCATGGATTGATGGATCTTGTGGGATATAGCAAGTATCTGTCCGGCGAACTGCACGATTACGAATATCCGGATGAGGAAATTGCTTTAAATCTTGAGAAATTACAGGGATATCCGTTACCAAAATAATGCGGTTTAAATACAGGAAAAAATTTACCCCTAAAGTCTCTGCCGGATGGCAGAGGCTTTAGTCCTTCCTGATGGAGAGGATGGAAGGGGTAATCTGGCTACAGATTTCAGTTTAAAAGTATTCTGTATTAACTTCTTTTTGAGTAATTTTTTATTCAAAGTTCGAAGAGAATGCAGAAATTAACTTTCCGGTTTTAATTTTACGTTTAATTTTGAGGAAAAGATATCAATATCCTGTTTGGCGATTGTCTGTTTTTGGTATGAAATATAACGAATTGTAATGTCGTATTTTCCTGTGGTTATATTGGAAAAAGAGAAATTCCCGTCAAAGTCAGTATAAACTTTTTTCCCGGTTTTTTCCAGTATTACCTCAACTCCTGTTAAAGTTTCGCCTGTAATCTCGTCGGTAACATTTCCTGTTACATTTACCATTTCAGTCGTGGCTTGTTTTTTATTCGTATCTTCTTTTTCTTCGGCAAAAACAGTAAAAGAAAAAAAGATAAAAATTAAGAGTATACTTATTCGTGTTTTCATCCTAATGCAAAAATTCGCAACAAAAATATGTGCTAATCGTTACATGGAGATTACAGTTTTGTTACAAAACAATTAAAGTGTCAGGATGTTGATATTTCAAATCAGATGCTGTTGGAGGGTGTCCAAAAAGAAAATTACATTACAATGATACTTTCAATTTGAAACTGTTTCGTTTTTACCCCTCCAAACCTCCCCTAAAGTGGGAGGCTTAAAGTCTCCTACAGGGGATTTAGGGGTAATAAACCAATTGGTTACTTATAAATTGTAAGTTCATATTGTTTTTGCAAAATACTTTTGAGACACCTTCGTGTTCCTGGTTATTAAAATACACTCACAGCTTGTCCCTAAACTTCGGGAAAAAAGATTAAAATTTATCGGGAGTTACATCTTATGCCAAAATAAACAATTTTAATAAGATGAACAGAGACACATACGTGCATGACTGATATTTTATCTCACTCAACAAACGGGCTACATAAAAATTTAGACAGATGAAATAAATCAATTGCCATTCGGCATAATTTTATATGGCTACGATTCTTTTCCGTAACTTTTTTTATTGGAGTCAAGTGTATTCTGCTTTTTATTCCATCCGATGACTGTTCGTGAAAACAGATAGTCATCGGATGAATATTGCGACAGTATTTGTTTGATAAAACACTAGAAAACTGCTTTAACAATTTCTTTTACGTTATCCGAAACACCATACGTGTAAATATGTAGAGACGGGGCATTATGTGCAACCAGGTCTTTTGATTGGTAAATTGCCCATTCTGTCCCTACTTTTCGGGCATCGTCGTTTGTTTTGCATTTTGCCAGTTCTTTGCTGAGTTCCTGGGGCAAATCAATATTGAAAATTTTAGGAAGTACGGTAAGCTGATTTTTTAGGTTTATAGGTTTTATCCCCGGAATAATCGGGATTGTTATTCCCATTTCCCTGCATTTATCAACAAAATTGTAATAAACTTTGTTGTCGAAGAACATTTGCGTTACAATGTAATCGGCACCTTCATCAACTTTTTGCTTCAGAAAGGTCATATCCTGCTCCATATTGGGTGCTTCAAAATGTTTTTCGGGATAACCGGCAACTCCAATACAGAAATCAAGCGGGGTATTGTTTTTTAGATCTTCTTCCATGTATTTGCCTTTGCCTAAGTCTTTTATCTGTTTTACCAGTTCGCTGGCATTGGCATTTCCGTTTTCAGTAGGAGTAAATACATGTTGTCCTTTTATTCCATCTCCACGAAGGGCAAGAACATTGTCTATTCCCAGAAAATTTAGGTCGATTAACACATGTTCGGTTTCGCTCCGGGTAAAGCCGCCACACAAAATGTGTGGTACTACCGGGATGTTGTATTTGTGTTGAATTGAGGCTGCAATGGCAACAGTTCCCGGACGTTTACGGACTGTGCGTCTTTCAATCCGTCCGTTTTTATTTTCTTTGAACTCCACTTCATCGCGGTGCGTGGTAATGTTAATGTATTTTGGATCGAATTCCGTTAAACCTTCAATGGTGTTATATAGCCTTGAAACATCGTTCCCTTTTAACGGAGGAAGAAGTTCGAACGAAAAAACAGTACTTTTTGCTGCATTTATAATGTCAATAACCTTCATAATCAAAATTCGTTTTGCTGAACAAAGGTAATAAAATCCGCCTCTTTGCGCGAAAATCTTTTTTTCAGTTATAAAAATTTAGTTGAAAGAATATTTTCTGCAGGCAGCATTTCAATATTTTCTGCCAGATAAAATTGTCTCGTTCCTTTATTTACAAGGTCGAGTTTCTTGGGTTTTAAATTTTTCATTATATGATCCACTGATCGGGTGAGCTTAGGAACGTCCAAGAATTTTACTTCAAAGCCGATACGTTTTATATCTTTTAATACAAGCAGATCAAATTCCGTACCTGCGTGGGTACGCCAGTAATAAACCTCGCGCGAATCTACAGCACTGATAATTTGTTCGATAATGAACCCCGATCATGATGCACCTATTTTACATGGCTTGAGATTTCTTTATTTTTTAGCATGAGCAAAGCATGCAGTATACCACTGTCGCGGATATAAATTTTGGATGTTTTTATCTGGCTTTTTTTAGGTTTTCGTGTCAGGGCTGGAGTTATCGTATCAAATAAGTTCCGGTTAATACTTCAAGATAGCCCTTACAGTAGGTTCAGAAACGCCCATTCCGCGGGCAAATTCGGCTGCGTTCCAAACCTCTCTGTGATAATGCATCAGCATTTTCTAAAATCGGCGCAACGTAAGCACAGGGATGTTTATTCCGAATTGTGCAATATCTCTTTCCATAAATGTTTGGATAAAATTATTGCGCACAGGTAACTCTCTTTGTTTGTCTTTGCTAAAAATGATTTAGGAAAGCCTCCTCGAGGCTAAAGCATATTTGTTTTTTTTGTCCAACCTCATTTACTAAAGCCTGTCAGGTTAATAAAACCAATATGTCCGGCTAAACTTTCGGATGATTTTTTTATCTGTCTAAATTTTTGTATAGCCCGTTTGTTGGGTGAGAAAAAATAACAGTCATGCACGTTTCTCAGCCATGGGCTATTTCTTTAAATCAGGGGATTCACTTCCTTAGTATCAGGAATTTTTGAGAAAGGGAAGAATCGTCTGCCAGTACCCAAAGTAAAGGAAATAATTTGGGAATAAGCTGGATTTTATCAATCACAACCAGTCCTTTTTGTCGGGATAACAACGTTTTAGGAGTTGATTTCAGTAAATCGAAGTCCGCCGGATCTTCCAGCTCAAAAAAGTTTTTTTCCTGAAAATCTTCGGCTACCATTTTGGCGATAGTGGTTTTTCCGCATTGCCGCAGCCCTAGAATTGCAGTAACCTGGTTAACTGACCGTTTCTGCTTTTTTTTGAATTCATATTGGAAGGGTAAAGGAGAAGTTGTTAGTGAATCGATATGACGCTATTTTTTCCTATTTTTGAAGTCATAATTCATAGATATTATGCGCGTTGTAATTCAGAAAGTAACGGAAGCGTCGGTAACAGTTTCCGGCGAACAAATTTCAGCAATAAAAAAGGGACTGCTTATTTTAGTTGGTATTGAAAATGTTGATACCGATGAGGATATTAATTATCTTGTAAAAAAAATAACACAACTCCGGATATTTGATGATGAAAACGGGGTAATGAACCGGTCGGTAAAAGATGTTGACGGAGATGTGCTGGTTGTTAGTCAGTTTACCCTGCAGGCGAGTACAAAAAAAGGAAATCGCCCGTCGTACATCCGTGCTGCCAAGCCCGATTTTTCAGTCCCGATGTACAAAAAATTTATAGCAGCAACAGAACAGGCTCTTGGGAAAAAAGCCGGCACCGGAGAATTTGGCGCGATGATGGATGTTGCCCTGGTGAACGATGGACCTGTAACCATTATTATCGATTCGAAACAGAAAGGGTTTTAAGGAAAAGAGGTTTATCGATGATAGATATTAGATTTTTTACACTTTCATCTGACGATACATACAGCCACTTGTTTGTAATTCATATTATTCCCGGATTTCATCCTGTCGTCCCCGATTTTTATCCGTGATTTTATCGGGAGGGCTACTGTTGTTCGAGCCCGCCTGAAGGCGCAGGTTTCTGGCTAAATTATTTGCTGTGAGTTTTGGTAATCTGTTGTGATTCAGACTGGTAGTGGGCGTTCGAGCCAATCCTTATTGGGATAGACAATTGGATATGCCGATTTTTTATCTAAATTGAATCATGGGCATTATTTATCAGCGATATAAGTACTTTTTCCCAATTTTTCAATGGATGATTTCGATGTACATCGGGATTAATGCCGACAATAAAAGAAAAAGACTTAAGAAATCAAATTCTATACCGATTCAACAAGCAAAATAATTTTATTATCAATATTCTCGATAACTCCGCCGTCAACCTCGAAGAATTGTTCTTTGCCGTTTACATCCTGAATTTTTACAGTTCCTTTTTCGAGCGTTGAAATAATAGGGGCATGTCTTTCCAGTATCTCAAATTTACCTTTGCTTCCGGGAAGTTGTATTAATCTTACTTTTCCTTCAAAAATTTTTTTGTCTGGTGTAATTATTTCGAGGTGCATGTTTATACCTTTTTTATAGACACATTTGCTCATTTACAGGTATCAACAATTTTAATTGCTGATACCTTTATTTTTAGTGTAGAATAATATGGAAATGAACCGATATTATTCTTCTGCCAACATTTTTTCGCCTTTCTCAATGGCTTCTTCAATTGTTCCTACAAGGTTGAAAGCGGCTTCAGGATACTTATCAACCTCGCCGTTCATTATCATATTAAAGCCTTTGATGGTGTCTTCGATAGCAACCAGTTTTCCTTCCAATCCGGTAAAGTTGCTGGCTACAAAGAATGGTTGCGAGAGGAATCGTTGTACACGACGTGCACGGTGTACAACCAATTTGTCTTCTTCCGATAGTTCATCCATTCCCAAAATAGCGATAATATCCTGTAGTTCGGTGTAGCGTTGCAGTAGCTCGATAACGTCTTGTGCGCATTTATAATGTTCGTTACCTACAATTTCGGGTGTAAGTATTCGTGAGGTTGAGTCCAGCGGATCAACAGCTGGATAAATACCAAGATCCGAAATTTTACGACTAAGTACGGTAGTAGCATCTAAGTGGGCAAATGTTGTTGCCGGTGCCGGGTCGGTTAAGTCATCGGCAGGAACATAAACTGCTTGTATTGAGGTTATCGAACCTTGTTTTGTAGAAGTAATCCGTTCCTGCATTACTCCCATTTCAGAGGCCAGTGTTGGCTGGTAACCTACTGCCGATGGCATACGGCCGAGCAATGCCGATGTTTCTGCTCCACCCTGAGTAAAACGGAAAATGTTATCGACAAAGAACAGGATGTCTCGTCCTCCTCCTGCTGTGCCATCTCCATCGCGTAGGCTTTCAGCTATGGTTAGCCCTGATAATGCAACACGGGCGCGGGCACCGGGAGGTTCATTCATCTGTCCAAAAATCATGGCCAGTTTCGATTTTTTCAATTTTTCGTTATCTACTTTCGAAAGATCCCAGCCTCCGTCTTCCATCGATTTTTTAAAATCTTCTCCATAATCAACAATATCGGCTTCAATCATTTCGCGGAGCAGGTCGTTTCCTTCACGGGTACGTTCGCCAACGCCGGCAAAAACAGAAAGGCCAGAGTGTGCTAATGCAATATTGTTGATTAGCTCCTGTATCAATACCGTTTTTCCTACACCTGCACCTCCAAACAGCCCAATTTTTCCTCCTTTTGCATAGGGTTCAATCAGGTCAATTACCTTAATCCCGGTGTAAAGCACTTCGGTTTCGGTGGTTAGTTCTTCGTACTTTGGCGGATTGTTATGGATGTTTAATCCGTCTTTGGTAAGTTGTTCCAGTCCGTCAACCGAATCACCAACTACGTTTAATAACCGGCCCAGGGCATTTTCTCCTTTAGGCATTATTATAGGAGAGCCCATGGCAATTACATCTGTCCCGCGTTTTAAGCCGTCGGTTGAGTCCATAGCAATACAGCGGATTGTGTTTTCTCCAATGTGTTGCTGGCATTCAATTGTTAATTTTTCTTTGCCTTCGCGTGGGATTTCAAGTGCATCGTATATTGCTGGAAGTTCGTTGCCTTCCTTATCGAAACTAACATCAACTACAGGTCCAATTACCTGGATGATTTTTCCAATGTTTTGAGCCATATCGGAATATTTTTATGCCGTTTCCGGCCTTACTAAATAAATTCAACACTAACAAAATTAGTATTGTTTTACGTTCGACCATGAAAAGCCGTTCTTTTTATCCTAAAATTTACTTAAAATATACGTTAGGTTAATGATTTTAGGGAAATCCTGCATGGGAAAGCGGCTGTAGCGCGGTGTTAGCTTAGGGGAAAGAGCCTGTTTGCAGAATAATTTTTGCGTTTTTCCTGTACAATTTGATTTTATCCGCGAGTTCGGACTGTTGGGTTTCTGGCAACGCGCTAGAAATTGCGAAAGAAACGGATCACATGAAAAAAGTTATGGAGTAATTCATAATTCGCTCAATTGCTATCAGCAAATTGCAACCTATAGTTTAGTCTCTTTTATTTACTTTTGACCTCATGCCGGTCGGGCATTTACTTTTTTCAATCGATAAAAAAAAACAAAAAATCTCGTCAAAAATAACCTTTGCGTTTTTTCAGATGATTAAAATTGTTTGCTTTAATTGTATCATCTGTAATTCGCTTCACAAACTTTATTCTTCATTGTGATATATCTATAGAAGCTCGTTTCAATGCATCGAGTTAGCCCGACTGACGGATTTTTGACACGCCCGAACAAAGGCAAAAAAGAAAAAATTAGTTTGTTGTTATGCAGACCCTCTTTCCGCCTTCGATAAAAAGCGTTACGAAACGAGCATATAAAATATTGCTCATAATAAAATAATCAAAAATAGTGAGTTCCATACGATACCTTAAAAAATAAACAATTTTAATCGTACAAAAATAAATGGAAATAACGTTAAAAAATCAAATCTGTATGACGAACGTTAGACTTGAGGAACGAAAGACTAAAAGGAGGAGTTTCTTGATTTTAGTGCTTGGAATTTATTTTTAGCTTTTTGTCGTAAGCAGTGGCTTTTTGGAATACTTTTCCAGCTATTGGAAAAAATATTTCCCGTCCGGAAGGACATCTTTAAATTATCTTACTCCACAGAAAATTAAACTGATCCATAACTTTACCGTTTTCAAAAATCAGGCAACAAATTTAATATTCCCTTGTCCAATTTCGCCCCGGGAATATATTTTGTTGAAGTGAGCAATGGTAAAAAAGTCGGTAGCAAACAATTGATTGTGAAAAATAATTTTATACTCCTTAATTCAATGCTTCCGTGTCAGCATTTTGGAGGCCAGTTGAAGGAGCGGTTGCTTGCGGCTATTTTCGGTTTCAAGGTTTTCGAGGATGTCCATGGCCTTGCTGAAATAGAAATCCACCTTTTTTTCGGCCAGTTCTTTTATGTTAAATTGGTTGTAGATAGTTGTTACTGCGTTAATTTTTTCTTCAGGGCAGAAATTTTCCTTTTCAATCCAGTGTAATAATTTTGTTTTTTTATCCGCCCCTGCATTTTCAAGGGCTTTTATCAGCAGAAATGTTTTTTTATTGGCCACAATATCGCCGCCTATTTTTTTCCCGAAAGTATCTTGGTCGCCAAAAGTATCGAGAAGATCGTCCTGGAGCTGGAAGGCCAGGCCAAGGTTTATCCCGAAATCATACAGCCAGTCGGCCTGTTGACGGGGAGCATTGGCTAACACTGCCCCTGCTTTCAGGCTACAGGCCAAAAGTACTGCCGTTTTCAGACGTATCATTTCGAGGTATTCGTCCTCGCTTACATCCAGACGTGTTTCGAAGTCCATGTCGTATTGTTGTCCTTCGCAAACTTCGAGGGCAGTTTGTGTAAACAACTTTAGTACATCGGGCAGGCAGGGCGAAGTACATTCCATGAGATATTGATAGGACAGAAAAGACATTCCGTCGCCCGAAAGGATGGCGCTATTGTCTCCAAACCTGGTATGAACGGTTGGCCGGTTGCGACGTACCTCGGCTTTGTCCATGATGTCGTCATGCAACAGGGTAAAGTTGTGGAATACCTCAATGGCAATAGCAGCAGGAAGAACTTTCGAAACATTTTTTTCAAAAAGATTGTATGCCATTAGCAGCAAAACCGGGCGTAAGCGTTTGCCTCCCATCTGTAGAGCATAATTAACGGGTAGGTATAAGTCTTTAGGTGCCAGCTTTGACAATTTTTCCGAGCGAATTTCAATTTCCTGTTCTATTGTCTCCTGTAGCTGTTCTATGGAGTACATTGTTGTGTGCGATGCATTGCTCATGTTCGAAATGATTGGATTTGTCGGGACAAAGCTACCGAAAATCCTTTTTATATTCATACATTTTGTAAGATATGCATAAAGTTCAGGCCCTATCCCATTTTTCTAGCAATTACATTGCGAGGAGCAATTATGGCAACGGGCGACTTCTCCTTTTAGGCGTTTGTCTACCAGTTCGTTAATGCGTTCCTGTAAAGGCTCCAGTTTTATCTCTTTAACTACTTCGTGGGCAAAGGCATTCATCATCATTAACCGGGCCTGTCGTTCGTCTATTCCGCGGGCACGCAGGTAAAACAATGCTTCTTCATCGATTTGCCCGACAGTTGCTCCGTGGCTGCATTTTACATCGTCGGCATCAATAATTAGCTGCGGTTTGGTTTGCATACTTGCCTCGTCGGTAAGCAAAAGGTTATTATTGCGCTGAAAAGCATTTGTTTTCTGGGCATCGCGCATAACATGGATGCGGCCGGAAAATGCGCCCGAAGAATTTTCGTCAAGCACATTCTTGTATACCTGGTTGCTGTTGCAATTGGGTCTTGCATGTATTACTTGTGTAAAGTTGTCAACATGCTGGTTTTTATCCATAAATGCCATTCCAAACATGTGGGCTTCGGCATTTTCTCCGTTCATGGTAATTTTTAGGTTGTTGCGGATTAACCCTCCGTGTAACGATGCCATATGAGTGGTTAAGCGCGAATCGCGTTGTTGTTCAAAAAACATAGAACGAACGCTGGTCGCCTTATTGTGCTGGCTTTCCAAAACATATATTTCCAGTTCTGCATTGTTGCCAACGAATGTTTCGGTAACCGAATTGCTTAGATATTGATTCTGATTTAATGTATGGTCGCAAATAAGTACCCGGGCTTTTGCCCCTTCTTCAACAAAAATAAAATTACGTTGAGTAACATAGGTGTCTGTGTCTTCGTCCAAAAGATTTATAATCTGAATCGGGTCTTTTATATTTACATTTTTGGGGATGTAAAGGAAGAAACCATCTTTGGCAAAGGCGGTATTTAGCGCCACCATCGGGTCGTCTTCTACTTTGGCAATGCCTGCATATTTTTTTAGTAAATCAGGCTTTTTTTCGGACAAGGTTGCCAGACTGTCGAGAATAACCCCGTTAGGAAGCAGTCCTTTTTCTTTTTCGTTTTTGTAGAACCAGCCATTGTAAACCAGTGCAAGGTAGGTGTTTAATTGTGGTACATCGCAACGGAAAACTTCATCAAGGTCGGCTTTTTTATGCTCTTTGTTGTGAATAAATTTAAAGTTGTGCGAAAAAGAAGGCTTCAGGTTGGTATATTTATAATTTTCGTTCTTTTTTGTAGGAATACCTTGTGCCAGAAAGCTTTGGACAGCCTTGTCTCTTTGTCTGTTTAGTATATCGGCCGAATCGTTAAAGAGTTCGTTCTTTACCTTATTATAATGAGACACATATTTCAACGACAAATCTGTCGGATTGGTTAAAATACTCATTGGGGCTAATTAATTTGCAAGTTCTGTTTTTATCCAGTCGTATCCTTTTTTTTCCAACTCATGAGCCAGTTCTTTTCCGGCTGTTTTTACAATTCGTCCTTTGTAGAGGATATGAACATAATCGGGGACAATATAATCAAGCAGGCGCTGATAGTGGGTAACAACAATGGTTGCTTTGTCTGCCGACTTAAGCGCATTTACCCCATTGGCCACTGTTCTTAACGCATCAATATCAAGTCCAGAGTCGGTTTCGTCAAGAATTGCCAATTTGGGTTCGAGCAAAGCCATTTGGAAGATCTCGTTTTTCTTTTTTTCTCCCCCGGAGAAACCTTCGTTAACCATGCGGTTGGTTAGCTTGGTTTTCATATCAACCAGTTCCATCTTCTCGCGCATGAGTTTCAAGAATTCCCCGGCCGACAGTTCTTTTAATCCTTTGTGCTTACGATGTTCGTTTACTGCTGTTTTCAGGAAATTAACCATCGGTACTCCCGGGATTTCCACGGGGTATTGAAAGCTGAGAAACAATCCGTCTTTTGCGCGTTTTTCCGGAGCCTTTTCCAACAAGTCTTCGCCTTTAAAAACGACACTTCCTTTGGTAACTTCGTATTCTTCTTTTCCTGCCAGAACATTGGCCAGGGTACTTTTTCCCGATCCGTTTGGCCCCATAATAGCGTGTACCTCCCCGGGTTTTACTTCGAGATTTATTCCTCGTAGTATTTCCATCCCGTCAACGGAAGCATATAAATTCTTTATTTGTAACATTTTAGTATCAAGATTCTTAGTATTGAGTATTAAAACTCATTGTTATAATTTATTAAAAATCAATTTTCTCTGTTTTTTTTATCCCACGCTTCCTTCAAGGCTGATTTGCAACAGCTTTTGTGCTTCAACTGCAAATTCCATCGGGAGTTTATTCAGTACCTCTTTGGCATAGCCGTTTACAATCATGCTGATAGCTGTTTCGGTATCAATTCCGCGCTGGTTACAATAAAATATCTGGTCTTCGCCTATTTTAGATGTGGTTGCCTCGTGTTCTACTACCGACGATTTGTTGCCTACTTCTATATACGGGAAAGTATGAGCCCCACAGGTATCGGTAAGCAATAGTGAGTCGCATTGCGAAAAATTCCGTGCATTTTTGGCCTTTGGCAATACCTTAACCAGTCCGCGGTAAGAGTTGTCGCTTTTTCCTGCCGATATTCCTTTTGATACAATGGTTGATTTTGTATTGCGGCCAATATGAATCATTTTCGACCCGGTATCTGCCTGTTGATGATTATTGGTAACCGCAACCGAGTTAAATTCGCCAATCGAATTGTTTCCCATTAAAACGCAACTTGGGTATTTCCATGTTATTGCCGAACCGGTCTCAACCTGGTTCCAGCTTATTTTTGACGATTCGCCCCGGCAAATTCCTCGTTTGGTAACAAAGTTGTAGATACCACCTTTCCCTTCCTTGTTTCCCGGATACCAGTTTTGAACGGTTGAGTATTTTACCTCGGCACGGTCGAGCGCAATAATTTCAACTACCGCTGCATGCAACTGGTTCTCGTCGCGCATTGGAGCGGTGCAGCCTTCGAGGTAGCTCACATAGCTGTCGTCGTCGGCAACAATTAATGTACGTTCGAATTGGCCGGTGTTGGCTGCATTAATTCTGAAATAGGTTGATAACTCCATCGGGCAACGTACTCCCTTTGGAATATAGCAGAATGATCCGTCGCTGAAAACTGCTGAATTTAATGCTGCAAAATAATTGTCGGTAACTGGCACCGATGTACCAAGGTATTTCATTACCAAATCGGGATGCTCTTTTACGGCTTCAGAGAAAGAACAGAAGATAATCCCTTTTTCGGCCAGAGTGTCTTTAAAAGTGGTTTTTACCGAAACACTGTCGACAACAGCATCAACTGCCACGCCTGCTAGTTGTTTTTGTTCTTCGAGCGGAATGCCCAGCTTGTTAAAGGTATCCAGCAATTCAGGGTCAACCTCGTCTAAGCTTTCGTATTTCGGTTCTTGTTTGGGCGCAGCATAATAGCTAATTTCCTGGAGGTCGATAGGAGGTATTTTCAGGTAGCCCCAGTTGGGCATTTCCATTTCTAAAAATTTCCGGTAAGCAGTCAGCCTGAATTCCAACATAAACTCCGGCTCTTCTTTTTTTGCAGATATTATACGGATAACATCCTCGTTCAACCCTTTTTCGATAATGTCGGTCTCAATTTTAGTTACAAAACCGTATTTATATTCGCTCTGCGTTACCTCGTTTAATATTTTATTCTGTTCTTCCATTTTTTTATACTCTTGAGCTACAAACTTTTTTAATCGTGGTGCGACTCTGAGTTGCGCGGTGAATAAACATCAGTGTATTTTATTCACAAATTTTTCAGATTACACGAATTTCAATCCTTTTAATTTTTATCCCAACAACAATTCTTTCTTTTTATTGAAAGAACCTTTATCAATATTCACACCCACTCTCTTCTGCTGCCTTCTCCTGCCTCTGAAAACTGCTACTTTCTACTCACGGTTGCAAAGATATAAAACAATAGGTACTTTTGTTGACACGTTTAAATAATTAAATACTTTTTTGTCTTAAATTAATAATGGATAACAAAAATAGAAGAACAAATATATCGGAACTTGGTGAATTCGGGTTGATCGAACGTTTAACCCGGGATATCGAGATAAAAAATGAGAGTACTTTAACCGGTGTAGGTGATGATGCTGCAATACTGGATTATGGGAGTAAGCAGGTTGTTGTTTCTACCGACCTTTTAACCGAAGGAATTCATTTTAACCTGATGTATGTCCCGATTAAGCATTTGGGGTACAAAGCGGTGGCGGTTAATCTGTCGGATATTTATGCGATGAATGCCACGCCTAAGCAAATAACGGTAAGTATTGCTATTTCGAGTAAATTCTCGATAGAAGATTTGGATGAATTGTATTCCGGGATTTATTTGGCCTGCGAAAAATATAATGTTGATTTGATTGGCGGAGACACGACCACTTCAATGACCGGTTTAACAATCAGCATTACAGCTATTGGTGAAGGGAAGAAAGAAGATATTGTGAAACGTAGCGGAGCTAAACCCAATGATTTACTTTGTGTCTCGGGCGATTTGGGTGGTGCGTATATGGGGCTTCAGCTTTTAGAGCGAGAGAATGAAGTTTTTAAGGTAAATCCAAATATCCAGCCCCAGTTGAAGGGGTACGATTATATTTTGGAGAGGCAGTTAAAACCCGAACCAAGAGCTGATATTATCGCTGCTTTTCAGAAAATCGGGATCAAACCTACTTCTATGATTGATATTTCTGACGGGCTTTCTTCCGAGATAATGCATTTGTGCAAAAACTCGAAAGTAGGATGCCGCTTGTTTGAAGAAAAAGTGCCGATGGATCCGCAAACCCAAAAAATGGCAGAAGAGTTGAATATGAATCCTTTGGTGGCAGCATTAAACGGTGGTGAAGATTACGAATTGCTTTTTACCCTCCCGATTGGAGACCACGAAAAGATTAAAAACGATCCTGATTTTACCATTATTGGGCACATGACTGCGGCTGACGAAGGCATTAACCTGGTAACCGGTGCAGGTTCGGCTATTCCGTTGCAGGCACAGGGATGGGAACATGGGAAATAGGACGTTGGTAGGACATTTGTTTTTATTACAAAAGTCTCGTGGTCTATTGCATTAAATCCACTGTCTTTTTTTTAATACCATTACTCCAAAGTACGATAGAATTAGCGAAATAATTACAATAATTGCCATTCCCCATTTTGAGTTTTCCAGTATGTTGGGCACATTCATTCCAAATATACTGGCTATTAATGTGGGAATCATCAGGATGATAGAAATGAGCGTTAGTTGTTTCATCACTACGTTTAAATTATTGGAAATAACCGAAGCAAAAGCATCCATCATTCCGCTTTGTATGTCAGAATAGATTTGTGCCATTTCAAGTGCTTGTTTGTTTTCAATAAAGACATCTTCCAGCAAATCTTCGTTAATTTCGGTTGTTATTTTTTTCGAAATCCGAAGTTTGGCCAAAACAATATCATTTGCTTTTATCGAAGTAATAAAATACACCAAACATTTTTCCATCTTCAGTAATTTATTCAGTTCCTTGTTTTTTATCGATTTTTCAAGGTCTGACTCAATCATTGATGTCATTTGGTTTATATGTTTTAAGTAGCTGAGGTACAAAGTGCCGGAACGCAAAAACAGCCGAAGTATAAAATTGGTAGTATCGGTTATTTGTTGGTACTGCTCCCGAAATGGCGACGGTTGGCCGGCAGGTAAAACTTTATTGTCCTGCAGGCAGAGTGTTAATGTAAATTCATCGGTAATAATAATACCAAGAGGAAGGGTATGAAAAGGTACCCCGTTATTTGTTGTTTCTACCGGAATCCTGAGGATGATCAATGTCCGGTTGTCATCATATTCTATACGCGGTCTTTCGTCCTGATCCAAAATATCATCAATAATATCTTTGGGCAGGTTAAAATTACCTGTCAGTTTTTGTATTTCATCCGGAGTTGGATTTGTCGTATTTATCCAGCAGCCTTTTTGTGGGGCGTTAACTTCAACGTACCCGCCAAATGTTTTGAAGATTTTAATCATGATGATGCCTCCTTGCATTTTATTTCTGCAAGGAAACACAGAGCCCCTACAGAATGGTTAATACTTTTAAATTACTATGATACGGGCCTTCGTCCATTGTCATTTGAATTTTTTTAATTTGCGGAGGCAAAGATAAACTTATAAACATTGTTAAGTGTTAGCTCTTGATGTTTATTTTCCATTTTTGCTCAAAAGCATCCTGCTCTTGTTTGTTCAAGTAATTTTTTTCATCTTATTAAAATTGTTTATTTATTCGGTATAAGATGTAACTCCCGATGAATTTAAATCATTTTTGTGAGTGTATTTTAAAATGCTAAAATTCATGGTCGTTTCATTTTATTTCCCGTATCATCTCAAATTGCCTACAGTTTTCGTCTATTCCTTTTGCCTTTAAAAATGCAGTTATTGACTGACATTTCACATCGGTATTTAAAATTTTAATAACATCTTTCTGGTTGTGTTTTATAACCTCGGCAAACAACAGGGAACCGACACCTTTTCTGCGGTACTGTTTGGCTACGGCAATTTGTGTTAAGTCGCCAGAGTATGGCGCAAAAATGCAATATCCGATAAGCTTTTGCTGATGAAAAGTCCCAAATATTTTGAAATCGTCCGGTTTTCGGTTTATCGATTCAAAACTATTTTGCCACGACGGGTAAAAATCCCAAAAATCAGAAACCGATTCAAGTTTTTTTAGTTGAAGAGGCTTTATTTCGCATTGTAATTCAGGAGACTTAGTTTCGGTTTTGATTTCACTGTTTTTTTGTACAAAAACACGAAACTCGCGACTTACCTTAAAGCCTTGTTTGTTATAGACCGAAACGGCTTTTGAGTTATGTTGCAATACTTCCAATAAATATTGCGGGATGTTATTGGCTTTAAGAAAAGGAATGGAGTGTTTGAAAATTTTTGATGCCAGTCCCCGGCCTTGGTATTCTTCTACGGTGCCGGTTCCTATATCGTAAGCCGTTTTTTTGCCGTTAAAGTTTCCAATTCCGTTAATGGTAAAGGCTACAATTTTATCTCCTTCGAATGCTGCAAACGAAAGTTCCGGGACAAAACCGCGCCGGATTAGCATGTTTTGCAATTGCTCTTTTGTTATTTGGATATCGTAGTTTTTAAATGCTTTTTTAAATGCATTGGCAATTGTGTCGAAATCCGTATTTCTTAGATTTTTTATTTCCATTGTTATCTTTTTTGTATTCTCACCTCTCACGGGTTCTTAATTTTGTATTTCTTTACCTGTCCAGCCACAACTTAAAATCTTTAACCCTTTCGCGGCTAACAATGATATCTTCGCCGGGTTTGGGGCTGATATCCAGTTTTAAGCGGCTGTTAAACCACGAATGGATATTGTCGATGCTTTCGAAATTCAACATATATTTTCGGTTTATTCTGAAAAAATTATCAGGATCGAGCAATGAAGTAAGTTGCTCAATGGAATAATTAACCGGGAAACGGGCATTTTCGAAAGAGAAGGCAAAAGTTACGCCTTCGTCGCATATAAACCATGCAATTTCGCTGCTTTTTATCGACCGGAAGCGGTCACCAAGTTTTACAATAAAGCGTTTTTTGGTTCCCGGCTTAGGGGCAAAAAGGATGTCTTTCAGCAACTTTTCTTCCGGAAGCATAAATATTTCTTTGAAATTCCGGAACTTATTGAGTGCCGTTTTTATGTCTTGGTAATCATATGGTTTTACAATATAGTCGATGCTGTTTACTTTAAATGATTGCAAAGCATATTCGTCGTAAGCGGTTGTAAATATTACCGGGACTTTTAGCTTTATTTTCTCAAAAATTTCGAAGCAGTTTCCGTCGTTTAGCAGGATGTCCTGGAAAACAAGGTCGGGTTGCGGGTTGTTTTTGTACCATTCGATGCCTTTGTTTACTGAACCGATTATGCCTGCGATTTCAATTTTGGGGTCGTATTTTTTTAACAGGCTGATAAGTCGTGTTGCCGTATGTTTTTCGTCTTCGAATATCAGGACTTTCATGTGATTATTTTTTTCGCAAATACGCAGAGGCACAAAGGTAGGTTCTAATAATCATTTTTTGGGCGTAAGCGTTTTACTTGTTTGTTTTGTCGTTGTATTTTAAGTTGCCCTTTCAGGGCGCAGTTCATTTTCCTGTTGTTTATTGTCCCAAGGTGTTGCCATTGGGCTAAATTAATTTGTTCTTTCAGGACGTTCTTTTTGTAGATGTCGGTATTGTTTCATCTGTTTAAATTTTTGTATTGCCCATTTTTACTCAATATTTTCAGCTTTGTTCCGCCCTGAAGGTGCCGTTTATTTCAGCCCAATGCAAATATGCATGTGTGTACTTTTCGTCTCCCTGAAAGGGCAGCTTAATTCGCTGCGTTATATATTAAATTTCACTAGGCTCATTTCATAATCCGATTGGTTTAACAGGGGGAGCTTTACAATAAATTCTGTTTCTGTTTTTATAATTTCAACCTCTTTGTCGCTTATTAATTTATAACGTTTTGCAACATTTTTCAGTCCTTGTTTGGTCGATTTTTTTAATACTGCCCGCGGGTTTAAAACATTTCGGACGATAAGGCTTTTTTTATTGTTGTCAATTATAATTTTTAACGGATTATCGGGGTTGTAGCTATTATGATTTACGGCATTTTCAATCAATAGTTGCAAAGTAACCGGTGGAATGTAGGTTGAACTTATTGTTGAAAATTCTATTTTGTTTTCGAGAAAAACACCATTGTCTAAACGGGTTTTTATCAGAAAAAAATAAGCGTAAAGGAATTCCAGCTCTTCCGAAAGTTTTACCAGGTTACAGGCGTTTTTTTCAATAACATACCGGAGTGTTTTTGACAGATTTACCACAAAATCAGCCGAAAGGTCGGCATCTTTATGCACCAGCGACGACAACACACTAAGGCTGTTAAAAAGGAAATGAGGTTCGATTTGTGCTTTTAGTGCTTTGTATTGCGCTGTAATATTTTCGCGTTTAAGTTGTTCTTCCTTTAAAAGATTTTCCTGAAGTTTGCTGTGCATTTTCCAATAACTGTCGAAGCCGTAAATTGAAAGGTACATGCAGGTTAGCGCAACTGTTAATTGGGGATTGAATGGCGGGACATCGTGCCAGATATGGGCATTGTCAAAGAATTTGAAATCGCCAATACGATAGAAATAATTTACCGTACACATTAGTGCATAGGCAAAAATGGCATGACAGAAAATAAGCAGGATTGTTTTTCCCCGGTTGCCTTCCGGATCGGTTATTTTTTTTCGAAGAAGTTTTTCGAATTGTTCCGAAAGATACCACAGCACCATTCCGTAACTAACAAAATATACCGAGAACCCAAAACTTCGCCAGCTTATCTCGAAGATGCCATTCGGAAAAGACAAATCGAAACTTTTAAATATAGCATGAATAAGGAGTACTACAAAAAAACGGATGCCAAATTTGTTTAGTTTTATCATATTGCAGAAACGTTTGCTAAGTGTGCCATGCTAATTGGTTTTATTTTGAAATAGTTGTAAGATATAAATAAAATTCTGAAATATTTATTGTCCTGTTTCTCTTACTTGTAGTTTTGTTATTGTTTTTTGGGGAGAAAGAAATCATTCGAACGGAACCACGATATTGCTTTTTCGACCGATTTACGGGTTGGAACCAATTGAAAATCGAGTGCTGAAAATGCTTTTTGTGCCGAAAAGTAGTTTCCAAGGCAAAGCATTCGGGCATTTGTAAGCGTTAGCTGTACCGGTCTCCGAAATATTTTGCCAAAGAGCCCTCCGCAAAATCCGGCAAACAGCAGCAATAATTTGGGGACTGGCACAAAACGTGTTTTTTGTTCGGCGGCTTCATTTACCATTCTGAAAAATTCCAGATAAGAATGATTTTCGCCTGCCAGCAAGTAGCATTCGCCAATTTTTCCTTTTTGCATGGCACTGACTATGCCGGAAGCTGCCATGTTAGCATCAACAAAATTTTTGCCTCCTGGAGGACAGAAAGCAATCTGCTTGTTTAAAACGTGACTAAAAATTTGGCCGCTGCTTGGTTTGTAGTCCCTTGCGCCAATAATAAAAGTAGGAGAGACTATAACTGCTGCCAGGTTGTTTTCTTTTGCCTCTTTTAGTACTATTTGCTGAGCAAGAAATTTGCTGTAGGCATAGCCCGAATGTTTCAGCCATGGTAAGAACGAACAATTTTCGTTACCCGGCTTTTCTTTTGTGCCGTTGCCAAAACAATTGGCTGAGCTTACAAATACTAAGCGTTTTATATTGAACTGTTTGCAGGCTTTAATAATGTTTTTTGTACTTTCAATGTTCGGTTTCAGGTAGAATTTCAGGTCAGCAGGAGCCTGTGAGGTACGTGCTGCTACATGGATTACATAATTACAGCCGTTTACAGCATTCATAATGTCTTTGCCGATTGTAATTTGGCCAAAGTGAATTTCTACATTAAGATTGTGCAATGCCCGTAAATCGCTGCCTTTGCGTGCTAAAACACGAACGTTGTATTTTTTACTAAGAAGCTCGCGTACTACATGTGAACCAAGTAGCCCGTTTGCCCCGGTAACCAGAACTTTTTTCATCTGTCTAAATTTTTATGAAATCCATTTGTTGGGTGAGATAAAATAACAGTCATACTCCTGTGTGCCTCAGTTATTATCACAGGGTCTTTTTATTTTAATTCATTCTGTAACGAATTTCGCATAATTTTTAACCGTAACCAAACCGGTATAATTTTTAGCATCAGCCAGCTGATTTTATTCATTGTCCCGGGAATAATTAACTTATCCTTTCTTAAGGTTTGACGGATACAAATTTCAGCAATTCTTTTTACAGGTAGTGTTGTCAATTGTATGAGTTTGCTATGTTTTTCTATACGTCGTGTAACTTCGGCATTGGTTTTCATTCCTCCGGGATGTGCTACGCTAACCGAAATGCCCGTTCCTTTTAACTCTTCTCCCAACCCGCGCGAGAAAGAATATACAAAGGCTTTTGATGCCGGGTAAACCGTTTTGAAAGGCATGGGGCCAAAAGATGCCATGCTGGCTATATTTAAAATATATGATTTCTGATGTTTTTTTAGCATGGGTAAGAGTAAGCGTGTGAGCAAAACCAGCGCACGCATATTCAGCAAAATTATTTGGTCGATATAATTTGGAGGCGCTTCCATAAACGATAGGGTTCCGCCAATCCCGGCATTGTTGATTAGCATGTCTATCTCGTATTTTCGAAATATTTCGGCGCTCAATTTCTCAACAGAGCCGTTTTGTGTAAGGTCAACCTCGTAACATTCTACCTCAATTTTATATTTTTTACGGATTTTTTCTCCGACAAACTCAATTTTTTCTCCGGGCAAAGCAGTCAACAACAAGTTGCGGTTTTGACTGGCACAAGCCAATGCCAGTTCTTTGCCTAGTCCTGTACTGGCTCCTGTTATTAGTGTAAATGTTTTATGTTTCATGTGCCTCAGTTATTATTTCAGCCATGGGCTGTTTTTATTTTATATTTAAGGTCAGGATTGTTGCGTGTGAATGTTTTTTTTCTTTAAGATATAAAGTAATATATGATATCCTAAGAGCATGGAGATAACTCCTGTTATTATGCCACCAACCAATAACGATAGAAATACCTCGAAGCCGGCATCCAGCACTGTTCGGACAAAACCAAGATTGATTCGTTTAGGAATACTGAATGTTGATTCGAATCTGAGAATGGTTTTGCCAAGCCAATGATTAAAGGCAAAAATAAAAGCACCGGTGGCCAGATTGGTATTAAAAACTCCGGTAATAGCTGCTGTTTTGTTGAACCGGAGAATGCTTGCCAGTCCTGCCGATATAAATACCTGGAATCCCGGGAATGGCAACATACCGATAAACGAACCTAATGCAAATCCTTTGGCTATTCTTTTGGGGTCGCCTTTTATTTTAAAAAGAGAAAGAAGAGCCATCTTGCTTTTCAATACTATTGTTTTCATCGGGCTTCCGCTAAAATTTTTAATTCCGTAAACGAGTCGATTGTAATTTTTTGAATAACCGGATCCTGTACAAACCTGGGGAAAACAGGTTTTTGAAATGAAACTACCCGGTATTCAACACGGGTTGTCCCGTTGGGGTTGGGGAAAAATGCCCAAATGCCCTGGAAATTTTTCATACGTTCAATGCCTTTGGTTTGGGGTTTAAACAAAGGTGCAGCTTCAATATATAATACAACATTATTGCTGTGATGCCTTACAAAATGTTTTGTTATCAAATCTTTTTTGCGTAAAGGCCAGGGGTAATCCATTAGCGAATGTGCATACCAAAGCGAATCATTTTTTTTCTCTATCTCGCATTCTTTTATTCCTACTGCCCATTTCTGGTAGTTGCGGGCGGAAAAAAACTGTTCAAGAATTTTAGGGACGCCGGCATTTATTGTGAATTCTGCCTTCATTTCTCTGGCTTTTTTGCCGCTATTCTGGTTTATCCATCGGTAAAACAACGAAATACTGTCGCTTTCCTTGGCCAGGTACCATTTTCCGATGTTGTTTTTTGTACTTCCTGTTGCCACTACATTAATAAGTATCATTAGTAGTGAAAGCAAGAATACCAACTTTAAAATCTGTTTCATCGTTATTGTTTTATTTGTTTTCTGTGGCAAAAATATTTTCACAGTACTATATATGTATGCAAAAAGTGATGAGTTGAGAATTCGGCTTTTAAACTGTATTTCCCGGGACCTGAGTTGCAGGTTCTTTTTTTTGATTCTTAAATCAATACTGTTATTATACCAAGTTATCGCACCTTGTCAATGCAATTCGCTTTTGATGTTTCCGCATTTTTCAGGAGTAAACAATGCCGATAGATTAATGGCAGCGTTAAACGCTCGTCCCCCATATTACTATATTTATCACACAAGCACATCAGGTCATAAAGGCCAGAGTCAAGTAATGTTTCGTCCCCAATTGTGTTGTAGAACGAGAAGCGAAGCTCAATAGGGGTGATTTACATCTCGA